>OBBX01000005.1_pt1 | contig 496150 bp, 454 predicted proteins | sample 1502701 | NCBI WGS metagenome assembly OBBX01 (sample SAMN05301469, study PRJEB22388) | human gut metagenome | isolation source: Infant 1 DOL 13 gut | host: Homo sapiens | place: USA: Pittsburgh, Magee-Womens Hospital of UPMC | collected 2013/2014
ATGTCACTTTGAGTGCCCACACAGATTGTCTGATAAATTGTTAAAGAGCAGTTGCGACGCGCTTTAGCGCTCTGTCGCGAGGTGGCGTATATTACGCTTTCCTCTTTCAGAGTCAACCCCATTTTTCAGGATTTTTCTCTTCGTTGTTCCGACCATCTTGTGAAGCGTTTCACTTTGTCGTCTCAACGGAGGCGCATTATAGGGATCCCATTTTTTTGCACAAGCGTTTTTTGGATCTTTTTTGCTGAATGCCTGTTTTTTACCCCTTTCGCTACATTCCTGCGCAATTTGGCTGATTTTTGATACCTGAAACACTTGCGTAGCGCCAATAATCCAACCAAAGTCTTCATTACTGTTCTCTTTCGTTGAGGTAAACATGTCTGACGTATTACGTCCTTATAAGGATCTTTTCCCACAGATCGGGCAACGCGTGATGATCGATTCCAGTAGCGTCGTCATTGGCGATGTTCGTCTGGCTGATGACGTCGGGATCTGGCCGCTGGTCGTCATTCGTGGCGATGTGAACTATGTAGAGATTGGCGCCCGCTCAAATATCCAGGACGGCAGCGTGCTGCATGTGACGCACAAATCCACCACTAACCCGCAAGGTAATCCGCTTATTGTGGGTGAAGATGTCACTGTCGGGCATAAAGTCATGCTCCACGGCTGCACTATCGGCAACCGGGTTCTGGTTGGCATGGGGTCCATTCTGTTGGATGGCGCGGTAATAGAAGATGACGTCATGATCGGCGCTGGCAGCCTGGTGCCGCAAAACAAGCGCCTGGAAAGCGGCTATCTGTATCTGGGGAGTCCGGTGAAGCAGATCCGTCCGCTAAGTGATGAAGAGAAAGCCGGGCTACAGTACTCCGCAAATAACTATGTGAAATGGAAAGATGAATACCTGAGTCAGGACAGCCAGACCCAACCCTGATCGTCTTCTTGCTGGGACTGGATCAACGCTTCCGCTTCTTCTTCCAGATCCCAGCGATGTTCACAAAAGTCTGCCAGCCACCGTTCTGGCGTATCGCCGCCAAAGCGATGCGCCAGCGTGGTTCCCTTGATAGCACACATTAACTGTATCCCATTCACCAGTGCGGGAAAGCTAACGGCCTCAAGGTCCGAGTCCCACTCTTCTCTGTCAGGAAACTGAATAGCCTGGTTCATGCCGACAGTTCCTGCTTCAGCGTTGCAATAACAGGTTCCACGTCAGGCAACACACCATGCCAGAGAAACACAGCATGCGCGGCTTGCCCCACCAGCATCCCCAAACCATCGGCATACCGTTTTGCCCCTTGCTCCGCACACCAGGAAAGGAACGGCGTATTTCCCTTTTGATAAAACATATCGTAGCAACAGACAGCAGGATGAATGAGCGATGACGGGATCGCGGGAATATCACCGCTAATTCCACTGGATGTCGCATTGATGATCAGATCGAATTCATGGCCTTCCAGCGCATCAAGACGAAGGGCCTGAACACTGCCGGTATGAGCGAAGATTTGCGCCAGTTCTTCAGCACGGGAAGCGGTTCGGTTCGCAATAGTAACCGCACAATCCATTGATAGCAGCGGTAACAGTACGCCCCTGGAAGCCCCCCCTGCCCCAATCAGCAGGATGCGTAGCCCCGGACGAATGAAAGACAAACGTTCAAGATCGCTCAACAGACCGATGCCGTCGGTGTTATCCCCCAGCAAGCGACCATCATCAAGGCGTTTCAGGGTATTCACCGCCCCGGCAAGCGCCGCACGCTCCGTCAGTTCATCTGCGCGTGCAAACGCTTCCTCTTTAAAAGGAACGGTAACGTTCGCCCCTTTCCCTCCTTGCGCAAAGAAGGCGTTAAGGGTATTCACGAAATCATCAACCGGCGCCAGAACACGCCCATAGAGATGATCTATCTTCAGTTGCTGCGCAAACTGCTGATGAATAAATGGCGACTTGCTGTGCGCAATCGGGTTACCAAAAACAGCATAGGTTTCCATCGTATTACCCCTGTCGAAACAGCTCGCCCGTCAGGGCATCACGAATTTCAGAAGGATTCAGGCGTCCTCCCGTTTCACCCTCAACAACGGGGAAATCCGCGCCAAACTGCGCCCGTACTTCTTCGACCGTGCGGCAGGGAGGCAACCCTGTCAAATTCGCACTGGTGGAAACTAACGGTTTGCCATAAGCCTGGCACAATGAGACCACCAGCGGGTGATCCGTAACGCGAACCGCCAGCGAATCAAAACGTCCCGTCAACCAGCGCGGCGTTGTCGCCGGTGCAGGAAAAACAAACGTCACCGGGCCAGGCCAGCACGCAAAGATCGCTTCTCGTTGCGTATCTGTCAGCATGCTGTCATCAATATATGGCTTAAGCTGCTCAAAATTTGCCGCAATTAAAATGAGGCCTTTTTCAACCGGGCGCTGCTTCAATTCCAGTAAGCGGTTGACCGCCGTTTCACTATCAGGATCGCACCCGACACCGAAAACAGCTTCTGTGGGATACGCGATGACACATTCTTTATGCAGTACCGCTACCGCTGCCGCGATAGCGTCTGTGGGCAGGTTATTATTCACTTTGTTGTTCCGCCGGAACCGGCTTTCCACATTGTTTACTGGCGCAAAAGTGCTTCACACCCTGCGCGGTTTTCTTTTCGATGAGTAGCGGATAGTGACATTCAGGACACTCTCCGGCTATCGGTTTGAAGTTAATGACAAACTGACATTCAGGATAGCGATCGCAGGAATGAAAGGTTTTACCATAACGGGAACGCCGTTGAACCAGATGACCTTTTTGGCACTGAGGGCAGGTAATGGCAGTTTCGTCTGGTTTGTCGATCAGTTCGGTATGGCCACACGCGGGGTAGTCACTGCAACCGATAAACATGCCGAACCGCCCCTGCCGCAATACCAGCTCCGCACCACATGCCGGGCAAAACTTCCCCTCCAGAACTTTGACGATATGTCCGTCTGCTGACGATTTCAGCGGACGGACATAATCACATTCTGGATAGTGTGAGCAGCCGAGAAAAGGACCATGTTTCCCGGAGCGAATAACAAGTTCAGCCCCGCACTGTGGGCAGGGCTCATTTTTATGCACCGTAAACAGTGCTGATTTAGCCATAACAACTCATGCTGAATGAAGATCGATTAATGCAGCATACCTTCATTCACTTCAAAGAGTAATTCTTCCATTTGCTGATACGCATTTTCACAACCCGGAATGTTAAATAAAACCATCAGGATCACCCACTTCAGGTCTTCCAGATCGAATTCTGCGGTATCCAGCGCGAGCACGCGTTCAATCACCATTTCTCGCGTTTCGAGGTTTAGCACCTGAATCTGCTCGAGGAATAACAGAAACCCCCGACAGCTGGCATCCAGTCGATTGCACTCCTCTGCCGTGTAAATACGTACGGAGAGCGGATCGGAAGCCAGTTGCATAGGTTCGGCGAGGCCTTCCTGATAATCAGCAAGCTTTTCCAGCCACAGTAGCGCGTTGTAGATGTCTTCACGGTCAAAGCCAGCGTCGGTAAGATCCCGTTCCAGTTTGTCCTGATCCACACGCAATTCAGCTTCGTTATGGATGTAAGTCTCAAACAAATACATTAGTACGTCGAACATGGCTTGCCCTCCTTAATCGGACATAGCCGCCGGGTACAGCTGCGATCCATCCTGCTAACTCCAGTTCGAGTAGCTGAGCCACTACCTCTGGCACAGGTTGGCCGGCACGTTCAGCGACGACGTCAACAGGTGTTACCTCATCTCCTACGTTAGCCAGGAGCATAGGAAATGGCAATGCTGCGACTTCCTGATCTGGTGAATAAAGTGAATTTTCGGCCTCATCTGGCAGCCAATGTAAGCCGTATTGCAAATTTTCCAGAATATCCTCTGGCGCCGTCACAAGAGTGGCGCCCTGTTTGATCAACCAATGCGGCCCTTCACTGCCAGGGCTGCCTATCGGCCCTGGCAAGGCAAAGACATCCCTCCCTTGCTCCAGCGCACAGCGCGCGGTAACCAAAGAGCCGCTTCGTAGTGCCGCTTCAACAACCAGCACGCCTTTGCTCAGGCCGCTAATGATGCGGTTTCGTCGGGGAAAATGGTGCGGTAAAGGGAGCGTCGCTAATGGAAACTCCGACACCAGCGCGCCACCGGCGTCTATCAGCCCCTCAGCCAGCCGGGTATGTCGTCGGGGATGGATACTTCCCAGACCGTTGCCCAGCACAGCCACGCTTTTCCCGTTCGCGTTTAAGGCGGCTTTATGCGCAACGCCATCAACTCCTCTCGCCAGCCCGCTGGTAATCGTTACCCCTTTTACGGCAAGACTTTCACAGAACAAACGCCCCCATCGCTCGCCATACCAGGAAGGTGTCCGGCTTCCTACGACGCCAAGCTGGAAGTTCTGGAGACATTCTGGATCACCCGCAACAAAAAAAGCGCCGGGATAATCTGCAATCGCATTCAACTGTGCCGGATAACGCGCGCTGCCGGCCAGAATCAAATGGTGATGAGGTTGCTCAAGCCAGTGCTGCGCGTCATCCAGCGCTTTTTGCGGGACGGTTAAAAAGCGTTCCGCTTGTCGGGACGTTAACCCTGTGTTCTGAAGTAAAGTCTTATCAATCTGACGCTGTTGTATGAGCAAATTCGCAATGCTCAACATTGCATCGCCATACAATTCACTCACATGCATCAAACGTAACCAAATTTCGGTACGGGTCATCCTTTATCCCCCTGCCACAAGCTGTCCTGGCAATCTTTGCGATTGGTCACTGATGCTGTCAATCGGAGGGGGTTTTGTCTAGAATAGAGGTAATAATCTTTCCAACTCCTGAACACAACTCTGGATAATTATGGCAGTTTTGCAAGTGTTACATATTCCGGACGAGCGTCTTCGCAAAGTCGCAAAACCGGTAGAAGAAGTGAATGCAGAAATTCAGCGTATCGTCGATGATATGTTCGAAACGATGTATGCAGAAGAAGGTATTGGCCTGGCGGCAACGCAGGTCGATATTCATCAACGTATCATCGTGATTGATGTTTCGGAAAACCGCGACGAGCGTCTGGTGTTAATCAACCCGGAACTGCTGGAAAAAAGCGGTGAGACGGGGATTGAAGAAGGCTGTCTGTCTATTCCTGAACAGCGTGCTTTAGTGCCGCGTGCGGAGAAAGTGAAAATTCGCGCACTTGACCGCGACGGTCAATCTTTTGAGCTGGAAGCAGACGGCCTGTTGGCTATCTGTATTCAGCACGAGATGGATCACCTGGTTGGTAAACTGTTTATTGATTATCTGTCGCCGCTGAAGCAACAACGTATTCGTCAGAAAGTTGAGAAACTCGACCGCCTGAACGCCCGAGCTTAAGGACAAGAATCAACGTGTCAGATTCACTACGTATTATTTTTGCGGGTACACCTGACTTTGCAGCGCGTCATCTTGACGCGCTGTTGTCTTCTGGACACAACGTCGTTGGCGTGTTTACCCAACCCGACCGCCCGGCTGGACGCGGTAAAAAGCTGATGCCCAGCCCGGTGAAAGTGCTGGCGGAAGAGAAAGGAATAGCGGTTTTTCAGCCCGCCTCCTTGCGCCCACAAGAAAACCAGCATTTAGTCGCGGACTTACACGCTGACGTAATGGTCGTGGTGGCGTATGGCCTGATTCTGCCAAAAGCGGTGCTTGATATGCCGCGACTCGGCTGCATCAACGTTCACGGTTCCCTGCTCCCGCGCTGGCGTGGCGCTGCGCCGATCCAACGTTCACTTTGGGCTGGTGATGCCGAAACGGGCGTAACCATCATGCAAATGGATGTGGGTCTGGATACTGGCGATATGCTCTATAAACTTGCCTGTCCAATCACCGCGGAAGACACCAGCGGCACGCTGTATGACAAGCTGGCGGATCTTGGCCCACAGGGGCTGATTGAAACGCTGAAACAGTTAGAAAACGGTACCGCGAAGCCAGAAGTACAGGACAACGCCCTGGCCACTCACGCTGAGAAACTTAGCAAAGAAGAGGCGCGTATGGACTGGTCTCTCTCTGCCGCACAGCTTGAACGCTGCATCCGCGCCTTTAATCCCTGGCCAATGAGCTGGATGGAAATTGACGGTCAGCCGGTAAAAGTGTGGCAGGCGTCAGTGATAGAGCGCGTAACGCAAGCGGAACCGGGCACCATTCTTGACGCGACTAAACAAGGTATTCAGGTTGCAACCGGCAACGGCATCCTGAACCTGCTCTCCCTTCAACCCGCAGGTAAGAAGGCAATGAGCGCGCAGGATCTTTTAAATTCACGTCGGGAATGGTTTATTCCTGGCAACCGTCTGGCCTGACGGTCACGTCTTACTACGCCCGGTGTTACCGGGCATTTTTATTTTTGCGGTTATGAAAAAACAAAATTTACGCAGTCTGGCGGCACAGGCCGTTGAGCAGGTCGTTGAGCAAGGGCAATCCTTAAGTAATGTCCTGCCACCACTACAGCAAAAAGTCTCCGATAAAGACAAAGCGCTGCTTCAGGAGCTGTGCTTTGGCGTGTTGCGCACCCTTTCGCAGCTGGAGTGGCTGATTAATAAATTAATGTCTCGCCCGATGACCGGTAAGCAACGCACCGTGCATTACCTGATCATGGTAGGGTTTTACCAGCTATTGCACACACGAATTCCACCACATGCGGCCCTCGCAGAAACGGTTGAAGGTGCTGTTGCTATTAAGCGCCCACAGCTTAAGGGGCTGATCAATGGCGTTTTGCGTCAGTTTCAGCGTCAGCAGGAGGCGTTGCTGGCTGAGTTTGCGACCAGCGAGGCGCGTTTTCTGCATCCGTCCTGGCTGCTAAAGCGCCTGCAAAAATCCTATCCCACCCAATGGGAAGCGATTGTCGAAGCCAACAACCAACGTCCTCCAATGTGGCTACGCGTGAACCGTACACATCATTCACGCGACAGCTGGCTCACGTTATTGCAGGACGCAGGAATGAATGGTTTTCCCCATTCGGCCTATCCTGACGCCCTACGTCTTGAGTCTCCGGCGCCGGTTCATGCCTTACCCGGCTTTGAAGAGGGTTGGGTAACGGTTCAGGATGCTTCCGCGCAAGGCTGTGTTAGCTTCCTCGCCCCACAAAACGGCGAGCAAATCCTGGATTTGTGCGCCGCACCGGGGGGTAAAACAACGCATATACTCGAAGCCGCGCCTAAAGCGCAGGTGTTGGCTGTCGATGTCGACGAACAGCGTCTTTCACGCGTTTACGACAACCTTAAACGTCTGGGGATGAAGGCAACCGTCAAACAGGGTGATGGTCGATATCCCGCGCAATGGTGTGGCGAGCAGAAATTTGACCGTATTCTGCTGGATGCGCCTTGTTCAGCCACCGGCGTCATTCGTCGTCACCCGGATATCAAATGGCTACGCCGCGATCGTGATATTGCTGAACTGGCAAAATTACAGTCGGAAATTCTGGATGCCATATGGCCACATTTAAAGTCAGGCGGAACACTGGTCTACGCGACCTGTTCTGTCCTGCCGGAAGAGAATAGCCAACAGATTCAGGCCTTTTTACAGCGCACCCCGGACGCCACCCTGACCGGCACCGGAACCCCCGCTCAACCGGGCGTGCAAAATCTGCCAGGTGCGGAAGAAGGTGACGGCTTCTTTTACGCTAAGCTAATCAAAAAGTGATGAGATAACGGGTCGCGACTGATGAAAATTATCATTCTGGGCGCAGGGCAGGTCGGCGGCACGCTGGCTGAAAACCTGGTCGGAGAGAACAACGACATCACGGTGGTCGATATCAATGGCGAACGCCTGCGTAGTTTACAGGACAAGTTCGATCTCCGCGTCGTGCAAGGGCATGGCTCTCACCCCCGCGTGCTGCGTGAAGCGGGTGCAGACGATGCGGATATGCTGGTCGCCGTGACCAGTTCCGATGAAACGAATATGGTCGCCTGCCAGGTGGCCTATTCACTCTTCAATACGCCAAATCGTATCGCCCGTATCCGCTCGCCAGATTATGTCCGCGATGCGGATAAACTCTTCCACTCTGAAGCCGTCCCCATCGACCATCTTATTGCGCCAGAGCAACTGGTCATCGATAACATTTATCGCCTGATCGAATATCCTGGCGCATTGCAGGTCGTTAATTTCGCCGAAGGTAAAGTCAGTCTTGCGGTAGTGAAAGCCTATTATGGCGGGCCGCTGATCGGGAACGCGTTATCCACGATGCGTGAGCATATGCCGCATATTGATACCCGCGTCGCCGCGATATTCCGTCATGACCGCCCCATTCGCCCCCAGGGTTCGACTATTGTAGAAGCAGGCGATGAAGTCTTTTTTATTGCCGCATCGCAGCATATCCGCGCGGTAATGAGCGAGCTGCAACGTCTGGAGAAACCCTATAAGCGTATTATGTTAGTCGGCGGGGGAAATATCGGTGCCGGTCTCGCGCGTCGTCTGGAAAAAGATTACAGCGTCAAACTGATCGAGCGCGATCAACAGCGGGCCTCCGAACTTGCCGAAAAACTGCAAAATACGATCGTCTTTTTTGGCGATGCGTCGGATCAGGAACTGCTGGCTGAAGAGCATATTGATCAGGTTGATCTGTTTATTGCAGTCACCAACGATGATGAAGCCAACATTATGTCGGCAATGCTGGCCAAACGGATGGGTGCGAAGAAAGTAATGGTGCTCATTCAACGTCGCGCCTATGTGGATCTCGTCCAGGGGAGCGTCATTGATATTGCCATTTCACCACAGCAGGCCACGATTTCCGCGTTACTCAGCCATGTGCGTAAAGCCGATATTGTGGGAGTGTCATCGCTACGTCGTGGTGTAGCAGAAGCAATTGAAGCCGTCGCCCACGGTGATGAAAGTACATCTCGCGTCGTAGGCCGTGCCATTGATGAAATTAAACTTCCACCGGGAACAATAATTGGCGCAGTGGTTCGCGGTAACGATGTAATGATTGCCAATGACAATTTGCGCATTGAACAAGGCGATCATGTGATTATGTTCCTGACGGATAAAAAGTTTATTACCGACGTCGAACGCTTATTCCAGCCAAGTCCTTTCTTCCTGTAATTATTTGGGCGCTAATGCAGCGCCCTCTTTAATTCCCCTGTTTTATCAGGGCCTAATAAATGCTCCTTTAAACAATCCATAAATGGAAAATGCCTTAACATTTGTTAAACTTATAAACGTCAGTTGCATAGGGAGAATAAAATGAGCTTTATTAAAGAGTTTCGCGAATTCGCGATGCGCGGGAATGTTGTTGATTTGGCAGTAGGTGTGATTATTGGTGCGGCATTCGGGAAGATCGTTTCTTCTCTGGTTGCTGATATCATTATGCCGCCTCTGGGTTTGTTAATTGGCGGGATCGATTTTAAACAGTTTGCCTTTACGCTACGCGAAGCGCAGGGAGATATCCCGGCAGTCGTGATGCATTACGGTGTGTTTATTCAGAACGTCTTTGATTTTGTTATTGTGGCGTTTGCCATCTTCATGGCTATCAAACTGATCAACAAACTGAATCGTAAGAAAGAAGAACCGACGGAAGCGCCAGCGCCGACAACGGAAGAAGTATTGCTTTCTGAGATCCGCGATCTTCTGAAAGAACAAAACAACCGTTCTTAACAAGCCTTAATAAGCAGAAAGCCAGTGGTAAAAAAGTGATTCACTTTCTTGCCACTGGCCTCCCAGTTACCCCGATTGCCATGTTTGCCTTTACGCAGATAACTTCCTTTCCCTTTCTTATTTTTTTCAACACGTTGTCTGAAAAGCGGATCGTGCAGTAATGCCTCAATGGCGTTGTCTTTTATCTGCCCTTTCGTATGCTGATAACGACTCATAATAACTCCAGTTTGTATGGTTTAACGGCGCGAGTGTAGGCTCATCAGGTCAATAAATCAACAGTCCTGCTTTACTCCGCTGGCGCCTTGTTCCAGTGCTTCCAGAATTGAACAATAGACGCTGCTGTGTGCCGTTCCACAGCAGGCATCGTTCAGCCTCTGCAATGAACGCTGCATGCTCTGTAATTCCGCAATTCGTGATTCGACCTCTTTCAGCCTTTCCTGCACGATTCCTTTCGACTCCTGGCAGGTATGGTGTTCGGGATCGACACGGATCGACAACAGTTCCCGGATCGACTCAAGCGTAAAGCCCAACTGCCGGGCATAGCGGATAAACTTAAGGCGCTGAAGATCGTTTTCCGTGTAGAGTCGAAAACCACCCTCCGTACGCACTTCATGCTCCATCATCTGCTGCTTTTCATAGTAGCGGATGGTATCGGGCGTCACTTCTGCCAGCTTTGCCAGTTCACCAATACGATACATATAAGCTCCGTTAGTCATCATTAATCTTATGCAGCAATTTATCTGCATATTCACCGCGTAAAAACCCGGTACTCAGCCCCGCCTGTCGTAGTTTTAGTTCAAGGAGCGATAAACGACGGCTCACTTCCTGATACCGTGGATCGTCCTGACGAATACCTTTAAGTAGATCCAGTAGCTGAATGGCTTCTTTACGCTGTTCAAGCTCCGGGGGAAGGCAACCGGCATTTTTGAGTAAACGGTAGCCAGTCCGTAGTTCAGGCGGCACATGTGAGTCATCATCCAGGGCCAGCGGCTCACCGCTGCCGGGCAGATTATCAAACTCACCTTTAGTCTGTGCATCGGTAATATGGCGCTCTGCCCACTGGTCCAGTAACCACATACAACAACTCCAGGGGATGAACAAAAAGAGTACAGATATTGTAGATAAGTGGGGATACGGCGGATATAAAAAAACCCGCCGGAGCGGGTTTTTTTACGTTACTACAGATTACTCTGCAGCAGCTTCTGCTTTCGACTCAGAACGATCAACCAGCTCGATGTATGCCATCGGCGCGTTGTCGCCTGCACGGAAGCCACACTTCAGAATGCGAGTGTAACCACCGGCGCGGCTCGCGAAACGCGGGCCCAGTTCGTTAAACAGTTTTGCCACGATCTCGTTATCACGAGTACGGGCGAATGCCAGACGACGATTAGCTACGCTATCAGTCTTGGCAAGAGTAATCAGCGGCTCAACTACGCGACGCAGCTCTTTCGCTTTAGGCAGGGTCGTCTTGATGATCTCATGACGAACCAGTGAACCTGCCATGTTGCGGAACATAGCCTGGCGATGGCTGCTGTTGCGGTTCAGTTGACGACCACTCTTACGATGGCGCATGACCTTATCCTTCTCAGTAAAACCTTAACCTGTGATCCGGTTACTCGTCAGCGATGCTTGCCGGTGGCCAGTTTTCCAGGCGCATGCCCAGAGACAGTCCACGGGAAGCCAGCACGTCTTTAATCTCAGTAAGAGATTTTTTACCCAGGTTAGGCGTCTTAAGGAGCTCAACCTCGGTACGCTGTACCAGATCACCGATATAGTGGATAGCTTCTGCTTTAAGGCAGTTAGCAGAGCGGACAGTCAATTCCAGATCGTCAACAGGGCGCAGCAGGATCGGATCGAATTCTGGTTTCTCTTCTTTCACTTCCGGCTGACGTACATCACGTAAGTCAACGAAAGCTTCCAGTTGTTCAGCCAGAATGGTTGCCGCACGACGAATCGCCTCTTCAGGATCGATTGTGCCGTTGGTTTCCATTTCGATGACCAGCTTGTCCAGGTCGGTACGCTGTTCTACACGCGCTGCTTCAACATTGTAGGCAATACGCTCTACAGGGCTGTAGCATGCGTCGACCAGCAGACGGCCGATTGGGCGCTCATCTTCTTCCGAATGAATTCGGGTAGAAGCCGGCACATAACCACGACCGCGCTGAACTTTGATACGCATGCTAATAGACGCGTTCTCATCGGTCAGGTGGCAGATCACGTGCTGCGGCTTGACGATTTCGACATCCCCATCATGGGTAATGTCGGCTGCAGTCACAGGGCCAATGCCAGATTTATTCAAGGTAAGAATAACTTCATCTTTACCCTGAACTCTCACCGCCAGCCCTTTCAGGTTGAGCAGGATTTCCAGGATGTCTTCCTGAACGCCTTCTTTGGTGCTGTACTCATGTAGTACACCATCAATCTCAACCTCGGTCACCGCGCAACCCGGCATCGATGAGAGCAGAATACGGCGCAGTGCGTTACCCAGAGTATGGCCAAAGCCACGCTCTAAAGGCTCAAGGGTCACCTTGGCGTGCGTCGAACTCACTTGCTCGATATCTACCAGGCGCGGTTTTAGAAACTCTGTCACAGAACCCTGCATTGTGTCCTCTCTTTGGTACTAAGCTTTACTTGGAGTAAAGCTCGACGATCAGGTGTTCGTTAATGTCCGCAGACAGATCAGAACGCTCAGGCTTACGCTTAAACGTACCTTCCATCTTGCCAGCATCAACTTCCAGCCAGGTTGGCTTTTCACGCTGCTCAGCCAGCTCCAGAGCGGCTTTCACGCGAGACTGCTTCTTCGCTTTCTCACGAATGCTAACAACGTCATTCGGACTAACCTGATAAGAAGCGATGTTAACAACACGACCGTTTACCATAATTGCTTTATGGCTAACCAGCTGGCGTGCTTCAGCACGAGTGGCGCCGAAGCCCATACGGTATACAACGTTGTCCAGACGACCTTCCAGCAGAGCCAACAGGTTTTCACCGGTGTTGCCTTTCAGACGCGCTGCTTCTTTGTAGTAGTTACGGAACTGACGCTCCAGCACACCATAGATACGGCGAACTTTTTGCTTTTCACGCAACTGCACACCATAGTCAGACAGACGCGGTTTACGCGCACCGTGCTGGCCAGGAGCTTGTTCAATTTTACACTTGGTATCGATCGCGCGAACGCCAGACTTAAGGAATAAGTCGGTGCCCTCACGACGGCTCAGCTTGAGCTTAGGACCCAAATATCTTGCCATTTTCTTTCTCCAACAAACCTGGAAAACGAAGCGTTATACGCGACGTTTTTTCGGCGGACGACAACCGTTATGAGGGATCGGAGTCACATCAGTAATATTAGTGATGCGGAAACCAGCGGCGTTCAGTGCACGAATGGTAGATTCGCGACCTGGACCCGGACCTTTAACCATAACTTCCAGATTCTTGATACCGTATTCTTTTACGGCGTCAGCGCAACGCTCTGCTGCAACCTGAGCTGCAAACGGAGTGGACTTGCGAGAACCACGGAAACCGGAACCACCGGCTGTTGCCCAACCCAGCGCGTTACCCTGACGATCAGTGATAGTCACGATGGTGTTGTTGAAAGAAGCATGGATATGAGCCACGCCGTCAGAGACTTGTTTTCTTACACGTTTACGTGCACGAATTGGTGCCTTTGCCATTATTCAATCACCCCGATTATTTCTTGATCGGTTTGCGCGGACCCTTACGGGTACGTGCGTTGGTCTTGGTACGCTGACCGCGAACCGGGAGACCACGACGATGACGCAAACCGCGATAGCAACCAAGATCCATCAGGCGCTTGATGCTCATGCTGATTTCACGGCGCAGATCACCTTCAACGACAAATTTGGCAACTTCGTCACGCAGCGTGTCGATTTGTTCTTCAGACAGCTCACTGATCTTAACATTTTCAGCGATACCCGCTGCAGCCAGAATGGCTTTAGAACGGGTCTTACCGACGCCGTAGATCGAAGTTAACGCGATCACAGCATGTTTCTGATCAGGAATGTTAATGCCTGCTATACGGGCCACTATGCACTCCTACTATTTAATATGTACGCACCATGCTGAAAAGCCCGTTTTCAGGATACTCAAATGGAAACGTACAGACATACAAAAGATTGGCTGGCTAATCTAGCCAGCTCAACCCAACTTTGCAAGAAAAATATGCGAATAAATCAGCCTTGGCGCTGTTTATGCTTCGGCTCGGCACTGCAAATCACGCGGATGACGCCATCACGCTTAACGATTTTGCAGTTACGGCATAATTTCTTGACGGAAGCACGAACTTTCATTTTTACTCTCCGTAACTTCTCGGGCGACCAATTAACGGCCGTAGCCTTTCAGGTTCGCCTTCTTCAATGCAGACTCATATTGACTGGACATCATCAGAGTTTGCACTTGAGCCATAAAGTCCATAATCACGACGACAACGATAAGCAGTGAGGTCCCACCAAAGTAGAACGGTACTTTCATTGCATCACGCATGAACTCCGGGATCAGGCAGATAAAGGTAATGTAAAGCGCACCAACCAAAGTCAGGCGGGTCATTACTTTATCGATATACTTCGCCGTTTGCTCTCCCGGACGAATTCCTGGTACAAATGCACCGGACTTCTTCAGGTTATCTGCTGTTTCACGCGGGTTGAAAACCAACGCCGTGTAGAAGAAACAGAAGAAGATGATTGCAGACGCATAGAGTAACACATAAAGCGGTTGCCCAGGCTGCAAATACAGCGAAATTGTTGTCAGCCAGTTCCAACCAGTACCGCCCCCGAACCATGACGCGATGGTTGCCGGGAACAGAATAATACTGGAAGCGAAAATTGCCGGGATTACCCCCGCCATATTCACTTTCAGCGGTAAATGTGTGCTCTGTGCAGCATAGACACGACGACCCTGCTGACGTTTTGCGTAGTTTACCACAATGCGGCGTTGACCACGCTCAACAAATACAACAAAGAACGTCACTGCAAATACTAATACTGCAACCAACAGCAACACGAGGAAGTGCAGGTCGCCTTGACGCGCTTGCTCGATAGTATGGGCAATGGCTGGCGGGAGTCCCGCGACAATACCGGCGAAGATAATGATTGAGATACCGTTGCCGATACCACGTTCAGTAATCTGTTCGCCCAACCACATCAGGAACATGGTTCCTGTAACCAGACTTACAACAGCGGTGAAATAGAATGCAAAGCCCGGATTCATTACCAGGCCTTGCATACCAGGCATATTCGGCAGACCGGTAGCAATACCGATCGACTGGAATATCGCCAGCACCAGAGTACCGTAGCGGGTGTACTGGCTGATCTTACGACGACCAGACTCCCCTTCTTTCTTAATTTCTGCCAGCGTTGGGTGAACCACCGTCAGCAACTGGATAATAATCGACGCCGAAATATACGGCATGATACCCAGAGCAAAGATAGAAGCACGGCTGAGTGCACCACCAGAGAACATGTTAAACATTTCAATGATGGTGCCTCGCTGTTGCTCAAGCAGTTTGGCAAGTACAGCGGCATCAATACCAGGGATCGGAATAAAAGAGCCAATACGGAACACAATCAGCGCGCCGATAACAAACAGCAGTCTGCGTTTCAGCTCGCCTAAGCCACCTTTGGCGCTTTGAAAATCTAATCCCGGTTGTTTAGCCATCTGCTACTTATTCCTCGATTTTACCGCCAGCAGCTTCGATAGCAGCACGAGCGCCTTTAGTAACACGCAGGCCACGAACAGTTACCGGAGTAGTGACTTCACCAGCCAGGATCACTTTCGCGAACTCGATCTGGATACCGATAATGTTAGCCGCTTTCAGCGTGTTCAGGTCTACTACGCCGCCTTCTACTTTAGCCAGGTCAGACAGACGAACTTCGGCTGTAATCGCTGCTTTGCGAGAAGTGAAGCCGAATTTCGGCAGACGACGGTACAGAGGCATCTGACCACCCTCGAAACCGCGACGTACGCCACCGCCAGAACGAGACTTCTGACCTTTGTGACCACGACCACCGGTTTTACCGAGGCCAGAACCGATACCACGACCCAGGCGTTTACCCGCCTTTTTGGAGCCTTCGGCCGGAGACAGAGTATTTAAACGCATCTCTTACTCCTCAACTTTAACCATGAAGGAAACCGCGTTGACCATACCACGAACAGCAGGAGTATCCTCGCGCTCTACGGTGTGACCAATACGACGCAGACCCAGGCCAAGCAGCGTTGCCTTGTGTTTCGGCAGACGACCGATTGCACTGCGGGTTTGAGTAATTTTAATAGTCTTTGCCATGGTTTATTTCCCCAGAATTTCTTCAACGGATTTACCACGCTTGGCAGCGACCATTTCTGGAGAATTCATATTTTCCAGGCCATCAATAGTTGCACGAACCACGTTGATCGGGTTGGTGGAACCATATGCTTTAGCCAGAACGTTATGAACCCCAGCAACTTCCAGAACGGCGCGCATTGCACCACCGGCGATGATACCGGTACCTTCGGAAGCTGGCTGCATGAATACACGAGAACCCGTGTGAACACCTTTAACCGGGTGTTGCAGGGTGCCGTTGTTCAGCGCGACGTTAATCATATTGCGACGGGCTTTTTCCATCGCTTTCTGGATCGCTGCTGGAACTTCACGCGCTTTACCGTAACCAAAACCAACGCGACCGTTACCATCGCCAACTACAGTCAGAGCTGTGAAGGAGAAAATACGACCACCTTTAACGGTTTTAGATACGCGGTTTACCGCGATCAGCTTTTCCTGCAGTTCGCCAGCTTGTTTTTCGATGTGAGCCATCTTACACCTCTACCTTAGAACTGAAGGCCAGCTTCACGGGCAGCATCTGCCAGTGCCTGGACACGACCATGATATTGGAACCCGGAACGGTCAAAGGACACATCTTTGATGCCTTTTTCCAGAGCGCGTTCAGCGACAGCTTTACCCACAGCTGCAGCCGCGTCTTTGTTACCGGTGTACTTCAGTTGTTCAGCGATAGCTTTTTCTACAGTAGAAGCAGCTACCAGAACTTCAGAACCGTTCGGTGCAATTACCTGTGCGTAAATGTGACGCGGGGTACGATGTACCACCAGGCGAGTTGCGCCCAGCTCCTGGAGCTTGCGGCGTGCGCGGGTCGCACGACGGATACGAGCAGATTTCTTATCCATAGTGTTACCTTACTTCTTCTTAGCCTCTTTGGTACGCACGACTTCGTCGGCGTAACGAACACCCTTGCCTTTGTAAGGCTCAGGACGACGGTAGGCGCGCAGATCTGCTGCAACCTGACCGATCACCTGCTTATCAGCGCCTTTCAGCACGATTTCAGTCTGAGTCGGACATTCTGCAGTAATACCTGCTGGCAGCTGGTGGTCAACCGGGTGAGAGAAACCTAAGGACAGGTTTACTACATTCCCTTTAACCGCTGCACGATAACCTACACCAACCAGCTGCAGCTTCTTAGTGAAGCCTTCGGTAACACCGATAACCATTGAGTTCAGCAGGGCACGCGCGGTACCAGCCTGAGCCCAACCGTCTACGTAACCATCACGCGGACCGAAGGTCAGTGCATTATCTGCATGTTTAACTTCAACAGCATCGTTGAGAGTACGAGTCAGCTCGCCGTTTTTACCTTTGATCGTAATAACCTGACCGTTGATTTTTACATCAACGCCGGCAGGAACAACGACCGGTGCTTTAGCAACACGAGACATTTTTTCCTCCGATTAGGCTACGTAGCAGATAATTTCGCCACCAAGACCAGCCTGGCGCGCTGCACGATCAGTCATAACACCTTTAGAGGTAGAAACAACTGCGATACCCAGACCCGCCATAACTTTCGGCAGCTCATCTTTACGTTTGTAGATGCGCAGACCTGGGCGGCTGACACGCTGAATGCTTTCTACAACAGCTTTACCCTGGAAATACTTAAGAGTCAGTTCCAGTTCCGGCTTGGTGTCGCCTTCAACTTTAAAATCTTCGATAAAACCTTCTTCCTTCAGCACGTTGGCAATTGCCACTTTCAGCTTGGAGGAAGGCATGGTGACCGCAGCTTTGTTCGCGGCCTGACCGTTACGGATACGGGTCAGCATATCCGCGATCGGATCTTGCATGCTCATCTGTCTTTACTCCCGTGATTCAATTGGTGACAATTACCAGCTAGCCTTTTTCAAGCCTGGTACTTCACCGCGCATAGCGGCTTCACGTAACTTGATACGGCTCAACCCGAACTTGCCCACATAACCATGTGGACGACCTGTTTGACGGCAGCGGTTACGCTGACGAGACGGGCTGGAATCACGCGGCAGAGTCTGCAGCTTAAGAACAGCGTTCCAACGATCTTCGTCGGAAGCGTTCACATCAGAGATGATCGCTTTCAGTTCAGCGCGTTTCGCGAAGTATTTATCAGCTAAAGCTACGCGTTTTACTTCGCGTGCTTTCATTGATTGCTTAGCCATTCAGTAACCCTACCTTACTTGCGGAACGGGAAGTCAAAGGCAGCCAGCAGAGCACGGCCTTCTTCGTCAGATTTCGCAGTAGTGGTAATGGTAATATCCAAACCACGAACGCGGTCGACTTTATCGTAGTCGATTTCTGGGAAGATGATCTGCTCACGGACACCCATGCTGTAGTTACCACGACCGTCGAAAGACTTAGCGGACAGGCCACGGAAGTCACGGATACGCGGTACAGCAATAGTGATCAGGCGCTCAAAGAACTCCCACATGCGTTCGCCACGCAGAGTTACTTTACAGCCGATCGGATAGCCCTGACGGATTTTGAAGCCTGCAACAGATTTGCGTGCTTTGGTGATCAACGGTTTTTGACCGGAGATTGCTGCCAGGTCAGCTGCTGCGTTATCCAGCAGTTTCTTGTCAGCGATCGCTTCACCAACACCCATGTTCAGGGTGATCTTCTCGACCCGAGGGACTTGCATGACAGAATTGTAGTTAAACTCAGTCATGAGTTTATTAACTACTTCGTCTTTGTAGTAATCATGCAGTTTCGCCATCGTACTACTCCAAATTACTTGATAGTTTCGCTGTTAGATTTGAAGAAACGGACTTTTTTGCCGTCTTCGAATCTAAAGCCTACACGGTCAGCCTTACCGGTTGCCGCATTGAAGATTGCAATGTTGGAAACCTGAATAGCGGCTTCTTTTTCAACGATGCCACCCGGTTGGTTCAGAGCCGGAACCGGCTTCTGGTGTTTCTTAACCAGGTTGATACCTTCAACAATGACCTTGCCGGAAGACAGGACATTCTTAACTTTACCGCGTTTACCTTTATCTTTACCGGTTAACACGATAACTTCGTCATCACGACGGATTTTCGCTGCCATGATTCGCTCCTTAGAGTACTTCTGGTGCCAGAGAGATAATTTTCATGAACTTCTCGGTACGAAGCTCACGAGTTACCGGCCCAAAAATACGCGTACCGATAGGCTGCTCGCTGTTATTGTTCAGAATAACGCATGCATTACCATCGAAGCGAATGACAGAACCGTCCGGGCGACGAACACCCTTCTTGGTGCGCACCACTACCGCCTTCAGCACATCACCTTTTTTGACCTTACCACGCGGAATTGCTTCTTTGATGGTGATCTTGATGATGTCGCCTACGCCTGCGTAGCGACGGTGCGAGCCACCCAGAACCTTGATACACATTACGCGACGTGCACCGGAGTTGTCGGCGACGTTCAGCATAGTCTGTTCTTGGATCATTTTAGTGCTCCGCTAATGTCAACTACTACTGAGACCCGAAAATCAGGTCGTTAAAAAAGCCCCATATCGGGGGCGCGGCATTATAACACCGCTTCAACGATATGGGTAGAAAAAATAAACGGCCCATCGCTGAGCCGTTTATTCGTTGAGAATGGGTACTGTATTACAGAACCGCTTTCTCTACAACGCGAACCAGCGTCCAGGACTTAGTCTTGGACAGTGGGCGGCATTCGCGGATTTCAACCACGTCACCGGTACCACATTCGTTGTTCTCGTCATGTACGTGCAGTTTGGTCGTACGCTTGATGAATTTACCGTAGATCGGGTGTTTCACAAAACGTTCGATAGCAACAACAATGGATTTCTCCATTTTGTCGCTAACAACGCGACCTTGCAGAGTACGGATTTTATCGGTCATTACGCACCCGCCTTCTCAGTCAGTAAAGTCTTAACGCGTGCGACATCACGACGCACTTGCTTCAACAGGTGAGACTGTTGCAGCTGGCCACTTGCAGCCTGCATACGCAGGTTGAACTGCTCACGCAGCAGGTTCAGCAGCTCGGTGTTCAGCTCTTCAACACTCTTCTCACGCAGCTCTTTTGCTTTCATTACATCACCGTCTTAGTTACAAAGGTGGTTTTAATCGGCAGTTTCGCTGCTGCCAGCTTGAATGCTTCACGGGCCAGCTCTTCCGGTACGCCGTCCATTTCATACAGGACTTTACCCGGCTGAATCAAGGCAACCCAATACTCCACGTTACCTTTACCTTTACCCATACGCACTGCCAGCGGCTTTTCAGTGATCGGTTTGTCCGGGAATACACGGATCCAGATCTTACCTTGACGCTTAACTGCACGGGTCATAGCACGACGTGCTGCTTCGATCTGACGGGCAGTCAGACGACCACGGCCAACAGCTTTCAGACCGAAGCTGCCGAAGCTAACATCCGTACCCTGCGCCAGACCGCGGTTACGGCCTTTGTGCATTTTACGGAATTTTGTACGCTTTGGTTGTAACATCAGCGACGCTCCTTATTTACGGCCTTTACGCTGCTGCTTTTTCGGTTGAGCAGCCGGTTTTTCCGGTTGTTCAACAGCAGCCATACCACCCAGGATCTCGCCTTTGAAGATCCACACTTTAACGCCGATTACACCGTAAGTGGTGTGCGCTTCAGAGGTGTTGTAGTCGATGTCAGCACGCAGAGTGTGCAGCGGTACGCGACCTTCACGGTACCATTCGGTACGAGCGATTTCCGCGCCGCCCAGACGGCCGCTAACTTCAACTTTAATACCTTTAGCGCCCAGACGCATTGCGTTCTGTACAGCACGCTTCATAGCACGACGGAACATAACGCGACGTTCCAGCTGAGAAGTGATGCTGTCAGCAACCAATTTTGCGTCCAGTTCAGGCTTACGAACTTCGGCGATATTGATCTGTGCAGGAACGCCAGCGATATCCGCTACGACCTTACGCAGTTTTTCTACGTCTTCGCCTTTCTTACCGATAACGATACCCGGACGAGCAGTGTGAATAGTCACACGGATGCTCTTAGCCGGACGCTCGATAACGATACGAGATACGGACGCTTTAGCCAGTTCCTTCGTCAGGTACTGACGTACTTTAAAATCGCTGTCCAGGTTGTCAGCGAATTCTTTGGTGTTCGCAAACCAGGTAGAGTTCCATGGTTTTACAATACCCAGGCGAATACCATTAGGATGTACTTTCTGACCCATTGCTAGTCTCCAGAGTCTCAGCGATCGGACACAACCACAGTAATGTGGCTGGTGCGCTTCAGGATGCGATCTGCACGACCTTTTGCACGCGGCATAATGCGCTTCATGCTCGGGCCTTCGTCTACGAAAATTTTCGTAACTTTCAGATCGTCAATGTCAGCGCCATCGTTGTGTTCAGCGTTAGCAATGGCAGATTCCAGGACTTTCTTGACCAGTACAGCCGCTTTCTTGTTGGTGTAGGTCAAAATATCCAGAGCCTGCGACACTTTCTTACCGCGAATCAGGTCAGCAACAAGGCGAACCTTCTGAGCAGAAGAACGAGCATGGCGATGTTTAGCGATAGTTTCCATCTCTTCCTCCTACCTTATTTCTTCTTCGCTTTTTTATCAGCAGCGTGGCCGCGATAAGTACGAGTCGGTGCGAATTCACCCAGTTTGTGACCGACCATTTCATCGGTTACAAATACCGGAACGTGCTGACGACCATTATGGACAGCGATGGTCAAACCGATCATGTTAGGAAAGATCGTTGAACGACGGGACCAAGTGCGCAGGGGCTTCTTGTCTCCGCTTTCCACCGCTTTCTCTACCTTCTTCAGCAAGTGCAGGTCAATAAAAGGACCTTTCTTGAGAGAACGTGGCATGGCTTATCCTCTAAAATTATTTGCTACGGCGACGTACGATGAATTTATCAGTACGCTTGTTGCTGCGGGTCTTCTTACCTTTGGTCTGAACGCCCCACGGAGTTACCGGGTGCTTACCAAAGTTACGACCTTCACCACCACCATGTGGGTGGTCTACTGGGTTCATCGCGGTACCGCGAACGGTCGGACGAACACCACGCCAGCGTGCAGCACCTGCTTTACCCAGAACGCGCAGCATATGCTCAGCATTGCCAACTTCGCCCAGAGTTGCACGGCAGTCTGCTTCGACTTTACGCATTTCACCAGAACGCAGACGCAGAGTGACATAAGCACCATCGCGCGCAACGATCTGAACGTAAGTACCAGCGGAACGTGCCAGCTGACCGCCTTTACCTGGTTTCATTTCTACGTTATGAACAGTAGAACCAACCGGGATGTTGCGCATCGGCAGGGTGTTGCCTGGTTTGATTGCAGCATCAACGCCAGATTGAATCTGGTCGCCAGCTTTCAGGCCTTTAGGGGCCAGGATGTAACGGCGCTCACCGTCTTTGTACAGAACCAGCGCGATGTTCGCGGAACGGTTCGGATCGTACTCAAGACGTTCAACAACTGCCGGGATACCATCTTTGTTGCGTTTGAAGTCAACAATACGGTATGCCTGCTTGTGGCCACCACCGATATGACGAGTGGTGATACGGCCATTGTTGTTACGACCACCGGATTTGCTGTTTTTTTCCAGCAACGGAGCAAAAGGTTTGCCCTTGTGCAGCTCAGGGTTAACCACTTTAACTACGTGGCGACGACCCGGAGATGTCGGTTTACATTTAACAACTGCCATTGTATTACTCCTCCGACTTACTCAGCGCCGCCAACGAAGTCCAGATTCTGGCCTTCTTTCAGGGTGACGTAAGCTTTTTTCCAGTCGCTACGACGACCGATACGCTGTCCGTGACGTTTAACTTTCCCTTTAACAACCAGGGTGTTAACGACTTCGACTTCGACTTCAAACAGTTTCTGCACAGCAGCTTTGATTTCTGCTTTGGTCGCGTCTTTAGCAACTTTGAGAACGATGGTGTTGGTTTTTTCCATCGCAGTAGACGCTTTTTCAGAAACGTGCGGTGCGCGCAGCACCTTCAGCAGACGTTCTTCACGAATCATGCCAGCATCTCCTCAACTTGCTTAACAGCATCAGCAGTCATTACGACTTTGTCGAAGGCGATCAGGCTAACCGGGTCGATACCAGTTGCATCGCGTACGTCAACCTTGTGCAGGTTGCGCGCAGCCAGGAACAGGTTCTCGTCCAGCTCACCGGTGATGATCAGCACATCTTCCAGAGCCATGTCTTTCAGTTTCTGAGCCAGCAGCTTAGTTTTAGGCGCTTCTACAGAGAACTTCTCGACAACGATCAGACGATCCTGACGTACCAGTTCGGACAGAATGCTTTTCAGCGCGCCGCGGTACATCTTCTTGTTAACTTTTTGACTGTGGTCCTGCGGACGTGCAGCGAAGGTCACGCCACCAGAACGCCAGATCGGGCTCTTGATAGAACCAGAACGCGCACGGCCGGTACCTTTCTGGCGCCACGGTTTTTTACCGGAACCAGTTACTTCAGCACGAGTCTTCTGAGCACGAGTGCCCTGACGAGCACCAGCTGCATAAGCAACAACAACCTGGTGAACCAGCGCTTCGTTGAAATCACGACCGAAGGTAGTTTCGGAAACAGTCAGCGCGCTCTGCGCGTCTTTCAATACTAATTCCATTGCTATCCCCTTACGCCTTCACAGCTGGTTTAACGATCAGGTCGCAACCGGTTGCACCCGGAACACCACCTTTAACCAGCAGCAGGTTGCGCTCAGCGTCAACACGTACTACGTCCAGGCTCTGAACGGTTACACGTTCGTTACCCAGCTGACCTGCCATTTTCTTGCCTTTGAACACTTTGCCCGGAGTCTGGTTCTGACCGATAGAACCCGGAACGCGGTGAGACAAGGAGTTACCGTGAGTAGCGTCCTGGGTACGGAAGTTCCAGCGCTTAACGGTACCTGCGAAACCTTTACCTTTAGAGGTGCCAGTTACGTCAACTTTTTTAACGTCAGCAAACAGTTCAACGCTAATGCTCTGACCAACGGTGTATTCTTCACCCTCTGCCAGACGGAACTCCCACAGGCCGCGGCCAGCTTCTACGCCAGCTTTAGCAAAGTGGCCAGCTTCCGGCTTGGTTACACGGTTAGCTTTTTTAGCACCAGTGGTAACCTGAACAGCGCGGTAGCCATCGTTAGCCAGATCTTTAACCTGAGTAACGCGGTTTGCTTCAACTTCGATTACGGTTACTGGGATAGAGACGCCATCTTCAGTGAAGATGCGGGTCATACCCACTTTTTTACCGACTAAACCAATCATTGTTTCAACCTCTCAATCGCTCGATGACCTGATTAACCCAGGCTGATCTGCACGTCTACACCGGCAGCCAGGTCCAGACGCATCAGAGCATCAACGGTTTTCTCGGTTGGCTCAACGATGTCAACCAGACGCTTGTGAGTGCGAATTTCGTACTGATCGCGCGCGTCTTTGTTAACGTGCGGGGAGATCAGAACGGTAAAGCGCTCTTTGCGGGTCGGCAGCGGGATCGGACCACGGACTTGCGCACCAGTGCGCTTAGCAGTCTCGACGATTTCCGCGGTTGATTGATCGATCAGACGATGATCAAACGCTTTCAGGCGGATACGGATTCTTTGGTTCTGCATGAGACCAGAGCTCCAATTATTTTATAAACGAAAATGATTACTCCTCGTGCCCATTACGATTGATGGGAGAGTGTAACCGTTCTTACGTAGCTCCCCGATTGGGAGCATTGTTAGATAACCAAATCGGCTACCTAAGGTTCAGATCGAACCTGCCGTCAACTAAGACAAGCCCGCGCATTATACGCAAATCTCAGCCTGACGCAAGTGCCGCGTAGATATTAATCATTTCGTCTGTAATGCGAGCAACTTCGCACACGCGTTGTGCCGTTTTTGTTTTGCGCATTTTCTTCGGAATACACTGCGCAACGTCATCATTCCTCCGTTGCGTGGAAAATGAGTTTCACGGATGGTGAGCGCAACGTTTAATGAGGATGACATGATGCAACCCGACCTCCCCTTCCTGATTATCTACCTCTTATTATCTGCGCTATCCGGGATATATGACGCGCGAACAGGACTCTTGCCCGATCGGTTTACCTGTCCCCTGCTCTGGAGCGGCCTGCTTTATTACCTGTGCTGTTTACCTGACCATTTGCCAGATGCGCTTTGGGGCGCCATTGCGGGTTACGGCGGGTTCGCCCTTCTCTATTGGGGATATCGACTGCTGTATCGCAAAGAAGGGCTCGGATACGGCGATATCAAATTTCTTGCCGCGCTTGGCGCCTGGCATCGTTGGGAGTCATTACCTCTGCTGGTCTTTCTGGCCGCGCTTATTGCCAGCATTAACGTGATGGCGATGTACGTAATAAACGGGAAAGGGGCATTAAAAAACCCGCTGCCGTTCGGGCCATTTCTGGCGGCTGCGGGTTTTATCATTGGCTGGAAAACACTGCTGTCGGGGAGTTAATCGTCCACTTTAATCTGCGATTGCAGGTAATTCTGTAGACCAATTTTTGCGATCAGATCCAGCTCCGTCTCAAGCCAGTCGATATGCCCTTCTTCATCTGTCAGGATCTCAATCATCATATCCCGGCTAACGTAATCATGAACGCTGTCGGCGTAGGCTATGGCTTCACGTAGATCCTTCGCTCCTTCCAGTTCCAGACGGAGATCTGACTGCAACATCTCTTCGACATCTTCACCAATGCCCAGCTTGCCAAGATCCTGCAAGTTTGGGATACCCTCAAGAAATAAAATACGCTCGATATATTTATCAGCGTGTTTCATTTCATCGATGGATTCATGGTATTCGACGTCATTCAGACGAGTGAGCCCCCAGTTTTTAAACATACGGGCATGGAGAAAGTACTGATTGATTGCGACAAGCTCATTTCCCAATAGTTTATTGAGATAATTTATGATTTTAACATCACCTTTCATTTTATAGTCCCTCCGCTTCCACTCTTAGAGCGTAGATGGGGCTACAAGGATGTCAAAAAAAAGAATGTGACTCAGGCGATTTCTTTAAACTCCGGCATTTGCATTAACTCATCCTGCATCACTTCACGCGCCGCACGGACGCACTTACCGCATTGATTTCCAACAGGAATAAACTTACGTAATTGTTGGAAAGATTGAGGGTGAAACTGACGAACAGCCTGACGAATTTTTTTATCACTTACACCATTACACAAACAAACGTACATGATCGCTCCCGTTCAATTTCTGCGCAAAGTGTAAATGAGAATAGTTATGATTACAATAGCACAAATACGTTTGTGTGCAGGGAGAGGAATAAAAAATGCGACTAAATATGACACTCTTTATATAGCAGGTAGATATGACAGACAGCAAAAAGGGCGCCGAAGCGCCCTTTTTAAGTGCAGAACTAATTATTAAATAATTAGCTCATTACTTTAGCAACAACGCCCGCGCCAACGGTACGGCCGCCTTCACGGATTGCGAAACGCAGACCGTCGTCCATCGCGATCGGGTGGATCAGGGTAACAACCATTTTGATGTTGTCGCCCGGCATTACCATCTCTACGCCTTCCGGCAGTTCGATGGTGCCAGTCACGTCAGTTGTACGGAAGTAGAACTGCGGACGGTAGCCTTTGAAGAACGGAGTATGACGGCCGCCTTCATCTTTGGACAGAATGTACACTTCAGATTCGAACTTGGTGTGCGGCTTGATGGTGCCCGGCTTAGCCAGTACCTGACCACGTTCGATTTCTTCACGTTTGATACCACGCAGCAGAACACCTACGTTCTCACCAGCACGGCCTTCGTCCAGCAGTTTGCGGAACATTTCAACGCCAGTACAGGTAGACTTCGCAGTCTCTTTGATACCAACGATTTCAACTTCTTCGCCCACTTTGATGATACCGCGCTCTACACGACCGGTAACAACGGTACCACGACCGGAGATGGAGAATACGTCTTCGATCGGCAGCAGGAACGGCTTGTCAATCGCACGCTCTGGTTCCGGGATGTAGGAATCCAGGTAGCCAGCCAGTTCGATGATTTTCGCTTCCCACTCAGCTTCGCCTTCCAGCGCTTTCAGAGCAGAACCACGAACGATCGGCGTGTCGTCGCCCGGGAAGTCGTACTGAGACAGCAGTTCACGCACTTCCATCTCAACCAGTTCCAGCAGCTCTTCGTCATCAACCATGTCGCATTTGTTCAGGAACACGATGATGTACGGAACGCCTACCTGACGACCCAGCAGGATGTGCTCACGGGTCTGCGGCATCGGGCCGTCAGTCGCAGCAACAACCAGGATCGCGCCGTCCATCTGCGCAGCACCGGTGATCATGTTTTTAACATAGTCGGCGTGGCCCGGGCAGTCTACGTGCGCGTAGTGGCGAGTCGGGGTGTCGTATTCAACGTGAGAAGTGTTGATGGTGATACCACGAGCTTTTTCTTCCGGCGCGTTATCGATCTGGTCGAATGCACGAGCAGCACCGCCGTAGGTTTTAGCCAGTACGGTAGTGATTGCAGCAGTCAGAGTAGTTTTACCATGGTCAACGTGGCCGATGGTGCCGACGTTAACGTGCGGTTTTGTACGTTCAAATTTTTCTTTAGACACGGCTATATTCCTTACTATAGTGCTCTCCCCTTCAGGAGAGAGCACGGGACTTAGGTTTTAATCCTGTGGATTATTTACCACGGGCTTCAATAACGGCCTGAGCAACGTTGCTCGGTGCATCATCATACTTCAGGAATTCCATAGTGTATGATGCGCGACCTTTGGTCAGAGAACGCAGCTGAGTTGCATATCCGAACATTTCAGACAGCGGTACTTCAGCGTGGATCTTAACGCCAGTAACTTCGGATTCCTGACCGCGCAGCATACCGCGACGACGGCTCAAGTCACCAATTACGTCACCGGTGTTCTCTTCCGGCGTTTCTACCTCAACCTTCATGATCGGCTCAAGCAGAACAGGTTTCGCTTTCTTAAAGCCTTCTTTAAAGGCAATAGACGCAGCCAGTTTAAACGCCAGTTCAGAGGAGTCAACGTCATGGTAAGAACCGAAGTGCAGACGGATACCGATGTCAACAACCGGATAACCAGCCAGCGGGCCTGCTTTCAGCTGCTCCTGGATACCTTTATCAACGGCCGGGATGTATTCGCCAGGGATTACACCACCCTTGATGTCGTTGATGAACTCGTAGCCTTTCGGGTTGGAACCCGGCTCCAGCGGGTACATGTCGATAACAACATGACCGTACTGACCGCGACCACCAGACTGCTTGGCGTGTTTACCTTCGATATCGGTAACTTTCGAGCGAATCGCTTCGCGGTAAGCAACCTGAGGTTTACCGACGTTCGCTTCAACGTTGAATTCACGCTTCATACGGTCAACGATGATGTCGAGGTGCAGCTCACCCATACCGGCGATAATGGTCTGGTTAGATTCTTCATCAGTCCATACGCGGAAAGACGGGTCTTCTTTAGCCAGACGGCCCAGAGCCAGACCCATTTTTTCCTGGTCAGCTTTGGTTTTCGGTTCTACTGCGATGGAGATTACCGGCTCAGGGAATTCCATACGTTCCAGAATGATCGGCGCGTCCGGATCACACAGGGTGTCACCCGTAGTTACGTCTTTCAGACCGATAGCAGCAGCGATGTCGCCCGCACGAACTTCTTTGATCTCTTCACGTTTGTTAGCGTGCATCTGAACGATACGACCGAAACGCTCACGTGCAGATTTCACGGAGTTCAGTACGGTATCACCAGAGTTAACCACACCAGAGTACACACGGAAGAAGGTCAGGTTACCCACGAACGGGTCGGTAGCGATTTTGAATGCCAGTGCAGAGAAAGGCTCATCATCGCTAGCATGACGCTCAGCCGGAGTATCTTTACCGTCGTCCAGGATACCGTTGATCGCAGGTACGTCAACCGGGGATGGCAGGTAATCAATTACCGCATCCAGCATCGCCTGAACACCTTTGTTCTTAAATGCAGAACCACAGGTTACCAGGATGATTTCGTTGCTCAGAACACGCTGACGCAGAGCTTTTTTGATCTCTTCTTCAGTCAGTTCTTCGCCACCCAGGTATTTTTCCATCAGCTCTTCAGAAGCTTCCGCAGCGGACTCGATCAGGTTCTGGTGCCATTCTTCAGCCAGTTCCTGCATGTCAGCCGGGATATCTTCGTAAGTGAAGGTAACGCCTGCATCTGCTTCGTTCCAGTTGATGGCTTTCATTTTCACCAGGTCAACAACACCGGTGAACGCTTCTTCAGCGCCAATCGCCAGTTGCAGCGGAACAGGGTTCGCGCCCAGACGGCTTTTGATCTGACCAACAACTTTCAGGAAGTTCGCACCCATACGGTCCATTTTGTTAACGAACGCAATGCGCGGAACTTTATATTTGTTTGCCTGACGCCATACGGTTTCAGACTGCGGCTGAACACCACCAACTGCGCAGTAAACCATTACTGCACCATCAAGAACACGCATGGAACGTTCTACTTCGATAGTGAAGTCAACGTGCCCCGGGGTGTCAATGATGTTTACGCGATGCGGTTCATACTGCTTAGCCATACCAGACCAGAATGCAGTAGTCGCTGCGGAGGTGATGGTAATACCACGCTCCTGCTCCTGCTCCATCCAGTCCATGGTAGCTGCGCCGTCATGAACTTCACCGATTTTATGGTTTACACCGGTGTAGAACAGAATACGTTCGGTAGTAGTGGTTTTACCGGCGTCGATGTGCGCACTGATACCGATGTTACGGTAGCGTGCGATGGGTGTTGTACGAGCCATTTGATTCCTCGTTTTATCTTCTAGGCGTTCAATTTAAGTAGCCCAAAGCGGGCTGCTTGCTGGAAGCGCCCGCCTGGTGACTAAAATTCCGAAGGGATTACCAACGGTAGTGTGCGAACGCCTTGTTGGCTTCTGCCATACGGTGAACGTCTTCACGTTTCTTAACTGCAGTACCTTTGTTGTCTGCAGCATCAGTGAGTTCGTTCGCCAGGCGCAGAGCCATGGATTTATCACCGCGTTTACGAGCAGCTTCAACGATCCAACGCATTGCCAGAGCATTACGACGAACCGGACGGACTTCAACTGGTACCTGATAAGTAGAACCACCAACGCGGCGAGACTTAACTTCGACAGTCGGGCGCACGTTTTCGAGAGCTACTTCGAAAGCTTCCAGTTCAGATTTACCAGAACGCTGAGCCAGGGTCTCCAGCGCGCTGTATACGATAGTTTCGGCAGTAGATTTTTTACCATCTACCATCAGGATATTTACAAATTTAGCCAGCAGTTCTGATCCGAACTTCGGATCCGGAAGAATTTTACGCTGACCAATGACGCGACGACGTGGCATGGAAATACTCCGTTGTTAATTCAGGATTGTCCAAAACTCTACGAGTTTAGTTTGACATTTAAGTTAAAACGTTTGGCCTTACTTAACGGAGAACCATTAAGCCTTAGGACGCTTCACGCCATACTTGGAGCGAGCTTGCTTACGGTCTTTAACGCCGGAGCAGTCAAGCGCACCACGTACGGTGTGGTAACGAACACCCGGGAGGTCTTTTACACGACCGCCACGGATCAGGATCACGGAGTGCTCCTGCAGGTTGTGACCTTCACCACCGATGTAGGAAGTCACTTCAAAACCGTTAGTCAGACGAACACGGCATACTTTACGCAGCGCGGAGTTCGGTTTTTTAGGGGTGGTAGTATATACACGAGTACATACGCCACGTTTTTGCGGGCATGCTTCCAGCGCAGGCACGTTGCTTTTCGCAACTTTGCGAGCACGTGGTTTGCGTACCAGCTGGTTAACTGTTGCCATTAAATAGCTCCTGGTTTTAGCTTTTGCTTCGTAAACACGTAATAAAACGGCCTCACACAATATGAGGACGCCGAATTTTAGGGCGGTGTCGAAAAGGTGTCAAGAAATATACAACGATCCCACAATCACCAGGCCATCTGGCTGGGATGCTTAACCGCAAGTCTGACGAAGTCAGTATAGTCAACCCTGACGACACTGTCTGAAATTTGACCGCTCAAACCGCGAGCATCGATATCTTCTTTCAGTGCGTAAACCGTTATGGGGGCGTTACGCAAACTTTCAAGGAAACGGCTACCTTCGATGGCCGCCGTAACGCCATCCTGTAGCAATAAAAGCGCATCGCCTTCTTTGCACACGCGAAGAAGCGCGGAAACGTCACTGAGCCATGCGGAACGATGTAATGTATGCAGGATAGTCACGTCAGAACCTCAGGATAACATCATAATTGTCCAGTTCACCGCGCAACGCTTCAGGTTCAAGCGGCGTCGCATCCACAATGAAACTCGCCCCCGTCTCCAGACCGCGCTCACGCAACGAAGCAGCACACAGCCAGCATTGCTCGATATCGTACAGCCCCAGCAGTTTGAAGGTGGCGATGTAATCCCGCGCCAGCACGACGTCAGGCGTTTGTCCCGAAAGAATCTGAAAAACGCCGTCGCCGATAAAAAAGACGCCAGTCTCTTCCGTCAGCGCCGACGTCGCCAGTAACGCATCCAGTCCTTCGCGGCCCGATGCGCTGCCGTGCGGCGTGGTGGAAAATACAAAAGCAATACGTTTCATCAAAACTGCACCACGCGATCGCAGGTCAGGGAGGCTTCCGCCAGCGCGCCAAGCCCGCTCAACGAAAACCCTGGCTGTAAGTTGGCTGATGCCAGCGCCAGCCTTTTTGCTTCGGTCTCATCCACAATGCCGCGACGCAGCGCCGCCGCAACGCAGATATTTAACGCGACGCCATGCTGCGCGCCCAACTGCCGCCATGCGCGCACCAGGTCGAATTCATCGCTGGCCGGAGAGGTCAACTGGTTGGCGTTATACACGCCTTCCTGGTAGAAAAAGACGCTGCTCAGCTCATGCCCTTCGTTAACTAAGGCATGTGCAAACTGCAACGCGCTGCTCGCTTGCTGCGTTCCGTACGCTGGCCCCGTCACCATAATGGCAAAACGCATTACTTATCTTGCCCCTGGAAGTCGCCGCTTTTGAACTGACGAATATAGAGGTAGACCGTATGTTTGGAGATGTTCAGGCGGTCAGCCACCTGGTTAATCGCATCTTTAATATCGAAGATCCCCTTCTCATACAGATTCAGCACAATCTGACGATTCTTCGCGTTATTAGAGACATTGCGATCGGCATTCACCTCTTCAATGGTGAATTCCAGCGTCTGAGTGACCAGATCCTCCACCGAGGAGGCAAAGTTCACGGCGGAACCCACTTCCGGCGTTTCCGGCGGAATAAAGGTATTCATAATCTGCGAGAACGGCACATCAAGGTTCATGTTGATGCACAGCAGACCAATTACGCGATGCTCGCGGTTGCGAATGGCAATCGTCACTGACTTCATCAGGACACCGCTTTTCGCGCGTGTGAAGTAACACTTCGATACGCTGCTATCCGCACCCGTCATATCATGCAGCATGCGCAATGCAAGGTCAGTGATCGGCGAGCCAATTTTGCGCCCCGTGTGTTCACCGTTGGCAATGCGAATGGCTGAGCATTTCAAATCCTGCAAAGAGTGCAATACGATTTCACAATGGGAACCAATGAGCATCGCTAACCCGTCCACCACCGCTTCGTAGGATTTCAGAATATCAAAGTCGGTTTGATCGAAAGGACGTTGATCCAGTAAGTCAAGCTCACTGGTTTCGTTGGTTAAAAGCGACCTGGTCATGAAAAAAAACACTCCTTTTCAGGAGCCTGTCGTTATGTTTTCAGGGCAGGCTCATTATTTACGCGGATGATTAAATTAATACAGCGGGGGTTCCGCTTTCCAGTATTAATTATATCCGGCCTGCAATAAAAAAACCGCCGCCATGACAGGCGGCGGTTCTCAGTTTTTATTTTTTAGCAGCATCTGTCGATTTGGCGTCGGCCGCTGCGTCTGGTTTCGCATCGGCTTTCGGCGCCGGTTTGATGTCCAGCAGCTCTACATCGAATACCAGCGTGGAGTTAGCCGGAATACCCGGAACGCCCGTTTTACCGTAGGCCAGATCCGGTGGGATAACCATCTGGATCTTACCGCCTTTCTTAATGTTCTTCAGGCCTTCAGTCCAGCCCGGGATCACGCCGTCCAGACGGAAAGAGAGCGGTTCGCCACGGGTGTAGGAGTTATCGAACTCTTTACCGTCGATCAGCGTACCTTTGTAGTTAACCACAACGGTGTCGCTGTCTTTTGGCGCTTCGCCAGTACCGGCTTTCTCTACTTTATAAACCAGACCTGTTGAAGAGGTTTTCGCCCCTTTCTCTTTAGCAAATTTCTCGCGGAACGCTTTACCTTTCGCTTCGTTATCAGCGGCGTCTTTTTCCATCTTCGCCTGAGCGGAGGTCTTCACGCGCGCTTCAAATGCCTGCAAGGTCTGCTCGATTTCCTGGTCAGACAGTTTGCTCTTGTCTGCAAATGCATCCTGGACACCCGCGATCAGCTGATCTTTATCCAGTTTGATCCCCAGTTTTTCTTGTTCCTTCAGGGAGTTTTCCATGTAACGACCCAGCGAAGCGCCCAGCGCATAAGCAGATTTCTGGTCGTCATTCTTGAACGCGGCTTTGCTGTCAGCAGTTGCAGCTGGTTTCGCGGCGTCCGCAGCGAAAGTGAGCGGTGCATGCAGAGCAACGGCCATCGTGGTCGCCAGCAGCGTTACTTTAAACAGTGATTTCATCCATATCTCCAGGGCCGGGGCATCTCACCCCAGGGTTAACTTACATGAGAAGCGTACTATAAAACGTTGTAGAACAAATCAACATACGGACACGCCCTATTATCACCCCTTTTCAGACTCTTTTTGTTTAAATTAGTTTCGTAGAGGGCGAATGAGTGCTGTGTAATCCGATAAAGTTCAGTAGAATCCGCCGCGACCCAAGAAGTGCCGGAGACAACAAGAGAGGTGAATCATGCAAGATATAACGATGGAAGCTCGCCTGGCTGAACTGGAGAGCCGTCTGGCGTTTCAGGAGATCACCATTGAAGAACTCAACGTAACGGTGACCGCGCACGAGATGGAGATGGCGAAACTACGCGATCATCTGCGCCTGCTGACGGAGAAGCTTAAAGCCAGCCAACCGTCGAATATCGCCTCGCAGGCCGAAGAGACGCCGCCACCGCATTATTGAGACGTAAAAAAAGCGGGATATTCCCGCTTTTTTGTGCCAGATGACGGCGTAAACGCCTTATCCGGCCTACTGTAGCCCTGATAAGCGCAGCGCCATCAGGCATTACAGACGATTAATGGCAACCGCAGCCGCCGTTACCGCCACAACCACCTTTGCCATGCTCATGACCGTGGTCATGATCGTGGCCGTGGCCGCCGCAGCAACCGTCGTGACCGTGGTCGTGGTCGTGACCGTGCGCGCCGTGAACGTGGCCATGAGCCAGTTCTTCTTCGGTCGCTTCGCGGATCGCCACAACTTCCACGTTAAATTTCAGGTTCTGGCCAGCCAGCATGTGGTTACCGTCAACCACAACGTGGTCGTCTTCCACTTCGGTAATTTCTACCGGTACCGGGCCCTGGTCAGTTTCCGCCAGGAAACGCATGCCAACCTGCAACTCGTCAACGCCCATGAAGACGTCTTTAGGCACGCGCTGCACCAGGTTTTCGTCATACTGACCGTAAGCGTCGTTCGCGCCAACAGCCACATCGAATTTGTCGCCAACGTCGTGACCTTCCAGCGCTGTTTCCAGGCCAGAGATCAGGGAACCGTGACCATGCAGGTAGTCCAGCGGCGCACTCACCGGAGACTCATCAACCAACACACCGTCTTCTGTACGTACCTGATAGGCCAGGCTGACCACCAGGTCTTTTGCTACTTTCATGATATCTCCTGAGCATGGGAAGAATAGTGGCGCAGATTGTAGCGGAATTCTGCACCCGTGTACCCACTAGCTTAAAAAAACCTGCGGCATATCGCTAGTCTGGATGAAAAATCCCGATCACTTGCTCTTCTTTGCGAACGTGCTCGCGGGCCGCTTTATCGGCTTCACGCATCTGATGGCCGCACTTAACACACTCAACAATATCGACATTATTTTCGCGCCACATCGCCATTGAATCCTGCGCCTGGCAGGCCGGACACGTCGCCCCTGCAATAAAACGTTTACGAATCGCCATACCTACCCTCTACTCAAACTCATCCCAGCCATCCAGCTGGCGCCGCTCTTGCTGCATCTCTCGCTGGAAAATCTCCTCCAGTTCGCGTCTGGCTTCTCTGGCACGAGAAATTTGCACCATGTCGGTATGCATCGGAATAAGCTCCCTTAGCATACGCATATCCAGCCGACGGAAATGCAGTTGCGCACGCTGCGCCTGGTGTGGGTGCATCCCTAACGACACCAGCGTCTTACGCCCCAGCTCCAGCGCGCTGGAAAACGTCTCGCGGGAAAACTGCGTGACACCCGCCTGTAATAACTCATGCGCTTCCACACGTCCGCGCGCTCGCGCAAGAATATGCAAATGCGGGAAATGCTGCCGGCATATCTCCACCAGCTTCATGGTGTCTTCCGGTTCATTACAGGTAATGACGATAGACTCCGCCGCTTCCGCTCCCGCCGAACGCAGTAGCTCCACCTGAGTCGCATCGCCGTAATACACTTTGTAGCCGTATTTTCGCATCAGGTTAACGGCGCTGATATCGCGCTCCAGTACGGTGATGCGCATTTTATTCGCCATCAACAAACGGCCAATTACCTGACCAAAACGCCCGAATCCCACGACAATCACCTGCGGTTTATCATCATCCACCCAGGGCTTTTCATCTTCCTCTTCCGGGCCGTTAAGCTGTCTGGAGAGCCATTTATCGACGAGCTTCATCAGCAGCGGCGTGGTCATCATCGACAACGTTACAGTGACCAGCAGCAGCGACATCTGGTCACCCTGGAACAGCCGCTGGGACGAGGCGGTGGAAAAGAGCACAAACGCGAACTCGCCCCCCTGACTCAGCACGCCCGCAAACTGCATCCGCTCCGAACTCCGAATCCCGTACAGACGCGCCAGCAGATAAAGCACCAGCGTTTTCACCGCCACCAGCACGACGACGCTCACCGCCACCCACAGCAGGTGGGTATAGAGCACGCCAAGGTTTAACGACATCCCCACGGAGATAAAGAACAACCCCAGCAGCAGCCCTTTGAACGGATCGATGGCCGTTTCCAGCTCATGACGGTATTCGCTTTCCGCCAGCAGCACGCCAGCGATAAACGTGCCGAGCGCCATCGACAGCCCCAGCGCATCCATAAATAAAGCAGACCCCAGCACCAGCAACAGCGTGGCGGCGGTAAACACCTCACGCACGCCGGAATCGGCGATAAAACGGAACACCGGGCGCAGCAAATAGCGACCGCCAATCAGCATCCCGGCAAAGGCCAGCACCTTCATGCCGACCTTAATCCAGTCGAAATGTTCATCTGCCGAGCCAGCCAGCAGCGGCACCAGCGCCAGCGCGGGGATCACCGCCAGATCCTGGAACAGCAGCACCGAAAAACCCAACTGGCCGGATTCGCTGCGGTTCATCCCCTTTTCCCGCATCAGTTGCAGCGCCATCGCGGTCGATGACATCGCCAGACCAATCCCGCCGATCACCGCCGCCTGCCACGAGAAATCGGTAAGCATCAGCAGCCCGGCCAGCACGACAGCGCTCAGCATCACCTGGGCCGCCCCGACGCCAAAGATAGAGCGACGCAGTTGCCAGAGTTTGGAAGGGTTGAGTTCCAGGCCGATGATAAACATCAGAAAGACAACGCCCAGCTCAGAAAAGTGGAGGATTTCATCAACGTCGCTGATAAATCCCAGCCCCCAGGGGCCAATCGCAATCCCTGCCAGCAAATATCCCAGTACCGCGCCAATACCCAGCCGCGATGCCAGTGGCACCGCAGCGACCGCCGCGAAGAGGAACATTACCCCCGCCGTCAATAAATCGGAACCTTCCATTAGCGACCTCCCGCCAGAACAGGGTTTGCCAGCCATTCGCCGTAGGCTTTCGCGTGGCTGGCCAGTTCCTGCTCACTTTGTCGCCTGGCCCAGTAGATAATAATCGGACTCATCCAGTGCATCCGGCACATCGCCGCCGTCAGCTCAAACGGCCGCAGCACATCGGTCATCGGATAGCGGTTCAGCGCGTCGTAGCGATACGCGCTTTCCGGCTCGCCGGTGGTAATCACGCTCCGCCAGTACTTTCCCGCCAGTTGGTTCCCCCCTGGGCCACTGGCGAAACCACGGCTGAGCACGCGGTCTAACCACTCTTTAAGCAGCGCCGGACAGCTATAGGTATACAGCGGATGCTGGAAAACAATCACGTCATGTTCACGCAACAGCGCCTGCTCATGCGCGATATCGATAAAAAAATCAGGGTAGTGCGCGTAGAGATCGTGCACCGTCACATTACTGAGTTGCATGGCCGGTTTAAGCAGCACCCGGTTCGCGACCGAGTCCTGAGATTCTGGATGGGCATACAGCAGCAGTACCTTTGCTGGCTGGGACATCATCCCCCTCCCGGTTATTTTGTGTATCGTTATTGTTTTGGGCTACCATTGCGCTCCGGCGCGGCAGAATGCCCGCATATTACATTATCATAATGATAAATTAACATAGTCTGAACATACGGCGCCTTATGATTGTTTTCTCCTCGTTACAAATTCGTCGCGGCGTGCGCGTCTTGCTGGACAATGCCACCGCCACCATCAACCCAGGACAGAAGGTCGGCCTGGTGGGTAAGAATGGCTGCGGTAAATCTACCCTGCTGGCATTGCTGAAAAATGAAATCAGCGCCGATGCAGGCGGCGTGACCTTTCCCGGTAACTGGCAACTGGCGTGGGTGAATCAGGAAACACCCGCGCTTGCGCAGCCCGCGCTGGAGTACGTGATTGATGGCGACCGCGAATACCGCCAGCTGGAAGCGCAGTTGCACGACGCCAACGAACGTAACGACGGGCACGCCATCGCCACCGTACACGGCAAGCTCGACGCCATCGACGCCTGGACCGTGCGCTCACGCGCCGCCAGCCTGCTCCACGGCCTCGGTTTTAGCAACGAACAGCTTGAACGTCCGGTCAGCGACTTCTCCGGTGGCTGGCGCATGCGCCTTAACCTGGCCCAGGCGCTGATTTGCCGTTCTGACCTGCTGCTGCTCGATGAACCGACCAACCACCTCGATCTTGATGCCGTTATCTGGCTGGAAAAATGGCTGAAGAGCTATCAGGGCACTCTGATTCTGATTTCGCACGACCGCGACTTCCTCGATCCGGTGGTAGACAAAATCATTCATATCGAACAGCAAACCCTGTTCGAATACACCGGCAACTACAGCGCATTTGAAGTGCAGCGCGCGACCCGGCTGGCCCAGCAGCAGGCGATGTACGAGAGCCAGCAGGAGCGCGTGGCGCATCTGCAAAGTTATATTGACCGTTTCCGCGCCAAAGCGACAAAAGCGAAGCAGGCGCAGAGCCGTATCAAAATGCTGGAGCGTATGGAGCTTATCGCCCCCGCGCATGTCGATAACCCGTTCCACTTCAGCTTCCGCGCGCCGGAAAGCCTGCCTAACCCGCTGCTGAAAATGGAGAAAGTGAGCGCCGGGTATGGCGATCGCATCATTCTGGACTCCATTAAGCTGAATCTGGTGCCCGGTTCACGCATCGGCCTGCTGGGGCGCAACGGCGCCGGTAAATCAACGCTCATCAAGCTGCTGGCGGGCGAGCTTGCGCCTGCCAGCGGTGAAATCGGTCTGGCGAAGGGCATTAAACTCGGTTACTTCGCTCAGCATCAGCTGGAGTATTTGCGAGCGGATGAATCGCCGCTGCAACATCTGGCGCGACTGGCGCCGCAGGAGCTGGAGCAGAAGCTGCGCGATTACCTCGGCGGGTTTGGCTTCCAGGGCGATAAGGTCAGCGAAGAGACCCGTCGCTTCTCCGGTGGTGAAAAAGCGCGCCTGGTGCTGGCATTGATCGTCTGGCAGCGCCCTAATCTGCTACTGCTTGATGAACCGACCAACCACCTTGACCTCGATATGCGTCAGGCGCTGACCGAAGCGCTCATCGAATTTGAAGGCGCGCTGGTGGTCGTCTCGCACGACCGTCACCTGCTACGCTCCACCACCGACGATCTCTATCTGGTTCACGACCATAAAGTCGAGCCGTTCGATGGCGATCTGGAAGACTATCAGCAGTGGCTGAGCGACGTGCAGAAACAGGAAAACCAGCCTGATGACGCCCCGAAAGAGAACGCCAACAGCGCCCAGGCGCGTAAGGATCAGAAGCGTCGCGAAGCCGAACTGCGTGCCCAGACCCAGCCGCTGCGTAAAGAGATCGCCCGTCTGGAAAAAGAGATGGAGAAGCTGAACGCGAAACTGGCGCAAGCGGAAGAAAAACTGGGCGACAGCGAACTGTACGACCAGAGCCGCAAAGCGGAACTGACGGAATGCCTGCAACAGCAGGCCAGCGCCAAATCCGGGCTGGAAGAGTGCGAGATGGCCTGGCTGGAAGCACAGGAACAGCTTGAGCAGATGCTGGCCGACTAACTTCGGGAATACGACGATGAATCCGCTGATAACCAACGATATCACCTTTCGCAAGTTAAGCATCTTCATGACGTTTATGGAGAAAGGCAATATTGCCCGGACGGCGGAGGCGCTGGATATCAGCGGGGTCAGCGTTCATCGCGCGCTGCATACGCTGGAAGAGAATGTTCGCTGTCCGCTGTTCGTGCATAAAGGACGTAATCTGCTCCCGCAACCGGCGGCGTGGACGCTGCTGGAGTATTGCCAGGAGGTCAGCCAGTTGATGGCGCGCGGGCTGGAAGAGGCGCGCAAAACGGCAGGGATCGGCCAGGGGCGTCTGCGCGTGGGTACGCTCTACTCTCTGACGCTGGAAACCGTCCCGCATCTGATCATGGGGATGAAACTGCGCCGACCGGATCTCGAACTGGATCTGACGATGGGCTCCAACGAAGCGCTGCTGAGAATGCTGGAAGACGGAATACTGGATGCGATCCTGATCTCCATTTCGGAAAGCGCTATCGATCGCAACAGTCTGGAAGTGCTGCCGCTGTTTCATGACGATATTTATCTCGCCGCACCGGCGACGGCAACGCTTGACACCTCCTCGCCCGCCGATCTGCGTGATTACCGGGATCAGAAGTTTGTCTCACTGGCGGAAGGCTTTGCCACCTATGCGGGCTTCCAGGAAGCCTTTCATATTGCCGGGTTTGAACCAGAGATTGTCACCCGTGTGAACGACATCTTCTCGATGCTTAGTCTGGTGCAGGCGGGCGTCGGTTTCACTCTGATGCCGGGACGCATGAAGAAGATGTACGAGAATTCCGTACAGTTGCTGAAGTTGTCGCAGCCGTACCAGATGCAGCAGCTCATCGCCATTGTCTTCGCCCGCAACCGCGAGCGCGACCCTAATCTGCTGGCGCTGGCCGCCGAAGGGCGCATGTACGCGCGTAGCCTTAATCCGGGCGCCTGATCGCCGGATGGCGACGCTGCGCGTCTTATCCGGCCTACGGGGTTGTATGTTGACCGGGATTGCCGGATGGCGGCGCTGCGCGCCTTATCCGGCCTACGGGGTTGCGTGTTGGCCATCCGGCCTACAACGGGTGCGAGCCGTAGGCCCGATAAGCGCAGCGCCATCGGGCAACCGCACTAGCCTCTAAGCCGTTTTGCCAGATGCACCGCGACATCCACCCCGCTGCGCTCCAGCGAAACAGACTCACCTTCCCACTCCGCCTGTCGCGTTAAGCAGGTCAACACGCCGCCGGGCGGCATTTCAATCGCCAGCCGCGCCTCGCGCTCGTTGGCGGAGATCGCCGCGTCCTGCCAGCGCACCGTCCGCGCCATGTTCATCGCCAGGTCGTCAGCAATACGTTCCGGCTGCCACAGCACACGCCCGGTGCTACCGCTGAGGTATGCACAGCGCGGACGGGAGAGCGTCACATGACGGAACGCCTCCACCAGCCGCTGCGCCGGTTCCGCCAGCAGAGCGCAGTGCGACGGCACGCTCACCGCCAGACGGTGGGCTTTACTCGCGCCTTTATCCAGCGCCCGCTTCGCAACATCCGCCATCGCCTCATCGCTACCGGCAATCACAATCTGGGTTTCCGCATTCAGGTTAGCGATAAAGGTTCCACTGCCTGCAACCAGCGATTCCACCTGCGGCAAGGTCAGCCCCATAATCGCCGTCAGGCCGTAACCGTGCGGATACGCCTGCTCCATCAAATCACCGCGCAGGGCCACCAGCGTCAGCGCGTCGGTAAACTCCAGCGCTCCGGCGATCACCGCCGCTGGATACGCGCCGATGGACAGGCCGCTGACAATATCCGGCGCGACGCCGCGACGTTCCAGCTCGCGCGCCCACGCCACCCCGGCAATCAGCAAAGCAAGCTGTACCGCCCGGGTGTGTTGCAGCGCGTCCGGGGTATCAAGCGTATTCGTCTCCGCCCCCAGCACCTCGCGCGCCAGCGCTAACTCCGTTCCCGGAAGGTTTTGCAGCATACCTGCATGCTGCGTCCCCTGCCCCGGAAAGGTAAACAGGATTTTCATTTACTCCTCCCTGCGCCACGGGTCGCTGATCAGCCGCGGCCCCTGCGACGTTTTTAACAGCGCTTTGCCATCGCGCAGCCATTCGTTCAGCGCAAACGCGCCGTACGGCGTTTCCACCTGGGTATCTGCACGGCAAAGCCCGCCCGTCAGTTGCTGCCGCCATTTCTCCAGCAGCTCGCGAGAGAGCGGCTGCCGGGCGCGAATCAGCAAATCCAGATCGCTTGCGGCGTGGATCACCGGGAGCCCGGTCGCCAGCGCGTAGCCGGTACTGCCGGTAATCCCCCACGTCCACGGCCATGCCTGTTGCGTCAGTAATAAAGCCACCTGAACCGGTGGCTGCGAGATAAAGGGCGAGCGCAGCAGCATCTGTGGGTCAACCAGCGATTCCGGCGTACAGACGCGGGTAATGGCGTCCGGTTGAGCCCAGCCCGCCGCGCGCTGGTCGCGCTTTATGCCGCGAACGCCGACGGGAATGCGCCCCTGCGCATCAACATCACGCCGCACCACCACCGGCAGACGGGTATGCCAGACGTCATCCACCCAGGATTCCGTGACACCTTCCAGCGCGCTCCGCGCGTTAAGCCAGATAAGATCGTGGGGGCGTAATGTTGTGTTCATGCTTTAGAGTCCTGAAGTCAGCGAGATAAACAACGGCAGCGACAGGATACACAGGACCGAGCTTAACAGCAGCACGGCTTCTGCATCCGGCGACTGCACGCCAAAGCGATTACCGAACACCACGCCGAAGAAACCGGCAGACAGCGCAATCATCAGGATAGCGGTGATCGCCACCGAGCCATGCAGGCCGAAAATCAGCACGATCCCCCAGGCAATCGCCGGTTGAATCAGCAGCTTGGCAATGGTGGCGGTAATAACCATCGTGTTGATCTGCAACTTACGCGCAGAAAGAATCACCCCGGTCAGGAACAGCGCCGCCGCAGTGGCGGACAGGCCCAGCGGTTTGATCGCCGCCAGCACCAGCTCCGGCATCTTGATACCGATAGCGGAGAGAATAACCCCCAGCAGCGGCCCCATCACGATCGGTTTCTTGATTGAACGCCACATCAGCACCGGCAGCATCGACAGGGTAGAACCTGAGTTACCGCCTTCCGCACGCGCTTTCTCACGCTCCAGAATCAGCAGGCAGAACGGCGTCATCAGCACGGAACCGCAGGCGATGGAAACCGCGACGGAGAGCGACGTTGACGGCCCTTCGCCCAGCACGCTACCGAGAATCGGCAGACCAAGCGCGGCGTAGTTTGGCAGAGCGACGGTCAGGGTCAGCACGGCCGCATCCTGCGGTGATTTTTTAAATACCTTCGTTGCCAGAAAATAGATAGCGGCGTAGGTGATCCACATCGCCAGCGTCAGCACCAGAATCAGCGGCGACTGCGCGACAATACCCGTCCAGGGCGTTTGTACCGTGGCGCTAAACAGCGCAGCGGGGAGTGCAAAATCCATGACGAAAATGTTGAGCAGGGAAACATTCTTGTTATCAACCATTTTGGCCTTCCCGGCCCAGAACCCCAGCAACATGATGACAAAAATCGGTGCAAGAGCATGAACAATCACGTAAGTCATAAATCACCTGTAATGAATAAAAAAGTTAGCACGGACGCGATGATTATTATTTTCAGGATGCAGGTCGCCTCACGGACGCAACGGGCGCGCCCGTGGGGTTATGCATCTGGCAGGTCTCTTTTACTTACCAGCTCGCCCGCATGCGTTCGCGTACAAGAGCAGAACTACGACGATTGTCGGCACCCAGACGGTTTTTCAGCGTCGGCTCCTGACGAGCATCGCTGACGGCCTGTTGCAGAGTAGCCGTCACCAACGTCAGATCGTTTGCCGAAGGGGCATCTGGATTACTGATATCCAGCAGACTGGAGAGCAGTCCCAGCGTGGCGTAGTTACTGATGTCGTACGCCATCGGCGGAATAGTGGCCGCCAGTTTTTCCAGCGACTCGACGGTACGCAGGGTGATACGTGCCGCAGACTCTTTACCCATCGCGTGGATCAGCACGCCTTTGTCGTTGAAGGCAATCAGACGGTTGGCCTGATAACCGTGCGCCAGAAACGCGCCGGACATCGCCTTGCCGACGATAAGGCCAATCACCGGATGGCCCGCCAGACGCGCATTGGCATACGCCGCTGCCGCACCGGCCAGCGCCTGGTGAATACCAAATCCCTCTTCACGGCGACCGTAGGCCTGGCTGGGCACATCAATCACCGCCACGATCGGGCGCTTAACAGCGTTGTCAGCATCGGCAGCCACGGTTTCGCTGACCACTTTTGCAAGCGTCCAGCCTTCCAGCAGACCAACCTCGCCTTTTGCGGCGCGTGGGTAATGGTTGTTAGCATCCGGCACTACCGCGATAAAGCGCGCCGTTTCACCGTTCAGCTCACCGTCTGCGGCCTGCACGGAGGGGCACAGCCCTTCGAGCCGTCTGGCGTTCGGTACGAGGGCTTGCAGCCATAACTCGCCACGGCTTATTGCGTTACTCATCATTTCACCTCCCGGGCAAAGAGCGCGTTAATCTGTTCTGAATCGGCCTGTTTGCGGGTGTCGAACTGGCTCAGACGGTTCAGATAATCGTCGTAGTTATCGGTGCGGTGTTTTGCCGGAACGCCTTTCGCCAGCGCATCGTTCATCGCCGCTTTCACCGCGTTGACGCCATCGCCAACCAGCGCATCCACCAGCCCGCTTTGATAGCGCACTTCGCCACCGGTCATGCTCCAGATAAACGGGCGGTCACGGGAGTCATACTCTTCAATCCCGGCTTCCTGTTCGATAACCTGCGGGCCGTTCAGGCCCAGACGCGCTTCGCGGGTGACAATCAGATAGCTACACAGCGCAGCGGCGATAGACATCCCGCCGAAGCAGCCGACAGTCCCGGCCACAATGCCGACCACCGGGGTGTAACGACGCAGGTCAACAATCGCCGCGTGGATGTCGGCAATCGCCGCCAGGCCGAGGTTGGCTTCCTGCAAACGCACGCCGCCGGTTTCCAGACTCAACACCGCCTGCGTCGGAATGCCGTTACGGTTATCTTCCGCCGCCAGCTCCAGCGCCGCTGCCATTTTAGCGCCGGACACTTCGCCCATGCTGCCGCCCTGGAATGCGCCCTCAATCGCCACAACCACCGCCGGTTTGCCGTTAATAGTGCCTTTCGCCACGACCATGCCGTCATCGGCCTGCGGCACGATGCCCTGCGCGCCCAGCCACGGCGACATCACGCCTTCAAACGGGTCGAGCAGTTCGCGGTAGCTGCCTTCATCCAGCAGCGCATGGGCGCGCTGACGCGCTTTTAATTCGATAAAACTGCGGTCATCACGCATAGCTCACCTCTTCAAATACCTGTTCGATACGAATGCGCGCTACGCCCGGCGTCGCGCCGAAGTCGTGGATGGTCAGTTTGCCTGCCGGCAGGCTGCTGACCGTTTGCAGACGGGTAAACAGCGCTTCCCAGCGGCTACGGCTGTTATCGACGGAAGTAGTGATATCAATGGTTAACGTCTGGCCCTGGTCGGCGGTGAATAACACCTCCATATCCCCGGAGCCGACAACCCCTGCCAGCGCCCTACCGCGTAATGCGCGGCTGGCTGGCACGGTCAATGTGATTTTTTCCATAACATCCTCTTAATGCTTTGAATAAGACGTTTCGACGCGATCGAGAAACAGGGTGGCGGCGAGCAAGTCCGCCGCGCCGCCCGGCGAGGCGTTCAGCGCCAGCATCTGACGGTCTAAACGGGCCAGCGCCTGCGCCCCTGCCGGGTGCGCGCTGCCGCCCGCATGGAGAACGGCGCGCGCGCCGTGCTGCATGGCATCCAGCCCCTCCATCCCGGCGCGAGAAAGTACGCAGGTGTCGGTCAGCGAGGTCATAATGGCCATCAGCGCATCCAGCCGGGCGTGCATTTCGCTGCTGCCGTTCTGTCGGCTTAGCCGAAGCTGCGGCAGCGCACGCTGCATAATGTGTGGAAACGCCTGCTGTGCCTCTTCTCTGGCGCCCGGTACGCGATAACGATGGGTGGCGCGCAGCCCTTTACTGAAGACTTTCGGCGCGGCGTCATCCGGCAGTTTTGCCAGTTCAGCGGCGGTTGCCGTCACCTGCTGCGCCCTGCCCGCGCCGCCGTGCATCGCCACGGCGCTCACCAACAGCCCCAGCGCCCAAATCGCGCCACGGTGGGTGTTCACGCCGCCCGTTGACGCCATCATCAGTTGCTCGCCTTCGCGACCGAGTCGCCCTATGGTTTGTCTGAGCGCAATATCAGCCGGACGCCGCCAGCTTTGTTGCGCCAGCGCCTGAAACGTGGAGGTCAGGCTGTGCGCCGAGCGCTCCATCAGCGCAAGCGATAAATCGTGGTGCGCGCCGTTCCCCCGACTGTCCACCAGACCGGGCTTCGGGCTTAATCGTGCTTCGTCGATCAGACACTGCGTGGCGGTTCGCGCCAGCCATTCGGCACCGCCTTCAACCTGAATCCGGGGCAGAAGTTTCATTACCAGCTCCGAAATTTCGCAGGTGGGTTGTAGAGCCCCCCGGACCATTCCACCAGGTCGGCAACGCTACCGGCCGCCAGCAGAGAACGGGTGGCGTCGGTACGTCGAATGCCCATATCTTCCGGGTAAACCACCTTGCCGCTCTGACGCAGTTCGGCGACGCGCCGGGCGTCTACACCCAGACCGATGTCGGTGATACCGGCCACCGCCGCAACCATCGCGCGACGCTCTTCCAGACTTTCCGCCCGGTAGAGATAAGCGATACCTTCTTCGGTCAGAACGTGGGTCACGTCGTCGCCGTAGATCATCACCGGCGCCAGCGGCATACCGGAGGCTTTCGCCACGTCAACCGCATCCAGTTTTTCCACGAAGGTCGGTTTCACGCCCGCCTGGAAAGTTTCCACCATCTGCACCACCAGTTTTTTACCGCGCTGCATGGGGTCAGGTTCGGTGATCATGTTCAGCCAGGCCGGGGTAGCGTGACGGCGACCGTGCGGGTCGTGGCCCATATTTGGCGCGCCGCCAAAGCCGGACAGACGACCGCGAGTCACCGTTGAGGAGTTAGCCAGGCCATCAACCTGCAACGTGGAGCCGATAAACATATCGACCGCGTACTGACCCGCCAGCTGACAGAAAGCGCGGTTAGAACGCATGGAGCCGTCGGCGCCGGTAAAGAACACGTCAGGACGGGCGCGGATGTACTCCTCCATCCCTAGCTCGCCGCCGAAGCAGTGCACGCTTTCCACCCAGCCGCTTTCAATCGCCGGGATCAGCGTCGGATGCGGGTTCAGCGTCCAGTGTTTACAGATTTTGCCGCGCAGACCGAGTTGCTCGCCCCAGGTGGGCAGCAGCAGTTCAATAGCGGCGGTGTTGAAGCCGATACCGTGGTTCAGCGACTGCACCTGGTGCTCTGCGTAGATGCCTTTAATGGCCATCATCGCCATCAGGATATGTTCCTGTTTGATCAGGCGCGGGTCGCGAGTGAACAGCGGTTCGATAAAGAACGGTTTGTCGGCAACCACCACATAGTCGATCCACGAGCCCGGAATATCGACGCGCGGCAAGTCGCACTCGTCGTCCACCAGCTCATTCACCTGTGCGATAACGATGCCATCGTGGAATGCGGCGGCTTCCACCAGCGCCGGGGTATCTTCGGTACTCGGCCCGGTGTAGAGGTTGCCTTTGCGGTCAGCTTTGTAACCGGCAATCAGCGCCACGTTTGGCGCCAGGTCGACGTAAAGACGGGAATAAAGTTCGATGTAGGTGTGGATGGCGCCAATTTCCAGCAGGCCATCTTCCAGCAGTTGCGAGATGCGCAGACTTTGGGTGCCGGAAAAAGAGAAGTCCAGCTTGCGGGCGATACCCTTTTCGAAGATATCGAGATGCTCGCTGCGCCCAACGCTTGGCATGATCATATGCAGGTCATGCACTATCTGCGGGTTGACCTCCGCCAGCATGCGGGACAGGAAATCTGCCTGCTTCTGGTTATTCCCTTCTAATACCACGCGGTCACCCGGCGCGATCAGTTTTTCCAGCATTGCGGTCAGGTCTGCGGTTGGCAGCACCTTGCCCTGCACCGGAACAGAAGCCAGACGCCGCTGCTTCTCGGTGCGGCGCGTGTTCCAGACGCGTGCTGGCGTTTGCCCAGATAACATTATTAACCTCCTGATTCAGCTAATCATTTTGATTGCTTAACACTGGAAAGAGTGTGCGCCCTGGTGAGAAAGTCATCAATTAAGCGTAGAGAGGAATCATTAGCCTGAGAGTAATAATTTGAGTAATGAATTGTGATGAAGATCAGCGTCAGGAAGGTGTAAATCCGCTCCCCTTGCCTCATTTTCATAAACACCGGGGGAAAGTGACGGTATAGTAGGCGGCAGATTTAAAAAAACATCGCATAATTTATGACTCAAATAACCTCCCCCGACCTTGATATCACCGGTCACGATAGTGCGGAGTTCGTGCCAATGCGCGGTATCCGCAACCGCCACCTGCAAACCATGCTGCCGCGACTCATCCGCCGCAAGGTGAAGTTCGATGCGCACTGGCAGCGTCTGGAATTACCAGACGGCGATTTTATCGATCTGGCCTGGAGTGAAGATCCACAGCACGCGAAGCACAAACCGCGTCTGGTGGTTTTTCACGGCCTGGAAGGCAGCCTGAACAGCCCGTACGCTCACGGGCTGATTGAAGCGGCGCAAAAGCGCGGCTGGCTGGGCGTGGTCATGCACTTTCGCGGCTGTAGCGGCGAACCGAACCGGCTGAACCGCATTTATCACTCCGGCGAAACGGAAGACGGCACCTGGTTTTTACACTGGCTACAGCGCGAGTTTGGCGCCGCCCCCACCGCCGCCGTCGGCTATTCGCTCGGCGGAAATATGCTGGCGTGTCTGCTGGCGAAAGAAGGCCGCGAGATCCCGATTGACGCGGCGGTCATCGTTTCCGCCCCCTTCGTGCTGGAAGCGTGCAGCTATCATATGGAAAAAGGGTTTTCCCGCGTTTATCAGCGCTATCTGCTCAATCTGCTGAAGGCCAACGCCGCGCGCAAGCTGGCGGCATACCCCGGCACACTGCCGATTAATCTGGCGCAGCTCAAATCCGTACGCCGGCTCCGTGAATTTGACGATCTGATCACCGCGAAAATTCACGGCTTTGCCGACGCGATAGACTATTATCGTCAATGTAGCGCCATGCCGATGCTCAACCAGATCGCCAAACCGACGCTCATCATCCACGCGAAAGACGATCCGTTTATGGATCATCATGTGATCCCGAAACCGGAAAATCTGCCGCCGCTGGTGGAGTATCAGCTCACCGAGCATGGCGGGCATGTTGGATTTATCGGCGGGACGCTGCGTCGCCCGGAAATGTGGCTGGAGTCGCGGATTCCCGACTGGCTGACAACGTATCTGGAGGCGTCATCATGATGATCCCCTGGCAAGAGCTGTCTTCTGAAACGCTGGACAATTTGATCGAAAGCTTTGTGTTGCGTGAAGGCACCGATTATGGTGAACATGAACGTTCGCTTGAGCAAAAGGTCGCCGACGTCAAACGACAGCTACAGTGCGGAGAAGCTGTTCTGGTGTGGTCTGAACTGCACGAGACGGTCAATATTATGCCGCGTGGACAGTTTCGCGAATAATCCGCCGCTGACGGCCGACTATACTAAAACTTTTGTTGATTCATGGAGTTGTTATGTCTGCCAAACATCCGGTGATTGCGGTAACAGGATCCAGCGGCGCGGGGACCACGACCACCAGCCTCGCGTTTCGAAAAATTTTCGCGCAGTTAAATCTGCGCGCAGCCGAGGTGGAAGGCGACAGTTTTCATCGTTACACACGCCCCGAAATGGACATGGCGATCCGCAAAGCGCGCGACGCCGGGCGGCATATCAGCTATTTCGGCCCTGAGGCCAACGACTTCAGCCTGCTGGAACAAACCTTTATTGAATACGGACAGACGGGCAAAGGCCAGGCGCGTAAGTATCTTCATACCTACGATGAGGCCGTGCCGTGGAATCAGGTGCCGGGGACGTTTACCCCGTGGCAGCCGCTGCCGGAACCCAGCGATGTGCTGTTTTACGAAGGGCTGCACGGCGGCGTGGTAACGCCGCAGCATGATGTCGCACGTCATGTCGATCTGCTGGTCGGCGTAGTGCCAATCGTCAACCTGGAGTGGATTCAAAAGCTGATTCGCGATACCAGCGAGCGCGGCCACTCCCGCGAGGCGGTGATGGATTCCGTTGTCCGCTCAATGGATGACTACATTAATTTCATTACGCCGCAGTTTTCCCGCACCCACATTAACTTCCAGCGCGTGCCCACCGTTGACACTTCCAATCCCTTCGCCGCGAAAGGCATTCCTTCGCTGGACGAAAGTTTTGTGGTCATTCATTTCAGAAATCTGGAAGGGATTGATTTCCCGTGGCTGCTGGCGATGTTGCAGGGGTCGTTTATTTCCCATATCAATACGCTCGTGGTGCCGGGCGGCAAAATGGGGCTGGCGATGGAGCTGATCATGTTGCCGCTGGTTCAGCGACTGATGGAAGGGAAGAAGATCGAATAATCTGTTCGATGTTTGCCGGATGGCGGCTGACGCCTTATCCGGCCTACAGGGTGCGAATTCGTAGGCCTGATAAGCGTAGCGCCATCAGGCAACCGGCATCACACCGCAATCACTTCATATGAATGGGTAATATTCACCGCTTTTTCCAGCATCAGCGCCACTGAGCAATACTTCTCAGCCGAAAGATCGACCGCCCGCGCAACCGCCGCGTCTTTCAGGTCATTGCCGGTCACAATGAAATGCAGATTGATATGCGTAAACAGGCGTGGCGCTTCTTCACGGCGTTCAGACGTCAGCTTCACTTCGCAATTCGTCACATCCTGACGCCCTTTCTGCAAAATAGAAACCACGTCGATTGCGCTACAACCGCCTGCGGCCATCAGCACCATTTCCATCGGACTTGGCGCTTTATCACCGGAGTTGCCATCCATTAAAACCTGGTGGCCGGAGGCAGACTCTCCCAGAAAGGTTAACCCTTCAACCCACTTTACACGCGCTTGCATATTCGGAACTCCAATGTGTCAATTTTCCTGACAGATTACGCGCACATAACAAATCTCGCAACGGAAGGCGACCTGCGTCATGCTGAAGCGAGACACCAGGAGACACACGGCGAAAGCTATGCTAAAACAGTCGGGATGCTACAGTAATACATTGACGTACTGCATGTATGCAGAGGACATCACATTCAGGCTGCAGTACATTTTCGACAGCCCCCTTCCCAGGAATTCGGGAAACCTATTTTTGCAAACCCAGAGGCAGTGTCGTGTTCTGGCTCTGGAGACAGCTTATAACAGAGGATAACCGCGCATGGTGCTTGGCAAACCGCAAACAGACCCGACTCTCGAATGGTTCTTGTCTCATTGCCACATTCATAAGTACCCATCGAAGAGCACGCTGATTCACCAGGGTGAAAAAGCGGAAACGTTGTACTACATCGTTAAAGGCTCAGTGGCAGTGTTGATCAAAGATGAAGAAGGGAAAGAAATGATCCTTTCTTATCTGAATCAGGGCGATTTTATTGGCGAACTGGGCCTGTTTGAAGAAGGTCAGGAACGCAGTGCCTGGGTACGTGCCAAAACGGCCTGTGAAGTCGCTGAAATTTCTTACAAGAAATTCCGTCAGTTGATCCAGGTAAACCCGGATATTCTGATGCGCCTGTCTTCCCAGATGGCTCGCCGTCTGCAAGTGACATCTGAGAAAGTCGGTAACCTCGCCTTCCTCGACGTAACGGGCCGTATCGCTCAGACCCTGCTGAACCTGGCGAAACAACCTGACGCGATGACTCACCCGGATGGCATGCAGATCAAAATCACCCGTCAGGAGATCGGCCAGATCGTTGGCTGCTCCCGTGAAACCGTGGGGCGTATTCTGAAAATGCTCGAAGATCAGAATCTGATCTCCGCTCACGGTAAGACCATCGTCGTCTACGGCACACGTTAATCCCGTCGGAATGGCGCATTACCCGGTAATGCGCCATTTTTGTTTGCACCGATGTGGCGAAGACTGATTTACCATCCAGAGATCAACTACGCACTACGGCAAACGCTGGTGCTGTGCCTGCCTGTGGCTATCGGCCTGATCGTCGGCCAGTTGCACCTGGGACTGCTGTTCTCGCTCGTTCCCGCCTGCTGCAACATTGCCGGTCTTGATACCCCGCATAAACGCTTTTTCAAACGCTTAATCATCGGCGGATCGCTGTTTGCCGGATGCAGCCTGATTACACAACTGCTGCTGGCGCGCGACATCCCCCTGCCGCTGATCCTCACCGGACTGACGCTGCTGCTCGGCGTCACGGCGGAAATCAGCCCGCTGCATGCAAGGCTGCTGCCCGCTTCACTGATTGCCGCCATTTTCACGCTAAGCCTGGCGGGGAACATGCCGGTCTGGGAGCCGCTGCTCATCTACGCGCTCGGCACGCTATGGTACGGGCTGTTTAACTGGTTCTGGTTCTGGCTGTGGCGCGAACAGCCGCTGCGCGAATCGCTCAGCCTGCTGTATCGCGAGCTGGCCGACTATTGCGAGGCCAAATATAGCCTGCTCACGCAGCATATCGATCCAGAAAAAGCGCTGCCGCCCCTGCTGGTGCGCCAGCAAAAAGCGGTGGATCTCATTACCCAGTGTTACCAGCAGATGCACATGCTGTCGGCCCAGCACAATAATGACTACAAGCGCCTGCTGCGCGCCTTCCAGGAAGCGCTGGACTTACAGGAGCATATCTCCGTCAGTTTGCATCAGCCGGAGGAGGTTCAGAAGCTGGTGGAGCGCAGCCACGCGGAACAGGTTATTCGCTGGAATGCGCAAACCGTCGCAGCCCGCCTGCGCATCATCGCGGATGACATTCTGTATCACCGCTTGCCCAGCCGTTTTTCGATGGAGAAGCAGACTGGCGCGCTGGGAAAAATCGCCAATCAGCACCCGGAAAACCCTGTCGGGCAGTTTTGCTACTGGCACTTTAGCCGTATTGCCCGCGTATTACGCACTCAGCGTCCGCTGTACGCACGCGACCTGATGGCCGATAAACAACGTCGCCTGCCGCTGCTGCCCGCGCTGAAAAGCTATTTATCGTTTAAATCGCCCGCGCTGCGCAACGCCGGGCGAATCAGCGTTATGTTAAGTATCGCCAGCCTGATGGGCAGCGCCTTACATCTGCCCAAGCCGTACTGGATTCTGATGACCATCCTGTTCGTCACGCAAAACGGCTACGGCGCGACGCGCGTGCGCATTCTGCACCGTTCGGCGGGTACGCTGGCCGGTCTGGTGGTGGCGGGCGTCACGTTGCACTTTCGCATTCCTGAAGGCTACACGCTGGCATTAATGCTGATCATTACGCTGGTGAGCTATCTGACCATTCGCAAAAACTACGGCTGGGCGACGGTTGGCTTTACGGTGACGGCGGTCTATACCCTGCAACTGCTGACGCTCAACGGCGAACAGTTCATCGTGCCGCGATTTATTGATACGGTCATTGGCTGCCTGATTGCTTTTGGCGGAATGGTCTGGCTCTGGCCGCAGTGGCAAAGCGGCCTTTTGCGTAAGAATGCCCACGACGCGCTGGAAGCGGACCAGGAGGCCATTCGGCTGATCCTCAGCAACGACCCGCAGCCAACGCCGCTAGCGTATCAGCGAATGCGGGTGAACCAGGCGCACAATACGCTGTTTAACTCGCTGAATCAGGCGATGCAAGAACCGGGGTTTAACACGCACTATCTGGAAGATATGAAACTGTGGGTAACGCACAGCCAGTTTATCGTTGAGCACGTCAACGCCATGACCACGCTGGCGCGCGAGCATACGATGCTGACGCCGGATCTGGCGCAGCGCTATCTGGAATCCTGCGAAATTGCGCTCCAGCGCTGTCAGCAGCGGCTGGAGTATGACGCGCCGGGCGGTTCCGGGGATGTGAATATTCTGGAGTCATCGGAGATGCTCTCCCACGGGCCGCTCAGCACGCTGGAACAGCATCTGCAACGCGTGCTGGGGCACCTGAATACCATGCACACCATTTCGTCAGTGGCATGGCGCCAGCGCCCTCATCACGGCATCTGGCTTAGTCGCCGGTTACGGGATATGAAGGGTTGACGTCGTTTGCTGTTTGTTGTTTGCCGGATGGCGGCGCAAGCGCCTTATCCGGCCTACAGGGAAAACGCGATTTGTAGGCCGGATAAGCGTAGCGCCATCCGGCAATCAGCCAGCCACTTTCGCCACCGCCTGCACAAAACGCTGCATCCCTTCGTCAATATCCGCCTCTTCCACCACCAGCGACGGAGCAAAGCGCATGACATCCGGCCCGGCATTCAGCACCATAACGCCTTCATGCGCGCCAGCGTAAAGGAAATCCCGCGCCCGGCCTTTGTACTGCGGCTTCAGTTCCGCGCCAATCAACAGCCCCATGCCGCGAATATCGCTGAAAATGTCATACTGCTCGTCAATCTTCTGCAAATGCTGAACAAACCGCTCGCGTTTAGTCTGAACGCCGCTCAGCACGTCAGACGTATTGATGATATCGAACGCGGCCCCGGCAACGGCGCAGGCCAACGGGTTGCCGCCGTAGGTGGAACCGTGCGACCCAACGTGGAACGCGGACGCAATCTCCTGCGTGGTCAGCATAGCGCTGACCGGGAAGCCGCCGCCCAGCGCTTTCGCACTGGTAAGAATATCCGGCGTCACGCCGTAGTGCATATAGGCGAACAGATCGCCGGTGCGCCCCATACCACACTGAACTTCATCAAACACCAGCAGCGCCTGATGCCGATCGCACAGCTCGCGCAGGCCTTGCAGAAACGCTGGCGTTGCGGCGGTGACGCCGCCTTCTCCCTGGATCGGCTCCACCACCACCGCGCAGGTATGGTCATCCATCACCGCTTTCACCGCGTGCAGGTCGTTGAAAGGAACATGGATGATATCCGCCGGTTTAGGGCCAAATCCGTCGGAATACTTCGGCTGACCACCAACGGAAACGGTAAACAGCGAGCGGCCATGAAAAGCGTTATGGAAGGCGATGATTTTGGTTTTAAACGGGCTATGACGCACGCAGGCATAGTGGCGCGCCAGTTTGAAGGCGGTTTCGTTGGCTTCGGTGCCGGAGTTCATAAACAGCACGCGCTCGGCGAAGGTCGCGTCGATAAGTTTACGCCCCAGACGCAGCGCAGGTTCGTTAGTAAAAACGTTGCTGGTGTGCCACAGCGTTTCACCCTGCGTTTTCAGCGCGTCCACCAGCGCCGGATGGCAATGCCCTAAGGCGGTAACTGCAATCCCACCCGCGAAATCAACGTACTCTTTACCCTGCTGATCCCAGACCCGGCTGCCCTTGCCTTTTACCGGAATAAACTCTGCCGGTGCATAAATCGGCAGGATAACTTCATCGAAAGTCGCGCGCGTAATTGCAGTTTGTTCAGTTGCCATCTTATGCCCATCCAGCTAAATGAAATTTCAGTCATAAAATATGCATAAAAAATCACTGGATAGCAACCACAAATCAGCGCGACAGGAAATTAGCCAGCAGTTGATGTCCCTGCTCGCTCAGAATACTTTCCGGGTGGAACTGCACCCCTTCCAGATCCCACTCCCGGTGGCGAATCCCCATAATTTCCTGCGTGTCGCTCCAGGCCGTAACGTCAAAGCAGGCGGGAAGCGTCGCAGGATCGATCACCAGCGAGTGATAGCGCGTGACGGTGAGCGGGTTCGATAGCCCCTGAAAAACGCCCTGGCCGCTATGGGTGACGGGAGAGGTTTTACCGTGCATCACTTTAGCCGCCCGCACGATCGTCGCACCAAAGGCCTGCGCCATCGCCTGGTGTCCAAGACAGACGCCGAGCATGGGAAGGCGTCCGGCATAATGGCGGATTACTGCCAGGGAGATGCCCGCGTCATCCGGCGTACAGGGCCCCGGCGAGATCACGATTTTTTGCGGATTCAGCGCGTCAATTTGCGCCAGCGTCAACGCGTCATTTCGCCTGACCAGGACATCAGCGCCCAGTTCGCAGAAATACTGATAAAGGTTCCAGGTAAACGAATCATAGTTGTCGATCAGCAGAATCATGGCGGCTCCGGTACGTAAGAACCGCGCTATTCTACTCAGTTTCCTGGGCTTCGATTACCCCTTTACGAAATATTGCCTGTAATCCCGACAGGTCGCCCATCGCGCCGCTCTGGTTCGCCTGGCTCCATTCGGCCACCTGAATGCCGCTCCAGCTCAGGATATAACCGGCGTGGAGCGCCAGTTGCTCAAAGAAGATGCGCTGCGCCAGTCCGCTGCCGATGCGAAAAGGATGCAGCACATTAATTTCACAGTAGTAGTGCGCCAGACGATCGGCGAATTTCTCTTTCGTCAGCCCGACCAGATACCCCTCTTCTTCCAGATCCTGCATCAAGGCGTTGCCCTCTTTTTCGATGTAGGCAAAATGGCAAAAACGGGTATCTCCCTGATATATATCGACCTCGCGCAGTTGTCCGGCCCAGTCAAAAACATCCTGATACAGCTGACGATGAATGGCGCGAAGGTGAGGCAGTCCGCGCACCAGGGGGCCAGCTTCAATCGTCGCGGCACGCAGTGCGGTCAGTTCATACGCCGCCTGCTCCAGACGCTGAACCTGCCGGATGCCTAAGCGGTTACGCATGATATTCAGGCCAGGATACAGATAGGGGTCGCGTCCATCACCAAACTTATCGCTCATAGTGCCTCCTTAATTCTGCCAGGCGCACCAGTGCTTCTTCGGCGGTCAGGGTAACTACCGGGATGTCCACCCCTTCCAGACGTCGACTCTCCTGGAAATTGATATTTCGTCGTTGTTCCCAGAAGCGAGACTTTTGTTTATCGGTGAGTTTTTTCACGAGACCTCCCTGAATGTGCCTGCACTTGCCACAAGTATAAGCAGCAAATTCAGGTTACGCAGAGGTCAGGAATCGCGCGGGCATTGCTGGCCCGCGCAGAATGCCATTACGGCAGGACTTTGGCGGAAAGGATAACTATCGGTTTTGAAGGAACATTTTGGTAAGGGCCGACATCATGTGTCTGCACCTGGGAGATTTTGTCAGCGACATCCATCCCTTTCACAACTTTACCAAATACGGCGTAGCCAAAATCGCGCTGGCCGTGATCCAGGAAGGCGTTGTCGGCAACGTTGATAAAGAACTGGCTGGTTGCGCTGTCTTTATCTGCGGTACGCGCCATCGCAATGGTGCCACGGGTGTTGCGCAGCCCGTTGTCCGCTTCGTTTTTGATCGGCGGGTTAGGTTTCTTTTGCTGCATCTGCTCGTTAAAACCGCCGCCCTGCACCATAAAGCCGGGGATCACACGGTGGAACGTGGTGTTGTTATAGAAACCGCTGTTGACATAATCGACAAAGTTTTGCACTGAAACTGGCGCTTTCTGGCTATTCAGTTCCAGTTCAATATTTCCGGCGGAGGTCGTCAGCAGAACATGTGGGTCACCTTTCGCTGCCAACGCTACAGGAGAGAGAGCAGAAAGAGCGAGAACAGCTGCAACAGCCGCCAGAGTCGATTTGAGCATGAGATTTCCTTAACGAGAGCAGTAACAAAAGCAAGTAGATTGATTCTAAAGAGCCTTCAAGGAGCAGGCCAGCCCTTTACCTAATTTTACGTATCTGAAACAAATGTAACCTTACGATTTTGTTGTGCTTTTCGGCATATTAATGTGATCATCGTCACGTTAAAAAATGTAACGCTTACAGTAATTGCTAATAAACATTTAAATACATCACTAAAACGCCTAAAATCTGCCCGCTCACGGCGCTGTCAATGCGCTTTACACCTCTATACACAGGCCAGTCATGACTAACAGCAATCGCATCAAGCTCACATGGATTAGCTTTCTCTCCTACGCCCTGACAGGCGCGTTGGTAATTGTCACCGGGATGGTGATGGGAAACATTGCAGAGTACTTCAACCTGCCCGTTTCCAGTATGAGTAACACATTCACCTTTCTTAACGCCGGTATCCTGATCTCTATTTTCCTGAATGCCTGGCTGATGGAAATTATCCCGCTGAAAACGCAGCTGCGTTTTGGCTTTGTGTTGATGGTGCTGGCCGTGGCCGGGCTGATGCTCAGCCATAGCCTGGCGCTTTTCTCTGCGGCAATGTTTGTACTGGGTCTGGTGAGCGGTATCACCATGTCGATCGGTACTTTCCTGATCACCCAGATGTATGAAGGCCGTCAGCGTGGTTCTCGCCTGCTGTTCACCGACTCCTTCTTCAGTATGGCCGGGATGATCTTCCCGATGGTCGCCGCTTACCTGCTGGCGCGCAGCATTGAGTGGTACTGGGTATACGCCTGCATCGGTCTGGTCTACGTGGCGATTTTCATCCTGACCTTCGGCTGCGAATTTCCGGCGCTGGGTAAACACGCGCCGAAAACGGAAACGCCGGTGGTAAAAGAGAAATGGGGCATTGGCGTTCTGTTCCTGTCTATCGCCGCGCTGTGCTACATCCTCGGTCAGTTAGGTTTCATCTCCTGGGTGCCGGAATACGCCAAAGGTCTGGGCATGAGCCTGAACGACGCCGGTACGCTGGTCAGCGATTTCTGGATGTCGTACATGTTCGGCATGTGGGCCTTCAGCTTCATTCTGCGCTTCTTTGATCTGCAACGTATCCTGACGGTACTGGCGGGTCTGGCGGCGGTGCTGATGTACCTGTTCATTAAGGCCCAGCCGGAGCATATGGCGTGGTTTATTCTGACGCTCGGCTTCTTCTCCAGCGCCATTTACACCTCAATCATTACGCTGGGTTCGCAGCAAACCAAAGTGCCGTCGCCGAAGCTGGTTAACTTTGTGCTGACCTGCGGCACCATTGGCACCATGCTGACCTTCGTGGTGACAGGCCCGATCGTGGCGCACAGCGGCCCGCAGGCCGCGTTGCTCACCGCAAACGGTCTGTATGCCGTGGTGTTTGTGATGTGCTTTATCCTCGGGTTTGTTACCCGTCATCGCCAGCATAACGTGCCAGCAGCGCACTGATGATGATTTGCCCGGTGGCGCAAGCTTACCGGGCCTACATGTGACTTGTAGGCCGGATAAGACGCATAGCGTCGCCATCCGGCTTTTTAGCCCGGCTTTTTAATCCTGCTTTTTCGCGCAATTTCCCCCTCCTCCTGACGGCGTAGACCTCGCATTCTTTAGAGGTAGACCTTCTTACGCCAATAACCCCTCATTTTGTACGTTATTTACACAACAACGAAATGTCTGACAATTCCGTGACTTATAAAAACGCTGACAAATCAGCAATATACCTCTTAAGGAGTATATAAGGCCGAATTTGATTTACATCAATAAGCGGGGTTGCTGAATCGTTAAGGTAGGCAGTAATAGAAAAGAAATCGAGGCAAAAATGAGCAAAGTCAGACTCGCTATTATCGGTAATGGTATGGTCGGCCATCGCTTTATTGAGGACCTTCTTGATAAATCCGACGCTGCCAATTTTGACATTACCGTGTTCTGTGAAGAACCCCGCAAAGCATACGACCGTGTCCACCTGTCTTCCTACTTCTCCCACCACACCGCTGAAGAGCTGTCTCTGGTGCGTGAAGGCTTTTATGAGAAGCACGGCGTTAACGTTCTGGTCGGCGAACGCGCTATTACGATCAACCGTCAGGAGAAGGTCATCCACTCCAGCGCGGGTCGTACGGTTTATTACGATAAACTGATCATGGCGACCGGCTCCTACCCGTGGATCCCGCCAATTAAAGGTTCCGAAACTCAGGACTGCTTTGTTTACCGTACCATTGAAGATCTCAACGCCATTGAAGCCTGCGCCCGTCGCAGCAAACGCGGCGCGGTGGTCGGCGGCGGCCTGCTGGGTCTGGAAGCCGCTGGCGCGCTGAAAAACTTAGGCGTCGAAACCCACGTTATCGAATTTGCCCCCATGCTGATGGCAGAACAGCTGGATCAGATGGGCGGCGAGCAGCTACGCCGTAAAATCGAAAGCATGGGCGTGCGCGTACACACCAGCAAAAACACCAAAGAGATCGTTCAGGAAGGCACCGAAGCGCGTAAAACCATGCGTTTTGCCGACGGTAGCGAGCTGGAAGTCGATTTCATCGTTTTCTCTACCGGTATCCGCCCGCGTGACAAACTGGCCACCCAGTGCGGCCTGGACGTCGCTCAGCGCGGCGGTATCGTGATTAACGACGCCTGCCAGACGTCTGACCCGGATATCTACGCGATTGGCGAATGCGCCAGCTGGAACAACCGCGTGTACGGTCTGGTCGCGCCTGGCTACAAAATGGCGCAGGTTGCCGTTGACCACATCCTCGAAACCGAAAACGCGTTTGAAGGCGCAGACCTCAGCGCCAAGCTGAAGCTGCTGGGCGTGGACGTCGGCGGCATTGGCGATGCGCATGGCCGCACGCCGGGCGCGCGTAGCTACGTTTACCTCGACGAAAGCAAAGAGGTCTACAAACGCCTCATCGTCAGCGAAGACAACAAAACCCTGCTCGGCGCGGTGCTGGTGGGCGATACCAGCGATTACGGCAACCTGCTGCAACTGGTGCTGAACGCGATTGAACTGCCGGAAAACCCGGACTCGCTGATCCTGCCGGCACATTCTGGCAGCGGTAAGCCTTCCATTGGCGTTGATAAACTGCCGGACAGCGCGCAAATCTGTTCCTGCTTTGACGTCACCAAAGGGATGCTGGTCGCCGCCATCAACAAAGGCTGCCACACCGTTGCGGCGCTGAAAGCGGAAACCAAAGCCGGTACTGGCTGCGGCGGCTGTATTCCGCTGGTTACTCAGGTTCTGAACGCCGAACTGGCGAAACAGGGTATTGAAGTGAACAACAACCTGTGTGAGCACTTTGCGTACTCGCGTCAGGAACTGTTCCACCTCATCCGCGTGGAAGGCATTAAAACCTTTGAAGAACTGCTGGCGAAACACGGTAAAGGCTACGGCTGCGAAGTGTGTAAACCGACCGTCGGTTCTCTGCTGGCCTCCTGCTGGAACGAATACATTCTGAAGCCGCAGCACACCCCGCTACAGGATACCAACGACAACTTCCTGGCGAACATCCAGAAAGACGGCACCTACTCCGTGATCCCGCGTTCTGCGGGCGGCGAAATCACGCCGGAAGGTCTGGTGGCCGTAGGTCGCATCGCGCGTGAGTTTAACCTGTACACCAAAATTACCGGTTCTCAGCGTATCGGTCTGTTCGGCGCGCAGAAAGACGATCTGCCAGAAATCTGGCGTCAGTTGATTGAAGCGGGCTTCGAAACCGGTCACGCGTATGCCAAAGCGCTGCGTATGGCGAAAACCTGCGTGGGCAGCACCTGGTGCCGCTACGGCGTGGGCGATAGCGTCGGCTTCGGCGTCGAGCTGGAAAACCGCTACAAAGGCATCCGTACCCCGCACAAAATGAAATTTGGCGTCTCCGGCTGTACCCGTGAATGTGCGGAAGCCCAGGGTAAAGACGTGGGGATTATCGCCACGGAAAAAGGCTGGAACCTGTACGTCTGCGGTAACGGCGGGATGAAACCGCGTCATGCGGACCTGCTGGCGGCGGATATCGACCGCGAAACGCTGGTTAAATACCTCGACCGCTTCATGATGTTCTACATCCGTACCGCCGACAAACTGACCCGTACCGCACCGTGGTTAGATAACCTGGAAGGCGGCATCGACTACCTGAAGTCGGTCATCATCGACGACAAACTGGGCCTGAACGCGCATCTGGAAGAAGAGATGACCCGCCTGCGTGCAGCGGTGGTGTGCGAGTGGACGGAGACCGTGAATACACCGTCTGCGCAGGTTCGTTTCAGACACTTTATCAACAGCGATAAGCGCGACCCGAATGTTCAGGTGGTGCCTGAGCGTGAACAGCATCGTCCGGCAACGCCGTACGAACGCATTCCGGTAACTCTGGTGGAGGAAAACGCATGAGCCAGTGGAAAAACATCTGCAAAATCGATGACATTCTGCCGGAAACCGGCGTCTGCGCGCTGTTAGGCGAAAAGCAGGTCGCCATTTTCCGTCCATATCACAGCGACCAGGTGTTCGCGATCAGCAACATCGACCCGTTTTTTGAGTCCAGCGTGCTGTCACGCGGGTTGATTGCCGAGCATCAGGGCGAACTGTGGGTTGCCAGCCCGCTGAAAAAACAGCGTTTCCGTCTGAGCGACGGTCTGTGCATGGAAGATGAAAGCCATTCCGTCGCGCACTACGAAGCTCGCGTGAAAGACGGCGTGGTGCAACTGCGCGGTTGATGAATTTGGGGAGGCGCAACGCCTCCCTTTTTGACGTCTTTGTAGGCCTGATAAGCGCAGCGCCATCAGGCAAAAACACACCGCCGGATGGCGGCATAAATGCCTTATCCGGCCTACGGTTTTACGATTTCTTTTTTAATTTTATTGTTTTTACTTCAAGGATAATCAAATGTTTACAGACACTATTAACAAGTGTGCGGCTAACGCTGCGCGCATTGCACGCCTGTCGGCAAATAATCCGCTCGGTTTCTGGGTGAGTTCCGCAATGGCCGGCGCCTACGTCGGTCTCGGCATCATTCTTATTTTTACCCTCGGCAATCTGCTTGACCCTTCCGTTCGCCCGCTGGTGATGGGCGCTACCTTCGGCATCGCCTTAACGCTGGTGATCATCGCCGGTTCTGAACTTTTTACCGGCCACACCATGTTCCTGACGCTCGGCGTAAAAGCGGGCACCATCAGCCACGGTCAGATGTGGGCGATTCTGCCGCAAACCTGGCTGGGCAACCTGGTGGGCTCCGTGTTCGTCGCGCTGCTGTATAGCTGGGGCGGCGGCAGTCTGCTGCCGGTCGATACCAGCATCGTTCACACGGTTGCGCTGGCGAAAACCACCGCGCCCGCTACGGTACTGTTCTTTAAAGGCGCGCTGTGCAACTGGCTGGTTTGCCTGGCGATCTGGATGGCGATTCGTACCGAAGGCGCGGCGAAATTCCTCGCTATCTGGTGGTGTCTGCTGGCGTTCATCGCGTCCGGCTACGAGCACTCCGTCGCCAACATGACGCTGTTCGCCCTCTCCTGGTTCGGCCATCACGGCGACGCCTACACGCTGGCGGGAATTGGTCATAACCTGCTGTGGGTGACTCTCGGCAATACTTTGTCCGGTGTCGTATTCATGGGATTAGGTTATTGGTATGCTACGCCAAAAGCGGAGCGTCCAGCTCCGGCAAAAATCAATCAAACTGAAGCTACTGCCAATAATTAAGAGGTAATGTCGTGGACCATTTGCCTATATTTTGTCAATTACGCAATCGTGACTGTCTGCTCGTCGGCGGTGGCGATGTCGCAGAACGCAAAGCGCGGTTACTGCTGGAAGCAGGCGCTCGATTAACGGTCAACGCGCTGGCGTTTATTCCGCAGTTCACCGTATGGGCAAATGAAGGCATGTTGACGTTAGTTGAAGGGGCATTCGAAGAATCCCTGCTCGACGGATGCTGGCTGGCAATCGCCGCGACCGATGATGACGCCGTGAACCAGCAGGTGAGCGAAGCCGCTGAATCACGCCGCATTTTCTGCAACGTGGTCGATGCGCCAAAAGCCGCCAGTTTCATCATGCCCTCCATTATCGACCGCTCGCCGCTGATGGTGGCGGTCTCCTCCGGCGGCACCTCGCCCGTTCTCGCACGCTTGCTGCGCGAGAAACTGGAGTCCTTGCTGCCCCAGCACCTCGGCCAGGTCGCGCATTACGCCGGCCAGCTCCGCGCACGGGTGAAAAAGCAGTTCGCCACAATGGGCGAGCGCCGTCGCTTCTGGGAAAAACTGTTCATCAACGACAGGCTCGCGCAGTCGCTGGCGAATGCCGATGCGAAAGCGGTGTCGGAGATCACCGAACAGATGCTTAGCGAACCGCTGGATCACCGTGGTGAAGTAGTGCTGGTGGGCGCGGGCCCTGGCGACGCCGGGCTGCTGACGCTGAAAGGGTTACAACAGATCCAACAGGCGGATGTGGTGGTGTATGACCGCCTGGTCTCCGACGACATTATGAATCTGGTACGCCGCGACGCTGACCGCGTGTTCGTTGGCAAACGCGCGGGCTATCACTGCGTTCCCCAGGAGGAGATTAACCAGATCCTGCTGCGAGAAGCGCAGAAAGGCAGACGCGTGGTGCGTCTGAAAGGCGGCGATCCGTTTATCTTCGGTCGCGGCGGCGAAGAGCTGGAAACGCTGTGCCACGCCGGTATTCCGTTCTCGGTTGTTCCCGGTATTACCGCGGCCTCCGGGTGCTCGGCTTATTCCGGCGTTCCGCTGACTCACCGCGACTACGCGCAAAGCGTGCGTCTGGTCACCGGGCACCTGAAAACGGGCGGCGAGCTGGACTGGGAAAACCTGGCGGCGGAGAAACAAACGCTGGTGTTCTATATGGGGCTGAATCAGGCGGCGACCATTCAGGAGAAGCTGATCGCGTTTGGTATGCAGGCCGATATGCCTGTGGCGCTGGTTGAAAACGGTACCGCCGTCAAGCAGCGCGTGGTCAGCGGCGTTCTTGCGCAATTAGGCGAGCTGGCGAAACAGGTCGAAAGCCCGGCGCTGATTATTGTCGGTCGAGTGGTCGCGTTACGCGATAAGCTAAACTGGTTCTCAAACCATTAATAAATATAGATGCCCTATATCAGGGCATCTTTTTTTTAACACTTTAACGATCATTCATTCTTACATTACACTTTAAATAAGCTAAATCCATTCATTGCGTAAATATAAAAAAGAATAACGCAATAAAATACCGCACAAAATATCCATTATTTCTTTTTTATTCGCTAAATAAATTCACCACACGAATATCGGCAGAATAAAGGCTGGATTGACGCCCCCTGGGTAGTCAGTGGCAAAATAACGCCATTCATTAATTTTGCAAATAAAGGTTGTCTGTCAGGGCCGCCTTATATTTCTTATTTTATTTACAGGATGGCAACTATGTTTATGCAAAGGAAAAAACTCCTTGCAGTGGGTATTGCAATTGCACTGCAAACATATTACTGCCCGGCGATAGCGGCAGAGAATACAGAAGATGAGAAAGAATGTCCGGTAAATATTTCGTCGTTATCTCAGGCGGAACGCAATAAGTTACCGGCGAAATGTCTGACGGCAGAAGCCGGGCAGGATAACCATTGGGCATGGGTCGCCAGCGGCGTAGCGGCTCTGGCGGCGGGCATCGCCATTGGCAATCACAGCGACGGCGACTCTCACCACCATTCAACAACGCCAGTCCCGCCAGACGACGGGGGCGACGTTACCCCAACGCCGCCGGATGACGGCGGAGATGTCACCCCAACGCCTCCCGATGATGGCGGCGACGTCACACCGCCCGATGATGGCGGTGATACGCCAGTACCGCCTGACGACACGTCCGTGACGACCTTCAGCAATCAGGTGACGCTGGATAAAGGCACAGACACCCTGCACTTCGACGACATCAAGCTGGATAACGGCGAGCACCTCGGCGAAGCCACGCTCAGTTATTCCGAACAAGACGCGCAGTGGCAGTTAACCACCCAGGACGGCAAAACGCTGGCGATTTCCGGCTGGAACGTTACCGACAGCAACGCGGCCGTGATTGAAGGCGCTCAGGCCAACGGCTTTTACTGGAAGTACGACAGCCGGGGCTATCTGATCCTCGCGGATAACAATACTCAGGTTGTCACCGGAGACGGCAAGACGCACACCACCGATCGCGAACTGGATATCGGCGGGAAAAATCGTACCGGCGTCATTATCTCGGGCGATAACACCCGTAATACGCTGAACGGGGATTCCACCGTAACCAATGGCGCAGTTGGCCTGGTTATTAGCGGCGACGGCACCACTAACGCTATTTCAGGCAAAAGTACGGTAGATGGCGCTACCGGGGCGTTAATTTCCGGTAATGGCACCTCAACCTCACTCTCCGGCGATATCACCATCAGCGGCGGCGGTACGGGCATCGTTATCGATGGTGATAACACCCTCATTGATAATGCGGGGACTTCCAGCATTAGCGGCGCAGGTTCTACCGGTTCCATCATTAACGGCAATAACATTCGCCTCATCAACGAAGGGGAATTAAACGTTTCTGACGGCGGCACCGGGGCCAAAATCACCGGTGACGATGCTATCGTCGATAACAAAGGCCATTCGACAACCCGCGGTGCCGGCTCTACGGGGTTGTACATTGAGGGCGATCATGCGCTGGTGATTAATGAAGGTGATCAGCTCATCGCCGATGGCGCGACAGGCGTGCGCATTGATGGCGACAACGCCCGCGTACTCAATACCGGCAATATGGCCGTCGACGGCGCTGGCTCAACAATCGCCACCATTACGGGCAATAACGCTGACATGACGCAGAATGGCGACCTGTTGGTTATGAATGGCGCGACGGGCCTGACCATCAACGGCGAAGAAAGCGAACTCATAAACAGCGGCACCACCACCGTGCGTAACGACGGCTCAGTGGGCTTCGTTGTTGCCGGTACACAAAACACCTTCAACAATAAAGGTAATATCAACACCAGCCTTAACGGTACGGGAACGCTGATCAGCGGTACTGAATCGCAGGTCAGTCTGACGGGCGATATTAACGTGACTGCGGCTCAGGACAGCAGCGGCGTATTTCGTGGGGCAACCGGTCTTAACGTCTCTGGCGACACGAATACGACAACCATTCTGGGTAATGTGAACATCGAGGCTGGTTACGCGCAAGACGCTCAAATTAAAAGCGATGAGCAGTTACAAGGCATTACCGTCAACGGCAATCAAAATACGGTCAATCTGGATGGCGCGATGAATATCCATCTTGACAGTTCTGATGTCAGCTCTGGGTATGCGAGCGTTACCGGCCTCAATATCAGCGGCAGCGGTAACGCCGTGAATGTCGCCGGTGGTATAAACATCGACTTTTCCCAAAACGAAGCGTCTATTGGCTCTGAAGCTATCGGTATCAACATTGATGGTGACAACACGTTAACGCTAAGCGGTAAATCTACCGTGGATATGACCACTATCACAGGTGGCCAGGCAACGCTGGCAAACGTTAATAATGGCGGCTCTCTGCTCATTACCGATGACGCCACGATTGAAGTGAACGCCGATTATCTGAACTTAAATTACTCCACCGGAAGTAATGCCCTGCTGTCAGCTCATGGCCAGGGCTCGACAATTGAAAATCAGGGCGATATTACCACCCACGGAACAGTCAACGTTCTCCTTGCCGATAAGGGAGCGGAAGCGAGCAACAGTGGCAATATTCTCATCTACGGAAGCAGTGGCGATACCGGAGATGACCGTTCTGCCATCACCCGTGCAAATGGCGAAGATACGGTCGTACACAACAAAGCAGGGGCCGATATCACCCTCTTTTCTAACCAAACGCCAGAGTTCATTAACGGTATCAATATCTACCCGGAAAGATGGTATACCCACACGCTTTACGCCATGCTGGCGACCCAGGGCGGCAGCGTCGTTAATGATAAAGGAGCGACCGTCCATTTACAGGGCGCGGGAGCATATGGCGTCAGTGCCAGTGTAGGGACGGCGTTAAACGAAGGCGATATTTATCTGGACGGTTTTATCCCGACGCTGGACGATGAAAACAATATCATCAGCACAGACTACTGGCAGCCGACATACCTCTATTTGACCAGCTCGGCAATGGTTGCCGGTTCCTCAGACATCGGCTACGGTGACGCCACAGCCATCAACACCGGCACCATCACCGTCAACAACGCCGGGTTCGGTATGATGGCGCTCAGCGGCGGCACGGCCGTTAACCAGGGTACTATTACGCTGACCGCTGATGAAGGTGTGACCGGCGAGGAAAACCAACTGGTGGGGATGGCCGCATTAAACGGCGGCACCGTCGTGAACGACACCACCGGCACCATCAATATTGATGCCGACTACGGTCAGGCGTTCCTTAGCGACAGCAACAGCTACATCATCAATAACGGCGCCATCAACCTGAACGGCAGCCCGATGGACGAAAACGACCCACATATGGGTTCCATGCCAACCGACAAAATCTGGATACGGTCGCTGCCCGGCAGCGGCGACAGCGATAGCCAAACGTCAGAAGCGGGCTTTTTCACCACCGGAGCGCTGGCGAATTACGGCAATGAAACGCTGAACGGCGATCTCGATGTTAGCGGCTGGCTGTACAACGAAGCAGGCGCCACGCTGACCGTCAACGGCGATATGGCGATTAATAACGCTGGCAATATGGAAAACCACGGGACGATGCATGCCGATACGATCACAACGTATCACAGCCTGTTCAACCGCGCAGACGGCAGCCTGACCACTGACCTCCTGACGCTTAATGGCGATATCACCCTGTTCAACGAGGGCAGCTTTACCGGCTCAATTGCAGGAACCTCTTACGCCCAGGAAGTCGTCAATACCGGCAATATGACGGTGGCGGAAGATGGCAAATCGCTCATCAACGGCAGCTTTGCGTTTTATAACCAGGAAGGCGCAACGCTTACCAACAGCGGCAGCGCGGTAGAAGGCGGCGAAAACACCATCATCAACATGACGCGTACCAGCAGTTCCATCGCTCAGGTGAACAGCGGCACCATTACCGCCACCAACGGTTACAGCGCCATCACCACCGCGAATGCCAGCAACTCCCCGATGTGGATCTGGAACACGGAAACCGGCGTGATTAATGGTATTAACCCGGACGCCCCCCTGATCAACCTCAGCCGTGGCTATAGCTTTGGCAACGAAGGGACCATTAACGTCCAGGGCGACAATGCCGTGGCGATCAGCGGCGGCACCAGCAGTTATATCATCGACCTGGTCAACAGCGGCACCATCAACGTCGGCACCGAACAGGGGCAAATAGACGGAACCAACGGCACCGGACTTATCGGCATCAAAGGCAACGGCAACGCCACCACCATCAACAACACCGCCGATGGCGTGATCAACGTGTACGCGAATGACTCTTACGCGTTTGGCGGCCAGAGCAAAACCATCATCAATAATGGCGAAGTGAATCTGCTGTGCGACACCGGCTGCGGCATCTACGCCCCTGGCACTACGGGTACGCAGAACGATCACAACGGTACGGCGGATATCGTGATCCCGGATGCGATTGTCGCGCCGACGCAGGGTGATATTCCAGCGCCTCCGGCCGATCCGAACGCGCCGCAGATGTTAAGCAACTACATTGTGGGCACCAATGCCGACGGCAGTTCCGGTACGCTGAAAGCGAATAACCTGATGATTGGCGACGACGTGAAGGTGAATACCGGCTTTACCGCAGGTACGGCAGAGACCACCGTCGTGGTCGATAACGCCTTTACCGGCAGTAATATCCAGGGTGCGGACAATATCACCTCCACCAGCGTGGTGTGGAACGCCCAGGGCAGCACCGACGGCGACGGTAACGTTGACATCACCATGACCAAAAACGCCTATGCGGATGTGGCGACGGAGAGTTCCGTCAACGACGTCGCACAGGCGCTGGACGCCGGGTATACCAACAATGAGCTGTACAACAGCCTGAACGTTGGCACGACCGCAGAGCTGAACAACGCCCTGAAGCAGGTCAGCGGCAGCCAGGCGAACACCGTCTTCCGCGAAGCCCGCGTACTCAGCAATCGCTTTACGATGCTGGCGGACGCCGCGCCGCAGGTGAAAGACGGTCTGGCGTTCAACGTGATGGCGAAAGGCGATCCGCGTGCCGAACTGGGTAACGACACCCAGTACGACATGCTGGCGCTGCGCCAGACGCTGGATCTGACCGCCAGCCAGAACCTGACGCTGGAATACGGTATTGCGCGTCTGGACGGCGACGGTTCGCAGAAAGCGGGCGACAACGGCGTGACCGGCGGCTACAGCCAGTTCTTCGGCCTGAAACACAGCATGACCTTTAATGAGGGTCTGGCCTGGAACAACAGCCTGCGTTATGACGTGCATAACCTCGACAGCAGCCGCTCTGTCGCCTATGGCGACGTCAATAAAGTGGCGGATTCTGACGCCCGTCAGCAGTACATGGAGTTCCGCAGCGAAGGGGCAAAAACCTTTAACCTGATGGACGATGCGCTGAAAATCACGCCGTATGCGGGCGTTAAGCTGCGTCACACACTGGAAGAAGGTTACAAAGAGCGCAGCGCCGGGGACTTCAACCTGTCGATGAACAGCGGCAGTGAAACGGCCGTAGATTCCGTGCTTGGCCTGAAAATGGACTATGCCGGGGAAAACGGCTGGAGCGCAAGCGCCACGCTGGAAGGCGGCCCGAACCTGAGCTACACGAAAAGCCAGCGTAGCGCCACGCTGGCGGGTGCAAGCGACCAGCGCTTTAGCGTTGACGACGGCCAGAAAGGCGGCGGTCTGAACGGTCTGGCAACGATGGGCGTGAAGTACAGCGCCCAGGACAGCAGCCTGCATCTTGACGCTTATCAGTGGAAAGAAGACGGCATCAGCGATAAAGGCTTTATGCTGAACTTTAAGAAAACATTCCGTTAATTAAATAAACGCCACGGCCTGGAGAATATACATCATCTCCAGGCCGTTTTTTATTATGCTGAATCTACGCAAAGCATATTATCCGCAGAATAAGAAGTCCTTATCTGGACTACCTCGCTCCCTTATTAATTGATATGGTAACGTCCGCAAAATGGATTTTTCCATTTATCTCATACAATTAAAATTGTTTTATTTACAAGGATTTTTTCATGTTTAAAATTGCAAAGATTGCCGTTGTGGCAGGGATGCTGGCTACGCTCACCGCGTGTACGGGTCATATCGAAAACAAAAAGAATGATTGCAGTTACGATTATTTACTTCACCCGGCAATTTCTATTTCAAAAATTATTGGTGGTTGCGGCCCGGCTGCGGATCAATAATCGAAACCGTTGTCGCACGATACAAAAAAACCGGGGATTCCCCGGTTTTTTCATGTGTATCATTGTAGGCCTGATAAGCGTAGCGCCATCAGGCTTTCGTGCGCGCATACATGCCGGATGGCGGCGTACGGTGCTGTACGCTGTAGGCCTGATAAGCGCAGCGCCATCAGGCTTTCGTGCGCACATACACGCCGGATGGCGGCGTACGCGGTGCTGTGCCATCAGGCACACAGGCTTTCCCGCAAAATACGTAACACCGTTTCCTCGCCGCTGCGGTTGGGATTAATACGAATCGCATAACGCGCCAGACCCGGACGGGCCGCACGAAACGTACCGGAAAGGCGATAAAACAATGGCGGGATTTCATATTTGGACTCCGCGCCCACCGGGTAAGGCAACGCCCCGCGCTTTTGCGCCTCCTCCAGCACCTTTTCGGCAACGGGCTGGTGAAACACCACAATCAACACTTTCGATTGCGCATTCGCAATCACCGCCTGCTTCACTTCCGGCACGACTCCACTGTTTAACAAGGCGAGTAAACGTTCCGTCACCCCTGCCTGCACAGCGTGCATCACTGGCGCGAAAACCAGGCCACGAAGCACCGCCAGCGCCTGCGCGCCCTGAATCTGGCTGCCGCCGGAATACATCGTCGCACGTATTCTGGCGATGGCTTCCGCCTCCCCCACCACCGCGCCGGTGCCTTCAGGCCCGAAGAGTTTAAAACAGGAAAACGTGGACAGCGTGGCCCCACATTCACAGCCAATACGCGCCACTTTCATCACCGCATAATTATCGTCGGTCAGCGTGGGGACGCCGCATCGCGCAAGCTCCGCCAGCACCCCGGCCAGAGAATAGCAATCCTGCGGTTGCTGACGCGTATGTTGCACCAGCGCCGCATGGGGCCGATGCTCTGCGATAACCTGCGTTATCGTCGCCAGATCGTTGAAATCCGCTCTGACAAGCACAATCCCCATCTGCTCGACGATCCCCTGCGTTGTGGGATAAACCGGCGCATCATGCACCAGAAGGCGTTGCCCCGGTTTCAGCAGCGCAGCCAGCCCGGCCCGAATCGCGCCGGTTCCCGCGCCCTGCACCAGCACTGAGTCCTCAGCATGAAACGCCTCCGCCAGCACTTTTTCCACTTGCCGGGTGGTTCCCGGCTGGTTAAGCCCCGGACTTAGCCCCAGATCGCCACCCTTTAAAAAATCCGCGCCCGGAAAATAACGACACACCGTGTCCACCAGCGCAAACTGCTTCTGCTGCGCCTCAGCGAGCGTCAGGCTTTGCAGGGGGAAGGTTTTCATTTAGACGCCTCCTCAGGCCGGAATAAACAGACCGAACCAGTAGAGAATATTCAACAAGATACCGGTAATCATCACGGCCACGACCGGTGCGGCCATCTTCTGCACCGGGCGCCCCAGCGACTCGTTGAGGAAGTAGATAGCAATCGCAATCGAGAAGCCGGTATAACCCGCCATCTTGATCGCCGCAAAAATAGAGCCGATCAGTAGCGCGGTTTCCATCAGCATATTCATCGCGTTACGGATATTGTCCGACGCATTGCGCACCGACGGGTAGCGTCCAAGCCACTTCCCAATTGAGCGCAACAGCAGCACTTCCGCAGAAATCACGACCGCCCCCAGGATGGCGGCAATCCACGGATTCGGCGCCAGATAGCCCACGGAATACACAAAGGTAAAACCGGCCACCGCATACACGCCCGTCGCCAGCGCCGTTGTGGCGATCATCGGCACAAAGCCAAGCCCACGCATGAACTCCGCCAGCGCCGCCTGATGAAGCAAGGTCTGCGACTCTTCAGGCGTAACGCCAGCAGAATAGGCTTTCTCAAGGGTAAAGATCGACACCTCGCTGCCGGCAAAAATATTCATATGGCGACCGCCGCAATCAACGCGCCGACGATCGCGATATACGGTAAGTTTTTAATAATGCGGGAGGTGCGCTCCTCAAAGACGGATAACCCACTGCTATCCATCTCCTCATCGCCACGGTGGCGCAGGTCGTGCGTAATCGCAATCGCCAGCAGCATCACCATGCCGATAAAAATCTCAATCGATTCCGGGTTCAGGTGCGGGAAGTAGCGCACCACCAGGACACGCGCCATCAGCACCACAACCGCAGCGATAAGACTGTGTTTCCAGCCGAATTGATAAAAAATCGCCACCAGCGGGAACAGCGCAAAACCGGCGACAACCGGGGAACTCAGCTCGCCAAGGCTCCCCAGCACGTCAACCGGCAAGGCGGTAAGCAGATGGTTCACCGGCAGCAGACAGGTCAGAATCAGCACGCCCCAGGCGGCGCCAAGCCCAAACGCCAACAGGCTATTAATCGCCAGTACGCCAAGAATATCGGTAGGTAAAAACAGCAGCCAGGCGTTAAGCAGCCCCGTTTTGAGGGTAAATGAGATCCCCACCGACGCCACAAAACCGATACTCAAACCAAACGCGATACTCCCCGCCTCCCGGCGGTTCATATAGCCTTCGATCAGTTGCGGTAGGATCGGGCGAATCCCGTCATGGAAAACGGCGGCTGATCGATGCGCCAGTAGCGACGTCATCCCCGTCAGGCAAGCCACCACCAGAATCTGAATATACAGCTCCATAAGCATGCCTTTTATTTCAAGTGGTTAACCAGCATGGGAATCGCATGCTCAACATGTTCGACGGAGAGGCCAAACGCCACTTTCCCTTCCGCGACCATCTTTGCGATATGCTCGTCTTTCGCTTTAATACCCGGCTTAGCGATGGTGCAGCTTTTGTTGTAGCCAATCACCGCAATCGCTATCGACAACGCCGCGCCAGCGCCGGTATTACACGCGCCGATGTAATAATCCAGTTGCCCGGACTTCACTTTCATCGCCGCTTCCATATCGTTGTGAATGGACACGTCAAAGCAGCCGGGCGCCACGGTCTCGATGGTTTTTTTAATCTGCTCACGCTGTAAGCCAGCAACACCAATCTTTTTCATCTTTCTGTCCTTATTGGAAAAATTGTGAGGGGTTATCACGCAACATCGTGTCCACATCGGCCTGACTGAATCCTGACTGGCGCAGCTGTGGGATAAAGGTGGTTAACAGGTAGTCGTAGCCATTGCCGCCATTGGCTTTTAGATGGGAGCGGCGGGTAATATCCATCGAAAGCATCACGCGGTTGAGCAAACCGCGCTGGCGCAGCGCATTCAGCATGTCGATGCGCTTTTCATCCGGGTAGTAGTTGTTTTTGCCGATGGTGTCGAACTGCACGTACGCGCCAAGATCGATCATCTGCAAAATGCCGTCGAGGTTATCTTTCAGATCGCAATGACCAATCACCACGCGGGAGAGATCGACGCCCTGCGCCTGCAACAAGGCCAGTTGCTCCAGCCCCATCGTACTGAACGAGGTATGGGTAGAGATGGGGCGTCCGGTTTCATTGTGGGCGCGCGCAGCGGCGATAAACACCTTCTCTTCCAGCGGCGTAATCACCCCTTCACTGGAGCCGATTTCCGCAATAATTCCGGCTTTCAGCGTCGTGTTATCAATACCGATGACAATCTCATCGATCATCTCCTGCGCAAGCTGCTCCACACTGCGGGTCGCGACATGCTCAGGGAAAAATGCGTCCTGGTAGTAACCCGTGCAGGCCACCACGTTTATCCCGCTATCCCGCATCAAATCGAGCATGAATTGCGGGTTGCGCCCCATATAGCGGTTAGTCATTTCAATGATGTTGCGCACGCCCAACGCCCGCAGATCTTTCATCTCCTGACAAATGAGATCGTACTGATCTAACCGGCAGTCGAGGTTATTTTTGAACCCGGAGAGATCGATGTGCAGATGCTCATGGGCCCAGGTGTAGCCTGACGTATCAAAATTCATACGGCGTCTCCTGTGAGCTGTAATGACGAAAAGAAAGAGGTGCCGTTTTGTGGCGCGGGCGCACCAAAGAACTCACAGACAGTCGCGCCCACATCCGACAGCGTGGCGCGAAGGCCTAACTGAACAGGCTTCAGCCCCTGCCGGTAGACCAGAATCGGCACTCTTTCACGGGTATGGTGACTGTGACCTATCGTCGGATCGTTGCCGTGGTCGGCCATCACCAGCAGACAATCATCGGGTGTCATCTCGCTTGTCAGCCGCGCAAGATTACGGTCAACCACCTGCAAACGTTCCGCATAACGTGCGACATCCTGGGCGTGTCCCGCCAGATCGGTTTCCTGGATGTTGGTGCAGATAAACGCGTGCCGGGCGGCACTGAATTCATCACGCGTGATATCCATGATGCGCTGGCTGTCCACCAGGTTTTGCCAGCTACGTCCGTGAGGATTCGCCACGATATCCGCCACTTTGCCGATCAGCACGGTCGGCACGCCAACCTCATGCAGTTTTTGCGGCGCCTGAACCCGCTCATCCACGCCATAGCCCATATGAACAACCTGAAAACCGCTCTCATATGCGCCGGATCGCGGCGCATTGATGCCAATAAAACGCCCCTCTTTCGCTTCTGCGGCGTCCAGAATCCGCTGACTGTCGTGAAGCGTGCCGCCGAATGCAATGACGCGCCCCACCTGCGCGTGTTCACGCACAATGCGGCCAATCTTCAGCACCTCGTCAAAGGCGATGGCGGAAAGGTTGGCGGTAATGTTGTAAACCTGCCCTAAATCCGCTTCGAGGTTATCGCCTATCGCCACCGACTCATTGACCCACAGAAACGCCAGTTCGCCGCCACGTCGCTCTACCTGCCAGCCCGCCGCCTTCAGCGCCAGCTCAACGCGATCAATCACCTCGCTAAACGGCATACGCAGCGGCGCCTGCGGACGCGTTCCTAAAATCTCCTGATGCCCCATGAAGGTATCCCCTCCTTCATGCTGCAATTCCGCGATCCCCCACGCTGCCGACGCCGAGGGAGCCATAACGCCTGGCGCATAGCCCAGCGCGTTAATCAGCCCCAGTTTCTCCAGCGTCGGCAGATGTAGCTGCGGGAGCTGACGCAGAATATGTCCGCAGGTATTCGCCCCGACATCCTGCGGGCGAACCTCCGCCACATCCTTCATTGCGCCGACGCCGAAGCTATCAATCACCAGCACCACAAAACGAGCCATTACGCCTCCAGTACGTTTCCGAGACTGTCATAACGGGCGACGATTTCCGCCGCGCCGCGCTGAATGCCAGACACCAGCACCACATCACTGCGCGTCACAAAGATTTGGGTACGAAAACAGAGCACCACGGCGCAGCTCACCGGAAACGTCCCTGCAAGCGGCAGGTAGTAGTCGATACTGCTGTCATCGACGGATTCCAGCGTCGTCTTCGCGGGAACATCGTTTTCCGGCGTAAAAACGAGCGCGTTGCGCGCATGTCCCCGGCGGTAATAGCCGCCGCCATAGCAGTAGCTGTTGCCACGAAAATGGTGCGAAATTTCACTCAGCCAGAGCATCGCAATACGTTCAGGCTGATCGCCTTGCTGGTTCGACGGAATGGTGCCGGTCAGCGCATGGCCCGGTTCGGCATGGGTGACGCCATACCGCGCCAACAGCGGCAAAGACGCGCAGCTGGTTGCAGAGGGCGCATTAAGCTGCTCAATGGCAATCTCCTGTTCTTCCAGTTGCTGCCTCGCCTTGACCAGGGAATGCAGATTGGGCGTCGGCCTGGTCTCGCCTGATGCGTCATCCCACAGCAGGCAGGGGAAATGCGTTAACCCCGTGATATGGAGCCCCGGCAGACGGCGAATGTCATTCACCGCATCATCAAGGCGCGCCAGCGGGAAGCCGCTCTCCTGCCCCGGATAAAGAAAATCCTGCTCGCCGTAAATCTTCAGCATTACCGCCTGCACGCGCCCGGCCTTCACCGCCGCCGCCGACACTTCACGCGCCTTCTCCAGCGAAAAGAGCGTAATCACGTCCGTCCCTTGCTCCACCGCTTCGTCAATCTGCCGGGAGGGGATCTGCACTAAATGCCCCTGATGCGCCACCGGTAATCCGGCACGGCGCATGACCCTGGCTTCTTTGTAATCCACCGTGACAATTCCGGCATATCCCAGCGCCAGCAGCTTTTCCGCCAGCCAGGGATTGCGCCCAAGCTGTTTTGTCATCAGATACAGCGTGATGCCGTATTGATGAGCCGTATCAACCAGGCACTTCCCGTTTTCCAGCACCTGATCAACATCAATCACCCAGCTGTCCGGGACGATCCTTCCCTGCTGCCAGAGTCGGATCGCGGCGGTAATCAGCGCCGGATTCTGGCGTTTCAATGCGTGTATAAACATCTTTGTGCCTCGGTTTCTAATCCCTGAATTAAATATTCATTTTTTTGAATATTTAAGGTGTGGTACGTTGATGTACGGTGTTCCTCACGACGCTTCGTGCGCCGCCATCCACAGCCCATATAGATTTGCCAACAAATAGCCTTCCTCATTGGCATGAAGCGAAACCGTAAACTCCGCCAGCAGCGCCTGGTGCGCCAACAAAATCGCGGGCCAGTGGGGAGATTGCGTCAGTTCCGCCAACAGTTCGTGGTCCAGCGCGTCAATCACCTCTCCCCGGCGACTGCGCATTAACGCGCTGGCCATGTGGGTTATCGCCATCGTTCCCTGCTCGGTATGCACCGGCAGCTTCCACTCCTCGTCCAGTCGTCTGACGACCTGCAACATGCCACGGCAAATATCTTCGTCGATAACCCCTGCGTCACACAGCAGGCTGAGTCTGTTTTCCATTTACAATGCCTTTGATTAACTTAGTAACTGGGTTCCTGTTCACCGCTGACCACACGTTGCTGATGGGCGAGCAGCGCCTGTTTGTCCACCACGGCGCGCAGCAGTTGCTGCATCGGGTAATCGTCCGACCGGGTCAGCACCACGGCTTCGGTGGCCTGCAAGAATCGGGGATCGCGGGTGAGCGGCGTCGCTTCTAACCCCAGCAATGCCAGCTCCGCTTCCGCCACCACATTCCAGATCACCGCATCCACATCGCCTTTCACAATGCGCTGAAGACTTTCGTGATAAGAGAGGTCTATCAGCTCCACATCACTTTTGCCGAAACAGGCTTCAGTCATGATTTTCTGATCTGCCGAACGGTTATCCAGCCCCACTCGTTTCACCCGGTCGGATTCGCCTTTACGGCAGATCAACTGGTGCTCGCCGACATAGGTGTGGGGCCCCAGTTCCAGCGCGATGCGCAGCCCGTTTTGCGCCAGATAGCTCTCTGCGGCCAGACGCGACACCACGGCCATGTCGTAGACGCCATTCAGCAGGCACTCAACCCGGATGTCCGCCCCACGCATGTGCGCGTAATAAAATGGAATCCCTTCAAACTGCGCTTTCAGCCCGCTCGCCAGCCCTTCATACAGACGGGTGTACGGCAGCGGCATCGCGCAAACAACGTTGCTGATGTCCACATGCGACAGCAACGTTTTGTTATCCATCTCCACCAGGAAGCTGCCGTTGCGCCCACGACGCTCAATACGGATCGCCCCGGAAGACTCCAGCGTTTTTAATGCGGCCTGCGTTAACCCCACTGATGAGTGGCATTCATTAGCCAGTTCATCTATCGTTTTCAAACGGTTACCGCATTTCTCACCTAGCAGGTAGCGGGCCAGGGTCGTCAGCACGACCCCCTCTTTTTTGATAAATGTTCGACGCATCATAAATTTTCAGTAAAGTGAATATTTATATATTCATTAAAATGAAGATATCGCGCAATGACGATGTGCGTAAACGGCGAGACGCCTCACAGTTTTTCGTCACGGGTACGCAGAGAGACAAAAAAACCGGGAAATCCCCGGTTTTTTAATGTGTGGTATCGCATCACTGTAGGCCTCGCCGTGTTTACGCCGGGTGGCGGCGTAAACGCCTTATCTGGCCTACGGCGCGGTGCGCATTACGGCTTGGCGACAAAGCCGATCGCTTCGTAGACCGCTTTCAGCGTTTCGGAAGCACGGGCGCTGGCTTTTTCCGCCCCTTCTTTCATCACTTTCTGCAAGAAGGCTTCGTCGCTGCGGAAGCGATGATAACGCTCCTGCAACTCGGTCAGCATACCGGAAACGGCTTCAGCCACTTCACCTTTCAGATGACCATACATCTTGCCTTCGAAATGCTGCTCCAGCTCAGGGATGCTCTGGCCGGTTACGGCGGAGAGGATATCCAGCAGGTTAGACACCCCCGCTTTATTCTGGATGTCGTAGCGCACTACCGGCGGCTCGTCGGAATCCGTCACCGCACGTTTGATTTTTTTCACCACCGATTTCGGGTCTTCCAGCAGGCCGATGACGTTGTTACGGTTATCGTCCGACTTGGACATCTTTTTGGTCGGTTCCAGCAGTGACATCACGCGCGCGCCGGATTTTGGAATAAACGGCTCAGGAACGTTAAAGATATCGCCATACAGCGCGTTAAAACGCTGCGCGATGTCGCGGCTCAATTCCAGATGCTGTTTCTGATCTTCACCCACCGGCACCTGATTCGTTTGATACAGCAAAATGTCTGCCGCCATCAGAACCGGGTAATCAAACAGACCGGCGTTGATGTTCTCGGCATAGCGCGCGGATTTGTCTTTGAACTGGGTCATCCGGCTCAGTTCGCCGAAATAGGTGTAGCAGTTCAGCGCCCAGCCCAGCTGCGCGTGCTCCGGCACATGGGACTGAACAAAGATGGTGCTTTTCTCAGGATCGATACCACACGCCAGGTAGAGCGCCAGCGTATCCAGCGTCGCCTTACGCAACTGCTGTGCATCCTGACGCACGGTGATCGCATGCTGGTCAACGATGCAGTAAATGCAATGATAGTCATCCTGCATGTTCACCCACTGACGCAGCGCACCCATATAGTTGCCAATGGTCAATTCACCTGAGGGCTGTGCGCCACTAAAAACGATGGGCTTAGTCATTTTTCGATTCCTGATTTTCGCTATGCGGAAGCCCGAGAGCGGGCAGAAGGTCATTAATAGTGTCGTAAATCACATCCGGCTGGCTAAGAGCGATTGATTCGCCATAGTTGTAGCCGTACGTGAGGCCGACCGACGGGCAGCCAGCCGCTTTTGCAGCCTGAATGTCGTTACGCGAATCGCCCACAAAGAGCATCTGTTCAGGCGCGACGCCCATCCGCTTTGCCACCAGCAGCAGCGGATCGGGATGCGGCTTTTTGTTCTGCACATCGTCGCCGCCAATAACCACGCTGAAGTATTTGGCGATATCCAGCGCTTCAAGCAGCGGCGCCACAAACGGCGTCGGCTTATTGGTCACCAGTCCAAGCGGCAGCCCTTTGGCATGCAGCGCGCCCAGCGTATCGGCTACGTGCGGGAACAGGAACGTCCCTTCTTCCGCCACATCGCCATAGTAGCGGTCGAACAGCTTACGCAAAATACGCACCTGCTCTTCGGCGGGGATCTCATCATCAACAGGCGGTTTGCCCATTGTTTTACGTAACGTAGCGCGTTCCTGGCGAGCCCAGGCGAGCGCACGCTCCATCAATATATCCGCGCCGTTACCAATCCAGGTAATTACGCGATCTTCGCCAGCGGTAGGCAGTTCCAGCGCGTATAACGCCATATCTACCGCAGCGGCTAATCCCGGCGCGCTGTCGACCAGCGTGCCGTCGAGGTCAAAGGCGACACCCCGAATATCCTGCAATTTATCCATGACTTACCTTTGCCAGTTCACTGCGCATTTCATCAATGACTTTTTTGTAGTCTGGTTGGTCGAAAATCGCGGAGCCTGCCACAAACATGTCTGCGCCCGCCGCGGCGATTTCGCCGATGTTGTTCACCTTGACGCCGCCGTCCACTTCCAGGCGAATGTCATAACCTGACTCATCAATACGACGGCGCACTTCACGCAGCTTCTCCAGCGTGTGCGGAATAAAAGACTGGCCGCCAAAACCCGGGTTGACGGACATCAGCAGGATCACATCCAGCTTATCCATCACGTAATCCAGATAACTCAGCGGCGTGGCCGGGTTAAACACCAGACCCGCTTTACAGCCGTTTTCTTTAATCAGCTGCAAGGTACGATCGACATGCTCGGAGGCTTCGGGATGAAACGTAATGATGCTGGCGCCCGCTGCGGCGAAATCCGGCACGATGCGGTCAACCGGCTTCACCATCAAATGCACGTCGATGGGGGCGGTAATACCGTATTTGCGCAGGGATTTCAGCACCATCGGGCCGATGGTCAGGTTCGGCACATAGTGGTTGTCCATGACGTCAAAATGCACGACATCCGCACCAGCAGCCAGCACTTTCGCGGTGTACTCACCCAGGCGGGCAAAATCAGCCGACAGAATTGAGGGGGCAATCAAATACTGTTTCATCCGCTTCTCCTTGAGAATTATTTTTTCGCAGGCGTTACGACTCCTGGTTGGTACAGAGCCAGCAGTTCGTCCACCTTTTTACGTGTGCCGCCATTGCTGCTTATACTGCGACGCACTTTGACCTGAAAATGTTTCGCCGCTTTGTACCACTCGCGGGTATCGGGCGTGTCATGGTTCGAAATTAACACCGGGATCCGCTTGCTGACCAGCTTTTCTGCCATCTCCGCCAGGCGCGCCTGCTCTTTTGGGCTGAAGCTATTGGTATGATAAGCGGTGAAATTCGCCGTCGCAGAAAGCGGTGCGTAAGGCGGATCGCAATAGACCACAGAATTGCTATCAGCACGATCCATACACTCTTCATACGAAAGGCAATGAAACTCTGCATTCTGCGCTTTTTTGGCAAAATGGTACAACTCCGTTTCCGGGAAGTAGGGCTTTTTGTAACGGCCAAACGGCACGTTAAACTCCCCACGCAAGTTATAGCGGCACAGGCCGTTGTAACCATAGCGGTTCAGGTATAAGAACAGGACCGCTCGACGGAACGGCTCCCGGCTCGTATTGAACTCTTCACGGAGTTGATAGTAAACCTCGGCCTGATTCGTCTCAGGCGTAAACAGCTCGCGGGAAGCTCGCACATACTCTTCAGTACGCGACTTCACGATGTTATAGAGGCTGATAAGGTCACTATTAATATCGGCAAGAATATAACGAGAAAAGTCGGTGTTAAGAAACACCGACCCGGCCCCCACAAAGGGTTCAACCAGACATTCACCTTTCGGTAAATGCCGTTTGATGTCATCAAGCAGGGGGTATTTCCCCCCTGCCCACTTCAGAAAAGCGCGATTCTTTTTCATGCTGACTAACTAATTACACCTTCTCCGGCTGTGGAGAAAGCTCCGACAGCATCCTGCGCTTTAACATGACTATTACTTCAGATCGGCCTGCACCTGATGCAACGGTTTTGCCCACGGGTTTTTCGCCTGCACATCGGCTGGCAACGTAGACACCGCACGTTTGGCATCATCTTTAGACGCATACACACCCGTTACCAGAACATACCACGGCTGACCGTTACGCGTCGTCTGATACACCACATAGTTTTTCAGGTTTTCTTTCTTCGCCCAACCGTTCAGGTTGTCGTAGTTAGAAGAACTGCTGAGTTGCAGGGTGTAATGGCTGGAAGGCGCAGACTTCAGCGAACCCACGTTACCTGTGCTTTTCGTACCAGCCGCACTGCCGGCTGCCGCTGTGGTTTGCGCTGGCGCTGCGGTTTGTGCAGGCGCAGTGCTGGCGGTGGCTTTCGGCGCGGTCGTTGCCGCTGGCGCGGAAGTTGCTGGCGCTTTCGTCGTCGCGACCGGCGCGGCAGGTTCGCTACGTTTCGGCTGCGTGGTCGGCTTCGGTTCCGCTGGCGTCGCTTTCGCGGTGGTCTGCGGTTTCTTCGGCTCAATCACAACCTGCTTACGTTCCGGGCGCGTAGTGGCCTGACGCTCGCCCGATTGCGTCGTCGCCGTCTGACGCGGCGCATTGCCGTTGCGGATTGGCGCAACGGTGGCAGGTTCCGTCGGCAGCGTGGAGTTCGCCACCACATTGTTAACCTGTTCCTGACCCTGCGGCTGGGTCAGCGCATTGTTCAGATCGCCCTGAACTTCCACACGCTGCTGGCCTTCGGTCGCGGCAGGCGCCTGACCCTGCGTTGGCGTTGAGGCGATCGGCGGCAGAGAAACATCCTGCTGCGTGTTTCCGGCGGTCTGTTCAGCGTCTGGCGCAGGCTGCGTGGCGCTCGCCTGATCGGTCGCGTTATTGCCGGAAAGATCGATGTTCTTCTCGGCAGACGCCGTTTGATCGCTGGAAGAGGAGGGTGAAGGAGCTTTCAGCGCGGAACCAATACCGATGATCAACAGCAGCAACACCAGAACGCCGACACCCATCATGATGTACTGACGGGAAGCGGGTTTGCTGGCGGCTTTCTTACGTTTGCGGGGACGACGCTCTACGCGCTCTTCATCCACTGCATCATCGGATTCATAATCGTCTTCGCTGTACTGCTCTTCCTCACGCGCCTTTCGCGCACGCCCTGGACGACGATCGTCCGTATCCAGGTCGACGTCATCGAAATTGATCTGTGGATCATTATCGCGTTCAGAAGATTGACGAGTACGACCAGTACGACGATCGCTGGGATCGGGTTTCAGCTCGTCTTCTGGTTTGAATTCATCCATTTAACACCCCACTCAAAGGTTAATGCTTACGACGTTGCAGTTAACCTGAATTTAAATGACCAATACCGTGCAGTATCAGTCCGACCTTTCTTGTTGTTACGCCTGCTGACAGTCAGCAATAGCGCTGAGAACGATTTCGTGCGGCACTCCGCCGCGTACTTCACTTTTCCCTATCGCTAGCGGGAGCACTAAGCGCATCTCGCCCGCCAGGACTTTCTTATCGCGCAGCATGTGTGGCAAATACGCCTGAGCAGACATCTCACGCGGCCCGTGTACAGGCAGACCTGCGCGCTGGAGCAGCGTAATAATGCGTTGCGTATCCGCAGCGCTAAACTGACCGAGACGCTCTGACGTACGCGCCGCCATCACCATACCAGCGGCGACAGCTTCACCGTGTAACCAATTGCCATAACCCATTTCAGCTTCAATGGCATGACCAAAGGTATGTCCCAGATTCAGTAAAGCACGTAAGCCCGTTTCGCGCTCGTCTGCTGCGACAACTTCGGCTTTCAGCTCACAACAACGGCGGATACAGTACGCCATTGCCGGACCTTCCAGACGTAATAACGCGTCCAGATTGTCCTCAAGCCAGGTGAAAAATTCACCGTCAAGAATGATGCCGTATTTGATCACTTCCGCCAGACCCGATGCCAGCTCACGCGCAGGAAGCGTTTTCAGACAGTCGAGATCCACCACCACAGAAGCAGGCTGGTAGAACGCGCCGATCATGTTCTTGCCGAGGGGATGGTTTACAGCGGTTTTCCCGCCTACGGAGGAGTCGACCTGCGACAGCAATGTCGTCGGGACCTGGATAAAGCGCACGCCACGCTGATAGCTGGCGGCGGCGAAACCGGTAAGGTCGCCAATCACGCCGCCGCCGAGGGCAACCAGCGTGGTATCGCGACCGTGCGGTTTTTGCAGTAACGCGGTGAAAACCGTATCAAGTACCGTCAGGCTTTTATACTTTTCGCCATCGGGCAGGATAACGCTATCTACGTTAACCCCCGCCTGTTCAAGTACGCTACGGATCTTATCAAGGTAAAGGGGAGCCAGGGTTTCGTTGGTCACCAACATAACCTGATCGCCCGATTTCAGCGGTAAGAATGAAGCTGGTTCGTTAAACAAACCAGCCGCGATGGTGATAGGGTAACTACGTTCCCCGAGAGTAACTGTAATCCTCTCCATGACGCGACATCCACCTTAGTTACTTGTACCCGCTTACCGAGTATGTATTAAGCCAGAATCAGTTGCTTTCCAGCATATGAATAATCTGGTTTGCCACGACCTTAGCGCTCTGATCGTCGGTACGAATGGTCACGTCGGCAATCTCTTCATACAGAGGATTGCGTTCGTTGGCCAACGCTTCCAGAACTTCACGAGGCGGAGCTTCTACCTGCAACAGCGGGCGTTTCTTGTCGCGCTGCGTACGCGCAAGTTGTTTTTCGATTGTCGTTTCAAGATACACCACGACGCCACGCGCGGAGAGACGGTTACGCGTTTCACGTGATTTTACAGAGCCACCGCCGGTTGCCAGCACAATACCCTGTTTTTCCGTCAACTCGTTGATGACTTTTTCTTCGCGATCACGGAAGCCGTCTTCACCTTCTACATCGAAGACCCAGCCCACATCAGCTCCGGTTCGTTTCTCAATCTCTTGATCAGAATCGTAAAATTCCATATTGAGTTGTTGAGCTAACTGGCGCCCAATAGTGCTTTTTCCGGCACCCATAGGCCCAACCAGAAAGATATTGCGTTTCTCTGCCATTTTTTCGGTACTACTAAGACAATTCGTTAATGATAAACCCGCGTCGCAGACACCTTGCGCAGCAGGACATGAACTGAAACCTCATAAGATATTGCGAGAGTCAGACTGAAAATTATCTCAATACTCCAACGGGTTTGGCAACTGAATAAATTACCAAGACATATTGTAGACAACCCCGGAGGCAGCGTCGCCGGATAGCGACGAGAAGAACCAACTCTCAAATCGGTACTCCTTGTATGCTAAATACACCCCCACGTCAAATCCCTGAAACGTGTTCAGTGCAAAAACAGCGCGATTTCAGGCATAAATTATTCTGCCGCAACCAGTCTGGGGGTAATGAACACCACCAGTTCGCGCCGCTCGTTCTCTTTTCCATCATGGCTGAAAAGGGAACCAAGCCAGGGGATATCGCCTAACAGCGGGACGCTATCTTTAGCGGATTTGTTCTTGCGCGAAAAGATGCCGCCCAGCGCCAGCGTTTCGCCGCTTTTAACCTCGACCTGCGTGTCGATTTCCTGCTTATCGATCGCCAGCACTTCGCCATCCGCCTGCTGTAGCACCTGACCGGGAACGTTCTGGCTGATGTGAAGTTTCAGGCGAATGCGTCCCTTCGGCAAAACGGTGGGCGTCACCTCCATCCCCAGCACCGCTTCTTTAAACTCCACGGACGTCGCCCCGCTCTCGCCGCTGGAGACCTGATACGGGATTTCGCTCCCCTGCTTAATACTGGCGGGTTGCAGGTGCGAAGCCAGCAGTCGTGGGCTGGCGATAATATCAAGTTGCTGCTTCTGCTCCAGGGCGGAAAGCTCAAGATCCAACAAGCGACCGTTGATGCGCCCGATGTTAAACCCGACGCGAGACGTGGCGGCCGCGACGGAAAGATCGCTGGCAAGCGACGTCACCTGCCCTGGCGACCCGGCCTGTTGCACGTCCGCCAGCGTCCACTTTACCCCCAGCTCACGCAAGCTTTTTTCATTTATGGTGACGATATGCGCCGCCAGTTCAACCTGCTCAACGGGGAGATCCATTTGCGCCGCCCACTTTTCCAGCGCCGCCAGCGCAGCGTTGTTATCCCGAAGCAATAACCGGTTGGTGCGTTTATCTACCGTCATACTGCCTTTGGCGCTCAGCAGTTTTTCTCCCGCTTTTGCCAGTTCGGAGGCATCGGCGTATTGCAGAGAAATACTGCGATCCTCCAGCGGTAAGTTGGCCCGCAGCCTTGCCTGCTCGGCCTCCTGCCGCGCGGCGTTTTCGTTTTGCCAGTGAACCGAGTGAACATGCAGAATATTCCCCTCCTGACGCAGCACCAGCCCGGCGCTTTTTATGACCGTCAGCACCGCCTGCTTCCACGGCACATCCGTCAGACTCAGCGACAGCGAACCGCTGACGTCAGGCGAGACCACCAGATTCTTCTTCTCCTGCGCGGCAAGCGCCTGCAATACCTGAACAACAGGAACATCATCCACCACCAGCGTCACGTTTTGCGCTTTCCCCGCCTGTACGGCGGGCATCACGGCGATCAACGCTGCGGCTATCCATCGCTTCATTCACTTCTCCTTGTCGTTGCCACCGCCACTGTGACGGTTCACAGCCTTTACCGGTCTCAAGCGTTATGCTGTCTGCCGTCAGTCGGGAAATCGTCCAGCCGTTCTCCAGCACCTGATATTGTTCGACGCGCCGCCACTTCTGCTGGCTGTCTTTGAGAATGCCAGTCAGGCGCTCTCCCTGACTCACCACGCCCTGGTAACGCCACATTGGCAGTTCAGCGATCCGGCATCGGTCCTCCGGCGGTTTGAAGGGGTCGCGCATTCCGGTCAGCATCAGCAGGCAGCTACAGACCAACAGCCAGCGCTTAGTCATCAGTCAGCCGCTCCAACTGTAGCGTCAACAGCAGTTCCGTCTCCTGCGGAACAAGCGAAAAGCGGTTGATGCGCATGCCACGCTCCGCCAGCCGACTGAACAGTTGCGGAACCGCCTCCCAGGTGGATGACAGCGCCAGCTCGCCTCCCTGCGCGGAAGGCTGCCAGTGAAGAAGGCGTACCGGAGAGCGCTGAAAATCCAGAGGGGAAAAAGGCACGCGCTTGCTGGCCGACGCTAAACGAGACATATCCATTGATGCGGCGATCTGGCGCAGGCTTCGCCACTGCCGGTCGATAGCCGCCCGCTGTTGCGCCAGCGCCGTTCGTTGCCGCTCCTGTTGCTGCGCACCCGAAGAAAACGCGCATAAACACGCCAGTAATCCCAGCCCCAGGCTCCAGCCTAACCAGCAGAAGAGGCGGGTTCGCGGCAATAACCCGCACCAGAGGTCAAAAAGCGCGGCCATCTGCGAGGCTCCTTTTTAACGGGTAATGAAATTGCCAGCGTCCCTGCGCATCCTGCTGCGTTGCCCCACTCCCGGCTAACGGGAAATCAGGATGACGACGTAGCGCGGTTTCCAGCGTGTTTAACGCGAGAAATGTCGTCGCGTATCCCTCAAGTTCCAGCGTTCCCTGCTGCCAGGATAACCGGGTTAGCCACGCCTGCTCGGGCAACAGCGCCGCCATCCCTTCCAGCACGCTCTGCCAGCGCCGCGTCTGCTCATATTCCGTTTGCCGCTGCAACGCTTGCTGCCACGCGGTCTGCCGCTGCTGTAAGCGGGGTTGGATCGCCAGCAGCGCGGCCGCGCGCTCTTTCTCTGCGATCGGCCACTGCGCATCCGCCCGTTTTTGCGCCGTGAGCGTAACCTCATGGATGCACGCCAGCGCAATGGCCAGCAGCAGTGAACCGCTGAACATAACGCTCCAGAATCGCAGACATTCGCGCCGCCGGGACTGGCGCCAGGGCAAAAAGTTGACCGGATGACTCATCAGCACGGCGCCCCCATTGCTAATCCCAGTGCGATGGCAAAGGTATGGCCTTCCGGCGGAACGGGAGGCTGGCGAATGGCAACCGCGCACCAGGGTTCGAAGCCGCCCGCGCCGCACACCGTCAGACTTTCCGGCGCAATGGACAACGTCGCGGCAAGACTGTCGGCGCAGGCCGCCTCTTGTAGCGGTTTTCGTCCCCACGCATAGCGCGTCGCCCACAGCCACTGTTCTTCGTCACGCCAGGCCAGACACTGCTGGTGCGCCAGCAGATAAGGAATAAAGCGCTGTAATGCGCAGGCATCCGGCGTAATAGCCGTCACCTGCATTTTCAGTTTTTGCGCCAGCGTTAATAAGGTCGCCACCTCCTTGCTTTGGGCGGCGGTCACGTTAAATGCCGGAGTCAGGGTATCTTCGCGATAGTCAAAGCGCAGGGCGTCGGGGGGCATATCCAGCTCACGCGCCATCGCGCCGGTCAGCCACGCCGTTTGTTCACGTTCGCGCAGCGCCATTTCCGGGCGCGGAAAATGCTTTTGCAGCGTCCGGCTGGCAGGGAAAGAGAGATAAATATGATGCCGGTGAGGAAGCGAACGACGCCACGGAAGCAGCGCATCGACGAGCTGTTCAGGCTCTCGGAGATGCCCGTCAACGAAGGTACGTTCCGCCAGCGGCACCCGCCACCAGCGTTGTAAAGACCAGCCTGACGCGCCGCGAATCACGGCGACAGCCAGCGCCTCATGCTGCTGAATATGAAGGCCAATTTGCCAGAACCTGAAAGCCATTGCTTATGATCTCCTTATCAATGGTCGCTCTTACGGGTATATCAATGCGTCTGGCTTGCCTTTATACTACCGCGCGTTTGTTTATAAACTGCCCAAATGACACTAAATGGGAAATCTCCAGTGAAGTTCGTAAAGTATTTATTGATCCTTGCAGTATGTTGCATCCTGCTGGGAGCAGGCTCGATTTATGGCCTCTACCGCTATATCGAGCCGCAACTACCTGACGTCGCGACCTTAAAAGACGTGCGTTTGCAGATTCCGATGCAGGTTTACAGCGCGGATGGCGAGCTGATCGCGCAGTATGGCGAAAAACGTCGTATCCCGGTCACGCTTGACCAGATGCCGCCGGAAATGGTTAAAGCCTTTATCGCTACGGAAGACAGCCGCTTTTACGAGCATCATGGCGTCGATCCGGTAGGGATCTTCCGTGCGGCCAGCGTCGCGCTGTTCTCAGGCCATGCCTCACAGGGGGCAAGTACCATCACCCAGCAGCTGGCGAGAAACTTCTTCCTGAGCCCGGAACGCACGCTGATGCGTAAAATTAAGGAAGCGTTCCTGGCAATCCGCATTGAGCAGATGCTGAGCAAAGATGAGATCCTCGAACTTTACCTGAACAAGATCTACCTCGGCTACCGTGCCTACGGCGTCGGCGCGGCGGCGCAGGTCTATTTCGGTAAGACGGTCGATCAGCTCACCCTGAGCGAAATGGCGGTGATTGCCGGTCTGCCGAAAGCCCCTTCCACATTTAACCCGCTCTACTCGATGGATCGGGCGACGGCGCGTCGTAACGTGGTGCTGTCTCGTATGTTGAGCGAAGGCTACATCACCCAGGCGCAGTACGATCAGGCGCGCGGCGAAGCGATTGACGCCAATTACCATGCGCCGGAAATCGCGTTCTCAGCGCCGTATCTGTCGGAAATGGTGCGCCAGGAAATGTACAGCCGTTATGGCGAAAGCGCCTATGAAGACGGGTATCGCATCTACACCACAATCACCCGCAAAGTACAGCAGGCGGCGCAGCAAGCCGTGCGTAACAACGTGCTGGACTACGACATGCGCCACGGCTATCGCGGCCCGTCGAACGTGCTGTGGAAAGTAGGCGAAACCGCCTGGGACAACAAAAAAATCACCGACACGCTGAAAGCCCTGCCAACCTACGGGCCGTTGCTGCCTGCCGTCATTACTGGCGCGAATCCGCAGGAAGCCACCGCGATGCTCGCTGATGGCACCTCCGTGTCGCTGCGGATGGAAGGCGTACGCTGGGCGCGCCCTTACCGTTCGGATACCCAACAGGGCCCGACGCCGCGTAAAGTGACCGACGCCGTACAGACAGGCCAACAAATCTGGGTTCGCCAGATGGGTGATGCCTGGTGGCTGGCGCAAGTCCCGGATGTGAACTCAGCGCTGGTTTCCATCAACCCGCAAAACGGCGCGGTTCTGGCGCTGGTCGGCGGTTTTGACTTCAACCAGAGTAAATTCAACCGCGCCACGCAGGCACTGCGTCAGGTCGGGTCGAACATCAAACCGTTCCTCTATACCGCCGCGATGGATAAAGGTCTGACGCTGGCGAGTATGCTGAACGACGTGCCGATTTCCCGCTGGGACGCAGGCGCCGGTTCCGACTGGCGGCCAAAAAACTCCCCGCCGCAGTATGCCGGGCCAATCCGCTTACGTCAGGGTCTGGGTCAGTCGAAAAACGTGGTGATGGTGCGGGCGATGCGCGCGATGGGCGTGGATTACGCCGCAGAGTATCTGCAACGCTTCGGTTTCCCGGCGCAGAACATCGTGCATACCGAATCGCTGGCGCTAGGCTCCGCGTCCTTCACCCCAATGCAGGTGGCGCGCGGTTATGCGGTAATGTCTAACGGCGGCTTCCTGGTAGACCCGTATTTCATCAGCAAGATAGAGACCGACCAGGGCGGCGTGATCTTCGAAGCGAAGCCGAAAATCGCCTGCCCGGATTGCGATATCCCGGTCATTTACGGTGATACCCAGAAATCCAACGTGCTGGAAAACAATAACGTTGAAGATGTCGCCATCTCTCAGGAGCAGCAAAACGCCACCGTGCCAATGCCAAAACTGGAGCAGGCTAACCAGGCGTTAGTGGCGCAAAGCGGAATGCAGGAATATGCTCCACATGTGATCAACACGCCGCTGGCCTTCCTGATTAAGAGCGCGCTGAACAGCAACATCTTCGGCGAACCCGGCTGGATGGGCACTGGCTGGCGCGCGGGTCGAGACCTGCAACGTCATGATATCGGCGGAAAAACCGGGACCACCAACAGCTCGAAAGATGCCTGGTTCTCCGGTTACGGCCCGGGCGTGGTGACTTCCGTGTGGATCGGCTTTGACGATCACCGTCGCGATCTGGGGCGCACTACCGCGTCCGGGGCGATCAAAGACCAGATTTCTGGTTATGAAGGCGGCGCGAAAAGTGCGCAACCCGCATGGGATGCTTACATGAAAGCCGTGCTGGAAGGGGTTCCTGAAGAGCCGTTGACGCCGCCTCCGGGCATCGTGACGATCAATATCGACAGAAGCACCGGGCAACTGGCAAACGGCGGTAACAGCCGCGCGGAATACTTTATCGAAGGCACTCAGCCAACGCAGCAGGCGGTGCATGAGGTGGGCACCACCATTATCGATAACGGTGAGACACACGAACTGTTTTGATCTTTTGCCGGATGGCGACGCCTGAGACGTCTTATCCGGCCTACATTTTGTTGTAGGCCAGGTAAAACGTCAGCCGCCATCCGGCAATATAAATTACAACCGCCCCTGCCCCTTCAGCCACTCACGGACCAGGAACAGCGCGCTGACGTTTCGCGCTTCACTGAAATCCGGTTCTTCCAGCAGATCCATTAAATGCGTCAGCGGCCAGCGCACCTGCGGCAGCGGTTCCGGCTCGTCGCCTTCCAGTGATTCAGGATAGAGGTCTTCCGCTATCACAATGTTCATTTTGCTGGAAAAATAGGACGGCGCCATGCTGAGCTTTTTGAGGAACGTCAGATCGTTCGCGCCAAACCCAACCTCTTCTTTCAGTTCCCGGTTCGCCGCTTCAAAAACGGTTTCGCCAGGGTCGATCAACCCTTTGGAGAACCCCAGCTCATAAGACTCCGTGCCCACGGCATATTCACGAATCAGAATCAGGTGATCGTCTACGATCGGCACAATCATTACCGCTTCACGAGTGGACGGACGCATACGCTCATAGACGCGGCGCACGCCGTTGCTGAATTCGAGATCCACACTTTCGACGTTAAACAGCCGGGATTTCGCGACAGTTTCAACTTTCAAAATGGTGGGTTTTTGTAATGATTTGCTCATCGTGAGAATCTATGCAGTGAAATCTGGTGCCATTGTGCGATATACAGCACGGTTTCGGCAATGTGAATTGCCGTTTATTTACATTTATGTAACGTAGCAAAAATTAATTCCCATTTAAAATTAAAAGTCAATAGGTTGAAATAACTCCAGGAATTTGCTGATATTCCGCTTTTGGTGGGTTTGCTATGATCCGCGTTCACTGGGATGCGCGTAAAAATGCTCAAGTTCAACTCCACGCTTGCCGATAGCCAACCACAGCATCACATTTATTCGACAGGGTGCGACTGACCACGCCTGACAGACTTAGTAAGATGGGGAAAGCATGAGCACCATTTTGATTTTCTTAGCTGCTTTGCTGGCCTGCTCTCTACTGGCAGGATGGCTACTCAGAGTAAGAGCCAGGCGGCAGAATCTGCCCTGGATCAGCGCCTTTTCAGACGCCGCGACGCGCAAGCTAACGCCGGAAGAGCGCAGTGCGGTTGAAAACTATCTCGACAACCTCAGTCAGATTCAGCAGGTGCCGGGGCCGACAGGCGCCAGCACCGCTCCCGTGTCGTTAACGCTGAATGCCCAGAGTAATAACGTCATTATTCTGACCCATTCCATTACGCGTTACGGCATTACGACCGACGATCCCAATAAATGGCGATATTACCTTGATTCCGTTGAGGTTCATTTGCCGCCGTTCTGGGAACAGTACATCAATGACGAAAATAACGTTGAGCTGATCCATACCGATACGCTTCCTTTGGTCATCTCGCTTAACGGCCACACGTTGCAGGAGTACATGCAGGAGACGCGCGGCTATGCGCTACAGCATACCTCCTCCACCCAGGCGTCGATTCGTGGCGAAGAGAGCGAGCAAATTGAACTGCTGAACATTCGTCAGGAAACTCACGAAGAGTATGCGCTCAGCCGCCCTGCTGGGCTGCGCGAAGCATCGCTGATTGTGGCCTCATTCCTGCTGTTCTTCTGTTGCTTAATTACGCCGGATGTCTTCGTGCCGTGGATTGCGGGCGGCGCAATTTTGCTGCTCGCCGCAGGTCTCTGGGGGCTGTTCGCACCGCCATCTAAAACCTCGCTGCGGGAGATTCACTGCCTGCGGGGAACCCCGCGTCGCTGGGGGCTGTTTGGCGAAAACGATCAGGAGCAGATCAACAATATTTCGCTGGGGATTATTGACCTGATTTACCCTGCCCACTGGCAACCCTATATCGCACAGGATCTCGGGCAGCAAACGGATATTGATATCTATCTGGATCGCCACGTCGCGCGGCAAGGGCGTTTTCTCTCCCTGCATGACGAGGTGAAAAATTTCCCGTTGCAACACTGGCTGCGTAGCGCCGTTATTGCGGGCGGATCGCTGCTGGTGCTGTTTATGCTGCTCTTTTGGATCCCGCTGGATATGCCGATCAAATTCACCTTGTCGTGGATGAAAGGCGCGCAAACCATTGAGGCCACCAGCGTTAAACAGCTCCACGACGCCGGAGTTCGCGTGGGCGATACGCTGCATCTGAGCGGCAAAGGCATGTGTAATATCCATCAGTCTGGTAGCTGGACTGCGCAGCCGAACTCCCCTTTTATGCCGTTTGATTGCTCGCAAATCATCTGGAATGACGCGCGGACGCTGCCGCTGCCCGAGTCCGATCTCGTCAACAAAGCCACAGCGCTGACCCAGGCCATCAACCGCCAGCTGCACCCGAAGCCGGAAGATGACTCCCGCGTTAGCGCGTCGCTGCGTTCGGCGATTCAAAAGTCCGGGATGGTATTGCTGGATGATTTCGGCGACATCGTATTAAAGACCGCCGATCTGTGCGCCGCCGAAGACGAATGCGTGCGCCTGAAAAACGCGCTGGTGAACCTCGGCAATAGCAAAAACTGGGCCGCGTTGGTCAAACGCGCGAATGCGGGCAAACTTGACGGCGTGAACGTTCTGCTGCGCCCTGTCAGCGCGGAGTCGCTCGATAACCTGGTGACGACCTCAACCGCGCCGTTTATCTCCCGTGAAACCGCGCGCGCCGCACAGGCGCTTAACAGCCCCGCGCCGGGCGGCTTCCTGATTATCAGCGATGAAGGCAGCGATCTGGTTGATCAGCCGTGGCCGTCGATGTCCCTGTACGATTACCCCGCGCAGGAACAGTGGGGCGCATTCCAGCGCCTGGCGCAGATGTTAATGCAAACACCGTTTAGCGCCGAAGGGATCGTCACCCGTGTCTACACCGACGCCAACGGCACGCAGCACATCGGCCTGCACCGCATCCCGGATCGTTCCGGTTTATGGCGCTACCTTGGCACGACGTTGCTGATGCTCACCATGCTGGGCTGCGCCGCTTACAACGGCATTCAGGCGTTCAGACGTTATCAGCGTAACCGCACCCGTATGGCGGAAATTCAGGAATATTATGAAAACTGCCTGAATCCAAAGCTGATCGCCTCCCCGGAAAGCCTCATCTGACAGCTCACGGTATGCTACCCTGTAGCGCATATCCGGCAAAAGCCGCCAGGATTTGGCGGCAATCTCATCTGGAGAATTCCCATGCATATTGATATTGCCTGGCAGGACGTCGATACCGTTTTGCTGTACATGGACGGCACGCTGCTCGATCTGGCATTCGATAACTATTTCTGGCAGAAACTGGTGCCGGAAACCTATGGCGCACAGCAGGGAATCACTGCACAGGAAGCCCAGGACTATATTCGCCAGCAGTATCATGCCGTGCAGCATACGCTAAACTGGTACTGTCTTGATTACTGGAGCGAGCGGCTGGGTCTGGACATTTGCGCCATGACGACGGCACAGGGGCCGCGCGCCGTGCTGCGCGAAGATACCGTGCCGTTTCTGGATGCGTTAAAAGCCCGCGGTAAACGCCGCATTCTGCTGACCAACGCGCACCCGCATAACCTGGCGGTGAAGCTGGAACATACCGGTCTGGCATCACACCTTGATTTATTACTTTCCACCCACACATTTGGTTATCCCAAAGAGGATCAGCGGTTATGGCACGCAGTGGCTGAAGAAACGGGAATAAGCGCAGAGAAAACGCTGTTTATCGACGACAGCGAACCGATTCTCGACGCCGCCGCCCAATTCGGCATTCGTTACTGCCTCGGCGTGACCAATCCCGACTCCGGCATTGCGGAAAAGCAGTATGCACGCCATCCGTCGTTGAATGATTACCGCCGACTGATCCCCTCACTGATGTGAAGGAGACGCCATGAAAGAAAAGCCCTCTGTTGAGGTCCGACTGGATAAATGGCTGTGGGCCGCACGCTTTTATAAAACCCGTGCATTGGCCCGCGAAATGGTTGAAGGCGGTAAGGTGCACTATAACGGGCAGCGCAGCAAGCCGGGCAAGATTGTCGAGCTGAATGCGACGCTGACCCTGCGCCAGGGCAACGACGAGCGGACGGTAATCATTAAAGGCATTACCGAGCAGCGCCGTCCAGCAAGCGAAGCCGTTACGCTGTATGAAGAAACAGCGGAGAGCGTGGAAAAACGCGAAAAAATGGCGCAGGCACGCAAACTTAACGCATTAACCATGCCGCACCCGGACAGGCGACCGGATAAAAAAGAGCGCCGCGACCTGTTACGATTTAAACACGGCGACAGTGAGTGACTGTCACCCGCAAGAGAGATGATTATGCCGCAACATGACCAATTACATCGTTATCTGTTTGAAAACTTTGCCGTGCGCGGCGAACTGGTGACCGTATCGGAAACCCTGCAACAGATCCTCGAAAACCACGCCTATCCGCAGCCGGTCAAAACCGTGCTGGCCGAGCTGCTGGTCGCCACCAGCCTGCTGACCGCCACGCTGAAATTTGCCGGTGACATTACCGTGCAGTTACAGGGCGACGGCCCGCTGAGCCTGGCGGTGATCAACGGCAATAACAACCAGCAGATGCGCGGCGTCGCTCGCGTACAGGGCGAAGTGCCGGAAAACGCGGATCTGAAAACGCTGGTGGGCAACGGCTATCTGGTGATCACCATTACACCGGAAGAAGGCGAGCGTTATCAGGGCGTGGTCGGTCTGGAAGGCGACACGCTGGCGGCGTGCCTGGAAGATTATTTCCTGCGTTCCGAACAGTTGCCGACACGCCTGTTCATCCGCACTGGCGAGGTGGAAGGCAAACCGGCGGCGGGCGGAATGCTGCTACAGGTAATGCCCGCGCAGAACGCGCAGGCGGACGACTTCGATCACCTGGCGACGCTGACCGGAACCATCAAAACCGAAGAGTTGCTGACCCTTCCGGCTAACGATGTGTTGTGGCGTTTGTACCATGAAGAAGAGGTCACGCTCTACGACCCGCAGGACGTTGAGTTCAAGTGTACCTGTTCTCGTGAACGCTGTGCGGGCGCGCTGAAAACGCTACCGGATGAAGAAGTGGACAGCATCCTGGCGGAAGAAGGCGAGATCGATATGCACTGCGATTACTGCGGCAGCCACTATCTGTTCAACGCGATGGACATTGCGGAAATCCGCAACAACGCCTCCCCTGCCGACCCGCAGGTGCATTAATCACCAGTAAAAAGCCTGATGGCGAATCGCTCATCAGGCTTACTCATTTACAGGTCAGATAAGACGCATCCGCGTCGTCATCCGGCCTGCTCCGCAAAATTCCGCACTTTTTGTTCATTTTTTCCTTCGTGGTGAATCGATATTTTATATGTAAGAGTTTCGTAAATTTCTTACATGAATGCGATTACACTCACAACATTCCCGCAGAATACACTCATTTTTAACGTTTTAAGAACATTTTCCACAACAAAAAAGGGTTCTCTGCCATAATAAGCGCCGCTTCGTGACAGGAGTCACAGCGTTTTCGGTCAATCGTGATTTTGTCCAGATACGTAAATCTATGAGCCTCGTCGCGGTTAACAAACCCTAAAAAACCCTACAATTTCAGGTAATACATATTGGCTAAGGAGTAGTGACATGCGCGTTAACAGCTTAACCCCGCAAGATCTCAAGGCTTATGGTATCAATGACGTTCAGGATATCGTTTACAACCCCAGCTACGACCTGCTGTACCAGGAGGAACTTGATCCTACTCTGGAAGGTTACGAGCGCGGCGTATTAACGAATCTGGGTGCCGTTGCCGTTGATACTGGTATCTTTACCGGACGTTCGCCGAAGGATAAATACATTGTCCGTGACGACACCACGCGTGACACGCTCTGGTGGTCCGACAAAGGCAAAGGCAAGAACGACAACAAACCGCTGTCCCAGGAAACCTGGCAGCACCTGAAAGGGCTGGTAACTCAGCAACTCTCCGGCAAACGCCTGTTCATCGTTGACGCCTTCTGCGGCGCTAACGCGGATACTCGTCTCTCCGTTCGCTTCATCACGGAAGTCGCCTGGCAGGCGCATTTTGTCAAAAACATGTTCATCCGTCCTGCGGACGAAGAACTGGTGGATTTCAAACCAGATTTTATCGTGATGAACGGCGCGAAATGCACCAACCCGCAGTGGAAGGAACAGGGGCTGAACTCTGAAAACTTCGTGGCCTTCAACCTGACTGAACGCATTCAGTTAATTGGCGGCACCTGGTACGGCGGCGAAATGAAAAAAGGGATGTTCTCCGTCATGAACTACCTGCTGCCGCTGAAAGGCATTGCCTCCATGCACTGCTCCGCCAACGTGGGTGAGAAAGGCGACGTCGCGGTCTTCTTCGGGCTTTCCGGCACCGGGAAAACCACCCTATCCACCGACCCGAAACGCCGTCTGATCGGCGATGACGAACACGGCTGGGATGACGACGGCGTGTTTAACTTTGAAGGCGGCTGCTACGCGAAAACCATCAAGCTGTCTAAAGAAGCCGAACCGGAAATCTACAACGCTATCCGTCGCGATGCGCTGCTGGAAAACGTCACCGTTCGCGAAGATGGCTCCATCGATTTCGACGATGGTTCCAAAACCGAGAACACCCGCGTCTCCTACCCGATTTATCATATCGATAACATCGTTAAGCCGGTATCAAAAGCGGGCCATGCAACCAAAGTCATCTTCCTGACTGCCGACGCTTTCGGCGTGCTGCCGCCGGTTTCTCGCCTGACGGCTGACCAGACGCAGTACCACTTCCTGTCTGGCTTTACCGCTAAACTGGCCGGTACTGAGCGCGGCGTTACCGAACCGACGCCAACCTTCTCTGCCTGCTTCGGCGCGGCGTTCCTGTCGCTGCACCCGACGCAGTACGCTGAAGTGCTGGTCAAACGCATGCAGGCATCCGGCGCACAGGCGTATCTGGTAAACACCGGCTGGAACGGCACGGGCAAACGTATCTCCATCAAAGATACGCGCGCGATTATCGACGCCATCCTGAACGGCTCTCTGGATAATGCGGAAACCTTTAATCTGCCGATGTTTGACCTGGCGATCCCGACCGAGCTGCCGGGCGTAGAGACACGTATTCTTGACCCGCGTAACACCTACGCGTCACCGGAACAGTGGCAGGAAAAAGCCACCGCGCTGGCGAAACTGTTTGTCGAGAATTTCGAGAAATACACCGATACCCCAGCCGGTGAAGCGCTGGTCAGCGCCGGGCCGAAGCTGTAAAAAAACACACCGGATGGCGGCTACGCCTTATCCGGCCTACGGAGCACACGCTGTTGTAGGCCCGGTAAGCGTAGCGCCACCGGGCGCTGAGAAACGAAAAGGGAGGCATTTCGCCTCCCTTTTCTTATGCGTCTTTCGTCGAACCCGGTACGCGAGTGACCGGAATCGGCAGCCAGGCGCGAATAGAAAGCCCACCGCGCTCGCTGGAGCCAATCTCCAGCATACCGTTATGGTTATCCACAATACGCTGCACAATCGCCAGACCCAACCCGGTGCCGCTGGTGCTGCGCGCGCTGTCGCCGCGCACAAACGGCTGGAACAGGTGCTTACGCTGTTCCGGCTTAATGCCCGGCCCATCGTCTTCAACCTGGAACCAGGCGCGATGCGGTTCCGTACCGCTGCTGACCTTGATCCAGCCATTGCCATAACGGGCGGCGTTGACCACCATATTGGCGATCGCGCGTTTAATCGACAACGGATGCATTTTCACCTGAATACTGCCCGGTTGCAGCGCGGTATCAATTTCCCGCTCGTAGCCGCTTTCCGCCGCAATAACCTCACCCAACACGGCATTCAGATCGGCCATCTCCATCGGCATTTCCTGACCGGTACGCAGGTAATCGATGAATTGTTCGATAATGGCGTTGCACTCTTCGATGTCCTTATTAATGGACTCCGCGAGATAGCCGTCCTCTTCACCCATCATTTCGGTAGCCAGGCGGATACGCGTCAACGGTGTGCGCAAATCGTGGCTCACCCCCGCCATCAGCAAAGTACGGTCATCAGCCAGTTGCTTCACGCCCGCCGCCATATGGTTGAAGGCGCGGGTCACAGAGCGCACCTCCGACGCGCCATACTCGCGCAGCGGCGGTGGAATCATGCCTTTCCCCACCTGCAACGCGGCATGTTCAAGATCGACCAGCGGTCGGTTCTGGATACGAATAAACAACCATGCGCCGCCTATCGCCAGCAGCATAATCGCCAGCGTATAGCGGAACAGCGGGGAGAAATCGCCCTGATGGATTTCCGTCAGCGGCACGCGCACCCAGATATTGGGCGACAGCCAGGTTTTCAGCCAGACCACCGGCGAGCTTTTGTTGACCTCAACGCGCACTTCCGTCGGGCCGCCCAGCTGCTGCGCCATCTGATGGCTTAAGAATTCATAGTGTTGCGCCCAACGCAGCCCGGCCTCTTCGGCAGCCTCGTTGGAATAGAGAGAAATCCCCAGCTCACGATAGATTTCCCGGCGGAACGCAGGCGGCACCACCAGTTGCGTGCCGTCCTCCAGTTGCAGCTTATCGGTCATCAGCATACGAACTTCGTAGGCCAGAACCTTATTAAACTGCTGGAGGCTCGGCAGAATCGCAAAGTTCAGCACCACCAGATAAGTCGTCACCAGGCTGACGAACAGCAAGGTGACGATGAGCAGTAGCGTGCGGGCAAATGAACTTCGCGGTGAGAAGCGCATTCGCCTCATGCTTTAGAACCGTCCGGTACAAAGACGTAGCCCAGGCCCCAGACGGTCTGAATGTAACGTGGATGCGCCGGATCTTCTTCCACCATGCGGCGCAGACGGGAGATCTGCACATCGATGGAGCGTTCCATCGCAGAGTATTCACGACCGCGCGCCAGGTTCATCAGTTTATCGCGGGAGAGCGGTTCGCGCGGGTGGCTGACCAGCGCTTTCAGTACCGCAAATTCACCGCTGGTGAGCGGCATCGGTTCGTCTTCGCGGAACATTTCGCGGGTGCCGAGGTTCAGCTTGAACTTACCGAAGGCGATTACCGCTTCTTCCTGCGAAGGCGCGCCCGGCAGTTCGTTCGCCTGACGGCGCAGCACAGCGCGAATACGCGCCAGCAGTTCACGCGGGTTGAATGGCTTCGGAATGTAGTCGTCGGCACCGATCTCCAGACCCACAATGCGGTCCACTTCTTCGCCCTTCGCCGTCACCATGATGATCGGCATAGGGTTGCTCTGGCTGCGCAGACGGCGGCAAATTGACAGGCCATCTTCGCCAGGCAGCATGAGATCCAGTACCATAAGGTGGAAGGACTCACGGGTCAGCAGACGATCCATTTGCTCGGCGTTTGCCACGCTTCGAACCTGGAAGCCCTGCTCGGTCAGATAACGTTCCAGTAGCGCGCGCAGGCGCATATCGTCATCCACCACCAGAATCTTATAATTCTCTTGCATTGTTTTACTCCCAAAGGTTCGCAACAATTGAATGTGTGTATTCTTAAAAAAGCTTACGTTTGTCACCAGCGAATTCTGGTATAAATTCCAGGCTAAATTGTTACAAAGCATATTTAACAGCAGCTTAAGTATACAATTAATCTTGCGACACATTATTTATTCTGCTGCGGCGATCACGTAATACGTATTGTGCGCATCGCCAAATAGTCAAAGGTAAATCAACGAGATGAAAACGCCCCTGATTACCCGGGAAGGGTACGAAAAACTCAAACACGAGCTGAATTATCTCTGGCGGGAAGAACGCCCGGAAGTCACCAAAAAAGTGACCTGGGCTGCGAGTCTTGGGGACCGCAGCGAAAATGCCGACTATCAGTATAATAAAAAGCGCCTGCGTGAGATCGACCGTCGTGTTCGTTATCTGACCAAATGCATGGAAAACCTGAAAATCGTCGATTATTCCCCGCAGCAGGAAGGCAAAGTGTTCTTCGGCGCGTGGGTGGAGATCGAAAACGATGAGGGCGATATCCGCCGCTTTCGCATCGTCGGCTACGATGAAATTTTCGGTCGTAAGGATTACATCTCCATCGACTCGCCTATGGCGCGGGCGTTGCTGAAAAAAGAAGTGGGCGATCTCGCGGTAGTACACACGCCCGCCGGCGAGGCCAGCTGGTACGTTAATGAGATCGAATACGTAAAATAGCGCCGGAACAATCCGAAGCCCCCCGCTGATGACTGGCAATTTTGCCAGTCAATCCGTATAACTATCCCCTGATTTTTTACTCAGATGAAACTAAATCCATGATGAATGATTCTTTCTGCCGCATTATCGCGGGTGAAATTCAGGCACGCGCCGAACAGGTAGACGCTGCCGTTCGCCTGCTTGACGAAGGGAACACCGTGCCGTTTATCGCACGTTATCGTAAGGAGATCACCGGCGGGCTGGATGACACGCAGTTGCGTAATCTGGAGACCCGTCTGGGATATCTACGTGAACTGGAAGACAGACGTCAGGCCATTCTCAAGTCCATTTCCGAGCAAGGCAAGCTGACCGATGAGCTGGCTAACGCCATCAACGGCACGTTAAGTAAGACCGAACTCGAAGACCTCTACCTGCCCTACAAACCCAAGCGTCGCACACGCGGGCAAATCGCCATCGAAGCCGGACTTGAACCGCTGGCTGACCTGCTGTGGTCAGATCCCTCCCACACCCCGGAAACGGAAGCGGCAAAATACATCGACGCTGACAACGGCGTGGCGGATGCCAAAGCAGCCCTTGATGGCGCACGTTATATCCTGATGGAGCGTTTTGCCGAAGACGCGGCGCTGCTGGCGAAAGTGCGCGATTATCTGTGGAAGAACGCCCATCTGGTCGCGACCGTCGTGAGCGGCAAAGAGGAGGAAGGGGCGAAATTCCGAGATTACTTCGATCATCACGAACCGATCGCCACCGTCCCTTCACACCGTGCGCTGGCGATGTTCCGTGGCCGCAACGAAGGCGTGCTGCAACTGTCGCTGAATGCCGACCCGCAATTCGATGAGCCGCCCAAAGAGAGCCACTGCGAGCAGATCATCCAGGATCACCTCGGCCTGCGTCTGAACAACGCTCCGGCGGATAGCTGGCGCAAAGGCGTGGTGAGCTGGACATGGCGTATAAAAGTCCTGATGCATCTCGAAACCGAACTGATGGGCACCGTGCGTGAACGCGCGGAAGATGAAGCCATTAACGTCTTTGCCCGCAATCTCCACGATCTGCTGATGGCGGCGCCTGCTGGCCTGCGCGCGACTATGGGTCTCGATCCGGGTCTGCGTACCGGCGTGAAGGTTGCCGTAGTGGACGGCACCGGTAAACTGGTCGCCACCGACACTATTTATCCACATACCGGTCAGGCGGCTAAAGCCGCGGTGGCGGTTGCCGCACTGTGCGAAAAACACAACGTTGAGCTGGTGGCGATTGGTAACGGCACGGCATCGCGCGAAACCGAGCGCTTCTTCCTCGACGTGCAGAAACAGTTCCCGAAAGTGACGGCGCAGAAAGTGATCGTCAGCGAAGCCGGAGCATCGGTGTATTCCGCTTCCGAGCTGGCGGCGCTGGAGTTCCCGGATCTGGACGTTTCGCTGCGCGGCGCAGTCTCTATCGCCCGTCGTCTGCAAGACCCGCTGGCGGAGCTGGTGAAAATCGATCCGAAATCCATCGGCGTCGGCCAGTATCAGCACGACGTCAGCCAGACCCAGCTTGCCCGTAAGCTGGATGCCGTTGTGGAAGACTGCGTAAACGCCGTCGGCGTCGATCTCAATACCGCGTCCGTACCGTTGCTGACCCGCGTGGCAGGCTTAACGCGCATGATGGCGCAGAATATCGTCGCCTGGCGTGATGAAAACGGTCAGTTCCAGAACCGCCAGCAGTTGCTGAAAGTGAGCCGTCTGGGGCCGAAAGCCTTTGAACAGTGCGCGGGCTTCCTGCGCATCAACCACGGCGATAACCCGCTGGATGCCTCTACCGTTCACCCGGAAGCCTACCCGGTGGTCGAGCGTATTCTTGCCGCCACCCAACAGGCGCTGAAAGCGCTGATGGGCAACAGCAGCGAGCTACGCAATTTGAAAGCGGTGGATTTCACCGACGACAAATTCGGCGTGCCAACCGTTACCGACATCATCAAAGAGCTGGAAAAACCGGGCCGCGACCCGCGTCCAGAGTTCAAAACCGCGCAGTTTGCTGATGGCGTAGAAACCATGAACGATCTGCAACCGGGCATGATTCTTGAAGGCGCCGTAACCAACGTCACCAACTTTGGCGCGTTTGTGGATATCGGCGTACATCAGGACGGTCTGGTGCACATCTCTTCCCTGTCGAATAAGTTCGTCGAAGATCCACACACCGTGGTGAAAGCGGGCGACATCGTGAAGGTGAAAGTGCTGGAGGTTGACCTGCAACGTAAGCGCATCGCGCTGACCATGCGTCTGGACGAGCAGCCGGGTGAAACCAACGCCCGTCGCGGCGGCAGCAACGATCGCGCCCAGGGCAACCGCCCGGCGGCAAAAGCGGCGAAGCCGCGTGGTCGTGACGCGCAGCCTGCGGGCAACAGCGCCATGATGGACGCGCTGGCGGCCGCAATGGGTAAAAAACGCTAATCAAGCCTTATGCTTGTAGGCCGGATGAGGTATCTATACCGCCATCCGGCCGTTATATTTGAAATTAACAATTAAATCTTACGAATTAAATTGCTTAATTCATTACCCGCCTGTTGCCAGTACTGGTAATTATCAATTCATTAACAGATGAAACCTTAATTAAACATTAGCAACGCTGAATAATGTTTAAATCAACACGTTCTTTTTAAGACGAATAAATGTTGAGCCATGTCAAAACTGACTCAATTTATTATCCATTTCTACATTCCGTCACATTTTAATCATTGATGATAAAAACCATTCTCATTATCATTGTCTTGTTGATTATTTAATCTTTCTTTCGTTGGCTAATCATCTGGTCTTATGCCGCCTTCTGAGCGCGCATGAGGTATACGTCCAGTTAGCGAGAAACAAGTAGGCCCCCTATGCAATTCATTCCAGACACGGCGTGGAAAATTACCGGCTTTTCCCATGAAATCAGCCCGGCATACCGTCAGAAACTGCTTTCACTCGGCATGTTGCCAGGTTCTTCATTTAACGTAGTGCGTGTCGCCCCATTAGGCGATCCTATTCATATCGAAACTCGCCGCGTGAGCCTGGTATTACGTAAGAAAGATCTGGCGTTATTAGAAGTGGAAGCGGTTTCCTGTTAATTCGGTGAGTCTATAAAAATGAAAAAATTAACCATTGGTTTAATTGGTAATCCAAATTCCGGCAAGACAACATTATTTAACCAGCTCACCGGCGCGCGTCAGCGTGTGGGGAACTGGGCGGGTGTTACCGTTGAACGCAAAGAAGGTCAGTTCGCAACAACCGACCATCAGGTCACGCTGGTCGATTTACCCGGCACCTATTCACTGACCACCATTTCGTCACAAACTTCCCTCGATGAACAAATCGCCTGCCATTACATTCTGAGCGGCGACGCAGACCTGCTGATCAACGTGGTGGATGCCTCTAACCTTGAGCGCAACCTCTACCTGACGCTGCAACTGCTTGAGCTGGGCATTCCCTGCATTGTGGCGCTCAACATGCTCGACATCGCGGAGAAACAGCAGGTTCGCATTGATATCGACGCGCTGTCCGCACGCCTTGGTTGCCCGGTTGTGCCGTTGGTTTCCACACGCGGCCGTGGGATTGAAGCCCTGAAACTGGCTATCGATCGCTATAAAGAAAACGAAAACGTTGAGCTGGTACATTATGCCCGGCCGTTGCTGCGCGAGGCCGAATCGCTGGCCGACGTCATGGCGGCGGATATGCCGGCGCAACAGCGCCGCTGGCTGGGCTTGCAGATGCTGGAAGGCGATATCTACAGCCGCGTTTACGCCGGTAATGCCGCGCAAAACCTTGAGGCGTCGCTCACTCGCCTGAGCAAAGAGATGGATGACCCGGCGCTACACATCGCTGATGCGCGTTATCAGTGCATCGCCGCAATTTGCGACGTGGTCAGCAACACCCTGACGGCGGAACCCAGCCGTTTCACCGCAGCGGTAGATAAGGTCATCCTGAACCGTTTCCTCGGGTTGCCGATTTTCCTGTTCGTCATGTACCTGATGTTCCTGCTCGCCATTAACATTGGCGGCGCGCTGCAACCGCTGTTCGACGTGGGTTCCGTGGCGCTCTTTATTCACGGCATCCAGTGGATCGGCTACACGCTGCACTTCCCGGACTGGCTTACCATTTTCCTCGCGCAAGGGCTGGGCGGCGGTATCAATACCGTTCTGCCGCTGGTGCCGCAGATCGGCATGATGTACCTGTTTCTCTCTTTCCTGGAGGACTCCGGCTACATGGCGCGCGCGGCGTTCGTTATGGACCGTCTGATGCAGGCACTAGGGCTGCCGGGTAAATCGTTCGTACCGCTGATTGTCGGCTTTGGCTGTAACGTCCCGTCCGTGATGGGCGCCCGTACCCTGGACGCGCCGCGTGAACGCCTGATGACTATTATGATGGCGCCGTTTATGTCCTGCGGCGCACGTCTGGCGATTTTCGCCGTGTTTGCCGCCGCGTTCTTTGGGCAAAACGGCGCGCTGGCGGTTTTCTCGCTGTATGTACTGGGTATCGTGATGGCGGTACTGACCGGCCTGATGCTTAAACACACGATTATGCGCGGCGAAGCCTCTCCGTTCGTGATGGAACTGCCGGTCTACCATGTGCCGCACATCAAAAGCCTGGTGATCCAGACCTGGCAACGCCTGAAAGGCTTTGTGCTGCGTGCCGGTAAGGTCATCATCATCGTCAGTATTTTCCTCAGCGCGTTTAACAGCTTCTCCCTGAGCGGAAAAATCGTCGATAACATCAACGACTCTGCGCTCGCGTCCATCAGCCGCGTGATTACGCCTGTCTTTAAACCGATTGGCGTTCATGAAGATAACTGGCAGGCGACCGTTGGCCTGTTCACCGGCGCAATGGCGAAAGAGGTGGTGGTAGGGACGCTGAACACCCTCTATACCGCTGAAAATATTCAGGAAGAAGAGTTTAATCCGGCTGACTTCCATCTCGGCGACGAGCTGCTGGGCGCGGTCGATGAAACCTGGCAAAGCCTGAAAGACACCTTCAGCCTTAGCGTACTGGCTAACCCAATCGAAGCCAGCAAAGGCGACGGTGAAATGGCGACCGGGGCGATGGGCGTGATGGACGCGAAGTTTGGCAGCGCCGCTGCCGCATACAGCTATCTGATTTTCGTTCTGCTGTATGTACCGTGCATCTCGGTGATGGGGGCTATCGCGCGTGAATCCAGCCGCGGCTGGATGAGCTTCTCGATTCTGTGGGGGCTGAATATCGCCTACTCGCTGTCTACCCTGTTCTATCAGGTTGCAAGCTTTAGCCAGCATCCGACCTATAGCCTGGTCTGCATTCTGGCGGTCATCCTGTTTAACATCGTGGTGCTGGGGCTGTTACGGCGCGCCCGTAGCCGGGTGGATATCGAACTGCTGGCGACGCGTAAAACGGCCAGCGCCTGCTGCGCAAGCCCTGCCGGCAACTGTCACTAAGGTTGAGAACAATGGCGTCACTTATTCAGGTTCGTGATTTACTGGCTTTGCAGGGGCGTATGGAGGCAATGCAGATTAGCCGCACGCTGCATACGCCGCAGCCGATGATCGACGCGATGCTGAATCAGCTGGAGAATATGGGCAGGGCCGTGCGGATTCAGGAAGATCCCGACGGCTGCCTGTCCGGTAGCTGCAAAAGCTGCCCGGAAGGAAAAGCCTGTCTCCGGGAGTGGTGGACGCTGCGTTAACGTTCTGCCGGATGGCGAACGGTAGCTAACATGTAGGCCGGATAAGGCATTTACGCCGCTATCCGGCACTGCATAGACAATAATTATATCTTCTGCTTTAACGCCATCAACGCCTGACAAAATTCGCCGGGATGCGAAATAAACGGCGCATGGGCGGCCTTTGCAAACACCTGCGATTCACTCTCAGGCCATGCGGCATCCAGCATCGGCACGACTTTGCGCGGCACCAGACCATCCAGATAACCATACAGACGCAGGAACGGCATGGTCAGCGATTTAAGCGGCTCGCGCAGGTCGGCCGTTTTCAATATCTCCAGCCCACCGTTCAGCACCGCAACCTCCGGCATCGGCAACGCCAGCACGGCACTTTTCAGCGTGCGGGCATCCTGACGCGCGGTTTCGGTGCCCAACGTTTGCAGCGCCAGAAAACGTTCCACCGTACGCTGGAAATCTTCGCTGAGCTGCTGTTGAAATCCCGCCAGGATATCCGGCTTAATACCCGGCCACGCTTCGCGAGCGCTGAAACAGGGCGATGACGCGACGGTCACCAGCGCCTGAACGCGTTCAGGATGAGTTAACGCCACCTGGCTCGCCACCAGCCCTCCCAGACTCCAGCCAAGCCAGACGGCTTTATCAGGCGCCTGTTTCAGCACATGCTCCGCCATCTGCTCCAGCGACATCGCGCCAAAACCCTGGCTGCGGCCAAATCCGGGTAAATCGACAAGATGCAGCGTGAAATGCGCGCTGAGTTCCTCACGAATGCAATTCCACACTTCCGCATTCAGTCCCCATCCGTGCAGCAGCACAAGATGGCAATTTCCCTGACCTTCAGTCTGCCACCAGATGTCATTCATCAGTTACTGTTCTCTTTTGGCTAACAAGGATGAACATATGCTAACAGTACCGGGATTATGCTGGCTATGCCGAATGCCGCTGGCGTTGAGTCACTGGGGGATTTGTTCGGTTTGCACGAGAGCGGCGCGTCGCCGCGTCAGCCTGTGCCCGCAGTGTGGATTACCCGCTGCGCACGTCGCCATTCCCTGCGGGCGTTGTCTGCAAAAACCCCCGCCGTGGCAGCGTCTGGTGACGGTCAGCGACTACGTACCGCCGCTGAGTTTACTTATCCACCAGCTAAAATTCTCTCGCCGCAGCGACGTCGCCGCCGCCCTTTCACGCCTGCTGTTGCTGGAAGTCTTACACGCGCACCGCGCATCGACGCTTCCGCTACCGGATCGCTTAGTCAGCGTGCCGCTCTGGCAGCGCCGTCACTGGCGCAGGGGATTTAACCAAAGCGATCTGCTGTGTCGCCCCCTGGCGCGCTGGCTGGGCTGCGGCTGGGACAGCCGAAGCGTCACGCGCCTTCGTGCCACCGCCACTCAGCACCATCTCAGCGCCCGATTGCGCAAACATAACCTGAAAAATGCGTTTCGCCTTGAATTGCCGGTACAGGGACTCCATATGGTCATTGTGGATGATGTCGTCACTACCGGAAGTACCGTCGCGGAGATCGCGCAGCTGCTTTTGCGCAACGGCGCGGCGACTGTCCAGGTATGGTGCCTGTGTCGAACCTTGTAGAGCCTCGATGATGGGCGTATTATAACCAAGTAAAATAGTCAACTATTAGGCCATTACTATGATCCATATTTCCGATGCTGCACAAGCGCACTTTGCCAAACTGCTGGCAAATCAGGAAGAAGGGACACAAATCCGCGTATTTGTGATCAATCCCGGTACGCCTAACGCTGAATGCGGCGTTTCTTATTGTCCGCCGGACGCCGTGGAAGCAAGCGACACTGCCCTGAAATTTGACCTGCTGACCGCTTATGTTGATGAACTGAGCGCGCCGTATCTGGAAGATGCCGAGATCGATTTCGTCACCGATCAGCTGGGTTCTCAGCTGACGCTGAAAGCGCCAAACGCCAAAATGCGTAAGGTTGCTGATGATGCGCCGCTGATGGAACGTGTGGAGTACATGCTGCAATCGCAGATCAACCCGCAGCTTGCCGGTCACGGCGGTCGCGTCTCTCTGATGGAGATCACCGACGAAGGCTACGCCATTTTGCAGTTTGGCGGCGGCTGTAACGGTTGCTCGATGGTCGATGTGACCCTGAAAGAAGGGATCGAGAAGCAGCTGCTGAATGAATTCCCTGAGCTGAAAGGCGTTCGCGATCTGACCGAACACCAGCGCGGCGAGCACTCTTACTACTAAGATTCTGCCCGGTGGCGCGCCGCTTACCGGGCCTGCAATGCGTATCCCGTAGGCCGGATAAGGCGTTTACGCCGCCATCCGGCGTGATGATATCTTCCGCTTTTCCCCTCCGATAACATGACCTGCCTCTCATAATTTAAATTTTGCCTGCCAGGGTGATTCTCAATCGCTATATGTTACCCGTATCATTCATATGGGCACCAAACATCCCCATAACAGCCGACTAAACCAGATAGTGTTAAAGTCAATCAGTATTGGTGCCGTTACGCTTCTGTTCCCGGTTGGGACAAGCGGAATTTTTCGTCGACACACCGACGTTACCCATAACAAATGAAAGGCCAGGTAAATCATGCCATTAGTCATCGTCGCTATCGGTGTAATTTTGTTATTACTCCTGATGATCCGCTTCAAAATGAACGGTTTCATCGCTCTCGTCCTGGTGGCACTTGCTGTTGGATTGATGCAAGGAATGCCGCTGGATAAAGTCATTGGCTCTATTAAAGCTGGTGTTGGTGGTACTCTTGGTAGCCTCGCCCTGATTATGGGTTTCGGCGCCATGCTGGGCAAAATGCTGGCAGACTGCGGCGGCGCACAGCGCATCGCGACCACGCTGATTGCCAAATTTGGTAAAAAACACATCCAGTGGGCAGTGGTATTAACCGGCTTCACGGTAGGTTTCGCACTGTTCTATGAAGTGGGCTTCGTGCTGATGCTGCCGCTGGTATTCACCATCGCAGCGGCGGCCAGCATTCCTTTGCTGTATGTCGGCGTACCGATGGCGGCGGCGCTGTCCGTTACCCACGGCTTCCTGCCTCCGCACCCGGGCCCGACCGCTATCGCCACGATCTTCCACGCCGATATGGGTAAAACCCTGCTGTTCGGTACGATTCTGGCTATCCCGACCGTAATTCTCGCAGGCCCGGTATTTGCCCGCTTCCTGAAAGGCATCGATAAGCCGATCCCGGAAGGTCTGTACAGCGCAAAAAACTTTACTGAAGAAGAGATGCCTGGCTTTGGCGTCAGCGTCTGGACTTCTCTGGTGCCGGTTATTTTAATGGCCATGCGCGCCGTTGCAGAAATGGTGCTGCCAAAAGGTCATGCCTTCCTGCCGGTTGCTGAGTTCTTTGGCGACCCGGTAATGGCAACGCTGATTGCGGTACTGATTGCGATGTTCACGTTCGGTCTGAACCGTGGCCGCTCAATGGATCAGATTAACGACACGCTGGGTTCCTCAATCAAAATCATCGCGATGATGCTGCTGATCATCGGCGGCGGCGGCGCATTCAAGCAGGTACTGGTTGATAGCGGCGTAGACAAATACATCGCGTCCATGATGAACGAAACCAACGTTTCTCCGCTGTTCATGGCGTGGTCCATCGCAGCCGTACTGCGTATCGCGCTCGGTTCTGCCACCGTGGCCGCGATTACCGCGGGTGGTATCGTGGCGCCGCTGATTGCGACGACGGGCGTAAGCCCTGAACTGATGGTTATCGCCGTCGGTTCCGGTAGCGTCATTTTCTCTCACGTAAACGATCCAGGCTTCTGGCTGTTCAAAGAGTATTTCAACCTGACCATCGGCGAAACCATCAAGTCCTGGTCAATGCTGGAAACCATTATCTCCGTCTGCGGCCTGATTGGGTGTCTGCTGCTGGGAATGGTGGTGTAACCGAGACGATTTGTAGGCCGGATAAGGCAAAGCTGCCATCCGGCAATGTGCGCCAGAATCGCCTGATGGCGCAGCGCTTATCAGGCCTACGTGTTGTCACCATAAAAAAGCCGGGAAATCCCCGGCTTTTTTTTACTTCTTCTTCGCGGCCGCTTTTCGCCGTTTGTCCAAATCTTTAAGCAGTTTATTCACCTTGTCATCGGCAAACATCTTCTCAAGCGTCGTGGACAACTTGCGCCGCCAGTTCTTGTACTGGTCGCTGGTGCCTGGAATATTGACCGGCTCCGCCATGTCCAGCCAGTCTTCCGGCTGCAACCCCAGCAATGCGCTATGGCTGTCCGCGATATAACGCTGCATTCCACGGTTGAGGATCGGCGTCATCGACATCAGCGACGCCTTATGCCCGGCGCGTTTCGGCAGGCAACCGTATTTGTGCAGCGCGTCCAGCAGACCCTGCTTCGCCAGCTCACGATCCTGATACAGCCCACGCAATATCACTTCATCCGGGTAAAGCCCCAGCGTTTTGCCGAGCGTCAGGTCGCCGCTGTCCCAGTAGCCGCGCAGCGTAGGAAGGTCATGCGTCGTCGCGACTGCCATTGATTGTTCCGGGTACGCTTTCGGCGCGCGGAAGTTCTTCTCATGATCATTCTCGAAATAGAGCACTTTATACGAGTAAACGCCGCTGTCACGCAGTTTACCCACGATTTCCACCGGCACCGTCCCCAGATCTTCGCCAATCACCATGCAGCGATGACGTTTACTTTCCAGCGCCAGAATAGAGAGCAGGGCGTCCACCGGGTAATGCACATACGCCCCGTGATCCGCCGTTTCACCGTAAGGAATCCACCACAGACGCAGCATCGACATAACATGATCGATACGCAAAGCGCCGCAGTTCTGCATATTGGCGCGCAGCAGTTCAATAAACGGCTCATAGGCGCGAGCGGCGATGATGTGCGGGTCCATCGGCGGCAGTCCCCAGTTCTGCCCCAGAGGGCCGAGGATATCCGGCGGCGCGCCCACCGACGCTTTCAGGCAATACAGCTCACGATCGCACCAGGTTTCCGCCCCGCCCTCCGCAACCCCTACTGCCAGATCGCGATACAGGCCAATCGGCATATCATAACCCTGGCATACCGCCCAACAGGCGGCAAACTGGGTATACGCCAGCCACTGTAACCAGAGGTAAAAGTCCACCTCATCGCGGTGATCTTCACAGAACTGTTTCACTTCCGGCGAGTTCACTGACTGATACGCTTCCGGCCAGACCGGCCAGCCCCAGCGCAACTCATCTTCCTTCACCTGATGCGCGTGCAGCGCGTCAAATGCCGCCTGCCAGTACAGGCTGTCGCCTTCCTGGGCGACAAAGTGGCGAAACGCCGCCATCTGCTCGTCATCACGAAGCGCAAAACCTTTCCATGCCATCCGCAGGGCGGTCATTTTCAGCGCGGTAACAGCAGAATAATCAACCCATTCGGCGTCCCGTGCGCGCTGCAATGTCTGCTGCGTCGCCGGCATGTTCCACCAGGCCTGCGCCTCTTTGCTCAACCGGAAATCGTCAACGGCATTCACGTCGATATAAATGACATTCAACCAACGGCGGGATGAGGGGCTGTACGGGCTGGCGCTCTCCGGGTTTGCCGGGTAGAGGGCGTGAATCGGGTTCAGGCCAATAAATGCGCCGCCGCGTTTCGCAACATCCGTCAGCATCGACTGGAGATCGCCAAAGTCGCCAATACCCCAGTTTTTTTCCGAACGCAGGGTATAAAGCTGAACGCACGCCCCCCACAGCTTCTGTCCGGTCAGCAGCGCCTGCGGCTCATAGCAGCGTTTCGGCGCCACGATGATCCGGCAGTGCGTGCGCTGTTCGCCCTGAGTCAGGGTCAGCGTGTGATACCCCTCCGGCAGCTTTGCCGGAAGCGTAAAGGCTTTACCACCGGTGGCGTGCCCCTTGTGCTGTACGCCCTCCTCGGTGGTCAGCAGCCAGCTAAAATCGCCGCTGCCTTCTACCGCCAGCGGCATCTTCTTGCCTGCGGTATACACCATCACATTCGGCACTGGCGTCACCGCCACCTTCGTGGCGGCGGTGGCGCGGTGCATCGCATCAAGCAAACGCCGTTTGGTTTCGGCGCCAATCGACTGCGGTTTACCGTGGGCATTGATGTAATTGGGGCTGATCCCCGCCGCCAGCGCGGCATTATCCAGACGTTTGCGTTCCATGGCGCTTCCTTAGCGTTTTGCCTGCCAGATACGAGCCTGATAATCGCGGATGGAGCGATCCGAGCTGAACATCCCGCAACGCGCGGTGTTCAGGATCGTCGCCCGGGTCCAGGCATCCTGGTCGCGATACAGCACGTCCACCTGCTTTTGTGCCGCAACGTAGGCGGCAAAGTCCGCCATCACCAGGTACGGATCGCCCCCCTGTTTGCCAATGCTGTGCAGCATCTGATCAAAAGCGTGCTTGTCGCCGTTGCTGTATTTGCCGCTTTCCAGCTCCTTCAGCACCGCGTCCAGCACTTTGTCTTTCTTACGCCATTTCACCGGGTCGTAGCCCTTGGCCTTCAGCCGTTTCACCTCTTCCACGGTATGACCAAAGATAAAGATGTTCTCGTCCCCGACCTGTTCGGCGATCTCAACGTTCGCCCCATCCAGCGTACCGACCGTCAGCGCGCCGTTCAACGCCAGCTTCATATTGCCGGTGCCGGAGGCTTCTTTACCGGCAGTAGAGATCTGCTCAGAGACGTCCGCCGCCGGGATCAGCATTTCCGCCGCCGAAACGCAGTAGTCCGGCAGGAAGACCACTTTCAGCTTATCGCCGACTTTCGGGTCGTTGTTGATGGTTTCCGCCACCTTGTTAATGGCGAAGATGATGTTTTTCGCCAGATAGTAGCCCGGCGCCGCTTTTGCGCCAAACAGGAACACGCGCGGCACGCGGTCTGCTTTCGGATTTTCGCGGATCTCTTTGTACAGAGCCAGAATATGCAGCAGGTTCAGGTGCTGGCGCTTATATTCGTGCAGGCGCTTAATCTGGATATCGAAAATCGCCTGCGGGTTGATTTCAATCCCGGTGCGCATTTTCACAAATTCGGCCAGGCGGACTTTATTCGCCTGTTTAATCTCACGATACGTTTTGCGGAACGCCGCGTCGTCGGCGAATTTCTCCAGGTTGATCAGCTGATCGAGGTCGTTAGCCCACTCTTTCTTCAACGACTTATCCAGCAGCGCCGCAAGTGCCGGGTTGCACTGTTTGATCCAGCGACGCGGCGTAATGCCGTTGGTCACGTTGTGGAATTTGTTCGGCCACAGCTGGTGATATTCCGGGAACAGATCCTTCACCACCAGATCGGAGTGCAGCGCCGCAACGCCGTTGACCGCAAAGCCGCTGACCACGCACATATTGGCCATCCGCACCTGCTTGTCGTGCACTACCGCCAGCTTCGCCCACACCTGCTTATCGCCCGGCCAGGTTTTATCAACCTGTTTCTTAAAGCGGTCATTAATCTCTTTGATGATCTGCATATGGCGCGGCAGCAGCGCTTTCACCAGTTTCTCATCCCAGCACTCCAGCGCTTCCGGCATCAGCGTATGGTTGGTGTAGGCGAACGTTTTACTGGTGATGGCCCAGGCGTCGTCCCAGCTTAGCTGGTGCTCATCGAGCAGCACGCGCAGCAGTTCAGGGATAGCGATGGTCGGGTGAGTATCGTTGAGTTGAATGACCTCATACTCCGCCAGCTCATGCAGTTTGCGCCCCGCCAGGTGGTGACGGCGCAGAATATCCGCTACCGAGCAGGCGCACTGGAAATACTGCTGCATCAGGCGCAGCTTTTTGCCTGCGGTGTGGTTGTCGTTCGGATAGAGGACTTTCGTCAGTTTTTCCGCATCGATACCCTGCTGCTCCGCGCGCAGGAAATCGCCGTCGTTGAATTTGGTCAGGTTAAACGGATGCGCATGCGCGGCCTGCCACAAACGCAGCGGCTGTGCGACGCCGTTCCGGTAGCCAAGCACCGGCAAGTCCCACGCCTGCCCGGTGATCACAAAACCCGGTTCCCAATGCCCGTCCTTCGTCACTTTACCGCCAATACCGACCTGAACATCAAGCTGTTCATTGTGACGGAACCACGGGTAGCTACCGCGATGCCAGTCATCCGGCGCTTCCATCTGTTGCCCATCGACAAAAGACTGACGGAACAGCCCATACTGGTAGTTCAGACCATAGCCGGTTGCGGACTGGCCTACCGTCGCCATAGAGTCCAGGAAACATGCCGCCAGACGTCCTAAACCACCGTTGCCCAGCGCAGGATCAACCTCTTCCTCCAGCAGGTCGGTCAGGTTGACGTCGTGCGCTTTCAGCACATCGCTCACCGCCTGATACCAGCCCAGATTCAACAGGTTGTTCCCGGTCAGGCGGCCAATCAGGAATTCCATCGAGATGTAGTTAACATGACGCTGGTTTTTAGCCGGTTTCGCCGCAGGTTGCGCGCTGAGCAATTCAGCCAGTGCGCCGCTAACGGCCTGCCACCACTGGCGAGATGTCATCTCATGAGCCGACAGTAAACCGAAACGCTGCCACTGACGCATCAGGGCAGCCTGAAAGTGATCTTTGTTGAAGGTAGGCTGTGACATAGAAATTCCGAATCCTCAGGTAATAAAACAACGTTATCGTTAGTTTGCCTGGCTCGATGTTGACCTTCCTCATCCCACCCGGGATTAGGCAGGGAGGAGTAGTGGGGATGAGCATAAAAGTGTGATCGCCGCCACTTAAAGGTAGTGGATTGCCGGTGAATACGTCGAATTACCGCACAGCATACCTGCGACTGCACGCCGTTTTACGCACGATGACACAAATAATTAAATCGCGGAGGTTTATTGAAAGTGAATATGTAAATGCGGAAATAGTTTCTAACCTGAAATATCAAACCCATTCAGTTATTTCCGTTCCTGAATAATTCCCTGAGTTCATTACTTCCTGACTTTCATTAAAAAGTACAGTAACCACACAGAGGAAATGGCATTATTTGGGGCAGGCAGGATCGGGCACCATCCCAGTCTCCACGCACACTCAGACCGTGCTAAACCGTTTCTTGCAATGGATATTTAGAATTGTGACAGAGTGCAAATTCAGACACACAAAAAACTTGCATAGCTTGCATTAAACCGGTTTCTGTCCGACCTTATATCTATTAATTACGAAGCGCAAAAAAAATCGCATTTCCCCATTTCCTCACAGTGAAGTGATTACTATGTTGATTCCGTCTAAATTAAGTCGTCCGGTTCGACTCGACCATACGGTGGTTCGTGAGCGCCTGTTGGCTAAACTTTCCGGCGCGAACAATTTCAGGCTGGCCCTGGTAACAAGCCCTGCGGGCTATGGGAAAACCACGCTTGTTTCACAGTGGGCAGCCGGGAAAAACGAGTTAGGCTGGTTCTCGCTGGATGAAGGCGACAACCAGCAGGAGCGATTCGCCAGTTATTTAATTGCCGCGCTTCAGCAGGCAACGGGCGGGCATTGCTCCACCAGTGAAGTCATGGTGCAAAAACGCCAGTACGTCAGCCTGACCTCCCTTTTCGCGCAACTCTTTATTGAGTTGGCTGAGTGGCATCGCCCGCTTTATCTGGTCATTGATGATTACCATCTGATCACAAACCCGGTGATCCACGACGCGATGCGCTTTTTCCTGCGCCATCAGCCCGAAAATCTCACGCTGGTCGTGCTGTCGCGTAATTTACCGCAGCTCGGCATCGCTAACCTGCGCGTTCGCGATCAGCTGCTGGAAATCGGCAGCCAGCAATTAGCCTTTAACCATCAGGAAGCAAAACAGTTCTTTGACCGCCGTCTGTCCTCGCCTATCGAAGCCGCCGAGAGCAGCCGGATGTGCGACGACGTCGCCGGTTGGGCAACCGCGCTACAGCTTATCGCCCTTTCCGCCCGCCAGAACAATAACTCCGCGCACCAGTCTGCGCGACGCCTGGCGGGAATCAACGCCAGCCATCTGTCTGATTACCTGGTCGATGAAGTGCTGGACAACGTGGACGTGAGTACCCGGCATTTTCTGCTGAAAAGCGCCATCCTGCGTTCGATGAACGATGCGCTGATCGTGCGCGTGACGGGCGAAGAGAACGGGCAGATGCGTCTGGAGGAGATTGAGCGTCAGGGGCTGTTCCTGCAACGCATGGACGATACGGGCGAATGGTTCAGCTATCACCCGCTGTTTGGCAGTTTCCTGCGTCAGCGTTGCCAGTGGGAACTGGCGACCGAGCTGCCGGATATCCACCGCGCTGCCGCCGAAAGCTGGATGGCGCAAGGTTTCCCCAGCGAAGCCATTCACCATGCCCTGGCGGCGGGCGATGCGCATATGCTGCGCGATATCCTGCTGAATCATGCGTGGGGGCTGTTTAACCACAGTGAGCTGGCGCTGCTGGAAGAGTCGTTAAAGGCCCTGCCGTGGGAAAGTTTGCTGGAAAACCCGCGACTGGTTCTGTTGCAGGCATGGCTGATGCAAAGCCAGCACCGCTACAGCGAAGTGAATACCCTGCTGGCGCGCGCTGAGCAAGAAATTCAGGGCATGATGGACGGTACGCTGCATGCGGAATTCAACGCCCTGCGCGCTCAGGTCGCAATTAACGACGGCAACCCGGATGAAGCGGAACGGCTGGCAAAACTGGCGCTGGATGAGCTGCCGATCGCCTGGTTTTACAGCCGTATTGTCGCCACCTCCGTACACGGCGAAGTGCTGCACTGTAAAGGCGATCTCTCCCGTTCACTGTCGTTGATGCAGCAAACTGAGCAAATGTCGCGTCATCATGACGTCTGGCATTACGCCCTCTGGAGCCTGCTCCAACAAAGTGAAATTCTCTTCGCCCAGGGCTTTTTGCAGGCCGCCTGGGAAACCCAGGAGAAAGCGTTCCAGCTGATTAAAGAGCAACATCTCGAACAGTTGCCGATGCACGAGTTCCTGATGCGCATTCGCGCGCAGCTTCTGTGGGCATGGGCGCGTCTTGACGAAGCGGAAGCCTCCGCCCGCAGCGGTATTGATGTGCTTTCCGCATTCCAGCCGCAGCAGCAATTGCAGTGTCTGGCGCTGCTGGTGCAGTGCTCGCTGGCGCGCGGCGATCTGGATAATGCCCGCACGCAGTTGAACCGTCTGGAGAACCTGCTGGGCAACGGCCAGTATCACAGCGACTGGATTTCCAATGCCGATAAGGTTCGCGTGATTTACTGGCAGATGACGGGCGATAAGAAGTCCGCCGCCAACTGGCTGCGTCATACGCCGAAACCAGAATTTGCCAACAACCACTTCCTGCAAGGCCAGTGGCGTAATATCGCCAGGGCGCAGATCCTGCTGGGTGAGTTTGAATCCGCAGAGATTGTGCTGGAAGAGCTAAACGAGAACGCCCGTAGCCTGCGTTTAATGAGCGATCTTAACCGTAACCTGCTGTTGCTTAATCAGCTGTACTGGCAGGCCGGACGTAAAAACGACGCCCAGCGGGTGTTGCTTGATGCGCTGCAACTGGCGAACCGTACCGGTTTCATCAGCCACTTTGTGATTGAAGGCGAAGCGATGGCGCAGCAACTGCGTCAGTTGATTCAGTTGAATACGCTGCCGGAGCTTGAACAACATCGCGCACAGCGCATCCTGCGGGAAATTAACCAGCACCATCGACATAAGTTCGCCCATTTTGACGAAGGCTTTGTGGAGCGGCTGTTAAATCACCCGGACGTACCGGAGCTGATCCGCACCAGCCCGCTAACGCAGCGTGAGTGGCAGGTTCTGGGGCTGATCTATTCCGGCTACAGCAACGAGCAAATCGCCGGCGAGCTGGCGGTTGCGGCCACGACCATCAAAACGCACATTCGCAATTTATATCAGAAGCTCGGCGTCGCGCATCGTCAGGACGCCGTACAACATGCGCAGAGGCTTTTGAAAATGATGGGGTACGGAGTGTGATGATTGCCCGGTGGCGCTTACGCTTACCGGGCCTACAATCACGATCAGCACAACTCTAACTGAATATGGTGGTCGGTAAGCACCTGCAATACCCCTACTGGCGGCGTCATATCGGTATAGACGGCATCCACCAGGCTAATGCTGCCCATATTCACCATCGCATTACGACCAAACTTAGAGTGATCCACAACCAGCATCACATGGCGTGAATTTTCAATAATCGCGCGTTTCGTGCGTACTTCGTGATAATCAAATTCCAGCAGCGACCCGTCGCTGTCGATACCGCTGATCCCCAGAATGCCAAAATCCAGGCGGAATTGAGAGATGAAATCGAGCGTCGCTTCGCCAATAATGCCGCCGTCACGGCTGCGAAGCTCACCGCCAGCGAGAATAATGCGAAAATCCTCTTTCACCATCAGCGTGTTCGCCACGTTGAGGTTGTTGGTCACAATGCGCAGGTTACTGTGATCCAACAAGGCATGCGCCACCGCTTCCGGCGTCGTGCCGATATCGATAAACAGCGTTGAACCGTTGGGGATTTGCGTGGCGACTTTCCGCGCAATACGTTCCTTCTCCGCCGTTTGCGTCGCTTTACGATCGTGCCACGGCGTGTTTACCGAGCTGGAAGGCAACGCCGCGCCGCCGTGGTGGCGCAGGATCATATTCTGCTCCGCCAGGTCGTTGAGATCCCGACGGATGGTTTGTGGGCTGACGGAGAAATGTTCCACCAGTTCTTCAGTGCTGACGTATCCCTGCTTTTTTACCAGTTCGATGATAGCGTCATGACGTTGTGTCTGTTTCATTGTTATTCCCTGGAATTTTGCCGGATGGCGACGCCTGGCGTTTTATCCGGCCTACCGACCGTGCATTTTTAGTAGGCCGGATAAGGCGTTTCGCCGCCATCCGGCGCAACCCCAATCATGTTCGTTTTCGCGCATTCACCGTGTCAGCAAATGCCATCGCCAGCCCCACGGCCAGCCCGGCGATGTGCGCACCGTTCGCCATCGACATGCCAAACACATCAAACCACCCGGCAACAATCCAGATCAACGCAAAAGCAATAAGCCCACGCTGTAGATATATGCCGCTTTGCGGATCGCGTTCACCACGTAGCCAGGCGTAGCCCATCAGCGCGTAAACCACGCCGGAAAGCCCACCAAACCACGGGCCGCTGAACTTCTGCTGTACATAACCGCTCAGCAATGCGCTGATGACGGTAATAACAATCAGTTTTCCGCTGCCCAGACGCTTTTCCACCGCCCCGCCGATATACCACCACCACAACAGATTGAAGAGGATATGCATTAACGAGAAGTGCATAAACGCATGGGTGAAATAGCGCCAGAACTCAAATTTCAGTGACGGATCAAACGGCCACGCCAGCCACACCATGACGCTCTGCGCGCCGACGATGCTCATCACAACGAACACCAGGATACAGGCGATCATAATAAGCCAGGTGACCGGGCCCGCCCTCTCGCGCAATGTGGCGATAAACGGGAAACGGCGATAGTGCAGCCCACTGCCGGTATGACCGGACTGCCAGCTTGCCGCCAGATAACGCGGATCGGCGGGATTTTCCAGAAAGCGCGCCAGCTCCGCCCGCACGCGCTCGGACTGAGATTCGTCCGCCAGCCAGACATCGCTTTGATGATGTTGTTGAATCGTCAGGATAACGCCCTGCGTCGCCATGTAATCAACAAATGCCTGCGCCACGCGGGGATTAGCAAAAGAGGTAATCATCAACATTGTTGCTGTCGCTTAGTCCACACAAAAGAGGACAGTATATAGGCCCTTCCGGCTTCAGGCTGCATCTTTGTGGGCTTAAGCGCCAAATGCCACCTCTGAGGGGAAATGGCGGTGCCAGGCATCAAACCCGCCATCAATACTGTAAACCGCGTCATAACCCTGTTGTAGCAGGTACTGTGCCGCGCCTTTGCTGCTATTGCCGTGATAGCACATCACCATCACCACGGTATCGAAATCATGGTCGCGCATAAACGCGCCCAGCGTATCGTTGGTCAGATGGAACGCCTGCGGCGTGTGGCCCATCGCATAGCTTTGCGGATCGCGGATATCCACCAGCACCGCCGTTCCCTGGTGCAGTTTCTGGTGAGCTTCTTCGACATTAATACATTCAAACTGATCCATGAGTCTCTCTTTCTTTTATATGCAGGCTTTATATGCAGATGGCTATTTTACCGTTCAGTGTACGTCGCCGGGGTAAGTAAACGCCATAATGTTATATGTATCACTCTAAAATGTTTTTTCGATGTTACCACCAGCTCGTTTTTTTGCTATTATGCTCGATAACGAACATTTTTGAGCTTTAACGAAAGTGCAAGAGGGTAGCATGGAAACCAAAGATCTGATTGTGATAGGCGGGGGCATTAACGGTGCGGGTATCGCGGCAGACGCCGCCGGACGTGGTTTATCCGTGCTCATGCTGGAAGCGCAGGATTTGGCCTGTGCAACCTCTTCCGCCAGCTCTAAATTAATTCACGGTGGCTTGCGCTACCTTGAACACTACGAATTCCGCCTGGTCAGCGAAGCGCTGGCCGAACGTGAAGTGCTGCTGAAAATGGCGCCGCACATCGCCTTCCCGATGCGCTTCCGCCTGCCTCACCGCCCGCACCTGCGCCCGGCATGGATGATCCGAATTGGTTTGTTTATGTACGATCATCTGGGCAAGCGCACCAGTCTGCCCGGTTCAACCGGTTTGCGTTTTGGCGCAGATTCGGTGCTGAAACCGGAGATCGTGCGCGGTTTCGAATATTCTGACTGCTGGGTAGACGATGCGCGTCTGGTTCTGGCAAACGCCCAAATGGTGGTGCGTAAAGGCGGGGAAGTGTTAACCCGTACCCGAGCGACCTCTGCCCGTCGTGAAAACGGTCTGTGGATCGTAGAAGCGGAAGATATCGATACCGGTAAAAAGCACACCTGGCAGGCGCGTGGTCTGGTCAACGCCACGGGGCCGTGGGTAAAACAGTTCTTCGACGACGGTATGCACCTGCCTTCACCCTACGGCATTCGTCTGATCAAAGGCAGCCACATTGTGGTGCCGCGCGTGCATACGCAGAAACAGGCTTATATCCTGCAAAACGAAGATAAGCGTATCGTATTTGTGATTCCGTGGATGGATGAGTTCTCAATCATCGGCACCACTGACGTGGAGTACAAAGGCGATCCGAAGGCAGTGAAAATTGATGAAAGCGAAATCAATTACCTGCTGAAAGTCTATAACGCGCACTTCAAGAAACAACTGGGCCGCGACGATATCGTCTGGACCTACTCCGGCGTGCGTCCGCTGTGCGATGACGAGTCCGATTCTCCGCAGGCGATCACCCGTGACTACACGCTGGATATCCACGATGAAAACGGCAAAGCGCCGCTGCTGTCGGTATTCGGCGGTAAGCTGACCACTTATCGTAAGCTGGCCGAACACGCGATGGAAAAACTGTCGTCCTATTACCAGGGCATTGGCCCGGCCTGGACTAAAGAGTGCGTGCTTCCTGGCGGGGATATCGGCGGCGATCGTGAAGATTACGCGGCCAAACTGCGCCGCCGCTATCCGTTCCTGACGGAGTCGCTGGCGCGTCATTATTCCCGCACCTACGGCAGCAATACCGAGTGGATACTCGGCGAAGCCACCTCCGTTGCTGAGTTAGGTGAAGATTTCGGTCACGAACTTTACGAAGCGGAGCTGAAGTATCTGGTGGATCACGAATGGGTACGTCGTGCGGACGACGCGTTGTGGCGCCGCACCAAAGAAGGGATGTGGCTCAACGCCGAGCAGCAGTCCCGCGTGAGCCAGTGGCTGGCGGAATATATTGGCAAACGTCAGTTGTCGCTGGCGTCGTAATGACAATGCCGGATGGCGGCTACGCCTTATCCGGCCTACAAAACAGTCCACAGGCCCGGTAAGCGTCAGCGCCACCGGGCCTTTTGCCGGATGGCCACTAACGTCTTATCCGGCCTACAGGTAGTCCTGTCCCTTGTTACAACCTTACCGAATCAATGTGCCAGATATTTTCGGCATACTCCTTGATCGTCCTGTCGGAGGAGAAATACCCCATATTGGCGATATTGAGCATCGCTTTCGCGGTCCACTCTTCGGGATGACGATACAATTCATCCACCTTATCCTGGCAATCAACATAGCTACGATAATCCGCCAGCACCTGATAGTGGTCGCCAAAGTTAATCAACGAATCCACCAGATCACGGTAGCGCCCCGGCTCTTCCGGGCTGAACACGCCGCTGCCGATCTGCGTCAGCACCTGGTGCAGCTCCGCATCTTTTTCGTAATACTCGCGCGGTTTATAGCCCTGCTTGCGCAGTTCTTCCACCTCTTCCGCCGTATTGCCAAAGATAAAGATATTCTCCGCCCCCACATGCTCCAGCATCTCGACGTTTGCGCCGTCCAGCGTACCGATGGTCAGCGCGCCGTTGAGCGCAAACTTCATATTACTGGTGCCGGACGCCTCCGTACCCGCCAGCGAAATCTGCTCAGACAGGTCGGCGGCAGGAATAATGACCTGCGCCAGGCTCACGCTGTAGTTCGGGATAAACACCACTTTCAGCTTATCGCCAATCTGCGGATCGTTGTTGATCACCTTAGCAACGTCATTGATCAAATGAATAATGTGCTTCGCCATGTAATAGGCCGAAGCCGCCTTACCGGCAAAGATATTCACGCGTGGCACCCATTCCGCCTCAGGATCTTCCTTGATGCGGTTATAACGCGTAATCACATGCAGCACATTCATCAACTGACGTTTGTACTCGTGAATACGTTTAATCTGCACATCAAACAACGCCTTCGGATTGACCACCACGTTCAACTGCTGAGCGATGAGTATTGCCAGCCGTTTTTTGTTTTCCAGCTTCGCCTGGCGCACCGCGTGATTCACCAGCGGGAAATCGCAATGCTGCTGTAGTTCGCTTAGCTGGCTGAGATCCGTACGCCAGGTGCGCCCGATATTTTCGTCCAGCACCTCAGAAAGCGACGGGTTCGCCAGCGCCAGCCAGCGGCGCGGCGTCACGCCGTTGGTCACGTTGCAGAAGCGGGTCGGGAAGATACTCGCAAAATCGGCAAACAGCGACTGCACCATCAGGTTAGAGTGCAGCTCCGACACGCCATTCACTTTATGGCTCACCACTACCGCCAGCCACGCCATACGGACGCGACGACCGTTGGACTCATCGATAATCGACGCCCGCCCCAGCAAAGCGGTATCGTTGGGATACTGCTCCTGCAACGTTTTCAGGAAATAGTCGTTAATCTCAAAGATGATCTGCAAATGACGCGGCAGGATTTTACCCAGCATATCCACCGGCCAGGTTTCCAGCGCTTCGCTCATCAGCGTGTGGTTGGTGTAGGAGAAGACCTGGCAGCACACCTCAAACGCATCGTCCCAGCTGAATTTGTGCTCATCAATCAACAAGCGCATCAGTTCCGGGATCGACAGCACCGGGTGAGTATCATTGAGGTGAATGGCGATTTTATCCGCCAGGTTGTCATAGGTTTTATGCAGCTGGTAGTGGCGGCTCAGAATGTCCTGTACCGTTGAGGAAACCAGGAAGTACTCCTGACGCAGGCGCAGCTCGCGTCCCGAATAGGTGGAGTCATCCGGGTAGAGCACGCGGGATACGTTTTCAGAGTGGTTTTTGTCCTCTACCGCCGCGAAGTAGTCGCCCTGGTTAAATTTACCAAGGTTGATTTCGCTACTGGCCTGAGCGCTCCACAGGCGCAGCGTGTTGGTGGCGTCGGTATCATAACCCGGGATAATCTGGTCATAGGCCACCGCCAGAATCTCTTCGGTTTCAATCCAGCGGGCTTTCTTGCCTTCCTGCTGAATTCGCCCGCCGAAACGCACTTTGTAGCGCGTATTATGGCGTTTGAACTCCCACGGATTGCCGTATTCCAGCCAGTAGTCCGGGGACTCTTTCTGCCGCCCCTCGACAATATTCTGCTTGAACATGCCGTAGTCGTAGCGAATTCCATAGCCGCGCCCCGGCAGACCCAGGGTCGCCAGCGAATCAAGGAAGCACGCCGCCAGACGGCCAAGACCGCCGTTGCCAAGACCGGGGTCGTTCTCTTCATCAATCAGTTCTTCGAGATCCAGCCCCATCGCTTCCAGCGCTCCTTTAACATCGTCGTAAATACCCAACGATAACAAAGCATTGGAGAGGGTTCGGCCAATCAAAAATTCCATCGACAGGTAATAGACCTGACGGGTTTCCTGCGACAGTTGAGCACGGTTAGAACGCAGCCAGCGTTCCACGAGGCGATCGCGCACCGCGAACAGCGTGGCGTTCAGCCATTCATGTTTATTGGCAATGACCGGATCTTTACCAATCGTGAACATCAGTTTGTAGGCAATAGAATGCTTAAGCGCTTCTACGCTAAGAGTGGGCGATGCATAAGTAAATGGAGCATTCATATAGGTGATTCCTGGATAACTATTTCAAGCGATAGTAAAGCTCGCGGTAAGACTTCGCCGCGACTTGCCAGCTAAAATCCATGGCCATAGCCTGGCGTTGCACAAACCGCCAGAGCGAAGGTCGGGACCACAACACGAAAGCACGCCGGATCGCCCGTAACAGAGACCAGGCATTACTATCTTCAAATACAAACCCACTGGCGATGCCGTCCGCCAGGTTTTCCAGCGAACTGTCCGACACCGTATCAGCAAGCCCACCGGTACGCCGCACCAGCGGCAGCGTGCCGTACTTCAGTCCGTATAACTGCGTTAAGCCGCACGGCTCAAAGCGGCTGGGCACCAGAATGACATCCGCCCCGCCCATGATGCGGTGAGAAAAGGCTTCGTGATAGCCGATCTGCACGCCCACCTGACCAGGGTGTTCCGCCGCCGCCGCTAAAAATCCTTCCTGCAATACCGGATCGCCCGCGCCCAGCAGCGCCAGTTGCCCGCCCTGCTCCAGCAATCCCGGCAACGCCTCCAGCACCAGATCCAGCCCTTTCTGGCTGGTCAGACGGCTGACCACGGCGAACAGCGGCGCTTTGTCATCCACTTTCAGCCCCATCGCAATCTGTAGCTGGCGCTTGTTCTCCGCTTTATCCTCCAGCGAGTCACGCGTATAGCGCGCCGCCAGCAGCAGATCCGTTTCCGGGCTCCAGATTTTCTCATCCACGCCATTCAGCACGCCGGACAGACGCCCTTCCTGATGACGCTGACGCAGCAGGCCTTCCATCCCGTACGCGAACTGCGGCTCGGTAATTTCACGCGCATAGGTCGGGCTCACCGCCGTAATATGGTCGGCGTAATACAACCCCGCCTTCAGGAATGAAATCTGCCCGTTAAACTCCAGACCATGCATGTTATAGAACGACCATGGCAGTTGGATGTCATCCATGTGATGTGCATAAAACATGCCTTGATAGGCCAGGTTGTGTACGGTAAACACCGATTTCGCCGGACGCCCGCGCGCAGCCAGATACGCAGGCGCCAGGCCTGCATGCCAGTCGTGCGCATGCACCACATCCGGGCGCCAGAATGGATCAAGCCCGCAGGCCATTTCACATCCCACCCATCCCAACAGCGCAAACCGCAGGACGTTATCGGTATAGGCGAATAAATTCGTATCGTGATAAGGGCTTCCCGGACGGTCATACAGATGCGGCGCATCAATCAGGTAGATTCCCACGCCGTTATAATGTCCGAACAGGAGCGTAATTCTTCCCGCAAAGGTATCGCGCCGGGTCACTACCTGCGCATCCGGGATGCCCCGACGAATATCAGGAAATGCAGGAAGCAGCACACGAGCATCCACACCATCCGCAATCTGTGCCGCAGGCAACGCGCCAATCACATCCGCCAGACCACCTGTTTTTAGCAGGGGGAACATCTCTGAACATACATGTAAAACCTGCATTATCGCTCCTGTTTGACCTGCAATTTGCGCAGCATTTCACGCGTGACCAGCACAATGCCTTCCTCTGAACGGTAGAAACGACGGGCATCTTCTTCCGCATTTTCACCAATCACCATACCTTCCGGGATTACGCAGGCGCGATCGATGATGCAACGACGCAAGCGGCATGAGCGTCCAACCCAGACCTCTGGCAGCAGGACTGCCGAATCGATGTTACAGAATGAGTTCACCCTCACGCGCGGGAACAGGACGGACTGCACCACCACCGAACCGGATATAATGCACCCGCCGGAGACCAGCGAGTTAAGCGTCATGCCGTGGCTGCCGGAGCGATCCTGAACAAATTTCGCAGGCGGCAGAGACTCCATGTGCGTGCGGATCGGCCAGTCCTGATCATACATGTCGAGTTCCGGCGTCACCGAGGCCAGGTCGAGGTTGGCTTTCCAGTAGGCTTCCAGCGTGCCCACATCGCGCCAGTAAGGTTCAGATTCGGGATCGGACTGCACGCAGGACAGCGGGAATGGATGCGCATACGCCATACCGGCTTTGGTGATTTTTGGGATGATATCTTTACCGAAATCGTGGCTGGAGGTGTCGTCTTTGTCGTCCTCCTCCAGCAACTCATACAGATAATCGGCGTTGAAAATGTAGATCCCCATGCTGGCGAGAGATTTCGTCGCGTCGCCAGGCATGGCTGGCGGATTCGCCGGTTTTTCAACAAACTCGATGATCTTGTCGCCCTCGTCCACCGCCATCACGCCAAACGCGGTGGCCTCTTCAATCGGCACCGGCATACACGCCACGGTGCAGCGCGCTCCTTTTTCGAAGTGGTCGATCAGCATGCGCGAGTAGTCCTGCTTGTAGATATGATCGCCCGCGAGGATCACCACATATTCCGCTTTATAGCGACGAATGATGTCCAGGTTCTGGGTCACGGCATCCGCCGTTCCACGATACCAGTTTTCACCCTGCATCCTTTGCTGGGCGGGAAGCAGGTCGACGAATTCGTTCATCTCTTCGCTGAAGAATGACCAGCCGCGCTGAATATGCTGTACCAGAGTATGAGACTGGTATTGCGTGATCACGCCAATACGGCGGATCCCGGAGTTAATACAGTTGGATAAGGCGAAATCGATGATGCGGAACTTACCGCCAAAGTGCACGGCAGGTTTGGCACGTTTGTTGGTTAAATCTTTCAGGCGTGTACCACGGCCACCGGCCAGGATCAGGGCAACAGATTTTAATGGCAGCTGGCGCGCCAACATTACACGATCGTTCTTCTCTAAACTCACCATGACTAACTCCTTTTTTATCATCTCTGGAACACACACAGTCCGTGCGCAGGTCCCTGCCAGACAGCCGTAATCACCGGATTATCCTCTCCAGCGAATGGGGGAATAGCGTGCCACTCCCCTTCAGGTAAAACGATATCTGTCACCTCAAGCGTGGCGTTTATCGCGATAAGGAAGCGGTCTGAAAGCAGGATCTGCATCTGTTTCGGCCCGTTTTCCCACTCGCCCGCGCTTAAGGGCTCTGCATTTTTATTCAGCCAACGAACATTGCCGTCATTTTCTTCCCACCAGCGATTTCCCACTAATGCCGGTATCTGCTGGCGAAGATGAATCAATGCAGCGGTAAAGGTGGTTAGCCCACTGTTTGCCTGCTGCCAGTCCAGCCAGGTTAACGCGTTATCCTGGCAGTAAGCGTTATTGTTGCCGTGCTGGCTATGGCCGTGTTCATCGCCCGCCAGCAGCATCGGCGTTCCCTGAGAGAGCAACAACGTGGTCAGCAGGGCGTGAATGCTGTCGCGCCGCCGTTCAATCAGATCCAGCGTGCCGCCTAATCCCTCTTTACCATGATTATCACTGTAATTGTTGTTGGTGCCGTCCCGATTTTCCTCACCGTTCGCCTCATTGTGTTTCTGATTGAAACAAACACAGTCGCGCAGCGTAAAACCGTCATGCGCGGTGATCAGATTGACGGACGCATTGGGCAGGCGATCGTGGCGTTTAAACACATCGCTGGAACCGGCGAAACGTCCGGCAAACTCACCGAGGGGCAGATTGCGTTGCAACCAGAAGCGGCGGGCCGCGTCACGGAAATGGTCGTTCCACTCGGCAAACGGCGGCGGGAAATTCCCCACCTGATAGCCGCCTTCGCCGATATCCCAGGGCTCAGCAATGAGCTTCACGCTCGACAATACCGGGCAATTGTTGATGGCGGTAAACAGCGGCGCATCCTGACGGAACGCCGGGGTGCGCCCCATCACGGAGGCCAGATCAAAACGAAAACCGTCCACATGGCATGTTTCAACCCAGTAGCGCAGGCACTCGCACGCAAACTCCACCACACCGGGATGGCTCAGATTGAGGGTGTTGCCGCAGCCGGTCCAGTTGTGATAGTCGCCATCCTCCTTGATCCAATAATAGCTACGGTTGTCGATTCCGCGCAGGGAGAAGAGCGGCCCGTCGAGATCCAGCTCCGCGCTATGGTTCAGCACAATATCAAGAATGACTTCAATACCGGCTTTATGCAGCGCTTTGATGGCATCGCGAAACTCATCCAGCGCCGTTTCCGGGGAGCAGGCATAAGCCGGATGCAGCGCGAACATCGCCACCGGGTTATAGCCCCAGTAATTCGACAGCCCCAGGCGCTGTAAGCGCGGTTCACTGGCAAAATGCGCCACCGGCAACAGCTCCAGCGCGGTAATGCCCAACTGCTTGAAATACGCGATCATCACCGGATGGCCCAGCGCCTTCCAGGTGCCGCGAATCTCTGACGGGATCGCCGGATGCAGGTACGTCAGCCCCTTCACATGCGCTTCGTAGATGACCGTGTTGCCCCACGGCGTGCGCGGCGGGGCGTCATCTTCCCAGTCATAGCGGTCGGCGGTGACAACGCACTTCAGGGCAACGGCGGCATTATCACGATGATCCGGCTCGTCGTACCCGCCGTGCAGCAGCGGGTTATCCTTCAGCTCTCCTTCAACGCGGCGAGCGCAGGGATCGATAAGCAGTTTTGCCGGGTTAAAGCGGTGCCCTTGCGCGGGTTGCCACGGGCCGTGTACGCGATACCCGTAGCGCAGGCCGGGCCTGGCGTCGGCAAGGTAGCCGTGCCAGACATCGCCGCTACGCCCCGGCAGGTCATACCGCTGCTCATTGCCGAGCGCATCAAACACGCACAGTTCAACGCGCTCCGCATGCGCCGAAAAAAGCGTGAAGTTGACGCCATGACCGTCATACGTCGCGCCATGCGGTGTCGCTTTGCCGGTTGCCAGTTGCGTCATTCACCCTCCCGCACAAGCCAGATGGTGGCCAGCGGCGGCAGCGTCAGACTCAATGAGTGCTGGCGGCCGTGGCTGGCGATCTCGTCGCTGTGCACCACCCCGCCGTTGCCGGTATTGCTGCCGTGGTAGTGCATGGAGTCGGTATTCACAATCTCCCGCCATTTCCCTGGCTGATTGATGCCAAAACGATAGTCATGGCGCGGCACCGGGGTAAAGTTGCTGGCGACGATGATTTCATTGCCGACTTTATCGCGGCGGACAAAAATCAGCACCGAACGTTCGTTATCATCCACCACCAGCCATTCAAAACCGTAAGCGTCAAAATCAAGTTCATGCAGCGCTTTATGGTGGCGATAGGTATGGTTGAGATCGCGCACCAGCCGCTGTACGCCGTGGTGCCAGTTGTCGCCGCCTTCCAGCAGATGCCAGTCAAGGCTGGCGTCGTGGTTCCACTCGCGCCCCTGGGCGAACTCGTTGCCCATAAACAGCAGTTTCTTACCGGGGAACGCCCACATCCAGCCGTAATAGGCGCGCAGGTTGGCGAATTTCTGCCAGGCGTCGCCAGGCATACGGTCGAGAATCGATTTTTTGCCATGCACCACTTCGTCATGCGACAGCGGCAGGACAAAGTTTTCGGTGTAGTTGTAGAGCATGCCGAAGGTCAGCTTATCGTGATGATACTGGCGATGAACCGGGTCCAGCTTCATGTAGTCCAGCGTGTCATGCATCCAGCCCAGGTTCCATTTGTACCAGAAACCCAGTCCGCCCATATCCTGTGGTCGGGACACGCCAGCAAAGTCAGTGGACTCCTCGGCCATGCTCACCGCGCCAGACACCTGCTCTCCCAAAATACGGTTGGTATTGCGTAAGAACTCAATGGCTTCCAGGTTCTCACGCCCGCCGAACTCGTTGGGGATCCACTCGCCTTCTTTGCGGCTGTAGTCGCGGTAAATCATCGACGCCACGGCGTCTACACGCAGCGCATCAATGCCGAAACGCTCAATCCAGTAAAGCGCGTTCCCGACCAGATAGTTGCTGACTTCACGGCGCCCGTAGTTATAGATAAGCGTGTTCCAGTCCTGGTGATACCCTTCGCGCGGGTCGCTGTGCTCATACAGTTTGGTGCCATCGAAATCCGCCAGACCAAAATCATCCGACGGGAAGTGGCCCGGCACCCAGTCAAGAATGACGTTCAGACCCGCCTGATGAGCGGCATTGATGAAATAGCGGAAGTCATCGCGCGTGCCGAAACGGCGGGTCGGCGCATACAGCCCGGTCGGCTGGTAGCCCCAGCTGCCATCAAAGGGATGTTCATTAACAGGAAGCAGTTCGAGGTGGGTAAAGCCCATCCATTTTACGTATGGAATAAGCTGATCCGCCAGTTCGCGGTAGCTCAGCCAAAAATTGTTATCGGTATGACGACGCCACGAGCCCAGATGCACTTCATAGATGGAGACAGGCGCATCGAACCGGTTGGCTTGTTTGCGCTCTTCCGTCTGCACCACTTTTTCCGGTAGACCGCAGATCAGCGAGGCCGTTTCCGGGCGCATTTGCGCTTCAAACGCATACGGGTCGGCTTTGATTCTCAGCTTGCCATGCGCATCGATCATCTCGAACTTGTACAACTGACCGTGTTGCGCGCCGGGAATAAACAGCTCCCAGATACCGCTCTCTTTGCGCAGGCGCATCGGGTGGCGGCGGCCATCCCAGTAGTTGAATTGCCCAACGACGGAGACGCGCTGGGCATTCGGCGCCCAGACGGAAAAACGGGTTCCAGTAACGCCGTCCATTGTGTCGGCATGTGCGCCCAGCGTTTCATACGGGCGTAAATGCGTGCCTTCAGACAGCAACCAGGCATCCATTTCCTGGATCAGCGGGCCAAAACGGTAAGGATCGTCAATCAGATTCTGCTGTCCATGCCAGACAACAGCGAGCTGATAGCGAAAGAAATTTTTGCGTCGGGGGAGCACACCGCTAAAAAAACCGCGTGAGTCGATACATTCCAGTTTGCCGACTTTACGTCCGGTTTTCGGTTCAATCACCCACACTTCGGTGGCATCAGGCAATAGGGCGCGGACTTCCAGTCCCGCGGTGGTTTGGTGCATACCAAGTACGGAAAAAGGGTCCGCAAAATGGCCCGCAATTAGCGCATTAATCACGTCTCTATCGATACGATCGGACATGGCTGTCTTCCTGTTTTATGGTGTCACCCCTTCCAACTGATCTTCGACATCAGGTTGTGACACTTCTTTGACCTGAACGGCGCAGCACCAATGTGCATCCTCTCTGCCCCGTCCCACCTTCAGGCTAAGGCTTAATACCTCCGGTATTAAGACACCCTTAAAGAATAGCCAATGCTTTATCTTACTCCTGGTAAATATTGGAACATCTGCGCTTACTCCTGTATTACGCAAAAAAAGGGTGACTCAGCACCCAACATTTAAACTCTGTTTTGTTTGCCGGATGGCGGCGATGCGTTATCCGGCCTGGTGATTCACGTTATTGGTGGGCCTGATAAGCGTCGCGCCACCAGGCCATCCACAATTACGCCAGCTGACGCAGCATACGACGCAGCGGTTCTGCCGCGCCCCAAAGCAGCTGGTCGCCAACGGTAAAGGCGGAGAGGAACTCCGGCCCCATGTTCAGCTTACGCAGGCGACCAACCGGCGTGGTGAGCGTGCCGGTAACGGCTGCCGGGGTTAACTCACGCAGGGTAATATCACGATCGTTGGGCACCACTTTCGCCCACGGGTTGTGCGCGGCCAGCAGTTCTTCCACGGTCGGAACAGACACGTCTTTTTTCAGTTTAATGGTGAACGCCTGGCTGTGGCAGCGCAGCGCGCCGACGCGCACGCACAGACCATCCACCGGGATCACGGAAGAGGTGTTGAGAATTTTGTTGGTTTCCGCCTGGCCTTTCCACTCTTCGCGGCTCTGGCCGTTATCGAGCTGCTTGTCGATCCACGGAATCAGGCTGCCCGCCAGCGGTACGCCAAAGTTATCAACCGGCAGGTCACCGCTGCGGGTCAGGGTCGTCACTTTGCGCTCAATGTCGAGGATCGCGGAAGAAGGGGTCGCCAGCTCATCGGCTACGTGACCGTACAAGTGGCCCATCTGCGCCAGCAGTTCGCGCATATGACGCGCGCCGCCGCCGGACGCCGCCTGGTAAGTCGCAACAGAAACCCAGTCCACCAGGTCATTAGCAAACAGACCGCCCAGCGACATCAGCATCAGGCTGACGGTACAGTTACCGCCGACGAAGGTTTTAATGCCGTTGTTCAGGCCGTCGGTAATGACATCCTGGTTAACCGGATCAAGAATAATGATGGCGTCGTCTTTCATGCGCAGCGAGGATGCCGCGTCAATCCAGTAGCCCTGCCAGCCGCTTTCACGGAGCTTTGGATAGATTTCGTTGGTATAATCGCCGCCCTGACAGGTCACAATGATATCAAGCGCCTTCAGCGCGTCGAGATCAAAGGCATCCTGAAGTGTGCCGCTGGGCGTACCGCCGAACGTCGGCGCTGCCTGCCCAAGCTGGGAAGTAGAAAAGAAAACAGGGCGAATGGCATCGAAGTCGCGCTCTTCAACCATGCGTTGCATGAGTACAGAGCCGACCATACCGCGCCAGCCGATAAAACCAACATTTTTCATAGCGTTTTTTTCCTGCAAAGATGTGTGCTGTGTATGCAAACCAGTGTCCTACTGGTTCTTCCTTCACCATACAAAAAGCAGCCAAAGTCGCAAGTGAAATTAATCAATGATAGCGAAGCCATCAGTAATGCGACTTATCCCGCTTCCGAAGCAAGCAGAAAGTCCGCAGTAATTATCAGGGAATTTGAGTTATGAATGAAATCATTTCAGCGGCAGTTTTATTGATCCTGATTATGGATCCACTCGGAAACCTGCCCATTTTCATGTCCGTACTGAAACATACCGAACCAAAGCGCCGCCGGGCGATTATGGTTCGCGAGCTGTTTATTGCGCTTTTACTGATGCTCATTTTCCTGTTTGCGGGCGAGAAAATTTTGGCCTTTCTCAACCTGCGGGCGGAAACCGTGTCGATCTCCGGGGGGATTATTCTGTTCCTGATCGCCATTAAGATGATTTTCCCCAGCGCATCAGGCAACAGCGCCGGACTCCCGGCGGGCGAAGAACCGTTTATCGTACCGCTGGCTATCCCTCTGGTGGCGGGCCCGACCATCCTGGCGACGCTGATGCTGTTATCGCATCAGTATCCGAACCAGATGGGGCATCTGGTCATCGCTCTGCTGATCGCCTGGGGCGGCACGTTTGTGATCCTGCTGCAATCGTCGCTGTTCCTGCGTCTGCTGGGCGAGAAAGGGGTTAACGCGCTGGAACGTCTGATGGGGTTGATTCTGGTGATGATGGCGACCCAAATGTTCCTGGACGGCATTCGGATGTGGATGAAAGGCTGAGGATGTAAAAAAGCCGGGTGGCGCTTGCGCTTGCCCGGCCTACGGTGTGGATATGTGCTCACTTGCAGGCCCGATAAGCGGCGCGCCACCGGGCAACAAGTACTCAGCTCAGAAGCTGGAACGCAATCATACCGACAATCGCGCCGACGGTGCCGAGAATGGTTTCCATCATCGTCCAGGTCTTCAGCGTTTGCGCTTCGGTCGCGCCAGTGAATTTACCGAACAGCCAGAAACCGGCGTCGTTTACGTGGCTGACCACGATAGAACCGCCCGCGATACAGATAGACAATGCCGCCATCTGCGCGCCGGAGAAGTTCAGTTGTTCCACCACTGGCATCACCAGCCCCACCGCCGTTAAGCACGCGACGGTCGCGGAACCCTGAATGATACGCACCGCTGCCGCCAGCACGAAGCAGGTGATGGCAATCGGCAAGCCCATACCGGTTAACGCTTCGCCCAGCGCCGGGCCAACGCCGGAATCCACCAGAACCTGCTTGAACACGCCGCCTGCGCCAATCACCAACAGAATAATGCCCGCCGGTTGCAGCGCCTGACCGCAGATCGCCATGACTTTATCTTTCGCCATCCCCTGACGCACCGCCAGGCCATAGATTGCCACCAGGCACGCCACCAGAATCGCGGTGAACGGGTGGCCGATAAACTCAAACCATTCGTAAGCGCTGGAACCTTCCGCGACAAAGCGCGCGGCGATCGTTTTCAGCCCTACCAGCACCAGCGGCAGCAGGATCAGCGAGAGGCTGAAACCAAATGACGGCATTTTACCTTCACCCAGATGCGGTTCGGTAATGTCGTCCGGGACATGCAGTTCCACATAGCGGCCAATGAAATTACCAAACAGCGGCCCGGCGATGATCATGCCAGGGATTGCCGCGCACAGGCCAATCAGGATCATCCAGCCAAAATCAGCGTGCATTTGGGACGCCAGCAGCATCGGCGCAGGCCCGGGCAGCAGAAACGCCGCAGCCGCCGCCACGCCCGCAAACAGCGGAATGACCAGTTTCACAAGGTTTGTTCCGGTATGGCGCGCCATAGAGAATGCGACGCTGATCAGCAGCACAATGGCGACTTCAAAGAACAGCGGCAGCGCGCAAATCAGCCCCGCCAGACCAATCGCGTAATGCGCGCGGCTGTGGCCGAAAGATTTGAGCATTTTGACGGCAATCTGATCGACTGCGCCCGTCTCATGCAAAATTTTGCCGAACATGGCGCCCAGTGCGACGACAATCGCCAGGAAGCCAAGCGTACCGCCCATCCCTTTTTCCATCGTCGCCGCGATTTTATCGAGCGGCATACCGGAAAAGAGACCAGCGCCAATAGACACCACCATCAAAGCAACGAAGGCGTGCATACGCGCCTTCATCACTAAAAACAGCAGCAGTAAAACAGAACCTACTGCTGTTAAAACAAGCGTTAATGTACTCACTACTTACTGCCTTTGTTAATGACCTCAATGGTGCTTGCCACGACACCTTCCAGCGGCTGATCGATATTCACCACCAGTACATCGCTCTCGTCAGCGCCCGGCTCTTCCAGCGTGTCAAACTGAGTTACCAGCATCTGCGTTTTAAAGAAGTGGCCTTTACGTGCCTTCAGGCGGCTTTCGATAACGTCAAAATCCCCTTTCAGGTAGATGAAAGACAGGTTTGGATTACCGTCGCGCAGCAGGTCGCGATAGTGTTTTTTCAGTGCGGAACAGACAATCAGCGATACCTTATTGGTTCGCTGCATCGCAAACGCCGCATCGTTCAGCGCCTGTAACCACGGCTTGCGGTCGTCGTCATTCAACGGCTCGCCGGAGGCCATTTTCATGATGTTGCAACGCGGATGGAGAAAATCGCCATCAAGAAACGCGGCATGCAGCTGATGCGCCACTTCGCTGGCGACAGCGGATTTGCCACTGCCTGATACGCCCATCAGAACGTAAATGTGGTGATCATGGTTAGTCGTGCTCAAAGTGGTGCCCCCACAGTACAAGGATCAGGAATTGTTACGGGTAACTGTTATCGGTAACATTGTCCGGCCGGACCAGAATAGAAGCAATATCCATTCGTGGCAGAAGTGAATAAGTGTGAGCTACTTCAAATTTGTTGGACTAAATAGATCCACCCGGTGACAAGGTGAAACCTAAATCTAACATTTTAGGCGTCACCGCTTCACCGCGTATGCGCGCCAGCAGGCGCTCTGCGCCGATACTGCCCATCCGCTCACGCGGCGTGAGTACGCTGGCCAGACGCGGTTCCATCACCTGACCAATGTCGTGGCCGTGGAAACCGGCAATCGCCATATCATCAGGAATTTTGAGCCCTAAACGCTGGCATTCGAACGCCGCCCCGACGGCAAGGTCATCGTTGGTACAGAAAATACCGTCCAGTTGTGGGTATTCACGTCTTGCCTGGCGGATCAGCTCAATCCCGGAAGAGTAAGACGACGATTGCTCCACCATCACGCTGTAGGGCACCAGCCCGGCGTCCAGCATGGCCTGTTCATAGCCCTTCTGTTTGATGATAGTACGTTCGTCGAGGCGCGCCCCCAGATAGGCGATATGACGATGGCCACGCGCGATAATCGCGGCGGTCATCTGACGCGCGGCTTCAAAGTTGTCAAAACCGACGGCGATATCGAGGCATGGCGATTTGCTGTCCATCAGCTCCACCACCGGAATGCCCGCGACTTCAATCATTTTGAGCGTGCGCGGCGTATGGGTACGTTCAGTGAGGATTAGCCCGTCAATGTTCCATGACAGCATCGACTCCAGACGTTCCTGCTCCATTTCCGGCTTATAGCCGTAGTGCGCCAGCATCGTCTGGTAGCCGTGGGCATCGGTGACGGTCTCAATTCCGCGTAACACCTCGGCGAAAACCTGGTTGGTTAACGACGGCAGCAGAACGCCCACCGCACGGCTGGTCGCGTTAGAAAGAATATCGGGAGCACGATTGGGAATGTAACCCAGTTCATCAAGTGCAGCAGCGATCTTGCCCCGCAGCGCGACGGAGACCTGCTCCGGGTTACGCAGAAAACGGCTGACCGTCATTTTGGTCACGCCTACGCGGTCAGCCACATCCTGAAGTACGGGTCTTTTCTTTTTCATCGTCCTGAAAGGCATAAAAGGGATAGATTTCCCCAGTTTACCACGGACGTGCATGAACCTTCGCAGAGAAAACTAAGGTTGTTTTTGTATTGTGAGAAATACACTAAATCATTCGAGTTGCATCAAGGCGGCGACGCAGTGACAAATTCGTCAGGAACGAATTTGAACAACCGAAGGTTGCCTCTGGTGAGGGACAAGGATGTCCCTCATTAAATCCCCGGAAGCGTACATCAAGTACGCGACCGGGGTAAGCCAGGAAGCCAACAAAGATGCGGCTTGAAGGATGACGTGTATTTTTAAACTGGCGGCAGGTCGAACAACAACATTTCGCTATCGCTGTCGGCATGGATGGAGATCGCCTGCTCATCCCAAATCGCCAGACCATCGCTGGTAGACGCTTTGGTGCCGTTAATGGTGACGTTACCTTTCACCACCTGAATCCAGATGCGGCGTTCGGCGGAGATCTGGTGTACCGACTGTTCGTCTTTCAGCAGCGCCCAACGGTACAGTTCCATGTCCTGATTCACTTTCAGCGAACCGTCGCGCGCATCCGGCGACAGCACCAGCTGTTTGCCCTGTACGGCGTCAAAACGACGCTGCTCGTAACGCGGCGTAATCCCGTTTTCCTGCGGCATGATCCAGATCTGATACAAACGCAGGCGGTCGGTATTGCTCGGGTTGTATTCCGAGTGACGAATGCCCGTCCCGGCGCTCATTATCTGGAACTCACCGGCAGGAACCTGCTCTTTGTTACCCATGCTGTCCTGGTGTTCCACTGCGCCTTCCAGCACATAGGTCAGGATTTCCATGTCTTTATGCGGGTGCGTCCCAAAGCCCTGGCCTGCTTCAATAACGTCATCGTTAATCACGCGCAGTGCCGAGAAGCCCATAAAGTTAGGGTCATAGTAGTTTGCAAAAGAAAAAGTATGCCAGGAATCCAGCCAGCCATGATTCGCATGACCACGGTCGTTTGCTTTGCGTAAGTAGATCATTGTATTCACCCCCCAGATGTTTTCGATGGAGTAAGTGTGAACCCAATCCAGACGGGATCATAGAGGGTGAAAATTGACTCCTCTGTTCAAAAATTATGAACAAGCCCAGAGGCGTTGATTTTGTTTATTTCGCAAGGGTTACTGTGGCCGGAGACGCCTGTTCAAACGCCCGCTCAAGGATCTCAAGGTTGGTGAGAACGTCAGATTCCTTGACGTAATTCGGCACGCCATGCGTAATGGTCTCGAACAGGGCGTCATAAACGCGGCCATAGTCGCCGACCTCCGGTTTCATCTCTTCTTTCACCGTCACGCCTTCGTCATTAACGTATTCCAGCAGGCCGACAGAATCATCCGCCGCAAACCCCGGTTCACCGGGCATGATATTGGCCTTCAGGCTGGTTTCCTGCTGGTCGATGCCGTACTTCACAAACGAGCCTCTGGTGCCGTGAACGATAAATTTCGGGTAATCGATCTTCACTAAATGGCTGGTTTTAACGATGGCTTTCAGATCGCCGTAAAACAACTGCGCTTCGAACGTATCATCCGGGTTGGCTTTATTGCGCAGGCTGCGGATGTCATAGGCCACATGGTCCGGGCGTCCGAACAGCGAAATAATTTGATCCATCGTATGCACGCCGAGGCCATAAAACGCGCCGTCCTGCGGCAGGCCAGGTTTGGTTTCTGCAACCGGTCGGTAGTAATCAAAGTGGCTTTCAACTTCAACAATCTCGCCCAGTTTGCCGCTCTCAATCGCTTTTTTGGCGGTCAGGAAACAGGAGTCAAAGCGGCGGTTCTGGTACGGCGTGACGGTCAGCCCTTTGCTCCGCGCCAGTTCGAACAACACTTTCGCCTCGGCAAGCGTTGGCGTAAACGGTTTTTCCACCAGCACGTTTTTTCCCGCCTCCAGCGCGCGCCGGGCGTAGTCAAAATGGCTGTCCGCATGGGTACAGACGATCACCAGTTTTACCTGCGGATCGTTCAGCACTTCATCAAGATCGCTGGTGAAGTGAATATGCGAGTAGATCGGCGCCTGCTCTTCCGGCTTCGCGTGACGGCGGAAGATATGCGCAACATGCCAGCTGCCTTTACGGTTAAGAACATACGGCAGATGGTAGCGGGTGGTGCTTTTACCAAAGCCAATAAATGCGCAGTGTAAGGTCATGGGAGTGTCCTTTTTGAAAGGTGATTGCATACACCATAGCGCAAACAACATGTGGGAAATAGCAGCGAAACGATCGTAGGCTGGATAAGCATAAGCGCCATCCGGCGTCACAAGAGCCATTGCCGGATGACGGCTTTGCCTTATCCGGCCTACAAAAGAAGAAGCCTCAAGATCGGTCGTCGGCGTAGCGGTCAGTTTGTTCACGGCAAGCGCGCAGGGCCCGGAGCGTACTAAATGTACGTGAGGAGCACGAGCACTTCCCGGGGACAAAATGACAAGTAAGCCAGGCCGAACACCCAGCTCAAAAAAAAAGCCAGCACCCGGCTGGCTAAAGTAATACTGGAAGCAATGTGAGCAATGTCGTGCTTTCAGGTTCTCCGCAAGGGTCTCCCTGAACGCAGAGCAATAATAATCATTCTCATTCGCACTTGTCCAATACTTTTTGCAAAAAAATGCAGTTGACTCCGTTTTTAAAGTCAATGATGTTTAAAAGGACTTTTAATCTGCTAAGGACACAGAAATGAGTGAGATAGTGATACGCCACGCGGAATCAAAAGATTACGACGCAATTCGTCAGATCCATGCCCAGCCGGAGGTGTATCACAACACGCTACAGGTTCCTCATCCTTCCAGTGCGATGTGGCAGGAGCGGCTAGCCGACCAGCCCGGCATCAAACAGCTGGTCGCCTGTATTGACGATACTGTCGTGGGGCATCTCACCATTGCGGTCATCCAGCGTCCGCGCCGCAGCCATGTCGCCGATTTTGGCATCAGTGTTGATGCGCGGTGGCAAAACCGTGGGGTCGCCAGCGCGCTGCTCCGTACCATGATCGACATGTGCGATAACTGGCTGCGCGTGGAGCGTATTGAGCTAACGGTATTTGTCGATAATGAACCCGCCGTGGCGGTCTACAAGAAGCATGGTTTTGAGATTGAAGGCACCGGCAAGAAGTACGCACTGCGTAACGGTGAGTATGTCGACGCATACTTTATGGCGCGGATGAAGTAATTTTCGCCTCCCCTCTATCCAGGAGAGGGGAATATCCCGTAATTAAAAGTAGTCCGGCCCAATTCAGAATATCCTCAATAATATTTGGCTAAAGTGAAAACATTTATTAACTCTGTATACGAATCTGAGAATAGAGCGTAAACAGATAATAAAGAAAGGATTCACGGCTAATACATTTAGCATGCCGTTATTAAAGGATAATGTAATAATGGGGAATATTGTCTACCTGACAATTGCAGGGGAGTTGCAAGGTGCTATTTCCGATGGATGTGGAACGATAGCCTCAGTGGGCAACCGCTGGCAAACCGGACACGAGGATGAAATTTTCGTATTTTCACTCTCGAATAGCATAACCAGTACTGGTAAAGGTTCTCATTTACACGGATTGCGATTTTGTAAACTGATCGATAAAAGTACACCGTTGTTTGTTAATGCTATTAACAACAACGAGCAGTTGTATATGGAGTTTTATTTCTACCGCATCAATAGATTCGGTAGATGGGAGAAGTATTATTATATTCAACTGCGGGGAGCATTTCTATCAGGTATTCAACACCAATTCAGCGAAAATAATTTAGATACAGAAACAATAACCATCAGCTATGAATATATCCTCTGCAAACACCTTATTGCCAACACTGAGTTTAGCTACCTGGCCTTGCCCGAGAACTACAACCGTCTGTTTATCCCCCGTCCAAAAACACCCGCAGATAACAGCCTCAAAACGTTAAACAGCAAAGGGGTTGGCAGATTGCTTGCCGCCGGAGGTATCTACAACGGGAATATCGAAGGTTTCAGGGAAACGGCAGAAAAGTTGGGAGGAGATGCGATTAAGGGATATGATCACGTCCTGAATGATCAAACGAAAGGAACCATAATAGCCTTAGCATCAATCGCTTCTGTCTTTGGTATGGGGCGGTTAGGATTAGCTTCGGAGGTGGAAAAGTTCGGACAGGCAAAAGTCTGGAAGACACTATCAGTTCCAGATAGCATTGACACCATTACCATTGCAACAACAGGACAAAATTACCGCGCAATTGCCGCTGGTGCTGAAGACTTGAGTGTTGCACAAACAAAAACGCTGACACAATTGCCCAAAATGGGCTCAAGAATTATTGTAACCAAAGGCTTTGGGCAGAATGATTTAGCAGCGCTTAGTGCAGCTACAGGTGACGAGTTTGCAATGTTTACAACAGGTGGTAGAAGATTGATTATTCGCGGAAATGCAACCGGAGTACCAATAGGTATTGTTGAAGCTGAAGAGCTTGCTGCTAAAGGTTGGCGATGGTCCAGCCATGTTCATCCAGATGGAACATTAAGATCTTCTCTTGGTGATAGAGCGATTTTGAAGATATTTAAGGATCACAATTTGAATAGTAAGAGTTCTATATCTGATCCTTATGGACGCAGGTTCAACTTTTCACCTGATGGCGATTTAATTAGCCCAGAATGGAGACCATAGAATGAAAAAAATACCTTTAGACATTTTAGAACGAAAAGCAAAAGAAATTAGCAGAAAGACATTGGGTGATTATATATTGCCAGACAATATATTTTCACAATTGGCTTCAGGAGTAATTATTGATGGTGACGACAGAGTTTTTGTGCTGTTCATTCCTAAAGAGCTAGCAAAAGATACAATAGATATACTTAGAATAAGAATGAATATTTATTCAGGAGAAGGTTTTGTAGAATATATTGGGCTTGAGCGGAAAAAGTAGAAATCCAGATAATAAAGTTATGCGCTTTAAGGGGAATGCTAATGATCACTTACAAAAAAGCTATAAACAAAGCCAATAAGTATCTTCACGATACAGATGCCCCTGTCGTCATCACACTCCACGGAAGATTTACAGAAGGTTGGTTTTTTTGTTTCGAATCAAGGGAGTATCTCAAAACCGGAGACAACGCTTCCCGTCTGGCAGGAAACACTCCTTTCATCATAGATAAAGATAGCGGTGAAATCTTTGATTCAGGTACTGCCTGGCCGCTGGAGAAATATTTAAAAGACTACGAAGAGAGCAAAAAAGCACGAAGCTAAACTTACCCGGATACAATTAACTATGATAACTGAAACTGAACTTAACGTACTGGAAGTTATGGCCGAAAAAGATATTAACTGGAACTGGATGAATCTGAATCGCACGCTTTCCATGAAAATAATCCCGGAGTTCAGCAATGTCGTTAATATTGTGAATAAATTGGCTAGCGAGGGTCTGGTAAATATTGAAGATAGTGGGCATAAGTCCGTGCCTCACTACCACGTCTCTGAACAAGGATACAGGCGACTAAAAAAAGAGAATTTATAATATTAGTTCTGACTGCAACTCACCATAGCAACCGTTCAGAACACCGATTCGGATTGCACCAGCGAAAGTGAGCCAGCAGTTAGAACGACCCGATAAGTCCCCTCCAGTATTGCAATAATAACCCCAGGAAAATCCCATACTAATCACCACAATTTATCATATATACAGATATATTTATCCTGCATATCACATCCAATAAGATTACCCTCAAAGCATTAGTCTAAAAGTGAAAGTTTTCGTTTCTTCTGTATACGAACGACGTCATCAGGTGTAAATAAAGAAATGGATAAGGAGCAAGCGACGCCATTATTTACGACAGCACGTAACAGAAGGATTTGAATGGAATGAGTGATATCGTCTACCTGACGGTTTCAGGACAACAGCAGGGTGCTATTTCTGCCAGATGTGGAACCATTGCATCCGTGGGCAACCGCTGGCAAATAGGCCATGAAGAAGAAATTTTTACCTTTTCGCTCACTAATAGTATAACCAATACTGGCAAAGGTTCTCATTTGCACGGACTGCGTTTCTGTAAACCGATCGATAAAAGCACGCCGTTGTTTACGAATGCTATTAACAACAACGAGCAGTTGTATATGGAGTTTTATTTCTACCGCATCAATAGATTCGGTAGATGGGAGAAGTATTATTATATTCAACTGCGGGGAGCATTTCTATCAGGTATTCAACACCAATTCAGCGAAAATAATTTAGATACAGAAACAATAACCATCAGCTATGAATATATCCTCTGCAAACACCTTATTGCCAACACTGAGTTTAGCTACCTGGCCTTGCCCGAGAACTACAACCGTCTGTTTGTACCCCCGCTCAATCCGGGATTGAAAACCCTTAACAGTAAAGCTGTCGGCCGACTGCTTGCCGCAGGCGGCGTTTACAACGGGAATATAGAGGGGTTCAGGGCCACTGCGGATAAATTAGGTGGCGATGCACCTGCTGGTTACGAGCAGGTGCTTAATGAAAAAACAATTGGACTGGGTATTGCTGCTGCATCTATACTCTTTGCAAGAAAACAACCCAACCTAAGGCAGTTAGAGGAATTAAAAAAGGTTAAATGGGTTGATGAAAATGCAGGAATGAGTCAAAGAGCAAGAAATTATAACGATTCAGCTACTGGTGCTCGTTCAAACATTAATACTCAAAAAGGTCAAGCACCAACCATAGATAGAACCGATACAAAAAATAATAGCAGGCCGGTTCGCTTTGATGGAGTTGATGGAAATGTAATGATAGACAGGAAGATATCTGTAGTTACGACTCAAAAAGCTAAAGATCAAGCAATAAGACAGTCCGAAGCATTGAACAATAACAAAATGACAGGACGTTGGGAAGTACCAAATCAAACTCAAGCAAGTCGCGCACAAAAGATGTTTGATGAATTGGGAATCAAAAATATAGAGGTGAAAATTGTTAAAGAACAGTGAAGTGAAACTTGCAAAAATCATTGTCGATCTGGCTATATTTTTGGAGTTTACCAGCCCTGATTTGCTTGATCCTGACTGCGCTGTAGAAGCAATGGAAGGTATTTCAGCTGAACTGCAATCCTTAAACCATGAAGATAGAGACAACATGGCTAATATATTTAAAAATTTATCAAAAAAATATACAAGTGATAAAGCAGAATATGTTAGAAACCTTCCAGAATCATTGGGAATTATCTAATGCATCACAAAAAAACACCTTTGAAAAGGTAAAGAGCAATAAATAAAAATCAAATAGTTATATATGACAATAACTATAATTGAGTTTAACGTATTGAAAGTTATGGCAGAAAAAGACATTAACTGGAACTGGATGGTTCTGGATCGTACCCTTGCTACCAGAAACATTCCTGGATTTAGTAACGTTGCTAATATCGTAACTATTCTGGTTAATCACGGATTAGTTGATGTCGTATACGGTAAGGACAAATCAAGACCACGCTACAGAGTTTCCCAAAATGGTTTTGACTTCCTTAAAAACCAACAACAACTTCTTTAGCCTTGAATTTTATAATCCTTCCCAAAATTATGTCTAATAAGTCAAGCCCCCTTCCACCGAAGAGGGCCGTTATCCTTAGTACCCCGCCGTTAAATCATCGACTGAGCGCGGGTCAGATGCGCCGTACAGCGAACCATCCGGTCCAACCATGATGCTCTGGGTGCTGCCCATCGCTTCTTTCAGCGCGACTTTTTGCCCACGCTGTTCCAGGAGTTTCAGCGTATCCGGGCTAAAGCCCTTTTCCACGCGCAGCTCATCCGGCAGCCACTGATGATGGAAACGCGGTGCGTTGGTCGCCTCAGCGACATTCATCCCGAAATCGATACTGTTGACCACCATTTGCAGCACGGTGGTAATAATCCGGCTACCGCCAGGGCTGCCTGTCACCAGCCAGGTTTTGCCGTCTTTCACCACAATGGTCGGCGACATTGACGACAGCGGACGTTTCTTCGGCCCTACGGCGTTAGCATCGCCGCCCACCAGACCGTAAACGTTTGGTACGCCAGGTTTCGCGGAGAAGTCATCCATCTCATTGTTGAGCAGAATTCCGGTGTTTCCCGCCACAATCCCGGTACCAAACGTGGTGTTCAGGGTGTAGGTGACGGCCACCGCGTTGCCGTCTTTATCCACCACCGAGAAATGGGTGGTCTGATTGCTTTCATACGGCGCCAGTTTACCGGGGCGAATCTCGCTGGACGGTTTGGCTTTATTGATATCTATCTGATCGGCAATGGATTTCGCATACGCTTTACTGGTCAGCGCCTGCCACGGCACCTTCACAAAATCCGGGTCGCCGAGATACTCCGACCGATCGGCATAGGCATATTTCTCCGCTTCAGCCATTATCTGCATGGCATCGGCGCTACCAAACCCGTATTTCTTCATGTCGAAGTTTTCAAGGATATTGAGGATCTGCACGATATGAATGCCGCCGGAGGACGGAGGCGGCATCGAAAAGACCTGATACCCGCGATAGTCGCCGCTAATCGGCGTGCGTTCTACCGCTTTGTAAGCCGCCAGATCCTCTTTGGTGATAAGCCCCCCGTTCTTCTGCATTTCCTGTGCGATCTGGTCGGCTATTGCCCCTTTGTAGAAGGCATCAGGGCCATTCTCAGCAATCATCTCCAGACTTTTCGCCAGGTTTTTCTGCACCAGCTTGTCGCCCTTCTTCAGCGGTTCGCCGTCTTTCCAGAAAATGGCCTTGCTGTTTTCATAATTCGGCAGCACCTCGCTACCGTAGGTTTTCAGGTCATCCGCCAGCGCATCGTTGACGACGAATCCCTCATCCGCAAGTTTCATCGCCGGGCGTATCACTTTGTTGAGCGGCAGGGTGCCGTATTTCTCCAGCGCCAGCGAGAATCCGGCCACGGTGCCCGGCGTACCGGTCGCCAGGTGCGACGTCAGCGATTTTTTACTGTCAGGATTGCCCTGATCGTCCAGGAACATATCGCGGGTGGCATTGGCTGGCGCCATTTCGCGGAAGTCGATCGCCGTGGTGTTCCCGTCTTTGGTGCGCAGCAGCATAAAACCCCCGCCGCCGAGGTTCCCCGCCTGCGGATGCGTCACCGCCAGCGCATAGCCAACGGCAACCGCCGCATCGACGGCATTTCCCCCTTGCTTAAGGATATCGACGCCGACCTGGGTCGCCATCGCATCCACGGATGCCACCATCCCCTGCTTCGCACGAACAGGGTGGAAAACATCCTCTTCAACACCGTATGACACCGGAGGTGGCGCAGGCGGCGCGGCAACAACACTAAAACAACTTCCTGAGAGCAGAGCAGCAATGGCTACCCGGCGCAAAAACGTCGGTTTCATCATCGTTATTCTCCAGAGATACGGGGTCAGCCCCCCACTAAGCCTGGTGCATAACTCTGAAATAATCATCGTTGCGGCGGGAAAGGAGTAAACTTAATAGATCCCCCCAGAGGAGGAAAGACGATGAAACGACTCTTAATTTTAGCGGCGCTACTGCCGTTTTCTGGCTTTGCGCAGCCCATCAACACCATGAATAACCCGAATCAGCCGGGGTATCAGATCCCGAGTCAACAGCGGATGCAAACCCAAATGCAGACGCAGCAGACCCAGCAGAAAGGGATGCTTAACCAGCAGTTAAAAACGCAGACCCAGCTTCAGCAACAGCATCTGCAAACGCAGATGAACAATAACGCGCAGCGGGTCCAGCAGGGCCAGGTGCGTGAGCAGGTTTTACCAAACAACAATGGCGGGATGTTAAGCGGTGGAACCCGCCAGAGCAGCGGTCAGCAACATCTGCTGCCCCAGCGACAGAGTGGCGATATGCTCAATAACTCGCCGCAGTAAAATCCGGCCCAATCACATCAATGGCATCGGTACAGATGCAGTCCACGCCCCAGCGCAGCAGTTCCGCCGCGCGCTGGGGTTTGTTGACGGTGTAAACCAGAATGCGCAGTCCCGCCGCCTTGAGCACTTTTACCCGCGCTTCATCAAGCAATTTATGGTTGAGATGAACAGAGACGCAGCCCAGCCAGGTCGTCAGCGTATGCCAGTCGTCACGCCAGTCATCCAGCAGTAAACCGCGCGGTAGCTCTGGCGCCGCCTTTTGCGCCGCTTCCAGCGCATCAATTTCAAACGATGAAAGCAAAGGCGCGGTCATTCCAGACCACAGCTCCCGCGCCGCCAGCGCCACCACTCTCCCCGTCAATGGCCCGGTGCCGGTCGTCGGTTTAATTTCAATATTCGCCATCATGCCGTGCTCGCGGCAGCGTTCCGCTACCTGAGACAACAGCGGCAACGGCTCGCCTTTAAACTTTCCGCTAAACCAGCTCCCGGCATCAACGCGCAGCAGATCCTGCCAGTTGACTTCCCCCGCCACGCCCCAGCCGTTACTGGTGCGCTCCAGGTTGTCGTCATGCAGCAGAAAGATCTCGCCGTCTTTCGACAGCTTCACGTCAAACTCAATCATCGTGTGTCCGCACCGCGCCCCCACGTCAATCGCCGCCAGCGTGTTTTCCGGTGCGAGTTTTCCGCCACCGCGATGCGCGACGATGTGGGGATAAGGCCAGTTACTCATACTCGTTGTCCTGTTTCGCCATCGAAAAGATGCAGATGATTTTCCGGCAAATGCAGCCATAGCGTGCCACCTGCCGTCGGGCGTTGCTGATGCGCCAGCCGCACGACCATTTTTTGATCGCCCCAGCGTCCGTGCGCCAGGTTATCCGCCCCCAGCATCTCCAGCGTGTCCATCACCAGCGGTACACCGCCTTCCGCTTGCGAGCTTAGCGCAATATGCTCAGGACGGATACCCAGCGTCATTTTCCGCCCGGCATAGCGACGATAGTTCCAGTTAACGGGCAGCGCCATCCCGCTCTCCAGCTCAAAATGGGTGCCTGCGGCGCTGATGCGCCCCTCCAGCAGGTTCATCGCCGGGCTGCCGATAAAACTCGCCACAAAGCGGCTGGCGGGCTTCTCATACACCTCTACCGGCGTACCGATTTGCTCCGCCACGCCTTTGTTCATCACCATCACCCGCTGGGCGAGCGTCATCGCTTCGACCTGATCGTGCGTCACGTACAGCGAGGTGGTTTTCAGGCGGCGATGCAGATGTTGTAACTCAAGGCGCATCTGGACGCGCAATTTAGCATCAAGGTTGGACAGCGGCTCATCAAACAGGAAGACGGCCGGATCGCGCACAATCGCACGCCCCATTGCCACACGCTGGCGCTGGCCGCCGGAAAGCTCGCGTGGACGGCGTTTGAGCAAACCGTCCAGCTCCAGAATCCGCGCCGCCTCTTTCACCCGTTCGGCAATATGCCCTTTGCCCATGCCGCGAATCTTCAGCCCCCACGCCATGTTCTCCTCTACGCTCATGTGTGGGTAGAGCGCGTAGTTCTGGAACACCATCGCAATGCCCCTGTCTTTCGGCTCCATCTCCGTAACGCGCTGGCGGTCAATCCAGATATCGCCGCTCGTTACCCGCTCAAGCCCGGCCACCATACGCAGCAGCGTCGATTTACCGCAGCCGGACGGCCCAACCATCACAATAAACTCGCCATCCGCCACATCCAGCGTTAACGGCTGTATGACCTGGGTTTTGCCGTCCCAGCTTTTGGTTACTGCCTGTAATTTCAAACCAGCCATAAAATTTCCTACTTCTCACTGTCCACTAGGCCGCGTACAAACGCGCGCTGCATGGCTAAAACGATAACGACGGGGGGAATCAGGGTCAGCAGCATCGCCGCCATCACCTGATTCCACTGAGTGGTGCCTTCCCCGGTGGCGATCATGCCTTTAATCCCCGCAACGGCGGTGCCGAGATCAACGTCGGTAATAATCAGCAACGGCCACAGGTACTGGTTCCAGCCGTAGATGAAAGTGATGACGAACAGCGCCGCGAGATTGGTTTTCGACAGCGGCAGCACGATGTCGCGGAAAAAGCGCATCGGTGAAGCGCCGTCGATGCGCGCCGCTTCAATCAGCTCGTCCGGCAGCGTCATAAAGAACTGGCGAAACAGAAAGGTGGCAGTCGCTGAGGCCATCAGCGGCAGGGTCAGACCCGCGTAGCTGTCGAGCATTTTCAGATTGGCGATCACTTCCACCGTCGGGAAAATACGCACCTCAACCGGCAGCATCAGGGTGATAAAGATCATCCAGAAAAACAGATTACGCAGCGGAAAACGAAACCAGACAATGGCAAACGCCGACAGCATAGAAACGGTAATTTTCCCCACCGTAATGCCAAAAGCCATGATGAAACTGTTAAGCATCATCAGCCAGAACGGCGCGCTGTTCACGCCCACGCCGTTAACCCAGATCGTTGCCATGTTTTCCAGCAGATGCATTCCGGGAATGAGCGTCATCGGCGTATCGAACACCGCGCGGTTGTCCAGCGTCGCCGCCACAAAGGCGACGTACAAGGGAAACAGGATCACCACAATCCCCAGAATCAACATAGTGTGGCTGAATATCGTCAGCCCGCGACGGTTCTCAATCATTGGTAACGCACCTTACTTTCCACATAGCGGAACTGGATAACCGTCAGAATGATGACGAGGAACATCAGCACCACCGACTGTGCGGCAGAGGCGGAGAGATCCAGCCCGGCAAAGCCTTCGCGGTAGATCTTATAAATCAGCGTGGTCGTCGCCTGTACCGGTCCGCCTGCGGTAGCGGCGTCAATCACCGGGAAGGTGTCGAAGAAGGCATACACCAGATTGACCACCAGCAGGAAGAAACTCACCGGCGCAATCAGCGGTAGCGAAAGTTTAAAGAAGCGCCGAACCGGACCCGCCCCATCAATCGCTGCCGCTTCCGTCAGCGAGCGGGGAATGGATTGCAACGCGGCAAAAAAGAACAGGAAGTTGTAACTAATCTGCTTCCAGACTGAAGCGAACACCACCAGAAACATGGCCTGGCCGCTGTGTTGCGCATGGTTCCAGTCATAGCCGAACCCGGCAAGAAAATGGGTGATTAGCCCGCGCCCGGGGTTGAACAGGAAGATCCACAGTACGGCGGCCACCGCTGGCGCAACGGCGTAAGGCAGCAGCATCAGCGTTTGATACAGGCGGCTTGCGCGTACCACGTAATCCACCAGCGCGGCGAAAAACAGCGAGACCAACAGGCCGCTTACCGTCACCAGCGCACTGAATTTCATCGTCGTCCAGAAGGAGTCGAGGTAGTAGCTGTCATGGAATAAGGCGACAAAGTTATCCAGACCGACAAACTGGCTGGACAGCCCAAACGGATCGACGCTTTGCAGCGAATACCACAGCGCTTCGCCCGCAGGCCAGATAAAGAAAATGACGGTGATCGCCAGTTGCGGCGCAACCAGCAAATACGGCAGCCAACGCGAGCGAAACACCGGACGGGATGATGACATGAAGATTTGATTCCTGAACAGTGCCGGGTGGCGGCTTCGCCTTACCCGGCCTACGGTCTTGTAGGCCCGGTAAGCGCAGCGCCTCCGGGCATATCATGCGTTACGATTTCGTTGACTGCTCAAAGCGACGCAGCAGCTGATTACCACGCTCAACGGCGGCATCCAGCGCCTGCTGCGGGGATTTCTTCCCGGTCCACACGCTTTCCAGCTCCTCATCCACAATGGTGCGGATCTGCGGCATGTTGCCCAGACGCAGACCTTTGGTGAACGGCAACGGCGGCTTGTTCAGCATCTGGCGCGTGGCAATATCCGCGCCGGGGTTCTTATCATAGAATCCCTGCTCGCGGGTCAGGTCGTAAGCCGCTTTGGTGATCGGCAGATAGCCGGTTTTCTGATGCCATTCAGCGGCATTTTCCGGCTTCGCCAGGAAGTCGAGGAATTTCGCCACGCCGGTGTAGGTCTCTTTGTCTTTACCCTGCATCACCCACAGACTCGCCCCGCCGATAATGGCGTTTTGCGGCGCATCTTTGGCATCCGCGTCATAAGGCATCATGCCTACGCCGTAATTAAATTTGGCGTAGTGGCGGATATCCGCCAGAGAACCGGAAGAGGCAGTGGTGATGGCGCAATCGCCGTTGTAGAACTTCTCAGTGGATTCGTCTTTACGCCCGAAGTAGCTGAAATCACCCTTCTTGTTCAGTTCTTCCAGCAGCGCGATATGTTTCACCTGCTCCGGCTTGTTAAATTCCAGCACCGCGTCAGTACCGTCAAAGCCGTTATTTTGAGTGGCGACCGGCAGACCATGCCAGGCGCTGAAGTTTTCAATCTGAATCCAGCCCTGCCAGCCGCTGGCGTAGCCGCACTTCATTCCCGCCGCCTTCAGCTTTGCGGTGTACTCCGCCAGATCCTGCCAGGTTTTCGGCGGCTGCTCTGGATCTAAACCGGCTTTTTTGAAAGCGTCTTTGTTGTAGTACAGCACCGGCGTGGAGCTGTTAAACGGCTGGGACAGCAGATGTCCGCTTTTGGAATCGGTGTAGTAACCGGACACCGTCGGTACAAACTGCGACTCATCGAAACTGATGCCCGCATCGCTGAACACTTCATAGACCGGTTTAATCGCTTTCGACGCCATCATAGTCGCGGTGCCGACTTCATAAACCTGCAACAGCGCCGGAGCGTTGCCGGTACGAAACGCGGCGATACCCGCGCTCAGGCTCTGTTCATAGTTGCCCTTATACACCGGCACAATCTTGTAATCAGGATTGGCCGCATTGAAACGTTGCGCCAGAGAATCAACCTCTTTCCCCAGCTCGCCTTCCATAGAATGCCAGAATGGAATGGTGGTAACGGCCATGGCGTTTCCCACGAATGCCAGGCTTAACGCCAGTCCTAACGCTGTATGTCGTAACGATGTCATTCGCTTATCTCTCTTGTTGTGCCGGATGCGCGATATCACGCGTTTTATGCTCGCGAGGTAACATGACATGCGCGAATGACAGAAAAATAACTTTTTAGTTACAAATAAATGACAGCCAAACGTCAGCAGGATGATAAGAAGATGATGGAATGGTGAAGATAATATGTAGGCCCGGTAAGCGTAGCGCCACCGGGCACACAGACGGTTCAGCCTCCGAGGTATGCGCTGCGCACCGCTTCGTTGGCCAGCAACGCATCGCCGGTATCTTCCAGCACCACATGACCGTTTTCCAGCACGTAGCCGCGATCCGCCAGCTTCAGCGCCTGATTCGCGTTCTGCTCGACGAGGAAGATGGTCATTCCCTGCTCGCGCAGTTGTTCAATGGTATCGAAAATCTGCTGGATAATGATCGGCGCCAGACCCAGGGACGGTTCATCCAGCAGCAGCAAACGCGGCTGGCTCATCAATGCACGACCAATCGCCAGCATCTGCTGTTCACCGCCGGACATAGTGCCCGCACGCTGGATACGACGCTCATGCAAACGCGGGAACAGCGCGTAAACCCACTTAATGCGCTCCTGAAACTGGTCGCGCTCGGCGAAAAAACCGCCCATCGCCAGGTTCTCTTCTACCGTCATACGGGAAAAGACGCGACGCCCTTCCGGGACAATCGCCACCGCTTCACGCATGATTTTCGCCGTCTGCCAGTCGGTAATGTCTTTGCCATCAAACACAATCCGACCACTGGTGGCGCGCGGATCGCCGCATAACGTGCCAAGCAGCGTGGTTTTACCCGCGCCGTTGGCGCCAATCAGGGTGACGATTTCTCCCTGACGAATATGCAGGCTCACCTCGTGCAGCGCCTGGATTTTGCCGTAGTGGGCACTGACTTTGTCAAAGGACAACATGACTTTTTCCATCTTATGCGTCACCACCATTATGCTTCACCTAAATAGGCGCGGATCACGTCCGGGTTGTTGCGAACTTCTTCCGGCGTCCCGTTCGCCAGCGGCGTTCCCTGGTTCACCACGTAAATGCGATCGGAAATCCCCATCACCAGCTTCATATCATGCTCAATCAGCAGAATGGTGGTGTTGTGATGATTACGCAGCTCCGCAATTAATTCGTCCAGCTCTTTGGTCTCTTTCGGGTTCAGACCCGCCGCCGGTTCATCCAGCATCAGGATCTCCGGCTGCGTCACCATGCAGCGGGCGATCTCCAGACGACGCTGGTCGCCGTAGGCCAGGTTGCTGGCCTGGCGGTTGGCGTGCTCCAGCAGGCCGATACGCTCCAGCCAGGTGGCGGCGCGATCGAGCGCTTCACTCTGCGCCCGACGGAACGCCGGAGTCTTCAACAGGCCCGAAAAGACGCCGGTTTTCAACTGCTGATGTTGCGCAACCAGCAGGTTTTCAATCACCGTCATCTCACGGAACAGGCGGACGTGCTGGAAGGTACGCACCACGCCCATACGGGCAATCTGCTGACCCGGCAGCCCTTCCAGATGCTGATCGCGCAGCATAATGGTGCCGCCGGTCGGTTTATAGAAACCGGTCAGGCAGTTAAAGACCGTGGTTTTCCCGGCGCCGTTTGGCCCGATCAATGAGACGATTTCGCGTGGATGCAACTCCAGTTCAACGTTGTTTACCGCCAGCAGACCGCCAAAGCGCATCATCAGGCCGTTAACGGATAATAATGGCTGACTCATGCCTGCTCTCCTTTCGCTTCCCCGTTTTTCAGTTTCAACTGCGGACGGGTCATCGGCAGCAAGCCCTGCGGACGCCAGATCATCATCAGTACCATCAAACCACCAAGCATCAACATGCTGTATTCGTTGAAGTCACGCATTAGCTCGCGCGATACCACCAGCAGGATAGCGGCGAGAATAACCGCGAACTGCGAACCCATGCCGCCAAGCACCACAATCGCCAGTACAAAAGCGGATTCGGCGAAGGTGAACGACTCCGGGCTGACAAAGCCCTGACGCGCGGCGAACAGCGTTCCGGCGAACCCCGCAAACGCGGCGCTGATGGTAAACGCCGTCAGCTTAATGCGCGTCGGGCTTAAGCCTAATGAACGGCAGGCAATTTCATCTTCACGCAGCGCTTCCCATGCCCGCCCCAGCGGCATACGCAGCAGACGGTTGATCACAAACAGCGAGAAGACGACCAGCAGCAACGCCACCAGGTAAAGCCAAATCACGCGGTCGGATGGATCGTATTTCACGCCGAAGAAGTTGCTGAAGGTATCCCAACCGCCTTCACGGGCGGTACGGCTGAACTCCAGACCGAAGAATGTCGGTTTCGGGATCTGGCTGATACCGTTCGGCCCGCCGGTCACTTCGGTGTTATTGAGCAGCAGGATGCGCACAATCTCGCCAAAGCCTAAGGTCACAATCGCCAGGTAGTCGCCGCGCAGGCGCAATACCGGGAAGCCGAGCAGGAATCCCGCCGCCGCTGCAACCAGCCCCGCCAGCGGCAGGCAGGTCCAGAACCCCAGACCGTAATAGTGGTTCAGCAACGCGAAGGTATACGCGCCAATGGCGTAGAAACCGCCGTAGCCCAGCACCAGCAGACCAGACAGCCCCACCACCACGTTCAGCCCAAGACCGAGGATGATGTAAATCATGGTCAGCGTGGCGATATCAACGGTGCCGCGCGACACCATAAACGGCCACACAACGGCGATGACCAGCAGCGCAATCAGGAACAGCTTCTGCTTCACGGTTGAGCCATCAATCGCTGGCAGAACAAATTTAGGCCCGGAAATGCCCTTCAGGCTTTTCTGGAAAATCGGTCGCAGCAACTGGAAGAAAAAGACCACGGCAGTACCGATAAACACCCACTGCCAGCGAATATCCGCAGCAGTCCCCACCACCAGTTTGGTGCCATCGAGTTCCAGTTGAACGCCCATAAAGACGCCCGCCAGTACGAAAAACATGGCGGCAGAGAGCAGCGCCATCGCAAAATGCATCGGTTTCATACTTTCTCTACCTCCGGGCGGCCCAGGATACCGGTCGGCATGACCAGCAGCACCAGAATCAGCAGCGCAAACGACACCACATCTTTATATTCGGTACTCAGATACGCAGAGGAGAGCGCTTCGGCGACGCCCAGAATCAGGCCGCCAATCATCGCGCCAGGAATGCTGCCGATGCCGCCAAGCACAGCGGCGGTGAAGGCCTTCATCCCGGCCATAAAGCCAATATACGGGTTGATAACGCCATAGAACTGACCGAGCAGCACGCCCGCCACCGCCGCCATCGCCGCGCCAATCACAAAGGTCAGCGCAATCACGCGGTCGGTATTAATGCCCAGCAGACTCGCCATTTTCAGGTCTTCCGCACAGGCGCGGCAGGCGCGTCCCATACGGGAGTAACGGATGAACAGCGTCAGCGCCAGCATCGCCAGGAAAGTGACAATCCAGATGACCAACTGCATGGTGGTAATGCTGGCGGCGAAGTTCTCGCTGCTGCCGATAATCCACTGGCCGTTAAACAGGCTGGGGAGCGCCACGTCACGCGAACCTTCGGTAAGACTGACGTAGTTTTGCAGGAAAATAGACATCCCGATCGCGGAGATGAGCGCAATCAGTCGCTTGGAACTGCGCACTGGCCGATAGGCCACCCGTTCAATACTCCAGCCATAGGCGCTGGCGATAATGATAGCCCCGACGAACCCGGCAGCGACCAGCAGCCAGCTGGTATCAATGCCCATCATCATGAGCGCGGCGATGATCATGAAAGAGACATAGCTGCCGATCATATAGACCTCGCCGTGGGCGAAGTTGATCATGCCGATAATGCCGTAAACCATCGTATAGCCGATAGCGATCAGCGCATAGGTGCTTCCCAGCGTGACGCCGTTAAACATCTGCTGCAAGAAATAGAGAAACTGCTCGGACATAAGGTAACCTTTCTCAACCCGCCCGTTTTGCGCGGGCAGAGGGATAACTTGTCTTCAGGCGTTATTTGGCAACGGTCGATGAGCCGTCGGCATGCCACTGGAAGACACCAAACTCAAATCCCTTCAGATCGCCTTTTTCATCCCAGTTCAGCGGCCCAATCACGGTATCAGCCCCGTGTGCTTTCAGATCTTTCACCAGATCGAGCGGCGCTTTGCTGCCGGTACGATCCATTGCGGTTGCCAGCGACTGCACCGCAGCGTAGGTGATCCACACGTAAGGGCCGGTAGGATCTTTTTTGTCGGCTTTAAGGGCATCGACAATGCCTTTGTTCGCCGGGTCCTGGTCATAGCGTTTTGGCATCGTCACCAGCATGCCTTCTGCCGCCGCGCCAGCAATGTTGGACAGTGAGGCATTGCCCACGCCCTCTGGCCCCATAAACTGGGTTTTCAGGCCGATAGCGCGCGCCTGGCGCAGCATCTGGCCCATTTCCGGGTAGTAACCGCCGTAATAAACGAAGTCGATATTCTCTTTTTGCAGGCGGGCAATCAGCGCGGAAAAGTCTTTCTCGCCAGCGGTAATCCCGTCAAAGAACACGATATTGGCGTTGCCCGCTTTCAGGCTGTCCTGTACGGAACGCGCCAGACCTTCGCCGTACTGCTGCTTATCATGAATAATGGCGATACGCTGCGGCTTCACTTTCTCAAGAATGTATTTCGCCGCCGTTGGCCCCTGGGAGGAGTCCAGGCCCGCCGTACGCATGATGTGTTCGTAGCCGCGCTGCGTCAGTTCCGGGTTTGTGGCGCCCGGGGAGATCATCAGGATGCCTTCATCTTCATAGATATCAGACGCGGGCTGTGTGGAAGAGGAGCACAGGTGGCCGATAACGTACTGAATGCCGTCGTTGACGATTTTGTTCGCCACCGCGACAGCCTGTTTCGGGTCACAGGCGTCGTCATACTCAACGCCCACCAGCTTATCGCCTTTGATGCCGCCTTTGGCGTTGATGTCTTTAATGGCCTGACGCGCGCCGTTAAATTCCATATCGCCCCACTGCGCTACCGGGCCGGACATCGCCCCGACAACGGCGACTTTAATATCGTCCGCCATTGCCGTATGCGACATCGCCAGTGCAACCACTCCTGCGATGATCGTTTTCGCATTCCGTTTCATTTACTGAATCCCCATTCGTGACGTTATTACACTTCATCCTTCAAGCTGCCCCGGTGTTGGCTACGTGCGTTCACCCCACTCACTAACTTATGTAAGCACCTGGGGATTCACGCTCTTGCCGCCTTGATGCACCTTGAATGATTTTGTGTATATATTTTGTATTTATGTGGTTAAAAAGCAGACTGTGCTTTTTTTGAACTATGCTATTTTTACCTGTTGCATTAATGGTTTAGCACAGCTTTTTATGCAAAATCAGAGCAAACACTCTATTTTTCAGTCGATTAAGAAAAGATAATATTCTGATTTCAGCTATAGATAAACAAAAAAAAGCGCACTTGTCAGCATAAAATAACGGTACAAAGGGCGGAATAAAACGCTGCCTTCCAGGGGATTATCCTGCCTGTTTTTCATTCTCTGATGTTTCAAACTGTACTTATCGTTGCCAAAAAACTAATCGCCTGGTAAATGAAATAAAAAAGAGAAAGTGTCGGAACACATTATTTCGGTACACTGGTTCTCTCTTTGGTGATTTGGACATGCTGTCGATGAAGCTGACCATCGTTCGTTTAGAAAACTTTAGCGCCCAGGATCTCATCGATCTGGGTAAAATCTGGCCGGAATACTCCGCCTCGTCTTTAAGCGTAGATGATACTCACCGGATCTACGCGGCGCGTTTCAATGAGCGTCTGTTGGGCGCTGTGCGGGTAACGCTAAGCGGTACGCAAGGCGCGCTGGACTCATTGCGGGTTCGCGAGATCACGCGTCGTCGCGGCGTGGGGCAGTATCTGGTGGAAGAGGTGATCCGCAATAATCCGGGCGTTTCAGCCTGGTGGATGGCAGATGTCGGCGTCGAAGAGCGAGGCGTAATGGCGGCGTTTATGCAGGCATTAGGGTTTACGGCGCAGGCGGACGGCTGGGAAAAACGGTAATAAAAAAGCCGGATGGCGCTGACGCTTATCCGGCCTACGTGTTTTGCAACTCTCACGCAATTTTCCAGGCATGCAGGCCGGGTAAGACGAAGCCGCCACCCGGCACTCAATTACCTGGCGTCGGTTGCCGTACCGTCGGCATGCCAGGTAAAGACGCCGAACTCAAAGCCTTTCAGATCGCCCTTCTCATCCCAGGACAACGGCCCCATAACGGTTTCCACGGTATTCGCTTTCAGGTATTTGGCGATTTCAGCCGGATCGTCGGACTGATTCAGACCCGCCTGCAATGACTGCAACGCCGCGTAGGTGGTCCACACAAACGCGCCGCTTGGGTCCTGTTTCTTCGCTTTGATCGCGTCTACAATCGGTTTGTTCGCCGGAACCTGATCGTAGTTCTTCGGCTTGGTGACCAGCATCCCCTCGGCAGACTCACCGGCAATGTTAGACAGCGACACGTTCGCTACCCCTTCCGGCCCCATAAACTTCGTTTTCAGGCCAGCAGCGCGAGCCTGGCGCAGGATCTGCCCCATCTCAGGGTGGTAGCCGCCGTAATACACAAAGTCGATGTTCTCTTTCTTCAGGCGCGCCACCAGGGTGGAGAAATCTTTCTCGCCGGCGGTAATCCCGTCGAAGAACACCACGTTGGCATTGCCTTTTTTCAGGCCATCCTGCACCGCGCGCGCCAGGCCTTCACCGTACTGCTGCTTATCGTGAATAATGGCGATGCGCTGCGGCTTCACGCTTTCCAGAATATATTTCGCCGCCGTCGGCCCCTGATCGGAGTCCAGACCTGTGGTGCGCAGGATCAGCTGATAACCGCGCGCGGTCAGTTCCGGTGCGGTCGCAGCCGGAGTAATCATCAGAATGCCTTCGTCTTCATAGATATCGGACGCAGGCTGCGTGGATGAGGAGCACAGGTGGCCGATAACATATTTAATGCCGTCGTTGACCACTTTGTTGGCTACGGCTACCGCTTGTTTCGGGTCGCAGGCATCATCATATTTCACGGCAACCAGCTTATCGCCCTTGATGCCGCCTTTCGCGTTGATATCGGCAATCGCCTGCTCCGCGCCGGTAAATTCCTGATCGCCGTACTGCGCTACCGGGCCGGACATCGCGCCGACAACGGCCACTTTGATATCCTTAGCAAATGCCATATTGCTCAAAGACAGGGCGATACATCCTGCCAATAACGCTTTACCCTTCATATTCATCCTGAGAATCCCCATTATTGTGGTTATTACGTATGTTGTGATGTTGTTGTTCAGCACTTTATTTCAATTAATGGTAAGCCACCCGTGCTTTAGCAGCATACTCTGCTAAAACATACCCGATTTTTATGATTTTGGAATAGCTAATTTGACAGTCAGATAACAAGTTGATGACAAAACGGGGCGCCGCCGCAACGGGCGGCGTCGGTTTATCGTGTCAGCGAACGCGTAATGATCTCCAGCGCTTTACGGAACTGCGCATCGGGGATCGTCAGCGGATAGAGGAAGCGGATCACGTTGCCGTAAACACCGCAGCTGAGCAGCAGCAGACCCTCCTGCAATGCGCGATCCTGCACCTGCTGGGTAAATTCCGGGGACGGCTGACCGGTTTGCGGATCGGTAAACTCTACCGCCACCATCGAGCCCTGCGCGCGGATCTCGGCAATGAACGGGCAGGCGGCTTTCGCTTTGTTCAACACCTCAACCAGATGCTGACCAAGCTGCGTGGCGCGAGTGCAGAGATCGTCTTCTTCAATCACATCAAGCACCGCATGCGCGGCGGCCACCGCCAGCGGGTTTCCGGCATAGGTGCCGCCAAGACCGCCCGGCGCTGGCGCATCCATCACCTCGGCGCGACCGGATACCGCCGACAGCGGCATACCGCCGGCCAGACTTTTGGCCATCGTGATGAGATCCGGCTGAACGCCGTGGTGCTCCATCGCAAACAGTTTGCCTGTACGGGCAAAACCGGTCTGCACTTCATCGGCGATCAGCAAGATGCCGTGGGTATCGCATAACGTACGCAGCGCCTGCATGAAATCCGTTGGCGCGACGTTAAAGCCCCCTTCCCCCTGCACCGGTTCCAGGATAATGGCCGCCACCTGGTCCGGCGCAATATCGGCTTTAAAAATCCGTTCGAGACTGTTCAGCGCATCCGCCGTGGTAACGCCATGCAAAGGATTCGGATATTGCGCGTGATAGACCGATCCCGGGAACGGCCCAAAGCCAATTTTGTAGGGCGCGACCTTACCGGTGAGCGCCATCGTCATAAAGGTTCGCCCGTGAAACGCGCCGCCAAAGGTAATCAGCCCCGGTCGTCGGGTACAGGCGCGCGCAATTTTCACCGCGTTTTCGACCGCCTCCGCGCCGGTGGAGAAGAAAGCCGTTTTCGCCGGGCCGTTGACCGGCACGCGCTCGTTAATACGCTCGGCAAGCGTAACGTAGCTTTCATAAGGCACGATTTGATACGCGGTATGGGTAAATGACTGGAGCTGTTTTTCAATTGCCGCGATGACTTTTGGATGACGGTGCCCGGTGTTTAACACGGCAATTCCGGCGGCGAAATCAATCACCTCATTGCCTTCAATATCCCACAGCGTGGCGTTTTCCGCTCTGTCGGCATAGAAACCGCACATCACCCCGATGCCGCGCGGCGTCGCCTGCAACCGTCTTTCATTCAGTTCGTTATTTTTCACCTTCTCCCCCTAAGATGCGCACAACCCATCGGTAAGTGTTTGCCAGGGGGGAAGAATTCGCCAGAGCGGGGGAGAAAAAAAGCGTTATCCCCGTAGCCCGATAAGCGAAGCGCCATCGGGCATTTATGTCGGCCTGTTTGCCGGATGGCGGCGGTGCCTTATCCGGTCAGGAAAACAAAAAACCCCGGATTCTCATCCAGGGTTTTTCGGGCACTTCGCGGAAATTACGCTTCGATAGCGGCGCGCAGTTTCTTCATCGCGTTCTTTTCAAGCTGGCGTACACGTTCAGCAGAAACGCCATAGCGATCGGCCAGCTCCTGTAGCGTGGACTTATTATCTTCGTCCAGCCAACGGGCGCGAATGATGTCCTGGCTACGCTCGTCCAGACCTTCCATTGCGTGGGTCAGTTTGTTTGCCGCCTGATCTTCCCAGTTATCCTCTTCAATGCCGTCGGCAAAGTTAGAGGTTTTATCCTGCAAATACAGCACTGGCGCCATCGGCTGGCTGTCAGACTCGTCGTCCGAAGACATGTCAAACGTCATGTCCTGCGCCGCCATACGGGATTCCATCTCGCGGACGTCTTTGCTGGTTACGCCCAGTTCGCGCGCCACCATTTCCACTTCATCCTGATTAAACCAGCCCAGACGCTGCTTGGTTTTACGCAGGTTAAAGAACAGCTTACGCTGTGCTTTGGTGGTTGCGACTTTAACGATACGCCAGTTACGCAATACGTATTCGTGGATCTCCGCTTTGATCCAGTGCACGGCGAAAGAAACCAGGCGCACACCCACTTCCGGGTTAAAACGGCGCACGGCTTTCATCAGGCCGATGTTACCTTCCTGAATCAGATCCGCCTGCGGCAGGCCATAGCCCGCATAGTTACGAGCAACATGAACAACAAAGCGCAGGTGAGACAGAATCAGCGTCTTAGCTGCTTCCAGATCGCCCTGGTAATGCAGCTTTTCAGCCAGTGCCCGTTCTTCGTCAGCCGATAACATCGGCCACGCGTTTGCAGCCCGGATGTAAGATTCCAGGTTACCAACAGGGGCTAAAGCTAAATTTTGCATTTCTTTGGTCATTCAAATCCTCTCAATTTATATCGTCTGGCACTGCAAATGAGCAACAAACGTGCCAGCGTTTATGAGCAACGAGAATAGCACTCACTCTTTTATCAGACAGTGATTTTATCCACAAGTTCAATGCAACGTTGTGAATAAATTACGCACAAAATGTGACACCGCTATGAAAAAACACTGTGGGCAGGGGGATGAGATGTTTTGATGCTCTTTCCCTGCGAACGGGAACTCATTGCAGGGAAAGAGTATACCACGCTTTTATTAATCGGGAGTAAAGTGACGTAAATGTTGCACAGTGGCAAGCCACGCCGCAACCCAGCCGATCATCGAGCACACCAGCAGCAGCAACAGGCACTCATCGAACGATAAGCCATTGATATCAAACTTCGTGCCGAAAACCTGCGCCACTTCCGTCACCGCTGACGACAAGCGCATCACCAAAATTTCTGACAAAATCAGTGAAAGAAATGCCCCTGAAAAACCGAGCAGCGCGCCGCCGTACAGGAACGGTCGCAGGATAAATCCATCCGTCGCGCCAATCAGTTTCTGCACGTTGATGGTGTCACGGCGGGCGAAAATGCTCAGGCGCACGCTGTTGCCGATGACGAGGAACACCGCCGCCACCATCAGCACGCCGATCATCGCGGAAACGCGCCCTACCAGCCCGGTCAGCGCCGCCAGACGGGCAAACCAGCTGTCATCCATACGCACTTCATCAATGCCGTTAATCTGCGAGATGCGATCGCGTAGCGTATTCAGCGACTCCGTTCCCTGGAAATCCAGTTTCGGGATCACCACCGCCACTGCCGGAAGCGGATTCTCTTCCAGCATGTCCAGCGCGCCGCCAAAGCCGGACCAGTTGCGGAACTCGCCAAGCGCATCGTCGCGGGAGAGATAGTTGACCTTCTCCACCCCCTGCTCGGCCTGGAGCTGTGCGACCACCCCGGCGGCCGCGTCGTCATCCAGCGTCTTTTGCAGATAAACGGTGATCTGCGGGGACGGATAGTACTGCGTCGCCGCCTGGTTGACGTTCTTATAGACCATGTAGCAGACGCTTGGCAGCGTCAGAGAGATGGCAATCACCATCACCGTCAGAAACGTCGCCAGCGGCTTGCTTTTCAGATCCTGTAACGCGCCCTGGAACGCATAGCGCACCTGCTCGTTAAAGACGTTGGTTTTACGCGAATTCGGCTTTGGCGAGGATTTTGCGCGTCTCGGCGCATTGCGGCCGCCGTCGCCGGACGAACCGCCAGATTTACGAAAACGGTCCAGTCTGCCGCCAAACTGCCTGATTTGGTTGATAGCGTCACGCTTATTCACTGACCAGGCCTCCATGCAAATGACCTTCGCTCAGGGTGAGCATACGGTACGAACGACGGGAGATAAGCCCGATGTCGTGCGTCGCCATCAATACCGTCACCCCAACGCGGTTAAACTCTTCAAACAGACGTAAAATCCCTTCCGATAAGGCATCATCCAGGTTCCCGGTCGGTTCATCCGCCAGCAGCACCGCAGGCTTGTTCACCACCGCACGGGCAATCCCCACGCGCTGCTGCTCACCGCCTGAGAGTTGAATGGGAAAATTCCTCGCTTTGTCCAGCAGCCCGACTTTATCCAGCGCCGCCGACACGCGACGACGGATGTCGTCCCCGCTGGCGCCAGCGATAATCAACGGGATCGCCACGTTGTCATAGACCGTACGATCCATCAGCAGGTGGTGATCCTGGAAAATCATTCCGATCTGACGACGCAGAAACGGCACTTCACGGTTTTTCAGGCGCGTAATGTCATGCCCGCTGAAGAAGATTTTCCCGGCGCTCGGCCGTTCAATCCCACAGATAAGCTTCAGCAGGGTACTTTTCCCCGCGCCTGAGTGGCCGGTCAGAAACGCCATCTCGCCTGGCTGCATGTGGAATGTGACTCCTTGCAGCGCTTGTCTCCCACCGAGATAGGCCTTGCTGACATGTTCAAAGCGAATCATTGTTAATCCTCTCGGGCAAAAAGTGCCTCTATAAAATCGTCCGCCTTAAACGGACGTAAATCCTCGATACGTTCGCCCACACCAATATAGCGGATAGGAATGCCAAACTGATCGGCAACCGAGAAGATAACCCCACCCTTCGCCGTGCCATCCAGCTTGGTCAGGGTGATACCGGTCAGGCCAACCGCTTCATGGAACAGTTTGGCCTGGCTTATCGCATTCTGCCCGGTGCTGGCGTCGATGGTCAGCATCACTTCATGCGGCGCATCTTCGTCGAGTTTCTTCATCACGCGAACGATTTTTTTCAGTTCTTCCATCAGGTGCGCTTTGTTCTGCAAGCGACCTGCGGTATCGGCAATCAGCACATCCACATTACGCGCTTTCGCCGCCTGGATGGCGTCAAAGATAACGGAAGCGGAATCCGCGCCGGTATGCTGGGCGATAACCGGAATGTTGTTACGCTGGCCCCAGACCTGCAACTGCTCTACCGCCGCCGCACGGAAGGTATCCCCCGCCGCCAGCATCACGGATTTGCCCTGCTGCTCGAACTGACGCGCCAGCTTACCGATCGTGGTGGTTTTCCCCACGCCGTTAACGCCAACCATCAGAATAACAAATGGCGTTTTGCCTTCAATATTAAGCGGTTCGTCAACTTTTGCGAGGATATCGCCCATCTCGTCTTTCAGCAGGCCATACAGCGCTTCGGCGTCATGCAGCTGTTTGCGGCTGGCGCCCTCTGTCAGGTTAGCGATGATCTTGCGGGTGGTTTCCACGCCCACATCGGCAATCAGTAACTGCTCTTCCAGTTCTTCAAACAGATCATCGTCGATTTTCTTACCACGGAACAGACTGATAAATCCTGAACCGAGATTTTCTTTTGTTTTCAGAAGACTACGTTTCAGGCGCGCAAAGAAACCTTCTTTTGTCGGCTTCTCTTGTTCCTGAATCACCTCCTCAACTGGCGTCTCTTCTTCTGCCGCCGGCACGACAACCACCGCGTCTTCCGCCGCTTCCACCACCAGCGCCTGCGCTTCCCGTTCTTCGTCGGTCAGTTGCGGTTCGTTTTGCGCCTCTTCTTCTACCGCCTCCACGATCTCTACCGTTTCCGCTTCGGCCTGCCACTCTTCAGGCGACGTCTCTTCGACGTTCACCTCTTCCAGCAGCGGCAGTTCTTCATGTTCCACCACCGCCTGCGGCTCAACGATGTCTTCTTCAACCACGGGGTCAACAACAGGCTCTACGACAGGCTCTGGCTCAACCGGCTGCGGTTTTTCGCTTTCCTGAACCTGTTCGGTGACGTTCACCACGGCTTCGGCGAAAGCGTCGGTTTCCGCCTTGCCGTGGGCGTGCGTTTCCGCGTCGGCCTCTGCCGCCGTCTCAACCGGCGTCTCTGGCGCTAACGGTTCTTCAACACGCTGTTGTTCTTCGGTTTTTTGTTCCTGTTCCTGCTCTTTTTCACCAAAGCCCAGCCAGGAAAAGAAGCCACGTTTTTTCTGTTTTGCCATCTGCGACTGTACTCCTCGCGGTTAATATCTGGCGCTATATACATGGAAGCTAAAAAAATGATGAAATAGTCTACCACTTAACTTAATTCACATCACCGCCTGGAATGACACGTCAGCAGCGGATTGAGCAATAGAAATGAAAAAACCGAATCACTCTGGCAGCGGTCAAATCCGCATTATTGGCGGACAATGGCGGGGCCGTAAACTTCCGGTTCCCGACAGCCCAGGGCTGCGCCCGACAACCGACCGGGTTCGCGAGACGCTGTTTAACTGGCTGGCACCGGTCATGGTAGACGCCCACTGTCTGGATTGTTTCGCCGGAAGCGGCGCGCTGGGGCTGGAAGCGCTTTCCCGCTATGCGGCGGGCGCGACGTTGCTGGAGATGGATCGCGCCGTGTCACAGCAGTTACAAAAGAATCTTGCTACGCTAAAGGCAGGCAACGCCCGCGTGGTCAACACCAATACGCTGGCCTTTCTGGCGCAGACCGGTACGCCGCACAACGTGGTGTTTGTCGATCCCCCGTTTCGCAAAGGGCTGCTGGAAGAGACGTTAAGCCTGCTGGAAACGCACGGCTGGCTGGCTGATGACGCGTATATTTACGTCGAAAGCGAAGTCGAAAACGGTCTGCCGCCCGTCCCGGCAAACTGGTCGTTGTATCGTGAAAAAGTGGCCGGGCAGGTCGCATACCGCCTGTATCAACGGGAAGCACAAGGAGAAAGCGATGCTGATTAATCTGGGTCGATTACTGATGCTCTGCGTCTGGGCATTTTTAATTCTTAATCTGGTACAGCCTTTCCCGCGCCCGCTGAATATTTTCGTCAACGTCGCACTGGTCTTTATGGTGCTGATGCACGGTATGCAGCTGGCGCTGTTAAAAAGCACCATGCCTAAAGATGGCCCGCAGATGACCACCGGCGAGAAAATCCGTATTTTTCTGTTCGGCGTGTTTGAGCTGCTGGTGTGGCAGAAGAAATTTAACGTTAAAAAATAACCTTTTGCCGGATGGCGGCTGCGCCTTATCCGACCTACAACCCCCTCAGACCGTAGGCCCGATAAGCAACACGCCATCGGGCGAAATCTTATGGCTGGGCGACAAAATCGACAAACCGCGAACCTTTGTAGCTCAGCGTGCCTTTATCCCCGACCGTTAACGCATGGTACTGTTGGGCATCCAGCCGGAACGTCTGCTCAAGCCCGCCGCGTTGCGGTTTAAAGCTAACCTCATAGCGCATACTGGTGCCCGCTGGCGTCACCTGCTGCTGACGCGAGCGCCGATCGTTGATCGGCTTTTCGCGCTTATTGCTCACCACTACCTGCTTTTGCTGCAATGGCGCGGCATCGTTATCGGCTTTTTCTCGCCGCTGCGAAACAAAGCGAAACGACGCGGCGATAACAATCAAGCCAATGATAACAATGAAAAAAAGTGGTGGTTTACTCATCATTTTAACCCATCAGAAAATGCGGAAATAAGCATACCCTGCCCGTTATGGTGTTGTCATCTGCCTGCGCCGACCTCTACACTGGACAACAGGGCCGTGAGCATACCGCTCGCGAAAAAATAACGAATTCAAGGAACTAAGATGCTTTGGTCGTTTATCGCTGTCTGTCTTTCCGCATGGCTATTTGTGGACGCATCGTATCGTGGGCCAGCGTGGCAGCGCTGGGTCTTTAAACCTCTCACCCTGATTCTCCTTCTTTTACTCGCCTGGCAAGCGCCGATGTTCGACGCGATCAGCTACCTTGTGCTGGCGGGCCTGTGCGCCTCGTTGCTGGGTGATGCGTTGACGCTGTTGCCGCGCCAACGTCTGCTGTACGCCATTGGCGCATTCTTCCTGTCACATCTGCTGTACACCCTCTATTTCGCCAGCCAGATGACGCTGTCGTTCTTCTGGCCCTTGCCGTTAGTGCTGCTGGTGTTGGGCGGGTTGCTGATTGCGGTGATCTGGACGCGTCTGGAAGAGCTGCGCTGGCCGATATGCACTTTTATCGCCATGACGCTCATGATGGTCTGGCTGGCCGGTGAACTGTGGTTCTTCCGCCCGACCGCCCCGGCACTCTCTGCTTTTATGGGCGCATCGTTGTTATTCCTCGGCAACATCGTCTGGCTGGGCAGCCATTACCGCTGCCGCTTCCGCGCGGATAACGCTATTTCCGCCGCCTGCTACTTTGCCGGGCACTTCCTGATTGTCCGCTCGCTTTATCTTTAATAACGCTTGACTCTGGAGTCGACTCCAGAGTGTATCCTCCGGTTAATGAGAAAATTATCATCAACCGGAGGATGCCATGTTGACACCCGATACTGATGGCAAAAAAGTCCCACAATTTTCATCCTTCAAACTGGCGCCAGCCCCCCGGAAGGTAGATGACTGCTGCTGTGAGGGCGCCTGCGCAACGGAAGCTCTCGTCCCCGACACCATCGAAGGGACGCGTTATACCTGGAAAGTCGCCGGTATGGACTGCGCCGCCTGCGCCCGTAAAGTCGAAAACGCCGTGCGCCAGGTCGGGGGCGTCAATCAGGTACAGGTGCTGTTCGCCACCGAGAAACTGGTGGTGGATGCGAATGCCGATATCCGCCAACACGTTGAACGCGCCGTACAAAAGGCGGGCTATACCCTGCGTGATGAACAGGCCACAGCAGAGGCGCGCGAATCCCGGCTGCAAGAAAACCTGCCGCTGATCACGCTCATCATTATGATGGCGATTAGCTGGGGGCTGGAGCAATTCAACCATCCGTTCGGCCAACTGGCGTTTATCGCCACCACGCTGGTCGGCCTGTATCCCATTGCCCGTCAGGCGCTGCGCCTGATGAAAACCGGTAGCTGGTTCGCCATCGAAACGCTGATGAGCGTGGCGGCGATTGGCGCGCTGTTTATTGGCGCGACGGCGGAAGCGGCGATGGTGCTGCTGTTATTTCTGATCGGCGAACGCCTCGAAGGGTGGGCCGCCAGCCGCGCCCGCAAAGGGGTCAGCGCGCTGATGGCCCTCAAACCGGAAACCGCCACGCGCCTGCGCGATGGCGTGCGCGAAGAGGTGGCGATCAACACCCTGCAACCCGGCGACATTATCGAAGTGGCGGCAGGTGGGCGCTTACCCGCCGACGGCAGGCTGGTCTCCGGTTTCGCCAGTTTTGATGAGAGCGCGCTCACCGGCGAGTCGATTCCGGTCGAGCGCTCAACGGGCGAGAAAGTCCCCGCCGGCGCCACCAGCGTGGATCGGCTCGTCACGCTGGAGGTGCTGTCAGAACCGGGCGCCAGCGCGATTGACCGTATCCTGAAGCTGATTGAAGAAGCCGAAGAACGCCGTGCGCCCATTGAGCGTTTTATTGACCGCTTCAGCCGGATTTACACCCCGGTGATTATGGCCGTCGCGCTGCTGGTCACGCTGGTGCCACCGCTGCTGTTTGCCGCGTCCTGGCAAGAGTGGATTTATAAGGGACTCACGCTGTTACTGATTGGCTGCCCGTGTGCGCTGGTCATTTCCACTCCGGCGGCCATCACCTCCGGGCTGGCGGCGGCGGCACGTCGCGGGGCGCTGATTAAAGGCGGCGCAGCGCTGGAGCAGCTGGGCAGAGTCACTCAGGTGGCGTTCGATAAAACCGGCACCCTGACCGTAGGGAAACCGCGCGTCACCGCCATCCATCCGGCAAGCGGGATCGGCGAAGCGGAGCTGCTGGCGCTGGCGGCGGCGGTGGAACAAGGCGCGACGCACCCACTGGCTCAGGCCATTGTGCGTGAAGCGCAGACGCGTGAGCTGACCATTCCGCCAGCGCTGGAGCAGCGCGCGCTGGTCGGTTCGGGTATCGAAGCTCAGGTTAATGGCGAGCGCATCCTGATTTGCGCCGCAGGCAAACGCCCGGCGGAAGCCTTTGCCGGGCAAATCAGCGAACTGGAAAGCGCCGGACAGACGGTCGTGCTGGTGCTGCGCAACGACGACGTACTCGGCGTGCTCGCCCTACAGGATACGCTGCGCGATGACGCCCGCACCGCGATCGGCGAGCTTAATCAGTTAGGGGTGAAAGGCGTGATCCTGACCGGCGATAACCCACGCGCGGCAGCGGCCATTGCCGGAGAGCTGGGCCTGACGTTTAAAGCGGGCCTGCTGCCGGAAGATAAAGTCCGGGCGGTGACGGCGCTCAATCAGCACGCCCCGCTGGCGATGGTGGGTGACGGCATTAACGACGCCCCCGCAATGAAGGCCGCCGCGATAGGTATCGCGATGGGAAGCGGAACGGATGTCGCGCTGGAAACGGCAGACGCGGCCCTGACGCATAACCGCCTGCGCGGACTGGTACAGATGATCCAGCTGGCGCGCGCCACCCACGCCAATATTCGTCAGAACATCACGATTGCCCTGGGGCTGAAAGGGATCTTCCTCATCACCACGCTGCTCGGCATAACCGGTCTGTGGCTGGCCGTGCTGGCGGATACCGGGGCGACGGTGCTGGTGACTGCCAACGCGCTGCGGCTGTTGCGTAAAGGGTAGATTGTCGTCTGATGGCGCCAGGCTTATCAGGCCTACGGGGATCATGGCACGAACCCACGCAGGCCTGCTCATCCGGCGAAGCGAAGGCGCTTACTGCACGTCGGCAATCGCCTTCATCAACGCCTGGTGTTTTTCGCCATACTGCGCGCGTACCGGCTCGGTGGCCTTCACGAAATACGCTTTATCAATTTCGTGGAACTGCACGCCGCCAGCCTTCATCTTCGCTAATGCCTCCTGGTTGTAGGCATCCCACAATTTACGCTGCTCAAACTGCGCTTCGCGCGCCAGCGTCAGGATCTTCTGCTGCTCATCCGCAGTCAGCTTGTCCCACTTCACTTTGGAATAGAGCAGCATTTCCGGGGTGATAAAGTGCCCGCTGAGGGTGTAATTCTTCGCAACCGGCATGTAGTTATGCGCGACAAAAGTCGGCGGGTTGTTTTCCGCACCGTCAATCACGCCGGTCTGCATACCGCTAAACACCTCGCTCACCCCCATCGCCACCGAGTTCGCCCCCATGTCTTTCAGCGTATCCAGCGCCACCGGGCTTCCCTGCACGCGAATCTTCATACCGTGGAGATCTTCCGGCTTTTCCACCGGGTTTTTGGTAATCAGGTTGCGCGTCCCGGAGTCCATCCAGCCAAGAAACACCAGACGTGATTTCGGGTTGTTCGTCAGCTTATCGCCAATGCTTTTCCCGATATCGCCATCAATAATTTTGTGCATGTGGTCTTCGTCGCGAAACACATAGGGCAGCGTAAAGACTTCGATATCCGGCAGAATAGCCGCCACCGGCGCCATCGATACGCGAATCATATCAATCGCGCCGATTTGCGCCTGTTCAATCATCTGTTTCTCATCGCCCAGCACGCCGCCCGGGAACACTTTAATTTCCAACTTACCGTCGGTTTGTTGTTTGAGTTTTTCGCCCATTTTCTGCACGGCGACGACATTCGGATAGCCCTGCGGATGGACATCCGCCGCTTTAATAACCTGCGCGAAAACGGAATGGGAAAACAGTATTGACGCGGTAGCCAGGCACAGGGAAGCCGCGAGCGGCTTGAGAGTCACTTTCATCGGGTCAGCTCCAGAGGTTGAGAGGGTAGCGTTAAAACATTGTTTTAGTTTTTACGCTTAAACCGTAGCCGATGCCCTGAAAGATGAAGGTGAAGTGCTTCACAAAAAAGCAGGAAAAATTGAAACGATGGTTTAAAAATGTCGCAGCGGTCACGCCGGTTTTATCCGGCTGAGACTCAATGCTTTTTACGCAGCAAATAACGATACGGCAGCGAATCCGTCTCTTTCGCCATCAGCTCATGTTCCATAAACGTACAAAAGCCAGGAATATCGCGGGTTGTCGCCGGATCGTCGGCAATAATCAGCAGCGTTTCGCCCGTTTGCATGTTACGCACGGTTTTACGCACCATCATTACCGGTTCCGGGCAGCGTAGCCCCTGGGCATCAAGCGTATGGTCGGGGGAGGAAAACAGATCGGTCATCTTCGTCTCATTCACTAAAAAAACGGCTGTAGTTTACGCCCTGTTTGCCCGTAAGCAAATCAAGTTAACGATTGCGTGAAAAACAACCATTGCAATACGTTTTCAAAGCAGTATGATGCGGCGGTTTTATTGGGTTCCCTCACCCCAAATATCGATCAAAAAGGTACAATATGAACTCCTTTACTCAAATACAGCGCGTAAAAGCGTTGTTCTGGCTATCGCTATTCCACTTACTGGTGATCACCTCCAGTAACTATCTGGTACAGCTTCCGATCTCTGTTTTCGGGTTCCACACGACGTGGGGCGCCTTTAGCTTTCCCTTTATTTTTCTCGCGACCGACCTGACCGTGCGCATTTTTGGCGCGCCGCTGGCACGACGGATAATCTTTGCGGTGATGATCCCGGCGCTGCTCATCTCCTATGTCATCTCATCGCTGTTTTATATGGGTTCCTGGCAGGGATTCGGCGCGCTGCTGCACTTCAACCTGTTTGTCGCGCGTATCGCCACCGCCAGCTTTATGGCATATGCGCTGGGCCAGATTCTGGATGTACACGTCTTTAACCGCCTGCGCCAGAACCGCCGCTGGTGGATGGCTCCTACGGCCTCCACGCTGTTTGGCAACGTCAGCGATACCCTCGCCTTCTTCTTCATCGCTTTCTGGCGCAGCCCCGATGCCTTTATGGCCGAGCACTGGATGGAAATCGCCCTTGTCGATTACTGCTTCAAGGTGCTCATCAGCATTATTTTCTTCCTGCCGATGTATGGCGTATTGCTGAATATGTTGCTGAAAAGGCTGGCAGATAAATCTGAAATCTCGGCATTGCAGACGAGTTAAAGGTTCATTTTCCGAGTTGTGATAAGATGGATGAATGAGCCGTTATGGCCGTTTATCGAAAGGAAGAAGTCAATGCGCAATCTGGTTAAATATGTCGGTATTGGCCTGCTGGTTATGGGGCTTGCGGCCTGTGATAACAACGATACCAATGCTCCGGCAGAGGGAACCTCTACGGAAAGCAACGCAACCGGACAACCTGTCAGCCTGCTGGACGGTAAGCTGACGTTCTCACTGCCAGCGGATATGACCGACCAGAGCGGCAAGCTGGGCACTCAGGCCAATAATATGCACGTCTACTCTGACGCGACAGGCCAGAAAGCGGTGATCGTGATTGTTGGCGATAACACCAATGAAGACCTCGCCGTGCTGGCGAAACGTCTGGAAGATCAACAGCGCAGCCGCGACCCGCAGTTGCAGGTCGTGACCAATAAAGCCATCGAGCTGAAAGGCCACACGCTGCAACAGCTGGACAGCATTATCTCTGCGAAAGGCCAGACCGCGTACTCTTCCGTACTGCTGGGCAAAGTGGATAACCAACTGCTGACCCTGCAAATCACGCTGCCAGCAGACGATCAGCAGAAGGCGCAAACCGCCGCTGAAAACATCATTAACACACTGGTTATCCAGTAACGGTTAAGACGATGACACGGCCTCCTGCGATACCGCCGGAGGCCGTTTTTTTAACCGCCAGGTCAGCAACAGCGCAATCGCCACCAGACCCGCCGCCGCCAGATAGATAACCGGCACACCCGCCCAGGTCATCAGCAGCCCCGCCAGCGGCCCGGTCACGCCCAACGATAAATCCATAAACACCGTATAGGTCGCCAGCGCCGCCCCTTGATTCTGCTGCGGCACCGCCTTTACCGCCACCACGCCCAGCGCCGGGAAGACCAGCGAGAACCCCGCCCCCGCCAGTAGCACGCCAATTTTCGCCATCCACGGCATCAGCGCAACGCCCACCAGCAGCAACCCAATAATCTCCACGCTAAAGCAGATCATCGCCACGTTTAAGCCGCCTAACCGATTGATGCCATTGGGGAACAATAAACGGGCGCCCACAAACGCACAGCTAAACAGCGTGAGCGCGAAGGCGGCGCCATCCCACCCTTTCGCGTCATAAAACAGCGTGATGAAGGTGGCGATAACGCCGAATCCCGCGGATGCCAGCGCCAGCGCCATTCCATACAGCCAGACGCGCCCAAGCACGGCGCGAAACGGCAGCGGTTTGCCCTTACTGGCTTTCACCGCCGGGCGCGGGAGCGCAAACAGCACGGCCAGCAGCGCCACGCCCATGATCGTCAACGCCAGCCCCTGTAACCCGCCCCAGGCGTAAAACAGCACGCCAAGCGGGGCGCCCATCGCCATCGCGCCATACGTGACAATACCGTTCCACGAAATCACCCGGCCAATATGCAGCGACCCCACCACGCCTACGCCCCAGAGCGTTGATCCGGTTCCGGCGAAGCTTTGTCCAATACCCAGAATGACACGCCCCAGGCATAGCAGCAGCAGGCTTGCAATCGGCCAGCCGCTGACGAATCCCGCCAGGAGATAGCTCAGACCGCTCAGAAAGCAGCCGCACAAACCAAAGACGACAACCTTTTTCGGCCCCAGCAGGTCAGCGTAGCGCCCCGCATGAGGGCGGCTCACGAGCGTCGCAAAATATTGTAAGCTTATGACCAGCCCCGCCCAGAAGGCGCTAAACCCCATCACATCATGGACATAGCCCGGCAGGACTGCGAGCGGCAAACCAATCGTCAGGTAACTGGCGAAGTTAAAAATCACAACAGAAACGATACGCAGATTGAGGCGCAATCCGCTAAGCGCCGGTTCAGCGACGGGTTCGGGCATGGGAGGTCACCACGTTTTTACAACAGTGTTTCATTTTTATCATGCTGAGTCGCGAAAATCAGTAGCAAGATTAAGAATATTGGTCTCAGGCCAGGCGCTACACTTAGAAAAAATGCAAAAAGGAAGATGACATGACAACCCCTCAACCCGACAAAACGGGGATGCATATTCTGCTCAAACTGGCGTCGTTGGTCATCATACTGGCAGGGCTCCATGCCGCAGCAGATATTATTGTGCAGCTCTTACTGGCGCTCTTTTTCGCCATTGTCCTCAACCCGCTGGTAACCTGGTTTATTCGTCGCGGCGTTAACCGCCCGGTGGCGATTACCCTCGTGGTGGTCGTGATGCTTATCGTGCTGACGGCGCTGATCGGCGTGCTGGCTGCGTCAATCAATGAATTCGTCGCCATGCTGCCGAAATACAACAAGGAGCTGACGCGTAAGGTTCTGCATTTGCAGGAGATGCTGCCCTTCCTCAACCTGCACATGTCGCCGGAACGCCTGCTGCAACGCATCGACTCCGATAAACTGATGACCTTCACCACCACACTGATGACCGGCCTTTCCGGGGCGATGGCAAGCGTAGTCCTGCTGGTGATGACGGTGGTGTTTATGCTGTTCGAAGTTCGCCACGTTCCCTACAAACTGCGTTTCGCGCTGAACAACCCGCAAATTCACATTGCAGGTTTACACCGGGCGCTCAAAGGCGTGTCGCACTATCTGGCGCTGAAAACGCTGCTGAGCCTGTGGACCGGCGTGATTGTCTGGCTGGGGCTGGCGCTGATGGACATCCAGTTTGCGCTGATGTGGGGCGTGCTGGCGTTTTTACTCAACTATGTCCCTAATATTGGTTCGGTCATTTCGGCGGTGCCGCCGATGATTCAGGCGCTGCTGTTCAACGGTTTCTACGAATGCGTTCTGGTCGGCGCGCTCTTTCTGGTGGTGCATATGATCATCGGCAATATCCTGGAACCGCGCATGATGGGCCACCGCCTGGGAATGTCCACGCTGGTGGTGTTCCTCTCTTTACTGGTGTGGGGATGGTTATTAGGCCCGGTAGGGATGCTGCTTTCCGTTCCGCTTACCAGCGTCTGTAAGATCTGGATGGAGACCACCAAAGGCGGCAGCAAGCTGGCGATTTTACTGGGGCCGGGTCGCCCGAAAAGTCGGTTGCCCGGATAATTAATTTACCTACCAACCAGGGTAGTTTTTATCTACGCACCTGCCCGGTAAACTGTCATGCGTTTTAAATATATGTGGCAGTTTACCTTAAATGAAATATGTCCTGCCGCCCGTTATTTAATAAATAAGAAACAGCATTCGCCGGAATAAAGCGACTTAACTCAAACAGATATAACAATATCGCATTCAGCCGGTTTTCGCGTGAAATGAAAAATGCATAAAATAAAAACCGACGCCATTATGGCTGGCGTTCGTTATTAATAAATTAATAAGCACATTATTAGTCAACTAGTTAATTGATAGGGAGTTTTCATGAAACAATTCATTAAATGGTTTGCCGCTATTGCGGTTGTGGGTGCTCTGGCGGGTTGCGCGCGTACTGCGCCTATCGATCAGGTTCACTCCAGCGTGAGCGCGGGCCATACTCAGGAGCAGGTCAAAAACGCCATTCTGAAGGCCGGCGTTCAACGTCAATGGATCATGTCTGAAGTCGGGCCTGGCGTTATCAAAGGACGTCAGCAGACGCGCAACCACGTCGCTGAAGTGCGCATTACCTACTCCGCCACCAGCTACGACATCAAATACGACAGCAGCCTCAATTTGCAGGCTTCCGGCGGCAAAATTCACAAAAACTACAACCGCTGGGTACATAACCTGGACAAAGACATCCAGGTTAACTTGTCCGCAGGCGCGAGTCTGTAATTCAGGCGGTACGCACTTTCATTCAGGCGGCATTGAGCTGAACGTTCACGCGTCAAAAGCGGCAGCCTGAAAGATGACGCGGATTATTAAAGTCGGGTCGAAGACGGCCCGATAACTCGCTTTTACCCCCTCTTAACAGGTTGTCCCCATTATGTACGAACAGGACTCGCTCAGCGCACTGGATGCCATCACGGAAGCACAACGTATCGCCTTCGCCCCCATGCTTTTCCAGGCCGCATTGTGTCTGCGTAACGCGGGTGTGCTGACATATCTGGATCGGCAGGGTAAACGCGGCGCAACGCTCGACGATATCACTGAAAACAGCAGCATCAATGAATATGCCGCCAGCGTACTGCTGGATATGGGATTAAGCGGACGTATTATTACTCACAAAGAGGGGCATTATTATCTCGCGAAGGTGGGGCATTTTCTTCTGCATGACGCCATGACCCGCATAAATATGGATTTCACCCAGGATGTTTGCTATCAGGGGCTGTTTTATCTGGAAAATGCGCTAAAGGAAGGCAAACCGTCAGGACTGAAAATATTCGGCGACTGGCCAACGATTTATCCCGCGCTGTCGCAATTACCGCAGGCGGCGCGTGACAGTTGGTTCGCCTTCGATCATTACTATTCCGACGGCGCATTTGACGCCGCACTGCCTTATGTATTCGCCAGTCGCCCGGCAACCCTGTACGATGTGGGCGGAAATACCGGGAAATGGGCATTACGCTGCTGCCAGTACGATGAAAATATCGCGGTCACTTTATTAGATTTGCCACAACAAATTGCACTTGCCCGTAAAAATATCGAAAATGCAGGATTATCTCATCGCATAGATTTCCATGCAGTGGATATGCTGGGTGATACGCCTTTACCTGGAGAGGCCGATATCTGGTGGATGAGCCAATTTCTGGACTGCTTTTCACCGGAACAGATTATCACCATGCTCAGTAACGTTGCCCGCGTGATGAAACCCGGCGCAAGGCTGTGCATTATGGAGCTGTTCTGGGATGCGCAGAAATTTGAAGCGGCCTCTTTTAGCCTGAATGCGTCTTCGCTTTATTTTACCTGTATGGCAAATGGCAACAGCCGTTTCTACAGCGTAGAGAAGTTTTATCACTATCTGGACATGGCAGGGTTCCAGGTGGATGAACGCCATGACAACCTGGGCGTTGGGCATACTTTATTGATATGCCAAAAGAAAAAATAACAAAGTGACGTTAAAAAAACGTCACTGGTATCACCGGATTACCGCGGACGCGCGTTGATGAAATTTGCACTAAACATAACAGACTGGCAGGCCAGAGCCCCAGGACTTAGCGAAGCGACCCACTGGCAGCAGTGGTCGCGGGAGCCGTACGCCATCGATCCCGCCGCGCCGCAGGCAAAACTGCACGAACTCCCGATGATGACCGCCCGGCGGCTCAGTTCCGGCAGCAAACTGGCGGTGGAGTGCGGGCTGGCCATGCTGCGTCGCCACGATATCGACGCGGTGCTCTATACCAGCCGCCACGGCGAACTGGAGCGTAACTACCGCATCCTTCACGCGCTGGCGAGGGAACAGGCGCTCTCTCCCACCGATTTCGCCCTGTCAGTACACAATTCCGCGGTCGGTAATCTGACCATTGCCGCAAAACAGCCGATTGTCTCATCCTCGCTTTCCGCCGGGAGAGACACCTTCCAGCAAGGGTTGTGCGAAGTGATGTGCCTGCTTCAGGCGGGTTATCAGCGGGTACTGATGGTCGATTTCGACGGCTTTCTGCCCGAGTTTTACCATCCGCGATTACCGCCGCAGATGCCGACCTGGCCTTACGCCGTCGCCTTTGTCATTGAAGCGGGGAATACGCTGTCCTGCGCCACGCGGCCCGGCGCGCCTCAGGATGAAACGCCGCTTCCGCAAAGCCTGCTGTTTTTACAACGTTACTTACAAAACGCCGACGCCTTTACGCTGCCGGGCGAGCGGGTAGAGTGGCAGTGGAGCCGCGCGTGAACACGCTTCTGGCGCGCCTGGATTGGGCATGGCGACTGGTGATGACCGGTTTTTGTTTTGCCCTGTTCGGCATCGGCGGGCTGTTGCTTTCTGTCGTGTGGTTCAACTTATTGTTACTATTGGTATGGAACCCCGTCAGACGCCGCCGCCTGGCCCGTCGCAGCATTGCGGCCAGTTTTCGCGCCTTTTTAACGGTAGCGAAAACGCTTGGCGTTCTGGACTACCGCATTGAGGGGAGCGACGTGCTGCGACAGGAGAAAGGGTGTCTGGTGGTGGCGAACCATCCCACGCTTATCGATTACGTGCTGCTGGCTTCCGTCATGCCCGAAACCGACTGCCTGGTGAAGAGCGCACTGCTGAAAAACCCGTTCGTCAGCGGCGTTATTCGCGCGGCGAATTACCTGATCAACAGCCAGGCCGACGCTCTGTTACCGGCCTGCCAGCAGCGTCTGGATCAGGGCGACACAATATTGATTTTCCCCGAAGGGACGCGAACGCGACCCGGTGAAAAAATGACGCTGCAACGCGGCGCGGCCAATATCGCCGTACGCTGCGGCAGCGATTTACGCGTAGTGACTATCCACTGTAGCGAGCATCTGCTGGATAAGCAGAGCAAATGGTATGACGTGCCTCCCGCGAAACCTCTGTTTACCGTAGAGGTGCGCGAGCGGATCGCGATCGACCCGTTTAACGATGCAAATTTACAAGAACCGGCGCTGGCGGCAAGGCAGTTGAACCGGCATCTTTTGCTTCAATTACAACCAGGTGCTACACCTCTTTCAGGAATTAATGATGCAAGCGCTCTACCTTGAAATTAAAAATCTCATAATAAATACGCTGAATCTGGACGAGCTGTCCGCTGACGATATCGATACCGAGGCGGCGCTCTTTGGTGATGGTTTAGGACTGGATTCGATCGATGCCCTTGAGCTGGGGCTGGCGGTGAAAAACCAGTATGGCGTGGTGCTCTCCGCAGAGAGCGAAGAGATGCGTCAGCACTTCTTTTCCGTCGCCACGCTGGCATCTTTCATTCACGCTCAACGTGCCTGAGGCGAGTCCGTTATGACAGAACAACATGCCATTTATGAAGAAGTCTCCGCGCTTCTGGTCAAATTGTTTGAAATCGACCCTCAGGACATCAAACCTGAGGCGCGCCTGTATGAAGATCTGGAGCTGGACAGCATCGACGCCGTTGACATGATCGTGCATCTGCAAAAGAAAACCGGTAAGAAAATCAAGCCGGAAGAGTTCAAAGCGGTGCGTACCGTGCAGGATGTCGTCGACGCCGTAGAACGCCTGCTGAAAGAAGCGTAATACGCCATGTCAGGCGCTCACGCGCGTATGGGTATTCAGTTGCTGACCGGCCTGATGCTGCTGGCCTGGCCATTTTTGATCTGGTTTGGGCTGACGCATAACAGCCTCCACTGGCTGCTGCCGCTGATGGCGTTGCTGCTCTTTTTACGCTTTCGTCAGACCCGGCGACAGGCGGGGCCGCTGCGCGTCGTCACTCAGGTGGCGGCGGTGGCGGGCATAGCGCTTTGCGTCGCCAGCTATCTGCTTAAAACACATCAACTGCTGCTGTTTTACCCGGTTGTTGTTAACGGCGTCATGCTTGCCGTTTTTGGCGGCTCGCTGTGGACATCCATGCCGATTGTCGAACGTCTGGCGCGACTGCGTGAACCTGCGCTGCCGGAAGCCGCAGTGCGCTACACCCGTCGCGTAACACAAATCTGGTGCGCCTTTTTCATCGGCAACGGCGGTATTGCGCTCTTTACCGCGCTACACGGCGACATGGCGCTATGGACCGCCTGGAACGGCATGATTGCCTATCTGCTGATGGGCGCGTTGATGGCGGGCGAGTGGCTGGTGCGCCGCCAGGTGATTAAACGAGAAACACAATGAAGCAGACCCTTCCGCTCTCCCGCTGGCTCACCGCGCCACGCCCGGATGAAACGCCTGTTGCCTGGCTGGGTGAGGACACCTGGACGCTGGGCCACCTGCGCCATGACGTCGCGCAGCTGGTGAAACACCTGCAACAGCAGGAGGGCGAGCGCTGGGCGCTGTGTTTTGAGAACAGCTATCTGTTTATTGTTGCGCTGCTGGCAACGCTGCATAGCGGAAAAACGCCCGTTATTCCGGGGCATAACCGCGTCTCTCTGCTGGATGAGCAGCGCGCGCTGTTCAACGGCGTGCTCAGCGATAAGACGTCTGGCTGGCACGGCCCGCTGCTGGTGGTCAATACATCACGACAGTTCAGCACAGAAGCCTTCACATTCGACGATATTGCTGCCGATGCCTTCGTTGAATTGTTTACCTCTGGCTCCACCGGTCAGCCCAAGCGCATCATCAAACCCATCGCGCGGCTGGATTGCGAGGCCGAACTGCTGGCGATGCGTTTTGCCGACCGCCTGGCAGGCTGTCGCGTCGTGGCGTCAGTCGTTCCTCAGCATCTGTACGGTCTGACTTTCCGTATTTTCCTGCCGATGGCGCTCGGCCTGCCGCTTCATGCCGCAATGCTCTACTACGCAGAGCAGCTTGCCGCGCTAAGCCACGACCACCGCTATGCGTTTATCAGCAGTCCGGCGTTCCTGAAACGCCTCGACCACCGGCTCACGCCGCCGCCGGTCAACATGCTCCTTTCCGCAGGCGGTATGCTGCCCTGGGGCGATGTCACGCAAACTGCCGCCTGGCTCAATATCTGGCCGGATGAAATCTACGGCAGCACCGAAACCGGCATTCTCGCCTGGCGCTACCGCCAGCAGGAGGAGATCGCCTGGCTCCCCTTCCCCGGCGTACATTTCCAGCCGGAGGGCGAAGCATTTCGCGCCTTTTCGCCGCTGATCGTGCAGCAGGACGGTCTGTTGCTCGACGATATCCTCCAGTTTGATGAGAACGGCCAGTTCCGCCTGATGGGACGCCGGGGGCGCGTCGTCAAAATTGAAGAGAAACGGATCTCGCTCAGCGAAGTTGAACAGCGACTGCTGGAGCTGAAGGGCATCCGCGAGGCGGTCGCGCTGCCTGTTTCACGCGGCGGTCGTCAGGGCATTGGCGTTCTGCTGGTGCTGGATGACGAAACCCGCCAACAATGGCAGCGCTGCGGCGGCAAAGCCCAGGAACTGACCTGGCGTCGTTCGCTGCTGCCGTGGCTGGAGCCGGTTGCCGTACCTCGCTACTGGCGCGTGATCGACGAGATCCCGGTCAACAGTATGAACAAGCGTGTCTATGCGCAATTACAGGAGTTATTTCATGATACCCCATGAAATTGAGCGCCATCAGGCACAACCCCAACAGCTTGAGATCGTCCTGCATCTCGACCCTTCCTTGTTCTGGTTCAGCGGCCACTTTACCGTGCAGCCGCTGCTGCCCGGCGTCGCGCAACTGGACTGGGTGATGCATTATGCCACCACGCTGCTCACGCCCGGCTGGCGTTTTCACAGCATCCAGAACGTCAAATTCCAGGCGCCGCTGCTGCCTGAAACCACGGTGACGCTGACCCTGAGCTGGCAGGAAACCCGCCAGCTCCTGACGTTTAGCTATCAGCGCCACGATGGCGACGCGCGGCATACCGCCAGCAGCGGGAAGATCCGGTTATGCCGTTGACCTTCACTCCCTGCGTGCTCATCCCCTGCTACAACCACGGCGCGATGATGGCGCGGGTGCTGGCGCGGCTACAGCCGTTTAATCTGTCCTGCATTGTGGTGGATGACGGCAGTGACGAAACAACACGTCGGCAATTAGCGCAGCTGGCGGCTCAGGAACCGAACCTGACGCTGATCCGCCTGCCGGAAAACGCGGGCAAAGGCGCCGCGGTGATTCGTGGGCTACAGGCGGCCTCAGACGCGGGATTTACCCACGCGGTGCAGGTGGACGCCGACGGCCAGCATGCCATTGAAGATATTCCGAAGCTGCTCAAACTGGCGCAGGAAAACCCAGCCGCGCTGATCTCCGGGCAGCCGATCTATGACGATTCCATTCCCCGTTCGCGCCTGTACGGTCGCTGGATAACCCACGTCTGGGTATGGATTGAAACGCTTTCGTTCCAGTTGAAAGACAGCATGTGCGGGTTTCGCGTGTATCCGGTCGCCCCTGTGCTACAACTGGCGCAACGCGTCACGCTCGGCAAACGGATGGACTTCGACACCGAAGTCATGGTGCGCCTCTACTGGCAGGGCAACACCAGCTATTTTGTCCCGACCCGCGTTACCTATCCGCTGGATGGACTGTCCCATTTTGACGCGCTAAAAGACAACTGCCGAATTTCACTGATGCACACCCGCTTGTTCTTCGGCATGCTGCCGCGCATCCCGTCTTTGCTGTTTCGCCGCTCGTCGCCGCACTGGGCGCGCCAGCAGGAAGTTAAAGGGCTGTGGGGAATGCGTCTGATGCTGCTGGTCTGGCGTCTGCTTGGGCGTAAGGCGTTCTCGCTGCTGCTTTATCCGGTGGTCGGCGTCTACTGGCTGACGGCAGCGCACGCCCGCAAAGCATCGCAACACTGGCTGGCCCGCGTGCGAACGCAACTGACGTCACGCCAGCGCCCCGTTCCGTCCCGGCTGACCAGCTTCCACCACTTTCTGCGTTTTGGCGAGGCGATGCTGGATAAAATCGCCAGCTGGCGCGGGGAGCTACAGTTTGGCCGCGATGTGGTCTTTGCGCCGGGCGCAGAAGAGACGCTCAACATCACGGCGCCAACGGGCAAACTGTTGCTGGCCTCGCATCTGGGCGATGTCGAAGCCTGCCGCGCGCTGGCGCAATTGCAGGGCAGCAAAACCATCAACGCTCTGGTGTTCAGCGACAATGCCCAACGTTTTAAACAGATTATGGACGAGATGGCGCCGCAGGCCGGGCTGAACCTGATGCCCGTCACCGACATCGGCCCGGACACCGCCATCCTGCTGAAAGAGAAGCTGGAACGCGGCGAGTGGATCGCCATTGTTGGCGACCGCATTGCGGTTAACCCACAGCGTGGCGGCGAGTGGCGCGTCTGCTGGAGCCGTTTTATGGGCCAGCCCGCGCCGTTTCCGCAGGGGCCATTTATTCTGGCCTCCATCCTGCGCTGCCCGGTTCAGCTTATTTTCGCTCTGCGCCAGAACGGGAAACGGCATATCCACTGTGAACCGTTCGCCGACCCGCTGCTGTTGCCGCGCGCCGGACGCCAGCAGGCATTACAGCAGGCCATCGACCGCTACGCCGAACGCCTTGAACACTACGTGCTACAGTCGCCGCTCGACTGGTTTAATTTCTTCGATTTCTGGCAACTGCCGGATGCCAAAAACAAGGAGTAAAGGGTGCTTAACGATCCCCGTTTTACTGCTGAAGTAGAGCTGACCATTCCGTTCCACGACGTCGATATGATGGGCGTCGCGTGGCACGGCAACTATTTCCGCTACTTCGAGATTGCCCGTGAGGCGCTGCTCAACCAGTTCGACTACGGCTACCGCCAGATGAAAGCGTCCGGCTACCTGTGGCCTGTGGTCGATACCCGCGTGAAGTACCGCAACGCGCTGACATTCGAACAACGCATTCGGGTGCGCGCCCGTCTTGAGGAGTACGAAAACCGCCTGCGCATCGGCTACGAAATTTTTGATGCGCAGACGGGAAAACGCGCCACGACGGGTTACACCATCCAGGTGGCGGTAGAAGAGAAAAGCCGCGAGATGTGCTTCGTCAGCCCGAATATTTTGTTTGAACGTATGGGAGTAACGCCATGAGATTCCTGCCGCTGCTGGCGCTGATCATCAGCCCGTTCGTGAGCGCTCTGACGCTCGACGATCTGCAACAGCGCTTTACCGAACAGCCGGTTGTCCGCGCCCACTTCGATCAAACCCGGACGATTAAGGATCTGCCGCAGCCGCTGCGATCCCAGGGCAGGATGCTGATCGCTCGCGACCAGGGGCTGCTGTGGGATCAAACCGCCCCGTTCCCGATGCAACTGCTGCTGGACGACAAACGGATGGTACAGGTGATCAACGGCCAGCCGCCGCAGGTCATCACCGCCGAAAACAACCCGCAGATGTTCCAGTTTAATCACCTGCTGCGCGCGCTGTTCCAGGCTGACCGCAGCGTGCTGGAGCAGAACTTCCGCGTCGATTTCGCCGATAAAGGCGAGGGGCGCTGGGCGCTGCGGCTAACGCCGATCACCACGCCGCTGGACAAGATTTTCGCCACGATTGACCTGGCCGGACAAACGTATCTGGAGTCAATCCAACTGAATGATAAACAAGGCGATCGCACGGATATCGCACTCACTCAACACCAACTGACGCCCGCTCAACTGACTGATGACGAACGCCAACGTTTTACCGCGCAATAACCGTAAAAGCCTCGCGCTGCTATGGGGTGTCGCCTGCCTGATTATGTTGGGCGCATTGCTGACGCTGCTGCCCCAGTCACGGCTGAACAGCAGCGTGCTGGCAATGCTGCCAAAACAGGCTTTAGGGAACATTCCGCCTGGCCTGAACGACGGTTTCATGCAGCGCCTCGACCAACAGCTGGTCTGGCTGGTAAGCCCGGGTAAACAGGCCGATCCGCAGGTGGCGCGCGACTGGCTCGCGCTGTTGCAAAAATCCCACGCGCTGGCGGACGTCAAAGGCCCGATGGACGCCGACAGCCAGCAGGCATGGGGCGCCTTTTTCTGGCAGCATCGCAACGGCCTGATCGATGAGGCCACCCGCGCTCGTCTGCAAAACGGCGGCGACGCGCAGGCGCAGTGGATTCTGTCTCAGCTGTATTCCGCCTTCTCCGGGGTGAGCGGTAAAGAGCTGCAAAACGATCCGCTGATGCTGATGCGCGGTTCGCAGCTGGCGATGGCGAAAAACGGCCAGCGTCTGCGGCTGATGGACGGCTGGCTGGTCACTCAGGATGAGCAGGAGCACTACTGGTATCTGCTGCACGGCGAGCTGGCCGGTTCGTCGTTTGATATGCAGCAAACGTACCAGCTCGTCACCACGCTCAGCGCGCTGGAAGGTGAACTAAAAACGCGTTATCCGCAGGCGCAGCTGCTGTCGCGCGGTACGGTTTTTTACAGTGATTACGCCAGCCAGCAGGCGAAACAGGATATCTCCACCCTTGGCGTGGCGACGGTTCTGGGCGTGATTCTGCTGATCGTGGCGGTCTTTCGCTCGCTGCGCCCGCTGCTGCTGTGCCTGATATCAATTGGCGTCGGCGCGCTGGCCGGAACCGTCGTCACCCTGTTGATTTTTGGCGAGCTGCACCTGATGACGCTGGTGATGAGCATGAGCATCATCGGTATTTCGGCCGACTATACGCTTTATTACCTGACCGAGTGCATGGTGCACGGCAACGACGCGTCGCCGTGGCAGAGCCTCGCCAAAGTGCGTAACGCCCTGCTGCTGGCGCTGCTGACCACCGTCGCGGCGTATCTGATCATGATGCTCGCCCCTTTCCCCGGCATTCGCCAGATGGCGGTATTTGCCGCCGTGGGATTAAGCGCCTCCTGCCTGACGGTCATTTTCTGGCATCCGTGGCTGTGTCGCGGGCTGCCTGTGCGCCCCGTTCCGGCAATGGTGCTGATGTTGCGCTGGCTGGCGGCGTGGCGGCGCAATAAAAAACTGTCCATCGGCCTGCCCGTGGCGCTGGCGATCTTCTCGCTGGCGGGCATCGCAACGCTGCATGTGGATGACGATATTTCACAGCTACAGGCGCTGCCGCAGCAGATTCTGGCGCAGGAAAAAGCGATCACCGCCCTGACCGGGCAGAGCGTCGATCAGAAATGGTTTGTGGTTTATGGTCAGTCCGCACAGCAAACGCTGGAGCGGCTGGAAGCCTTTACCCCAGCGCTGGAACAGGCAAAGCGCGACGGGCTGCTCAGCGGCTATCGCACGCTTCCGATCAACTCGCTCGCCCGTCAGCAGCAGGATCTGAAGCTACTGAAAAACGCCGCTCCGGCGGTGAGCCGCGCGCTACAGAATGCCGGGCTTTCCACGGTTAACCCGGATCTGAACGCCATGCCGGTAACGGTGGACGCCTGGCTTGCCAGCCCGGCCAGCGAAGGCTGGCGGCTGCTGTGGTTGACGCGGGAGAATGGCGAAAGCGGCGTGCTGGTGCCGGTAGACGGCGTGAAGCGGAGCGCCGCGCTGAACGCCCTCGCCACGCAATATTCCGGCGTGGCGTGGGTTGACCGAAAAAGCACCTTCGACACGCTGTTCGCCCTCTATCGCAATGTGCTGACGGGACTGCTGTTTGTGGCGCTGGCGGTCATTGCCTGCGGCGCGATGATCAGGCTTGGCTGGCGCAAAGGACTGGTAAGCCTGGTGCCGTCAGTGCTGTCGCTGGGCTGCGGTCTGGCGGCGCTGACATTGAGCGGCCATGCGGTCAATCTGTTCTCGCTATTGGCGCTGGTGCTGGTGCTGGGGATTGGCATCAACTATACGCTGTTTTTCAGCAACCCACGCGGAACGCCGCTGACCTCGCTGCTGGCGATTACGCTGGCGATGATGACCACGCTGCTGACCCTCGGCATGCTGGTCTTTAGCGCCACCCAGGCCATCAGCAGTTTCGGTATCGTACTGGTCAGCGGGATTTTCACCGCATTTCTGTTATCGCCTCTGGCAATGCCCGGTAAAAAAGAGAAAAAAAGAAGATGATCAAACAAACAGCGCGCTGGTTGAGACACCTTTTGCCGGATGGCGGCTTTGCCTTATCCGGCCTACGCCAGCGCACAAACCGCAGGCCGGATAAGCGTAGTGCCATCCGGCAGTTTCTGCTGATGACCGCGGCGCTCATTCTAACCGGATGCAGCCACTCGCAGAAAGCGCCGGAAGGCCGCCCGCAGGCGTGGCTGGAACCCGGCGCGCGCGTCACGCTGCCTGCGCCGGGCATCTCTCCGGCGGTCAGTTCGCAACAACTGCTCACCGGCAGCTTTAACGGCAAAACCCAGTCGCTGCTGGTGATGCTCAATGCCGACGAGCAAAAAATCACCCTTGCCGGACTGTCGTCGGTTGGCATCCGCCTGTTCCTTGTCACCTATGATGAGAAAGGGCTGCACACCGAGCAGTCCATCGTGGTGCCGCAGCTGCCGCCCGCCAGCCAGGTTCTGGCCGACGTAATGCTCAGCCACTGGCCGATTAGCGCCTGGCAGCCGCAGTTGCCGACGGGATGGACGCTCACCGACAACGGCGACAAACGCGAGCTGCGCAATGCCAGCGGTAAGCTGGTGACGGAAATTATCTATCTGAACCGCAAAGGCAAACGCGAGCCGATCAGCATTGAGCAGCATGTGTTCAAATACCACATCACCATTCAATATCTGGGTGACTGATATGATCTATATTTCTGCGGTCGGTATGATCAACGCGCTGGGCAACGATACGGATGAGATCGCCACGAACCTGACACGCGGCGTGGCGCCTGGCATGCGCCCTCGCTCCGGCTGGCTACAGGGGCATCCACAGGCGGTGCTCGCCGGTGTTGACGGCGAACTGCCCGCCATCCCCGATGACTTTGCCGCTCACCGTTCGCGCAACAATCAGCTGCTGCTGGCCGCGCTCGCGCAGATCCAGCCCCGGGTGGATGAGGCCATCGCGCAGTATGGCCGCGATCGCGTCACCGTGGTACTCGGCACCAGCACCTCCGGCCTCGACGAGGGTGATGCCCATGTCAACCTGACGCTAAACGGCCAGGAAAGCCTCTCCTGGCAGTACCCGCAGCAGGAGCTGGGCGATCCGTCGCGCTTTCTCAGCCACTGGCTGGCGCTTGATGGCCCGGCGTTTACCCTTTCCACCGCCTGTTCCTCCAGCGCCAGAGCGATCATCAGCGGACGCCGACTGATCGAAGCTGGTCTGGCGGACGTGGCGATTGTCGGCGGCGCGGACACCTTAAGCCGAATGCCGATTAACGGCTTCCACAGCCTGGAGTCGCTCTCTCCAACGCGATGCCTGCCGTTCGGCCGGGATCGCAGCGGCATTACCATCGGCGAAGGGGCCGCGCTGATGCTATTGACCCGCGAACCGCAGCCTGTCGCGCTGCTGGGCGTCGGCGAGTCCAGCGACGCGTACCATATTTCCGCGCCGCATCCGCAAGGTGAAGGCGCGATTCGCGCGATTACCCAGGCGCTCAATGACGCAGGCATCACGCCGACGCAGGTGGGTTATATCAACCTGCACGGCACCGCCACGCCGCTCAACGACCAGATCGAATCGAAAGTCGTGAGTGAACTGTTCGGCGAGAATGTGCCCTGTAGCTCCACCAAACATCTGACCGGGCACACACTGGGCGCAGCAGGAATCACCGAAGCCGCCCTCAGCATGTTGATTCTGCAACACGACTTGCCGCTGCCGCCGCAGGATTTCAGTGATTCGCCGCGTGACCCGGCGTTGCCGCGCTGCGGCATCATCGAACAACCGCGCGCGCTTGAACGCCCGGTGATCTTATCTAACTCGTTCGCCTTTGGCGGCAACAACGCCAGCATTCTGCTCGGGAGGGTTTCATGAGTCGCTATTTATCACCCGGCGAGTATCTGCCACATGACGCCCCCATGTTGCTGCTCGAAGACGTCGAGTGCGTCACGGACGAGTCCGCCGCCTGCCGCGTCACCGTGGCGCCAGGCGGCGTGCTGGCCCCGTTTCTTGACCCGCAGGGCAATCTGCCCGGCTGGTTCGCGCTGGAACTGATGGCGCAAACCGTCGGCGTCTGGTCAGGCTGGCATCGTCATCAACAGGGTCAGAGCGCCATCTCTTTGGGCATGGTGCTCGGCGCGCGTGAACTCGTCTGCGCCGCAGGCGCCCTCCCCGCCGGGGAAACGCTGACCATCAGGGCCACATTACTCATGCAGGATGAGCGTTTCGGCAGCTTTGAATGCACAATCGACGTGGGGGATGACACGCTGGCGACAGGCCGCGTAAATACGTTCCAGCCCACGCAGGAAGAACTCACCACGCTATTTCAACAGGGAGCTGCAACATGAGTCGTTCCGTTCTGGTTACCGGGGCCAGCAAAGGCATCGGTCGCGCCATCGCCCGTCAACTGGCGGCTGACGGCTTTGTTGTCGGGGTTCACTATCACCGTGACGCGCAGGGCGCGCAAGAAACGCTGGACGCCATTCTCGCCGTCGGCGGCGCAGGCCGTCTGCTCAGTTTTGACGTCGCCAGTCGCGAGCAGTGTCGCGAGGTGCTGGAGCAGGATATCGACGCGCATGGCCCGTGGTATGGCGTAGTCAGCAACGCCGGGATCACCCGCGACGCCGCCTTTCCGGCGCTGAGCGACGACGACTGGGATGCCGTGATCCACACCAATCTCGACAGCTTTTACAATGTGATTCAGCCGTGCATCATGCCGATGATTAGCGCACGTCAGGGTGGACGGATCATTACCCTGTCATCCGTTTCCGGCGTGATGGGCAACCGTGGTCAGGTTAACTACAGCGCCGCAAAAGCGGGCATTATCGGTGCGACAAAAGCGCTGGCGATTGAGCTGGCAAAACGTAAAATCACCGTCAACTGCATCGCGCCGGGGCTGATTGACACCGGCATGATCGCAATGGAAGAGGCCGCGCTGAAAGAGGCGATGTCCATCATCCCAATGAAACGTATGGGCCAGGCAGATGAAGTGGCAGGGCTGGCCAGTTATTTAATGTCGGATATTGCGGGTTACGTTACCCGCCAGGTCATATCCATCAATGGAGGGATGTTATGACGCGTCGCGTTGTGATTACAGGCATGGGCGGCGTCACCGCGTTTGGCGAGAACTGGCAGGACGTTTCCACCAGACTGAAAGCTTACGAAAACGCCGTGCGCCAGATGCCGGAATGGCAGGTTTATGACGGACTGCATACGCTGCTTGGCGCGCCAGTCGATGATTTCACCCTACCGGCACACTATACCCGCAAGCGTATTCGGGCGATGGGCCGCGTGTCACTCATGTCCACCCGCGCCACCGAACTGGCGCTGGAGCAGGCAGGGCTTATCGACGATGCGGTGTTGACCAACGGCGAAACCGGAATTGCCTATGGTTCTTCTACCGGCAGTACCGGCCCGGTGAGCGAATTCGCCACCATGCTGACGGAAAAACACACCAACAACATCACCGGCACCACTTACGTGCAGATGATGCCGCACACCACCGCCGTCAACACCGGGCTGTTCTTTGGCCTGCGGGGCCGCGTGATCCCGACGTCCAGCGCCTGCACCTCCGGCAGTCAGGCGATTGGTTATGCCTGGGAAGCGATTCGTCACGGCTACCAGACGGTGATGGTCGCCGGCGGCGCAGAAGAGTTATGCCCGTCTGAAGCGGCGGTTTTTGACACGCTGTTCGCCACCAGCCAGCGCAATGACGAACCGAAAACGACGCCTTCGCCGTTCGATGAAAAGCGCGATGGCCTGGTGATTGGCGAAGGCGCAGGGACGCTGATTCTCGAAGAGCTGGAACATGCCAAAGCCCGAGGGGCGACCATTTACGGCGAAATCATCGGCTTTGCCACTAACTGCGACGCCGCGCATATCACCCAGCCACAGCGTGAAACCATGCAGATTTGCATGGAACAATCGCTGAAAATAGCAGGCTTAAGCGCGCGGGATATAGGGTACATTTCCGCCCACGGCACGGCGACCGATCGGGGCGATATCGCAGAAAGTCAGGCAACGGCCGCAATTTATAGCGATAATGTGCCGATCTCCTCGCTAAAAAGCTACTTTGGGCATACCCTTGGCGCCTGCGGGGCACTGGAAGCCTGGATGAGTCTGCAAATGATGCGTGAAGGTTGGTTTGCACCTACGCTAAACTTGAGTCAGCCGGATACCCAATGCGGCGCGCTGGATTACATCATGGGTGAAGCCCGCAAGATTGATTGTGAATTTTTGCAAAGCAACAACTTTGCGTTTGGCGGCATCAATACTTCTATCATTATTAAACGTTGGCCCTGATATGTACCGGATTGTTCTGGGAAAAGTTTCGACACTGAGCACAGGCGCGCTGCCGTCGCCACTGTACGCACAGGCGCCGCAGGGCGCTCGCCGTGCGCGCTGGCTGGCCGGTCGCGTACTGCTTTCCCATGCCCTTTCGCCATTGCCGGAGATTGTGTATGGCGAACAGGGAAAACCTGCTTTTTCTCCTGACACCCGGCTCTGGTTTAACCTGAGTCATAGCGGGGACGATATCGCCCTGCTGCTGAGCGACGAGGGCGAAGTCGGCTGCGACATTGAAGTGATCCGCCCGCGAGATAACTGGCGGTCGCTGGCCAACGCGGTGTTCAGCCTTGGCGAACATGCGGAAGTGGAAGCCGAACATCCCGAACAACAGCTGGCGGCGTTCTGGCGCATCTGGACGCGCAAAGAGGCTATCGTAAAACAGCGCGGCGGCAGCGCCTGGCAAATCGTCAGCGTGGACAGCACGCTCAACTCGGCGTTGTCGGTCAGCCAGTGCCAGCTCGATACCCTGAGTCTGGCGGTCTGCACGCCGACACCGTTCACGCTGACCGCCGATTGCGTGCAGCGCCTGGAATCCATCGCGTAAATTTGTATGTCATGCCTGCCGTTAAATCTTTACGGAGAACATTTCATTCTGACGCGTGATTCCGTTCACTTCAGGTTCAGCATTTCTCTGGAATTTCATCACCCGTGAACGCGTTAAGGGGGCTATCGCTGCCCCCTTAACAATCCCCGCTCCCGGCAGACCATTTCTGCGGTTTGTTTTTTAACAGCAAAACCGGTGCGGCTGAAAATCAGAGCATTGCAGCAATGCCCCTGTTCCGGCTGAAAATCGATGAGACGTTGACGGCTGACCGGGTCCGCCCGCAGGGACGCGGGCGGAGGGGACGGCCTGCCGGGATGCAGGCTCGGCCCCGACCCGAAAGTCAGACGGAATAAGGCGAATAAACCGCGCAGCGGCGATTTTCCTTGCCGGAGAGCCAGGGTTGCAAGGGAGGCGGCGGCGAGCCTCCCTTGCACGTTCACAGGTGACGAGGCTCCAGATAAATGCTGAACCTAAAGTGAACGGAACAATATTTCAGAGTGAAATAATCTCCTCATAGAAAACATCCGCTACCATATGATTTTCGTATACCTTCCCCCTTTGACCGCCCAACTATTGATCCAGAACACGTCAAAAGTATGATGAATCCTTAGAATCGTCATACTCATTTAGTCGTACCTCTTTTTAATCGGGGCCACCATTTTGTCCAGACTACGCCGCACACTTTTTGCGCTGCTGGCCTGTGCGTCATTCCTCGCGCATGCCGCCGCACCTGACGAGATCACCACCGCATGGCCGGTAAACGTAGGGCCGCTAAACCCGCACCTTTATACGCCTAACCAGATGTTCGCCCAGAGCATGGTGTATGAACCGCTGGTGAAGTATCAGGCGGATGGTTCAGTAAAACCCTGGCTGGCAAAAAGCTGGACCCACTCGGCAGATGGCAAAACCTGGGTGTTTACGCTGCGCGATGACGTAACCTTCTCTAACGGCGAAGCGTTTGATGCCCAGGCCGCAGCAGAGAACTTCCGCGCGGTGCTTGATAACCGCCAGCGCCATGCCTGGCTGGAGCTGACGAACCAAATCACCGACGTCAAAGCGCTGAGTAAAACCGAACTGCAAATCACCCTGAAAAGCGCCTATTATCCTTTCCTGCAAGAACTCGCCCTGCCGCGCCCTTTCCGCTTTATCGCCCCGTCCCAGTTTAAAAACAACGAAACGATGAACGGCATTAAAGCGCCTGTCGGAACCGGGCCGTGGGTTCTGAAAGCGTCGAAGCTCAACCAGTACGACGTGCTGGTACGCAATGACCACTACTGGGGCGAAAAACCTGCGATCCGCCAGATAACGATTAAAGTGATCCCGGACCCGACGACCCGCGCGGTAGCCTTTGAGACCGGCGATATTGACCTGCTGTATGGCAATGAAGGACTACTGCCGCTCGATACCTTCGCCCGTTTCAGCCAGACGCCGGAATACCGTACCCAGCTTTCCGCGCCGGTTGAGACCGTCATGCTGGCGCTGAACTCCGCCAAAGCGCCAACCAACGAGCTGGCGGTGCGTGAAGCGCTGAACTATGCGGTAAATAAAAAATCGCTGATCGATAATGCCCTGTACGGCACCCAGCAGATCGCCGATACGCTGTTTGCCCCCTCCGTGCCTTACGCCGACATTGGCCTGAAACCACGCCAGTACGATCCCCAACAGGCTAACGCGCTGCTGGAAAAAGCGGGCTGGAGATTGCCTGCCGGGAAAACCATTCGTGAAAAAGCCGGTCAGCCACTGCACGTTGAGCTGGCCTATATCGGCACCGACGCGCTGAGCAAATCAATGGCGGAAATCATCCAGGCCGATATGCGCAAAGTGGGCGTCGATGTGTCGCTGGTAGGCGAGGAAGAGAGCAGTATTTATGCCCGTATGCGCGATGGCCGTTTCGGGATGATTTTCTCCCGCACCTGGGGCGCGCCGTACGATCCGCATGCGTTTATGAGCTCAATGCGCGTACCGTCCCACGCCGATTATCAGGCGCAGCTCGGGCTGCCGGACAAAGCGCAAATTGATAAAGAAATTGGCGAGGTGCTCACCACCACCGATGAGGCGCAGCGTAAGTCTCTGTATCGCGACATCCTGACGCGTCTGCATAACGATGCGGTGTATCTGCCCATCAGCTATATGTCGATGATGGTGGTGGCGAAACCCGAGCTGGGGAAAATTCCTTATGCGCCCATCACCTCCGAGATCCCATTTGAACAGATCAACCCGGTGAAACCCTGATGCTGCGTTATATTGTGCGGCGCATTTTGCTGCTGATCCCGATGATTTTCGCCGCGTCGGTGATTATCTTTTTGATGCTGCGCATGGGCACCGGCGACCCGGCGCTCGACTATCTGCGGCTCTCTAACTTACCGCCAACGCCAGAGATGGTCGCCTCCACGCGGGTTATGCTGGGGTTGGATCAACCGCTGGTCGTACAGTACGGCTCCTGGCTGTGGAAAGCGCTGCATCTGGATTTTGGCATCTCTTTCGCTACTCAGCGCCCGGTGCTGGAGGACGTACTGAACTTTCTGCCCGCCACGCTACAGCTGGCGGGTGCGGCGCTGGTGCTGATCCTGCTCACGTCTGTACCGCTGGGGATCTGGGCGGCGCGCCATCGTGACCGTCTGCCGGACTTCATCGTGCGGCTGATCGCGTTTCTCGGCGTATCAATGCCCAACTTCTGGCTCGCCTTCCTGCTGGTGATGTTCTTCTCGGTGTATTTAAAGTGGCTACCGGCAATGGGCTACGGCGGCTGGCAGCACATCATTCTGCCTGCGGTGTCGATTGCGTTTATGTCGCTGGCGATTAACGCCCGCCTGCTGCGCGCCAGCATGCTGGAAGTCGCCGGTCAGCGCCACGTCACATGGGCGCGTCTGCGCGGCCTGAACGCGAAACAAACCGAGCGCCGCCATATTCTGCGTAACGCGTCGCTACCCATGATTACCGCCGTCGGGATGCACATTGGCGAACTGATTGGCGGCACGATGATTATCGAAAACATCTTCACCTGGCCGGGCGTCGGGCGCTATGCGGTGTCAGCCATTTTTAACCGCGACTACCCGGTCATTCAGTGCTTTACCCTCATTATGGTGGTGGTTTTCGTGGTCTGTAACCTGATTGTTGACCTGCTGAACGCCGCGCTGGACCCGCGCATTCGTCGCCATGAAGGAGCGCATTCGTGAATTTTTTTCTCTCTGCACGCTGGCCGGTGCGCCTGGCGCTCCTCATTATCGCTTTGCTGGCGATCATCGCGCTCACCAGCCAGTGGTGGTTGCCGTACGATCCGCAGGCGATTGATTTACCGTCACGTTTACTGTCGCCGGACAGCCAGCACTGGCTGGGCACCGACCATCTGGGACGCGATATTTTCTCCCGCCTGCTGGCGGCAACCCGCGTCTCGCTCGGTTCCGTAATCGCCTGTTTGCTGCTGGTGTTAGCGCTGGGGCTGATCGTCGGCGGCAGCGCCGGGCTGATGGGCGGTCGCGTCGATCAGTTCACCATGCGCGTCGCGGATATCTTTATGACGTTCCCGACCTCCATCCTCTCTTTTTTCCTCGTGGGCGTGTTGGGGACGGGGTTGACCAACGTCATCATCGCAATCGCCCTGTCGCACTGGGCCTGGTATGCGCGGATGGTGCGCAGCCTGGTGATCTCCCTGCGCCAGCGTGAATTTGTACTCGCCTCACGTCTTTCCGGCGCCGGGCATGTGCGCGTGTTTATCGACCACCTGGCCGGGGCGGTGATCCCCTCCCTGCTCGTGCTGGCGACGCTGGATATCGGCCATATGATGCTGCACGTCGCCGGGATGTCATTCCTCGGCCTCGGCGTCACTGCGCCAACGCCGGAATGGGGCGTAATGATTAACGATGCGCGCCAGTATATCTGGACTCAGCCGCTACAGATGTTCTGGCCGGGACTGGCGCTGTTTATCAGCGTGATGGCCTTTAACATGGTGGGTGACGCCCTGCGCGATCACCTCGACCCTCATCTGGTGACGGAGCATGCCCACTGATGCCACAACAAATTGAATTACAAAACATTGTGTTGCAAGCAGACAGACCGTTGGTGCACGGCGTGTCGTTAGCGCTCAGGCGTGGGCGCGTACTGGCGCTGGTAGGCGGCAGCGGCAGCGGTAAATCGCTGACCTGCGCGGCGGCGCTGGGCATCCTGCCCGCAGGCGTGCGTCAGACAGCGGGCGCCATTCTGGCCGATGGTCAGCCGATTTCCCCCTGCAAGCTGCGTGGAATTAAGGTCGCGACCATCATGCAGAACCCGCGCAGCGCCTTTAATCCGCTGCACACGATGGCGGCCCACGCAAAAGAAACCTGCCTGGCGGCAGGTAAACCGGCGGATGACGCCACGCTTATCGCGGCACTGGAGGCGGTAGGTCTGGAAAATGCCGCGCGGGTACTGAAGCTTTACCCGTTCGAGATGAGCGGCGGCATGCTGCAACGCATGATGATTGCGATGGCGCTGCTGTGTGACGCGCCGTTCATCATCGCGGACGAACCAACAACCGACCTGGATGTGGTCGCCCAGGCACGAATCCTCGATCTCCTGGAAAGCATTATGCGCAGCCGCGCGCCCGGTATGCTGCTGGTCACTCATGATATGGGCGTCGTCGCGCGACTGGCGGACGATGTGGCAGTAATGGACAACGGCAAGATCGTAGAACTGGGTGACGTTGAAACGTTATTCCGCACCCCGCAGCATAGCGTGACGCGTAATCTGGTTTCGGCGCATCTCGCGCTGTACGGTATGGAGTTAGCCTCATGACGTTACTGACGGTAAGCAGTATTTCCCATCAATACGCGCACGCTAACCTCAGCGGCAAACATCAGCATCACACGGTGCTGAAAGAGGTGTCATTAAGCCTGAAAAGCGGCGAAACCGTGGCGTTATTGGGGCGTAGCGGCTGCGGGAAAAGCACGCTTGCCCGCCTGCTGGTCGGGCTGGAATCGCCGACGCAGGGCCGCGTCTGCTGGCAGGGCGAGCCGCTCTCCACGCTTAACCGGGCCAGACAAAAAGCGTTTCGCCGTGATATCCAGATGGTGTTTCAGGACTCAATCAGCGCGGTAAACCCGCGTAAAACCGTACGCGAGATCCTGCGTGAACCGATGCGCCATTTGCTGTCGCTTTCCAGAGCCGAGCAAATCGCGCGCGCCAGCGAGATGCTGCGGGCGGTGGATCTGGACGACACGCTTCTGGATAAACGTCCGCCACAGCTGAGCGGCGGGCAATTACAGCGCGTCTGCCTGGCGCGGGCGCTGGCGGTCGAACCCAAATTACTGATTCTGGATGAAGCGGTCTCCAACCTCGATCTGGTATTGCAGGCGGGCGTCATTCGTCTGCTCAAAAAGCTGCAACAGCAGTTCGGCACCGCCTGTCTGTTTATCACCCACGATTTACGTCTGGTGGAACGTTTTTGCCACCGGGTAATGGTGATGGATGAAGGGCAGATTGTTGAGACGCGAACCGTAGGTGACACATTAACCTTTTCCTCTGACGCCGGGCGTGTGTTACAAAATGCGGTACTTCCCGCATTTCCCGTGCGCCGTCGCGCGACAGAAAAGGTTTAATTCAGATGCAACGTGTCACTATTACTCTTGATGACGATTTACTCGAAACGCTGGATAGCCTGAGCCAGCGCCGGGGCTACAACAACCGCTCCGAAGCGATTCGTGACATTCTGCGCGGCGCGCTGGCGCAGGAGGCCACGCAGGAGCACGGCACCCAAGGCTTCGCGGTGCTCTCGTATGTTTATGAGCATGAGAAACGCGATTTAGCCAGTCGCATCGTTTCCACTCAGCATCATCACCATGATTTGTCGGTGGCGACGCTGCATGTACACATTAATCACGACGACTGTCTGGAGATCGCCGTACTGAAAGGCGACATGGGCGACGTTCAGCATTTTGCCGATGACGTCATCGCCCAGCGCGGCGTGCGCCACGGTCATTTGCAGTGTTTGCCGAAGGAAGAGTGATTGCCTGTTTCGTTGCCGGGGGCGCTTCGCTTGCCCGGCCTACGTCCGTTTCCGTTGGTAGTTCACAGGCCGGATAAGGCGCAGCCGCCATCCGGCAATAATGTTTACGCCATCGTGCCAATCGTCTTTCTGAAACGCAGCAGTGCTATCAGGAAGAAAGCACTGCCGATCGCCAGCAGCGTCAGAAACTGCGGCCAGACGATGCCAAACCCGGCGCCGCGATAAAGTATCGCCTGCGCGAGGCTGACAAAGTGAGTGGTCGGCATCGTCAGCATGATGTCCTGCACCATCTGCGGCATACTTTCACGCGGCGTGGAACCGCCGGAGAGCATCTGCAACGGCAGCAGCACCAGAATCATCAGCAACCCCAGTTGCGGCATCGAACGCGCCAGGGTGCCCATAAAAATCCCGATAGACGTGGTGGCGAACAGGCTTAACGCGACACCCAGCATAAACAGCGGAATGGAGCCCTCAATCGGCACGCCGAGTACCCCCTTCACCATCAGCATCAGCGACAGCCCGGAAACCACCAGCACCACCAGCCCCATCGACCAGACCTTCGCCATCATGATCTCAAACGGGGTAATCGGCATCACCAGCAGGTGTTCAATCGTCCCGTGCTCCCGCTCGCGGATCAGCGCCGAGCCGGTCAGCACAATCGCCAGCATGGTGATGTTATTAATAATCGCCATTACGCCGCCGAACCATGCCGGGTCCAGATTCGGGTTGAAGCGCATCCGGGTTTCCAGTGAGACCAGCGGCTCGCTATTGTCGCGGTAACGCGCCACAAAGCTGTTCACCTCGCCGCTGATAATGTTCTGGATATAGCTGTTGCCGGTAAACGCCTGACTCATGCGCGTCGCATCGACGTTCACCTGAATATCCGGCTGCCGCCCCGCCAGCACATCCCGTTGGAAATTGGGCGGAATATTGACGGCAAAGGTGTAACGTCCGGCATCCAGTCCGGCGTCCATCTCATCGGCGGTGATCATCTCCGGCGGCAGGAACCACGGGCGATAGAAGCTGTTCACAATGCGATTCGACAGCTGAGACTGGTCCATATCGGCAATCGCGATTGGCGCAAGGTGCAGCGAGCCCGGCAGAACGGTGGCGGAGGAGTACACCGAAATCGTGAAGGCAAAGACAATCAGCGTCAGCATTGCCTTATCCCCCAGCAGGCTGCGTAACTCTTTGATGCCGAGGTTATAAATATTGCGTAATCGGCGCATCACCCCTCCTGTTTTTTCAGCAGCAATACGCTCAGGCCAATCACCAGCGGAATGGCGATCGCCAACGGCACGAACAGCGGCCAGAGATCCATCAGATCCAGCGCTTTCGAGAACGTACCGCGCGCGATCGTCAGAAAATGGCTGGTCGGGTAGATCTCGCCGATCCATCTCCCCGGCCCTTCCAGCGACGCCACCGGGTCGATCATCCCGGAGAACTGGGTCGCCGGGATCAGCGTAATGATCGAGGTGCCGAAAATCGCGGCGATCTGGCTTTTCATAAACGTCGAAATCAGCAGCCCCATCCCGGTGGCGATGGTGACGTAAAGCAGCGCCGCCAGGGTGAGCGTCAGGAAGCTGCCCTTATGCGGCACGCCAAAAACAAACACCGACAGCGCACAGAGCAACAGGAAGTTCAGCATCCCCAGCGCGATGTACGGCAACTGTTTACCGAGTAAAAATTCGCTGCGGGTGGTCGGCGTCACATACAAGTTGATAATCGATCCCAGCTCTTTTTCACGCACCACGCTCAGGGCGCTGAGCATCGACGGGATCATCATCAACAGTAGCGGAATCACCGCCGGCACAATCGCTGGCAGGCTTTTCACATCCGGGTTGTAGCGATAGCGCGTTTCAATGGTCATCAGCCCGCCCTGGCTGCTGGCATTCGGCTGACGGCTCGCTACATCCTGTAGCCAGCTCTGGTGCATCGCCTGTACGTATCCCCTCACCGTTTCCGCGCGACTGGGCATTGCGCCATCCACCCACACGCCAATCTGCACCGGCGTGCCGCGGGCGATATCCCGTCCAAAATTGGGCGGAAGTTCTATCGCGACCGCCACCTCGCCCGAGCGCATACGTCGGTCAAGATCGTCATAGCTGGTGAGCGGCGACTGCTCGATAAAATAGCGAGACCCCGCCAGGTTCAACGACCAGGCCTGGCTGCTGACGGTCCGATCGCGATCGAGCACGGCAAAGCGCAGATTTTCCACATCCATGCTGATACCGTAGCCCATGATCAGCATCAAAATGACCGTCCCCAGCAAGGCCAGCGTTGACCGCACCGGATCGCGGCGCAGCTCCAGCGCTTCACGGCGGCTGTAGCTGAACAGGCGTCGCAGACTAAAGCCCTGGCGCGGCGGTTTACTCGTTTTATGCGCGTCTGGCGCGTCCGCTGGCGGCAGCGGTGATACAGGCGCTGGCCCTGCGGCTTCCTGTAACCAGGAGATAAACGCCTCTTCAAGACTGGCTGCGCCCCGCCGCTCTACCAGTTCCTGCGGCGTGCCGCTGGCAAGCACCTTTCCGGCGTGCATCAGCGACATACGGTCACAGCGTTCCGCTTCGTTCATAAAGTGGGTGGAGATAAAAATGGTCACCTTATCCTGGCGCGACAGATCCACCATCAACTGCCAGAACATATCCCTGGCGACCGGATCCACACCGGAGGTCGGCTCATCCAGAATCAGCATTTCCGGGCGATGGATCACCGCCACCGCCAGCGACAAGCGCTGGCGAATACCGAGCGGCAGCGCTTCCGGCAGCATATCTTCGACGTCAGAGAGCATAAAACGCTCGCTCATCTGCGCTACGCGCTGCGGAATCTCTGCGTCCGGGATGTGGAACAGGCGGGCATGTAGCTCCAGGTTTTGCCGCACGGTCAGCTCGCTGTAGAGTGAAAACGCCTGCGACATGTAACCCACCCGGCGGCGGGTTTCGATATCCTTCGGGTCAACCGACTGTCCGAACAGCCAGGCTTCCCCTTCGCTGGCAGGCAGCAGCCCGGTGAGCATTTTCATGGTGGTGGACTTGCCGCAGCCGTTCGAGCCCAGAAAACCAAAAATCTCTCCGCGCGGGATGCGGAAATTGACGTGATCGACGGCGACGAAATTGCCAAACCGCATGGTCAGATCTTTCGCCTCAATGGCGATCTCTTCCTGCGTCGCATCATAAGGCGGGATAACAACGGGTTTGTGCGCCTGGCGCTGCGCCTCTGGCAACAGGGCGATAAACGCCTGCTCCAGCGTGGCGCTGCCGGTTTTGTCCCGCAGTTCTTGCGCACTGCCCGTCGCCATCACTTCACCTGCGTTCATCGCCACCAGCCAGTCGAAACGCTCGGCTTCTTCCATATAGGCCGTGGCGACCAGCACGCTCATGTTAGTCTGCCGCTGACGAATGCTGTCGATCAACGCCCAGAACTGGGCGCGGGAAAGCGGGTCAACCCCGGTGGTAGGCTCATCAAGAATCAGCAGTTCCGGGTCATGGATCAGCGCGCAGCACAGCCCCAGTTTTTGTTTCATGCCGCCCGAGAGCTTCCCCGCCGGGCGATCGCGAAACGGCGCCAGCCCGGTGCTGTTCAGCAGATCGGTAATTCGCGCTTCACGCTCCGCTTTATCATGCCCGAAGAGACGCGCGAAGAAATCGACGTTCTCATACACCGACAGCGTATGGTAGAGGTTCTTTCCCAGCCCCTGCGGCATCCAGGCTATCCGTGGGCAGACATCGCGGCGGTGCGTCGCATCGCGCATGTCGCCGCCCAGCACCCGCACATTGCCTTGCTCGATAACGCGCGCGCCGGAGATAAGCGACAGCAGGCTCGACTTACCGACGCCATCCGGGCCAATCAGCCCCACCATACAGCGAGCGGGGATATCCAGCGTGATGTTGTTCAGCGCCACCGTTGCCCCGTAATGCTGACTCACGCCGTCAAGGTGCGCCACGGGAGGAATGGGAAGACGCGCCAGGTTCGTCATTGCGGTAGCCTCACCGCCAGATCGTCAGGCCAGGGACGCTGTTCATCCAGCCGCACCCATGCCATACCCGGCAAACCGGTTTTAACGTATTCCAGATGCTGCTGTAACAGCGCTGGCGGGATACGCGCCTTCACGCGGAACATCAGCTTCAGCCGTTCATCGCTGGTTTCGACGGTTTTCGGCGTGAACTGCGCGACGCTGGCGACAAAACTGATGGTGGCCGGAATGCGCAGGCTGGGCGCGGCATCCAGCACCAGGCGCGCTTCTCCGCCAATTTTCAGCAGGCCGGCCTGCTCGGTCGGCAGGAAGAAGGTCATGTAGACATCGCTGAGATCGACCATATTCAGCACCCGACCGCCCGCAGACAGCACCTCTCCCGGTTCGGCAACGCGGTACTGGACGCGGCCATCTCGCGGCGCTTTTAATTCACTGTCATCGATGTCCGCCACAATGCGTCGTTCGGTAGCCTGCGCCGCGTCTACGCGGGTCTGCGCCTGAATAATGCTGGTGCGGGCCGCTTCAATCGCCGCTTTCGTCGCAGAGACCTGGGCTTTGGCGGATTCCAGCGCGGCGCGAGCGCTTTCGGCAGCGGCGCGATCGTCATCCAGCTGTTGAGCGGAAACCGCACCGCGCTGCGACAGCGAGCGGGAACGCACATGACGTTTGGAGACCGAATCCAGCTCGGCTTCACGCTGCTTCACCACCGACTGGGCGGCGCGCGTTTCGCTCTGGCGTTGCTCCAGCAGGGCGCGCGCGGCGGCAACCGCGCTTTCAGCCTCTTTGATTTGGGCGATGGCTTCCAGCCGCTGTTCCTGCAACACGCGGGTGTCCATCTTCGCCAGCACCTCGCCCTGGCGCACAAACTGCCCTTCCGACACCAGAATGGTGTCAATTCGACCGGCGATTTTGGTGGCAATATCGACTTCTGTTGCCTCAATTCTGCCGTTGCTGGCGGCAAAGCCATCCGGTACGCCAGCAGGACGTAGCATCCACCACGCTACGGCTGCTATTGCCACCAGGATGCCAACACTCCACCACACCAGATGACGCTTTATTTTGTCCATATCCGACCCGCCGTGATCCCTGTTAGCCAACAATGCGTGTCACAACACCCCCGAACACATGTTCAGCGGGATATTCCATCCGGGATAAGAAGGAAAAAAAGAAAATGGCCAGACGGCATGCAGGCGTCAGCGCGGCGCTCGCCGTAAAGGAAAGTGAATGACGGAAATGCTCGAAAAACGGGTACTAATGTTGTCATCATCAGCGTTCCTGGCCGTAAATGAAACACGCATACTCATATGTACTATCAATGAAATACTAACACCAATACCCGTGATGTCTATTCACTTCATTCTTTAATGGGTTTCGCTGGCTTTTATTGGCAGAGAGACAATGTGGTATATCAACCGTTGATAAACCATCTAAATTATAAACATTGTGAATGGTTAACATTCTCTATACTGGCGGCTCATTTTATCGATCTCGTTATGGCGAGGCTCCTGCACAAATATAAGTTACCGCCCTGCTGGTATCGAGAGAGACCACTCAGGGAAATACAGGCATCCATCGAATCAAGGTGTTGCCAAGGTAACTTCTGACGGCGTAAACACCGGACAGATACGTTGTGCAGTGCTAAAACCAGGACGTAGGGATCTGCCTGTGCTCATCCTGTCTTGTTCGCCCCTATGAGAGCTTTTTATAGGGAATTACATCAATGTCATCCATCCACGTTTGCAACGCACATCACCCGGCTCCGGCTTTTGACGGCGATGCTATCGCGCAATATATGCGTACCGATTTTATTACGCTGCCGGATCATCTCAGCGTTCATGAGGCGCGTGAATTCTTTGTGTCGCAACTCACCTCAGATGATATTCCCGGCCAGGTGTTTGTGGTTGCGGAAAAACAGCTGCGCGGGGTTTTATCCATCAAGAAACTTTTACAGGCAAGCGACACGGCGCAATCTATCCACGCCTTAATGGACAGTTGCCTGTTTCGCGTCAAACCTGACGACGAACGTCCACACATCATTGCCGAGCTGACCGAACGCCAGCTCGATCTGGTGCCGGTCGTCGATAAAGGCGAGCTGGTCGGCTGCCTGATGGAAAAAGAGATTGCCCATCTTCTGGAAGATGACGTCACTGAAGACGTGCAGCGCCAGGGGGCGACGCTGCCGCTGGAGAAACCGTATCTGGACATCAGCCCGTGGACGCTGTGGAAGAAACGTTCTGTGTGGCTGCTGTTGCTGTTTGTGGCGGAAGCCTATACCAGTAGCGTACTGCAACATTTCGAAGAGGCGCTGGAGTCAGCGATTGCGCTGGCCTTCTTCATTCCCCTGCTGATTGGCACCGGCGGCAACAGCGGCACGCAAATAACCTCTACGCTGGTGCGCGCAATGGCGCTGGGCGAAGTGCGACTGCGCGACATGGGGCGGGTCATTCGCAAAGAGGCGTCGACCTCGCTGCTGATCGCCATAACGCTGGGCCTGGCGGGTTGTCTGCGCGCCTGGATGATGGGTATCGGCGTGGAAATCACGCTGATCGTCAGCCTGACGCTGGTATGCATTACGCTGTGGAGCGCGGTGGTGTCATCGGTGATCCCGATGGTGCTCAAGCGCATCGGCATCGACCCTGCGGTGGTCTCTGCGCCGTTTATCGCCACGCTGATCGACGGCACCGGACTGATTATCTACTTTAAAATCGCCCAGTATTTTCTTGGCCTGAACTGACAACTGCGCCCGACCGCTCTCTGGTCGGGCAAACCCGTTATCCTTCGCTCAGCGCCTGCGCGCATGCCCACGCGCTCGACCAGGCCCACTGGAAGTTATAGCCCCCCAGCCAACCGGTGACATCCATCACCTCGCCGATAAAATAAAGTCCCGGCACTTTTCGGGCCTCCATCGTGCGCGAAGAAAGTTCATCGGTGTTCACGCCGCCAAGCGTCACTTCCGCCGTGCGATAGCCTTCCGTACCGTTAGGCTGTACGCGCCATTCGGTCAGCGTTTCAATCAGCACTTGCTGCTCGCGTGCGTTCAACTGTTTCAGGGAAACATCCGGGATCTGCCCAAGCTGCTGTAAACATTCCACCAGGCGCTTCGGCAACTGCATCGCCAGCGTATTTTTCAGGCTTTGATTCGGGTGCGCGCAACGTTGTTCATTGAGGAAATCATCAGGATCGACCTCCGGCAGCAAATTGATGCTGACAAATTCGCCGGGCTGCCAGAAACTCGAAATCTGTAAAACCGCCGGGCCTGACAGCCCACGGTGGGTAAAGAGCAGATTTTCACGGAATACCGTACCGTCCTGCGCCGCGATCACCGCAGGCACCGAAACGCCGGATAACACCTGAAGCTGCTCCAGCAGCGGTTTATGCAACGTGAAGGGCACCAGCCCGGCGCGGGTCGGCAGGACATCCAGACCAAACTGTTCAGCAATTTTATAACCCAACGGCGACGCGCCCAGACCCGGCATGGAGAGACCGCCCGTGGCGATCACCACTTTTTTCGCCGCGACCGTCATGCCGTTCAGTTCCAGGGTAAACCCTTCGTCATCACGCGCAATACTGAGCACTTCGCTGCGCAGGCGCATCGTCACGTTGCCCTTTTCGCATTCCTCCACCAGCATATCGACAATTTGCTGCGCAGAGTCGTCGCAGAACAGCTGGCCGAGCGTTTTTTCATGCCAGGCGATGCCGTGTTTGCCCACCAGATCGATAAAGTCCCACTGGGTGTAACGCGCCAGCGCCGATTTGCAGAAATGGGGGTTCTGGCTCAGATAGGCAGCAGGTTCGACATACAGATTCGTGAAGTTGCAGCGCCCGCCGCCGGACATCAGGATCTTACGCCCCGGTTTTTTACCATTATCGACGAGCAGCACGCGGCGCCCCGCCTGACCGGCCTGCGCCGCACAGAACATACCCGCCGCGCCAGCGCCTATAATAACGGCATCAAACCTTTCCACTTTGCGATCCTCTCTGAAAACAGGGCGTGAATTGTAAAGATTCCTCAGTGGTCGCACCAGCGCCAAAATCGATGGATATGAGTATTTAATTGAATTCTATAAGATAATTCTTTAGTGGCATGACATTAAGCAGGCGTTATATCAAAAAAAGTCTATATTTCACTTTGCCCGCGCCGCGAAAGTCACTGATAATGCGCCGCGTTCATGTCCTCAAAATGGCGTAACGTCCTATGCTACATTTGTTTGCTGGCCTGGATTTACATACCGGGCTTTTATTATTGCTTGCTCTGGCTTTTGTGCTGTTCTACGAAGCGATTAACGGCTTCCATGATACAGCCAACGCAGTGGCAACCGTGATTTATACCCGTGCGATGCGTTCGCAACTGGCGGTTGTTATGGCTGCGGTCTTTAACTTCTTTGGCGTTCTACTGGGCGGTCTGAGTGTAGCCTATGCCATCGTGCATATGTTGCCTACGGATTTGCTGCTTAACATGGGTTCCGCACATGGCCTCGCTATGGTGTTCTCTATGTTGCTGGCGGCCATTATCTGGAACCTCGGTACATGGTACTTTGGTCTGCCTGCCTCCAGTTCCCATACGCTGATTGGCGCCATCATTGGTATCGGTTTAACCAATGCAATGATGACCGGCACTTCAGTGGTGGATGCGCTAAATATACCTAAAGTTATCAATATCTTTGGGTCATTGATTGTCTCCCCTATCGTAGGCCTGGTGTTTGCTGGCGGTCTGATCTTTTTGCTGCGTCGCTACTGGAGCGGCACTAAAAAGCGCGCACGTATCCACCTGACCCCTGCTGAACGTGAAAAGAAAGACGGTAAGAAAAAGCCGCCATTCTGGACGCGTATCGCACTTATCCTCTCGGCTATTGGCGTGGCGTTCTCTCATGGCGCTAACGATGGTCAGAAAGGCATTGGTCTGGTCATGCTGGTTCTGATTGGCGTGGCGCCTGCGGGCTTCGTCGTCAATATGAACGCATCCGGCTATGAAATTACCCGTACCCGCGACGCCATCAACAACGTCGAAACGTACTTCCAGCAGCACCCTGATCTGCTGAAAAAAGTCACCGGCGTGGATCAGCTGATTCCCGCACCGGAACCGGGCGCGACAGAACCCGCAGAGTTCCATTGCCACCCGGCGAATACCATCAATGCGCTTGATCGCGCGAAAGGTATGCTGGCGAATCTGGAAAGCTACGACACGTTAAGCGTTGACCAGCGTAGCCAGCTGCGTCGCATTATGCTGTGCATCTCCGACACGACCGATAAAGTCGTGAAGCTGCCTGGCGTAAGCAATGACGACCAGCGTCTGCTGAAAAAACTGAAAACCGATATGCTGAGCACCATTGAGTACGCGCCGATCTGGATAATCATGGCCGTCGCGCTGGCGCTGGGTATTGGCACCATGATCGGCTGGCGCCGCGTGGCGACCACCATCGGTGAGAAGATTGGTAAGAAAGGCATGACCTATGCGCAAGGGATGTCGGCGCAGATGACGGCCGCAGTCTCTATCGGTCTCGCCAGCTACACCGGTATGCCGGTATCCACCACGCACGTCCTTTCTTCCTCCGTCGCGGGGACAATGGTTGTGGACGGTGGCGGTCTACAGCGCAAAACGGTCACCAGCATTCTGATGGCCTGGGTGTTTACCCTGCCAGCGGCGATTATTCTGTCCGGCGTGCTGTACTGGATCTCGCTGAAGATTATCTAAGCGCGACCGTGCCGGATGGCGGCGATGCCTCATCCGGCCTACAAAACGCAGCACGTAGGCCTTAAAGCGACGCGCCATCAGGCAAAGGAATGCAGAATCAACCGTATTGAGCGGGTCAGGAAACTGACCCGCTTTTTTTTGCTCAGTGCCAAATCAACAGCGCAACCATACTGATCAGCACCAGGCCGCATAATGCGCTGGTGAGGATGAACTGGCCGCGAACGCGTTCACAACGGCGGATGAATTCATCATCGTGGTGATCGCGATAACGTTGCGCGTAGATATACCACACCAGACGCATCTGTTTGTTGGGTTGACCATGCGAGGTAAAGAAGCCACCTCCATCCACATATTGGTAGAGCAATGGATCGCAACCACGCAGTACCACTAACAGCGCGCGTAACGATGAGAAATAGCGCGCCATATTAACAATGCAAACGACACATAAAGCCCAGAATAATGCGACGGTGCTTATCATACCTCCTCCCCGGCGACCCGCCCACGGAGCTCCTCTCCGGGACTACCGCTCCCCCGATACTCAGCCAGACAGTTCAGTGAAAGAGTCCTGCTAAACCGTTCACGCCAGTGCCCTGCATCCGAACGGCTCTATTAAATAGTGTAGGAGATCAGTTAATTTTTTTGCCAGAAGGTTAACCGCTATCAATGCAATTAACTGAAAATTTTGTTTAACTGATTGGCAAGCAAGGCGGATTGACGGATTATCCAGGTCGCTATAATGTAAGGATAGTCTTTACATTCACTTCTCGGCTGGGCTAGCCCCGCGCTGTAGTTCGCAGGACGCGGGTGACGCGGCGGCACAAGAAACGCTAGCTGGCTAGTCATCGACAACTTATGGAAGGAGTAACACTATGGCTTACAAACACATTCTCATCGCGGTTGACCTTTCCCCGGAAAGTAAAGTTCTGGTAGAAAAAGCGGTTTCAATGGCGCGTCCTTACAACGCGAAAGTCTCTCTTATCCACGTTGATGTCAATTACTCTGACCTGTACACCGGCCTGATCGACGTGAATCTGGGCGATATGCAAAAACGCATCTCTGAAGAAACACACCATGCGCTGACCGAACTTTCCACCAATGCCGGTTATCCTATCACCGAAACCCTGAGCGGCAGCGGCGATCTGGGTCAGGTACTGGTTGACGCGATCAAAAAATACGATATGGATCTGGTCGTTTGCGGTCATCATCAGGACTTCTGGAGCAAACTGATGTCTTCAGCACGCCAGCTGATTAATACCGTGCATGTCGACATGCTGATTGTTCCGCTGCGCGACGAAGAAGAGTAAGTTCTGTTGTGCCGGATGGCGGCTGACGCCTTATCCGGCCAGGCATTCATCAGCCCGATATACACAGCGCCCGCCAATGCGGGCGTTTTTGTTTATGCCTTCCCTCGAACACATTCCAGTACAACATCCCAGACCACAAATCATAATTAGTGTGATCAACTAATTAGATCGAAAACTATCTCTATAATAATCTATTCATTCGGTTAATGACCGCAGTCTATAACAGAGTCAGACTTTTTCGGCGCGTTTTGGCATACGCGTTCATACTTTTCGGGATGGCATTGAAAGGCGAAGGAATATGAATACAACTGCACCTACGGGCTTGCTACAGCAACCCCGTCCGTTCTTCATGATCTTTTTTGTAGAATTATGGGAGCGATTCGGCTATTACGGCGTCCAGGGCATCCTGGCAGTTTTCTTTGTTAAACAGCTTGGCTTCTCTCAGGAACAGGCATTTATCACCTTTGGCGCATTTGCCGCACTGGTGTACGGCCTGATATCCATTGGCGGCTACGTTGGCGATCACCTGCTGGGAACTAAGCGTACCCTGGTACTGGGGGCGATTGTCCTGGCGATCGGCTACTTCATGACCGGGTTATCGTTACTGAAACCGAACCTGATTTTTATCGCGCTGGGGACGATTGCCGTCGGTAACGGGCTGTTTAAAGCCAACCCTGCGAGCCTGCTGTCCAAGTGTTACCTGCCCAAAGACCCCCGTCTGGACGGCGCGTTCACCCTGTTTTATATGTCGATTAACATCGGGTCGCTGCTGTCGCTCTCCCTCGCCCCGGTCATCGCCGACAAATTCGGCTATGCCGTTACCTATAACCTGTGCGGCGCCGGGCTGATTGTCGCGCTGCTGGTCTACTTCGCCTGTCGCGGTATGGTGAAAGATATCGGTTCAGAGCCAGACCATAAGCCGCTGAGCTTCCGTAATCTGCTCGCCGTACTGATCGGCACCGTCGCCATGATTTTCCTCTGCGCCTGGCTGATGCATAACGTAAAAATCGCCAACCTGGTGCTGATCGTCCTGTCGATTGTGGTCATCATTTTCTTCTTCCGTGAAGCGTTTCGTCTGGATAAAACCGGACGCAACAAAATGTTCGTCGCTTTTATCCTGATGCTTGAAGCGGTGCTGTTTTATATTCTGTACGCACAGATGCCTACATCGCTGAATTTCTTCGCAATCAATAACGTACATCACGATATTCTCGGTTTTACCATTAACCCGGTCAGCTTCCAGGCGCTGAACCCGTTCTGGGTGGTGGTTGCCAGCCCGGTACTGGCGGCGATTTACACGCGTCTGGGGAGCAAAGGCAAAGATCTGACCATGCCGATGAAGTTTACGCTGGGCATGTTCCTCTGTTCGCTGGGCTTTTTGACCGCCGCCGCCGCAGGTATGTGGTTCGCCGATGCGCAGGGGCTGACTTCACCGTGGTTTATCGTGCTGGTGTACCTGTTCCAGAGTCTGGGTGAGTTGCTGATTAGCGCCCTGGGGCTGGCAATGGTTGCCGCGCTGGTGCCTCAGCACCTGATGGGCTTTATTCTCGGGATGTGGTTCCTGACGCAGGCGGCGGCTTTCCTGCTGGGCGGCTATGTCGCAACCTTCACCGCCGTACCGGAAAACATCACCGACCCGCTCCAGACGCTACCCATCTACACCGGCGTGTTCAGCAAAATAGGCCTCGTCACACTGGCGGTCACCGTTGTGATGGCGATTATGGTGCCGTGGTTGAACCGGATGATTAATACGCCGGATAGCAGTAAATAAGCGTCAACTTTTAGTTCTGACCGAGAGTAACATCGCGGTTTTTTTATCTGTTAACTCTTACTATGTAAGAGTATAATTTAAACAAACAGGTCATCATGGACGGACATGACCATGAACTACATTGAATTTATTGAGACTTCTGTCTTTGCCCGCCAGCGGGAAGCTCTGCTCACCGAGGATGAATATCGCGCATTTCAGGAAATGCTCATTATAAACCCGCTGGAAGGTGATTTAATTCAGGGTACAGGTGGTTGCAGGAAAGTTCGTTTTGCTCCAGCAAGCCACTGTAAGGGAAAAAGCGGCGGGATTCGTAGTATTTACTATTTTCAAAAATAGCGAAGGGCGTATCTGGCTTTTCATGGCTTACCCTAAGAACAAAAAGGATAGTCTGAGCGGCGAAGAAAAAAACGCCCTCAAATCCATCATTCACCAACTAAAAGAGGGCTCGTTATGAACGATTTCTTTAAAGATCTGATGGAATCTGCAAGCGAGGCCGTTGAAATCAGCCAGGGTCGCAAACCTGCTGCCCGAATCACCCGATATGAACTTCCAGATGTCAAAGCCATCAGGAAGAAAGCCAATATGAAGCAGAATGAGTTTGCACAGGCAATAGGCGTCTCATCTTCCCTGATTCAGGCCTGGGAGCAGGAGAGGCGTATCCCTACCGGAACTTATCTTAAGGTTCTTCGGGTGATAGAGCGTAATCCAGAGATGGTTAATCTTTTCAAAACAGTCTAATCGCAACATAGTCCGATAAGCACAGCGCTATCGGACATAGCCGCATCCGGCCTGCGTTCGGGCATTTACCCTTTACGCGCGTCAATCCATTCCTGCACTTCAACCACAAAGGTCTCTGGCGCTTTGCGGTACATCTTACGCGCCAGATCGAGAATGGTATGCTGCCCTAACGCTTCTTCCATACGCTGCTGCGCCATGTCCATTACCGAGCGCACGCCGCAGATACCTTCGCAGGCCCACGCCGGAGGTTGCTCATCAAAAACAGCCAGACGCTGGCGAATTTCACGGCATTCAAAGATGCGCTTGTCACCGTCAATGGCGTTGACCACATCCAGCACCGTGATGTGTTCGGCAGGCCTGGCGAGCTGAAAACCACCGCCTTTGCCTTCGATGCTGCGCACCAGGCCCGCTTTCGACAGACGGGTAAAAATCTTGGCCAGATAGTCATAGGGCACGCTTTGCAGGTCAGCAATTTCGCGAACGCTCATATCGCGGGCGTCGCCTTTGCTGTCCACCATACACATCAGGCTATGGATGCCGTACTCAACCCCGGAACTGTAGAATGCCATGCTCTTATCTCAGCCAAAATAATTCTGAGTTATTGTAGCTTTTTCGACAGGCGCTTGCCAGACAGAGAACCACAGCACATTAGGAATTAAAATTTAATTCATTATTTATCATAATGATAACCAACAGATCTGGATCATTTTCCACCGGATCGCACAAATGACATTGCATTCATTAACTACGACCAATAAAATCCGAGTAAATAACTTCATCGTTAACATTGAGTGCAACCTAAATGCGTAAACAAATTCTGATCGTTGGTGCAGGTTTTTCCGGGATGTGGGCCGCGTTGAGCGCCGCCCGTCTGGCAGATAAACACCAGAATGACACAATTGATATCACCGTTATCGCCCCACAACCCGAACTTCGCGTACGCCCTCGCTTTTATGAAAATGCCGTCCAGACGCTGGTCGCTCCCCTGCAACCGCTGTTCGACGAAACCGGCGTCAACTTCCTGCGCGGGACGGTTGCGCAGATCCTTCCCGACTCAAAAGAGGTGAGCTGAGCAGATGCCTCCGGCAAAACGCACTTACATCGCTACGACCGTTTGATTCTGGCAAGCGGCAGCCACGTTAACCGTTCACTCGTAACGGGCGCAGATGCGCATGCGTTCGATCTGGATCAACTGGAAAGCGCCGCCGTACTGGAGCAGCACCTGAAGGATCTGGCGAACAAAGAAGAAAGCGACGCGCGCAATACCGTTGTTGTTTGCGGCGGCGGCTTTACCGGGATCGAGATGGCGCTGGAGTTGCCTGGCCGTTTGCGTGATATTCTCGGCGCTGATGCTAAGACCAGAGTAGTCGTAGTTGAACGCGGCCCGCAGCCTGGCGCTCGCTACAGCGAAGAACTGCGCAATGTGATTATCGAAGCGTCGGCAGAGCTGGGCGTGGAGTGGCTGGTAAATACGGAAGTGGAAAGCGTGGACGCAACGGGCATCACGCTGAAAGACGGGCAAACCATCGCGTCGCAAACCGTCATCTGGACCGTCGGCGTTCAGGCGAACGATCTGACCGGGCAGATTGACGCTCCGCGCGACCGTCAGGGGCGTTTACATGTGAACGCTCAGCTTCAGGTGGTGGGTCACGATGACATTTATGCCACTGGCGATGTGGCGTACGCCGCAACCGATGACAAAGGCAACCATGCGTTAATGACCTGCCAGCACGCTATTCTGCTGGGCAAGTTTGCCGGGAATAACGCGGCCGCTGACCTGCTGGAGGTCGCTCCTCTGCCGTATCGTCAGGAAAACTATGTCACCTGTCTGGATCTTGGCGCATGGGGCGCGGTCTACACCGAAGGCTGGGATCAGCAGGTAAAACTGACGCGTGCGGAAGCGAAAAAACTCAAGCTGTCGATTGTCAGCGAGCTGATCTATCCACCGAAGGCCGACAGAGCCGTGGCGTTTGAGATTGCCGATCCGCTGGCGCCGTTTGTTTAGTCAGCCTTGCCGGATGGCGGCGTACCCTGCATGAACCGTAGGCCCGATAAGCGAAGCGCCATCGGGCAATTCGTTACTCCACCAATGCCGTACCGGTATAAATATCAAACCGGTGGCCTTTGGTGACAACCGCGTTCGGCGTGGCGACATCCGCTAACGGCGGCGCGTAATCCGGGCGCTTCACCACGACCCGTTTGGTCGCCAGCTGGCGCGCTGGCGCCAGCAAACCATCGGCATCAAGATCCGGCCCGACCAGCGACTGAAACACCCGCATCTCTTTTTTCACCAATGCGCTTTTCTGCTTATGCGGGAACATCGGATCGAGATAAACCACCTGCGGGCGCGGCGTGATATCCGTCAGCGCCGTCAGGCTGGAGGCATGGATCAACTGCAAGCGCTCCTGCAACCACGGGCCGATTTCCGGGTCAGCATACCCGCGCGCCAGACCGTCATCCAGCAACGCCGCGACCACCGGGTTGCGCTCCAGCATGCGCACTCGACACCCCACGGAAGCCAGCACAAAAGCATCGCGCCCCAGTCCCGCCGTCGCATCGACCACATCCGGCAGGTAATCGCCTTTAATGCCGACCGCTTTCGCGACCGCTTCGCCACGACCGCCGCCGAACTTGCGGCGATGGGCCATCGCCCCGCCGACAAAATCGACAAAGATGCCGCCAAGCTTCGGCTCATCGCGCTTACGCAGCTCCAGATGCGCAGTCGTCAGCACCAGCGCCATCGGGTTGTTTTCGTCATGCTCTAACCCCCAGCGGGCGGCAAGAACAGATAAGGCGCCGTCTCCGGCGCCTGTTTCATCAACTAAGCAGATCTTCACGTACGCTATCAGCCTTTAATGCCGTAGTGCGTCAGCATCGCGTCCAGCTGCGGTTCACGACCACGGAAGCGCTTGAACAGCTCCATCGGCTCTTCCGAACCACCGCGCGTCAGGATGTTGTCGAGGAACGACTGCCCGGTATCGCGGTTGAAAATGCCTTCTTCCTCAAAGCGCGAGAAGGCATCCGCCGCCAGTACATCGGCCCACAGATAGCTGTAGTAACCTGCCGCATATCCCCCGGCGAAAATATGGCTGAAGGCGTGTGGGAAGCGGCCCCATGACGGCCCCGGCACCACGGCGACCTGTTTTTTGATCTCAGAAAGCGTTTCCAGAATTTTCGCCCCTTGTTCCGGGTTAAATTCCGCATGCAGACGGAAGTCGAACAGGCCAAACTCCAGCTGACGCAGAATAAACAGCGCCGCCTGGTAGTTCTTCGCCGCCAGCATTTTATCCAGCAGTTCCTTCGGCAGCGGTTCGCCGGTCTCGTAGTGACCGGAGATAAACGCCAGCGCGTCCGGCTCCCAGCACCAGTTTTCCATAAACTGGCTCGGCAGTTCGACCGCATCCCACGGCACGCCGCTGATGCCGGAAACGCCTGCCGTTTCGATGCGGGTCAGCATGTGGTGCAGACCGTGGCCGAACTCGTGGAACAGGGTGATCACTTCATCATGCGTGAACAGCGCCGGTTTACCGTTAACCGGACGGTTAAAGTTACAGGTCAGGTAGGCGACCGGTTTTTGCAGCGAGCCATCGGCTTTGCGCATCTGGCCGACGCAGTCATCCATCCACGCCCCGCCACGCTTGTGCTCACGCGCATACAGATCGAGGTAGAAGCTGCCGCGCAGTTCGTTGTTTTCGTCATACAGCTCGAAGAAGCGCACGTCGGGATGCCAGACATCCACATCGTTACGCTCTCTGGCCGTAATGCCATAAATGCGTTGTACCACTTCAAACAGGCCGTTCACGGCTTTGTTTTCCGGGAAGTACGGGCGCAGTTGCTCATCGCTGATGCTGTAAAGGTGCTGCTTCTGTTTCTCGCTGTAGTACGCGATATCCCACGGTTGCAGTTCATCGACGCCGAACGTCGCTTTCGCGAAGGCGCGCAGTTGCGCCAGCTCTTTCTCGCCCTGCGGACGCGCGCGTTTCGCCAGATCGGTTAAGAAATCCAGCACCTGCTGCGGGTTTTCCGCCATTTTGGTGGCGAGCGATTTAAAGGCATAGCTGTCGAAACCCAGCAACTGCGCCAGTTCATGACGCAGCGCGAGGATCTCTTCCATCACCGGGCTGTTGTCCCATTTACCCGCGTTCGGCCCCTGATCGGAGGCGCGCGTCACATAGGCGCGGTACATCTCTTCACGCAATGCCGGGTTGTCGCAGTAGGTCATCACCGGCAGATAGCTTGGAATATCCAGCGTCAGCAGCCAGCCTTCCTGTTCTTTCGCTTCCGCCTGCGCTTTCGCGGCGGCCAGAGCGCTTTCCGGCATGCCCGCCAGTTCCGCGTCGTCAGTCACTAACTTCGTCCAGCCCATCGTGGCGTCGAGCACGTTGTTGCTGTACTGATTACCCAGCTCGGACAGGCGAGTGGCGATTTCACCATAGCGCTGCTGTTTTTCCTTCGGCAGACCAATACCGGAAAGCTCAAAATCGCGCAGCGCGTTATCAACCGCTTTTTTCTGCGCGAGGTTCAGGGTCGCGTAATGGTCGCCATCGCGCAGGTCGCGGTACGCATTGTACAGACCCTCGTGCTGACCAACCCAGGTGCTGTATTCAGACAGCAGCGGCAGCGTCTGCTCATAGGCTTCGCGCAGTTCCGGGCTGTTTTTAACGGAATTCAGGTGGCTGACCGGAGAGAAAATGCGCCCCAGCACGTCGTCCACTTCCGCCAGCGGCTGGCAGAGATTTTCCCAGGTGTACGGCGCGCCCTGCGCCACTACCCGCTCCACGTTTTCACGGCAGTCATTCAGCGCCTTTGTCACGGCAGGCACCACATGCTCAGGCTGGATTTGGGAAAACGGCGGTAGCGAGAAAGGCGTCAGTAATGGATTGGTCATAAGCGCTGTCCTGTTGAATGAGGTGAATGAAGCGCGCATCCGGCGCTGTGCATATTTGTTTCAGATGGGGGTAAGTGTAGTGAATTTCAATGGCGAGCGTAGCGGAAAAATACCCGGTAGCGCTGCGCTTACCGGCCTACGGGTAATCTGCTCTTTTCTGCTGTAAACTGTGACAAATCGTCTATTTCAGCGGAATTTAATTACCCATGCTCAGTTATCGCCACAGCTTTCACGCTGGCAACCACGCCGACGTCCTCAAACACACTGTTCAGAGCCTGATTATCGAGTCGCTCAAAGAGAAAGAGAAACCGTTTCTTTATCTGGACACGCACGCTGGCGCTGGCCGTTATCAGCTGAGCGGCGAACACGCCGAGCGCACCGGTGAATATATGGAAGGGATCGCCCGCATCTGGCAGCAGGACGATTTACCGACCGAGCTGGAGCCTTATATCGGCGTGGTAGAGCACTTTAACCGTAACGGGCAACTGCGTTACTACCCGGGTTCCCCGCTCATCGCCCGCCAGCTGCTGCGTGAGCAGGACAGCCTGCAACTGACGGAGCTGCATTCAAGCGATTTCCCGCTGCTGCGTTCTGAGTTTCAAAAAGACAGCCGCGCCCGCGTGGAGCGTGCCGACGGCTATATGCAGCTGAAGTCCAAACTGCCGCCGGTTTCGCGTCGCGGCCTGATCCTCATCGACCCGCCTTACGAAATGAAAACCGATTATCAGGCGGTCGTCAGCGGCATCAGCGAAGGGTATAAGCGCTTTGCCACCGGCACCTATGCGCTGTGGTATCCGGTGGTGTTACGCCAGCAAATTAAACGCATGATTCACGACCTGGAAGACACCGGAATCCGCAAAATCCTGCAAATTGAGCTGGCAGTACGCCCGGACAGCGACCAGCGCGGCATGACCGCCTCTGGCATGATCGTCATTAACCCGCCGTGGAAGCTGGAACAGCAGATGAACAACGTGCTGCCGTGGCTGCACAGCAAGCTGGTTCCAGCGGGCACCGGGCACGCTTCCGTCAGCTGGATCGTGCCAGAGTAATCACAGCCATCGGTGGAACCTTTTAATTCCAGGTATACAATCGCGAATATTTTGGCGAATGGCATTGCGCTCATTCGCCCTACAATGAACATGAAGGAGCGGTCATGACCAAACACTATGATTACATCGCGATCGGCGGCGGAAGCGGCGGTATTGCCTCGATTAACCGTGCCGCTATGTACGGTCAGAAATGTGCGTTGATTGAAGCCAAAGAGCTGGGCGGCACCTGCGTCAACGTCGGTTGCGTCCCTAAAAAAGTGATGTGGCATGCCGCGCAGATTCGCGAAGCGATCCATATGTACGGCCCGGACTACGGCTTTGACACCACCATCAACGTATTCAACTGGGACACGCTGATTGCCAGCCGCACGGCCTATATCGACCGTATTCACACCTCGTACGACAACGTGCTGGGTAAAAATAACGTGGATGTGATCAAAGGCTTCGCCCGCTTCGTGGATGCCCGAACCCTTGAAGTGAATGGGGAAACGATCACCGCCGATCACATCCTGATCGCCACCGGCGGTCGCCCGAGCCATCCGTCCATTCCGGGTACGGAATACGGTATCGACTCCGACGGTTTCTTTGCGCTGCCTGCGCTGCCGGAGCGCGTTGCGGTGGTCGGCGCGGGTTACATCGCCGTAGAACTGGCTGGCGTGATTAACGGCCTGGGCGCCCAAACGCACCTGTTCGTGCGTAAACACGCGCCGCTACGCAGCTTTGACCCGATGATTACCGAAACGCTGGTTGAAGTGATGAACACAGAAGGCCCGACGCTTCACACCCACGCGATCCCGAAAGCGGTGGTGAAAAACGCCGACGGCAGCCTGACTCTGCAACTGGAAGACGGTCGCAGCGAAACGGTGGATTGCCTGATTTGGGCGATTGGCCGCGAACCGGCAACCGACAACGTTAACCTTGCCGCCACCGGCGTGAAAACCAACGAAAAAGGGTACATCGTCGTCGATAAATTCCAGAATACCAGCGTGGAAGGTATTTATGCGGTGGGCGATAACACCGGAGCGGTTGAGCTGACGCCAGTCGCCGTGGCGGCGGGTCGTCGTCTCTCCGAACGTTTGTTCAACAACAAGCCGAACGAGCATCTGGACTACAGCAATATTCCGACCGTGGTCTTTAGCCACCCGCCGATTGGCACCGTGGGCCTGACCGAACCACAGGCGCGCGAACAGTACGGCGACGACCAGGTGAAAGTGTACAAATCATCGTTCACAGCCATGTACACTGCGGTGACGTCTCACCGTCAGCCCTGCCGAATGAAGCTGGTATGCGTCGGCGAAGACGAGAAGATTGTCGGTATTCACGGCATCGGCTTCGGGATGGATGAAATGTTGCAGGGCTTCGCGGTCGCGCTGAAAATGGGCGCCACCAAGAAAGACTTCGACAACACCGTGGCGATTCACCCAACGGCGGCGGAAGAGTTCGTGACAATGCGTTAATCGTCGATAAGCGCCGGATGGTGTGACGATCCTGTCGGCCGGATAAGGCGTTTACGGCGCCATGCCCGATGGCGCTATGCTTATCGGGCCTACGCGTGCGGTTTTCGTAGGCCCGATAAAACCTCAGCCGTCATCCGGCATTCTTTTATTTTCCTTGCATATACGGCGTATACACCCCGTTCAGGCTTTCCAGGAACGCGACGATATCATCAATGTCTTTCTGCGGAATCTCTTTCCCCACCTGATAACGCAACATCAGTTTCACCGCTCCGTCGAGGGTTGGCACATCCCCCCGGTGGAAATACGGCGCGGTCAGCGCAACGTTACGTAATCCGGGCACTTTCTGACGCAATTTATCACGAACTTCATTGGTGACATTCATACGTCCAATGTCCGCAGCGGTAATTTCGCCGAAATTAAAGTCTTTCTTCAGACCCAACGGCTCGAAGGAACGCCCGCCGAGAATAATACCGCCGTGACAGGTCGCGCATTTATTCTCTTTGAACAGCTCATAGCCATGTTTCTGCTGCGCCGTCAGCGCATTTTCATCCCCTCGTAACCACTTATCGAAAGGCGAATTTGGCGTAATCAGCGTCTTCTCAAACTCGGCAATGGCATCCGTAATCGTTTCTCCGCTGAAGCCTTGCGGATATATCGCCGTGAACTGCTGTTTTAGCACCGGATCTTTATCGAGTTTCCCAATGATTTCATCCCAGGATTTAGAGGCCATTTCAATCGGGTTTAACGGCGGCCCACCAGCCTGCGCCTGCAACGTCGGCGCGCGACCATCCCAGAATTGCTCAACGTTAAAGATTGAGTTGAACACCGTTGGCGCGTTGATTGGCCCTACCGCGCCGCCCACGCCGATGGAGGTTTTCCTGCCGTCCACGCCGCCCGCATTCAGCGCATGGCAATGCGCGCAGGAGATGGTGCTGTCACCCGATAAACGGACATCGTGGTAGAGGGTAAAACCCAGTGCGACTTTTTGATCGTCAACCGGCAGTTTTTCGGGGACAGGCTGAACCGGCTCATTGCGATGCGCCGCCGCCGTATCCGCGCTGGCGTAGTAACGCTCGCGCTGTTTAGCGATCCAGCCGAGAATCTCCTCCCGCTCCGTATCACTGACCTTACCGGCCCAGTGCAGCGCGGTATAGCGCGTTGGCGGCATTGTTTCGTACTGCATCACCCATTCAATCTTATTCAGATCGCTTTGCGTGACGGGTTTATCCGCGACCAACGCGGCGCGTACTGCTTCAAGGTTGAAAGATTTATAGCCCAGTTGAATGTCATAATTCATCAACTGCTTAGCAACGGGAAAAGAGGAATAAAAAGGCAGTTCAGCAGAGGGGGTATGACAATAATCGCATCCCTTTTCCCGTAAAAAACCCAGGATTTTATTATTGTCTTCCAGCGTTGAGGCTTGCACATCAGCTTCTTTACTACGTTGATTATCGTGATACCAGACGTAACCAGATAATCCTAAATAACAAATCGCAATGCCTGCTATGGCTATCGCGGTAAGACGGGTAATGATTTTCATTATTTTACCCTCACTATAGTGAGATATTATGGCCCAGAAGATGAACATAAATCAGGCGTATGTCTTTATTAGACATAGCCATCATAGGAAATACAGGCGAAGGGTTTTTGATAAGTATCAAGCAATTACATGGGGATAAACTATCGATAAGATAGCTTCTCCCTATTATAAGCAGGGTCTTTCGGCGTCGGTATTCATAACTCGTTGCAATCGAATGTTCTGAAAGTGAAAATCTTCCTGTTACGGCTATTCCATATTTTTTATATTATTATCAGTAATCTATATTTAAAGACTCTTTTTCACGTATTAACAAAGCGTGATCTATCGCACAGTTTGCACCTCATATACCGAAGCGAATGTCTACGCTTAATAGACAGCCGGGCAACACCCGTATCATTTACGACGCAATCCGGAGGTCCTTCTCATTATGCTCAACCAGAAATTACACCCCGCCCCATCCGACGAATTAACGATCGAAATCGATCTGCTTTATGAAACGGATCCGTGCGAGTTAAAGCTGGATGAAATGATCGAGGCAGAACCGGAACCTGAGATGATTGAGGGGCTACCCGCCTCCGACGCCCTTACCCCAGCAGATCGCTATCTTGAGCTGTTCGAGCATGTGCAATCATCCCGGCTTTTTGCCGACAGTAAAACTTTCCCCGACTGCGCGCCAAAAATGGACCCGCTGGATATTCTGATCCGCTACCGTAAGGTCAGACGACACCGCGACTTTGACCTGCTGCGCTTTGTTGAAAATCACTTCTGGCTACCGGAAACCCGGTCCAGTGAATATGTCTCCAACCCGGAAAATTCACTGAAAGAGCATATTGATCAGCTCTGGCCGGTGCTGACGCGTGAGCCGCAGGATCACATTCCCTGGTCCTCGCTGCTGGCGCTGCCGCAATCCTATATCGTGCCGGGCGGACGTTTTAGCGAAACCTACTACTGGGACTCCTATTTCACCATGCTGGGCCTGGCGGAAAGCGGCCGGGAAGACCTGCTGAAATGTATGGCAGACAACTTCGCGTGGATGATTGAGAATTACGGCCACATCCCCAACGGAAACCGCACATATTATTTGAGCCGCTCGCAGCCGCCGGTCTTTGCGCTGATGGTCGAACTGTTCGAAGAGGATGGCGTGCGCGGGGCGCGGCGCTATCTGGATCATCTGAAAATGGAGTACGCCTTCTGGATGGACGGCGCGGAATCTCTGGTGCTCAACCAGGCCTATCGCCATGTCATCAGAATGCCGGACGGTTCCCTGCTCAACCGCTACTGGGACGATCGCGACACGCCCCGCGACGAATCGTGGCTGGAGGATGTGGAAACCGCCAAACATTCGGGTCGCCCGGCCAATGAGGTATACCGGGATCTCCGTGCTGGCGCGGCCTCCGGTTGGGATTACTCATCACGCTGGCTGCGCGATGCAAGCCGGCTGGCCAGCATCCGCACAACCCAGTTCATCCCCATTGACCTGAACGCTTTCCTCTACAAACTGGAGAGCGCGATTGCCAACATTTCCGCCCTGAAAGGCGACCGTGAAACCGAAGCGGCATTTCGCCAGAAGGCCAGCGATCGCCGCGCCGCCGTAAACCGCTATCTGTGGGATGACGAGAATGGCTGCTATCGGGATTACGACTGGCGGCGCGAGCAAATGGCGCTCTTTTCCGCCGCCAGTATCGTGCCGCTGTATGTCGGCATGGCGACTCACGAGCAGGCAGACCGCCTCGCTAACGCCGTTCGCAGCCGTCTGCTGACGCCTGGCGGGATCATGGCGACAGAGTATGAAACCGGCGAGCAATGGGATAAGCCTAACGGCTGGGCGCCACTACAGTGGATGGCAATCCAGGGCTTCAAGCTGTACGGCGACGATATGCTGGGGGATGAAATTGCCCGCAACTGGTTAAAAACCGTCAATATTTTTTACCAGCAGCACCATAAACTGATCGAAAAGTACCATATTGCCTGCGGCACGCCGCGTGAAGGGGGCGGCGGGGAATATCCGTTGCAGGATGGGTTTGGCTGGACCAATGGCGTGGTTCGCCGTTTGATTGGTTTATACGGCGAACCATAGCGGCGTTACCGAATCACGTTATAAATGGCGGTCTGAATCTTTAACCATTTTTTGTTTTCCACGCTGGGCTCGGCCTGAACACGCAGCCGGGCCTGCTCCATATCATGCTGCTGGCGCATCACCACCGCCGGAACGGTACAAAAACTTTGCAGATACTTTTTATGCAGCGACGTCAGCGACGCTCCGTTCAGCATGGCGTGGCTCAGCGACGTCAGGAAGCGTCGGCAGGGTTTTACCTCATCCATCAGCGAAGGGTAGCGCAGCAGCAGTTGCAGCACATCGGCGTTGCCCGTCGAAAACGCCTGTTCGGTCCAGGCCAGCTGCCAGTTCATCCCGCCCTGTAAGAACAACGCCGTAACGCGCGTATCATTACGGTCGATCGCCGAGCGCATATTAAACGGGTCCCAGGTGATCCCCATGCGGCTCATGGTTTCCCGCGCGGAGGGCGCCTCAAGCCGGGCGTCATCCTGCATGACCTCGTCGCGTTGTACGGGCGCGGCAGAAGGAGGCGGCGAGCTGAACAACCAAAACGCCCCCACCAGGATCGCCAGCACCATTGCGCCAACCCCGCCCCACAACACCCCGGAAATCAGCTGCTCACGCTCTTCAGCCGTCCGCTGCTGTCGCTTGTGAGGCGGTTCAATACTCTCGCCAATTTCCTGGTTATCTCCCCCCGCCAGCGCGTCTTTTTCTCGCGCCTCCTCCCAGAATTTCTCCACCACGCCCTCATCGGACGCCATAAACGAAGCCGGGTTTATGCGAGTGCGTTTTTCATTAAACGCCCGCTGTACCGAGCGGGTGATCTGGCGGAACTGACAATCCAGTAGCGACAACTGTACGGAACTGAGCGGCTGCCCGGCGATGATGCCGTTACGCGCCTGACGGCAATCCTCAAGGAACATACGCAGGGTCGTACGCGGCTCAACAAACAGCGTCAGCGCAGACGCGTCTTTGAAAAATGCGGAATAGTGACGGGCAAACGACTTTTTATCGACCACCATCAATGCCAGCTCGCTGAACAGCATCGCGCTGAGCGCATCCTGTCCTTCGCTGAGTTTTAACCAGCGTCGCAGACGATCGGCGCCAAAATGCAGCTTCAGGTAGCTATTCAACTGATGACGATCCGGCCACACCTGCGAAATAAGCGCTTTCAGCGTGAGTTCAATCGCCCGCAGCTGACGCCGGGCCTGTATTTGCGCGTCCTGATTGCCTGCATCAATATCAGTCTGATAAGTGAGAAGCGGCTGCCGCTGGCGCAGTTGTTCCAGCGACGCCACAAAACGCAGGGCGGCAAGCAGTTGGTTTTCACTGACATCCTTCCCGCTGTCATATTGCGGAACATACTGCTGGAGATGTCGCAAATGCAGCATAAACTGGCTCAGTTGCGCATCGTTTATATGTAATTTTTTTGCCACCACGCTCCAGCCGCCTAAATTAAGGCGGGCTTGATCCAGTTGTTCCATAAACCAGCGCGGTTCTTTTCCTTCCGCAACATGTACGCCCAGCAGCAGCAGGATCTCCACTGACGCCTGACGGATGATGCCCAGACAGTGTTCAAAAGGCGAATGCATCGCCTGCGAAGCGTTATTCGTCATGATCGTCCCTAAAAAAGCCCCTCCATAAAGAAGGCTTTTAATATTATTTTAATTATCTGTTTTGATAGATATAACAGATTTTTTTGGCATTACAGTGACTATAACGCAAAGGTTGAGAAATTTATTTTGGGCGGCGAGGGAAATAAAGAGAAGTCGATGAACAGTCATCGCGGAATATTAAAATTAACGTCAGGAATAAAACAGCGTTCCTGAAATAAGTTTATCCTTAATCTAAATTAATGTTGCGGGTGTAAACCACCCGCTTAATATTATCATCCTGATTATAAGAACATGCCGCCCGACACTTCGATACGCTGCGCGGTCATCCAGCCCAGTTCATCGCTGAGCAACGCGGCGATGGCATCACCAATATCGTCCGGCAAACCAACCCGTCCCAGGGCGGTTTGTGACGCGATATACGCATTCAGTTGTTCATTGTCCCGCACATTGCCGCCGCCAAAATCAGTTTCAATGGCTCCCGGCGCGATAATGTTCACGGTGATGCCGCGTTCGCCCAGTTCTTTTGCCTGATAACGCGTCAGCACTTCCATCGCCCCCTTCATCGCGGCATAAGCGCTGTAGCCAGGCAACGCAAAACGGGCCAGCCCCGTCGACACATTGAGGATCCTGCCGCCATTCTTTAGCAGAGGTAACAGCCCCTGAGTCAGGAAAAACGGCCCTTTAAACTGAATGTTCAAAAGCTGGTCAAACTGCGCTTCAGTGAAGGTCGAATACGGCGCGTTGATGCCGATTCCGGCATTGTTCAATAAATAATCAAACGAATCACGCTGCCACTCCGTTTTCAGGGTTTCCCGCACCTTTTCAACAAACGCCGGGAATCCCGAAATATCCCCGACATTCAACTGCAATGCTGCGGCTTTCCCGCCTGATTGCGTAATTTCATGCACGACCTGCTGCGCCTCTTTTTCATTGCTGTTCCACGTCAGAATGATCCCGATTCCTCTGCTCGCCAGCTTAAGCGCCGCGTTTTTACCGAGCCCTCGGCTGCCGCCGGTCACTAATGCGATACGTTGCGTCATAAGAAACCTCATTTCAGGTGTTGTGAAGATTGAGAAAGAGCTTATTAGGTGTTAGAAAAACAATAAATGTAGCGAAATGCGCTTCACTGTTTCATTCAGAACAACACCGGGACCTCGCGATGGATAAAATTCACGCAATGCAGTTGTTCATTCGCGTCGCTGAACTGGAGAGTTTTTCCCGCGCCGCCGAAACATCAGGCCTTCCTAAAGGTAGCGTATCCCGCCAGATACAGGCGCTGGAAAACCACCTCGGCACGCAGTTGCTGCACCGCACCACCCGGCGGGTTCAGCTTACTCAGGACGGAATGGTGTATTACGAACGTGCGAAAGATCTGCTGACGAACCTGGACGAGCTGGACGGTTTATTCCAGCACGACCCGGCCAGCATCAGCGGCAAGCTGCGGGTCGATATGCCGGTTGGGGTCGCCAAGAACCTGGTGATACCGCGCCTGCCCGCGTTTTTACAGCAGTATCCGGGTATTGAGCTGGAACTCAGCAGCAGCGATCGCCTGGTGGATTTGATACGGGAAGGGTTCGACTGCGTGGTGCGGGTCGGGGCGCTAAAGGATTCCGGGTTGATCGCCCGCCCGTTGGGAAAGCTGTCGGTCATTAACTGCGCCAGTCCGCAGTATCTGGCGCGTTTTGGCTACCCAGAAGGTCTGGACGATCTGGCCTCGCATGCGGTGGTTCATTATTCCGTCAATCTGGGCACGCGCCCGCAAGGCTTCGAAGTGGTAACGGCAAACGGCACGCAGTGGATTAAAACCGGCGGCATTCTGACGGTCAACAGCACCGAGACTTACCATGCCGCCTGCCTGGCGGGGCTGGGAATCATTCAGGTGCCGCGCATCGGCGTTCGCGAGGCATTGCGCGCCGGAACGCTCATCGAGATCCTGCCGCAGTATCGCGCTGACCCAATGCCGGTGTCCCTGCTCTACCCGCATCGCCGCAACCTCTCCCGCCGGGTACACCTGTTTATGGAGTGGCTGACCGGCGTAATGAAAGACTACGTGGACTGACACGCTATACTGTTCTGAGAGTTAACAAAAGAAGGACTATCGACCTGATGACGCAGGAAAAAGATGTAAAACGCCCTATTCAGGAACTCGACCATGCGCCGGTGCCCAAAGTGGAGACGCACGATCGTGACGAACCAGAAACAAACAACAAGGCCACCCAGGCGCTCAAAACGGTCTCCACGACGGCAGCGAGAATCCAGCGTCAGCCGGTGATTGCCCACCTGATCCGCGCCGCAGAGCGTTTTAACGATCGGCTGGGCAACCAGTTTGGCGCCGCGATCACCTATTTCTCGTTTCTGTCGATGATCCCTGTCCTGATGGTGTCGTTTGCCGCCGCCGGTTTTATTCTCGCGTCGCATCCCACGCTATTAGAGGACATTTTCAATAAAATCCTGATGAACGTCAGCGACCCTACGCTGGCGTCCACGCTGAAAAGCACTATCAACACCGCCGTTCAGCAGCGAACCACCGTCGGCCTGGTGGGGCTGGGCATTGCGCTCTATTCCGGGATCAACTGGATGGGCAACCTGCGTGAAGCGATTCGCGCTCAGTCGCGGGATGTATGGGAGCGCACCCCGCAGGATCAGGAAAAAATCTGGATAAAATACCTGCGCGATTTTGTCTCGCTGATTGGGCTGTTGGTTGCGCTGATTATCACGCTGTCCATTACCTCGATTGCCGGTTCTGCGCAGCAGATGATTATCTCCGCGCTGTATCTCGACAGCATTGAGTGGCTAAAACCCGCCTGGCGGTTGATTGGGCTGGCCATTTCGATTTTCGCCAACTACCTGCTGTTCTTCTGGATTTTCTGGCGGCTACCGCGCCACCGACCGCGCAAGAAGGCATTGATTCGCGGTACGTTTATCGCCGCGATCGGTTTTGAGGTGATCAAAATCATCATGACCTACACGCTGCCTTCCCTGGTGAAATCCCCGTCTGGCGCCGCATTCGGTTCCGTGCTTGGCCTGATGGCGTTCTTCTACTTCTTTGCCCGCCTGACGCTGTTTTGCGCGGCCTGGATAGCCACCGCCGAATACAAAGACGACCCGCGTATGCCAGGGAAAACCCACCGCTAGTTCATCATTTGATGCCGGATGGCGCGATGCTTATCCGGCCTACCGCCCGGCAGGTCGCTACGCCTTATACGGCACGCATTGCAGCATATAAATCCAGACCGTAACTTTTATTTAACCTAAAACCAGTTTTATCATCTAAGTTTAAAATTGTGTGAAGCATTTCATAGACGTGAAATCGCAGGTCTAAACATTATCCCCTTTTTGACCATTATTTGAGCAAAATCCCGCTTTGTTACAGATTGAAATGTCGCTTTTGCTGTGCGTAATATGGCCGTTCGTTCGCCAAAAAATAAGAAAATACTATGCAAGCAACCGCCACCACACTCGACAACGAACAGGAACACGTTCCGGTAAACTCGCGCAATAAAGTCGTCGTTGCCTCCCTCATCGGCACCGCCATTGAGTTCTTCGACTTCTACATTTACGCGACTGCCGCGGTAATCGTGTTCCCCCATATTTTCTTCCCGCAGGGCGATCCGGCAGCGGCAACGCTTCAGTCCCTCGCCACCTTCGCCATCGCCTTTGTCGCGCGCCCAATTGGCTCTGCGCTATTCGGCCACTTCGGCGACCGCGTCGGGCGTAAAGTGACGCTGGTGGCGTCATTGCTGACGATGGGGATCTCCACCGTCGTGATCGGCCTGCTGCCGGGCTATGCCACCATTGGCATTTTCGCCCCGCTGCTGCTGGCGCTGGCGCGCTTTGGCCAGGGTCTGGGTCTCGGCGGAGAATGGGGCGGCGCGGCGCTGCTGGCGACCGAAAACGCCCCGCCGCGCAAGCGCGCGCTGTACGGCTCTTTCCCGCAGCTTGGCGCGCCTATCGGCTTCTTCTTCGCCAACGGCACGTTCCTGCTCCTCTCCTGGCTGCTGACCGATGAGCAGTTCATGACCTGGGGCTGGCGTTTACCGTTCATTTTCTCTGCGGTGCTGGTCATTATCGGCCTGTACGTCCGCGTCTCGCTGCATGAAACACCGGTATTCGCTAAGGTCGCTGCGGCGAAAAAGCAGGTAAAAATCCCGCTGGGCACCCTGCTGACCCGGCACGTACGCGTAACGGTACTCGGGACATTCATCATGCTGGCGACCTATACGCTGTTCTACATCATGACGGTCTATTCCATGACGTACAGTACCGCAGCCGCTCCTGCGGGGCTCGGTTTACCGCGTAACGAGGTGTTGTGGATGTTGATGCTGGCGGTGATCGGCTTTGGCGTGATGGTGCCGGTTGCGGGCCTGCTGGCAGACGCTTTTGGTCGCCGTAAGAGCATGGTCATTATCACGACAATGATCATTCTGTTCGCGCTGTTTGCCTTTAAACCGTTGCTCGGTTCCGGTAATCCGGCATTGATATTCGTTTTCCTGCTGCTGGGGCTGAGTCTGATGGGGCTGACCTTCGGCCCGATGGGCGCGCTGTTGCCGGAGCTGTTCCCGACAGAAGTTCGCTACACCGGCGCATCCTTCTCGTATAACGTGTCGTCAATTCTTGGCGCGTCCGTAGCGCCATATATTGCCGCATGGTTGCAGGGGAACTACGGTCTGGCGGCGGTCGGCACCTATCTGGCGTCAATGGCCGCCCTGACGCTGATTGCGCTGCTGTTGACCCACGAGACGCGCCACCAGTCGTTGTGATTTGACCGCCATCACCCGTAGGCCGGATAAGGTGTTTACACCGCCATCCGGCACTATCATCATTTCTTCATCTGCGACAAAATCGTCCGACACTGATTCGCATCGCCTTCTGACGGGGAAATCAACGCCAGAAGCGCGGCGGCAGGCGTGACTAACGTCGCCAGCGCCGCAGCGACCGCGCCTCGCGCGATCAGCGGCCCGGCTTTCACCCCCGCCTGCGGGTTTTTAAACGACCCGCGCACATACAGCGGCGAACGCAGCGTAATAATGCGAATCCCTTTGCTCTCTGGATCGATGGTTAAATCCAGTTGCTCAGAGGCGAAACTCGCGGTTCCGGTGACGTTAACCAGCGCATTTTCCGTATCAAAAGCAAAGATTTGCGGGCGCGCAACGCCATTAACGATGTCAAGATTAGCCGCCGCGCAGTTGACCCGTACCTCATCGTCGCCAAATATCTGCCCGACAATAAAGTTGCCCACGTTCAGGCCGACAATCTCCATCAGGTTGCGGCTGATCACGCCATCGTTCATCAGCAGCTTCAGGTTGCCATTACTGTTACCTAACAACGCCGCCACTGAATTGCCGCTTCCCCGGATATCCGCGTCACCGTTCATTTCGCCCAATGTTTTCTGCATCAGTTCGACATCCGGCATCAGCGCTTTCAGTTTAAGACGACGCGCCTGGATATTCGCCCTTCCCTGCATTGGCTTTTTATCCCCTTCCAGATGAATGCTGGAGACAATGCTGCCGCCTGCCAGGCCAAACTTCAGCGGCTGCAAACGTAAATCGGCATTTTTCAGGATGATATGGGTAGAGAGATCGCTGACCGGCAGGCTGCTGCCGTGCTCAATGCGCCCGCCCTTAAAGCGCACGTCGGCATCCATCACGTCCCATTTATCGGTTTCAAAGCGGTCATAAGGCAGCACTTTATCGGCAGGCTGGATGCTCTTTTCGCCCTTGCTTTGCTCGGCGCGTTTCGACTGTTGCGCCCCCTTCCCGGAATCCACGCCGATCAGCGGCCCCAGGTCAGCCAGGCGAAGCTGGCGCGACTCCACATCCCCTTCCAGTTTGGGGCGCGGCTTGCCGGTGGTGTAAGCAAGAGAGCCGTGAATATCGCTGTCGCCGATGCGGCCATTAAAATTGCGGTAGTCAAAAACTGAGGATGTCTCCGTATCGATTTTCGCCACCAGGCGACCGTCCGTTTCAAACGGCGGCGTGTCCGGCAGCAGCACGCCGGTCAGGTCGTACAATTCGCCCAGCGAGTCGCCGGAAAACTTAAGCTGGAGATCGACGCCGCCCATGTTCAGCGGATCGTTGACCACCCCGGCAAAGGCCACGCGAGTATTGCCCGAGCGGAAATCAGCCTGCACCGGGAAAGGCGCGCCTTCGCTGCGTAACGCCAGCATACCGCCAATTTTGCCCGTGCCGGTCAGCGGTTCCCCGTTATAACGCCCCTGCGCCTTAAGGCCGAAAACATAATCCCCCACGTTGTTGTCGTTGTTGCTTTTGGCTCCCGTGACTTCGCTAAAAGGCAGTGGTTTACCCAGCGGATCAACCTGGATCTCGATATCGGCTTTGCTGACCTTATCGTCAATGGCGATACGCCCCTGATCGAACAAAATCGTATCCAGACGGAACGACCAGGCGGACGGCTGCGCATTGGGATCGTTTTTCTCGTCAGCCGCAAGATTGAAGGTCCAGTTATTGTTTTTCTCCGAGAGGCGGATGAGGCGGGCGTCAGGCTTCACCAGTTTGATCCACGGCAGCCAGACGGTTTTGGTCAGCAACGCCAGCGGCGCCAGCGTGGCTTCAACGCGCGGGAGATGCACCATCGTGACTTCGGGGATATCCGGCGGATTGCCGAGGATAATGTCTTCGGCATGAACGTGCGGCCAGGGCACCCAGCTTCGCCAGCCGGTTTCCTGTTTTTGACGTTCCCACACCACGCCCAGATCGCCGCGAATGGCGAATGGCCGGTTGAGTTCTGTAGAGACTTTCTGGTTGATGGTCGGTTTGAGGCGATTCCAGTCAAATGTCGCAATCAGGACGATGAGTACGACGATCAACAACAACAAAGTCCCTGATATGGCAGCGGTTATTTTGCCTGCTTTCGTCATGTTTTACTTCCTCACTTCTTTCCTTGCCAGTCCTAAAGATAGTCCAGCAGACGGAAAAGGGAGGCAGGCTGCGTCCTGGAATACCGCGTGAAAGACGCGCCATTCCGGGAAACAGCGGGTATTACAGCATCAGGATCACCTGTTCAAGGTTCTCCAGCGGAACAGGACGCGACAGAAAATACCCCTGCGCCGCGAAAGCGGGCGAACGTTGTACATCGCGCCACTCTTCCAGCGTTTCCACGCCTTCGACGATAACGCCTCGGCAATAGCGATTCATCAGTTGCAGCAGCAGCGTAAAGAGGTTTCGCCCTTCCGGCGTCTGGCGCAGCATCACAAACAGATCCCGCGCCACTTTGATGTAGTCGTAACGCACTTCGCTCAGGGCAGAGAAATTCGCCATGCCGGTGCCGAAATCATCCAGCCAGAGCGGGCCGAATTCACACATTGAGGCGAACGAAGAGTCTTTCGGTAAACGAATATGTTCCACCAGTTCGAATCGCAGCCAGGGCAGGCGCTCAATCGTTTTCAATACCTCTGGCTGCTGACGCATCGCGATCAGCGTCGGGCCATCGACATTGACCGAGGCCAGCAGGTCATGACGCATGAAAAAATCGGCTTTCTGCTCCAGAAACTGGAGCTGTTCTTTCACCACATCCACGCGGTGTCTTACCGCCAGTTCGGCAAAATAGCGATCCGGGGCAACGCGCCGGGAAGGGTTATCCGGGTGTACCACAACCGTCAGCAGTTCCACGGCCATCAATCGCCCGTTGGTCTGGTAGATTGGCTGATAAGTGTAAGCACGTTCGCACTGCAACCAAAAGCGCCGCTCCTGCAAGCTTTCAATGCTTGCCTCAGGAATGCTTAGCTGCTGGATAACCTGCTTTATCATCTCAGATGTCCTGTTAATGAGAGTGTGACTGCCCGGACTCGTCAAAGGTTATCGGCGCTCTGGCAAAGAACTTTATGTTCAGCGTCCCGCAAAATAGAAACAGCATGACAAAAATCAACACAGAATACGCGTTGGCTCAAAAAAATAATGGAACGATGTTTTAATATAGTTGACCGCTGAATACACCACAGCGCACACTAACGCTAATTTTTTTCAGAGCAGGTTCACGACTATGTCCAAAAAGATTGCCGTGATTGGCGAATGCATGATTGAGCTGTCACAGAAAGGCGCAGACGTTCAGCGCGGTTTCGGTGGCGACACGTTGAATACATCCGTTTACATCGCCCGTCAGGTCGATTCTGCGGCCTTGTCCGTACACTACGTGACGGCGCTGGGCACTGACAGCTTCAGCCAGCAAATGCTGGATTCATGGCAAGGCGAAAATGTCGATACCTCCCTCACTCAGCGCATGGAAAACCGTCTACCGGGCCTCTATTACATCGAGACGGACAGCACTGGCGAACGCACTTTCTATTACTGGCGCAACGAGGCGGCAGCGAAATTCTGGCTGGAGAGCGAGCAGTCTGCGGCAATCTGCGAAGAGCTGGCGACCTTCGACTACCTCTACCTGAGCGGGATCAGCCTTGCCATTTTAAGCCCGTCCAGCCGCGATAAATTACTGTCGCTGCTGCGCGAATGCCGCGCCAACGGCGGGAAAGTCATTTTTGACAACAACTATCGCCCGCGCCTGTGGGCAAGCAAAGAAGAGACGCAGCAGATATATCAGCAGATGCTGGAATGCACGGATATCGCGTTCCTGACGCTGGATGATGAAGACGCGTTGTGGGGTGAAAAGCCGGTTGCCGAGGTCATTGCCCGCACGCACGACGCAGGCGTCCAGGAAGTGGTGGTGAAACGCGGCGCAGATTCCTGCCTGGTTTCCATCAAAGGCGAAGAGGTGATTGACGTTCCGGCGGTGAAATTGCCAAAAGAGAAAGTGATCGACACCACCGCTGCGGGCGACTCCTTTAGCGCCGGGTATCTGGCAATACGTTTAACCGGCGGCGACGCTGCCGGGGCCGCACAGCGCGGGCACCTGACCGCCAGCACGGTCATTCAGCATCGCGGGGCGATTATCCCGCGCGATGCAATGCCGCAATAACCGTACTGTAGGCCGGATAAGCGTAGCGCCATCAGGCATGACATTCTCGCCGGATGGCGGCGTGACCGCCTTATCCGGCCTACTGCTACTGCGCAGCCGGGATATCCGTGACTTCCGGGTGGACATCATCGGTTTCTGCGCTTGCTGCTGCTGTCACTGGCGCCATGATTTGATCCCACGTTGCCTGTAGGTCCTTCATATTCAGCTCCGGTTCGCCCTTCGGCTGAAGCAGAATCAACGCCATATCTTGCGATAGCTGCTGACGCAGGTTTTGATTCAACATCTCAACGGTCAGGTTATTCAGGAAGTTCTGCCGTAAACGCTGGTACTGTTCCGGGGCAATATCGACCACCTGATTTTGCAACGAGCGCATCCGTTGGCTGATCAAGATATCGGTATCGGTACGCGCATAAGTGGCGAACAGCTTCTGCAACTCCAGATTCTTCTGCGCCACCAGCGCGTTAAACTCCTCTTCCGGCAAGCCGTTATCACGGACTTTCGCCAGTTCACGCGCCACCAGCCCCAGGTTCAGATTCAGCTTATCGCCGGGGGATTCAACGTTGATCGCGCACTGCGCACGCAGGAACAGCACCCGGCAGTCAAAGCCGAGACCAATCTCTTTGGCGTTGTTCTTGCTGAGCGCCTGCTGAACATGCCAGAACAGGGCTTCACGGGCTAAATCCGCCTGCCAGTAGCGCAGCAGCGCGGCAGACTCGCGAATGGGCTGCCACGGCGTATCCCACATGATGGAGAGACGATCCTGGCGCACGGCGTCAGTCATAATGCTGACCGCTTCGGCGCGCAGAGGGGAAAGCGTCGGCACCGGCGCAGGCGTTTCACGCTTGCCTTGCAACTCGCCGAAGGTTTTGTTGATCTGCTCAGAAACCGAACGCGCGTCCACGTTACCGACGATAATCAGCGTCATCGCGTCCGGGGTGTACCATTTCTGGTAAAACGCGTTAAGTTTCTCCACATCCACAGGCTGTTTCAGCGGCTCGGCCGGATCGTGGCCTAACAGCGCAGACCCTTTCAGACGATAGCGCCACCAGCCCTCTTTGGTGTCCATAGGCCAGGTGGCAACCATATCTTCACTATTGACTGCATGCGCAACCGTCTCTGGCGTGATGGACAGTTTGCCGGAGGTATGCGCCAGATAAGAGAGCGCCTCTTTTAGCAGATCGTTACGGGTGTTGGGCAGGCTGAGGTTATATAACGTGGAATCATAAGAAACGATAACGGGCGGCACAGGGCGTTTGGGGTCAAAGCCCTGCTGCCAGAGTGAACGTGCTTGCGCGGCGTCAAGGCCGCCGCTTTGCGTCAGCGCGATACGGGGAATGGCATGGCTGAAACCGCTCTGTTGCGTACTTTCGGTGAGCGAACCGGTATTGACCAGCAGACGAACCTCAATACGATCGCTTGGGCGCTGCGGGGTAGCTAATACTTGCCACTGTAATCCATTTGCCAGCGTCCCCTGTTGCCATGCCGGGTCAGGCTGGAGCGCATCTGCCTGCACATAGCCGACAGTAGCCATCATCAGCAGACTGCCCGCTAAGAGTCGAATTTTTGTGCCCTGCATGTAAACCCCTGATCAACAATCCTGGTAATAAAAAGACAGCCTGGAAGGCTTATCTGAATATGACGTTAAAAACACTTCGTGTTAGACCGCGCGAACATAAAAATGTCACGCCAGAAGTGAAAAAATCCCGAAGCCACATGTTGAGCGATTCGGGTGCAGGGGTCAATTATGCGCAAACACCCGCAGTCCTGGAAGGGACTGCGGGCATAAGAGGTGAGATTAAGAGGATAATTCGTGCGTTTTGCCATCAGGCGCACGATTATTCAGCACATCATCCAGCTTTTTGTGGTCCAGTTCTTTCACCCACTTCGCCACAACGACCGTTGCCACGCCGTTACCGACCAGGTTGGTCAGCGCGCGGGCTTCAGACATAAAGCGGTCGATACCGAGGATCAGCGCCAGACCCGCAACCGGTAAGTGGCCCACCGCAGAGATCGTCGCAGCCAGCACGATAAATCCGCTCCCCGTTACCCCGGCCGCCCCTTTCGAGGAGAGCAGCAGCACCACCAGCAGAGTTACCTGATGGAAGATATCCATATGACTGTTGGTCGCCTGGGCGATAAACACCGCCGCCATCGTCAGATAGATCGAGGTTCCGTCCAGGTTAAACGAGTAGCCTGTGGGAATAACCAGCCCCACCACCGACTTACGGCAGCCCAGCTTTTCCATCTTATCCAGCATACGCGGCAGCACGGATTCGGAGGAGGATGTCCCCAGCACAATCAGCAGTTCTTCACGGATGTAGCGGATAAATTTAAAAATGCTGAAGCCAGCTGCGCGGGCAATCGAGCCAAGCACCACCACCACGAACAGAATACAGGTGATGTAGAAGCAGACAATCAGCTGCCCCAACTGCACCAGCGTACCCACGCCGTATTTACCGATAGTAAAGGCCATCGCACCGAAAGCACCGATAGGCGCCAGGCGCATGATCATGTTGATGATGCCGAAAATGACCTGCGAGAAGCTTTCAATCACGTTGAAAATCAGCTGGCCTTTGCTGCCCAGACGATGCAGCGCAAAGCCGAACATCACCGCAAACAGCAGAACCTGTAGGATATTACCGCTGGCGAACGCGCCGATGACGCTGCCCGGGATGATATCCATCAGGAAGCCCACGATTCCCTGGTCTTTTGCTTGTTCGGCGTAGATCGCCACCGCTTTAGCATCCAGCGTCGCCGGATCGACGTTCATCCCGGAGCCAGGCTGAACGACGTTGACGATAATGAGACCAATGATCAGCGCAATCGTACTGACAATCTCAAAGTAAAGCAGCGCAACCGCACCGGTGCGGCCCACCGCTTTCATGCTTTCCATACCTGCAATGCCGGTAACGACAGTACAGAAGATAACCGGTGCGATGACCATCTTAATCAGCTTAACGAACGCGTCGCCAAGCGGTTTCATTTGTGCGCCTAATTCAGGGTAGTAATGGCCAAGGAGGATACCAATGGCAATTGCTGTCAGGACCTGAAAGTAAAGGCTTTTGAACAGAGAGGTTTTCATAGGGTGTCCTTGAAGTAAAAACCACAGGTCTTGTAAGGTTATGGTTAACCTGCGGCCTTAAAATAACACCCACACAACATGACAGAAATGCACCTGGATCATAATTGAAACAAAAATGTTAAAAACTTTGAGCTGGCTCGCACAAGTCTGACCTTTTTTAAGTTTTGTAATCAGGCTGCGCGTTCTTCAGGTAACGTTCTTCAAACACATCCGGCGGAACCGCGCGGGCAAACAAGAAACCTTGCGCCACGTCCACCCCTGCCTGCGCCAGCCAGTCGCGCTGCGCTTCGGTCTCCACGCCTTCCGCGATCATTTTCAGGTTAAGGCTGCGCGCCATCAGGATAATCGCCGTGACCATGCTGTCATCCTCCGGCAATCCCTCAACAAACATTTTGTCGATTTTTAGTATATCGACCGGCAGCGATTTCATATGCTGAAGCTGACGCAACCCTGCGTATCCCATACCAAAGTCATCCAGCGCGATGCGTACGCCCGCGCTGCGCAGCGGGCGCAGGATGGCGACGGCGGCATGCGGGTCGTCGATACGTCGGCTTTCCGTCACTTCCAGAATCAATGTATCCGGCTGAATACGATAGCGGCTTAGCAGCTCCAGCAGATCCGACACCATATTCGGGTGCATGAGCTGCAATGCGGAAAGATTCACCGAGAGCGGCATCATCACGCCACGCTCCTGCCAGGCGGAAAGCTGGCGACAGGACTCTTCCAGCACCCAGTACCCGACCGTCACCATCAGACCGCAGGATTCGATACGGTCAATTAACCCTTCCGGGAGTTCCCAACTGCCATCCGGCTGCTGCACGCGTAATAATGCTTCTGCGCTCAGGACCTTACCGCTGGACATCTCCACCTGCGGTTGCAGCCAGATAGCGAACTGGTGGTTATCCAGCGCGTTGAGAATATCGCTCTCTTCCGTCAATCTCTGCTGCGCGGCTTCCATCTGCGCCGGGTCAAAGAACTGAATCTGATTTTTACCTTTGCGGCGGGCGGTAAAGGCGGCGGAGACGGCGCGACCATAAAGCGCCTCGGCCGTCAGGTCGCCGTAAAACATCGCCACCCCGATGCTGCAACTGGGGCGCAGCTGGATGCTTTCGATCGGCAGCCGTTCATTAATGACAGTGAGCACTTGCTGACCTAACGTAATCGCGTGCCACGGTTCTTTTACGCCGTGCGCGATGATGGCGAAATCAAAGCCGCTTACCTGCGTCAGCACCATTCGCGGCGCCAGTACCGATTTCAGTTTTTCCACCAGCGTAAGCAACAGGATTTCCCGCTGCGTCTCTTTGAGCACGCCTGCGGTATCGCGCAGCGTTTCACAGGTGACAATCATTAACGCCGTCGTCTGCTGACGCGTCACAACCTGTTCCAGAAGCCCCATCAGGAAAGCCTTGTTGGGAAGCTCGGAAACCGGAAAGCGCATCGCATGATCGTTTTGCTCAATGCTGTGACGCTGGGCAATCTGCTGATTCAGGTTGTAGCTACGCACCAGCATACCAATCTCATCGTCATGATGCAGACGCGGCAGCGCCAGCTGATGGCCTGTCAGCTCCTGCGGCGGGATATCGTTAAGCTCCCGGGCGATTTTGCGTAGAGGATGCACAATCAGGCGGTTCATACACCAGGTTATCGCCACCGTCAGCATCAGCGATAAAAGTAAGTAAATGGTCACTAACGTCGAGAGCGTGCTCATCACGAACTTATACATGCGGAACGAGTCCGCCTGGAGCACCAGATACGCCAGCGGCTGTGGGTTGGCTGGCCGTTCAAGGGAATAGACCGGCAGCGAGATCTGCACCGGCAGTTCAAACAGACGCGTCACCGTCACCGGGACGGAGCGCTCAGGAATAAAACTCATTCGTAGCGCCTGGAATTGGTTCGGCAGCACCACGTCGGCGCGGCTGACCACGCCCGCAGGCTGAATGCGCGCCAGGATGGTTTCCGCTTCAGGGATATCCGCTTTCAGGATTGCGGCGGACAGCGGTTCGCGGACAGAACGGGCGATACTTTCCAGTTGCGTAGCCGTGTTATAGCGGTTCTGCTGTACTAAATGAAACAGCAAAACGGTGCAAAAAATAAATACAAACACCAGGACAACGGCCGCAACCATTGCCATCTGCTTAATTGTTAACGAGCGGCTGACGCGCAAATTGACTCTCCATGACTATCCCCAGGCTGCCGCCAGAGTATACCCGATCGCGCAGACATAAAGAGAGGCCGTATCTGAAAAGGACTTTTCCGAATCATCAGTGCCGGATGGCGGCGTAACCGCCTTATCCGGCCTACGAAAGCGCACACTGCCGGATGGCGGCGTGGCCGCAAGCGCGCGTTGTAGGCCTGATAAGACGCGAACGCGTCGCCATCAGGCGTTCGGCGCTTACCAGTCCGCGTACGGCACCAGCGGCTGCGGCGGTAAATCCATATCGCCCTGCCATCCCGCAGCGGAATAACGCACGTACAGCAGGAAATGGCTCGGCGTATAATCCTTCGCTTCCTGAATATCAATTGCCGTTCCGAGGAACCAGTTAGACGTCACCCGTCGCTCGATCAGCGCCCGCGCCGTATAACCAAAGCCCTGACTGCTGCCGCCGCCATTCGTCTGCGTGGCCGCCTCTTCGCGGTAATCCGTCGGGATCAGATTCATCAGCGGATAACGCGGCATGGTTTTGGTGCGTGAATGCGACCAGGATACCGAACCGCCCAGCTCCCACGACCAGTTTTCCGTACGCTGCCGCCACATCACCGGCACGGCGAACGACACATACTCCTGCGGACTGTAATAACCGCCATGCCCCAGCGAATACCCGCTCAGGTCTTTGTCGTAGTGCCAGATCATATTGTTCAGGCCGACGGTGACGCGACGGTTATTCTCATTGATGATTTTATAGTAATAGCCCGTCATCCAGCGCACGCGCCAGTTATCCGCGACGTTCTTACCGGTCAGTTGATCGCCGCTCAGCGAAGCCCAGACGCCGTTGGCTTCACCTTTGTCATAGCTCAGGCTCACACCGCCGCCGTCCGCACGCACGCCGCCCCATTTTGTGCCCGTGTTGCTCGGCGCATCTTTCTGCCCGCCGAAGGCCAGCAGAGAGCTGGAGATTGGCCGACGGTGCGCGTTCAGCGTATAGCCCAGCGGCCCGATATCATTGCTGTAGCTCACGCCGCCAACCACATCGACAACGTTAAAGCCCATCGGCGTGGTCCCGATATCCCAGCTCCAGGTCTCGTTTTTCCAGCCGACCGCCACGCTCGTGCCGGTATCAGACTGGCTGCGGTTGCCGCTACAGTCATGCAGCGTACAGGTGCCCCAGTTCTTGTCCCAGGTGCCGTCCGCATGGGTCGAGAAACTGCCGACATCCACGTTCACCAGGTCAGCACGGAAGAACATCCGGCCATCTGACAACGGCGCGTCAACCTGGAACATGGTGGTATGCGCTTTCAGATCGGAGTAGCCGCCGGTGCCGCTCGATCCCCAGTAATCATGCTCCAGCGTAACGTTCAGATCCTGCTGTCGGTATAAATCCGCCGCATCGCTGCGCACGCCGCGTTTTAACCAGTCATCTTTCGCGTCATTACGGGTCAGGCGAGTAAAGGTGTCATTATCCTGCGGGCGGGTCGGCGTAATGCCGGAAGCCACCATCGCGTCTTTGTACGTCTCAAGCGCCTGCTGCGGTTCGCCGTTTTGCGCCTGAAAACCCGCCGCGTCGCGCAGCACCATCGCAGTTTCCATAGAAGGCGGCTGTGACTTCGCCTGCGGCACAATCGTGTTGAAGGTCTGCTGCGCCGCGACGGTATCGCCCAGTTGCGCCTGGGCCCGCGCCATACGGCGCTGCATATTGATGGACAGCGGCTCCCCGGTCGCCGGGGCGGGAAGTTTCGCCAGCTCCGCCCGCGCCGCCGCGTTATCGCCCTGCGCAATATAGACTTCCGTCAGGCCAAGTCGGGCATCGACATTACCCGGCTCCCGCGCCAGAACCGCATCATAGGCGGCGCGCGCCGAAGAATAATCGCGCCGCTGCTGCGCCCAGTCGGCAAGGGTTAAATCAATGCGCGTAGAGGCGGGCTGTTGGCGAAGCAGCGTTTCCGCTTCCCGCTCTTTGCCGCTATCACGCAGGCGGCTGGCGGTTTCCAGCACCTGATTATTTTGCAGCCTGTCCGCCAGTTCCTGAATGTTGCTGTTCCACTGGCTACGCGGCAGATTATTGATATGCGCCATCGCCGCGCGATCCTGATCGTTGCCCGCGAGGTACAGCCCATAGGCATACACCTGATCCGGGTCGTTCGGTTTCTGACGCGCCAGCGCGCGCATTTGCGCATCGGCCTGGCTGCGCTGCCCGGCGCTCCACAGATCGCGGGACAAACGATACGTTACCCAGACGCTGCCGGGGTCCAGCGCCAGCCTGCGACGATGCAGTTCCGCCGCCTGCGCCCAGTTCCCCTGGTTTTCCAGCGCTTCGGCCTGCTGCGCCAGCTGGTCGTTTTCAAGGCTACGCTCAATATCATCAATACTTTGCCGCTGACGACTGGAGAGCGACGCGATAAACGCCGAGGCTTTCTCCGGGGACTGCTGACGATAGATATTCGCCAGGCCGCGCACGGCGTTGCTGTTGCCGCTGTCCATTCGCAGCGTCTGCTGATAGTAGCGCTCGGCGGCGGGATAATCTTTACGCGCCATCGCCACGTCGCCCAGCCCCAGCACGGCATAGCTGTCGGTATTGTCGATGCTCCTGGCCTGCCGGTAGAGGCGTTCCGCCTGGTCCGGGTTATTCGCTTTCAGCGCGGCGTCGCCCTGCTGAATCGCCAGCCAGTAGCGGTTTACCTTCAGCAGGCTTTCCCATTTACCGCGACTGCTGCTGTTCGGGTCCATCGCAAGCGCTTTCTGGAACTGCGCCACCGCGCGGGCACGATCGCCACGCTGCGAATAGGCCTGCCCCAGCGCGCCGACGGCTTCGCTGTCACGGTGATCCGCGCTTACCGCCTGCTGCAATTCCGTTACGGCTTTGCCGCCCTGTCCGGCTTCCACCGCCGCCAGGCCTTGCGCTCTGGCTCTGAACGCCGGGTCGGAAAGCTGTTGCTGCTGTTCACTCAACTTGCTGCGCGCGGCATTGACGCTATCGCCTTCGCTAAACACCGTCAGGTATTTTTGCAGCGCTTTTACGCTGGCGTCGCTGGCAGGCAGATCTTTAATCTGCTGATACCAGAGAGCGGAAGCCGTCGTGCGCCCGGCGCTGGAATTCGCCATCTGCTCTAATACGGCAAATCCCTCATCGCGTCGCCCGCCGTCAAACAGCAACTGCGCCAGCGTGTTTTGCAGGGCGGTATTGCCCGGCGTACTGGCGTTAATTCTTTTAAGCTGATTAATCGCCTCGTTACGTCTCGCGGGAGATTTCGCCACCGTCGTCCAGTATTCCACCGCCAGATCGCCTTGCGGCGGATGACCTTTAAACAGCGCGTCGTAGGCGGCAATCGCTTCTTCGGTATGACCGGTGGTCGCCTGTAAACGCGCCTCCTGCAAGGACTGGCGTCCTTCCGGCGTGGAAAGCATCATCGTCGTGCGGGAGGACTGATACGCGCTGGAACTCGGCGCTAACTGGGAAAGTCTGTCGAGCTGTTTCTGCGCCCCGTCATTGTCGCCCTGGCGCAGCAGGTAGCGAAATCGGGCGGCGACCACTTCCGGGTTGTTCGGGTCGATCAGTTCCAGGCGATAAAGCGACTGGCGCACCAAATCCTCACGGTGCGAGGCTTCGCCTAACCGAACCTGTTGCAGCAACTGCTGTTGCGCGGAAGGCGCCGCCTCGGCGAACGGCATCCAGGCGATGCCGAGCGTCAGGCCGAGCACTGCCCGGTGGCGACGCTTTAGCGTCTTATCCGGCCTACAATCAGCGGCATCCCGTAGGCCGGATAAGGCGTTACCGCCACCCGGCAAAAGGAGATGGATGAGACTTAATTTGAACTTGCGCATTCCTGGCCCCAGTCAGGTAGTAATTCACCTTTAGCGGTGAAGCGAAAACGATGCTGATCCCATCCTTGTCCGAAAAGCGTTAGCACATAGCTATAGTAGGCATCGCTACCGGGAAAATTATCCGCCACGCGCTGTCGCTGCACCGCCTGAGCATCGCGGTTTTGCAGGAAAGGCAATAAAGAAGCCGAAAAGCCCACCGGCCCGTCGCCCTGGGCTTTACCACTGGCGACATCCACCTTCTCTGGCGGAACGCCGTTTTTTGTCGTCAGCGTCGCCATCGGTTTCAGGCGCGTCAGCAGCCGCGCTTTTTGCGGATCGCCGTCGTGCATCATCCCCGCCCATAAATAAACGCGGATGGCATCGTAACTGCTGACCAGCGTTTTTTCCGGTTTCAGCTGCCAGCCTTTGTCTTTTTCATAGCGCACCCAGTCCGGCGAGAACCCTTTCGGGGCGGTTTCCATCAGCAAACGCATATTGGTTTCACGCAGCGTGGTCCAGGGCGCGCCAAAGCGGGTAAAATATTGCGCCAGCTGCGGGGGTAAATAGCTCGGATTAAAGCGCCAGCGCGTCTTTTCCGCAAAACCCACGTTCCCCGGCAGCAGCATTGACCCCAGCCCCGGCACCGTTACCACCTCTTCACGCGCAATGCGTTTTAGCAGCGCGGCGCCAGTGTCGGTATAGCGCGACGTTTTCCATAAGCGCCCGGCTTCCAGCAGCGACCAGGCCATCCAGATATCGCCGTCGGAAGCGGAGTTTGCATCCAGCACCTCCCAGGTCGAGGGGTCTTTCTGCCCCCACAGCCAGGCAGGCAGATGCGCCTGTAAGGAACCCTGCGCCAGGTTGTTTTGCGTCCAGTCGAGGATCAGGTCAAATGCCGGACGATCGTTGGCGGCGAGGGCAAAGAACAGCGCATAGCTTTGCCCTTCCGACGTCGTGATTTTGCGCGCGTCGCTGGGGTCAATCACCCGTCCTTCCTGACTGATATAGTCCTTTTTGAACTGTATCCATGCCGGCCACGTACAGGCCGCCTGCACGCTGACGGTCGCCAGCATCAGGGCAGTTAACATCCATCCACGCAGCGCGTTCATCATCGATTACTCGTTATCGGGATCGAGTCGACGACGGCTGATAATGCGCAGCAGACGCCACAGAACCCAGGCCAACAGCACGACGCTAACCGCCGCCAGTATCGCCAGCAGCACCGGATGATTCGATAACGCGTACCAGAGGCGTTCGAACCACGGTAAATGCCCTACGTAGTAAATATCGCCCACCCGCAGGCTGTTGACGCCAGACTCGCGGATCACCGACACGGAGCCAAACATGGCGGCGCGTTTTCCGCTGTCGTTCATCGCTTCGGTCAGCAGTTCATACCCGCGCGGGCTGTCTGCCAGCAACGCCACCACGCTACGCTGGTCGTTGAACGGCGACTGGAAGCCCACTACCGCCGCCATCGCGCCAGCAGAGGTGATGGTGGATTTCGCATCCGGCGCGCGGTCGACCTCATCCGGCATGATGCTCGGGAAGGTCGTCTGGCGCATCGGCGTGTTCACCCAGCTTTGCGTCGCCTGTACCAGCAGGTCGACGCGTTTGTCATCTTTCAGTGCGTCCGGGATTGTCCCGATCACCATAATATCCGCGTCTTTACCCTGAATCTGGCGGCTATCGTCGGTGATGTTCAGGTTAATCGACGGGAAACCGGTCTGCGCGCCAATCGTCCCGGTCACATCCAGTAGCGTTTCCATCTGCGCTTCGTTCGGGTTTTTCGGCATCACAGCAATGGTTTCTGAAAGGTCAGCCATCCGGCTGAACGGGAAGCCCGCGTTGGCGAAGGCGCGCAGGTCCGGCATCGCGATAAAGTGATAATATTTCGAGAAATCAATGGTGGAGTCGTCGCCAATCACCACATGGTTTTGTACCGGCTGGAACGTCACGCAATTATCCACCGAGCCGCCCGGCATCGGGTTCATGTACTGGAAGTCAAAGCGCAGCTGGTTCATCGCCCCCAGCTTCAGCGCCGGGATCGACACGTCCGTTTTACCGTCAATCAGCCCCTGCAATACCGGCAAACGCAGCAGCAGGCGATTGCTTTCCTGGGTGCTGTTCAGACTGAACGCTTGCAGGAACTGATCGTTCAGGCTGATATCCATACGCGAGCTGTCTTTGCTCGGCGGCGTGGTGTAACGGTAGTTGAGGTTCATATCAATACCGTTGCTGCGCAGCAAATAGAGATCCGGCGGCAGATTCAGCGACAGCGAAATCGCCGCAGGTTCCAGCCCGGTGGACTGGAGCTGCTCTTTATAGGTTTTCAGCTCGCCGAACGTCACCGCACGGTCAGTACGTACCCAGTTCGGCGCATCATAAGGTTTACGCGCCAGCAGAGGCTTCACCTCATCCACCACCACGCTGTCGCCACGGAACAGGATATTCCCTTGCGCAATGCCTTTTGCCGCCTGCAACAGATCGTTATCGTCGCGGCCAAAGACCACCAGCAGCTTCACATATGGGTTGTCCGGGTGGCTGATCATCTCAATCACCGGCGCTTTTACCGGCGGATGATCGCGCAGGAAATCAGGGCGCTTGTCGTTCGTGGCAAAGACGATGGCATTACGATCCGGCAGCGTGTTGTACATCACCGGGAAATGCTGGCCGCGCCAGCCTGCGCGCGAACCGAACCATGAAGAGACAATGGATGCCGCCTGCTGCTGCATCAGATCCGGCGAACCGGCAAAGACCACAGGCAGCGTAACCTGGCGGTTGTCCCGCGGATCGAAGAACGGCACCGGGAAGTGCGACAGATCGTTTTTCACCGGCAGGGTCTGGTACGTCAGATCCAGCACGCTGCTGCGGCCAACATCCAGCCAGAGCGTACTGCTGGCCGGGTTTTCGCAGACATCGCGATAGTGCCCGACGAACTCCAGCCGCACGCGGTTAAAATCGGTGATAAAGAGCGGGTTGATCGGCATCTGGGCCAGCGTCTTTTTGCCCAGTTGCTCTTTCGTGACCGGCAACACGCCCATCAGCTCATCATTGAGGTAGACCTTCAGCTGCGACTGGATCGGCAGCAACGACGGCGACGGGGTGTATTCCAGGTTCAGCATCGCTTTCGACACCACCTCATCGCTGCGCATACCGAACTCAATGCTGCCATTCGGGTTCACGCCACGCAGCACCATGCTGCCCGGCGGCGGCGCGATTTGCGCGAAGGTCAGCTTCACATCGCGGGAAGGCCCGTTTTGCGCCACCACGGGCGCATCGGCGCCCGGCACGCCCGGCATTACCTGGCCGACCGGCTGCTCCGGCGTTTCTGGCGCAGGCGCTGTCGGCGTTTGCGCTGGCTCAGCATTGATCAATGGTTGCGTTGCAGGCGTCGCATTCGTCATGAAAGTGGGGAAAGCGCTTATCCCCATAGCCACTGCATAAACCCAGGAAAGTTTTCTTTTCATCGCGTTATCATCATTGTTGAGCCATCACCTGATCCGGCTGCCGCTCCGGGCGACGCGGAATAAACGACACAATCCAGGAAACCAGCGTCGTCAGAGAACGGAAAATTACTTTGACGGAAGACGGAGCAAATTCCGCAAGATGGCGGTAGCCACGGAAGCCCAGCTTCAGAATATCCAGCAGGCTTTCCAGCGGTTTGTCTTCCGGGAAGCTGTCCTGCCAGAGCGCCCACGTATCCGCGCGGGCAAATGTGCACTGCACAAAGTCGATATGTTGTTTCGTGGTCATCGGCAGCAATTGCAGCCCGACCTCATTGCCCAACACGCGCACGACCTGAGTAGGAAAGACGTACTCTTGCTGGCCGCGTTTAAGCAATAAATTAACCTTTTGCCCTTCCAGCACCTGCGCCTGCCCGTTGATCCGAATCCCCAGGCCGCCGTCGGAGAAGTCATGCACGGTGCATGAGAACAGGTGGCCATCTTCACGGGCAATGGCCGCCGGCATGGAGATTTCAACGCGGTGCGCCCGGCGTACCTGCTTACTTTCCACAGAGACCGCCACCGCGCCGCCCAGAATGATCAGGTTATAGAAAACCCACACCAGGCTGACGATCACCGTGAGTATTTCGTTGGCGGGGCCGTAGTAGTAACGCCAGACGCCCACCACGACCCCCAGCAGGTTGAGCAGCACCAGGAAGATATAGGGCCGGGAAATCACCCAATCGACATACTCTTCCTCTACCAGCCCGCCTTTCGCGGTAACGTTGAATTTCCCTTTATGCGGGTTGATCAGCGCCACCATCGTCGGCGGCGCGATATACCAGGCCAGCACCGTTTCGTAGATTTCACTCCAGAAGGAGTGGCGGTATTTCCCCTGAATCTTCGAGTTGGTGAGGCTGGCGTGAATCATGTGCGGCAACACAAACAGCGCAATCATCAGCGCGGGCGCATAGATGATATAGGCGTGCAGCAGCAGGAAAGCCAGCGGCGCCGTCAGGAAGATGAGCCGTGGAATGCCCGATAAAAAGTGGAACATGGCGTTGACGTAACACAGACGCTGCGCCAGCTTTAAGCCTTTGCCGAACAGCGGGTTATCCAGACGGAAGATTTGCACCATGCCGCGCGCCCAGCGAATACGCTGCCCGATGTGCGCGGACAAGCTTTCCGTCGCCAGGCCTGCCGCCTGTGGAATGCGCATATAGGCCGAGGTGTAGCCGCGACGGTGCAAGCGCAGCGAGGTATGCGCATCTTCGGTCACGGTCTCAACGGCAATGCCGCCAATCTCATCCAGCGGTTTACGGCGAATCACCGCGCACGATCCGCAGAAGAACGTCGCATCCCACATGTCGTTGCCATCCTGCACCAGCCCATAAAACAGCGTGCCTTCGTTCGGCGTTTTACGGAAACGACCGAGGTTGCGTTCAAACGGGTCCGGCGAGAAAAAGTGGTGCGGCGTCTGCATCATGGCGAGCTTTTTCTCTTTCAGGAACCAGCCCATCGTCATTTGCAGGAACGAGCGTGTCGGTACATGGTCGCAGTCAAAGATCGAGACAAACTCACCTTTCGCGTATTTCAGCGCGTTATTGATGTTGCCGGCCTTGGCGTGTTCATGCGTGGTACGGGCGATGTACTGTACGCCAACGGTCTGGGCAAACTGGCGGAACTCTTCGCGCCCACCGTCGTCAAGAATCCAGATGCTCAGCTTGTCTTTCGGCCAGTCGATGCCCAACGAGGCGTAAACGGTGTTTTTCACCACGCTGAGGTCTTCGTTGTAAGTCGGAATAAAAATGTCCACCGTCGGCCACTGCGCCATCTCTTTCGGTAGCGGCACGGGCTGGCGGTTAAGCGGCCAGACGACCTGGAAATACCCCAGCACCAGGACAATCCAGGCGTAGGTTTCCGCAAACAGCAAAATCAGCCCGCAAACCAGGCTCAGCGGGTCATCCCAGTTTAGCGTCGAGGTATAACGCCACCAGATATAACGGCATGACACCGTCAGCGACAGCACGATCAACATCAGGGCGGAGAAACGCCCCGGTATCCGCCGCACCAGCAGCGCGACGCCCCACAGCAGTATCAGGAAGATAAACTGCGACAGCGGGTTAAACGGCTGGGTAATACAGATGATCGCCAGAATCAGGGAAAAAGTGACGATGACGCCGAGGATAAAGCGGCGCACCCCGTTGCTAAGATGGCCCAGCTCTTTTTCGCTTTCCAGATGCGTGGTCTTTTTACTAACGCGGTCGGGCAGCGTGTCCATCCACTGATGATAGCGACCGCGCACGCCCAGCAGGCGGGAGAGCGACCGCCAGCGCGGTTCGACCTTCTTCTCTTTACGCGGCGAGAAGGCCATCAACCAGAGCGTTTGAATGGCATAGCGGGCCGGGTCCAGCGGACGCGGTCGGTTGGCGTTAATATGCGGATAGAGCGCTTTATGCTGCGCGCGAATGCGCTGCCAGCGCGGATGCTCAAGCGGAATAAAAATCCACGCCAGAATCACCCACAGGCAGCCCAGCATCGCACTGAACGGCGACGCGCCATGACGGCGATACCCCTGATAGCGCTCGCTCAGGCGTGCGCCGACCGGCGGAATGAGAAGCCACCGGGTCAGAATGTTCATGATGCGCTCCCGGCAGGGGCGCGATTGCCCGCATAGTGCAGCAAACACCAGTTTGCCAGCGTCAGCACCTCTTCTGCCGCCAGCGAATCGCCACGGTACTCGCCCAGCGGCTGTTTCGAAGCCATACACTCCGCCATCGCTTCATCGCGATGGATCACCATCGGCAGCAAACGACGCTGGCTTTGCAGCCAGACCTGGTACAGATCGTCCTGCAACTGGCTGGCAATGCGTAAATCGTTAATCAGAATATGCGCGCCCGTGGGCAGCGCCTGTTGATGCAGCCGGATATGGCAATTGGTGTCCGCTTTTACCACCGCCAGCGTATGATCGCAGAGACTGACCAACTGTTGCGTCAGCGGTGAGACGCCGTGGGGAAGATCCAGCAAAATCCACGAATAGCGTCGGCTCTCTTTCAGTTCGCGCAGGCCAGCGCAAATAGCTCCCAGCTTTTCCGCCCATTCCTGAGGATTCTCCCGTTCTTCCACCGTAAGCTGTCCGAACGGCAGCAGATCGAGCTGGGTGGTATAACGCAGTCCGGCATCGCGCCAGTCTTTACCGTCCAGCAGCGCCCTGGCCCAGCCGTCGCGATGGGCAAAATCGACATTGAATGACATACGCAGCAGGTTATCGGGGCTGGCATCAACGACCAGCACATTTTCCCCGAGTATTTGCAGCGCCCAGGCGAGCGCCGAAGTGATTGATGTGGTGCCTACACCGCCGCGCACGCCCTGCAATCCCAGAATGGACATCCCTGACTCCCTTATGATGGTTGTTGCGCAAATTCAGCCAATAAAGGCCAACGTTTAATCGCCGCAGCCAGCTGTTCGCGTTGGGAAATATCGGTATAGTCTATTTCGGGCAAGGAGAAAGCCTGACTTAACGCCAGAAAATCATTTTGAAAGGTATAGCCCAATGCTGAATCAAACTGAGAGTCAGGTTCGTTGTTGTTATACATTCTGTATTGTGTCCCTTTTGAATATACTCACCATGCTTCAGACAATTTTTCTGGCAGCATCCCCCCCTCTTCACTGTTAATCTTCAATGCAGGGGATCGTTCATTTCTCGCCTTTCCGTTACGCAAACTGTAAGAGTAAAGAAAACACCATGACCGAGGTCGCAAGGCTTCCTGCCCGCCGAATTGATTCATATGCTAAATCTGATGTGTTTTAATTTCAATGTTAGGTTTATTTCTGAGCTTTCGCTAGTAAACTGATAAACAGATAAAATAGCGACAAGAGGGACGCTGTGGACCCCGTATTTTCTATCGGCATCTCATCATTATGGGATGAACTACGCCACATGCCTGCCGGCGGTGTCTGGTGGGTTGACGCTGATCGCAATGAAGATGCCATCAGCCTGGTGAATCAAACGATTGCCTCGCAGGCAGGGAACGCGAAAGTCGCGGTCATTTGTATGGGCTGCGATCCGGGTGAATTAATCAAATTAGATGAATCTCACGGCCCGGAAAAAATCCAGTTATTTTCAATGCCGGATTCTGAAAAGGGGTTATACTTTTTGCCCCGCGATTTGCTTTGTTCTGTTGATCCCACACATTACTTTTTCATTCTTCTTTGCGCGAATAACGCCTGGCAAAATATATCAGGGGAACGCCTTCATCAGTGGCTGGAAAAAATGAATAAATGGACCCGGTTCCATCACTGTTCGCTTCTGGTTATTAACCCTGGAAATAATAATGACAAACAGTTCTCCCTGTTGATGGGGGAGTATCGTTCGCTTTTCGGCCTTGCCAGCTTACGTTTTCAGGGCGACCAGCATCTGTTCGACATCGCGTTCTGGTGCAGTGAAAAAGGGGTCAGCGCCCGGCAACAACTGACGCTGCGCCATAAAGATGCGCACTGGGAGCTGGCTCACAAGGAAGAGGCGAACATTCAGCCGCGCAGCGACGAAAAACGCATCCTCAGCAATATCGCCGTTCTTGAAGGCGCTCCGCCGCTGTCGGAACACTGGGCGCTTTTTGATAATAACGAAACCTTGTTCAACGAGGCGCGAACTGCGCAGGCGGCGACGATCATCTTCTCCCTGACGCAAAATAGCCAAATCGAACCCATGGCGCGGAATATCCATACGCTGCGCCGCCAGCGCGGAAGCGCGCTGAAAATTATCGTCCGCGAAAATCTCGCCAGTTTGCGAGCGACCGACGAGCGACTGCTGTTAGGCTGCGGCGCGAATATGGTTATTCCGTGGAATGCGCCGCTTTCCCGCTGCCTGACGCTGATTGAAAGCGTGCAGGGACAGCAATTCAGCCGCTACGTCCCGGAAGAGATCGCCACACTCCTGTCGATGACGCAGCCCATGAAGCTGCGCGGTTTCCAGACATGGGACGTCTTCTGCGAAGCCGTACATAACATGATGAGCAACACGCTGCTGCCCGCTGACGGGAAAGGCGTGATGGTCGCATTGCGCCCAGTGCCGGGTATCCGCATCGAGCAGGCGCTGACGCTCTGCCGCCCAAACCGTACCGGCGATATCATGACTATCGGCGGCAACCGGCTGGTGCTGTTTTTATCATTCTGTCGGGTCAACGATCTGGACACTGCGCTGAACCATATCTTCCCGCTGCCGACCGGCGATATCTTTTCCAACCGCATGGTCTGGTTCGAAGATAACCAAATCAGCGCTGAACTCGTGCAAATGCGCCTGCTGTCGCCTGAACTGTGGGGCACACCGCTGCCGCTGACTCAGGGGCCGAACCCTGTGCTCAATGCCGAGCATGACGGGCGAGTCTGGCGACGTATTCCCGAACCCTTACGACTGCTGGATGACAGCGTGGAGCGCCCACAATGATGAACGTCAACGATATCATCCAGATCATCGTCTTTTGCGCGCTGATCTTTTTTCCTCTGGGCTATCTGGCACGCCATTCGCTTCGCCGCATCCGTAACACAGCCCGATTGTTATTCGCCAGACCCCGTTATGTAAAACCCGCCGGAACCTTGCGCCGTGCAACAAACGTCAAGGCAGACAAAAAATGACTCAGCATACTCAAACCCCATCCATGCCTTCACCACTCTGGCAATACTGGCGCGGCCTTGCGGGCTGGAATCTCTACTTTCTGGTAAAGTTTGGCCTGCTCTGGGCGGGATATCTCAACTTCCATCCGTTGCAGAACCTGGTATTCATGGCCTTTTTGTTAATGCCAGTCCCCAAACTCAGCCTGCACCGTCTGCGCCATTGGGTCGCTATCCCAATCGGCTTTGCGCTTTTCTGGCATGACACCTGGCTGCCTGGCCCACAAAGCATTATCAGTCAGGGCTCGCAGGTCGCGGGTTTTAGCGCGGACTATATGCTCGATCTGGTGACTCGCTTTATCAACTGGCAGATGATCGGCGCCGTGTTTGTGCTGCTCGTCACCTGGCTGTTTTTATCGCAGTGGATTCGAGTCACTCTTTTTGTTGTCGCCATTATGATCTGGCTGAACGTGCTGACGCTGACAGGGCCAGTCTTTACACTGTGGCCTGGCGGCCAGCCGACCGACACGGTGACGACCACCGGCGGCTCTGCGGCGGCGACGGTCGCAACGGCAGGAGACACCCCGGTGGTCGGCGATATCCCGGCGCAGACCGCGCCTCCGACCTCAGCCAATCTGAACGCGTGGCTGAACACCTTCTATAACGCAGAAGAAAAACGAAAAACGCCGTTCCCGACGGCGCTGCCGGCCGATGCGCAGCCGTTTGAACTGCTGGTGATCAACATCTGTTCCCTCTCGTGGTCTGATGTTGAAGCCGCAGGCCTGATGTCACATCCGTTATGGTCGCATTTCGATATTCTGTTTAAGCACTTTAACTCCGCCACCTCCTACAGCGGCCCGGCGGCGATCCGCCTGCTGCGCGCCAGCTGCGGCCAGTCGTCGCACACGAATCTGTATCAACCGGCAGGCAACGACTGCTACCTGTTTGATAACCTGTCGAAGCTGGGCTTCACGCAGCATTTGATGATGGGTCATAACGGCGAATTCGGCGGCTTCCTGAAAGAAGTGCGTGAGAATGGCGGTATGCAGACGGAGCTGATGGATCAAAAAGGGCTGCCCGTCACGCTGCTGGGCTTTGACGGTTCTCCGGTTTATGACGACACCGCCGTGCTCAACCGCTGGCTGGAAACCACCGAGAAAGATCAGAACTCGCGTAGCGCAACGTTCTATAACACGCTGCCGCTGCACGACGGAAACCACTTCCCTGGCGTCAGCAAAACGGCGGATTACAAAATTCGCGCGCAAAAGCTGTTCGATGAGCTGGACGCCTTCTTTACCGAACTGGAGAAATCGGGCCGTAAAGTGATGGTGGTGATGGTCCCGGAACACGGCGGCGCGCTCAAAGGCGACAGAATGCAGGTTTCCGGGCTACGCGACATCCCCAGCCCGTCTATCACCAACGTACCGGCAGCGGTGAAATTCTTCGGTATGAAAACGCCTCATCAGGGCGCATCGATTGAGATTGACCAGCCGAGCAGCTACCTGGCGATTTCCGAACTGGTGGTGCGCGCCCTTGACGGCAAACTGTTTGTCGAAGACAACGTCAACTGGGATCAGCTCACTCGTGGGTTGCCGCAGACCGCACCGGTCGCTGAAAACGCCAACGCGGTGGTTATCCAGTATCAGGGTAAACCGTATGTGCGTCTGAACGGCGGCGACTGGGTGCCTTATCCGCAGTAAACGAAAAAGGCCTGATGGCGCTACGCTTATCAGGCCTACAGGTCAGGCACAATCTCCTGAAATTATGCCAATTTGTAGGCCGGATAAGACGCTTTCGTCGCCATCCGGCAAAACTCGCGCAAGCGCTGCAACACGCTGGAAAGATTCTTGCCAGCTGGCAACTTTTCTGACGACCCGTAAAAAACAAAACCCACTAACTCTTTGATATATAAAAACTCCTTTTCTGGCACAGCGATTGCTATTTGAGTGTGAGCTGTTCTGTTCCGAATCAAAGGAGATATCATGTCTGACTGTCGTACTTACGGATTCAACACCCAGATCGTTCACGCGGGGCAACAACCCGATCCTTCAACTGGCGCGCTCAGTACGCCAATCTTCCAGACGTCGACGTTTGTTTTCGACAGCGCCGAACAGGGGGCCGCCCGCTTTGCGCTCGAAGAGTCCGGGTACATTTACACCCGCCTGGGCAACCCCACGACGGACGCGCTGGAGAAAAAGCTGGCGGTACTGGAAAGAGGCGAAGCGGCGCTGGCGACCGCGTCCGGCATTTCCGCCATCACCACCACGCTGCTGACGCTCTGTGAGCAGGGCGATCACATTGTCTCAGCCAGCGCGATTTATGGCTGCACGCACGCATTTTTGTCGCACAGCATACCGAAGTTCGGTATTGACGTGAGTTTCGTTAATGCCGCCAACCCGGATGAGATCCGCGAAGCCATCCGCCCGGAAACCAAAGTGGTGTACATCGAAACGCCCGCCAACCCAACGCTCTCTCTGGTCGATATCGAAACGGTCGCCGGGATCGCCCATCAGCGGGGCGTGCTGTTGGTTGTGGATAACACCTTTATGTCGCCGTACTGCCAGCAACCCCTGCTCCAGGGAGCCGATATCGTGGTTCACAGCGTCACGAAATACATCAACGGACACGGGGATGTTATTGGCGGGGTCATCGTCGGTAATCAGGAGTTTATCGATCAGGCGCGGTTTATCGGGCTGAAGGATATCACCGGCGGCTGCATGAGCCCCTTTAACGCCTGGCTGACGCTGCGCGGCGTGAAGACGCTGGGGATTCGCATGGAGCGCCACTGCGAGAACGCGCTGAAAATCGCCCGTTTCCTGGAAAGCCATCCGAAGATTACCCACGTCTGGTATCCGGGGCTTCCTTCGCACCCGCAGTATGAACTTGGCAGACGCCAGATGAGCCTGCCCGGCGGCATTATCAGCTTCGAAATCGCGGGTGGCCTGGAGGCTGGCAGACGCATGATCAATTCGGTAGAATTGTGCCTCCTCGCGGTCAGTCTCGGTGATACCGAAACCCTCATTCAGCACCCTGCGTCTATGACACATTCGCCTGTTGCGCCAGAGGAACGGCTTAAAGCAGGTATTACCGACGGGCTAATCCGTCTTTCTGTGGGTCTTGAAGATCCAGAAGATATTATTAACGACCTTGAACACGCCATCAGAAAGGCGACATTCTGACCATTACGGTCGGAGCTGGCCTGCGTCGGCTCCGGCTGTTGAGAATCAAGGCACAACGGCCTGGCTATACGCATCATCCTTCCCGGGGTGACGCGTATTTTGGGCAGGGGGCTCTATGCAGGACAACACATTACAATTAAGCAACAGTAAAGCGACCACCGCAGCGTTCTCAGGAAAACTACCGTTTACGAAATACGATTTTGGCTGGGTGCTGTTATGTATCGGCATGGCCATTGGCGCCGGAACGGTGCTAATGCCGGTACAGATTGGGCTAAAAGGAATTTGGGTCTTTATCACCGCGTTTATTATCGCCTACCCCGCAACCTATATCGTGCAGGATATTTACTTAAAGACGTTATCAGAAAGTGAAACCTGTAATGACTACACCGATATTATCAGCCATTACCTGGGGAAAAACTGGGGCGTTTTCCTCGGCGTGATCTACTTTTTGATGATTATCCACGGCATCTTTATCTACTCTTTATCCGTGGTTTTCGATAGCGCGTCGTACATTAAAACCTTCGGTCTGACCGATGCCGATCTCTCGCAATCCATCCTCTATAAAGTGGCGATTTTCGCCGTACTGGTCGCTATCGCCTCCGGTGGAGAAAAGCTGCTGTTTAAAATCTCCGGCCCTATGGTGGTGGTGAAGGTAGGCATCATCCTGATCTTCGGTTTCGCGATGATTCCGCACTGGAACTTCAGCAATATTACGGCCTTCCCGCAGGCGTCGGTCTTCTTCCGCGATGTGCTGCTCACCGTCCCCTTCTGTTTTTTCTCGGCGGTGTTTATTCAGGTGCTAAACCCAATGAACATTGCCTACCGCAAACGAGAAGCCGACAGGGTGCTGGCGACGCGTATGGCAATTCGTACCCACCGCATCAGCTATATCACGCTGATTGCCGTGATCCTGTTCTTCTCGTTTTCGTTTACCTTCTCCATCAGCCACGAAGAAGCCGTTTCCGCCTTTGAGCAGAATATCTCCGCTCTGGCATTGGCTGCGCAGGTCATTCCCGGACAGATCATTCATTTCACCTCAACGGTACTGAATATCTTTGCGGTTCTCACCGCCTTCTTCGGTATTTACCTGGGCTTTCATGAAGCGATTAAGGGCATCATTCTCAACGTGCTGAGCCGGGTTATCGACGTGGAGAAGATCAATCCGCTGGCGCTGACGCTTGGCATCTGTACCTTTATCGTTATCACGCTGGTCATTTGGGTATCGTTCCGCGTCTCGGTGCTGGTGTTCTTCCAGTTGGGCAGCCCGCTGTACGGCATTGTGTCGTGCATCATCCCTTTTTTCCTGATCTATAAAGTCACGCAACTGGAAAAACTGCGCGGCCTGAAAACCTGGCTGATTCTGCTGTATGGGATTTTGCTGTGCCTGTCGCCGCTCCTGAAGCTGATTGAATAACGCGTTCCGTGCGCCGTCGGCTCCTGGCGGCGCTTAACTCACACCCTCCAGTTGGTAGCTGCGTATTTTATTCAGCACCGTCGTGTGCGAAACCCCCAACGCTTTTGCGATATGCCGGGAGGAGACATTCTCTTCCACCATCTGCTCAATCAGCTGCCGCTCAGCATGTTGCACCTGCTCTTTGAAGGGGCGGTCGGGATGCCCCGGCAACGCTTGTGACACCGTTGAAAGCCCCAAATCATCGCAGGTGATGACATCACTTTCTGACATCAGCATCAGACGGATAATGGTGTTCTCCAGTTCACGAACGTTGCCCGGCCAGTGGTGGTGACGCAGTGACTCAAAACAGGCTTTGTCCAGTATCAGCCGCCGTTGAAACTCCTTGGCATATTTCTGTACAAAATGGCGGATCAGTAAAGTGATATCCGAAGGGCGCTCGCGCAACGGCGGAATCGTGAGCGTCAGTACGTTAATGCGATACCAGAGATCGGCGCGCAGCAGGCGCTGTTCGACCATCTCTTCCAGGTTCGCGTTGGTGGCGACAATAATACGCGCGTTAACCGGGATCACCTGCGCCCCGCCGACGCGGCGGATTCCGCCGTCCTGAAGCACCCGCAGCAGCTTGGCCTGTAAATTCAGCGGCATTTCGCCAAATTCATCAAGAAACAGCGTTCCCTTATCCGCCATTTCAAACAACCCTTTTTTCCCTCTGCCATCCGCACCGCTGAACGCCCCTTTTTCATAACCAAAAAGTTCGCTCTCCATCAATGCCTCAGGCAGCGTTGAGCAGTTGACGGGGATAAACGGATAAAAGCGCCGCTGCCCGGAATTATGAATGGCGCGCGCCAGTAGCTCTTTACCCGTGCCGGTCTCACCACGGATCAGGACGGTATATTTGCTGTCAGCGATTTTTAGCGCTTTTTCAATCAGCACCTGCATACTCTGGCTGCTACAGATAATGTCGGAGAAATAGCGCGGTCGCGTCAGTTCAGGCGTGGTCAGTTCAGAAAGATTCTCTGAGAGATAAGCGACATTAATAATGTCGGCATGTTGATTGAGGCAGGTCTGGACGCTGGAAATATCCTGCAACTGGCGGCACCAGGATTTAATCAGAATCCGACCCGGCGTGACCTTCATGGAGATAATATTAATATCGCGGCAGGAAAACTCCTTGAGGACATCCTCAACCATAGACAGACGATCGATTGTTTTAATATCCCAGCGTATCGTGACCACGTTGGCTCCAGATATTTCTGTGGCAATCAGAAATCTGCTTACATTCTAGTCGCTATGGGATAATGTTCTGCCGATGGACTCACATTGTGGAGCCAAAAAAGGAATATAAAAAAACCGGAGCACAAGGCTCCGGTTATGAGGCAATAACCAACAGTTATTGCTGTGGGTTCTCATCCTGATCGACGGCGAAACAGGCCACCAGTTGACCGCCGTAATCTTTAAGCTGCGGCTGCAACTGGGTGCAGGGGCCAAAGCGACGACGGCAACGGGCGTTGAAGGCGCAGCCCGGCGGCGGATTCAGCGGGCTTGGCAGCTCGCCGGTCAGCTTGATGCGCTCGCGGCGGTCATCCGGGTTCAAACGCGGCGTCGCGGAGAGCAGCGCCTGCGTATACGGATGGCGCGGGTTGGTAAAGATCTGCTCCTTCGTCCCTTTCTCCACGCAGCGGCCGAGATACATCACCATCACCTCATCGGCAATGTGTTCGACCACCGACAGGTCGTGCGAGATAAAGACGTAAGACAGCCCCAGCTCCTGCTGCAAATCCATCATCAGGTTCAACACCTGCGCGCGCACGGAAACGTCCAGCGCGGAGACCGGTTCATCGGCGATCACCACGTCCGGGTCAAGCATCAGACCGCGGGCGATAGCAATACGTTGACGCTGGCCGCCGGAAAACATGTGCGGGTAGCGATCGTAATGCTCGGTTTTAAGGCCGACTTTCGCCATCATCGCCAGCGCTTTTTCACGACGCTGCTCTTTGCTGAGCGAGGTGTTGATCAGCAGCGGCTCTTCCAGAATCTGCCCCACTTTCTTACGCGGGTTCAGCGAACCATACGGGTTCTGGAACACAATCTGGATTTTCTGCCGACGCAGTTTTTGCGCCTGCGGATCGTGCCTGAGCAGATCCTGCCCCTGATAATACAATTCTCCGCCGGTCGGCGTTTCAATCATCGTCAGCAGGCGGCCCAGCGTGGATTTCCCGCAGCCGGACTCGCCCACGACCGCCAGCGTTTTACCGCGCTCAAGGGTGAACGATACGCCATCCAGCGCTTTTACCAGGCGCTCGGGCGCAAACAGCCCCTTCTTCACCGGGTAGTGTTTTTTCAAATCGATGGCCTGCAACAGCGGCTGTTGCAAGGTAGCCTCGTGCGTACTCATAGTGTGGGCCTCCCGGCATCATCGAGTGGATAGTGGCATTTGGACTGGCGGCCATCGCCGAGCAGATTCAGATCCGGCTCTTCGCTACGGCACTTATCCGTGGCATACGGGCAGCGCGGGTTCAACAGACAACCGTTCGGGCGGTCATATTTTCCCGGCACCACGCCCGGCAGCGACGCCAGGCGCGCTTTATCCTGCGCGAATTCCGGTAGTGCGCGCAGCAACGCCTGCGTATACGGATGACGCGGCGCGCGGAAGATATCGTGCGCCGCCCCTGTCTCTACCACCTGTCCGGCATACATTACGATGATTTTATGCGCGGCTTCCGCCACCAGCGCCAGATCGTGAGTAATCAGCACCAGCGCCATATTTTCTTTCTGCTGCAATTCCAGCAACAGTTCGATGATTTGCGCCTGGATGGTCACGTCCAGCGCAGTGGTCGGTTCATCGGCAATCAGCAGTTTCGGACGACAGGCAATCGCCATGGCAATCATCACGCGCTGGCTCATCCCACCGGACAACTGGTGCGGATAGACATCCAGACGCGACGCCGGATCGGGAATCCCCACCTGAGTCAGCAGGTCAATCGCCCGCTGCCGACGGGTTTTCCTGTTGCCGCCCTGATGCACCTTAATCGCTTCCATAATCTGGAAACCTACGGTGTAGCACGGGTTCAGGCTGGTCATCGGGTCCTGGAAGATCATCGCCACTTCCGCGCCCACCAGGTTGCGGCGCTCTTTCTCAGAGATGTGCTGCAAGTCCTGGCCGTTGAATTCCAGTTTTTCCGCCATCACGCGGCCCGGGAAATCAATCAGCCCCATAATCGCCAGCGAGCTAACCGATTTACCGGAGCCGGATTCGCCGACAATACCAACGACTTCGCCCTGATTTACGCTGTAGCTTACGCGGTCTACCGCGCGAAACGGCGTACCTTCGTCACCGAAGTGCACCGATAATTTATCTACGTTTAATAACGCCATCTCGAACCTCTTACTGCTTCAGTTTGGGATCGAGCGCGTCACGCAGACCGTCACCCATCAGGTTAAATGCCAGCACCGTCAGCAGGATCGCCAGACCCGGGAAGGTCACGACCCACCAGGCACTTTGTGCGAACTGCAACACGTCGGAGAGCATAGTGCCCCACTCCGGTGTCGGCGGCTGCGCACCCATGCCGAGGAAGCCCAGGGCGGCCATATCGAGAATGGCGTTAGAGAAACCGAGCGACGCCTGAACGATCAGCGGCGCAAGGCAGTTCGGGAAGATATTGACGAACATCTGGCGCATCGCGCCTGCGCCCGCCACGCGGGAAGCGGTAACGTAATCGCGGTTCACCTCCACCAGCACGGCGGCGCGGGTCAGACGCACGTAGTGCGGGAGCGCCACAAAGGTCAGCGCCAGCGCGGCGTTACCGATAGAGGGGCCAAAGATCGCCACCAGCACCAGCGCCAGCAGCAGGCTTGGCAGCGCCAGCATGATATCGACGACGCGCATGATGATGTTATCAACAATGCCGCCGAAGTAACCCGCGACCAGGCCGAGCACAATCCCCATCACCAGCGACAGCACCACCACCAGGCAGCCCACCAGCAGCGACAGACGTGCGCCATACATCAGGCGCGACAGCACATCGCGACCGACATCATCCGTTCCCAGCAGGTGCGCGATACTGCCGCCTTCCTGCCACGCAGGTGGCGCCAGCAGCACATCGCGGAACTGATCTGCCGGGTTATACGGCGCGATGACGTTCGCGAACACCGCAATCAGGATCATGATGACGACATACGCCAGACCGACAACCGCACCCTTGTTGCGTTTAAAATAGTGCCAGAACTCCTGCAACGGGGTCATCGGCACCGGTGCAGAGATAACTTTATTTTCAGTAACCTGTGACATGATGGCCCCTTACTTCTTATGACGAATACGCGGGTTCACCACGCCGTACAGCAGGTCGACCAGCAGGTTGACGAGAATAATCATCGTCGCTACCAGTAACACCCCGCCCTGTACAACCGGATAATCGCGTCGTTGCAGCGCATCAATCAGCCAACGGCCAAGGCCAGGCCACGAGAAGATGGTTTCGGTCAGGATCGCCCCTGCCAGCAGCGTCCCTACCTGCAAACCGATAACGGTCACGACCGGCAGCATCGCGTTACGCAGCGCGTGTACGATGATGACGCGCATCCTTGTGAGACCTTTGGCGCGCGCGGTACGGATATAATCTTCACCCAGCACTTCCAGCATGGAGGAGCGGGTCATACGCACGATAACCGCCAGCGGTATCGTACCGAGCACCATCGCAGGCAGGATCATGTGCGCGACAGCATCAATAAAGTTGCCCTCTTCGCCCCAGATAGCCGTGTCAATCAGCATAAAGCCGGTTAACGGATTGGAGTCATCAAGGAACACCATATCGCTGACGCGCCCGGAAACCGGCGTCAGGTTCCATTGCACTGATACCAGCATGATCAGCATCATGCCCCACCAGAAGATAGGCATAGAGTAACCGGTCAGCGCCAGGCCAACAGCGGTATGATCGAAAATGGAACCGCGCTTCACGGCGGCCAGCACGCCGACCGGAATCCCTACTGCGGTGGCGAAAATCATGGCGCAGACGCCAAGTTCCAGCGTCGCTTTAAAGCGAGGCACGAACTCGTCCCACACCGGCAAACGGCTTTTCAGCGAGATGCCCAAATCACCATGCATCACCCCCCAGATGTAATGGAGGTACTGCTGCCACATCGGTTTATCCAGACCGAGTTCAGCCAGCAGTTGAGCATGACGCTCAGGAGAGATACCACGCTCACCTGCCATGATCATGACCGGATCGCCCGGGATCATATGGACGAAGGCAAAGGTGAGAAGGGTGATACCGATAAACGTGGGGATGACGAGTCCCAAACGTCGGAGGATGAACTGCAACATAACCCGGATTCTCTCTAATGACGCGCCGCCTGGTGACAGTGCATCTGTATTGCTCACAAATCTTATCCCACGGCATACGCCGCCGTGGGGTAAAGCATTACGCCGGGTGGCGATGCGCTTACCCGGCCTACGATCGTAGGTTCGTGCAAACGCAGCGCCGCCGGGCATGGGGTGCTCAGGCACCCCTGGCTTTTAATTATTCGACAGAGACGTTTTCAAAGTGGTGTTTGCCCAGAGGATCAACCACATAGCCTTTGACTTCTTTACGCACAGGTTCGTACACGGTGGAGTGAGCGATGATCAGCGCAGGCGCCTGGTCATGCATCACCACCTGAGCCTGTTTGTAGAGTTCAACACGCTTGTTGTGGTCGTCAGTGGCGCGCGCCGGTTGAATCAAGTCTTCAAACGGTTTGTAGCACCAGCGAGAGTAGTTGGAACCGTCTTTCGCCGCAGCGCAGCTAAACAGGGTCGCGAAGAAGTTATCCGGGTCCCCGTTATCACCGGTCCAGCCCATCATCACCGCCTGATGTTCGCCTGACTTCGCACGCTTGAGGTATTCACCCCACTCGTAGGTGACAATCTTGGCCTGTACGCCAATCTTCGCCCAGTCAGCCTGAATCATCTCAGCCATACGGCGAGCGTTCGGGTTGTACGGACGCTGTACCGGCATCGCCCACAGTTCAACGGTGAAGCCTTTATCCTGGCCCGCTTCTTTCAGCAGCGCTTTGGCTTTTTCTGGATCGTAGTTGTAGTCTTTAACGTCGTCGTTATAGCCCCACATGGTCGGCGGAATCAGGTTCTTGGCTTCAACGCCCGCGCCCTGATAAACCGCTTTAATGATCGCCTCTTTGTTCACCGCGTAGGTCAGCGCCTGACGGACTTTCACGTCATCAAACGGTTTCTTCTCGGTGTTGAAAGAGAGGTAGCCGACGTTCAGACCCGCCTGCTCCATCAGGTTGATGTTTTTGTCCTGCTTCATGCGCGCGATGTCCGCCGGGTTCGGGTACGGCATCACCTGGCACTCATTTTTCTGTAGCTTGGCGTAACGCACGGACGCGTCAGGCGTAATGGAGAACACCAGACGGTCGATCTGCGGCTTGGTGCCCCAGAAACCATCAAACGCTTTATACAGAATGCGGGAGTCTTTCTGGTACTGCAACAGCTGGAACGGCCCCGTACCGATTGGGTTCAGATCCACTTTCTCCGGCGTACCGGCTTTCAGCATGTTGTCAGCATATTCTTTAGAGAGGATGGAGGCGAAGTCCATCGCCAGGTCAGCGAGGAACGGCGCTTCTGGACGGGTCAGCACGAACTGAACGGTGCTATCGTCCACTTTCTTCACTTCGCTTATCAGGTCTGGCAGACCCATCCCTTCGAAGTATTCATAGCTGCCGCCAGACACTTTGTGGTACGGGTTTTCGGCATTTTTCTGACGATCGAACGAGAACACCACGTCATCGGCGTTGAAATCGCGCGTCGGTTTAAAGTCTTTGCTGTCCTGCCACTTCACGCCCTGACGCAGGTGGAAGGTGTAGGTTTTGCCGTCTTCGCTGACATCCCACTTTTCAGCGAGGCCTGGAATAACTTCGGTTGTACCGATTTTAAATTCCACCAGACGGTTATAGATAGGTACTGAGCTGGCGTCATAGGTGGTGCCGGAGGTAAACAGCTGCGGGTTGAAGCCTTCTGGAGAACCTTCTGAACAATAAACCAGAGTTTTAGCCTGTACACTTGCTGCGACGGTCATGGCCACCAGGCTCAGACCAAGCTTCAGCATCCCTGACTTCTTCAAGGAAATACTCATTCTTCTGCTCCAAATGTGATGTTGTTGTTTTACCCTTTGCAGTGGGTTTGCACCGCCTGGCCTTTTTTGTTTTTTACCCGGCCGGGTCGGCGTTAAGAGGATGGGGATTCCGTTCACATAAGCGCCTGAGTTGCAGTGCGGATTCTCCATGAAATGCCCCTCATGCCCTACAATCTGTCAACAGAATGTGAAAACGTCAATACAGGCAACCATGATTTACAACAACGGTGAGAATTCACAAACAAAGATTAAAAAAACTTCAAACGACTATTTTCAGCAGGGAAATTTGTGCTACTCCGTTAACACCAGAATTAATCGCTTCATATTTCGCAACATTTGGTGATTAACGTTTGTGCAGATTGTGAAAAATTTCTGACGAAATGCTGCATATCTGAGCGATTAATATCACGAACGCTAAAACGCACAGCGGAAAATGCTGGGCTCAGCCATAAGTAACGCAAAAAAAAATTTAAGCAAAGATAAAAAAAGACAATGGAATATGTCACAAAAACGTGAACAAACAGTGAGAAGTGATGCACATTTTTTGCCAATGGCGAAATCGCCGTAGGCCGGATAAGGCGCCTGCGCCGCCATCCGGCATTGCCGAAAGTGGGCAACCGATCCCGCCTGATGGCGCTGCGCTTATCAGGCCTACAATGCTGAGCCGTAGGCCGGATAAGGCGCCTGCGCCACCATCCGGCGTTGCCGAAAGTGGGCTACCAATCCCGCCTGATGGCACTGCGCTTATCAGGCCTACAATGCTGCGCCGTAGGCCGGATAAGGTGCCTGCGCCGTCATCCGGCGTTGCCGAAAGTGAGCGACCGATCCCGCCTGATGGCGCTGCGCTTATCAGACCTACAATGCTGCGCCGTAGGCCGGATAAGGCGCTTGCGCCGCCATCCGGCGTTGCCGAAAGTGGGCGACCGATCCTGCCTGATGGCGCTTCGCTTATCAGGCCTACAATGCTGAATTCCAGACAGCAAAAAGCCAGCCCGTGGGCTGGCTTTTCTGAATTGGTCGGTGATAGAGGATTCGAACCTCCGACCCCTTCGTCCCGAACGAAGTGCGCTACCAGGCTGCGCCAATCACCGAATGCGGGGCGCATCTTACTGCTCAGGTGCGCGCCCGTCAATCCCTTAGTTTGAAAATGCCATTCAATCGGCGAGAAAGTCAGCAGACCGCTTACTGCACTACTGCATTCTGTTCAGCCGGAATATGGCACCAGTCGTTGTTTTCGTTAATTCCGCCATCTGGCGAGGTGTAGCCGAGACATCCCATCACCGTGTCATACAGCTCCACATGACGGCGCGGCGTTTTCATCGCCGCCGCCTGTTGCAGGCGCGCAAGCATCTGCGCATGCTGCGGGTTCTCCAGATACTTATCCGACATCCACACCAGCATTGGCACCCGGAACTGTTCTGGCGGCGCCATCTTGCGCGGCGTGCCGTGCAAATGCTCGCGCTCATTGATCGACTCGCCGTGATCGGCGGCGTAAAACACAATGGCTTTCTTATCGCGCAGCTGATCGAACACGCGGGTAATAAAGTGATCAACATAGCTCACCGAGTTATCGTAAGAGTTGATCATCTCCGCTTTTGTGCAACCATCGTCAACACCGACACACTCAGGCGTCCACTGCGCAAAGCTGCGGGGATACCGCTGCGTATAGTTATAATGCGACCCTTTGGTATGCATCACGATCAGGTGTTTCCCGTCAGGGGTTTGCGCTAACGAACGCTGCATTTCATCCACCAGCAACATATCATCAACCGTCTTACCCCGGTTGCGCGGCTCCGCGCCGATTTGCTCGCGGTAGGCAATGTTATCCGCCATCGTATTGCTGTAGAACCACATTTCGCTCTGCATCGCATACAGATCGGCGCTAAACCCTAACTGCTTCAGCACCGCAAAAATGTTTTGCTCTTTCAGCGTACGCTGCGGATTCTCCGACGCGCCACCCTCGCGCACAAACATACAGCGCAGCGAAAGTTTGGTCGCGGTATCACACGACTCACCCCGGAACGCCGCGAGATTTTTTTCCTGCGCCAGCTTCGGCGTCGTGTTCCGCTCGTAGCCGAAGATGCCCATATGATCCCAACGCGTGGTTTCGCCGATGATAAACACAACGTACGTGTCATCAATGCCTTCTGGCGCAACATAGGTAAACTTCTTCGCCGGATTCATCAGCGAGTTATTATCCGACGACTCATCCACCTGCGCCCAGGCGTACAGCCCTAAAGCCGACAGCCAGTTCGACGGTAAATAAGAGTTCGCCACCACGCCGCCATAGCTCGGCAAATCGATACCCGTTGTTCGTTCAACATTCTTTTGCTGAACGTCGAGCAGGCGAATCGGCGCCCACACCATCACCCCAGCCAGAACCACCGCCGCCACGCTGCGAACGCGCTGGCCCGGCGTGCGTAACTGCCGCAGCAGGGTGTAACGACAGCGGTTACTCCAGATAAAGACCAGCGGCAGAATACTCACCGCCACCAGCCACAAAATGAAGTGCCAGCCGACGACCTCTTTCGATAAATCGATATCCGTGGTCATCACGGAGGCAATAATGCCGTAGCCGATCACCACGTTCAGGAGGGTCATGTAATAGCTGGCGCTCGCGGAGAACAGCACCACCAGCGTAGCCAGAACCCGCCAGACGCGGCGACCAAACAGGGAAAGCAGACGGAGTAAGAAGAACGTGGCGAGAACCGTGGCCCCAAGTTCAACCACTGCCGAGAGGCCTTTCCAGACGGTAAATTCCTGCGCATAGCTGCCGAACCGGCGGTAAAACACTGCGCAATTCATAAACAGGCCGATATAGAGCGCAAGCAAGAAGCTCAGCTTCTGCTGCGTCATCGATTTAATGTATTTCATGCAAGCAAACCCTGGAAATCGGGATAAAAACCACCCGCAAAAGGCCATTCCAGACCGGGCAGGTGGATAAATGCGGTAACAGCAGATGTCAGACAGTCTACACGCGCGGGTATGTAGACCACAGGGAAGCGTAAAAGTGTCGGAAGAATAAGCAAGCGGCCCGGATATTTACAAAAATATCCAGGCCGGGAAGTGGTTAAATGATGAATAAAATCAGGCGTGAGCCTCTTTAAAGACGCGGCGCTGAGGCTGGCGAATCGTGGTCGAGAGCGCCAGAGAGAGGATCAGCAGAGCGAAAATAACGCAGAAGGTGACGTAGAACCCACCGAACAGCGAGGCGATAATCGACCCGCAAATACTGCCAATCCCAAAGCCCAGGTAAATCACGCCGTAGTTTTTCGCCAGGTTATTCAGGCCAAAGAACTCGCTCACCAGCGACGGGAACACCGTGATCGTACCGCCGAAGTTAAAGGCGACGCAGGCAATCGCGGCGAAGAATGTCACATCATTCAGCGGCGCGAACAGTAACGCTGCCATCCCGACCAGCGAGACAACCTGACCGAGGGTAATCACGCGGATACGGGCGATTTTGTCAGACAGAATGCCCAGCACCAGGCGGCCTGACAGGTTAGCGATGGAAATCACCGTGACCGCGTTGGCCGCCGAAGCAACATCCATATGCGCCAGCCCCTGAGCAATGTCTTTCGCCACGCCGATGACATACAGACCGCTCATGCAGGCCGTCAGGAACATCACCGCCAGCATCCAGTACTGCGGTTTACGCATGGACTGCGCCAGGGTGAAGTCGTTTTCCACCACCCCGTTTACCGCTTTAACATCCTGATTCGGCGCGTCTTTCATCAGCGTTGAACCAAAGACAATCATCACCAGCACAATCGCGCCCCAGATCATAAATGTCTTTTCCAGACCGACCGTCGCCAGCAGCTGGCTGTCGATGAATTTGAAGCCGAGGCTACCGAGGCCATAAGAACCAATCGCGAAGGCGGAAATCAGCCCTTTACGTTCCGGGAACCATTTTACGCAGTTAGACAGCGTTAACAGGTATCCCGCACCGTCCGCCAGGCCAACCAGCACCCCGGCGCTCAGCCACAGCATCATAAGGTTGTTGGAATGCGCCGTTAAAAAGAAGCCGATGCCCAGTAAAACACCCGACGCCATCGTGACGCGTTTTACGCCGAAACGTTCCTGTAATTTACCCGCCACGGAAGAGGAGATCGCCAGTCCCAGGCTCAACAAGCCAAATGAAAAGGCCACCTGGCTGACGGGCTCATCCAGTTTCGCAGAGAGCGCGCCATTAAACAGGCTCCAGGTGTAAACAGAACCTAACGCAAATTGCGTGATGATGGTGCCGATAAGCGTCAGCCAACGGGTACGCTGATAATCAGAAGTTTTCATGGCAGTCTTCCTGCATAAACAAAGGAGAAATTCACTGCCGACAACAATAACGAAGTGCTTTTTATGCAGGGGAAAAACGGCATGAAATGCCATCAGAGCGGAATGAAATGCCTGGATTGCGGAATGAATGACAAGACAAAGACTGCGTGGCGTGATTTTTTTAAGGTCAGTTAGTACCCACTATCGCTGTACGCCTTGTTATTAAAGAGACTTAATTGTAAAAAACTTGTTTTTATTACGTGCGTATTCTCGTTAAAATCTGGCGCTAACGCCCAGGGTGTACAGATAGTCGCTATTGCTTGCGCTGTTATCTGCCTGAGAGAGCGCCGCATACGCCGCGATATGCGGATTCAGTAGCATATCCGCCCCCACCGTCACATCCAGCCAGTTGCCATTCTGATCCGCCGCCGTCATTCGACTCAGCCCCGACTGCGCTTTCCAGATGTTCTCTCCGTATTGCTGGTTATAGCTGATTTGCGCCCAGGGACGGATCTCGCCAAACTGCGAATTCACCCGCCAGCCCAACGTACTGACGCTGGCATGCCACAGAGGGTCGGTCAGCGCCTGCGCCGTCACGCTGTCGCCAAATTCATTAAACATCGAGGTGGTTGAGCCGTCGTAATGCAGGCTGGCGACCGGCCCGGTCGTCACGCGCCCGGCAAGCGGAAAATTCCAGCCCATGCTCATGCCGCTGGTCGCGTCCAGTGGCGTTTGATCGGCCAGACTCAGCACAGGGCCTGGCGCATTCTGGCTGGACCGAATCCGCTCCGCCAGAATATCGTTGTAACTTGGTTGGTGATCGCTGTCCCATGTATAGCGTTCTGTCGTATGACCCGATACGGCATCAGCGATATATTCTTGTTGCCAGGCATATGCTGTGTTAGTGAAAATTGCACAGACGATAACGCTCGCCAGGCAGTACCACACCTGGCGACCACTGCATTTTTTTATAATCATCAACGCGACTCCAGAGAAGAGCCGAATTCGGCGATATTATTGTCATTGTTTGGCGGTTCCAGGGCTTATTAGCCCTGTATTAAATATTGTCTTTTTAGCTGGCGCGTCAAGGCGGGCCGAATGAAATTTTTGCGGTAGTCAAAACAGCGAGGAAGAGTATGCAGCGTTGCGGATGGGTCAGTCAGGACCCACTATACATCGCCTATCACGACAAGGAGTGGGGCATTCCCGAAACCGAGGGCAAAAAGCTGTTCGAGATGATCTGCCTTGAAGGCCAGCAGGCGGGGCTTTCCTGGATCACCGTGCTGAAGAAACGGGAAAACTATCGCGCAAACTTCCACCACTTTGATCCCGTTCGCGTCGCGGCGATGCAGGAAGACGACGTTGAGCGTCTGTTGCAGGATGCGGGCATTATTCGCCATCGGGGGAAAATTCAGGCCATCATCGGCAATGCCAGGGCATATCTCGCAATGGAGCAAAATGGCGAACCGTTTGCTGAATTCGTCTGGTCTTTTGTCGAAAACCAGCCGCAGGTAACGCGCGCCGCCAGCCTGAGCGAGATCCCCACCTCAACCCCCGCGTCGGATGCGCTGGCAAAAGCGCTGAAAAAACGCGGCTTCAAGTTCGTCGGCACCACCATTTGCTACTCCTTTATGCAGGCGTGCGGGCTGGTCAACGACCATATCACGGGCTGTTTCTGCCATCCTGGAGGTCAGCATGATTCGCGAATCCCGGACTGACGATATGGCGTCAATTTTGACGCTCTGGATGGAAAGCACGATCTATGCCCACCCGTTTATCGAAGCGCGCTACTGGCGCGAAAGCGAACCGATAGTGCGTGACGTGTACCTGCCCGCCGCGCAGACCTGGGTGTGGGAAGAAGCAGGTTCACTGAAAGGCTTTGCCAGCGTGATGGAAGCGCGCTTTTTGGGCGCGCTGTTTGTCACGCCAGACGCGATCCGCAGCGGGATTGGCAAGGCGCTGGTGCAGCATGTTCAGCAGCGCTTTACCGCGCTCAGCCTGGAGGTTTACCAGAAAAATCAGTCGGCGGTGAATTTCTACCATGCGCTGGGTTTTCGTATCGAAGACAGCGCATGGCAGGAAGATACACAGCATCCGACATGGATTATGGGCTGGCAGGCGGATTAAACGCCGTAAGCGTCAGCGAGGGGCCGGTATACTTTTCAATCCACGCCAGCGCGGTGTTGCCCGCACAGCCGTTCCCCAGTCGCGAACTGGGGAGATCTTTGGTCAACACGTTTACCGCGCCATTTTTACAAATGCCGCCAGCCGACACCTCTAAATCCGGCCATGCCCCTTCATGAATGCAGATAACGCCGGGTCTAATGCCCTCCGTCACCACCGCGCCCGCCAGAATTTGTCCTCGGTGATTCCAGACCCGCACCGTGTCGCCGTCGGCAATGCCCCGCGTCTGCGCATCCTGCGGATGCAGAGTAACCGGTTCGCGCCCCGCCACCGCATACTGTTCACGAAGCTGGCTGTAGTTAAGCTGGCTGTGCAGACGATGCGCCGGATGGGCGGACAGCACCTGTAGCTGACCGGGTTCGGCATTGCCGTGCCATTCGTCCGGCTCCAGCCACATTGGGTGTCCTGGGCAGTCCGCATAGCCGTAGTCCGCAATTCGTCGGGAGTAGATCTCTATCTTGCCGCTGTCCGTTTTCAGTGGATGCGCGTCGGGGTCGCGGCGGAAATCCGCAAAGCGGATAAACTGCGCGTTGGCCGCATTCTCCGGCATTTCAATCAGATCGTTGGCTTCCCAGAACTGTGCAAACGGCGGCAGCGTCACCTGCTGGCTGGCGCCGCGTTGCCCGGCGATGTTGTAGAAGGTTTCCAGCCACTCAAGTTCGCTTTTCCCTTCGGTAAAGCGCGCATGACCGCCCGTTTCCCAGCGCTCGCTCAGTTCGGCAAACACGTCAAAGTCATTACGGGCCTCATCACGCGGCGGCACAACCTGCTTCATCGGCACCAGATGCTGGTTGCTGTAGTCACCGGTCATGGTTAAGTCGTTACGTTCATAAGAGGTCGTGGCAGGTAACACGATATCGGCATGTTTCGCCGCAGCGGTCCAGAAACATTCGGAGATCACCACCAGTTCCGGCTTTTGCCAGGCGCGAATCAGACGGTTGGTATCCTGATGATGCGTAAAGTTCGCGCCGCCAGCCCACCAGACGAAGCGGATATCCGGGAAATGGCGGTTCATACCGTTGTGCTGATAGGGCGCGCCGGGATTCTCCAGCGCCTCGACAATGCGCGCCACCGGAATTTTGTCTACCGCATCGGTGCCACCTGGCAGACTGCCCTGCATTGAAGCCAGTACGGCGGCGCGGCGCGTCGGGTTTCCCCCGTTGGCGAAATGGTACGAGAGGCCAAAACCGCCGCCGGGCGTGCCAATTTGCCCTAACATGGCGGCAAGCGTTACCAGCATCCAGTGTTTTTGCTCGCCGAACTGCTGACGCTGCATCCCCCAGCCAGACATCAACATAGTGGTGTTTTTATGGAAGAGTTCCGCCAGTTCGTGAATTTTAGCGGCGGATACGCCGCAAATATCTGCCGCCCATTCCGCCGTTTTCGCCACGCCGTCGCTCACGCCCAGCAGATAGTCGGCGAATGTCTCGTAACCGGTCGTGCAGCGCGCCAGAAACGCGTCATCATGCCAGCCGTTTTTTACCAGCGTATGCGCAATCCCCAGCATCAGCGCCACGTCAGTCCCCATATGCGGGGCGATCCACTCCATCTTATCGCCAAAGAACGCTGCGCTTTCCGATCGCATTGGATCGATGCAGATCAGCCGTTTCCCGCTGTTGCGCAGCGCGGCAAAGTAAGCAATGCCCTGCTCATCCGACGCATTCCAGGCAATTTTTAGCGTATTCAACGGGTTGGCGCTCCATAGCACCACCACGTCACTGTGCTCCAGCACAACCGGCCAGCTGGTCTGCTGCTGGTAGACTTCGTTTCCGCCCACCACATACGGCATGATGGCCTGCGCCGCCCCCGTGGAGTAATCCCCCAGATGCCCGGTATACCCGCCCGCCAGCGCCATATAACGCTGCAACAGGGTGGAAGCTTTATGCAGCACGCCATTCGAGCGCCAGCCATAAGAACCGGCAAAAATCGAGGACGGCCCATATGTTTCACGAATACGTTTGTGCTGGGTATGGATCAGATCCAGCGCCTCATCCCAACTCACCCGCACAAATTCATCCTGACCGCGCACACCCTGTGGCTTCTCTGGCGAGGCGAGAAATCCTTTACGCACCATCGGGAAACGCACCCGGGTAGGGCTGTGAACCTGGTCGCGCACGACGGTTTGCAGGGAATTGAGATGCGAAGTGGGCAGCGCCCCGCGAGACGCGAGAATCGTCTCGCCGTCAGTGTCGACCCGGACAGGTCCCCAGTGGGCGGCGGTTAATACCGAATAGTGCGATGGTGCGTTGTTCAAAATGCGCTCCTGAATGCGATGCAGGTGTGACGGCTTATTTATTATGCCGCTCAATGTTACTTACAAATTTAAGAGTCTTCCCTGGAATTTTCTTCATGTTCGCACGTCATAATCAACCGCCACCGTCGCTGTGGCGAAAAAATAAAAAAGTCATTAAGGAACTAAGATGAAAAAACGTGTTTTGGTCATTGCTGCTATCGTGAGCGGCGCCCTGGCAGTATCTGGCTGCACAACAAACCCTTACACCGGCGAGCGCGAAGCGGGTAAATCCGGCATTGGCGCGGGCATTGGTTCTCTGGTCGGCGCAGGCGTCGGCGCACTCTCCTCTTCCAAGAAAGATCGCGGCAAAGGCGCGCTGATTGGCGCAGCGGCAGGCGCGGCGCTGGGCGGCGGCGTTGGCTATTACATGGACGTACAGGAAGCGAAACTGCGTGACAAAATGCAGGGAACGGGCGTGAGCGTGACGCGAAGTGGCGATAACATCATCCTGAATATGCCGAATAACGTCACCTTCGACAGCAGCAGCGCAACCCTGAAACCGGCAGGCGCCAACACGCTGACCGGCGTGGCGATGGTGCTGAAAGAGTACAACAAAACCGCCGTTAACGTAGTGGGCTACACCGACAGTACCGGCGGGCAGGATCTGAACATGCGTCTGTCGCAGCAGCGCGCGGACTCCGTGGCCAGCGCGCTGATCACCCAGGGCGTTGCCGCCAACCGCATCCGCACCAGCGGCATGGGCCCGGCGAACCCGATCGCCAGCAACAGCACCGCCGAAGGTAAAGCGCAAAACCGCCGCGTGGAAATCACCTTAAGTCCGTTGCAGTAATCGTTGTGCCGGGTGGCGACAGCGCCACCCGGCACATCGCCAGATGGCGGCTTTGCCTTATCCGGCCTACATTCTTATCCGGCATGAAGCGCTTGCCATCGTTGATTTTCGCGTTAAGGTGTTGTCACCAAATTCAGGGAAATCAGCGATGAGCAAATCAACACGGGCAACCATCAGCGATGTGGCGAAAGCTGCTAAAACCGGAAAAACCAGCATTTCACGCTACCTCAACGGTGAGAAGCATTTGCTGTCCGAGGCCCTGCTGGCGCGCATTGAAAAAGCCATTGCCGAACTCGACTATCGCCCAAGCCTGATGGCCAGAGGCCTGAAACGCGGCCGTACCCGCCTGATTGGCCTGATCATCGCCGATATTACCAACCCCTATTCCGTTAACGTGTTGAGCGGCATTGAAGCCGCCTGCCGCGAGAAAGGGTTCACTCCCCTGGTCTGTAACACCAACAATGAGGTGGATCAGGAACTGCACTATCTGGATCTGCTGCGCAGCTACCAGGTGGAAGGCATCGTGGTGAACGCCGTCGGGATGCGCGAGGAGGGGCTGAACCGCCTGCAACAGTCGGCGCTGCCGATGGTTCTGATTGACCGTAAAATCCCTGATTTCGCCTGCGATGTCGTGGGTCTGGATAACACCCAAGCGGCAACAACCGCCACCGAACATCTCATTGAGCAAGGGTTCGAGGCGATCCTGTTTCTCAGCGAACCGCTCGGTATGGTCAATACCCGCCGCGAGCGCCTGAACGCATTTCGTGCGACGCTGGCGCGTTACCCTGGCGTGGTGGCGGAAAACGCCGAGGTGCCGCTGGCGGAAAATACGCAACTGGATAACACCCTGCGCCAGTTTCACCAGCAGCACCGGGGGATGCGCAAAGCCGTGATCTCCGCTAACGGCGCGCTCACATTGCAGGTCGCCCGTTCGCTCAAACGCATTGGTCTTAACTGGGGCAGCGACATCGGCCTGCTCGGTTTTGACGAACTGGAATGGGCAGAGCTGGCAGGCGTCGGCATCACCACGCTGAAACAGCCGACCTGGCAAATTGGTTTTGCCGCTGTCGAGCAGGTTGTACGCCGCATTGAAGGGGGCAGCGACGCGATTCACGAGCAGGTTTTCTCCGGCGAGCTGATCGTTCGCGGCTCCACCGCCCGCTAATTTTCCTTCGTGATGGTGATCATAATTTCGACACACTGCACTTTTCTTTGGAACCGGTTCCATCTAGCGTAATAGCAAGAGCGATAGATTTGGAGTTCCCATGCAAAGAAAAATTATGGTGGTCACCGCCGCCTATGGCTACGACCAGGTGCGTGCCGCAGGCGGGCAAACCGCGATGCTGCCCATCATTGCCGGAGCGGGGGCGGATGGCGTCGAGATTCGCCGTGAAATGTTCACTGACGCCGAGCTTAACGCGCTCCCGCTGCTGGCGGCCGCCATTGACATTTTCGGCCTGCTGGCCTGCTATTCCGCGCCGGAACCGCTGTTCCTGGAGGATGGCAGCCTCAACCCCCACCTTCCCGACCTGTTACAGGAAGCCCGCACGCTGCAAGCGCGGTGGCTGAAAGTGTCGCTGGGTCATTTTGAACGCCAGGATCAGCTCGACACCCTGCGTGACTGGCTGGAGAGCAGCGGCATGGCGCTGGTGGTGGAAAATGATCAAACCGCCTGCGGGAAATTGCGCCCGATGCAACGCTTCAATGCCGCCTGTCAGGTACAGAACCTGCCCATCAGACTGACGTTTGATATGGGGAACTGGCTGTGGGTAGGCGACTCGCCGGAAGACGCCGCACGCTACCTGGCGCCCGCCGTCGGCTATATCCACGTTAAAGCCGCCACGCCCCATCACGACAGTTTCCGCGCCGTTGCGCCGGATGACGCCGATCCCCGCTGGCTGGCGCTGCTGAACGCGCTGCCTGTTGATGTACCGCGCGGTATTGAGTTCCCACTGGAAGGGCAAGATTTGATGGCGGTGACTCGTCGCTACGTCGATTTGTTACGTGAGGAGTAACGCATGAAAAATTCTCTGGATGTCATAACGATTGGTGAAGCAATGGCGATGTTCGTCGCCACGCAAACGGGCGATCTCGCGGACGTAGACGCGTTTATCAAACGCGTCGCCGGGGCCGAACTTAACGTAGCGACCGGCCTGGCGCGCCTGGGGTTAAACGTCGGCTGGGTAAGCCGCGTCGGTGATGACAGCTTTGGCCGTTTTGTCCTTAAGTCGCTTGAAAAGGAAGGGATTGATGCGCAGGGCGTCACGCTGGACGGACGTTACGCCACCGGCTTTCAGCTTAAATCTAAAGTCGAAAATGGAACCGATCCCATTGTGGAATATTTCCGTAAAGGTTCCGCTGCAAGCCACCTTTCCGTGGACGATTACCACGATGCGTACTTCTCCGGCGCGCGTCATCTGCACTTAAGCGGCGTTGCGGCGGCGCTTTCCGCCAGCTCTTATGAACTGCTGGCGCATACCGCCCGCACCATGAAAGCGCAGGGCAAAACGATTTCATTCGATCCGAATCTGCGCCCGGTGCTGTGGAAAAGCGAAGCCGAAATGGTGGAAAAACTTAACCGCCTCGCCTTCCAGGCTGACTGGGTGCTGCCCGGTCTGAAAGAGGGAATGATATTAACCGGACAGCAAACGCCTGAGGGCATTGCCGATTTTTATCTGCGCCACGGCGTGAAAGCGGTGGTGCTGAAAACCGGCGCGGATGGCGCCTGGTACAAAACCGCTGAGGGCGAGCAAGGCTGCGTCACACCGGTGAAAGTGGACAACGTGGTCGATACGGTTGGTGCGGGCGATGGCTTTGCCGTGGGCGTGATCAGCGCCCTGCTGGAAGGCCGCACGCTGCATCAGGCAGTGACGCGAGGCAATAAAATTGGCGCGCTGGCGATTCAGGTTCAGGGCGACAGCGAAGGATTACCCACTCGTGAAGCGTTAGGCGAATAAACTTCACGCAATGATAACAGCCCCCTGTACCCTACATACAGCGGCGGCATAGTGACAGAGGCAGGCCTATGACAAGCTCAACAAATGCAGCAAAACGCTGGTGGTACATCATGCCTATCGTGTTCATCACGTACAGCCTGGCGTACCTGGATCGCGCAAACTTCAGCTTCGCTTCCGCAGCGGGAATTAACGAAGACCTCGGCATCACGAAAGGGATCTCCTCCCTGCTGGGCGCCCTGTTCTTCCTCGGCTATTTCTTCTTCCAGATCCCAGGCGCGGTGTACGCCGAGCGTCGCAGCGTACGTAAACTAATTTTTATCTGCCTGATTTTATGGGGGGCATGCGCATCGCTGACCGGGATGGTGAGTAATATCCCAATGCTTGCCGCCATCCGCTTTATTCTCGGCGTCGTGGAAGCGGCCGTTATGCCCGCCATGCTGATTTACATCAGCAACTGGTTCACGAAGTCAGAGCGTTCGCGCGCCAATACGTTCCTGATTCTCGGCAACCCGGTGACGGTGCTATGGATGTCTGTGGTTTCAGGCTACCTGATTCAGGCGCTCGGCTGGCGTGAAATGTTCATTATTGAAGGCTTCCCCGCCATCATCTGGGCGTTCTTCTGGTGGGTGCTGGTGAAAGACAAACCGTCACAGGCCGGCTGGCTGACGGAATCAGAAAAAGCCGCGCTTCAGGCGCAACTGGAAAAAGAGCAGCAGGGCATCAAAGCGGTACGCAATTACAGCGAGGCATTCCGCTCACGCAACGTCATCCTGCTGTGCATGCAGTATTTCACCTGGAGTATCGGGGTGTACGGGTTTGTTCTGTGGCTGCCGTCCATCATCCGCAGCGGCAGCGCGAATATGGGCATGGTGGAAGTCGGCTGGCTCTCTTCAGTGCCGTACCTGGCGGCGACGATCGCGATGATCGTTGTCTCCTGGGCATCTGATAAACTGCAAAACCGTAAACTGTTCGTCTGGCCGCTGCTGTTGATTGCCGCCTTTGCCTTTATCGGCTCATGGGCCGTTGGCGCGAACAACTTCTGGCTTTCTTATACCCTGCTGGTTATCGCCGGTGCGGCGATGTATGCCCCTTATGGCCCGTTCTTCGCCATTATTCCTGAAATGCTGCCGCGTAACGTCGCGGGCGGCGCAATGGCGCTGATCAACAGTATGGGCGCGTTGGGCTCTTTCTTTGGTTCATGGTTCGTCGGCTATCTCAACGGCGCAACCGGCAGCCCGGCCGCCTCGTACATTTTTATGGGGGTGGCGCTTTTCGCCTCAGTATGGCTAACTTTAATTGTTAAGCCTGCTAACAATCAGCAATTACCGATTGGCGCACGCCACGCTTAAACCTTAACTCACGGAGATCCGCATGAAGCCGTCCATTATTCTCTACAAAGCGTTACCTGACGATTTACTGCATCGCCTGGAAGAGCATTTCACCGTCACGCAGGTGCCAAATCTTCGCCCGGAAACGGTAGAACAACACGCCCAGGCTTTCGCCAGCGCGGAAGGTTTGTTGGGCTCCAGCGAAACCGTCAATAGCGCACTGCTGGAGAAGATGCCGAAACTACGCGCGGCATCGACCGTCTCCGTGGGTTATGACAATTTTGATGTGGCTGCCCTCAACGCGCGCAGCGTATTGCTGATGCACACGCCGACCGTGCTGACGGAAACCGTTGCGGATACGGTAATGGCGCTGGTGCTAAGCACCGCCCGCCGCGTGGTGGAAGTGGCCGAACGCGTCAAAGTGGGGGAATGGACAAAAAGCATCGGGCCAGACTGGTTTGGCACTGATGTACACCACAAAACGCTGGGGATTGTCGGGATGGGGCGCATTGGTCTTGCGCTGGCGCAACGCGCTCACTTCGGCTTTAACATGCCGATTCTCTACAACGCCCGCCGCCATCATCCTGAGGCGGAAGAACGCTTCAACGCCCGGCACTGCGATCTGGACACCCTGTTGCAGACGGCGGATTTTGTCTGCCTGATCCTGCCGCTGACGGAAGAGACGCATCACCTGTTTGGCGCGGCGCAGTTTGCCAAAATGAAGTCCTCCGCCATTTTCATTAACGCAGGGCGCGGCCCGGTCGTGGATGAAAACGCGCTGATTGCCGCCCTGCAAAGCGGTGAAATTCATGCGGCGGGTCTGGATGTGTTTGAACAAGAACCGCTGCCGGTCGATTCGCCGCTGCTGTCGCTGCCGAACGTTGTGGCGCTGCCGCACATCGGCTCCGCCACCCATGAGACGCGCTACAACATGGCCGCCTGCGCGGTGGATAACTTAATTGATGCGTTACAAGGCAAGGTGGAGAAGAACTGCGTGAACCCGCAGGTCGCAGGATAATAAATGGCCGGGCGGCGGCGTTGCCCTGCCCGGCCTACAACGTTGCTTAGCCGTATGCCCGATCGACGCCAGCGCCATCGGGCATAAACAGCGTTACTGGATCGCGTTTACCGCAGTGGTCCAGGCCTGATTAAATGCCTGGTGCTGAGACGCCAGCGGCCCAATCAGCGTGTTGTACTGGCTGGCCTGCTGTGACGTCGGGAACTGAATGCCGTTCGCGACAAAGCTCACCTGCGTATCCTGCTGCGCCACAAAGTCGCCGACCTGCACCAGTTGCTGCGTGAAAATTTGCGCAGCCGGAATCAGCGGCTGTAACGCCTCCGAAGGCGCCGTCACCACTTTACTGTAAACCTGATCAAAGACCGGTTTCAGGTCGTCGGACTGTTTCAGCGCGCTGTGCGCGGCATCTGCCTGCAATTTCGCATTCTGCAACTGCTGGCCCAGCACGCCCAGAGAACCATTTGCCTGACGCAGCGGCTCGCGCTGAGTGACATAGTCCTGAGGAACGCGGATCGCATTGACGCTATCCACAACCGGACGCAGACCGGAATCCATCGCCTGATTCACCTGCTGCGAATAGCCATACAGAATCGCATAATCAGACACGAACGGACCAAATTGTTTTTTCTGATCGGCGGTCAACGTCGGCAGACGCTCCCCGCTACGCATCGCAGTATTCTGCAGGAAATCAATAAACGCTTTACGCTGATCACCTTCTTTATCAAAACACCCGCTCAGGCTAACTACCATTAATAACGCCATAACAGGCGCAAACCAGCGAGAGCAGGACTTACCTGTCGCCATTTTAATACTCCTTTCACCCAAAAATGCGCACAACGATGCCGCGTGCCTGACGCTGACAAGGATAGTCCAGGACAGCCTTGCAAGATACCCTTTCTGCGTAATCTTGCCGTGGAATATTATACGAAGAAACGGCCAGCTTTTTTACGTGATAAAATTTTTGTTATCTTTACAATTGCGCGCCGTCGATCCGATATGTCGGCCTTTTTCAGATCCTTAGCCAACGCGCGATCCTGACCGGAATGCGCTGAAACGAATCCACTTCTTTGCCGCTTCCAACCGGCTTCACGTTTCCCGACTATTCTTAATGAGCTTCGATGAAATTCACGATCCCGCTGTGTGATTTATAGGAGTTCTCAATGGAATACAAAGATCCTATGTTTGAACTGCTGAGCAGTCTGGAACAAATTGTTTTTAAAGATGTATCGCAGACGATTATCCTGACAAACAAGCCCAACCCTTTTACAGAGTTTGAACAGTTACGAAGAGGAACCGGGCTAAAAACAGATGATTTTGCCCGGGCGATGGGCGTAACCGTTGCCATGGTGCAGGAATGGGAATCCAGACGGGTAAAACCGTCGAGTACCGAGTTAAATCTGATGCGCCTGATCCAGGCCAACCCAGGTTTAAGTAAGCAGTTGATGAAATAGATTATTGCCTGATTTTTTCGTTTAACGGTCCTGTTAAGGGGCCGTTTCCCGACAGACTTACCCGAAAGAAGTAAAATAAAAGTTGCATCCACAAGCGTTACATGAGTTAATGCGTCCAACGGTTTGACGTACAGACCATTAAAGCAGTTTAGTAAGGCAGTCCCCTTCAAGAGTTATCCGTTGATACCCCTCGTAGTGCGCATTTCCTTAACGCTTAAAAAATCTGTAAAGCACGCCATATCGCCGAAAGGCACACTTATTTTTTAAAAGGTAATACACTATGTCCGGTAAAATGACTGGTATCGTAAAATGGTTCAACGCTGATAAAGGCTTCGGCTTCATCACTCCTGACGATGGCTCCAAAGACGTGTTCGTACACTTCTCTGCTATCCAGAACGACGGTTACAAATCCCTGGATGAAGGTCAGAAAGTTTCCTTCACCATCGAAAGCGGCGCTAAAGGCCCGGCAGCTGGTAACGTAACCAGCCTGTAATCTTAGCTTTATAAGCTCAGAATTGAAGATCCCTGCCAATCGGCGGGGATTTTTTTTATCTTTTTCCCATAAAAAAACCTGCCAGATGGCAGGTTTTATTTTATTGCGACAAACTTACTGCAACAGGGAAATATCCGCTACCTGCAGGAACAGCTCGCGCAGTTTCGCCAGCATAGAGAGGCGGTTGATGCGCAGATCTTTGTCATCAACCATCACCATCACTTTTTCAAAGAACGTATCGACCGGTTCACGCAGTTCAGCCAGTTCGACTAACGCTTCCTGGTAACGACCTTCAGCAAACACGGGTTCAAGTTTGTCACGCAGAACCACAACTTGCAGGGCCAAAGCAATTTCCTCTGGTTCCTTCAACGTTGCCGCATTGACACGATCGTTCAGCACTTCGTCGGACTTCGCCAGAATGTTGGACACACGTTTGTTTGCCGCCGCCAGCGCGGAGGCTTCTTCCAGCGTGCGGAAGTGCGACACGGCCTTCATACGGGCATCGAAATCCGCCGGACGGGTCGGACGACGCGCCAGAACCGCCTGAATGGTGTCCACGGTGTAACCTTCATCCTGATACCAGGCGCGGAAACGACCGAGCATAAAGTCGATAACGTCATCAACCACATTCGCGTTGGTCAGCTTGTCGCCGTACAGACGCGCCGCTTCTTCGGTCAGCGTTTGCAGATCCAGATTCAGGTTCTTCTCAACGATGATACGCAGCACGCCCAGCGCGGCACGACGCAGCGCGAACGGGTCTTTATCGCCTTTCGGATGCTGACCGATACCGAAGATACCCGCCAGCGTGTCCATCTTGTCGGCAATCGCCAGCGCGCAGGCAACCGGGTTAGATGGCAGGTCGTCACCGGCAAAGCGTGGCTGATACTGCTCGTTCAGCGCGACAGCCACATCTTCCGCTTCGCCGTCATGGCGCGCGTAGTGCATCCCCATGACGCCCTGCGTGTCGGTGAACTCAAAGACCATGTTGGTCATCAGGTCACATTTCGACAGCAGGCCCGCACGGGTCGCGTGGTTAACATCCGCGCCAATTTGTTCAGCAATCCAGCCCGCCAGTGCCTGAATACGGTCGGTCTTGTCGCGCAGCGTACCCAGCTGTTGCTGGAACAGCACGGTTTGCAGACGCGGCAGGTTATCTTCCAGACGTTTTTTACGGTCGGTATTGAAGAAGAACTCGGCATCTGCCAGACGCGGACGCACCACCTTCTCGTTACCGGAGATGATTTGCTGCGGATCTTTAGATTCGATGTTCGCCACGAAGATAAAGTTCGGCAGCAGTTTGCCGTCTGCGGCGTAAACCGGGAAGTATTTCTGGTCGCCCTTCATGGTGTAAACCAGCGCTTCAGACGGCACCGCGAGGAATTTCTCTTCGAATTTCGCCGTCAGCACCACCGGCCATTCCACCAGCGAAGTGACCTCTTCCAGCAGGCTCTCGCTCAGGTCAGCGTTACCGCCAATCTGACGCGCCGCTTCTTCTGCATCGGCTTTGATTTTCGCTTTACGCGCATCGTAATCAGCAACAACTTTACCGCGCTCCAGCAGGATTTGCGGATACTGGTCAGCAGTGTCGATGGTGATTTCCGGCTCGCCCATAAAACGATGGCCGCGAATGACGCGATCGGACTGGATACCCAGAATCGTTGCCGGAATGAGCTTGTCGCCCAGCAGCAGCGTTACGGTGTGTACCGGACGCACGAAGTGAACGTCAGACGCGCCCCAGCGCATCAGTTTCGGAATCGGCAGTTTCGCCAGAGAGGTGGCAATCATGTTCGGCAGTAGCACTTCTGCGCTTTCGCCTTTCACATGCGCGCGATACAGCAGCCATTCGCCTTTGTCAGTGGTCAGACGTTCAGCCTGGTCCACGGTGATGCCGCAACCACGCGCCCAGCCTTCCGCCGCTTTGCTCGGTTTGCCTTCCGCGTCAAACGCCTGGGCAATCGCCGGGCCGCGTTTTTCAACTTCGCGATCGGGTTGAGAAGCAGCAAGATTCGCCACTTTCAGCGCCAGACGGCGCGGTGCGGCGAACCACTCTACGTTGCCGTGTGCGAGGCCAGCGTTATCCAGCTCCGCAGTAACGTTCGCAGCAAAGGACTCCGCCAGGCTGCGCAGGGCTTTTGGTGGCAGCTCTTCAGTGCCGATTTCCACCAGAAAAGTTTTCTCAGACATGGCCGCCTCTTATTTGTCTTTGTTGCACATCGGGAAGCCAAGGGCTTCACGGGAAGCGTAGTAAGCTTCTGCCACTGCTTTGGTCAGGGTGCGAATGCGCAGGATGTAGCGCTGACGCTCGGTAACGGAGATGGCTTTACGCGCATCCAGCAGGTTAAAGCTATGGGCGGCTTTCAGAATACGCTCGTAAGCAGGCAGCGGCAGCGGGTTTTCCAGCGCCAGCAGTTGCTGTGCTTCTTTCTCATACTGTTCGAAACAGGTGAATAGGAAATCCACATCGGCGTATTCGAAGTTGTAGGTGGATTGCTCCACTTCGTTCTGATGGAACACGTCGCCATAGGTGGTTTTACCCAGCGGGCCGTCGCTCCAGACCAGGTCGTAAACGCTGTCTACGCCCTGAATGTACATAGCCAGACGTTCCAGGCCATAGGTAATCTCACCGGTAACCGGCTTACACTCCAGACCGCCAACCTGCTGGAAGTAGGTGAACTGAGTCACTTCCATGCCGTTCAGCCACACTTCCCAACCCAGACCCCAGGCGCCCAGCGTCGGGTTTTCCCAGTTATCTTCCACGAAACGGATATCGTGGATAGTCGGGTCCATCCCCAGCTCTTTCAGAGAACCGAGATACAGCTCCTGGATGTTATCCGGCGATGGCTTAATCACCACCTGGAACTGATAGTAGTGCTGTAAACGGTTCGGGTTTTCGCCATAGCGACCATCGGTCGGACGACGAGAAGGCTGCACATAGGCAGCCGCCATCGGCTCTGGCCCCAGCGCGCGCAGACAGGTCATTGGGTGAGAAGTCCCCGCGCCGACTTCCATGTCCAATGGTTGAACAATGGTGCAGCCCTGGCGAGCCCAGTAATCCTGTAAGGTCAGGATCAAGCCCTGGAAGGTCCTGGTATCAAACTTTTGCATATTATTTCGTGCTGGATACGTGTGGATTTAAAGGAAGGGATCAGTATACCCGCTGACCGCAAGATATACAGTACGAAACGGGAAAAAGGGGGAACTTAGCGCATGGAAAGATGTAAAAACTGCCCTTCTGCGTCAAAAGAGCAAACAAAACTCTCTTTGCGGAAAGTATTGCCGCGCATCTCATAGCTACCCTGGTATTGCTCAAAACCGGTCACATCAATTTTCTGCGTGCCGGTGTTATAACGCCGCGCCGCCTGCGCTTTGCACAATGCTTCCATATCCAGTGAGCGTTCCGGGTTCACGTTGACCTTCTGCGCCTTCTGAACCGGCTGCGCTGTCGTCGCGCATCCCACCAGCAGGAGGGTTAACAGCGCCGGAAAAACAGACTTCATCATCATTTTTATTACCGCCTTATTTGCCGGTCGCTCTTATTATTATTAAGGTTAGGGTTTAGCCCAAAAGACAGGCGCATTTTGCGAATCTCGCTGGGCCATCACAAGCTTTAGCGTAAAAACTCAGAATATTCCAGTGAGATACCGCGCCAATAAACAAGTCAGACCCTATTTAAAACGGAAGCAGAGGAACTGATGCAACCCAAAATATACTGGATTGATAATTTGCGAGGGATCGCCTGTTTAATGGTCGTGATGATCCACGCCACCACCTGGTACGTCACCAATGCGCAAAGCATCAATCCGTTTAGCTGGGATTTTGCCAATGTTCTGAACTCTGCCTCACGCGTCAGCGTACCGCTGTTTTTTATGATCTCGGGCTATCTCTTTTTTGGCGAACGTAGCGCCCAGCCGCGACATTTCCTGCGCATTGCGCTCTGCCTGCTGTTCTATAGCGCCGTTGCGTTGGTATATATCACCCTTTTTACGTCGATTAACGCAGAGCTATCGCTGAAAAACCTGCTGCAAAAACCGGTGTTCTACCACCTGTGGTTTTTCTTCGCGATCGCGGTGATCTACCTGGTATCGCCGTTAATACAGGTTAAAAACATCAGCGGCAAAATGCTGCTGGTGCTGATGATCGTCATTGGCGTTGTCGCCAACCCCAATACCGTGTCGCAAAAAATCGGCGGATTTGAGTGGCTCCCCGTTAACCTGTATATCACCGGCGACACGTTTTACTACATCCTCTATGGCATGCTGGGCCGGGCGATTGGCATGATGGAGACACAAAAACGTTCGCTGACCTGGATAAGCGCCGCGCTTTTCATTACGGCGGTATTGATTATTTCGCGCGGAACGTTACATGAACTCAACTGGCGCGGAAATTTTGCCGATACCTGGTACGTCTATTGCGGCCCAATGGTGTTTATTTGCGCCGCGTCGCTGCTCACGCTGGTCAAAAATACCCTGAATACGCGCACGGTTCCCTGGCTGGCGCTGATTTCCCGCCACTCACTCGGTATTTACGGGTTTCACGCGCTGATAATCCATGCGCTACGGACGAATGGCGTGGAGTTTAAACGCTGGCCGCCGCTGGATATCGTATGGATTTTTACCCTCACCCTGGCCGGAAGTTTGCTGCTGTCGATATTGCTACAGAAGATTGATACGCGCAGGCTGGTCAGTTGACCGGCCCTTATTCGTCATCAGAATACGTGGCGTACATATCCGTACCCAACAGACTCACGCCCAGCCCCAGAAGGCACATCACTTTGACGGCGACCGGTAAATCAATATTCCATAGACCGACAAAAAGCATACCTGCGGCGAGAAATAACAGATATTTGCACCGGGTGAGCAGACGCTCATTTCCCGTCGGCTCCTGGCGTATTAACAGGGGAAAGCCACTCATCACCATTATCGCAAAAAAATAGCCCTTGTCGCTCAACGAGTGGCAAGCAGGCCACAGCCCTGTCAGATAGACCAGCGCACCACCCGCCAGCATGATTAAACCGACCAGACGCTTCCTGCGCGCAACCTTATCGTCCATATCACTCTCCTTATGCTTTGCCGATTCACATTAAGACAAGAAATAAGAATGGAAAAGACGATAACCGGACAATAACGTGAAAATCAGAAAACACACATATTGATTTCGATATATATCGAGGCAATCAATAGGAAATAAGAATTCCTTCCGGCAGTGGCCGGAAGGAATAGCGGATTAAGACATGAGCGGTAATAACTGCTGGTAAATGCGGCGGAACGTTTCGCGACGTTCAAGGTAACGCGCATGGCGTTCAGCATCAGGGAAATGCGCTTGCTCCAGCGGAAGCTGCGGTAATAAATCAGATAATGGTTGCTCTTTATTCATCGCAATTTGCGCCAGACGCGCGGCACCCAATGCCGGGCCTACATCTCCGCCGGTACGGTAATCAAGCTGTAGCCCGCTGATATCCGCCAGCATTTGTCGCCAGTATTCACTTCGCGCCCCGCCGCCGATCAGCGTCACACTGCCGGGTTTCACGCCACAGGCATGCACAACATCCATGCCATCCGCCAGCGCATAACCGACGCCTTCCAGCACCGCCCGCGCCAGCTCTGCGGGGCCATGCTGATGCGTAAGGCCAAAGAATACGCCCTTCGCCTGCGGATTATTATGCGGCGTGCGTTCGCCGGAAAGATAAGGCAGGAACCAGACGGCATCCGCGTTATCATCCGCCTGGCGTGCCGCGTCAATCAGCGCGGGAACAGACGCCTGACCGGTCAATTTTGCCGCCCAGTCCAGGCAGGATGCCGCGCTCAGCATGACGGACATCAAATGCCAGCGTTCGGGCAGCGCATGGCAAAAACTGTGTACCGCACTTTCTGGTTTACTGAGAAAACCGTCGCTCACCGCAAAATAGACGCCTGATGTTCCCAGCGACAGCATGGCCTGACCCGCATTGATCATCCCCACGCCCACCGCGCCCGCTGCGTTATCTCCGCCCCCTGCAACAACAGGCACCGCAGGCATCCCCCAGGAGTGCGCCACCTCAGGCAACACCGTACCGGTGATGTCGCTGCCTTCGTACAGATCGGGCATGTGTTCACGGGTTAGCTGACAAGCGTTGAGCATGATGTCGCTCCAGTCACGCGCTGCGACATCCAGCCACATCGTTCCCGCCGCGTCCGACATATCGCTGGCAAAATCCCCCGTCATACGCAGACGCAGGTAATCTTTAGGTAGCAGCACCTTTGCAACCTGGCGAAAAATATCCGGCTCATGGCGCTGAACCCACAGCAGTTTTGGCGCGGTAAAGCCGGGCATCATCAGATTGCCGGTAATGGCGCGAGACTGCGGAACCTGCTGCTCAAGCAGCGCGCACTCTTCACCACAGCGTCCGTCATTCCATAAAATCGCCGGGCGTAGCACCTTCTGGTGTTTATCAAGCAACGTGGCGCCGTGCATCTGCCCGGCAATCCCCAGCGCCTTTACATCACGCAATGAATGCTCTCGCCCCAGCGCTTTTACGGCGCGATCCGTCGCCAGCCACCACTGTTCGGGATCTTGCTCCGACCATAATGGATGCGGGCGAGAGACGGACAGTTTCTCCGTCTGCGATGCCAGCACTTCTCCCTGCTCATTCAGCAGGATGGCTTTCACACCGGACGTGCCCAGATCTATCCCGATATACATCGTGACCACTCCTTTATCGATGCGCCGCGTTGGCTAAACGCGGCGCAATGGCGATTACTTGTCGAACAGATAATGATTCACCAGATTTTCCAGCAGTTCCTGATGGCCGCTTTGATGCACCGGCGCCAGATTACGCTGTTCAGCATAGTGCGCGACGTCGCTCAGGGATAACTGGCCTTTCAAAATTTGCTGGCCCAGTTCGCTATTCCAGCCGGAATAACGTTTCGCCACGCGTTTATCCAGTTCGCCATCTTCAATCATGCGCGCTGCCACTTTTAATGACAGCGCCATCGTGTCCATCGCGCCAATATGACCATAGAACAGATCGTATTTGTCGGTACTCTGGCGACGAACCTTCGCGTCAAAGTTCAGCCCGCCGGTCGTGAAACCGCCCGCTTTCAGGATTTCATACATCACCAGCGCGTTCTCTTCGACGCTTACCGGGAACTGGTCGGTATCCCAGCCCAGCTGCGCATCGCCACGGTTGGCATCCACAGAACCAAAAATGCCCAGCGCAATGGCGGACGCAATCTCATGATGGAAAGAGTGGCCCGCCAGCGTGGCGTGGTTGGCTTCAATGTTCACCTTGATCTCTTTTTCCAGGCCGAACTGCTTGAGGAAGCCGTAAACCGTTGCCACATCGTAGTCATACTGGTGTTTTGTCGGCTCCTGCGGTTTTGGCTCGATCAGCAGCGTGCCCTGGAAACCTGTTTTATGTTTATGCTCCACCACCATCTGCATAAAGCGGCCAATCTGCTCGCGCTCCTGGCGCAGATCGGTATTCAGCAGGGTTTCATACCCTTCACGGCCCCCCCACAGAACGTAGTTTTCGCCGCCCAGTTTGTGCGTGGCGTTCATCGCGTTCACCACCTGCGTCGCCGCCCAACTAAAGACTTCCGGGTCCGGGTTCGTCGCCGCCCCGGCGCCGTAACGCGGGTTGGTAAAGCAGTTCGCGGTGCCCCATAACAGCTTCACGCCGCTCTGTTCTTGCTTCGACTCCAGCACATCGACCATCTGCGCAAAGTTGTTTTTATACTCTTTCAGCGAGGCGCCTTCCGGCGAAACATCCACATCGTGGAAGCAGTAGTAAGGCACGTTCAGCTTATGGAAAAATTCAAACGCCACATCCGCCTTGCGCTTCGCCAGCTCCAGCGCATCGCCGGGCTGTTGCCACGGACGGTTGAACGCGCCTACGCCAAACATATCCGCGCCGTTCCAGCAGAAGGTATGCCAGTAGCAGGCCGCAAAACGCAGATGATCTTCCATGCGTTTACCCAGTACGATTTCATCTGGATTATAATGGCGGAAAGCTAACGGATTAGTGCTTTTAGGGCCTTCATAACGAACACGATCGAGTTGGTCAAAATAAGCCTGCATAATGAACTCCATAATCAGGTAATACGGCGAGGGATGGGTAATGGCGTAATATTGGTTACTCGATTCACATTGCTCAATTATGTTATTTCACTCTGCTATTTAGATAATTCGTAAGTGTGCGCTGCCTCGCAAAATAAAAGTAACCGTCTGCAAAAAATGGTTATTCATCAACAACGAAATGTAACGGGCGTAATGCGTCATTAAAAGTACGATCTCGGTCATAATTCACGAAATAAACCAAAAATCGTAACTGCAAGATAAAAATCTATAATTGCCTTCCGCGTATTAACTGCTAAAAATCTGCTACGTCTCACGCTGTGATTGTTACTTTTACCGCTGTTCCCTCTAACAAAAGGCATCACGATTATGAAGATAAAAAACATCTTACTCACCGTCTGCACTTCACTCCTGCTCGCCAGCATAACGGGACATGCCAAAGAAGTTAAAATTGGTATGGCTATCGATGACTTACGTCTGGAACGTTGGCAAAAAGATCGCGATATTTTCGTGAGCAAGGCCGAATCCCTCGGCGCAAAAGTATTTGTACAATCTGCCAATGGTAATGAAGAAACCCAAATGTCGCAGATTGAAAACATGATCAACCGTGGCGTTGATGTTCTGGTCATTATTCCTTATAACGGGCAAGTATTAAGCAATGTCGTAAAAGAAGCGAAACAAGAAGGAATAAAAGTATTAGCGTACGACCGCATGATAAATGATGCCGACATCGATTTTTATATTTCTTTTGATAACGAAAAAGTCGGCGAATTACAGGCTCAGGCGTTGGTCGATAAAGTGCCTGAAGGGAATTATTTCCTGATGGGCGGCTCGCCGGTAGATAATAATGCAAAATTGTTCCGCGCCGGACAAATGAAAGTATTAAAACCTTATATCGACTCAGGAAAAATTAACGTCGTTGGCGATCAATGGGTGGACGGATGGTTGCCTGAAAATGCGCTGAAAATTATGGAAAATGCGCTGACCGCAAACAATAACAAAATTGACGCGGTTGTCGCTTCCAATGACGCGACCGCAGGCGGTGCGATTCAGGCGCTCAGCGCTCAGGGATTATCAGGAAAAGTCGCTATTTCCGGTCAGGATGCCGACCTTGCGGGCATTAAACGTATTGTCGCAGGCACGCAGACCATGACGGTTTATAAACCCATCACGCTACTGGCGAATACCGCCGCCGAGATCGCCGTCGAGTTGGGTAACGGGCAACAACCTAAGGCCGACGCCACGCTGAATAACGGTCTGAAAGATGTCCCTTCCCGTCTGCTTACTCCAATTGATGTTAATAAAACCAATATTGACGAAACCGTGATTAAAGACGGGTTCCACAAAAAGAGTGATCTGTAAACGTTGCGCCCTCTACAACAGCGGAGGGCGTCAAACCCTCCATGCCGGGTTCTCGCATTGGCTTATGTGGAGTAGTTATGCCCTATCTACTTGAAATGAAAAACATTACCAAGACCTTCGGCGCAGTGAAGGCAGTTGATAACGTCAGCCTCAGGCTTAATGCCGGGGAAATCGTTTCATTGTGCGGTGAAAATGGTTCGGGTAAATCAACGTTAATGAAAGTGCTGTGCGGTATTTACCCTCATGGCTCTTATGAAGGTGAAATTCTGTTTGCGGGAGAAACACTGCAAGCCAGTCATATTCGTGATACCGAACGTAAGGGCATTGCTATTATTCACCAGGAGTTAGCGCTGGTTAAACACTTAACCGTGCTGGAAAATATCTTCCTGGGCAGCGAAATCACCCGTAACGGCATTCTTGATTACGACATGATGACGCTACGCTGCCAGAAGCTGTTAGATCAGGTCAGCTTGTCTATCTCACCGGATACCCGCGTGGGCGACCTGGGCCTGGGGCAACAACAGCTGGTAGAAATTGCCAAAGCGCTTAATAAACAAGTTCGGCTGCTGATTCTTGATGAGCCGACGGCCTCCCTCACGGAACAAGAAACCACCGTGCTGCTGGAAATTATTCGCGATCTGCAACAGCATGATATTGCGTGTATTTATATCTCACACAAGCTCAATGAAGTTAAAGCTATCTCGGACACAATCTGCGTGATCCGCGACGGCCAACATATTGGCACCCGCGCAGCCGCCGGAATGGAAGAAGACGATATCATCACCATGATGGTCGGTCGCGAGCTGACGGCGCTCTATCCTAATGAACCGCATGCTACCGGGGAGGAGATTTTGCGCGTTGAGCGCCTTACCGCCTGGCATCCCGTCAACCGTCACATCAAACGCGTCAATGATGTCTCCTTTTCGCTGAAACGGGGCGAGATTCTCGGCATTGCAGGGCTGGTCGGCGCGGGCCGCACGGAGTTAGTGCAATGCCTGTTCGGCGTCTGGCCCGGGCGCTGGGAAGGAAAGGTCATGATCGATAATCAGGCCGTGGATATTCGTCATTGCCAGCAAGCGATCGCTCATGGCATTGCAATGGTGCCTGAAGACAGGAAACGCGACGGCATTGTGCCGGTTATGGCCGTCGGGAAAAATATCACGCTGGCGGCGCTCGATCGATTCACCGGGAAGATAAGCCATCTTGACGATGCCGCAGAGCAAAAATGCATTCTGGAATCGCTGCAACGCCTGAAAGTGAAAACATCCTCGCCTGATTTAGCGATTGGGCGCCTTAGCGGCGGGAACCAACAAAAGGCCATACTGGCGCGCTGTCTCCTGCTGAACCCGCGCATTCTCATCCTCGATGAACCCACCCGAGGAATCGATATCGGCGCGAAATATGAAATCTACAAACTCATTAACCAGCTTGTTCAGCAAGGTATTGCTGTCATCGTCATCTCGTCGGAACTCCCCGAGGTTCTTGGATTAAGCGATCGCATCCTGGTGATGCACGAAGGAAAACTGAAAGCCAACCTGGTGAATCATAACCTGACTCAAGAACAGGTGATGGAAGCCGCATTGAGGAGCGAATATCATGTCGAAAAACAATCCGTCTGAAGTGAAACTCTCAGCCCCTCTGACGGGCGGTTTTCCTGGGTTAAAATCACTGAACCTACAGGTGTTCGTCATGATCGCGGCGATTATTGTGATCATGCTGTTCTTTACCTGGACCACGGAAGGCGCATACCTGAGCGCGCGCAACGTCTCCAACCTGCTTCGTCAGACGGCGATCACCGGTATTCTGGCCGTGGGGATGGTTTTCGTGATTATCTCTGCGGAAATCGACCTCTCCGTTGGCTCAATGATGGGGCTATTAGGCGGCGTCGCGGCAATCTGCGACGTCTGGCTAGGCTGGCCATTGCCGCTTACGATTGTTGTCACGCTGGCGCTGGGTTTACTGCTCGGCGCCTGGAACGGGTGGTGGGTCGCCTACCGGAAAGTCCCTTCGTTTATCGTCACCCTGGCCGGGATGCTGGCTTTCCGTGGCATTCTCATTGGCATCACGAATGGTACGACCGTCTCGCCCACCAGCTCGGCGATGTCGCAGATTGGTCAGAGCTACTTATCCAACGGTCTGGGCTTCACAATAGGCGCCATCAGCTTAATGGCGTTTATCGGCTGGCAATGGCGCGGGCGTATGCGTCGGCAGGCTCTGGCGCTTAGCACCCCGGCTTCTACTGCGGTAGTCGGTCGCCAGGCGCTGACCGCCGTCATTGTCCTGGGCGCAATCTGGCTGCTGAACGATTATCGCGGCGTTCCAACGCCCGTACTGCTGCTGGTATTCCTGCTGCTTGGCGGTATGTTTATGGCGACGCGAACGGCGTTTGGCCGGAGAATTTATGCGATTGGCGGCAATCTGGAAGCCGCTCGTCTCTCCGGCATTAACGTTGAGCGAACCAAACTGGCGGTTTTCGCCATCAACGGCCTGATGGTGGCGATTGCAGGGCTGATACTCAGTTCGCGCCTCGGCGCCGGATCGCCTTCCGCCGGGAACATTGCCGAACTGGACGCGATTGCCGCCTGCGTGATCGGCGGAACCAGCCTGGCGGGTGGCGTGGGTAGCGTCGCGGGCGCCGTCATGGGGGCGTTTATTATGGCCTCTCTTGATAACGGAATGAGTATGATGGACGTGCCCACATTCTGGCAGTACATCGTGAAAGGTGCGATCTTGTTACTGGCAGTATGGATGGACTCAGCAACTAAACGTCGTTCCTGAATTCCAGAAAAGGGGTCATGCTCAATGCCGGTCAACACGTACCGGCATTGTCCTTTATGACTGATTCAGCAGGGAAAGAACTATGTTTGAGAAACGCCACCGTATCACACTGTTATTTAATGCAAATAAAGCCTACGACCGTCAGGTAGTGGAAGGCGTGGGTGAATATTTACAGGCATCGCAATCGGAATGGGATATCTTCATTGAAGAAGACTTCCGCGCGCGAATTGATAACATCAAAGAGTGGTTGGGCGATGGCGTCATTGCCGACTACGATGACGATGACATTGCTCAGGCGCTTGCCGACGTGGATGTGCCCATTATCGGCGTCGGCGGTTCTTACCACCTTGCTGCACACTATCCATCCGTCCATTATATCGCCACCGATAACTACGCACTGGTGGAAAGCGCCTTTCTGCACCTGAAAGAAAAAGGGATCAATCGCTTCGCCTTTTATGGCCTGCCCGCCTCCAGCGGCAAGCGCTGGGCGGCTGAGCGTGAATACGCGTTCTGCCAACTGGTTGCGCAAGAAAAATACCGTGGCGTGGTCTATCAAGGGCTGGAAACCGCACCGGAAAACTGGCAGCACGCGCAAAACCGGCTGGCGGACTGGCTGCAAACCCTGCCGCCGCAAACCGGGATTATCGCCGTTACCGACGCCCGGGCGAGACATGTGCTGCAAGTTTGCGAGCATCTGCATATCCCGGTTCCCGAAAAGCTGTGCGTCATCGGTATTGATAACGAAGAACTGACCCGTTATCTGTCGCGGGTCGCGCTGTCATCGGTCGCTCAGGGAGCCAGGCAGATGGGCTATCAGGCGGCAAAACTGCTACACCGCCTGCTGGATAAGGAAGTGCTGCCGCTACAACGTATTCTGGTTCCGCCTGTGCGCGTCGTTGAGCGTCGCTCGACGGACTACCGCTCATTGACCGACCCGGCCGTCATACAGGCGATGCATTTCATCCGTAACCATGCCTGCAAAGGTATTAAAGTCGATCAGGTGCTGGACGCGGTCGGTATCTCCCGCTCAAACCTGGAGAAACGGTTTAAAGAAGACGTCGGGGAGACCATTCACGCCGTTATTCATGCTGAAAAACTGGAAAAAGCGCGCAGCCTGTTAATTTCAACCACGCTGCCGATTAACGAAATATCACAGATGTGCGGTTACCCATCCCTGCAATATTTCTATTCTGTTTTCAAAAAGGAGTATGACACTACGCCAAAAGAGTACCGCGATCGGTACAGTGAAGTGTTGTTGTAGCGGGGTCTTTTGTAGGCCCGGTAAGCGAAGCGTCACCGGGCGTTTGTGCCGGATGGCGGCGCAAGCGCCTTATCCGGCCTACAAAATTGGGTCATTACATATGCGCGGCGATTAAACGCTGGTTATCCTGATACATCGCGAACAGATAGTTGTTGTAGCTCTGCCCTTTCGTCGAATAACCCTTCAGCTTATGGATCATTGCGCTTGCGGTAACTTCCTGATCCGCCTTACGCAACTGGGCGCGAGACTTACGGAAAGACGAGTAAGCAGGATGCGTGTTCAGGTTAATCACGTACGCGTTAACCGACTCTTTAACCGAGCCGAACTGCGAGTAACCTTTCACTTTACCCGGCGCATTGGTACAACGCCCTTTTCCGCATTTCATGCCGAACAGGTTATTGTTGTTGCGCGCCAGTTTAGAGGTTCCCCAGCCGCTTTCCGCCGCCGCCATCGTCGCCACCATACTGGTCGGGATGATGTCTACGCGTTCCAGCAAGGTATTCCACGGAATGTTACGCGTGTTGCCAGACCACTTTACCTTGTAGCGCGCTGCGATATCTTTCATACGCGTACGCTCAGAAGGCGACCAGCGGTTCTGGTACTGTTTTGAAATCAGCCAGTTACGATCCGCAGTAATCGCAGCATTTTGACTGGTGATAAAAGGCATAACCGTCCGGAGAAACGCTTTTTTCCTTGGTGTTCCAGAAGGGTATTTTCGCAAATCAGGAAGTGAACTACTCTTTGCACTATTGCGAGAATACTCTTGTTTACTGCTTACCTGTTTATGACCTGTCTTGGTTACGTGGGACTTTTGACTCGTTGTTGTCGTGTGCGCCTTCGCCAGCACCTCACCCGAAAATACTACGGTGAGTAACATAAGAATCATTGCCCCATATCGTCGTATGGGCGTCAATATCATTAGGTCTCCTGGTCGGATTTATACATTCCAACGCCTTATATTTTTCAAAAAAATGAGAGATGAATCTCAAATCATATCAAAAATAACCGTCAAGAGCACCCCAAGGAATAGTCCAATTCCGAAACCCTGTCACGCAATAATGGCGAAGAACGCTATTAATACGAAGAAAATGTGGTGGTTATCGCAAAACATGGCTATTTTCTGCGCACGATCGCTCACCCTCGCGCCTCAGCCTGGCGGAATACGCCAAAGGGATGAGTTATCCGCTATCTTTCAACGGCATACTGGCTAAAATCGCAGCAATAAGGAAAGCGTAATGAAACTTACCGCTTTTGCGCTGGCGCTCATGCCCGGCATCGTATTCGCCTCATCATGGACATCTCAGGGATTCCCGCCCTTTACGGCGGAAGGGACGGGTAAGTTTGTCAGCCATGCCGCGTTGACGAAAGGTACGCGCCCTTTGACGCTGCATATTGACCAACAGTGCTGGCAACCTGCTGATGCCATAAAACTCAATCAGATGCTGTCGCTCAAACCGTGTGAAGGCACACCGCCGCAGTGGCGACTGTTTAAAGACGGCGACTACTCGCTGGAGATTGATACCCGCTCCGGTACGCCAACGCTGACGCTGTCGATAAAAAGCACCGCCGATCCCGTCGCCAGCACGGTGCGCCAGTGCCCGACGTGGAACGGCTCGCCGCTGACCCTGGAGGTGAGTCACACCTTCCCGGAAGGCGCGGTCGTGCGCGATTACTACAGCCAGCAAACCGCTACCGTTAAGAACGGTCAGATTACGTTACAACCCGGCGCGACCAGCAACGGGCTTTTGTTGCTTGAACGCGCGGAAACCAACGCGCCCGCCGCATTCAACTGGCATAACGCGACGGTCTACTTTGTGCTGACAGACCGTTTCCAGAACGGCGATCCGACGAATGACCAAAGCTATGGCCGCCACAAAGACGGCATGGAGGAGATTGGCACCTTTCATGGCGGCGATTTACGCGGGCTGGCAGACAAGCTGGACTATCTGCAACACCTGGGGGTGAATGCCCTGTGGATCAGCGCGCCGTTCGAGCAAATCCACGGCTGGGTCGGCGGCGGTACGAAAGGGGATTTCCCGCATTATGCCTACCACGGCTATTACACCCAGGACTGGACCACGCTGGACGCCAATATGGGCAGCGAGGACGACCTTCGCGCGTTAGTCGATGGCGCACACCAGCGCGGCATCCGTATTCTGTTTGATGTGGTGATGAACCACACGGGCTACGCCACGCTGGCGGACATGCAGACATTCCGGTTTGGCGCGCTGTATCTGCAAGGCGATGAGCTGAAAAAGACGCTGGGCGAACGCTGGACCGACTGGAAGCCCGCCGCCGGGCAAAGCTGGCACAGCTTTAATGACTACATCAACTTCAGCGACAAAGCGGCATGGGAAGCATGGTGGGGGAAAGAATGGATTCGCACGGATATTGGCGATTATGACAATCCAGGCTTTGACGATTTGACCATGTCGCTGGCCTTCCTGCCCGATATTAAAACGGAATCCACAACCCCTTCCGGCCTGCCGGTGTTCTATAAAAACAAACCGGATACCCGTGCAAAAGCCATTGAGGGCTACACGCCGCGGGATTATCTGACCCACTGGCTCAGTCAGTGGGTACGTGATTACGGCATCGACGGGTTCCGCGTAGATACCGCCAAACACGTCGAACTTCCTGCCTGGCAGCAGTTGAAAACCCAGGCCAGCGCGGCGTTGACCGAGTGGAAACAGGCCAACCCGGAAAAGACGCTGGACGACACGCCTTTCTGGATGACCGGTGAAGCCTGGGGCCACGGCGTCATGCAGAGTGATTATTACCGCCACGGCTTTGATGCGATGATCAACTTTGACTACCAGGAGCAGGCGGCAAAAGCGGTCGATTGTCTGGCGGATATGGACGCCACCTGGCAGCAAATGGCAGAGAAATTACAGGATTTCAACGTGCTGAGTTATCTCTCCTCGCACGACACGCGCCTCTTTCGGGAAGGCGGCGATAAGGCCGCAGAGCTTCTGCTGCTGGCGCCCGGCGCCGTGCAGATCTTTTATGGCGACGAATCCGCACGCCCCTTTGGCCCGACGGGTTCCGATCCGCTGCAAGGAACCCGTTCTGACATGAACTGGCAGGATATCAACGGTAAATCCGCCGCCACCGTCGCCCACTGGCAGCGAATCAGCCAGTTCCGCGCCAGACACCCTGCCATCGGCGCCGGTAAGCAAACCACGCTCTCACTGAAGCAGGGGTACGGTTTTGTGCGCGAGCACGACGACGATAAGGTCATGGTCGTCTGGGCGGGTCGCCCTTAATCCTGCCTGACGTCCGGCGTGCCCATCCGCCGGACGTCTCATCAAAACAAAACACCAGCCAGATAAAAATCTTCAGCATAAAGCATCACCCACGGCGTTAACGCCTGATTTGCACCCTGCCATAGGTAGCGCTATGGTTAGCCACTTTGATAATGAGTTCGACAGACCACCTGCTATGACATTCTCACTTTTTGGCGACAAATTTACCCGCCATTCAGGCATTACCCGCCTGATGGAAGACCTCAATGACGGCTTACGCACGCCCGGCGCAATCATGCTTGGCGGGGGTAATCCAGCGCAAATCCCGGAAATGCAGAATTACTTCCATTCGCTACTGGGCGAAATGCTGGAAAACGGCAAAGCCACTGATGCGCTTTGTAATTATGACGGTCCGCAGGGAAAAACGGAGCTACTGACAGCGCTCGCGTCGCTGCTGCGTGAGAATCTGGGTTGGGATATCGAACCACAGAATATTGCACTAACAAACGGCAGTCAGAGCGCGTTTTTCTACTTGTTTAATCTCTTCGCCGGACGCCGCGCCGACGGGACGACTAAAAAAGTGCTGTTCCCGCTGGCGCCGGAATACATTGGTTATGCCGATTCCGGGCTGGAAGAGGATCTTTTCGTTTCTGCTCGCCCGAATATCGAGCTATTGCCGGAAGGTCAGTTCAAATACCACGTTGATTTTGAACATCTGCGCATCGGGGAAGAGACTGGCATGATCTGCGTGTCGCGCCCGACTAACCCAACAGGCAATGTGATCACCGACGAAGAGCTGATGAAGCTGGATACCCTTGCCAATCAGCACGGCATCCCGCTGGTGATCGATAACGCCTACGGCGTTCCCTTCCCGGGCATTATTTTCAGCGAAGCACGCCCGCTGTGGAATCCGAATATCATCCTGTGCATGAGCCTCTCCAAACTGGGGCTGCCCGGCAGCCGCTGCGGCATCATTATCGCCAATGAAAAAATCATCACCGCCATCACCAATATGAACGGCATTATCAGCCTGTCGCCTGGCGGTATTGGCCCGGCAATGATGTGCGAAATGATCAAGCGTAACGACCTGCTGCGCCTGTCGGAAACGGTAATAAAACCGTTCTACTACCAGCGCGTACTGGAGACAATCGCGACCATTCGCCGGTATTTACCGGAAAATCGCTGCCTGATCCATAAGCCGGAGGGCGCTATTTTCCTCTGGCTGTGGTTCAAAGATTTGCCGATTTCGACTGAATTGCTGTACCAGCGTCTGAAAGCGCGCGGCGTATTGATGGTTCCCGGCGACTACTTCTTCCCGGGGCTGGACAAACCCTGGCCGCATACGCATCAGTGCATGCGGATGAACTACGTTCCCGATCCGCAAAAAATTGAGGCAGGGGTGAAAATTCTTGCTGAAGAGGTTGAGCGCGCCTGGCGCGAAGGCTGACAGCCCCCCCGGTCATCGCCTGACCGGGGTGACACTCAGACGGGTTGCGCGTGCAGTCGTTGTCGCTGCACGTTTTCCACATCAAGGCACTGCAACGCGTCAGTCGGGCAGGCCTCCACACATGCCGGGCCCGTTTCACGGTGCCAGCAGAGATCGCATTTAATCGCCTGTACGCGTGAGGTTCGCGACACAACGTTCATCGCGCCGAACGGGCACGCCAGCATACAGCTTTTACACCCGATACAGCGCGCTTGTTCCACGAAGATGTGCCCATGATCGCGACGAATTGCCTGCGTTGGGCACACGTTCGCGCAGGGGGCATCTTCACACTGGCGACATGCCGCCGCCGTGGTAAACGCATCGTCTTTAATGACCCGGATGCGGGAGACAAATTCCCCGGACGACACCGCCGCACAGTCCTGGTTCTCCTGATGCGCCACTACGCAGGCAACCTCACAGGTACGACAGCCGATACATTTCGCCGCATCCGCCATGATAAATCGGTTCATTGCCCTCTCCACCTGCGTAAAACCCCAGAGTGCCAGAGAGGGCGCGATCGCTGCTTTGATCCGACGAGGGAAACGATTAAATTTTGTCAGATGCCCATCATCTTCCGGGCGCCTGCCTTAATCGCGCACGGTAAAACCCAACTCATTCGAGATCGCCTGCGCGGTGTCACGCAGGGGTTTGAGCAGATTTTTCTCGCCAATTTGCTTAAGCCGGGACGTCGAAAGCGAAATAGAGATGGCGTATGGCACCCGATGGTGAATATCAAACACCGGCACGGCAATGCAGGAAACGCCCAGCTCATTCTCTTCGCGATCCATCGCCATACCGCTTTCACGAATTTGCGCCAGCTCGTCATACATCGCCGGCAACCCGGTAATGGTGTTACGGGTCAACGGCTGGATCTGATCCTTGTGGCTTTCCCAATAGGTTTCCACATAGTCAGGATGGCCGAACGCCATGTAAATCTTCCCCATCGCAGAGCAATACAGCGGCATATGCTGACCGATATAGGCGCGGGTGCGCAGCATGCCGGTGGTCGGCTCCAGCTTATAGATCAGGATGGCATGATCGTCTTCACGGCTGGAGAAGTTGACGGTCTCGCCAGTGGCGATATTCAGCGTCTCAAGATGCGGCGCAGCCACATGAATGATATTCAGCGATGACAGGGCTTTCTGCCCGACCGCGATAAATTTAGTGGTCAGACGATAGCTTCCGGCGGCAGGCGCGGGGGTGACATACCCGCAGGACTGCAACCCCTGTAGCAGTCGATGCACGGTACTTTTGTTCAGCCCGGCCAGTTCAGACAAGTGTGCCAGCGGGCATCCGTTCGGGTAGTTACTGAGGATCTCAATCAGCATCAAACCACGGAACAGGCTCTGACTACCGGCTGGCCTCTCTTTTTCTTGCGTCATTTCGCTCTCTTTTATGCCCATCGCTTCCGCTCCCCTTTTCGTCGCGCTCTGATGGTAGCGCAAAGTGTGTTTCAGTTCACGATCTGAACCGAAAAAACACAACTATTTGATTTTGATGATTTTAAAAAATAGACCACCCCGTTGATCTGTCAAAATTTGATCGATATATTTGAAATCAGATTTCGCATAGTGAAATTTAAAGATAAAAAAGCGGTCAAAAATAAACGGGAGAAGCAGGAATGAAAGTGACTTTTGAGCAGTTAAAAGAGGCGTTCAATCGGGTGCTGCTGGCGCGCGGCGTTGCGGCGGAAACGGCTGACGCCTGTGCAGAGATGTTTGCCCGTACCACAGAATCCGGCGTCTATTCGCATGGCGTGAATCGCTTTCCCCGTTTCATTCAGCAACTGGATAATGGCGACATCATTCCTGATGCCAGACCACAGCGCATCACCAGCCTTGGCGCCATCGAGCAGTGGGATGCTCAGCGATCCATCGGCAATCTGACGGCGAAAAAAATGATGGATCGCGCCATTGAACTGGCTTCCGACCACGGCATCGGCCTGGTGGCGTTACGCAATGCCAACCACTGGATGCGCGGCGGCAGCTACGGCTGGCAGGCGGCGGAAAAAGGCTACATCGGCATCTGCTGGACCAACTCTATCGCCGTGATGCCGCCGTGGGGGTCAAAAGAGTGCCGCATTGGCACGAACCCGCTGATTGTCGCCATCCCTTCATCGCCAATCACCATGATCGATATGTCGATGTCGATGTTCTCCTACGGCATGTTAGAGGTAAACCGGCTGGCGGGACGTGAGCTGCCGGTAGACGGCGGGTTCGACGATGAAGGCAATTTGACCAAAGAACCTGGCGTGATCGAAAAAAATCGCCGCATTTTGCCGATGGGCTACTGGAAAGGGTCAGGTCTGTCGATTGTGCTGGATATGATCGCCACCCTGCTTTCCGACGGCGCTTCCGTTGCCGAAGTTACCCAGGAAAACAGCGACGAATACGGCGTTTCGCAGATCTTCATCGCTATTGAGGTCGATAAGCTGATTGATGGCGCCACGCGCGATGCCAAACTCCAGCGCATTATGGATTTCGTCACCACCGCTGAGCGCGCCGATGAGAACGTGGCAATCCGTCTGCCAGGCCACGAATTTACCCGGCTGCGGGATGAGAATCGCCGCAACGGCATCACCGTCGATGACAGCGTATGGGCCAAAATCCAGGCGCTGTAAGGAGGCATAGCATGATATTTGGACATATCGCACAGCCCAATCCGTGTCGTCTGCCAGACGCGATTGAAAAGGCGCTCGATTTCTTACGCACCACCGACTTTCGCACGCTGGACCCTGGGGTGGTGGAAATCGACGGCAAAAATATTTTTGCCCAGATAATTGATTTAACCACCCGCACTGCGGCTGAAAACCGTCCAGAAGTTCATCGCCGTTATCTGGATATTCAGTTTCTCGCCTGGGGTGAAGAAAAAATAGGGGTTGCCATCGACACCGGTAATAACCAAATCAGCGAATCGTTATTAGAACAGCGCGATATTATTTTCTATCACGACAGTGAACATGAATCTTTCTTTGAAATGGTTCCGGGAAGCTACGCTATTTTTTTCCCGCAGGATGTTCATCGCCCTGGCTGCAATAAAACGGTCGCGACACCCATACGGAAAATCGTCGTTAAAGTGGCAATATCCGCTTTATAAAACGTTATCTTTGGAGCACAACATGAAAACGAACAATACCGGTTATATTATCGGTGCGTATCCCTGTGCACCCTCATTTCACCAAAAGAGTGAAGAGGAAGAGAAGGAATTCTGGCGGCAACTCTCCGATACTCCTGATATTCGTGGGCTGGAGCAACCCTGCCTTGAACATCTTCACCCACTCGGCGACGCGTGGTTATTGCGCCATACGCCAGGCAACTGGCAAATCGTCGTGACGGCGATTATGGAGACCATGCGCCGTCGCGGTGAAAACCGCGGCTTTGGGCTGGCCTCCAGCAATGAAGATCAGCGTCAGGCCTGTGTGGCGTACTATCGCCACCTTTACCAGAAGATCACGACAATCAACGCGGCAAGCGCCGGGAAAGTGATCGCGCTTGAGCTGCACGCCGCACCGCAGGCCGATAACCCAAACGTCGCACAGGCAACGGACGCATTTGCCCGTTCAGTGAAAGAGATCGCTGGCTGGGACTGGCCGTGCGACCTGGTGCTGGAACACTGCGACGCGATGACCAGCGCCGCGCCGCGCAAAGGATTCCTGCCTCTGGACAACGTGCTGGAGGTAATTGCCGACTACGACATCAGCGTTTGCATTAACTGGGCGCGTTCCGCCATTGAAGGACGCAACACCACCCTGCCACTGACCCATACGCAGCAGGTAAAACAGGCTGGCAAACTCGGCGCGCTGATGTTCTCCGGTACAACGCAAAGCGGTGAATACGGCGAATGGCAGGATTTACATGCGCCTTTCGCGCCTTTCTGCCCTGACAGCATGATGACGCAGGAACATGCCCGTGAATTACTGGCCTGCGCAGGAACAGACGTTCTGCAATTCATGGGTATTAAGTTACTGGAAATTAACGCTAATGCCGACGTCAGTCACCGCGTAGCGATATTACGCGACGGCATTACGGCATTAAATAACGCCAAATAATAAGACGTTGCCGGATGGTGGCGTAGGTCTGATAAGCAAAACGTCATCAGGCATTAAATAATTTACTTTTCATCGCCAGAATACTTACTTTACGAGAATACGAAGATGAATATGACCTCTCGCCCTACAGAAAAAGATATACCTCGTCAGCGTTGGCTGCGAATTATTCCGCCCATTCTGATTACCTGTATTATTTCTTATATGGACCGCGTGAATATTGCTTTCGCGATGCCTGGCGGAATGGATGCCGAATTAGGTATTTCCGCCACTATGGCCGGTCTGGCTGGCGGGATTTTCTTCATCGGCTATCTGTTCTTACAGGTTCCCGGCGGCAAAATCGCCGTTCACGGCAGCGGCAAGAAATTTATCGGCTGGTCGCTGGTTGCCTGGGCGGTTATTTCCGTCCTCACAGGCTTAATCACCAACCAGTATCAATTGCTTGCCCTGCGTTTCTTACTGGGTGTGGCGGAAGGCGGCATGCTGCCCGTCGTACTGACGATGATCAGCAACTGGTTCCCGGACGCTGAACGCGGTCGTGCGAACGCCATTGTGATTATGTTTGTGCCGATTGCCGGGATTATCACCGCCCCGCTCTCCGGCTGGATAATCACCGTACTCGACTGGCGCTGGCTGTTCATTATTGAAGGTCTGCTCTCTCTCGTCGTGCTGGTGCTGTGGGCGTACACCATTTATGACCGGCCGCAGGAAGCCCGCTGGATCTCCGGGGCGGAAAAAAACTATCTGGTGGAAACCCTCGCCGCAGAACAGAAAGCCATTGCCGGAAGCGAAGTCAAAAACGCCTCTCTCAGCGCGGTCCTTTCCGACAAAACCATGTGGCAACTTATCGCCCTGAACTTCTTCTATCAGACCGGGATTTACGGTTACACCCTCTGGCTGCCAACCATTCTCAAAGAGCTGACCCACAGCAGCATGGGGCAAGTCGGCATGCTCGCCATTTTGCCGTACGTCGGCGCGATCGCCGGGATGTTCCTGTTCTCTTTCCTTTCCGACCGCACGGGTAAACGCAAACTGTTTGTCTGCCTGCCGCTGATTGGCTTCGCCCTGTGCATGTTCCTGTCGGTGGCGCTGAAAAACCAAATCTGGCTGGCCTATGCCGCGCTGGTCGGCTGCGGCTTCTTCCTGCAATCGGCGGCGGGCGTTTTCTGGACGATCCCGGCACGTCTGTTCAGCGCCGAGATGGCGGGCGGCGCACGCGGCGTTATCAACGCGCTTGGCAACCTCGGCGGCTTCTGCGGCCCCTACGCGGTTGGCGTACTGATCACGTTGTACAGCAAAGATGCGGGCGTCTATTGCCTGGCGATCTCCCTGGCGCTGGCCGCGCTGCTGGCGTTGTTGCTGCCCGCGAAATGCGATGCGGGTTCGACACCGGCAAAGACAATGAGTCCGCGTAAACACGCCGCGTAACACCATGCCCGGGGCGCAGCGCTTACCGGGCCTACAAAACCCGTAGGCCGGATAAGCGTGGCGCCATCCGGCAAAAATGAGACATGAAAGATGAGAGAGAAAGAGGCCTTCTGGCTGGGCATCGATTGTGGCGGTACTTATCTGAAAGCCGGTTTGTATGACGCCAAAGGTCATGAGCATGGGATCAACCGGCAGTCGTTACAGACGGCAACGCCACTGCCAGGTTACGCCGAACGCGACATGCACCAGCTCTGGCAACAGTGTGCAGCCACCATTACCGGGCTTTTGCAGCGTACAGGCATCTCCGGCGAGCAAATTAAAGGCGTCGGTATCTCCGCTCAGGGTAAAGGACTGTTTCTGCTCGACAGGCAGGATCAGCCGCTGGGCAGCGCCATTCTCTCTTCCGACCGCCGGGCGCTGAAGATTGTCCAGCGCTGGCAGCAGGACGGCATTCCTGAACAGCTTTACCCCGTTACCCGCCAGACGCTGTGGACCGGGCATCCCGCCTCTCTGCTGCGCTGGATTAAAGAGAACGACCCTCAACGTTACGCACAAATTGGCTGCGTGATGATGGGGCATGACTATCTGCGCTGGCGCTTAACCGGCATAAAAGGGTGCGAAGAGAGCAACATTTCTGAGTCCAACCTCTACAACATGAGCAGCGGGCAGTATGACCCACGCCTGACCCAATGGTTGGGCATCAGTGAAATCGACGATGCGCTGCCCCCCATTATGGGGTCAGCCGAAATATGCGGGGAGATCACTGCTCAGGCAGCCGCCATCACCGGTCTGAAGGCAGGCACGCCCGTCGTCGGCGGTCTGTTTGACGTGGTTTCCACCGCGCTCTGCGCCGGTATTGAAGATGAATTCACCCTCAACGCGGTGATGGGCACCTGGGCGGTGACCAGCGGGATCACCGAGGGGTTGCGCGACCACGAAGCGCACCCTTATGTCTATGGCCGCTACGTCAACGACGGGCAGTACATCGTTCACGAAGCCAGCCCTACCTCATCCGGCAATCTTGAATGGTTTACCGCCCAGTGGGGCGAACTCTCTTTTGACGAGATCAACCAGGCCGTCGCCAGTCTGCCAAAAGCGAGCGGCGAACTCTTTTTCCTGCCGTTTCTGTACGGCAGCAATGCCGGGCTGGAGATGACCTGCGGCTTTTACGGCATGCAGGCGCTGCATACCCGCGCGCATCTGCTACAGGCCATTTACGAAGGGGTGGTGTTCAGCCACATGACCCATCTCAACCGTATGCGCGAACGCTTTACTGAGGCGCACACCCTGCGCGTGACCGGCGGCCCGGCGCACTCCGACGTCTGGATGCAGATGCTGGCGGATGTCAGCGGCCTGCGCATCGAACTGCCGCAGGTTGAAGAGACCGGCTGCTTTGGCGCCGCGCTCGCCGCCCGCGTCGGCACCGGCGTATACCGCAGTTTCAGCGAGGCTCAGCACGCCTTACGGCACCCGGTACGCACGCTGATGCCCGACATGGCCGCGCACCGTCTTTATCAGCGCAAATACCACCAATACCAGGATTTGATTCAGGCATTACAGGGCTACCACGCCCGCATTAAGGAGCACGCATTATGAGCCGACCATTACTGCAACTGGCGCTCGACCACACCAACCTTCAGGCGGCGCTTCACGATGTCGCCCTGTTACAGGACCACGTCGATATCGTTGAGGCTGGCACCATCCTCTGCTTAACCGAGGGGCTTGGCGCGGTGAAAGCGCTGCGCGCCCAGTGCCCGGATAAAATCATCGTTGCCGACTGGAAGGTGGCCGATGCGGGCGAAACGCTCGCGCAGCAGGCTTTTGCCGCAGGCGCCAACTGGATGACGATTATCTGTGCGGCGCCGCTCGCCACGGTGGAGAAAGGCCATGCCGTCGCGCAATCCTGCGGCGGTGAAATTCAGATGGAGCTGTTCGGCAACTGGACGCTGGACGATGCCCGCGCGTGGTATCGCACCGGTGTGCGTCAGGCGATTTACCACCGTGGGCGCGACGCGCAGGCCAGCGGACAGCAGTGGGGAGACGCGGATCTGGCGCGGATGAAGGCGCTTTCTGACATTGGTCTGGAGCTGTCGATTACCGGCGGCATTACGCCTGCCGATCTGCCGTTGTTTAAAGATATTCGCGTCAAAGCATTTATCGCCGGACGCGCGCTGGCAGGGGCGGCGCATCCGGCGCAGGTTGCAGCCGGGTTCCACGCGCAAATTAACGCCATCTGGGGAGAGCAGCATGCGTAATCATCCGTTAGGTATCTATGAAAAAGCGCTGGCAAAAGACCTCAGTTGGCCGGAGCGCCTGGTGCTGGCGAAAAGCTGCGGCTTTGACTTTGTCGAAATGTCGGTGGATGAGACCGACGAACGCCTGTCGCGCCTGGACTGGAGCCCCACGCAGCGGGCGTCGCTGGTGACCGCCATGCTGGAAACCGGCGTGGCCATCCCGTCAATGTGCCTGTCCGCGCATCGTCGCTTTCCCTTCGGCAGTCGCGATGAGGCCGTACGCCAGCGGGCGCGCGACATCATGACCAAAGCGATTCACCTGGCGCGCGATCTGGGTATCCGCACCATTCAACTGGCGGGTTATGACGTCTATTACGAAGAACATGACGAAGGTACGCAACAACGCTTTGCCGAAGGGCTGGCGTGGGCGGTGGAGCAAGCCGCAGCAGCGCAGGTGATGCTGGCGGTGGAGATCATGGACACCGCCTTTATGAACTCCATCAGCAAATGGAAAAAATGGGACGCGCTGCTCGCCTCGCCGTGGTTTAGCGTTTACCCGGATGTCGGCAATCTCAGCGCCTGGGGCAACGACGTCGCCGCTGAGCTGAAGCTCGGTATTGACCGCATCGCCGCCATCCACCTGAAAGACACGCAGCCGGTGACCGAGAACAGCCCCGGTCAGTTCCGCGACGTGCCGTTCGGCGAAGGGTGCGTGGATTTTGTGGGCATCTTCAAAACGCTGCATGAGCTGAACTACCGTGGCGCGTTTTTGATTGAGATGTGGACGGAAAAGGCCAAAGAGCCGGTGCTGGAAATTATCCAGGCGCGGCGCTGGATAGAAGCGCGTATGCAGGAAGGAGGATTCACATGTTAGAGCAGTTAAAAGCCGAGGTGCTGGCAGCCAATCTGGCGCTTCCGGCACACCATCTGGTGACATTCACCTGGGGTAACGTCAGCGCCGTCGATGAAACGCGAAAACTGATGGTCATTAAACCTTCCGGCGTTGAATATGACGTCATGACCGCCGACGATATGGTGGTGGTGGAGATCGCCAGCGGCAAGGTCGTTGAAGGCAGCAAAAAGCCCTCATCCGATACGCCGACGCATCTGGCGCTCTATCGTCGTTATCCGCAGATCGGCGGAATTGTGCATACCCATTCCCGCCATGCAACGATCTGGTCACAGGCGGGTCTTGACCTGCCCGCCTGGGGCACCACGCATGCCGACTATTTCTATGGCGCAATCCCCTGTACCCGGCAGATGACCGTGGAGGAAATTAAAGGGGAATACGAATACCAGACGGGCGAGGTAATCATCAAAACCTTTGAAGAACGCGGTCTGAACCCAATGCAGATCCCGGCGGTATTAGTCCACTCACACGGGCCATTCGCCTGGGGGAAAGACGCCGCTGACGCCGTGCATAACGCCGTGGTGCTTGAGGAGTGCGCCTATATGGGGCTGTTTTCGCGCCAGCTCACGCCGCAGCTACCGGATATGCAGCCAGAATTGCTCGACAAACATTATCTGCGTAAACACGGTGCGAACGCCTATTACGGGCAGTAAGACAATAAAAAAATCCCTGGGCGTAAAACGTCCAGGGTAAGAATCCGAAGGCGACATCACGCTACGGAATAAACGGTTACTGACCTCAGCGATATCGGTATTGATAATCTACATTGTCCACCACACTATAAAGCGGTTGAATATCATCCAGTGCCAGTATGTATCCACTTCCTTTCACGCAGACAATTGAATTCTTCGGCAGCCCCAGCAGACTTAATTTATTATTTAGATTTTTGACGACTTTAGATAAACGCTGCGTGGAAGCACATAATTCATTTTTTTCCCAAACGTTGATGAGTAATTCATCCTTTGAGACATATTGAGAACGTGCATTGACCAAAAGGTAAACAAACAGATGGAGCATTGTCCGATTAAAAAACACTCCACAGAAAGAGATGACGCTATCCATTTTATTAACCGGCAGCCGGAAAATTCGAGCTTCGTTAATATCAAGGAATATTTCCCTGCCAATCATAAATCCATGTAACTGATATTCCATACTTTAGATACTCACGTTGAGCTAAACCAGAGATACCTGCTCATGTTCACCTCCTCCTTGATTATTGTGTAAGCCTCAAGTGTAAAAAAAAGCAATTTATTTTCAATAGTTAACCGACACAACTCTTTTCCCACACCTTTCTGATGGGGTATAGGTTTAATAGCTGAAAAAAATATTTGTATAAATTAATGTAATTACTAAAGACAAACGATTAGCAGTATAAGCTAAATAGACAGGGCCGGTGCATGTGACAATTAAATATTATATATTTATCTCAAATTACAGTTAATAATCCTGCGACGGGTTCCCAACGACCGAACAGCGGCTTCACTCTCTCCGGCAAATCTGCCCGATGGCGCTGCGCTTATCGGGCCTACATGTGCGGTTTCCCGTAGGCCGGATAAGGCGAAGCCGCCATCCGGCAACGTGGTTATACGGCGCTTAAAACAGCCCCAGCGGTTTATCGGAATAGCTCACCAGCAGACATTTGGTTTGCTGATAATGCTCCAGCATCATTTTGTGGGTTTCGCGGCCAATCCCCGACTGCTTATAGCCGCCGAACGCAGCATGCGCCGGGTAAGCATGATAGCAGTTGGTCCATACGCGTCCCGCCTGAATACCGCGCCCCATTTTGTATGCCAGGTTGCCGTTACGACTCCAGACTCCGGCGCCAAGCCCGTACTGAGTGTCGTTAGCCAGTTCCAGCGCTTCCTCCATCGTCCTGAAGGTCGTCACCGCCAGCACCGGGCCAAAAATCTCCTCCTGGAAGACGCGCATATTGTTCTTACCAAACAGGATGGTCGGTTCGAGGTAATAGCCCTCTTTCAGCTCTCCTTCCAGCTGCTTGCGCCGTCCGCCGGTTAACACATCCGCGCCTTCTTTCTTACCGATATCAATGTAGTTGAGGATGGTTTCCAGTTGACCCTGGGAGACCTGCGCGCCCATCTGCGTAACGCTGTCGAGCGGGTTACCGCTGCGAATGCTTTCGACGCGACGAATGGCCCGCTCCATAAAGCGCTCATAAATGGACTCCTGTACCAGCGCACGGCTCGGGCAGGTACAAACTTCACCCTGGTTAAAGGCAAACAGCGCAAAGCCCTCCAGCGCCTTGTCGAAAAACGCATCCTCTTCATCCATCACATCGGCAAAGAAGATATTGGGGGACTTACCGCCCAGCTCCAGCGTTACCGGGATAATGTTCTGTGTCGCGTACTGCATGATCTGTTGCCCGACTTCCGTCGAACCGGTAAACGCCACCTTCGCGATCCGCTTCGACGTCGCCAGATATTCGCCGATCTCTCCGCCCGCGCCGTTCACGACATTGACCACGCCCGGCGGGAGCAGGTCGCCAACGATTTCCATCAGCAACAGAACCGAAAGCGGCGTCAGACGCGCAGGTTTGAGCACCACGCAGTTCCCCGCCGCCAGCGCCGGGGCCATTTTCCAGCTCGCCATCAGCAGCGGGAAGTTCCACGGGATGATCTGCCCCACCACGCCCAGAGGTTCATGGAAGTGATAGGCCACTGTTTCGCTGTCAACTTCGCTGATACCGCCCTCTTGTGCGCGGATACAGGACGCAAAATAGCGGAAATGGTCGATCGCCAGCGGCACGTCGGCGGCGCTGGTTTCACGGATGGGTTTGCCGTTATCCCAGGTTTCCGCCGTTGCCAGCAGTTCCAGGTTTTGCTCCATGCGATCGGCAATCTTAAACAGAATCGCGGCGCGATCCTGCACGGACGTATGCGCCCACTGTTCTTTCACTTTATGCGCGGCATCCAGCGCCAGATCGATATCTTTTTTGCCGGAAGAGGCGACTTCACACAGCAGTTGCCCGGTCACCGGCGTCAGATTCTGGTAATACTCGCCGTCTACCGGTGCGACCCAGTCTCCGCCGATAAAGTTGTCGTAGCGGGCTTTTAATTTCAGAGGAAAACCATACTCGCCGGGCTGAATACGCGTTGAAGGGGGATTATTGGTCATGACCGTCTCCTTACTGTAGGGGTACTACAAAGGTTAGACGGGACTGGCGAAATCTTCGCCAGCCTTTTACTGCTTTACGACTGCGGTCACGATATAGACAAGCGGATGTTTAAGCCGTTTCACCTTACCGCACAGTGTAGGCCCGATAAGCGCAGCGCCATCGGGCATGACGCCGGAATGACACGATGCGTATCGTATATCCGGCAATCACTCAATTACATCGCCGCGTGGTAAATCGCCATGATCTCGTCGTGGGTCGCCTGAATAGGGTTGGTCAGGCCACAGGCGTCTTTCAGCGCATTGGTCGCCAGCACCGAAATATCTTCTTCTTTCACATTCAGGTCGCGCAGACCCGCCGGAATGTTGACCTGCTGCGCCAGCTGACGGATAGCGTCAATGCACGCTTTCGCGCCGTCGGCTTCACTCATCCCGGTTACATTAACGCCCATCGCAGCCGCACAGTCACGCAGACGGCCTGCCGCGACCTGGCTGTTAAATACCTGAACGTGCGGCAACAGCACCGCATTACATACGCCGTGCGGCAGATTGTAGAAGCCGCCGAGCTGGTGCGCCATCGCGTGGACATAGCCCAGAGAAGCATTGTTAAACGCCATACCAGCCAGGAATTGCGCATAGGCCATCGCTTCGCGCGCCTGCGCGTTGCTGCCCTCTTCCACGGCAATCGCCAGGTTTTCCGCAATCATAGAGATGGCTTTCAGCGCGCACGCATCAGTAATCGGCGTTGCGGCAATAGAAACATAGGCTTCAATGGCGTGGGTTAACGCATCCATGCCGGTCGCGGCGGTCAGCGATTTTGGCATCCCCATCATCAACGAAGAGTCATTCACAGAGAGCAGCGGCGTAACGTGTTTATCCACAATCGCCATCTTAATATGGCGCGCCTCATCCGTAATGATGCAGAAGCGGGTCATTTCTGATGCCGTTCCCGCCGTCGTGTTGATGGCAATCATCGGTAGCTGAGGTTTCGCGGAGCGATCCACACCTTCATAGTCGCGGATGTCGCCGCCGTTCGCCGCCACCAGCGCGATGCCTTTCGCGCAGTCGTGCGGAGAGCCGCCGCCCAGCGAAATTACGCTATCGCACCCGTGTTCTTTCAGGAGTTTCAGCCCGGCAGCCACGTTTTCGGTGGTCGGGTTCGGCTGCGTGCCATCATAAATAACGCTGAAAATATCGCGTTCCTGCAACGCCTTCTGAATATCTCCAGCCATGCCTAATGTTGCCAACATGCTATCCGTGACAATTAATGTACGGCGAAAACCATATTCCGCCATAGTATTCATTGCTTCTTTTAATGCACCAGCGCCGATTACATTCACGGAAGGAATAAAAAATGTTGAAGCAGCCATTGTACCATCCTTAATTACTGAAATAAGGCTGGCAGCATACGGATGAACCTGTCGTGAAAATATGATCGCTGTTGTTATTTTCCCATTATAAAATATAAAAAAGCACATTAGGTTCATCGCCTGCTGTGCTTTATATAATTCAAGAAAATGATTGTATTAATTCATTTTCTATTTTAATAATTCGTATCATTCTTTTGCTGGAAATAATAACGCATCGCGTAATAAATGATCGTTTCCGCGACGGCGCGTGAATCCTGTCCGGTCAAAATACTCCAGAATCTGAATGGCGAGTTTTCGTCCAACATTCAGCCGATCGCGAAAATCAGCGGCGCAGGTCGAGCCTCTTTCCTGATCCAGTTCGCGGATCAGGTTCGCAAAAGCGACAATCCGATCGTTACGGTAATAACGATCTTTCACGATCGCGGTAATCATGCCCTGCTGTGCCGCCTGTCGCAGCACCTGTCGCATAACCTGCTCGTCCACGCCCTTTTCTTTCGCCAGATCGCGCACCCACCAGGGGTCGTCGCCAAACAGCGGCTCAATGTTTTGCCAGACGGCCTGCTGCTCGTCACTGAAACCGGCTTTGTGATCCGGTAAATGCAACCAGCCGTGGTGGCTGTGAATCACGCCGCTTTCACGCATACGGTCGATGAGCAGCAGCACCAGCGCTTCGTCTTCCATCGGGAGCGCCATGCGCCGCAAACGCTCGCGCCCCGGGCCGGGTTCATCGCGATGGTGTTCGTGGTACATCGCGAGCGTATCCAGGATCTTACGCTGCCAGCGCGCGGCGACAGGGGCGTTCAACAGGCTGTAACCCGCCTGAATAAAACCATGCTGTTCAATAAGCTGGCGCATACCGTCGCCGTTGAGCTGCCGCGCCCACACGAAATCAGGAATATTCACCGCGCCGCGTTCGAGATGCGTCGCCAGCGCGGCGCTGTCATCCCTGGCGTTTTCCAGCGCCGACAGCCATTGCAGATATTCCGGTTTACGTTTACCGCGACGCGGCAAGTTGAGCGTCACCACACGTGCGCCAGCAAGCGTGGTACGGGCAGAAATATCGCGTAATACCAGCCGGTCGTTATCGGCAAGCCATAGCGGCGTATCGAACACCAGTTCCGCCAGCGTGCCCTCCAGCAGGGAAATACGTCCGGTGACATGGCTGGCGGCGTGGTGAATATGCAGCGGTTGCCATTGCACGAGCGGCGCAGCATGTTCTAACGAAACGATGACGCGTGAAAAGGCATCCGGCGGTACGTCAGAGAGAAGCCAGTCGCCACGGTTAAGCTGCTCTTTTTCCGCATCGCCCGCGATATTCAGCGCAATACGCTGTCCGGCATGAGCGTGTTCAGTCGCCTGATTCTGCGCATGCAGGCTGCGCACGCGCATTGGCTTATTCACACCGGTCAGCCACAGCGTATCGCCAACGTTCACTTCGCCGCTGAGCGCCGTACCGGTCACCACCAGCCCTGCGCCTTTCACCGTAAACGCGCGATCGATCGCCAGGCGAAAGCTCTGATGGCCGGGATGCGCGCGGCCCGTCAACTGCCGTAAATGCTCGCGCAATGCCTCAATACCACGCCCTTCATTCGCGGCGGTGACAAACAGCGTCGCGTCGGCAAACCCGTAATGGCCCAGCGTCGCCAGAATCTCTTCCCGCACCTCTTCTATTCGCGCTTCGTCCACGCGGTCGGCTTTGGTCAGCGCAACCGTAAGCTGCGGATTGCCCGTCAGTTGTAAAATTTGCAGATGCTCGCGGGTCTGCGCCATCACGCCGTCATCGCAGGCGACAACCAACAGCGCATGATCGATACCGCCCACGCCCGCCAGCATGTTGGAGAGAAACTTTTCATGACCGGGAACGTCGATAAATCCCAGTACGCGGCCATCCGGCTGCGGCCAGTAGGCATACCCCAGATCGATAGTCATGCCGCGTTTTTTTTCTTCCGGCAGACGATCGGCATTCACGCCGGTAATCGCCTGTAATAGCGTTGTTTTTCCGTGGTCAACGTGTCCGGCGGTTGCAATAATCATTTCAACATCATCTCCATAAACCGGGTCTCGTCTTCAAGGCAGCGGATATCCAGCCACAGGCGACCATCGTAAATTCGGCCAATGATCGGGACGGGCAGCGCGCGCCAGCGAGCCGCCAGCGCCTCAAGACGGCTTCCGCGCCCGTCATGCGGCGTAAAGGTCAGCGCCGCGCTGGGCAGCCGATCAACCGGCAGCGAACCGCTGCCGATCTGCGACAGGCAAGGCATCACGTTTACCGCGAACTCCGCGCTAAAGCGTGCGGCAAGCGCCGCCTGTAGCCGCTGCGCCTGCGCCTGAATCGCCGCTTCACTGCGGGTTAACAGCCGCAGCGTCGGCAGTTTCTCCGCCAGCGCTTCCGGGTGCAGATAAAGCCGCAGGGTTGCCTCCAGCGCCGCCAGCGTCATTTTGTCGGCACGCAGGGCTCGCTTCAGCGGGTGGCTTTGCAGTTGCGCAATCATCTCTTTCTTGCCGACAATGATCCCGGCCTGCGGCCCGCCCAGCAGCTTGTCGCCAGAGAAGCTGACCAGGCTGACGCCTGCGGCAATCAGCTGCTGCGGCATCGGTTCTTTCGGCAAGCCGTACTGACTGAGATCCACCAGCGAACCGCTGCCCAGATCCGCCACCACCGGGATATCCAGCTCCAGCCCAATAGCGGCCAGCTCTGCCTCATCCACCGCTTTGGTGAAGCCTTCAATACTGTAATTACTGGTATGCACTTTCATCAACAGGCCGGTGTTTTCATTCACCGCCTGACGATAATCTTTCGCGTGAGTCCGGTTGGTGGTGCCTACTTCATGCAGCGTACAGCCCGCCTGACGCATCACATCAGGAATACGAAACGCGCCGCCAATCTCCACCAGTTCGCCACGCGATACCACCACCTCTTTACCGTTCGCCGTCGCCGCCAGCATCAGCAACACGGCCGCCGCGTTGTTGTTCACAATACAGGCGTCTTCCGCCCCGGTAATGCGACATAACAGATCCGCCAGCGCCCGATCGCGGTGCCCGCGCCCGGCGCCATCCAGATCATATTCCAGTGTGACCGGAGCGCGCATTGCCTGCGCCACTGCGTCAATCGCCTCTTCCGCCTGCTGCGCTCGCCCCAGATTGGTGTGCAGCACCGTTCCCGTCAGGTTAATCACCGGACGCAGCGCGCTTTGCGCCTCTTTCGCCAGCCGGATATTCACCTCTTGCGCCCAGTTCTCGCACCACGCGGGCAGCGCCTGCGTATCGCGAATCGCTTCCCTTGCTTCATCCAACATCTGGCGAAGCAGATCCACCACCCTGGTATGCCCGTGGGTGTCACGTAAAGAGAGAAAAGTGCTGTCACGCAGTAAGCGATCGATAGCAGGAAGCTGGCTGTAGAGTGAACGCGTTTCGGTTGTCATGAAAAAGGCCTGGCTGTTGGTGGCCCCCTCCGGTGCGGAGAGGGATATCGACATGAGGGGGATTGTACCGTGAGTTTGCTCAGGCGGACATAATGCGCATCAAGCCTTTGGCGGTTCCGTGCGGGCAAAGCTTTCGCGTTGAAACAGCGTTTCCACCAGTTTGACTAAGTGCGGTCTGTCCACACACCAGCCCGGCGCCACGCGGCGGAAATTGAGGTAGCCCACGGCGCAGGCAATGGCGATGGTTGCCAGATTCACGGTATCGGTCTTAATCGTCCCGTCCACCAGATAGCCTTCCAGCGCGTCCAGGCTACGGTTGATTTTCTCGCGCTGGCGCAACAGTTCCGTTTCAGACTGCTGCGCCGCCGGGCGCGCCTGTTCACGCACGGAAACCAGACCGGCATCCATAATGCCGTCCGCCAGCGCTTCAATCTGCCTTACTTTCAGTGAGGCCAGCGGTTCACGCGGAATCATCACCGGAGCAATATCCAGTAACTCAATATATTCGGCGATTATCGGGGAATCGAACCAGCACTCTCCCTTATCCGTCACCAGCGCGGGGACTTTGCCAAGCGGGTTGTACTGCGCCACGCCGTTTTCCGCGTTGTAGGGAAGTTCATTCACAAATTCGAAAGTGATGCCCTTTTCCAGCAATAAAACCGAAATCTTTCGCACAAAAGGGCTGGTATAGCTGCCGATGAGTTTCATGCCGTGTCCTTTTTGCCAACAAAAAATAAAGTGGTATCAATAAATCTTGCCTTAGTTTTGCCGGATGGCGGCGCAAGCGCCTTATCCGGTCTACACATTGCAGACATTGTTCCTGTCGGTCTGATAAGCATAGCGCCATCAGGCATTTTTACTAAAAAGCAGGTGACGACCCGCTTAATGATCCAAATAAAGATAGTGCATCCAGCTGGTCATGCGCAGTAGCACCTTACGCATCACGGAGACATGGGCGAAGTGATCGGAGTAAACCGCAACCTGGGCGTAAATGCCGTCAGGCAGGGCATCCACATCGCTATTCGGCTCCAGCTCAATCAACGCAAGCACGCCGTCCATCCCCGGCGTTACGCTTAAGGACTGTAATGTTCCCTGCGCCTGGTAAGAACCGCCGGGCACAACCGGTAAAATACTCAACAACTTGCCCTGGAATACCTGGCCGGGCAGCGCATTGAACACCACTTCGGCCTCATCTCCCGCCTCAAGACGTAATAATGAGTTCTGCCGGAACTGGGCGACAATTTGCCGTTTTTGTTCGGGAATAAAAACCATTACCGGGCGCAACGGCAGCGCGGCGGCATAGCTACCGGGCCGGATAAGCACCTGGGTCACATAGCCATTGCTCGGCGCGCGAATAACCGTCTGTTCAAGATTGTATTTCGCCTCGGCCAGTTGCGCCCGCAGGCTGACGATTTGCGACTGCTCGCCATCGACCATGCTGTCCAGTTGGCTCTGGATCTGCGTTTGCTCAGCAACAGAACCTTTTACCATCGCATCCTGCGCTAAATAGTTTTGCCGCGCGTTATCGATATCGCTTTCAGAGAACGGATTCACCCTCGCCTGACTGCCTTTCAGATAGCGCTGATAATCCTTATAGAGGCGGTCGCGTTCTGCGGACACCCGCGTGGTATTGGCCTGAGCCTCCGCTAATTGCGCCTTCAGGGTATGTATATTATGCGTGGCCGTGACCAGGTCAGCCTGTAACCTGTCGACCCGCGCCTGATACCGCACGGGATCGATTTTGAATAAAACATCGCCTTTTTTAATCAGCTGATTATTTTTATCCGTAACCTCACTCACAATACCTGTTACCTGCGGCGTAATGGGAATAGAAATAACCGCTTTCTGCGCCGTAAAAGTATAGGGGTGGTTATAGTTCATTAATAATATAAGTCCGCTAACTAAAAATACCCCGCCTAATGCCGCCGTGGAAAGTGTCCATTGGTTCACCGGAATCCTGAATATTTTAAATACCGCCCAGGCTAATGCTACGTAGGTCAAAACAATCAACAGATCCATGATTAGCTCTCCGACGGGGGAATATCAGGGGACTGTACCTCAGCCAGCTTTCGCTCCAGCGCTTCCACACGTTTCGACAAGGCGATAAGTTCCGGGTCAGGCTCCGGTTCTGGCCCCAGCTCAGGCTCCTTTTCCTGCGGTGAAACATGCGCTTGCATGCCCCAGCCCCGTTCGGGCTGATAAAGCGTGGCCCAAATCCACAGAAACGGCCAAATAACATGAAGCGTAAACAGGCTGACCCAACCAGCAGTATGAATAGCATCAGCATGGGGGTGGTTTCGTTTTTTAGCGATCAGATAAGGGATGTCATGAATCATGATGATTCCATAAAAAATCACCAGAAAAACAAAGATCAATACTCCTAACGCGAAATAATTTAGAAACATACCTGCTCCGGCTTCACGCTAATAAGAGTGTTAAATGACAGGCGGCGTATTACGATTCCACCGATATTTTGAACATAATTCGAGTCCGCCATTTTCGCCATCAAACCAAAAGATAATTTTGCACGGCGAGAGGTTGCTCAATTACACATCAGAATGAAGCATGAGGCGGAATCTGCTTAAGATCACACCACACAGGTTTCGGATGAAAATATCTTGTGATTCAGATCACAAAAACCTAACAAACCCTCAAATCAAAAATGTGAAACAGCTCACATTTAAATGCTATTTCCACCAGTGATTCCGGGTTTGTTGTTTTTTTACACAGCTGTTTTGTGATCAACATCACATCAATAACCACCATCTACCCTATATTCATGTGACCTAAATCACACAACAAGCCAGCAACTGGACAGTTGAACGATTCAGTGCCAGATTTCGCACTATCTACAGGGTCCGGCTACCTCTGCCGCTACATTAACAAACCTCGGGCTTCGAGCCTGCGCGACAGCAAACATAAGAAGGGGTGTTTTTATGTCATCCGATATTAAGATCAAAGTGCAAAGCTTTGGTCGTTTCCTCAGCAATATGGTGATGCCAAATATCGGCGCGTTTATCGCGTGGGGTATTATCACCGCATTATTTATTCCAACAGGGTGGTTGCCTAACGAAACGCTGGCAAAGCTCGTTGGTCCGATGATCACCTACCTCCTGCCGCTGCTGATCGGTTATACCGGTGGTAAGCTGGTCGGCGGCGAGCGCGGCGGCGTGGTCGGTGCTATCACCACGATGGGCGTTATCGTCGGTGCGGACATGCCGATGTTCCTCGGCTCAATGATCGCAGGCCCGCTGGGCGGCTACTGCATCAAGAAATTCGATAGCTGGGTAGACGGTAAGATCAAATCCGGTTTCGAAATGCTGGTGAATAACTTCTCCGCTGGCATCATCGGGATGATCCTCGCGATTCTGGCATTCCTCGGTATTGGCCCGGCGGTTGAAGTCCTGTCCAAACTGCTGGCAGCCGGCGTTAACTTCATGGTTGTCCATGACATGCTGCCGCTGGCGTCTATCTTCGTTGAACCGGCAAAAATCCTGTTCCTCAACAACGCGATCAACCACGGTATCTTCTCGCCGCTGGGTATTCAGCAGTCCCATGAGCTGGGTAAATCCATCTTCTTCCTGATCGAAGCTAACCCAGGCCCGGGTATGGGCATCCTGATGGCGTACATGTTCTTCGGTCGCGGCAGCGCAAAACAGTCTGCTGGCGGTGCGGCAATCATCCACTTCCTGGGCGGTATCCACGAAATTTACTTCCCGTACGTGCTGATGAACCCGCGTCTGATCCTGGCCGTTATCCTCGGCGGTATGACTGGCGTGTTTACGCTGACCATCCTGAACGGCGGTCTGGTTTCTCCGGCGTCTCCGGGTTCTATCCTGGCGGTACTGGCGATGACGCCAAAAGGCGCCTACTTCGCTAACATCACGGCGATTATCGCTGCTATGGCGGTCTCCTTCATCATTGCCTCCATTCTGCTGAAAACCAGCAAAGTGAAAGAAGATGATGATATCGACGCGGCAACCCGTCGCGTGCAGGACATGAAAGCGGAATCTAAAGGCGCATCCGCGCTGTCCGCTGGCGATGTGACCAACGACCTGAGCCATGTACGTAAAATCATCGTTGCCTGTGATGCCGGTATGGGTTCCAGCGCAATGGGTGCGGGCGTACTGCGCAAAAAAGTTCAGGATGCGGGTCTGAGCCAGATTTCCGTCACCAACAGCGCGATCAACAACCTGCCGCCGGATGTCGACCTGGTCATCACTCACCGTGACCTGACCGAGCGCGCCATGCGCCAGGTTCCGCAAGCGCAGCACATTTCGCTGACCAACTTCCTGGATAGCGGACTGTACACCAGCCTGACCGAACGTCTGGTTGCCGCGCAGCGCCACAACACCAACGAAGAGAAAGTACGCGATCATCTGAAAGACAGCTTTGATGAAGGGGATAACAACCTGTTCAAGCTGGGCGCAGAAAACATCTTCCTGGGTCGTAAAGCCGCCACTAAAGAAGAAGCCATTCGCTTTGCGGGCGAGCAACTGGTGAAAGGCGGTTATGTTGAGCCAGAATACATCGACGCCATGCTGGAACGTGAAAAACTGACCCCGACTTATCTGGGTGAGTCTATCGCCGTACCGCACGGCACCGTGGAAGCCAAAGACCGCGTGCTGAAAACCGGTGTGGTCTTCTGCCAGTACCCGGAAGGCGTTCGCTTCGGTGAAGAAGAAGACGATATCGCCCGCCTGGTCATTGGTATCGCGGCGCGTAACAACGAGCACATCCAGGTCATCACCAGCCTGACTAACGCGCTGGATGATGAGTCCGTGATCGAGCGTCTGGCGCATACCACCAGCGTGGATGAAGTGCTGGAACTGCTGGCCGGTCGTAAGTAAGTCCGTTGCCCGGTGGCGCTCGCGCTTACCGGGCCTACGATGTGCAGTTCCCGTAGGCCGGCATCATGCCCGGCGACGCTGTGCTTACCGGGCATGCGATGTGCAGTTCCCGTAGGCCGGATAAGGCGTTTACGCCGCCATCCGGCATCATGTCCGGTGGCGCTGCTACCAGTCCTGCGGTGTACGGTTTCCTCTCCCGCAAGGGAGAGGGTTTGGGTGAGGGGGGAAGCCATGCGGTCCCTCACCCCAGCCCTCTCGGGTAAAAACATTAATGAAGGTTAACACTATGAAAGCATTACATTTTGGCGCAGGTAATATCGGTCGTGGATTTATCGGCAAACTGCTGGCTGACGCGGGGATACAACTGACGTTCGCGGATGTAAACCAGGTCGTGCTCGACGCCCTGAATGCCCGTCATAGCTATCAGGTTCATGTGGTGGGTGAAAATGAGCAGGTTGATACGGTTTCCGGCGTTAATGCCGTGAGCAGCATCAGCGATGACGTGGTTGAGCTGATTGCGCATGTCGATTTGGTCACCACCGCCGTTGGGCCGGTGGTACTGGAACGCATTGCTCCGGCCATCGCCAAAGGCCTGGTTAAACGTAAAACGCAGGGGATTGAAGCGCCGCTTAACATCATTGCCTGCGAAAACATGGTGCGCGGCACCACGCAATTGAAAGGTCATGTGATGAACGCCCTGGCGGATGAAGACAAAGCCTGGGTTGAACAACATGTCGGTTTTGTCGATTCCGCCGTCGACCGTATCGTGCCGCCTTCCGCCTCCGCCACGAACGACCCGCTGGAAGTCACCGTGGAAACCTTCAGCGAGTGGATTGTCGATAAAACGCAGTTCAAAGGCGCGCTGCCAGATATTCCAGGTATGGAATTAACCGATAACCTGATGGCATTTGTCGAACGTAAACTCTTCACGCTGAACACCGGGCATGCTATAACCGCGTACCTCGGAAAATTAACCGGTCATCAGACCATCCGTGACGCGATTCTCGATGAGAAAATCCGCGCTGTGGTAAAAGGGGCGATGGAAGAAAGCGGCGCGGTGCTGATCAAACGCTACGGTTTTGATGCCGACAAACATGCGGCATACATTCAGAAAATCCTCGGTCGTTTTGAAAACCCGTATCTGAAAGATGACGTTGAGCGCGTTGGCCGCCAGCCGTTGCGTAAACTGAGTGCGGGCGACCGTCTGATCAAACCGCTGCTGGGCACGCTGGAATACGGCCTGCCGCACGTTAACCTGGTCAACGGTATCGCTGCCGCGATGCACTTTACCAGCGAAGACGATCCGCAGGCCCAGGAACTGGCTGCGCTGATCGCAGAGAAAGGGCCGCAGGAAGCGCTGGCGCAAATTTCCGGGCTGGATGTAAACAGCGAAGTGGTAGCGGAGGCGGTTAACGCATACAACGCGACCAAATGAGGCAAAATACGGCGCAGGTCATCCTGCGCCCGAATGACAGATTGTCAGATATGCAGGCAATAATGGAACAAACCCAGGCCTTTGAAAACCGCGTGCTTGAGCGTCTGAATGCTGGCAAAACCGTACGAAGTTTCCTCATCACCGCCGTAGAGTTACTCACCGAGGCGGTGAATATTCTGGTACTTCAGGTGTTTCGCAAAGACGATTATGCGGTGAAATACGCAGTGGAACCGTTGCTCGACGGCGATGGACCGCTGGGCGATCTCTCGGTACGTCTGAAACTGATCTACGGTCTGGGGGTACTCAGTCGCCCTGAATACGAAGATGCGGAACTGCTGATGGCGCTGCGTGAAGAACTGAATCACGACGGTAATGAATATGCGTTCACCGACGACGAAATTCTCGGGCCGTTTGGCGAACTGCACTGCGTGACGGCGTTACCGCCGCCGCCGCATTTTGAGACCTCTGACCCGGGTTTATACGCCATGCAAATTCAGCGCTACCAGCAAGCGGTACGCTCAACGATGGTGCTTTCCCTGACCGAGCTGATTTCTAAAATCAGCTTAAAAAAAGCCTTTCAAAAATAGACCGTCAACCACTTACTGTTTTTCTTCCGGCTGCGGCTGATAGAGCTGGCGATAATATTCCAGACGTTGCAGGTACATCTGCGCATTTGCCTTCGGCACCTCATCAGGAACCATATCGCGCGGCGGCGTTTTATTCAGATACTCCCGAAATGCCTGACTCGAAGCCATAAAATCTACAGCCTTATCAATAAGAAGCGGAACGTTGTCACCTATTTTAACCATGATGATATCTCCATGTATTCTCCGCGTCGGGGAATGCGCGGCCGCTAATTTTAGTTTAGGCTCAGACAGGGTTTTCTATTGAGGAAAACGTGCTTAATCGCAAACCACCATACAGAAACCGTTAACATCACGTTTTGTTTATTAAATAAGTATTAAATCAAGACGTTACACAATCAATTAGCATTATAATACTTGCCTTATTTGATTATTTTTATCCCATTAGTTGTGAATAATCCCGCTCTGCGCGCATACTATAGAAAATTCATCCTGGTTCCATCAGAAGCTATCCCATGAAAGAAGTCGAAAAAAACGAAATTAAACGTCTGAGCGATCGCCTGGACGCCATCCGCCACCAGCAGGCCTCGCTATCCCTTGTCGATGCCGCTGACAAATATGCCGAGCTGGAAAAAGAGAAAGCCACTCTGGAAGCCGAGATCGTGCGCCTGCGTGACGTTCACAGCCAGAAGCTGAGTAAAGAAGCGCAAAAGCTGATGAACCTGCCGTTTCGCCGCGCGATTACTAAAAAAGAACAGGCCGATATGGGCAAGCTGAAGAAAAGCGTGCGCGGTCTGGTTGTCGTCCACCCAATGACGGCGTTAGGCCGTGAAATGGGTCTGAAAGAGATGACCGGTTTCGCAAAAACCGAGTTTTAACCTTCTGCCGGGTACGCGCACGCTTGCCCGGCCCGCCCTTTCCCTCCTCTCCCTCAATTGGCCCAACCAATTATCCCTTAATCCGATCACTGGTTCACAGTTCATTAAAATTCACCTACACTAGCGTTGCCAATAAGCAACATTTGATTAACCATTCATTGTCATTACCCCTACATCCCAACATTGGCAGGGCCACTTTTACACATAATGTGACAAAGAGATGAGCAAAAGACTCATTGCATTATGCGTGTGACCCTCAGGAGACCTGCAATGAATCTCTGGCAACAAAACTACGATCCGGCCGGTAACATCTGGATTTCCAGCCTGATCGCATCGCTTCCGATCCTGTTCTTTTTCTTCGCGCTGATTAAGCTCAAGCTGAAAGGCTACATCGCCGCCTCCTGGACGGTCGCAATCGCGCTGGCTGTCGCGCTGCTGTTTTACAAAATGCCGGTGGATAACGCTCTGGCTGCGGTGGTGTATGGCTTCTTCTATGGTCTGTGGCCGATTGCCTGGATCATTATCGCCGCCGTCTTTGTCTATAAAATCTCTGTCAGAACCGGGCAATTCGACATCATCCGGTCATCAATATTGTCGATTACCCCTGACCAGCGTCTGCAAATGCTGATCGTCGGCTTTTCCTTCGGGGCATTCCTTGAAGGGGCAGCGGGCTTTGGCGCGCCAGTGGCGATTACTGCGGCTCTGCTAGTCGGCCTGGGCTTTAATCCGCTGTATGCGGCGGGTTTGTGCCTGATCGTCAACACCGCGCCGGTCGCGTTTGGCGCGATGGGGATTCCGATTCTGGTGGCCGGTCAGGTCACCGGGCTGGACAGCTTTGAGATCGGCCAGATGGTCGGCCGTCAGTTGCCGTTCCTGACCATTATCGTGCTGTTCTGGATCATGGCGATTATGGACGGCTGGCGCGGCGTGAAAGAGACCTGGCCTGCGGTGATGGTGGCGGGTGGTTCATTTGCTATCGCCCAGTACCTCAGCTCTAACTTTATCGGCCCGGAACTGCCGGACATCATCTCGTCGCTGGTCTCGCTGGTCTGTCTGACGCTGTTCCTGAAACGCTGGCAGCCGGTACGTATTTTCCGCTTTGGCGATATGGGCGCTTCACAGGTCGATCAGACGCTGGACCGCACCCATTACACGGTTGGTCAAATCGTTCGCGCATGGTCGCCGTTCCTGTTCCTGACTGCAACCGTTACCCTCTGGAGCGTTCCGCCGTTTAAAGCGATGTTTGCCCCAGGCGGCGCGCTGTACGACTGGGTGATTAATATTCCGGTTCCGCATCTTGATAAGCTGGTTGCCCGTATGCCGCCAGTGGTGCATGAAGCAACCGCCTACGCTGCGGTCTATAAGTTCGACTGGTTCTCCGCTACCGGTACGGCCATTCTGTTCGCTGCGCTGCTGTCCGTCGTCTGGCTGAAAATGAAACCGTCTGCCGCAATCCAGACATTCGGCAGCACGCTGAAAGAGTTAGCGCTGCCGATTTACTCCATCGGGATGGTGCTGGCATTCGCGTTTATCTCTAACTACTCCGGGCTCTCCTCTACGCTGGCGTTAGCGCTGGCGCATACGGGCAGCGCCTTTACCTTCTTCTCGCCGTTCCTTGGCTGGCTGGGCGTATTCCTGACAGGGTCTGATACCTCATCAAACGCGCTGTTTGCCGCCCTGCAGGCGACGGCCGCCCAGCAAATCGGCGTCTCTGACGTGCTGATGGTGGCGGCGAATACCACCGGCGGCGTAACCGGTAAGATGATCTCTCCGCAGTCTATCGCCATTGCCTGTGCGGCAGTGGGTCTGGTAGGGAAAGAGTCCGACCTGTTCCGCTTTACCGTTAAACACAGCCTGATTTTCACCTGCATGGTGGGTGTGATTACCACACTTCAGGCCTATGTCTTAACCTGGATGATTCCGTGATTGTGATGCCAAAACGCCTGTCAGACGAGGTTGCTTCTCGTGTGCGGGCGCTGATTGAAGAACAACAGCTGGAGGCGGGCATGAAGTTGCCCGCCGAGCGCCAGCTGGCCGTACAACTGGGGGTGTCGCGCAATTCTCTGCGCGAGGCGCTGGCGAAACTGATCAGTGAAGGCGTGCTGATCAGCCGCCGGGGCGGCGGAACGTTTGTTCGCTGGCAGCATGAAACCTGGTCCGAACAGAATATCGTTCAGCCGTTGAAAACGCTGATGGCGGACGACCCGGACTACAGCTTCGACATTCTGGAAGCCCGCCACGCCATTGAAGCCAGCACCGCCTGGCACGCCGCGATGCGCGCCACGCCCGCTGATAAAGAGAAAATTAAGCTCTGCTTTGACGCCACGCTCAGTGAGGACCCGGACCTCGCCTCCCAGGCGGATGTTCGCTTCCACCTCGCGATTGCGGAGGCCTCGCACAACGTCGTGCTGTTGCAGACCATGCGCGGCTTCTTTGATGTCCTGCAATCATCCGTGAAGCAGAGCCGCCAGCGTATGTATCTCGTTCCGCCGGTGTTTTCAAAACTGACGGAACAACATCAGGCGGTGATGGACGCCATTCTGGCCGGTGATGCCGACGGCGCACGTAAAGCCATGATGGCGCACCTCAGTTTCGTCCACACCACCATTAAACGATTTGATGAAGACCAGGCCCGCCAGGCGCGTATTACCCGCCTGCCCGGTGACCATAATGAGATTTCCAGGGAGAACAAAGCATGATCATTTCAGCAGCCAGCGATTATCGCGCCGCAGCCCAACGCATTCTGCCCCCTTTCTTGTTCCACTACATCGACGGCGGCGCCTATGCGGAATATACCCTGCGTCGTAACGTGGAAGACTTGTCAGAGGTGGCGCTCCGCCAGCGCGTGCTGAAGAATATGTCCGACCTGAGCCTGGAAACCACCCTGTTTAACGAAAAGCTGTCGATGCCGGTTGCACTGGCTCCGGTTGGCCTGTGCGGAATGTATGCGCGTCGCGGTGAAGTTCAGGCCGCCGCCGCCGCCGATGCGAAAGGGATTCCGTTTACCCTCTCCACCGTTTCTGTCTGCCCCATCGAGGAAGTCGCGCCGACGATTAAACGCCCGATGTGGTTCCAGCTGTACGTCCTGCGCGATCGCGGTTTTATGCGTAACGCGCTGGAGCGCGCCAAAGCGGCGGGCTGCTCCACGCTGGTCTTTACCGTCGATATGCCAACGCCTGGCGCGCGTTACCGTGACGCCCACTCCGGGATGAGCGGCCCGAATGCCGCCCTGCGCCGCTACTGGCAGGCTGCAACCCATCCGCAATGGGCCTGGGATGTCGGCCTGAACGGTCGTCCGCACGATCTTGGCAATATCTCCGCCTACCTTGGCAAACCGACCGGGCTGGAAGATTACATCGGCTGGCTGGCGAACAACTTCGATCCGTCGATTTCCTGGAAAGACCTGGAGTGGATCCGTGAATTCTGGGACGGCCCAATGGTGATCAAAGGGATCCTCGATCCCGAAGACGCCCGCGACGCGGTACGCTTTGGCGCTGATGGCATCGTGGTCTCTAACCACGGCGGCCGCCAGCTCGACGGCGTACTCTCCTCCGCCCGCGCCCTGCCCGCCATTGCCGACGCGGTGAAAGGCGATATCGCCATTCTGGCTGATAGCGGAATTCGTAATGGTCTGGACGTGGTACGCATGATTGCGCTTGGGGCCGATAGCGTACTGCTTGGCCGTGCGTATCTGTACGCGCTGGCGACGGCGGGTCAGGCTGGCGTGGCGAACCTGCTGGATCTGATCGAAAAAGAGATGAAGGTCGCCATGACGCTGACCGGCGCAAAATCAATCAGCGAGATCAGCCGTGATTCGCTGGTGCAGGAACTCGGTAAGTCTGTTCCGGCTGCGCTGGCACCACTATCGCAGGGTGATGCGGCGTAGGCTGGATAAGGCGTCAGCCGCCATCCGGCAATGTAATGTGCATCGGGGAGCCTGATAGCGCTACGCTTATCAGGCCTACAGGGTGAGGGTGAACGTATTTTCTGCTATTCTGCCCCCCGCACTTAAGGGGGCAGTTAAGCATGTTGAATATCGTATTATTCGAACCAGAAATCCCACCAAACACCGGCAATATTATTCGTCTTTGCGCCAATACCGGTTTTCGTCTGCATATTATCGAGCCGATGGGCTTCACATGGGATGATAAACGTCTGCGCCGCGCGGGGCTGGACTATCACGAGTTTGCCGCCGTACAGCGCCATCACGATTACGCCGCCTTTGTCGCCGCCGAAAACCCACAGCGTCTGTTTGCTCTGACCACCAAAGGCACCCCTGCCCATAGCGCGGTGAGCTATCAGGATGGGGACTACCTGATGTTTGGCCCGGAAACGCGCGGTTTACCGGCGACCATTCTCGACGCGCTGCCCGCAGAACAAAAAATTCGTATTCCAATGATGCCGGACAGCCGCAGCATGAACTTGTCGAACGCGGTGTCGGTCGTGGTGTATGAGGCATGGCGCCAGTTGGGGTATCCTGGCGCGGTATTGCGTAGTTGATTTTTGTCGGATGGCGGCTGACGCCTTATCCGACCTACGGAGTTGGTAGGCCCGGTAAGCGCAGCGCCACCGGGCATAAAGTCAGATGCCGTCGCCGTATTCGAACGTATGGTGAATCCCGTTAAAATGCTGATCCATATCCATTGACGGCTTATCGCTGTCGGGCTTGCCGACAATCCGCGCCGGAACGCCCGCTGCGGTAGTGTGTGGCGGTACGGGCTGCAAGACCACGGAGCCCGCGCCAATCTTCGCGCCGCGCCCCACTTCGATATTGCCAAGGATCTTCGCCCCGGCGCCAATCATCACGCCTTCACGAATTTTGGGATGACGATCGCCGCTGGTTTTCCCGGTCCCGCCAAGCGTGACCGATTGCAGGATCGAGACATCGTTTTCGATTACCGCCGTTTCACCGACCACAATCCCCGTCGCGTGATCGAGCATAATGCCGCGTCCAATTTTCGCCGCCGGGTGAATATCGACCTGGAAGGTGACAGAAACCTGATTTTGCAGGAATATCGCCAGCGCGCGGCGGCCTTCATTCCATAACCAGTGGCCGATACGGTAGGCCTGGAGAGCATGGAAGCCTTTCAGATACAGAAGCGGCGTCGAGTATTTGTCTACCGCCGGGTCGCGGGTGCGTACCGCCTGAATATCACAGGCAGCAGAGGCGATCATTTCCGGGTCGGCGGCGTAGGCCTCTTCCACCACTTCACGGATGGCGATGGCAGGCATAATCGGAGATGCGAGTTTGTTCGCCAGCATATAGCTCAGCGCACTGCCCAGGTTTTCATGCTTGAGTAGCGTCGCGTGGTAGAAACTGGCCAGCATCGGCTCACAGTCCGCCAGAGCCCGGGCTTCGGCTTTAATATTGTTCCAGACGATATCCAGTTCTTCACATGACATTGCTGACTCCAGGTATCAGGCTAACGACCGGCCCGTTCTTCGCGGGCCGGGTCATTTAATAAAACAGATCCTTACGGCTAGTGGCGACTACGCTCGTCCTTGCGTGCACGACCTAATAACGTCAATGCTGCCTCGCGCGCGTTTTTTCCGCAATACAATACTTGATAAATTTCCTCGGTTATTGGCATTTCGACACCAAAACGGTGCGCCAACTCACGAACTTCTTTTGTATTACGGTAGCCTTCAACCACCTGACCAATTTTGTCCTGCGCGCTCTGAACATCCATGCCCTGACCGAGCATCATGCCAAAACGGCGGTTACGCGACTGGTTGTCAGTACAGGTCAGAACCAGGTCGCCCAGACCCGCCATTCCCATAAAGGTGGTCGGATCGGCCCCCAGCGCCGCGCCAAGACGCGACATCTCCGTCAGCCCACGCGTGATCAGCGCGGTACGTGCGTTTGCGCCAAAACCGATGCCGTCAGACATGCCTGCGCCAATCGCAATCACGTTTTTCACCGCACCGCCCAGCTGCACGCCGATGAAATCGGGGTTGCTGTAGACGCGAAAACTCTTACCGCAGTGCAAAAGTTCCTGCAAATCATCCGCGAAGGTTTCGTCCGTCGACGCCAGAGAAATTGCCGTCGGCAAACCCGCCGCCAGTTCTTTAGCGAACGTCGGGCCGGATATCACCGCCAGCGGGATGTCATCGCCCAACGCTTCACGGGCGACATCCTGCAACAGGCGCCCCGTTTCCGCTTCCAGACCTTTGGTCGCCCAGACCAGGCGCGCATCAGGACGCATCAGCGGTTTAATCTGTCGCAGCACCTCGCCAAAGACATGGCTTGGCACCACCACCAGAATGTTACGGCTGGCCGCCAGCGCGGTGGCTAAGTCGCTTTCAAGGCGTAGCGTATCGGGAAAAGGCACATCAGGGAGGAACGCGACGTTGCAGCGGTCTCGCTCAAGGGTCGCGACATGTTTAGGATCGTGGCCCCACAGGACAACCTGGTGGCCGTTTCTCGCCAGGGTGATGGCAAGAGCGGTGCCGTACGAGCCAGCACCGATCACAGTCATTGAAGCATTACTTTGGTTCATCAGGCATCCTGATGTTCTTCAGTACCTTCGCCAGCCTGCTGCTGTAAATAGTTCATGAACAGCGCATCGAAGTTAACCGGCGCAAGATTCAGTTGCGGGAACGTGCCGCGTGAAACCAGGCTGGTGATGCATTCGCGGGCATACGGGAACAGAATGTTCGGGCAGTATGCACCCAGGCAATGCGCCATCTGAGTTCCTTCAATACCACTGATGGAGAAAATGCCGCCCTGCTGAACTTCGCACAGGAAAGCGGTCTCTTCGCCCAGGGAAGCCGTTACGGTAACACGCAGTACCACTTCGTATACGTCATCTGCCAGTTGAGTAGACGCCGTATCAAGATCAAGTTTAACCTCTGGCTGCCAATCTTTCTGGAAAACATGCGGCGCATTTGGCGCTTCGAAAGACACATCCTTGGTATAGATACGTTGGATCTGGAAAGCCATTTCGGTGTTATTTTGTTCTGACATGTGTAGAAAACCCTTTAGTGTTGTCCTTAAAATACTTGCGGCATGTTTTAACGCAGCAGGGGATCCAGTCCACCACGCGCATCCAACGCATACAAGTCGTCACAGCCGCCAATGTGCTGTGCATCAATAAAAATCTGCGGAACCGTCGTGCGGCCACTACGCTTGATCATCTCTTCACGTTTTACGGCATCGCCGTCAATCGGAAGTTCCTGGAAACTCACACCCTTACTGCTCAACAGCGCTTTTGCACGATGGCAAAACGGGCAGGTTGCTTTGGTGTAGATCTCGATGTTGGCCATGACTTATCTCCCGTGTTGAGTAACGCGTTATTTCCCGCGCACTAATGGCAGGTTCTCACCGCTCCAGCCCGCAACGCCTTCTTTCAGCACAAAAACTTTCTCAAAGCCCGCTTTGATCAGTGCGTTTGCGGATTCCTGACACTGCATACCGGAACCATCAACCACGATCAGAGGCTTATCTTTGTGCTTTTCAAGCTCGCCAACGTTGTTGGCCTTGATTTCGCTCGGCAGCAGGTTAGTCGCGCCCGCGATATGGCCTTTGCGGAAGTCGTCACGCTGACGTAAATCCACCACAACGGCGTCTTCTTTGTTGATAAGACGCGTCGCTTCGCCGCGAGTAATAACCTTAACTTTAGACATCAGGCCTTTGAAAGTGGTGAACAACACCGCCACCAGTAACGCAATCCAGGCGATACTCAGTATGGGATGGCGGCCAACAAATTGCATAATTTCTTGCATGGGGGGTAACAACTCCCGACTCAGTGATTAAAAAACCAGGAAAGGAGTATACCTGCGCGTTGGCGCAAATACAGCCAGAGCGTGCAATGGATTGCATTTTTGCGGGGCGCTACGGAAAAAAAACGTCGATCCGCGCCGTCCCCGGCTCGCTCTCTGCCCCATTCTTTGATCTTCTGAGGCTATTTTATCGATTCAGCTGTAGTAAAATTACGCAATTATTTTGTCTATTGAGTGTGAGGTTGTCGCAATGTCGGTTTCTAAAAAACCTATGGTACTGGTGATTCTGGATGGCTATGGCTACCGTGAAGACAGCCAGGATAACGCCATTTTGAATGCCAAAACCCCGGTAATGGATGCTCTGTGGGCAAAACGTCCGCATACCCTGATCGACGCTTCCGGTCTGGAAGTGGGTCTGCCGGACCGTCAGATGGGCAACTCCGAAGTGGGTCACGTTAACCTGGGCGCGGGCCGTATCGTGTATCAGGATCTGACGCGCCTGGATGTTGAAATTAAAGAACGTACCTTCTTCGCTAACCCGGTACTGACGGCGGCGGTCGATCAGGCGAAAAATACCGGTAAAGCCGTGCACATTATGGGCCTGCTGTCTGCGGGTGGCGTGCACAGCCACGAAGACCACATCATGGCGATGGTCGAACTGGCCGCAGAACGCGGCGCAGAGAAAATTTATCTGCACGCCTTCCTTGATGGCCGCGATACCCCGCCACGCAGCGCGGAATCCTCGCTGAAAAAATTCGAAGACAAGTTTGCCGCGCTGGGCAAAGGCCGCGTAGCGTCCATTATTGGTCGTTACTATGCAATGGACCGCGACAACCGCTGGGATCGCGTTGAGCAGGCCTATGACCTGATGACGCTGGCGCAGGGTGAGTTCCAGGCCGATACCGCCGTTGCTGGCCTGCAGGCCGCTTACGCGCGTGACGAAAACGACGAATTTGTGAAAGCGACCGTCATTCGCGCGGAAGGTCAGGCCGATGCCGCGATGGAAGACGGCGACACGCTGATTTTCATGAACTTCCGTGCTGACCGCGCCCGCGAAATTACCCGCGCGTTCGTTAATGCTGATTTCGACGGCTTCACCCGTAAGAAAGTGGTTAATCTGAACTTCGTCATGCTGACCGAGTACGCCGCTGATATCAAAACCGCCGTAGCTTACCCACCGGCATCGCTGGCAAACACCTTCGGCGAGTGGATGGCGAAGAACGACAAAACCCAACTGCGCATTTCCGAAACGGAAAAATACGCCCACGTCACCTTCTTCTTCAACGGCGGCGTAGAAGAACCGTTTGCAGGCGAAGAACGCATCCTGATCAACTCGCCTAAAGTGGCGACCTACGATCTACAGCCGGAAATGAGTTCCGCAGAACTGACCGAAAAACTGGTTGCGGCTATCGGGAGCGGCAAGTATGACACCATCATCTGTAACTACCCGAACGGCGATATGGTCGGTCACACTGGCGTGATGGAAGCGGCGGTTAAAGCGGTTGAAGCACTGGATCACTGCGTTGAGCAGGTTGCTAAAGCGGTTGAGTCCGTTGGCGGCCAACTGCTAATCACCGCAGACCACGGCAACGCCGAGCAGATGCGCGATCCATCCACCGGCCAGGCGCACACTGCGCATACCAACCTGCCGGTTCCGCTGATTTATGTCGGCGCGAAAAGCGTAAAAGCGGTCGAAGGCGGCAAACTTTCTGATATCGCACCGACGATGTTGACGCTGATGGGTATGGAAATCCCGAAAGAGATGACTGGTAAGCCGCTGTTCATCGTGGAATAATCCTTCCCCATGAGGGGAAAGGCGTTTAATTCCATTACACGGGTCGTGAAACCACGCAGGTTTTCAGTCAGGCCCATGATTTACGCCAGCGTGTTGAGCGCTGGCGTATTGTTGTGCGCCTTTTCCGCCCATGCGGATGATCGCGATCAGCTCAAATCCATCCAGGCGGATATCGCCGCCAAAGAGCGCGCCGTGCGCCAGCAACAGCAGCAACGTTCCAGTTTGCTCGCACAGCTCAAAACGCAGGAAGAGGCCATCTCCGCCGCCGCGCGTAAACTGCGTGAAACCCAGAATACCCTTGCCCAGTTGAATAAGCAGATCGACGCGATGAACGCGTCTATCGCGAAGCTGGAACAACAAAAAGCCATTCAGGAACGCAGCCTTGCTGCGCAGCTGGATGCGGCGTTTCGCCAGGGCGAGCATACGGGGATTCAGCTCATTCTTAGCGGTGAAGAGAGCCAGCGCGGGCAGCGTTTGCAGGCCTATTTCGGTTATCTGAACCAGGCGCGCCAGGACACCATTGCCGAACTGAAACAGACGCGTGAAGAGGTGGCGTCTCAGAAGGCGGCGCTGGAAGAGAAACAGAGCCAGCAACAGACGCTGCTGTATGAACAACGCGCCCAACAGGCGAAGCTGGAGCAGGCGCGTAATGAGCGTCAGAAAACGATCGCCGGTCTTGAGTCGTCAATCCAGCAGGGGCAACAGCAGTTAAGTGAATTGCGAGCGAACGAATCCCGCCTGCGCAACAGCATCGCGCGCGCAGAGGCGGCCGCCAAAGCCCGGGCGGAGCGAGAAGCCCGCGAAGCGCAGGCGGTGCGCAATCGTCAGCAGGAAGCCACCCGCAAAGGCACAACCTACAAACCAACCGAAAGCGAAAAATCGTTGATGTCCCGTACCGGCGGTCTGGGTTCACCGCGCGGCCAGGCATTCTGGCCTGTTCGCGGCCCAACGCTGCATCGTTATGGCGAACAGCTGCAAGGTGAGCTACGTTGGAAAGGGATGGTTATCGGTGCGTCTGAAGGTACTGAAGTCAAAGCAATTGCGGACGGCAGGGTGATTCTGGCGGACTGGTTGCAGGGCTACGGTCTGGTCGTTGTCGTGGAACACGGTAAAGGCGATATGAGCCTTTACGGGTATAACCAGAGCGCACTGGTCAGCGTTGGCACACAGGTTCGCGCAGGCCAGCCTATTGCGCTTGTAGGCAGCAGCGGCGGTCAGGGCCGACCGTCACTCTATTTCGAAATTCGTCGCCAGGGTCAGGCCGTCAATCCACAGCCGTGGTTGGGAAGATAAGTTTTGCCTCACTTTCGTCGCACAATATTCTCACTCGCCAGCCTGCTGGCATTCGCCGCCCCTGTTTTTGCTGGCAAACTCGCCATCGTAATCGACGATTTTGGTTATCGTCCGCACAATGAAAATCAGGTGCTGGCGATGCCGTCCGCCCTCTCCGTTGCCGTCCTGCCCAATGCCCCACATGCCCGTGAAATGGCAACCAAAGCGCACAACAGCGGGCATGAGGTGCTGATCCATCTGCCGATGGCGCCGCTGAGCAAGCAGCCGCTGGAGAAAGATACGCTGCGCCCGGAGATGAGCAGCGACGAAATTGAACGCATTATTCGCGATGCGGTGAATAAGGTGCCGTATGCCGTGGGTCTCAACAACCACATGGGCAGCGCGATGACCTCCAGCCTGTTTGGCATGCAAAAAGTGATGCAGGCGCTGGAGCGTTATAACCTTTACTTCCTCGACAGCATGACCATTGGCAACAGCCAGGCGATGCGTGCCGCCTCCGGGACGGGCGTGAAGGTGATTAAGCGCAAAGTGTTCCTTGATGATACGCAGAACGAAGCGGATATTCGTCGCCAGTTTAATCGCGCCATTGAGTTAGCCCGTCGCAACGGGTCCGCTATCGCGATTGGGCACCCGCATCCATCAACGGTGCGAGTCCTTCAGCAGATGGTCTATAACCTGCCTGCGGATATTACGCTGGTGCGTCCGAGCAGCCTGCTCAACGAGCCGCAGACAGATACCTCTACGCCAAATCTGACGCCACCGAAAAACGGTACGCCGGATGCACCGCGAAATCCGTTCCGCGGCGTGAAGGTGTGTAAATCGAAGAAACCGTTAGAACCTGTCTACGCCAGCCGGTTCTTTAGCGTGTTAAGCGAAAGCATTACGCAGAGCACGATGGTGAACTACTTCCGGCATCAGTGGCAAGGCTGGGGCAAGATCGCTGCCCCCCAGAACGCTAACGCGGATTAATCGCTTTACGGGCAACGCGGTGGTGCGAGGCCGTTTTATCACGCCACCGGTATAACCGACCCGACCACAACAGCGCCTGATAAGCCGCCTTCGCGCTTCGTATGTTAAGCATCATGCGCTTATACATGCCGGAGGCAAATATTTCGGCGATCATCCGCTGGCGAATAAGCGTGTCCTGCTCCTTACGCACCGCATGACACACCCGCAGCGCTTCCCAGGTAATTTGTTGCTTAAATTCAGGATAGACGGGAATGCGATCCGCATAATCACTATTCAACTTTTCTAATAAACGCGTGATTTTAATGTAGTGTCGCTGGTAATGCAGATTACGCTCACCTTGTCGTTTCAGGCGGCTAACAGACTGATCGTGAAGAAAATATTTATACAACGCCTGTTCGGTATAGCGTACGCGCGTGGCATTGAACATCACTTCTGTGGTCCACAGAATATCCTGATGATGTAATCCTGGAACAAAGCTAATCGCGTGTTTTTCAATAAGGGCGCGCCGATAAACGCCCATCCAGACAACATGCGTCCAGCGGCGTGAAGCCAGCCCCATACGCAGCCAGTCCGGGCCGGTTAATACCCCTGTCGACCGAATGCGATCCGTGGGGATGGATGGCCAGGTATGCCCCGTCTCAAGAATGCACCAGTCTGCATTACACTGCGCCACATCCAGGTCATCCTGTAGCGCCATGGTCATCAGCGTTTCATACATGTTCGGATACACCAAATCATCGGCATCGACAAAAGCAACGTAGTCGCCGGTCGCCGCAGCCAACCCCCGGTTGCGGGCCACGGACGCGCCTGCATTATCCTGATGCAACAGGTGAACATGTGAATGGGTATCGGCAAAATGCCTTGCGATATCAACGGAGTTGTCGGTAGACCCGTCGTTAACAATGATGATCTCCAGCGCATTCCATGTTTGTGCAATCAAAGATTCCATGCATGCCTGGAAGCTATTACCCGCATTGTATAACGGAATAATAACACTCAGTGTACTTGTGCTGCTTTTCATAGAATGGCCCGTCAGTCTTTAATACATTGGCCTTTTCTACCGTGCTTTCATTAAGAAATTATTAAGTCCAGTGGAGATAATGGTTAAGGCGCACAAAACACCCTACAGATGAGAAGCCTCACCATGTATACTACGCCTTTGTATTATACGTATTTAGAATACTTATCTTGAGGGAAGTGATGACCATCAGTAAGACACATGAAAAGGGCTATACGGTCTATTACAAAGAGGAAAATAAAGACCTTAAGTCCCTGATGGATAAGTATATGAATAACGAAATCAGTGGCAAACCGCTGAACAGCGGCAACGAATTCCGCAGCGTAGAACTTGTTGAATACCAGTCACGGAAGTTCATCATCAAAAACGATCGCGAAATAGACCCACGATTTGAGAAAAAGATTCAGAATTTTCTCTCCGGGCCTTTTTATTCTCAGCTGATCCAAAAACTGGACAGCCTGGCGCCACAAGTGCGTGCCTGTACCGCCGATCTCTACTGTGTGGCCGAGAAAACACGTTTTCGCCAGTGCTATGATGTGTATACCCTTCATGAATATATTGAAGGGGAGCCATTAAATGATATTAATGAAAGCAATAAAGAAGATATTAAGGCGTGTATTCAGCAACTGCACCGGGCAGGTCTGGCCTCCAATGATATTCATGCCGGAAACTTTATCCGCACACCTTCCGGGGAATTGCGCATCATCGATTTATCCTGCAAAGGAAGTCTGAAAATTTGCCAGGCAAATGATATTTTAGTATTACAAAATAAATACCATATGAATATTGAAGGTCAGGGTCTGGTTTATAAGCTTATTCAGCTTAAAGAGAAATTCAGACGCTTATCCCGCAAGATGCGCGGAAAATAAAAACGCCATTTTACGGCCAGGTTCGGGAAAACCTGGCCGCCAGCAGGATGCTATCAGTCCCAGCTCAGAATCACTTTTCCTGACTGGCCTGAACGCATCGCATCAAAGCCTTTCTGGAACTCATCGATGGAGAAACGGTGGGTGATGATCGGAGACAGATCCAGACCAGACTGAATCAGCGCCGCCATCTTATACCAGGTTTCAAACATCTCACGACCGTAAATACCTTTAATAAACAGCCCCTTGAAGATCACCTTCGTCCAGTCGATAGACATATCCGAAGGCGGAATCCCCAGCATCGCGATACGACCGCCGTGGTTCATGGTATCCAGCATGGCGCGAAACGCAGGCGGCGCACCGGACATCTCCAGGCCGACATCAAACCCTTCAGTCATGCCCAGATTAGCCATCACGTCGGTCAGGTTCTCTTTCGCAACGTTCACCGTGTGGATGATGCCCATTTTACGCGCCAGTTCCAGACGGTACTCATTCACATCCGTGATCACGACATGACGCGCGCCCACATGTTTCGCTACCGCCGCCGCCATGATGCCGATCGGGCCGGCACCGGAAACCAGCACATCTTCACCGACCAGATCGAACGACAGCGCCGTGTGTACGGCATTGCCGAAGGGGTCGAAGATAGAGGCTAAATCATCGGAGATGTTATCCGGGATCTTAAAGGCGTTAAACGCCGGAAGTACCAGATATTCCGCAAAACAACCGGGACGGTTAACACCGACACCCAGAGTATTGCGGCACAAATGCGTACGGCCACCGCGACAGTTACGACAATGGCCGCAGGTAATATGGCCTTCGCCGGAAACGCGATCGCCAATCCTGAAGCCTTTAACTTCCTGACCGATACCGACCACCTCGCCGACATATTCATGCCCTACCACCATCGGAACTGGGATGGTTTTTTGCGACCATTCATCCCAGTTATAGATGTGAACGTCAGTGCCGCAGATGGCTGTTTTACGGATTTTAATCAGCAGATCGTTATGCCCGACTTCCGGTACCGGAACGTCAGTCATCCAGATGCCCTCTTCCGCTTTCAGTTTGGATAACGCTTTCATCTCACATCCTCAGGCAATAACGCCCAGTTGTTTACCAATACGTGTGAACGCCTCAACCGCACGCGTGATTTGCTCAGGGGTATGCGCCGCAGACATCTGGGTACGAATACGCGCCTGACCTTTCGGAACAACCGGATAGAAGAATCCGGTCACGTAAATCCCCTCTTTTTGCAGTTCGCGGGCAAATTGCTGCGCAACCACCGCATCACCCAGCATCACTGGAATAATAGCGTGATCGGCGCCAGCCAGCGTGAAGCCCGCAGCGGACATTTGCTCACGGAACTGACGCGCATTCGCCCACAGGCGATCGCGCAGTTCGCTCCCCGCCTCAACCATCTCCAGCACTTTAAGGGAGGCCGCAACAATGGCAGGCGCCAGGGAGTTAGAGAACAGATACGGACGGGAACGCTGACGCAGCCACTCCACCACCTCTTTACGCGCCGCCGTATAACCGCCAGATGCCCCACCCAGCGCTTTGCCTAACGTACCGGTAATGATGTCCACGCGTCCCATCACGTCACAGTATTCGTGAGAACCGCGACCGTTCTCCCCGACAAAACCGACAGCATGGGAGTCATCAACCATCACCAGCGCGCCGTAAAGGTCTGCCAGGTCACAAACGCCTTTCAGGTTGGCGATAACGCCGTCCATCGAGAACACGCCGTCGGTGGCGATCAGCACATGACGAGCGCCAGCTTCACGGGCCTCTTTCAGACGCGCTTCCAGCTCCTGCATATCGTTGTTGGCATAGCGAAAACGCTTCGCTTTACACAGGCGAACGCCATCAATAATCGAGGCGTGGTTTAACGCATCCGAGATAATCGCATCTTCTGCGCCCAGCAGAGTTTCGAACAAGCCGCCGTTGGCGTCGAAGCAGGAAGAGTACAGAATAGCGTCCTCCATACCGAGGAAGTCCGCCAGTTTTTGCTCCAGCTGTTTATGGCTGTCCTGAGTGCCGCAGATAAAGCGCACTGAAGCCATGCCAAACCCGTGAGAATCCATTCCCGCTTTTGCTGCCGCAATCAGTTCGGGATGGTTAGCCAGCCCCAGATAGTTGTTGGCGCAAAAGTTGATGACGTGGCTTCCGTCTGCCACGGTGATGTCCGCCTGCTGCGCAGACGTGATAATGCGCTCTTCTTTAAACAATCCTTCCGCACGGGCGGTTTCCAGATCGTTGGTTAACTGCTTATAAAAATCCCCACGCATTGCGATTCTCCAGACTGGGCAAATTTCAGCACATATTACCCAAAGCTATACATTGATACGAGATGACGCATCATCACTTCTTGAAAATGCAGCATAAATCACGCGTACCCGCACAGCTTATCGGTGAATGGCTGAAGCCTGGGCCGTGTAGTGATATGATAAGAAGTATTCGTGTCTGAGATTGTCTCTGACTCCATAATTCGAAGGTTACAGTTATGATCATCGTTACCGGCGGCGCGGGCTTTATCGGCAGCAACATCGTTAAGTCCCTGAATGATAAAGGCATCACCGATATCCTGGTGGTGGACAACCTGAAAGACGGCACCAAGTTCGTCAACCTGGTGGACCTGAATATTGCTGACTATATGGATAAGGAAGACTTCCTGATCCAGATTATGGCCGGAGAAGAGTTCGGCGATATCGAAGCGGTTTTCCACGAAGGCGCCTGCTCTTCCACCACCGAGTGGGACGGCAAGTATATGATGGACAACAACTATCAATACTCCAAAGAGCTGCTGCACTACTGCCTGGAACGTGACATTCCGTTCCTGTATGCCTCCTCTGCGGCAACTTACGGCGGTCGCACCTCTGACTTCATTGAGTCTCGGGAATATGAGAAACCGCTGAACGTTTACGGCTACTCTAAGTTCCTGTTCGACGAGTATGTACGCCAGATCCTGCCTGAAGCCAGCTCGCAGATTGTGGGTTTCCGCTATTTCAACGTTTACGGACCGCGTGAAGGCCATAAAGGCAGCATGGCGAGCGTCGCTTTCCATCTGAATACTCAGCTCAACAACGGTGAAACGCCGAAACTGTTTGAAGGCAGCGAAAACTTCAAACGCGATTTTGTCTACGTCGGCGACGTGGCTGATGTAAATCTGTGGTTCTGGGAAAACGGCGTGTCCGGCATCTTTAACCTGGGCACCGGGCGCGCGGAATCCTTCCAGGCCGTGGCGGATGCCGCGCTGGCTTATCACAAGAAAAGCGACCTTGAGTACATTCCGTTCCCGGAAAAACTGAAAGGCCGTTACCAGGCATTCACGCAGGCGGATCTGACCAATCTGCGCGCCGCAGGCTATGACAAACCGTTCAAGACCGTTGCCGAAGGCGTAACGGAGTATATGGCCTGGCTGAATCGCGACGCGTAAGAAGAAACATGAAAATACTGGTGATTGGTCCGTCCTGGGTAGGCGACATGATGATGTCGCAAAGTCTCTATCGCACGCTCAAGGCGCGCTATCCCCAGGCGATAATCGACGTGATGGCGCCCGCGTGGTGCCGCCCGTTATTGTCGCGTATGCCGGAGGTCAACGACGCGATCCCCATGCCGCTTGGCCACGGGGCGCTGGAAATTGGCGAGCGGCGCAAGCTCGGTCATCGTCTGCGTGAAAAGCGCTATGACCGCGCCTATGTTTTGCCGAATTCGTTTAAATCTGCACTCGTTCCTTTTTTTGCCGGCATCCCGCATCGCACCGGCTGGCGCGGCGAGATGCGCTACGGCCTGCTCAACGACGCGCGCGTGTTAGATAAAGAGGCCTGGCCATTAATGGTGGAACGCTATGTGGCGCTGGCCTACGACAAAGGCGTTATGCGTACTGCCCAGGATCTGCCGCAGCCTCTGTTATGGCCGCAGCTACAGGTGAGCGAGGGCGAAAAGTCCCTCATCTGCAACGAATTTTCTCTTTCCGCTGAACGTCCGATGATCGGTTTTTGCCCCGGCGCGGAATTTGGCCCGGCGAAACGCTGGCCGCATTATCACTATGCGGAACTGGCAAAGCAGCTCATCGATGAAGGCCACCAGATCGTCTTGTTTGGCTCAGCAAAAGATCATGACGCCGGAAATGAAATTCTGGCTACACTGAATACTGAGCAGCAGGCCTGGTGCCGCAATCTGGCGGGAGAAACGCAGCTGGAACAAGCTGTTATCCTTCTATCTGCCTGCAAAGCCGTTGTCACGAATGACTCTGGTTTAATGCATGTCGCCGCTGCGCTGAACCGTCCGCTGGTCGCGCTGTACGGCCCCAGCAGCCCGGACTTTACTCCCCCACTTTCGCATAAAGCGCGGGTTATCCGTCTGATTACGGGTTATCACAAGGTGCGCAAAGGGGATGCTGCGGAGGGGTATCATCAAAGCCTGATTGACATCACGCCGACGCGTGTCCTGGAAGAACTCAATAGTCTGTTATTACAAGAGGAAGCCTGACGGATGCGGGTTCTGATAGTCAAAACATCATCAATGGGGGATGTGTTACACACATTGCCCGCACTGACTGACGCACAGCAAGTCATCCCGGGTATTCAGTTTGATTGGGTGGTAGAAGAAGGATTCGCGCAAATTCCATCCTGGCACGATGCTGTCGATCGCGTGATTCCCGTCGCTATTCGCCGTTGGCGTAAGGCCTGGTTTTCCGCGCCCATCAAAGCTGAACGTAAAGCCTTTCGCGATGCCGTACAGGCACAGCAATACGATGCGATTATTGATGCCCAGGGGCTGGTAAAAAGCGCGGCGCTGGTCACAAGACTGGGACGCGGCGTAAAGCACGGCATGGACTGGAGTACGGCCCGGGAGCCCCTGGCCAGCCTGTTTTACAACCAAAAGCATCACATCGCTAAAGCGCAGCATGCCGTTGAACGCACCCGCGAGCTGTTCGCCAAAAGCCTGGGGTACAGCAAGCCACAGTCCCAGGGCGATTATGCGATTGCGCAACATTTCCTGAGCAATCTGAATGCAGACGCAGGGCAATATGCGGTATTTTTACACGCGACCACCCGAGACGATAAGCACTGGCCGGAAGCAAACTGGCGAGATCTGATCGGCCAACTGCGTGATGCGGGTGTACGCATTAAGCTGCCCTGGGGTGCGCCCCATGAAGAAGCACGGGCAAAAAGATTAGCGGAAAGATTTGATTATGTGGATGTTTTACCACGAATGAGTCTGGAAGAGGTCGCACGCGAGTTGGCGGGGGCAAAATTTGTAGTGTCCGTTGATACCGGGCTTAGCCATTTAACCGCCGCCCTTGATCGACCTAATATCACGCTGTATGGCCCGACCGATCCGGGACTGATTGGGGGATATGGGAAGAATCAGTGCGCGCAAAAGAGTCATTCAGGGAAGATGTCAACTCTGAGTGCGGATGCCGTCAAAGTATCATTGCTTGATTTTAATTTGCTATAACTTTTAAAGAGATTAATCATGCTTCGTGGACACACGTTTTCTCGCTTTATCCGCAGCACGCAAAATAATCCGTTTAACGTTATCTATTTTTTATTTTATGCCGGGTGCCTGACGACCCTGGCGATGCTGCTGATCAATCCAGACGAAGCTTTAAAAGTTTTTATTGCATGTGCGGTTCTGTCGCTACCGATTATCGGTAAACACAGCAAGTCACTTCTGAGTGATAAGAAAAACCTGCTGTTACCCGTGATGCTGCTGCTCTTCGGTTTAGTACAAATTATTTGGGTTGAGATCTTTAAAGAACCGGGCTCATCCTTTACTGGCGCTTATCGCTCATACCAGAACGGCGGTAAAGTGATGATCTTTGCCGCACTGATTGTCACAGCCCTGCAATCGCCAATCGCATGTGCGATGAAAGATCGTATAACCCGCTACTGGGTGATTGCGACGGCTGTTGGTTTGTATCTTTTTGCGGGTTATCAACTCCTCACCTCACCGGATCCGCTTAACTACCGTGTCGAACTGGGTTTTGAACATCCGACAGGAGCGGCTTATGCGTTGACGTTTGTCGCATTGCTCGCGTCACAGGCCATCATCAACTTGCGGCTGAAGCATACAATCCTGCTCTATTTATTACACTTTTTGGTATCACTGGCGGTTATCACTATAACGCAAACCCGCGCCGCCATTCTGGTCTATCCGGTTCTGAGCATAGGGCTATTTTTCTTACACTATCGGCATAACCGTACCGTTTTGCTGCGTACGTTACTGGCCTTTATTGTTCTCGCGGGGCTGGCGGCAATACCTTTAAAATCGGTGATTGAAAAGCGCTATAACAGCTTCGTAACCGATATGCATTCTTACAGTAAGAATAACAGTAATACCTCGATTGGCGCCCGACTCGCGATGCAAAGAGCGGGTATTGATGCTGGAAAAAACCACTACTGGGGCCAATCACTTGAACAACGCGATGCTGGAATGCGGGATTTTGCCCGACAGGATACCTCGTTAAGAGGAGCACTTGGGTTCGTCGACATCCATTTGCATAACGAATTCATTGATACTTTTTCTCTTAAAGGGATTTCTGGCGTCATCGCTCTGCTCTTTTTGTATCTGGCGATGTTTTTAAAAGCTTATACACAACGTAGCCCTCTGTTATTCATCATTTCCAGTGCTATAGTTATCTATGGTTTAAGCGACTTATTATTATACGCCAAAGGTGAAACTCTGAGCAGTATGCTGGCATTATGCGCGGCGATGATGCTGACACCAGGCACGATGAGAGAGTTATGCCATGATTAACGCTTCAGATTATTTGCTGAGCATTATTATACCGGCATACAACAATGCCGAATTCATTACGGATACGCTGGCGTCTTTACATCAGGGCATCACTAATGAGGTAGAAGTAATCATTATTAATGATGGCTCAACGGATTTGACTGAAGAACGCATAAATGCGTTTTATCGCGAACATCATTGCAACAACGTGAAATACATCTACCAGGAAAATCATGGTGTTGCGATTACCCGCAACGTCGGGCTTTCACATGCGACAGGGAAGTATATTGGCTTTGTTGACAGCGATGACATTATTAGCCCGGATTATTTTTCGGTTCTTCTCCCTAAATTAAGAGAAGAGAAATATGATATCGTTGAATTCAACTTAACCCGTGACATTAATAATCTCTATCAATGCCAAAAAGATAAGCCGGATGCAGTAAAACAGTGTGAAATCACGTTAACTGATGAAAATTTAACGCAGTTATTACCCACTTTCCGTGCGGGTCAATGGCACCTTGTAACAAAATTCTTTCGCCGTGACATTATTGGGCAAGACCGCTTTGAAGAACATCATCGTTATGAGGACATTATTTTTTGTCCATTTCAATACTTTAAATGCCATAAGATCTTAAAAATAGATAACAAGCTATATTATTATCGAATAAACGATCGGAGCATTACCGAGAATATTCTTGAAAATGATGCACAATATATTTTCTTCGCCATGCGTAAAATGTGTGACTATATAAAAGAAAATGATGAAAAACGAACTGTAGCCACATTAATGATCATTAACTGCTTTCTTGAAGGACGCAAATTGCTGCGCAAGAAGAAAGGTTATTATCGCTACGAAGAAGATATGATCAGTGACATTCAAGATGCACTAACATGCTGTGATACAAGCATCGTTAAAAGAAAAGTTATTTATAAAATGAAGTACCCACACATTGATCGTTTTATTTCAAAAATACGATTTAAAGCCATAAACGCTTGCAAAATGTTATTTGTTAGCAAGGAAAGTTAATATGTTTGATAAAGTAGAAAGAATTCTTATTTGCAAGCTTAAGTTTTATGGCGATGTTCTGCTCATTACCCCTGTTATTGCCAGTCTCCAGGCACGTTATCCGCACGCAAAAATTGATCTTCTTCTTTATAAAGACACCAGGGCAATTTTAGCTGCTGATGAGAGAATCAACAACTTTTACCTTATTGAAAAAAAGAAAGGTCTGCTGGAAACCATTAAAAATTATATATCGGTACGCCGCCAGCTGAAAAAAAACCACTATGACCTTATTGTCAACTTAACCGAGCAATGGCCTATTGGCGCACTTATCGCTTCCCTACGCCGCCCCTCTATTGCCTTTAAAAGGGACAAGAAGCAGTGGAATTGCCTTTTTACAAAAGTCACACCAACAACCGGAACTCATATTGTTGAGCAAAACTTATCCATTCTAAAAGGCCTCGACTTTAGTGAAAGCGAGCTCAAAAAAGAGATGTTGCTCTGCTATCGCGAGAGTGACTATCAATATTTACTAACTCAGCTTCCCGCGCTTCCCACGCAAAAATACGTTGTGATTCAACCCACTGCAAGACAGTCCTTTAAGTGCTGGGATGATGAGAAATTTGCGCATGTCATAGATTATTTGCAGCAACGCGGTCTGCATGTTTACCTGACCTGTGGACCCGCAGTACAAGAACAGCAGCAGGTAGCGCGTATCGCCGGACTGTGTCAATCACCACCAGACCTGACGGTGGCAGGTAAAACGACCTTCCTGCAACTGGCGGCGTTAATCGATCATGCAGTACTGTATATCGGCGTGGACTCCGCCCCCATGCATATGGCTGCCGCATTAGGTACGCCGCAGGTATGTTTGTTTGGCGCCACAAATTATCAACAGTGGAAACCCTGGTCAGATAAAGCTGCGCTGATCTGGGCAGGCGATTATCATCCAATGCCGACCCGGGCAGAACTGGACAGATCCCGGAAATACCTGACCTGGATACCAGAACACGCAGTTATTGACGCTATCGACACTGTGCTCCATGATAGCAACCCGGTTGAAGGAAATGAGACAGCGTAAATGGATAACAAAACTAACGTAATTAATATTGCCTACTGCACAGATGCTAATTATCTGGAGTATGTTGCCGTATCCATTATGTCTGTCATAATGAATAACCCTGAGCAATCTCTTGCATTTTTTGTCTTTGTCTATGATGTCAGTGATGAAGACATTGCGAAGCTACAGTCGACCAGTAATAAAATTCAGGTTATCACGATCGATAAGGCTGATATTGAAAAATATAACAATGATTTTGCGATAAAACATCTCAATCGCTCAACTTATATGCGTCTGGCTGTGCCCCGTTTACTTAAAGACAAAGTAGAACGTTTTATCTATCTTGATGCCGATACGCTATGCTTTGACTCACTCAGTGAGATTAACAGCGTTGATATTGATAATGTTGTTTGCGCCGTCAGCCATGACTCTCTCAACATTCATGATAATAAACACGCCCGGCGATTAGGGCTGAGCATCGATCACTATTTTAACGCTGGTTTCCTTTATATTAATGTCGCGAACTGGATTAAGCATGACATTGAACATAAAGCAAATACCGTGTTATTTGAGCAAGGAAAATCATTGCCTTACTTTGATCAGGATGCCCTCAACATTGCAATGAATGGAAATATTACGTTTATTGATAACCGCTGGAATTTCCTGTTTAACTGGTTCACTGACGAACAGAAAGAAAATTTCTTCTATCACAGTGACACGCTGCCAAGAATCATTCATTTTACGGGCGGAAGAAAGCCGTGGTATAAAGAACATACGGGGCTGTCGCAACAGCTTTATATTTTCTACCACCATTTCACGCCCTGGCGGAATGCAGAGTTACGCTCTTATGCCCCTCGTATGAGGCCTACCGATTATCGGGTGTACTCCCGTCAGGCGGCAAAAAAAGGTAATTATTTTACCGCCATAAAATGGTACGCAAAGTACCTCAAAACCAAGATTCATTAAAAAAAGCTCCCCGAGGGGAGCTTTTTTACTTACCTTTGACTTTTTCGGCCAGATAGCCTATGTAGCTGATAATTGAAGCAATATATTTACCCTGTAGCCTTTCATGACGTGACTTCTTCTTATACTGCTTTGGCGTTCTGGCAGGCAACAACGGCACATTCGCCCATGGTGAAGCCTTCCATGCCTCCACAAAATACTGTGCAGACGGATAATTTGCCCAGGAATTCCAGGGTTTAGTTACCCCAATATAGTGAATAAGAATGGTATCTGCCGTTATATATTCTTTATAGCGTGATATATCTTTGCTTTTTAACTCTTGTTTTATACCATATATCGCATTGTAGATACGCGGTAAAAAGATCACTTTATTTAAGAAAAGAATATTTAAAACATCCTGATCGGGGAAAGAGAGTTTCTGATTTTTATCCAGGAGGATATCAAATGCAGCACCAATAAAGTTCTGCTCTTTCCACTTTTTAAGATTCGCATAGATCACACCAGAGTTAAAATAATCACTATTTTTCTCAATATCTCTGGCAGGACTATCATCGACGTCCCTTACTACCGCAGCAACATGCTCATCAAGGTTGAGATGACTCAATTCAACAAGTGAGCCTTTACATATCACGTCTGCATCAATGTACAGGAGTGAATCAACTTTTTCGCCTAAATATTCAAATGCGATAAAGCGGAAATACATCGCATGAGACCAGGCATTACCGCTGGGCAATACCTTTAGCCCCTCGGCATCCATAACATATATTGAGATGTTAGTAGAGAATTGCTGCGCCAGCATACTTATTTTCTGTTGATAATCATCATCCACATAATCAGTAAAAAGATGGAAATGGATATTGATGTCTTTATTATGTATCAACACTGATGTCATCGAAATCGCGGCGCCAAACATGAAGTTTTTATCAACACCCCAGGCGATATTGAGCTGTGGACTCTCCCCGGCTGGTGCTTGATTAAAATCAAGTATCTTTTTTATAGACTGATGGCAATCAAAAATCATTCACTACACCTATTTAAATTTATTTTCAACAAGCCACTCAATGCACTTTAGCGCCGTGTAGCTTATTTTTAATATACATTATATGGCTAAATATAGAACGAATATATTTTCGCTGTATCCTTTCATGGCGTGACTTACGCTTATATAATTTTGCCGTATTTGCATTGAGTAACGATTTTTCGGCCCATGCCGATTTTTTATAAGCCTCAATAAAGTACTTAGAAACCGGATAGTTAGCCCACGTATGCCACGGTTTTGTCACGCCGACATAATGAATTAATACCGTACTCTCAGTGATAAAGTCCTGATAACGATATTCATTTTTATTCTTCAGTTCCTGGTCTACGCCATAAATACAATTAAAATCACGCCTCAGCAGGATCACATGCCCAACAAATAAGATATTCAGGATATCCTGGTCAAAATAAAGCAGTTCTTTCTGACGCTCATGCAAAACTTCAAAGGCTTTGGATAACAGTTTTTTTTCTCTCCAGACATGGAGATTAGCGAATACCACCCCTGAATTAAAATAGTCACGAGCTAACTCAGGAATACCCAGTCTCTGCCCGGATTTTAAACGTACTCGATCAATATCATTAACAACAGCCGCATATTCTCCGGCAAAATGAATATCCGTCAGTTCCCGCAGCGAATTTTTACAAACGATATCGGCATCCAGATACAGCACAGAATCCAGTTCACGACTTAAATACTCGAACGCAAAATAGCGATAGTACATCGCATAGGTCCATGCTTTAGTACTCGGCAACTTGCGAAACGCCTCATTATCAAAAACTAAGACCGTTACCGTTGTACCATACATTTGCGTGAGTCGTTCCACGCTTTCCAGGTACTCATCATCAACATAGTCCGTCACAACATAGAAATGGATATCAATATCAGGGTTGTTCACCAACACTGATGTCATTGAAATTCCAGAGCCAAATAAAAAATTTCGATCTACACCATATGCAATATTCAACTTTTTGCTTTTCTGGTGTGTAGCGTTGTCGATAACCTTTTTTTGAATTATTACGTTTTCAAAATCAATGTTCATGATGAGATCACCTCAAACCCTGTATGTGATTTTATAACGCTTTTCTTATCGTTCTTTGTTTGATTTTTTGTGCTTTCGCCGCCGCTTGTTCAAGCAAACTGGCTTCCTTGCGAAGAATTTCACGCAGTGGCATCGAGAAATAAACGCGTAAAAAACGATAAATATCTCTCGAGGTCAGGCCAATTTCGAGTGAGGAGAAATAGAGTCCAATCAGATCCTTATCACGCCAGCGACGCGGCACCCGGCGACGAATTTGCGCGCGATGCAGATCAATCACGGAAAGTTTTATATCAGCCACATCAGCCGGTAACGGTTGCTGTAGTAAAAAATGGCAAATATAACAATCCCGATGATTCACCCCACCACGATGCATTTTCCCCACCATCTCCGCCAGTCGGGTGATAATGGTTCGTTTTAAGGTGAGGTCAGGACGTTCTTCACTCCACCTGGCGCAAAAGTCTTCAAGGCTTATTGCCGGCGAGAGGTCTTCCGTGATGATAAACGATGTCCGCTGCAACGGATTAAACCCTTTTTGCCCAAACGCGACGCCGGTCATGGTATCAACATTCAGTGATTGCAGACGGTGAATAGCCAGCCACTCACGATCCGCGCCAAGAACGGGCATACGCAAGGAAATGAGGTTTTTTAGCACTTCTTTCAGCGTGGTTCCGTGATGGTATTTCAGGAAATACCCTTTACCCATCATCTCAAAACGCAGCGTCCTCCGGGTCTCCAGAGCGCGGAAAACCTCTCCGTCCAGTTTCGTTACTTCGACAAACGGATCTTTACCTTGCCACTGCGTAGTGAATGGCTCTTTTAATTCAATCATTCTCAAAACCTAAAATGATATCAGCCGCTTTATCAGCCAGACTGTAGAGATCTTCTGTATCGGCAAAGTGTCTTGCATGACTTGCCCATTCACTTCGCTGCTCACCTTTCTCCAGCGCATCGCAGAGGGAATCATTCAGGACTTCCTGTGCAAAAGGCTCCGGTATAACAACGCCACACTGCGCAGCATTGATATAGTGCGCATATCCACAAACTTCGGTGGTCAGCACGGGTAGCCCGGCGACAATCGCCTCTAATAATACGATTCCGGCCGCTTCCTGAACGGCAGGATGAAGCAGCAAATCAGCAGCAGACATCAGCGCTGAAATATCATCGCGCCCTGAAAAAAACTGCACCTGCTTCTCAATCCCTAGTTGACGCGCCTGGGCCTGATACCGGTCGGCCTTGTCTTGCCCGACAACCATCAATTGCGTACGTTGACGTATTGCTTCAGGTAAAGAAGCTACCGCCAGTAACGTTCTTGGTACGCCTTTGCGTTTAAAATCCGAACCTACCTGCAAAAGCAGGAACTGATCTAACCCAATGCCATTTTTTTCTCTGACAATCTGTCTGCTGTTTTCAGGTTGCTGGCTGTATTTCCTGTCCGGGTATATCCCTGGCGGCAAAATATGAAAACGGCGATCCTCAGTATGATAATGATGCTTAAAGTCACCGATTTGCTTATTTGTTAACATCAAAAGCTCAGTATGAGCACCTTGCTGGAAGGTCGCTTTTTCAAAAGCTGCATAGTGCTTATAACGACTGGTCAGCTTATAAAAGAAACCCTTTTCACGGGCGACTTTTTCCGCGTAGCACACATCTGCCGCATAATAGACATCAAGCCCGGGCATTTTATTAAACCCAACGACGCGATCGACGGGATGTTGGCTCAGGTAACTCTTAACCCACTGATAATACTGTTCATTTTTTCCATGATTAGTTCTGGCAGTCACCGGAACAAGGATAATTTCAAGGTCGGAGGGACGTTCGCCCTGCCACTGCTGAGTCAATACCTGAACATGATGGCCACGCGCCGCAACCGTATGCGCTATACGCAGGAAATCACGCTGCAACCCGCCATAGGGAAAGTATTTGTACAAACAAAAAGCAATGGTCATGCAATAATATCCGCGTTACGTCGCCAAACATCCCAGGCCAGGCAGGTAAAAGCGCCGTAATCTTTGTCTGCAAACAAAGACTACCCTCCATATTCCCGGCGCCCTGAAGGCTGATGGCTGCCTGAATTTGCGCAATAGTATACCATTGATTAGCTCCCGAACCGAAATGAATGTTTTTTAAGCAAAAAGTTAATTTTTAATTTCAAAACAATAAGATGTAAACCATTACTACTGAAGGACAGAGCACAATTTCACGCGTTATTCGGCGTTAACAGCCTGTTTTGATGTATCTGGAGAAAAACACCTACCGCAAATAATGTATTGTCAATTCAGGTGTTTTAGTGCAACAAGGATAAAAATGATGGTAAAGCCCAGGCTAAATACATAGAATCCCCAGCACATCCATCAGTCAGCTATTTACTATGCTCGAATTGCTTTACACCGCCCTTCTCTACCTTATTCAGCCCTTGATCTGGATACGGCTTTGGGTGCGTGGACGTAAAGCGCCAGCCTACCGTAAACGCTGGGGCGAACGTTACGGTTTTTACCGTCATCCGCTTAAACCTGGCGGGATCATGCTGCATTCCGTTTCTGTGGGTGAAACACTGGCGGCAATTCCTTTAGTTCGCGCCCTGCGACACCGTTATCCTGATTTACCGATTACCGTCACCACCATGACGCCTACCGGCTCAGAGCGCGTACAGTCCGCATTCGGCAGCGATGTTCAGCACGTCTATCTTCCTTATGATTTGCCCGATGCGCTCAACCGTTTCCTGAATAAAGTTGACCCTAAACTGGTGTTGATTATGGAAACCGAGCTCTGGCCGAACCTGATTGCCGCGCTGCATAAACGTCATATTCCGTTGGTTATCGCCAACGCGCGCCTTTCCGCCCGGTCGGCTGCTGGCTATACAAAGCTGGGGAAATTTGTTCGCAGACTGCTGCGGCGCATTACGCTAATCGCGGCGCAAAATGAAGAAGATGGCGCGCGTTTTATCGCGTTGGGTGCGAAAAATAACCAGCTCACCGTCACCGGCAGTCTGAAATTTGATATTTCCGTGACGCCACAGCTTGCTGCAAAAGCGGTTACGCTGCGTCGCCAGTGGGCACCGCACCGCCCGGTGTGGATCGCCACCAGTACGCATGACGGCGAAGAGAGTATTGTTATCGCCGCTCATCAGGCACTGCTGCATCAATTCCCTAACCTGTTGCTGATTCTGGTTCCTCGCCATCCAGAGCGGTTCCCGGATGCGATTAACCTCGTGCGCCAGGCAGGGCTAAGCTATACCACGCGTTCCTCAGGAGAGGTGCCGTCCGCCAGTACTCAGGTTGTTATTGGCGATACAATGGGCGAATTAATGCTACTGTATGGTATTGCGGATCTCGCATTTGTCGGCGGTTCGCTGGTTGAACGCGGAGGACATAACCCGCTGGAAGCTGCCGCACACGCGATACCGGTATTGATGGGCCCTCATACCTTTAACTTCAAAGATATTTGCGCCCGACTGGAGCAAGCAAGCGGGCTGATTACCGTAACCGATGCCACAACGCTGGTAAAAGAGGTTTCGTCTTTACTGACCGACGCGGATTATCGTAATTTCTACGGTCGACACGCCGTTGAAGTGCTGTACCAAAACCAGGGTGCGCTACAGCGTCTGTTACAACTGCTGGAACCTTACCTGCCACCGAAAACGCATTGAGGGCTGTCATGCAAAAACGGGCGATTTACCCAGGAACCTTCGATCCGATCACCAACGGCCATATTGATATCGTGACGCGCGCGACGCAGATGTTCGATCACGTTATCCTCGCCATTGCCGCCAGCCCCAGCAAAAAACCGATGTTTACCCTTGAAGAGCGTGTAGCGCTGGCGCAACAGGCGACGGCACACCTCGGCAACGTGGAAGTCATGGGATTCAGTGACTTAATGGCCAACTTCGCGCGCATTCAGCAGGCCAATATTTTGATTCGCGGCCTGCGCGCCGTGGCTGATTTTGAATATGAAATGCAGTTGGCGCACATGAATCGCCATTTAATGCCGCAGCTTGAAAGCGTCTTCCTGATGCCTTCAAAAGAGTGGTCTTTTATCTCTTCTTCGCTGGTAAAAGAAGTGGCGCGCCATCAGGGCGACGTTACCCACTTCTTACCGGAGAACGTTCATCAGGCCTTGATGGATAAGCTGAAGTAAAACGCTTTTGCCGGATGGCGCGTCAGCGCGTTATCCGGCCTGCAATCCATCTTATTTCTGACACTGACGGCAGTAGAACGTCGCCCGTTGCGCGTGTTTAGCCGCAACGATCGGCGTACCGCAAACCCGGCACGGTTCCCCTTTACGTCCGTAAACCTGCAACTCCTGAGCAAAATAGCCCGGCTTACCATCGCTTTGCAGAAAATCTTTCAACGTTGTCCCCCCCTGCTCGATGGAACGCAGTAAAACGGCCTTAATCACGCGGGCCAGCAGCTCACACTCAGCCTGCGATAATGACGACGCCAGACGGTCAGGATGGATGCCTGCCGCAAACAACGACTCGCTGGCGTAGATATTTCCCACGCCCACCACCAGTTTGTTATCCATCAGCCAGGGTTTAATTGCCGTTTTCTTCTTCGCACATTTCTGCTGCAAATAAGCCCCGTTAAAATCGTCGCTCAGCGGCTCCGGGCCGAGATGCGCCAGCACGTTATGCCCTTCCAGCTCTTTCGTCCACAGCCAGGCGCCGAAGCGGCGAGGATCGGTGTAGCGCAGGACTTTGCCATTGCTCATCACCAGATCAACGTGGTCATGTTTTTCAGCGGGAAGTTCTTCAGGAAGGATACGCAAACTGCCCGACATTCCCAGATGAATGATGATCCAGCCATCCGGTAGCTCCAGCAGCAAATATTTCGCGCGGCGTTGAACGCTGAGAACGGGTTTATCGCTCAGGCGGTAGATCTCTTCCGATACCGGCCAGCGCAGACGTCCATTACGCACATTGGCATGCAGAATGGTTGCCCCAACCAGATGCGGTTCAATGCCGCGGCGGCTGGTTTCAACTTCAGGTAATTCAGGCATAACGTCTCCGGCTCTGTTTCAGGTCTCATTAATATGGGGACGGCCAGAAAACAAAAAACCCCGCCGAAGCGAGGTTTTTCACTACATCAAAGCGAGAATTATTTGATTTTCGCTTCTTTGTAGATAACGTGCTGACGGACAACTGGATCGAATTTTTTCAGTTCCAGTTTTTCCGGCTTAGTACGTTTGTTCTTCGTGGTGGTATAGAAGTGACCAGTACCAGCAGAAGAAACCAGCTTGATTTTCTCACGAATACCTTTAGCCATGATTTATTTCCTCTAAGTACTTAGTACTTTTCGCCACGGGCACGCAGTTCGGACAGAACTGTTTCGATGCCTTTCTTATCAATTACACGCATACCTTTAGCAGATACACGCAGGGTGACAAAACGCTTCTCGCTCTCAACCCAGAAACGGTGAGAGTGCAGGTTAGGCAGGAAACGGCGTTTAGTCGCGTTCAGTGCGTGGGAACGGTTGTTACCGGTCACCGGACGCTTGCCAGTAACTTGGCAGACTCGGGACATGTCTATTCTCCAAAAATCAAATTAGCTCGAGCTTCGTATGGGGTATTGGCGCCTCGTCAGGCTTCTCAGCCTGGTTATCGCAGTTCATTGTGAACTCTCGATTGCCAGGCCCAAATGCCAAACCCGAGATTCTCAAAGGTGGCGTAGTATACGCTGTGTAAGCGATGTGCTCAAGTCCCGAACAGACAAAGATCCCGATGGATCGCGCGAAGTGTTCTAAATCCAACCACGTTCGGCAAAAGAAACGTACTCTCCGCGCCCAATCACAAGGTGATCCAGTACTCGTATATCCATGAACTGACAACATTTTACGACACGTTCGGTGATGAGTTTATCCGCTTTGCTCGGTTCTGCACACCCCGAGGGGTGATTATGCGCAAGGATCACCGCAGAAGCATTTAATTTTATCGCCTCGCGGATAATCTCGCGCGGATGCACCTCGACATGATTCAGCGTGCCGGAAAAAAGACGGCTGTGTTTAATCACCCGGTGCCGGGCATCCAGAAAGATCACCAGGAAGATCTCCCGCTCTTCCCCCGCCAACTGGCTTTGCAGAAACTCACGCGTCATTTCCGGGCTCAACAACGCGTTTTCCTTCATCATGCGCGCCTTGTAATAGCGCCTTGCCAGTTCGGCAATCCCCTTAAGCTGCGCATACTTAGCGATACCGATACCTGTACCGCGAAATTGCGCGAAATCCGCAGACAGCAACCCATAGAGCGACCCACTGCGTTGCAGCGTTTCATGCGCCAGAGCCATCACATCTTTTCCTGGCACTCCTGTACGTAAAAAGAGCGCCAGCAGTTCAACATCCGTCAGCGAACCAATTCCTGACTTCAACATTTTTTCCCGGGGCATTAAACGTTCCGGCGCATCCATACGTTCATCTCCTTAAGCACGCCTCATGGTGGCATAGCACCTGGGGAGAATCGACGCCCGTATTTCACTCCTGCGTAGCGCCTCGCAAAGTGAATTACGGGCAACTGCACGACGGGATTCAGGATTGTGATAAAATGTCCGCCTTCTGGTGCAATCCAACAGGAAAGATCATGATGAGCCTGGCTGGCAAAAAAATCGTTCTCGGCGTGAGCGGCGGCATTGCTGCCTATAAAGCCCCTGAACTGGTGCGTCGTTTACGCGAACGCGGCGCCGACGTCCGCGTGGCGATGACCGAAGCGGCAAAAGCCTTTATCACGCCCCTGAGCCTACAGGCGGTGTCGGGTTATCCCGTCTCTGACAGTCTGCTTGACCCTGCCGCAGAAGCCGCGATGGGCCATATTGAGCTGGGGAAATGGGCAGATTTAGTTATCCTCGCGCCAGCCACGGCAGATCTGATCGCTCGCGTCGCTGCCGGTATGGCCAACGATCTGGTTTCAACGATTTGTCTGGCGACACCCGCCCCGATTGCCGTGCTTCCGGCCATGAATCAGCAAATGTATCGCGCCGCCGCCACGCAACATAATCTGGATGTACTCGCGTCACGCGGAATGCTTATCTGGGGGCCGGACAGCGGCAGCCAGGCGTGTGGAGACGTGGGGCCAGGACGCATGCTCGATCCGTTGACCATTGTGGATATGGCGGCAGCGCATTTCTCCCCTGTCAACGATCTGCAACATCTCAACATCATGATTACGGCGGGCCCGACGCGCGAGCCGCTCGATCCGGTGCGTTATATCTCTAACCACAGCTCCGGTAAGATGGGATTTGCCATTGCCGCCGCCGCCGCACGACGCGGCGCCAACGTTACGCTGGTTTCCGGCCCCGTTGCGCTGCCCACGCCACCTTTTGTTCAGCGCATTGATGTGATGACCGCGCTGGAAATGGAAGCGGCAGTCCAGGCTGCGGTTCAGAAGCAGCATATTTTCATCGGCTGTGCTGCGGTTGCTGACTACCGTGCAGCCGCCGTCGCCAGCGAAAAAATTAAGAAACAGGCGACGCAGGGCGATGAATTAACAGTAAAAATGGTCAAGAACCCTGATATTGTCGCCGGGGTCGCCGCACTCAAAGACAAGCGACCTTATGTCGTTGGGTTTGCCGCGGAAACAAATAATGTGGAAGAATACGCCCGGCAAAAACGTATCCGCAAAAACCTTGATCTGATCTGCGCGAACGATGTTTCGCTTTCAACTCAAGGATTTAATAGCGACAGCAACGCATTACACCTTTTCTGGCAGGATGGAGATAAAGCCTTACCGCTCGAACGGAAAGCGCTCCTGGGCCAATTATTACTCGACGAGATCGTGACCCGTTATGATGAAAAAAATCGACGTTAAGATTCTGGACCCGCGCGTTGGGCAGCAATTTCCGCTTCCAACTTATGCCACCTCCGGCTCCGCCGGACTTGACCTGCGCGCCTGTCTCGATGACGCCGTAGAACTGGCGCCTGGCGCAACAACGCTGGTGCCGACCGGTCTGGCGATTCATATTGCCGATCCGTCTCTGGCGGCGGTAATGCTGCCACGTTCCGGCCTGGGCCATAAGCATGGTATTGTGCTCGGCAATCTGGTCGGCCTGATCGACTCTGACTATCAGGGGCAGTTGATGGTTTCCATCTGGAACCGTGGCCAGGACAGCTTTACCATTGAGCCGGGCGAACGTATTGCTCAGATGGTTTTCGTACCGGTTGTACAGGCCGAATTTAATCTGGTGGAAGAGTTCGAAGCCACCGACCGTGGTGAAGGCGGCTTCGGCCATTCTGGTCGCAAGTAAGACATTTACGCATCCTGATAACGACATAACATCGCCGCAAACGCTGAGTTTGCGGTCATAGTGTGGATGCTCGCCTGGCAAGTGCTTATTTTCAGGGGTATTTTGTAACATGGCAGAAAAACAAACTGCGAAAAGGAATCGTCGCGAAGAAATACTTCAGTCTCTGGCGCTGATGCTGGAATCCAGCGATGGAAGCCAACGCATCACAACAGCGAAACTGGCAGCCTCCGTCGGCGTTTCTGAAGCGGCGCTGTATCGCCATTTTCCCAGTAAGACTCGCATGTTCGATAGTCTGATTGAGTTTATCGAAGACAGTCTGATTACCCGTATCAATCTGATCTTAAAAGATGAGAAAGACACCAGCGCGCGTCTGCGTTTAATCGTGTTGTTAATTCTGGGCTTCGGCGAACGCAACCCAGGCCTGACGCGTATCCTCACCGGTCATGCGTTAATGTTTGAACAAGATCGCCTGCAAGGACGGATTAACCAGCTGTTTGAGCGCATTGAAGCGCAGCTGCGTCAGGTTCTGCGGGAAAAAAGAATGCGCGAAGGCGAAGGGTACGCCACGGATGAAACCCTGCTGGCAAGTCAGTTGCTGGCGTTTTGTGAAGGGATGTTGTCCCGCTTTGTACGCAGCGAGTTCAAATACCGCCCAACGGACGATTTCGACGCCCGCTGGCCGTTGGTTGCCGCGCAATTGCAGTAACAGCGTAGCCGGATGGCGGCGATGCCTTATCCGGCCTTACAGGCCCGGTAAGCGCTACGCCGCCGGGCAATTTACTTAAACCCCGTACGCTTCCCGATACGCACGCACTGCCGCCAGATGTTCCGCCATCTCTGGTTTCTCTTCCAGATACGCAATCAGGTCTTTCAGCGTGATAATCGAGATCACCTGACACCCGTAATCGCGTTCCACTTCCTGAATCGCGGAAATCTCGCCACGGCCACGCTCCTGACGATCCAAAGAAATCAGCACCCCCGCCAGACTTGCGCCATTCGCCTGGATAATCTCCATCGATTCACGAATCGCAGTACCCGCAGTGATCACATCATCCACCAGCATCACGCGTCCCTGTAATGGGCTCCCGACCAGACTTCCGCCTTCACCGTGGTCTTTGGCTTCCTTACGGTTAAAGCAGTACGGCAGGTCTTTGTCATGGTGTTCCGCCAGTGCAACAGCGGTGGTCGTCGCAATCGGAATACCTTTATAGGCCGGACCAAACAGCAGATCGAAATCGATACCCGAATCCACCAACGCTTCGGCATAAAAACGTCCCAGCAGAGCCAGATCGCGCCCGGTATTAAACAGCCCGGCGTTGAAGAAATAGGGGCTTTTGCGCCCGGATTTCAGCGTAAATTCGCCAAACTTTAGTACCTGCTTGTTAAGCGCAAACTCAATAAACTGGCGCTGATACGGTTTCATGGATTCGCTCCTCATTTCACTTTATTACAGACAAAAAAAAGGCGACTCGCTGGTCGCCTTAAAATCAATTTTCTAACGCCGCTTTCTGCGTCGCTACAATGGATTCGATTCCCCCTCGGGCTAATGCCAACAAGGTAAGGAGTTCTTCGTGACTGAACGGCTCGCCTTCTGCCGTTCCCTGCACTTCAATAATTCGACCGTCTTCGGTCATTACCACGTTCATATCGGTTTCAGCCGCGGAGTCTTCAACGTACTCCAGATCGCAGAGCGCTTCACCATTCACGATGCCGACGGAAACCGCAGCCACCATCCCTTTCATCGGGTTGGTTTTCAGCTTACCGTTCGCGACCAGCTTGTTCAGCGCATCGGCCAGCGCAACACAAGCCCCGGAGATAGATGCAGTACGCGTACCGCCGTCCGCCTGGATCACATCGCAATCCAGAGTGATAGTAAACTCGCCAAGCGTTTTAAGATCGACAGCAGCACGCAGCGCGCGGGCGATCAGACGCTGGATTTCCATCGTGCGGCCGCCCTGCTTGCCTTTCGCCGCTTCACGCGCGTTACGGGTATGCGTAGCGCGTGGCAACATGCCATATTCTGCGGTGATCCACCCCTGGCCCTGCCCTTTCAAAAAGCGCGGTACGCCTTCTTCGATGGATGCCGTGCACAGCACTTTGGTATCTCCAAATTCGACCAGCACCGAGCCTTCAGCGTGTTTTGTATAGTTACGGGTCAGGGTTACGGGACGCACCTGATTAGCGCTACGGCCTGCTGGACGCATATTGAGATCTCCGGCTTGAAACGAATGTGGCTGCGCATTATACGGACTTCCGGCGGTTATTCCTATCCTGACAAGGCATGGATGGCTATAATCCTTCCATCTCTCCTTTAAAAACAGGAACGTCTATGATCCGCAGTATGACCGCCTACGCCCGGCGTGAAATCAAGGGTGAATGGGGTAGCGCTACCTGGGAAATGCGCTCGGTAAACCAGCGTTATCTGGAAACGTATTTTCGTCTGCCGGAACAGTTCCGTAGCCTTGAACCTGTTGTACGCGAACGCATTCGTACACGCCTGACGCGCGGAAAAATCGAATGTACTTTACGCTTTGAACCCGATGCCAGCGCGCAAGGCGAACTCATTCTGAATGAGAAGCTGGCAAAGCAGCTCGTTGCCTCCGCGAACTGGGTCAAAATGCAGAGCGATGAAGGGGAAATCAACCCGGTAGATATCCTGCGTTGGCCGGGCGTCATGGCCGCCCAGGAACAGGATCTGGACGCGATTGCCGCAGAGATCCTCGCCGCGCTGGACGGGACGCTGGATGACTTCATTGTCGCCCGGGAAACCGAAGGTCAGGCTTTGAAAGCGCTGATTGAGCAGCGTCTGGAAGGCGTCAGCGCTGAGGTAGTGAAAGTCCGCGCCCATATGCCGGAAATCCTGCAATGGCAGCGCGAACGTCTGATAGCAAAACTGGAAGACGCACAGGTACAACTGGAAAATAACCGTCTGGAGCAAGAGCTGGTGCTGATGGCACAGCGCATTGACGTGGCGGAAGAGCTGGATCGTCTGGACGCGCACGTCAAAGAAACCTACAACATCCTGAAGAAAAAAGAGGCGGTTGGCCGTCGTCTGGACTTTATGATGCAGGAGTTCAACCGCGAGTCGAACACGCTGGCCTCCAAATCCATCAATGCTGATGTCACCAATTCTGCAATTGAGCTGAAAGTATTGATCGAGCAAATGCGCGAACAGATCCAGAACATCGAGTAAACCTCATTCCCACGTAGCCCGTCGCGATGCGATGGTGCTACGTGCTTCCTTTACACTCCGTACTGCCCTCGCCACTTTCGGATTACTTTTTCTTATCCATTTTCTAATCCATTAAAAATGAATAACGCATAAATAGCGGATGAATCGCAATATCCGCATAAACTATAGTTATTAAAATTGCTTCACCTTAGAAAATCTCAATCGTGATATTACGCACAAATCGTTAGTCTCTGCCCTCAGTAAACCAGGGGGAAGACATGCTGTTACACGTTCTCTACTTAATTGGCATTACTGCCGAAGCCATGACCGGGGCGCTCGCTGCGGGTCGACGCCGCATGGATACATTTGGCGTAATTATCATTGCCACCGCGACAGCAATTGGCGGCGGTTCCGTTCGCGATATTCTGCTCGGTCACTATCCGCTCGGTTGGGTACAGCACCCTGAGTACGTGATTATTGTCGCTTCTGCTGCGGTTCTGACGACGATCGTCGCCCCTGTAATGCCTTACCTACGCAAACTGTTCCTTGTACTTGATGCGCTGGGCTTAGTGGTCTTTTCTATTATCGGCGCTCAGGTTGCGCTGGATATGGGGCATAGCCCGGTCATCGCTATTGTGGCGGCTGTCATTACCGGCGTATTTGGCGGCGTATTGCGTGACATGTTCTGCAAACGTATTCCGCTGGTCTTCCAGAAAGAGCTGTATGCCGGTGTTTCCTTTGCGTCTGCCGTGTTGTACATCGCGCTACAACACTACGTATCCAACCACGATGTCGTGGTTATCTCCACGCTGGTTTTTGGCTTTACCGCTCGCTTGCTGGCGCTGCGTCTCAAGCTTGGCCTGCCGGTGTTTTACTATCGCCACGAAGGTCACTAAGGGCTAAAGCCGTTAATATGCCGGGCAGCCAGCCAGTTGCCCAGCGCCCGTATTTCCGGGTTATCCCGCCACTGGATGACCCGCCTGGCGCGCCCCTCCCCTGTCGTCGGAAGCTGTTGCCAGTATCCTGCCGTGCGTGCCAGTAGCTGCTCCCATGAACGATCGCCGCTGGCCTTAAGCGCCGCCTGCGTTAACGGTATGCCCATCGCTATCACCCAGCGGATAAATGGCCGATGCCGCACCAGGTTAAACTGATGCCACAACTGCTTGCTTTTTTCTTTACTAAACCCAGGTGTCGCCTGTAGTTGTTCCTGCGTTAACGCGAGCCAGGAGAAAATATGCTCGAAACGATGCGCCTGGTGAAGCACACGCCATCCTGCCTCCCCCATCCCGTCAACCTCCAGCGCCTCCTTCGACCCCAGCCAGACCAGCCTGGCGATGAACTGCTCCTGGCATACCTCAGTCGCATAAAAACAGGTTAATGCGTTATAGCGATTCCCCGGCGGTGCGGGCTTATCCCGTTGAGTGCTACGCCAGACAACCTTATCAATACGCGGAATCCCCTGTCCGGCAAGACTGACAAGAATGTGGTCACCTGGCGCAATGTCCCACTCCTCCCAGCGCCTGACAGACCCTACATTTACGCGCTTCACCCGTTTATCATCCAGCATCACTGGCGCAAGCGACGCCACAACCGAGATTTTCCCGCTCTTGCCAACAGCGAACTGAACCCCGGTGACTTCAGCCACTTTTGCGACCGGAGGATACTTCCAGGCAACCAGCCAGTCGCCCTGCCCGGGCATCCAGTGTCTGGCCTCGGGTTCTTTACCCGTTCTTACCACGACTCCATCAATAACGAACGGTAATCCCGTTGTCCACCATGCTGTACGCACGCGTTCAACATCATCAGCGCTTTTCACCGGTTGAGAATATTGTTGTGCAAAGCCAAATCCTGCCCCGGACAGTTGACGCAAGCGCTCAGGCATCGTTGCCGGGCCATCAGGCCATGCCCAGATGAAAACAGACAGCGACTGGAGCGACGAGGTGTTATTCTGGCGCATCATCATTCCGGCGACCTTCGAGCGGGCATTCATTCCTCCCATTTGCCGCTGAATATGGTTGTCGCGCAGCAAAAAAATCTCACCCTGCAACGTGCTATTGGCAAGCGCGCCTTTTGTGCTTTGCGGTACTGCGGGTATTAAACGCACCTTCTGCGTCCAGTCCTCGCCTTTAAGCCCGTTCCCCCGGCTAATCGCGCTGACCAGACGCCCATCCCGGTATACGAGAGTAACCGCCACTCCATCCACTTTCGGTTGCACCCACAAATCGCTGTGCTTACGCATCCACTGCTGCACCGCCTGTTTGTCCGCAAGCTTTCGCACACCCGTATGCGGAACAGGATGGGGCAATGAGCCGCTCACTGGCGGCGCCAGTTCTGCCCCGGTATCACCGCCAAAGCAGCGTTGCCATTGCACCAATTGCGCGCTGAGCTGATCGTAAACGCTATCTTCTACCGCACTAACCCCCTGCTGCCAGTAACTGTCGTTCCACTGGGCGAGCTGCTGCTGTAGCCGGGCGATTTCATCATTCGCTCTGGCTGGCGACCAGTCAGGGCAAGCCGCCCATACCGGGAAATGCCACAGCAACAGACTCAGCACGATGCTTTTCCCTCTTCTCATCAGTACCTCCGCTGTAGATTGTGGGCCAGGTATAACGCAGGGCGTCATCAAAACCGAGAGGCAAAAAGCGATCGTGCGAACACGCTTCCAGACATTTTCATTGATTGCAGTAACTACACGGTAAATCAGGAAACAGGTACGCAAAACGCAATAAACTGACGCAAAAAGTGTGACAAAGGCTACGTCACATAGCGGCGACGTGTATAATAAGCTCGTATGTAGGCTCTCTTTCGATAATCACATACATAAGATACTCATGGCTCAAGGCACGCTTTATATTGTTTCTGCCCCCAGTGGCGCGGGTAAATCCAGCCTGATTCAGGCGTTGTTAAAAACCCAACCGTTGTATGACACCCAGGTTTCTGTTTCACACACCACGCGCGCACCGCGTCCGGGGGAAGTGCATGGCGAGCATTATTTCTTTGTCGATCATCATGAGTTCAAAACCATGATTGGCAGAGATGCGTTTCTGGAGCACGCTGAAGTGTTTGGTAACTATTACGGCACATCGCGTGAAACTATTGAGCAAGTGCTGGCAACGGGTGTGGATGTTTTTCTGGATATCGACTGGCAGGGCGCGCAGCAAATTCGTGAGAAGATGCCGCAAGCGCGCAGTATCTTTATTTTACCGCCGTCCAAAATTGAGCTGGACCGCCGCCTTCGCGGGCGCGGTCAGGATAGCGAAGAAGTAATCGCAAAACGTATGGCGCAAGCTGTTGCAGAAATGAGCCATTACGCCGAATATGATTACCTTATTGTGAATGATGATTTCGACACCGCCCTGGGCGATCTGAAAACCATTATTCGCGCCGAACGTCTGCGCATGAGCCGCCAAAAGCAGCGTCATGACGCTTTAATCAGCAAACTGTTGGCAGACTGAACCCACTTTCAGTATTATGCCCAGTCATTTCTTCACCTGTGGAGCATTTTAAATATGGCACGCGTAACTGTTCAGGACGCTGTAGAGAAAATTGGTAACCGTTTTGACCTGGTACTGGTCGCCGCGCGTCGCGCTCGTCAGATGCAGGTAGGCGGCAAGGATCCGCTTGTACCGGAAGAAAACGATAAAACTACCGTAATCGCGCTGCGCGAAATCGAAGAAGGTCTGATCAACAACCAGATCCTCGACGTCCGTGAGCGCCAGGAACAGCAAGAGCAGGAAGCCGCTGAATTACAAGCCGTTACCGCTATTGCTGAAGGCCGTCGTTAATCACAAAGCGGGTCGCCCTTGTATCTGTTTGAAAGCCTGAATCAACTGATTCAAAACTACCTGCCTGAAGACCAGATAAAACGTCTTCAGCAGGCGTATCTCGTTGCACGTGACGCTCACGAGGGTCAGACACGTTCAAGCGGTGAACCCTATATCACGCACCCGGTTGCGGTAGCCTGTATTCTGGCCGAGATGAAACTCGACTATGAAACGCTGATGGCTGCGCTGCTGCATGACGTGATTGAAGATACTCCTGCGACCTACCAGGACATGGAACAGCTTTTTGGTAAAAGCGTTGCAGAGCTGGTAGAAGGGGTATCCAAGCTTGATAAGCTTAAGTTTCGCGATAAGAAAGAAGCGCAGGCTGAAAACTTTCGCAAGATGATTATGGCGATGGTGCAGGATATCCGCGTCATTCTCATCAAACTTGCCGACCGCACTCACAACATGCGCACGCTGGGCTCATTACGCCCGGATAAACGTCGCCGCATCGCCCGTGAAACCCTTGAGATCTACAGTCCGCTGGCGCACCGTTTAGGTATTCATCACATTAAAACCGAGCTGGAAGAGCTGGGTTTTGAAGCGCTGTACCCAAACCGCTATCGCGTGATTAAAGAAGTGGTAAAAGCCGCTCGCGGCAACCGCAAAGAGATGATTCAAAAAATCCTCTCTGAGATCGAAGGGCGTTTGCAGGAAGCAGGCATTCCGTGTCGCGTGAGCGGGCGTGAAAAGCATTTGTACTCTATCTACTGCAAAATGGTGCTCAAAGAGCAGCGTTTTCACTCCATCATGGACATCTACGCCTTTCGCGTGATCGTACATGATGCCGATACCTGCTATCGCGTACTCGGCCAGATGCACAGCCTGTATAAGCCGCGTCCGGGGCGCGTAAAAGACTATATCGCCATTCCAAAAGCGAACGGCTATCAGTCTTTACACACTTCGATGATCGGCCCGCACGGCGTTCCGGTTGAGGTACAGATCCGTACCGAAGACATGGACCAGATGGCGGAAATGGGGGTTGCGGCGCACTGGGCTTATAAAGAGCACGGTGAAACCAGCACCACCGCGCAAATCCGCGCCCAGCGCTGGATGCAAAGCCTGCTGGAGCTGCAACAGAGCGCCGGTAGCTCGTTTGAATTTATCGAGAGCGTTAAATCCGATCTCTTCCCGGATGAGATTTACGTTTTCACACCGGAAGGGCGCATTGTTGAGCTGCCTGCCGGTGCCACGCCGGTCGACTTCGCCTATGCCGTACATACCGATATCGGTCATGCCTGCGTAGGCGCGCGCGTCGACAGGCAGCCATACCCGCTGTCACAGCCGCTCACCAGCGGTCAGACCGTCGAAATTATTACCGCCCCTGGCGCACGCCCGAATGCAGCATGGCTTAACTTTGTCGTCAGCTCAAAAGCTCGCGCCAAAATTCGCCAGTTGCTGAAGAACCTCAAGCGTGATGATTCCGTCAGCCTGGGGCGCCGTTTGCTCAACCATGCCCTCGGCGGCAGCCGTAAACTGGCTGAAATCCCGCAAGAGAACATCCAGCGCGAACTGGAGCGTATGAAGCTCGCAACGCTGGACGATCTGCTGGCGGAAATTGGTCTGGGCAATGCGATGAGCGTGGTGGTGGCGAAAAATCTTCAGCAAGGCGAAGCCGCCGCACCTGCCACAACGCAGTCCAATCATGGGCATTTGCCGATTAAAGGCGCGGATGGCGTGCTGATCACCTTTGCGAAGTGCTGCCGCCCGATTCCAGGCGACCCGATCATTGCGCACGTCAGCCCAGGTAAAGGGTTAGTGATCCACCATGAATCCTGCCGCAACATCCGTGGTTACCAGAAAGAGCCAGAGAAGTTTATGGCTGTGGAATGGGACAAAGAGACGGAGCAGGAGTTCATCACTGAAATTAAGGTGGATATGTTTAATCACCAGGGGGCGCTGGCCAACCTGACGGCGGCAATCAACACGACGACCTCCAATATTCAGAGTCTGAATACGGAAGAAAAGGATGGTCGCGTCTATAGCGCCTTTATTCGCCTCACCGCGCGTGACCGTGTTCATCTGGCGAATATCATGCGCAAAATCCGCGTGATGCCGGACGTGATAAAAGTCACCCGTAACCGAAACTAGTTTTATGAACTTACAGCGTTATGCGCGTATCTGCGAGATGCTCGCCAGGCGTCAGCCTGATCTGACGGTCTGCATGGAGCAGGTCCACAAACCTCATAATGTCTCGGCGATCATTCGCACCGCCGACGCAGTAGGCGTACACGAAGTTCACGCCGTCTGGCCGGGCAGCCGTATGCGCACCATGGCGTCGGCGGCAGCGGGCAGCAATAGCTGGGTACAGGTGAAAACCCACCGTACCATCGGCGATGCGGTCAGCCATTTGAAGGGCCGGGGCATGCAGGTTCTGGCGACTCATCTCTCTGATAAAGCCGTTGATTTCCGCGAAATCGATTACACGCGCCCAACCTGCATCCTGATGGGGCAGGAGAAAACCGGCATCACCCAGGAAGCCTTAGACCTGGCGGATCAGGACATCATCATCCCGATGATCGGCATGGTGCAGTCACTTAACGTTTCCGTCGCTTCCGCTCTGATTCTCTACGAAGCACAGCGCCAGCGGCAGAACGCCGGCATGTACCTGCGTGAAAACAGCATGCTGCCGGAAGACGAACAGCAGCGCCTGCTGTTTGAGGGCGGCTATCCGGTGCTGGCGAAAGTCGCCAAGCGCAAGGGCCTGCCCTACCCTCACGTAAACATGCAGGGTGAGATCGAGGCCGACGCCGCCTGGTGGTCCACGATGCAGGCAGCAGGGTAATCACATGAAAGGCCGTTTGCTGGATGCCATCCCGCTCAATTCCCTGACCGGCGTTGGCGCGGCACAAAGCAGCAAACTGGCAAAAATTGGCCTGCACACCGTGCAGGACCTCCTGTTGCACCTTCCCCTGCGTTATGAAGATCGCACCCATCTTTACCCGATTGGCGAACTGCTGCCGGGCATTTACGCCACTGTTGAAGGCGAAGTGCTGAACTGCAATATCACCTTCGGCGGTCGCAGGATGATGACCTGCCAGATTAGCGATGGCTCCGGCATTCTCACCATGCGCTTTTTCAACTTCAGCGCGGCAATGAAAAACAGCCTGGCGACCGGACGGCGCGTACTGGCCTATGGTGAAGCCAAACGCGGGAAGTACGGCGCGGAGATGATTCACCCTGAATACCGCGTGCAGGGCGATCTCAGCACGCCGGAGCTTCAGGAAACGCTCACACCCGTTTATCCGACCACCGAAGGCATTAAGCAAGCCACGCTGCGTAAGCTCACCGACCAGGCGCTGGACCTGCTTGATACCTGCGCCATTGCCGAACTTCTGCCGCCTGAACTTGCGCAAGGAATGACGAGCCTGCCGGAAGCCTTGCGCACGCTGCATCGCCCACCACCGTCGCTACAGCTTAGCGATCTGGAAACCGGGCAGCATCCGGCGCAGCGACGCCTGATTCTGGAAGAACTACTGGCGCATAACCTGAGCATGCTGGCGCTGCGTGCCGGCGCGCAGCGTTTTCACGCCCAGCGGCTTAGCGCGAACGATTCACTGAAAAATCAGCTGCTGGCCGCATTGCCGTTCAAACCAACGGGTGCGCAGGCGCGCGTGGTGGCGGAGATAGAACGCGACATGGCGCTCGATGTGCCAATGATGCGTCTGGTGCAGGGCGACGTCGGTTCCGGTAAAACGCTGGTCGCCGCACTGGCTGCGCTACGCGCCATTGCGCACGGCAAACAGGTGGCGTTGATGGCGCCGACAGAACTGCTGGCCGAGCAGCATGCCAGTAACTTCCGCAACTGGTTTGCACCGCTTGGTATTGAAGTGGGTTGGCTGGCAGGTAAACAGAAGGGGAAAGCGCGCCTGGCGCAGCAGGAAGCCATCGCCAGCGGGCAGGTACAGATGGTGGTCGGCACCCACGCGATTTTCCAGGAGCAGGTACAATTTAACGGGCTGGCGCTGGTGATTATCGATGAACAGCACCGCTTCGGCGTCCATCAACGTCTGGCGCTGTGGGAAAAAGGTCAGCAGCAGGGGTTCCACCCGCATCAGTTAATCATGACCGCAACGCCGATCCCCCGCACCCTGGCAATGACCGCCTATGCCGATCTCGATACCTCCGTGATTGATGAGCTACCGCCGGGTCGCACACCTGTCACTACCGTTGCCATCCCGGACACCCGTCGTAGCGATATTATCGATCGCGTCCGCAATGCCTGTACCCAGGAAGGCCGCCAGGCATACTGGGTCTGTACGTTGATTGAAGAGTCGGATTTGTTAGAAGCCCAGGCTGCGGAAGCGACATGGGAAGAGCTCAGGCTCGCCTTACCGGAGTTGAAGATTGGTCTGGTTCATGGGCGAATGAAACCCGCAGAGAAGCAGGCGGTGATGGCGGCCTTTAAGCAGGGTGAGCTGCACCTGCTGGTCGCAACAACGGTGATTGAAGTCGGGGTGGATGTCCCCAACGCCAGCCTGATGATTATCGAAAACCCGGAACGGTTAGGTCTGGCACAATTACACCAGTTACGTGGGCGCGTGGGCCGTGGCGCGGTGGCCTCCCATTGCGTACTGCTCTACAAATCACCGCTCTCGAAAACCGCGCAGAAGCGCCTTCAGGTCTTACGGGACAGCAACGACGGCTTTGTGATTGCGCAAAAGGATTTAGAGATTCGCGGCCCCGGTGAACTGCTGGGCACGCGTCAGACGGGTAACGCCGAGTTCAAAGTGGCGGATTTGCTGCGCGATCAGGCCATTATCCCGGATGTTCAACGCATCGCCCGTCACATTCACGAACATTATCCGCAACAGGCAACCGCCCTGATTGAACGCTGGATGCCCGAAACCGAGCGTTATTCCAACGCCTGATAACCCCTGCCCGAGACCGTTTGTAAAATTTATAAATGCAATCGTTTGCTTTTACCATCTGGTCAGATAAAATCACCGCTTTTCCACCATGGGATTGCCTCTGATGTCTGTTAACACCGTCGAGTCGGCAAATGCGCAACCGGTTGCGCAGACGCAAAACAGCGAACTGATTTACCGTCTTGAAGATCGCCCGCCGCTCCCTCAAACCCTGTTTGCCGCCTGTCAGCACCTGCTGGCAATGTTCGTCGCGGTCATCACGCCAGCGCTGTTAATCTGCCAGGCGCTCGGTTTACCGGCACAAGATACTCAACACATTATCAGTATGTCGCTGTTCGCCTCCGGTGTGGCCTCAATTATTCAAATCAAAGCATGGGGGCCGGTCGGTTCAGGGTTGTTATCTATTCAGGGAACCAGTTTTAACTTCGTCGCCCCGCTGATTATGGGCGGCACCGCGCTGAAAACCGGCGGAGCGGACGTCCCCACCATGATGGCAGCGCTATTCGGCACGCTGATGCTGGCAAGCTGCACCGAGATGGTTCTCTCCCGCATACTGCATCTGGCGCGCCGCATTATCACACCGCTGGTCTCCGGCGTGGTGGTGATGATTATCGGTCTGTCGCTGATCCAGGTGGGTTTAACATCCATTGGCGGCGGCTATGCCGCAATGAGCGACAACACCTTTGGCGCGCCCAAAAACCTGATGCTGGCAGGCGTTGTACTGGCGCTGATCATCCTGCTTAACCGCCAGCGCAACCCCTACCTGCGCGTGGCCTCGCTGGTGATCGCGATGGCGGCGGGCTATCTGCTGGCCTGGTTTATGGGAATGCTGCCGGAAAATACCACACCGGCAACACAAGACTTAATCATGGTGCCCACGCCGCTGTACTACGGTCTGGGCATTGACTGGAACCTACTGCTGCCGCTGATGCTGGTCTTTATGATCACCTCACTGGAGACCATCGGCGATATCACCGCCACCTCCGATGTCTCCGAGCAGCCGGTCTCCGGGCCGCTGTATATGAAGCGCCTGAAAGGCGGCGTGCTGGCTAACGGCCTGAACTCTTTTGTTTCCGCCGTGTTCAATACCTTCCCCAACTCCTGTTTCGGGCAGAATAACGGCGTGATTCAGTTGACCGGCGTGGCCAGCCGCTATGTCGGCTTTGTGGTAGCGCTGATGCTGATCCTGCTCGGCCTGTTCCCGGCGGTAAGCGGCTTTGTGCAGCACATTCCTGAACCGGTGCTCGGCGGCGCCACGCTGGTGATGTTCGGCACCATCGCCGCTTCCGGCGTGCGTATCGTCTCCCGTGAACCGCTGAACCGCCGCGCTATCCTGATTATCGCGCTGTCGCTGGCTGTCGGCCTGGGCGTTTCTCAGCAGCCGCTGATCCTGCAATTTGCGCCAGACTGGGTGAAAAACCTGCTCTCCTCCGGCATTGCCGCTGGGGGCATCACCGCTATCGTTCTGAACCTGATTTTCCCGCCAGAGAAGCCGTAAGCGAAATGCGGCGATGATCGACAATCATCGCCGCTGTAACGCTCTTTCACCATTCCCGCCTTGAGGATTGCGCGTAAATCGTGCATAACTCAGATGTGTGCACTTCGCGGGATGGAAGACCATGAAATTTATTGGAAAGCTGATTCTCTACATATTGATTGCCCTTTTGGTGGTGATCTTCGGCCTCTATTTTCTGCTGCAAACCCGCTGGGGCGCGGAGCATGTAAGCGCCTGGATATCAGAGAACAGCGGGTACAGCCTGACATTTGATGTCATGGATCACCGCTTTTCCGCACCGTCCCACGTTTTGCTTGAGAACGTCACGTTTGGCCGGGATGGCCAGCCCGCCACGTTAGTCGCGAAAACGGTGGATATCGGCCTGAGCAGTCGCCAGATAACCGATCCCCTGCACGTCGACGCCATCCTGTTGCAGGACGGCACGCTCAATATCTCCCCGCAGACCGCACCGCTTCCTGTTCAGGCTGACCGCCTGCAATTACAGAACATGGCGCTTAACAGCCCGGGCGGTGAGTGGAACCTGAGCGCTCAGCGCGTTAACGGCGGCGTGGTTCCCTGGCGTCCCGAAGCGGGCAAGGTATTGGGGAATAAGGCACAGATCCAGCTCAGCGCTGGTTCACTCACGCTGAATGATGTTCCCGCGACCAACGTGCTGGTTGAAGGCAGCATTGATAAGGAACAGATAATCTTAAGCAACATTGGCGCAGACATTGCGCGCGGTGCCTTAACCGGCGTGGCGCGACGCAACGCGGACGGCAGTTGGGTGGTGGAAAATCTGCGTCTGAACGACATCCGGCTACAAAGCGATAAATCGCTGACCGACTTTTTTGCCCCGCTCACCGCTATCCCGTCTCTGCAAATTGGCCGTCTTGAAGTGACCGATGCCCGCCTGCAAGGCCCGGACTGGGCAGTAACCGACCTCGATCTCAGTTTGCGCAACCTGACGTTCAGCAAAGATGACTGGCAGACGCAAGAGGGCAAACTGTCGATGAATGCCAGCGAGTTCATCTACGGTTCTCTGCATTTCTTCGATCCCATTCTGAATGCCGAATTCTCACCGCAGGGCATTGCGCTACGCCAGTTCACGACCCGCTGGGAAGGCGGTATGGTCAGAACATCCGGCAACTGGCTGCGTAATGGCAAAGCGCTAATCCTCGACGATGCCGCCATTGCCGGGCTGGAATACACGCTGCCGGAAAACTGGAAGCAACAGTGGATGAAACCTCTGCCAGGCTGGTTAAACAGCCTGACGCTGAAAAAATTCAGCGCCAGTCGCAACCTGGTGATTGATATCGACCCGGCTTTCCCGTGGCAGCTCACCGCGCTGGATGGTTATGGCGCGAATCTGGGACTGGTGCAGAACCATCAATGGGGTATATGGAGCGGGAACGCAACGCTTAACGCGGCAGCCGCGACGTTTAACCGAGTGGACGTGCGTCGCCCCTCCCTGGCGCTGGCGGCAAACAGCAGCACAGTTAACATCAACGAGCTGAGCGCATTTACGGAGAAAGGGCTGTTAGAAGCCACGGCCAGCGTTTCACAACTCCCCCAGCGCCAGACAAAAGTCAGCCTGAACGGACGCGGCGTGCCAATGAACGTATTGCAGCAATGGGGATGGCCTGCGCTGCCCATTTCCGGCGACGGCAACATCCAGCTTACCGCCAGCGGTAATATCCAGGCGGACGCCCCACTGAAGCCAACGGTAAACGGTCAGTTGCACGCGGTAAACGCCGATAAACAGCAGGTGACGCAAATAATGCGGGCAGGCGTTGTGTCAGGAGCGGAAGTCACGCAACCACAGCCTGCGCAATAGTGTGTTTTGCCCGGTGGCGCTACGCTTACCGGGCCTGTGACAGGTTTTCTCACGAAACGTCGCATGGACGTTATGTGTACTCATAATTCCCAAAAGATATGAAAACAGGTAACTCATGGATTTTGTGAAGATTTATATGAAACCGATCATGGTAAGGCGAAAGGCTGATGAAAAAAGTGAGTGGGGGGATGTGGAAACCTTGAGAAAGTAGCTATAATGCGCCCCGCCTCCATGTAGCAATGTGGGCGCGGAAGATCGTCGTCTCCGGTGAGGCGGCTGGACTTCAAATCCAGTTGGGGCCGCCAGCGGTCCCGGGCAGGTTCGACTCCTGTGATCTTCCGCCAAAGTTCCTCACTCTTCCCCTGGGTCTTAAGCCAATTCCCCAAACTCATTCCTTCATTGCGACCTGATCTTTAAACGCCCTCACCCATTATTAAGAAATCGATTATGGCTGTATCGTCCTGACGGCCTGGAGCGAACGGGAGAAAACATTACCTGGTGAACTAAAAGAAGCACAACCGCAGTTAAAAAGGATTAAGGGCGCGCTGATTCCCCTCGTCATATTGTGCGCCGGATGGCGCTTACGCTTATCCGGCCTACAAAATACAAACGGCAACGCATATCGCCTTCACATCGGGGGGAGTTCCAGCCTTTCGCAGCGCGCTTTTACCGCTTCGTGCAGCAGGCGGACTGCCGTCGAAAGCTGTTTGCGGTGCGGGCAGATCATGCTCAGCGGGACTTTCTCTCCCTGATAATCTGGCATCAGGCGCTGCAATCGCCCGTCACGCACATCTTCAGAGACATCAAGCCAGGATTTATACGCCATCCCCTCTCCGGCGATAGCCAGCCGCCGGATAACTTCAGCATCATCGCTCATCATGGTGCCGTTGACCTGTACGCTGCTGACGTCACCGTTGCGGATGAACGTCCAGCGGTCATGCAGGCGTCCGCGCAAGACGAACGTTAACGCATTCAGATTCGCTAAATCATCGGGATGACGTGGATCGCCGTGTTGCGCGACCCAGTCCGGCGAAGCCACCAGCACACGCCGGTTATCGGGGGAGACGGGCAGCGCGATGTAAGAAGCATCTTCCGTATTGCCGTAACGGAACGCGACATCAACCGGATCTTTAAATACATCGGCGACCTGATCGGAGAAAAACACCCGCAGGCGCAACGCAGGGTGGCGATGGCGAAACGACTGGAATACCGGGAGCAGTAAATTGCGCCCAAGATCGGAGGGCACGGCGATTTGCAGCGTACCGGAGATCTCATCTTCCGGCGTCTGAATTTTTTGCAGCCCGGCGTGCATCACCTCAAGCATCTGCCTGGCGTAAGGCAACCAGACCTCGCCTTCCGGCGTCAGCCGTAAGCTGCGGGTCGAGCGTGCGAACAGGCGAATGTTTAACGTAGACTCCAGCCGTTTGATGGCGGAACTGACCTGGGCAGGCTGTACCCCGGCTTCCCGCGCCGCATCGCTAAAACTGTTTAGCGCCGCCGCGCGAACAAACAACGTGAGATCTTCAAGCCGGAACATTTTCACTCCCCGAATATAAGTCCTGTCGTCGTGAGGCTATTTTTCCCGTTCTGCTGGCGGTTTACCATCGAATTATACAAACGATAAACCTGTTCCCACACCGGAGACGTTATGAAAGCCATCGCAATTACCCGCGCCGCGCCAGAAGGCAGCAATATTGAGTTTTTACAGGACATTGACCTCCCTGTTCCGGTCGCCGCCGGACATGACCTGCTGGTTGAGGTGAAAGCCATCTCCGTTAACCCGGTCGATACCAAAGTACGCGCGGGTTTTAACGCAGAGACCCCGCGCGTGCTGGGCTGGGATGCCGCAGGCGTAGTGAAATCAGTCGGCGAGGCAGTGACATTGTTCGCACCGGGGGATGAAGTCTGGTATGCCGGCGCGTTGGGCCGTCCGGGAAGCAACAGCGAGTTCCAGCTTGTTGATGAGCGCATAGTCGCGTTGAAACCCAAAACGCTGGATAATGCCGCCGCAGCAGCGCTGCCGCTGACCTCGATCACCGCATGGGAAATGTTGTTTGACCGCCTCGGCGTTGAAGAAGGCGGCAACGAAGGGGATACGTTGCTGATTGTCGGCGCCGCAGGCGGCGTGGGCTCCATCCTGACGCAGCTGGCCCGCAAACTCACCCGACTGACGGTGATCGGCACCGCGTCGCGCCCGGAAAGCCAGAAATGGGTACGCGAAGCCGGTGCGCATCATGTTATCGACCATAGCAAACCGCTGACGGAAGAGCTGGCGCGAATCGGCATCAACGCGGTGACGCACGTCGCCAGCCTGACCCACACTGATAAGCATTACCCGCAGCTCATCGAAGCCCTGGCGCCGCAGGGTAAGCTGGCGCTGATAGACGATCCAGCAACGCTCGACGCACGACCGCTGAAAACAAAGAGTATTTCGCTGCACTGGGAGTTTATGTTTACCCGCTCAATGTTTGAAACCGACGACATGATCGCCCAGCATCAGCTACTGACCCGCGTGGCGCAGCTCATTGATGCTAAGGTGATTCACACCACGCTGGGCGAGCATTACGGAGCCATCAACGCGGCGAATATTCAGAAAGCGCACGCACAGCTTGAAACGGGCCGCTCCGTCGGCAAGATTGTGCTGGAAGGCTTCTGATAAGCCCCCCAGGGGCGAGAAAGTCGCCCCTGCTTTTTTTATGCGCTGCGTAAAACTATATGAACGGGTTGTCTCTTCCGGGACGAAATCGCTATGCTTGCCGCATCGCCCCTCTACCGCTAACGCCCATGATCAAAACGCTGCACATCGAAAACTACCGCTCGATTCGCCATCAGTCTCTGGAACTGGAACAGCTCAATATCGTCTTCGGCCCTAACGGCACCGGAAAGTCGAATATCTATAAGGCGATTCACCTGATGCACAGTGCGGCGCAGGGGCAGTTCTCACAGGCGCTGGCGAACGAAGGCGGTATTCTGAAAGTATTCTGGGCCGGGAAAACGCGCAGCGACCAGCTGCGGCGCATGACTCTGGCGGTAGAAACAGAAACCTATGAATACGAGTTACAGGTAGGGTTTGTCGAGAAGCTCCCCTACCCGTCGCAGTTCGATCTCGACCCGGTCATCAAAGAGGAGTCTGTCTGGTTGAGCGGACACGCTCGCCGCCCCTCCTCACAGTTGATGAAACGTAAAAACCAGGTCGTATTCCTCAATAATATCCATCACGAAAAAGTCACCCACAGCGGCACGCTGTATGAGAACGAGTCGGTATTCGGCCAGTTGGGAGAGCCACACCTCTACCCGGAGGTGTCGCAGATGCGAGAAATGCTGCGCAACTGGCGCTTTTATCATGAGTTTTCAGTCTCGTCTGGTTCTGCGATTCGTGTTCCGCAGGTGGGATTCCGCTCACCGGTTCTGGCCAGCGACGGAGCAAACCTGGCGGCAGCGTTCCAGACAATCGTCGAGATTGGCGATGAACTGCTGCTGATGCGGATTCTCGATCGGGCATTTCCCGGTTGCGTGTTCTACAGCGATAACAGCGGCGGCCGCTTTCGCCTGATGATGAAACGCGAAGGGTTGACCCGTCCGCTGGAACCTGCGGAGTTCTCGGATGGCACGCTACGTTTCCTGTGCCTGGCCGTAGCGCTGTTAAGCCCGCGACCGCCAGCTTTTATCGCGCTCAACGAACCGGAAAACAGCCTGCATCCGCAGATGTTGCCCGCCCTCGCCCAACTGATCGCCGAAGCCAGCCGCCATTCGCAAATCTGGCTCACCAGTCATTCGCCTGAACTGGCCAATCTGATCGAGAAACATGCCGCGTTTTCGCTGTATCAACTGGCGATGGAGGACGGTGAAACACAGCTTACCCGACTGTCGTAAAAGTGGGCGATGCTAACGCCCGTCTCGTTTGTGCCGCCATCTCTGCTATGATGCCTGCACATAAAAAAGACAAAACACCATGTTGAGGAAAAAATGGGGTCCACCAGAAGAGGGATGCTGAACGTCCTGATTGCCGCCGTATTATGGGGAAGTTCAGGGGTTTGCGCGCAGTACATTATGGAACAAAGCCAGATGTCGTCGCAGTTTCTGACCATGACGCGTCTGATATTCGCCGGGTTGATTCTGCTGATGCTCTCGTTTGTTCACGGCGACAAAGTATTTTCCATTTTCAAAAACCGCCAGGACGCCCTAAGCCTGCTGTTCTTTTCCATCATGGGAGCGCTTACCGTACAGCTCACCTTCCTGCTCACCATTGAGAAATCCAATGCCGCCACCGCAACAGTGCTGCAATTTTTATCGCCGACGATTATCGTGGCGTGGTTCTCGCTGGTACGGAAAGCGCGCCCCGGTATTCTGGTGCTGACGGCCATTCTCACCTCCCTTATTGGCACCTTTTTGCTGGTAACACACGGTAATCCGACATCGCTGTCTATCTCACCTGCCGCGCTATTCTGGGGGATTGCCTCCGCGTTTGCCGCAGCGTTTTATACGACCTGGCCCTCTACACTGATCGCGCGTTACGGCACGCTTCCTGTCGTTGGCTGGAGCATGTTGATCGGCGGCGTGATATTGCTGCCCTTCTATGCCGGGCAGGGAACGGATTTTGTGGTCAGCGGCAGCCTGATTCTGGCGTTTTTCTATCTGGTGGTCATCGGCACATCGCTGACTTTCAGCCTGTATCTGAAAGGGGCGCAAATGATTGGCGGGCCGAAAGCGAGCATTCTGAGCTGCGCGGAACCGCTAAGCAGCGCGTTGTTATCGCTGCTGTTGCTGGGCATCAGCTTCACCCTGCCGGACTGGCTTGGTACATTGCTGATCCTCTCGTCGGTGGTGCTGATTTCAATGGATTCCCGCCGTCGCGCCCGGGCGGCATAAGGCAAAAGAGTGGACTCCAATAATCTGGTCCACTCTTTTATCGCTTATAATGTCGCGTTAATGTTTATTAGCCTTTTGTATAATCTGCAATTTTTCTGGTCGATAAGCTTACGCGTCAGCGCCCAGCGCTCCCGATAAACCAGTTTATCGCTCACATTTAATTCCAGCGCGATTTCTTTAACCGACATGCCTTGTAAGAGATGAAACACAATTTGCTGCTCACGCAGCGTGAACAAGAAACTACTTGAACGGCATTTTCTATTACCATTAATCACCGCATTACAATGCACCATGAAAGCATCCATGCGCTCCCTGACCGCCGTAAGGCCATGCAGTCCGGCGACCGAAAGAAAAGAGGTATGGTCAGGGTTATACATATCGACAAAAAAGAGTATATGATTAAAACGCATTCGCTTTATCTCTTCCCCTTTTGCCGAGAGGGTAATATCGTGTTCGAGCGTGCGACTGCGTTGTTTATACGTCGCATCAAACCGCAATGAAAACGGAATAAAATTACTGTACTTATCGATCAGGTGAAAGGGTATATCTTCATTAAGCCCCATTTTCAATCCTGATTCATGCAGGGCATCTTCAAAAAGTGTATGAATGGCAATACCATCATAAATATTTTTTGTCAGGTAAATAAATTTAAAACGTAAGGATGAAGGGTTAAAATTAAGCATAACGTTATCCTTCGCATTAGTAGTTATAGGTATTGACCACGCCATAATCATCAATCCATAAGAGTGTTTTGACTGTGCCCTCCCCTTTTGTGTTTTTGGGTAAAACAACCGTTTTAGTTGACAATGGTGCCCAAAGACCATCATCAGGTAATTGCTTTATTTCTGTACCGTCATTCAACGTAAGATCCATTAATGTTACGTACAAAGGTGAGTTATTCTTTACTAACAGGCAGCGTTTTCCTCCACAATCAGATAAAGAGATGTGTAATTCTTTTATACTTTCCTCAAGGGTGATTGCTGCCAGTGCAGTGGGCCGCCAGAATAACTTCACCCGAGTACGAAAAGCGACCTGTAGCGCGCCCTTCTCCGCTTTACTATCAGCCACAGGAGGGACTTCCAGCGTGTTCAGCCAGAATAAAGATTCTCTGTCAGCAGGTAATGTATGCTGGTCGCCAGTAAACTGTACCCGCACCGCCCGGGATGTTTTTCCTTCAAGCCGAAAAATCGGAGGTAAAATGATAAACGGTGTTTTAATCTCCTCGGGACGATCAAAAATATTGTCTTTTTCAGTCCACAACTGCAATAAAACGGGTTTCAGCCCTTCATTGTAAATAGTAAATGATGCTTCGCGCGCCTTTTCATTAATTATCACTCGCGTGTAATTAATATACGTTGCCGACATAGCCGATGACGGCAATAAAAGTAAAATCAGGAAGTGGTTCAGAACATATTTTAGCCGTTTCGCCATGCCCCCTCCTCTATTTATAGACAAGGGTGAATGTCACTGCACCTCTGACATCGCCAGAAGAGACATTTGCCGCAGTCTGATATAAACCGGCACGCAGTGGCACGGTATAATTCGCATTGTCCTGAGCCGGATCATAATCCGTCAGGAGATATGCCGTATTAAACGACAGAGGGATATTCTGATCGTCCAACAACTGGATACCCACGCCACTCGCCGTTGAGGTGCTCGCCAGCGCAAAAACACCGTTGGCGTTATCAATAATGGCCGTGGTCGGCGTAAACAAATAGCTGATGCTCGATAACCCTGCCGGGCATTTTGTAAAGTTCAGATTAAAATCAGTACGCGCAGCGGTATAACCTATGCCACTAAAATCAGTTCGGCTAACAGCCGGCAAATTAACCGTGACATCCGACGTCGTACAGGTTCCCCCGGTGGTGGATATGATCAGCCCTCCCGCCAGAAAATCAGCGATCATATAGGTGCCGCTGCCAACAGACGTACTGCCCCCGTATGTCTGGTAGTGTCGCATATACATCGGGTCAAAGACGGAAGTGCTGCCTGCGGTTAACGATGTCGAGGTTTTTACAAAACGGATTTGGACATCCACGCCGAGATTCCATGAACTTCCATCGCCTGTCACCGTAAACAACTGCGAAGGCGTCTGCTGCCCTCCGGTCGCAATGGTAAGAGGATACCAGTCGCTGGTTTGCCCTTTTACCGTATAGCGCCAGCGAGCGATATACCCCAGCCCGGTTTTTACCGTCGTGTTATAGACAGTATACGTTTGCCCATCGACCTGGGTAGTTCCCCAAACGGTGTAGGGGGGATACCCCTGTACCGCCATCGGGATGGCGTAGCTTTGATAATTAGTACGATGAGAGCAGGTCCATGCCGTCGGGTTATAAGAGGTCGCCCAGGTCCCCAGCAAATCACCGACGGCAGCATCTTTACCCACCTGTACGGTCGTAGAGTCAAAGTACTGGTAGTAGCCATTGGTACGCTCACAGTTCACCCACGTCCCGTCCGCTCGCGCCACGCCGCACATCGCCACCAGTGCCAGAAAAGAGAGGGCAACGCCCGTTACGATAGTTTTCATCTTTCACTCCTTAATTACTGGCATACCGCATCAGCCCGACGTAAGTCGGCGACATCTGCGCTTTTCTGCTCTGATAAGCGGTAACTGAACTGGCACTCCTGACCCGATCCACTTCCCCATTTCACGCGCAATTTGCCCGCCAGATTCTTAACGCGCGCAAAACTTTGCCCGCCCTGGGCGATGTAACCGACAGTATTGCCGCTCTCATCGACCACATCGGCGCCAAAAGGCAGCACATCACCGGCATGGCGGAGAGTGAAAAGCACGGAATACCCTGTATCCGTGGCGTATTTCATCAACACCACGGCGCCTGCGGTAGGGACGCTGTTCTGGCTGGTGACGTCCAGGGAGATATCATTCGATAACCCCCGAGGATCGAGCTCAATCGTGTTCTGGCGATAGGGTGAGAGGTAAGGCACTGCGGCATTACCATTGCGGTTAAGGCTAAGGCTGCTGTTGTTTGCCACCTTTGCGCCTCCCGCATGTTCCGCTTCAATGACCGCCATGGTGTCCCCCATGATCGGCGTCAGCACAACGCCATTTTGCCAGGCGACAACACCGCCAGAGAGGTTCATGCCGTATTGCTGGTAGCCCTGGCCTGCTGAGAAACTGCCTCCCATGCTGGTCCACGGCGAAGTCCAGTTACCACTGACGCCGCCCGTGGTTTTATTGCTGCTATGGTCGTAGTCATCCTGATTGACGAACGCGCCCCAGTTATACTGACGGTTCTCCCCGGAGGTGCCGGCGATTGAGTTTTGCAGCCCCCGATGCCCGCTTTCCTGAACATAGGTGGTACTGAGATAAGCCGAGCGCGCGCTGTTCCCTAACGGCAGGGAAATCCCTATCGCGATTTTGTTATCCCATTTGTCTTTCACTAAATCGCGAGTACGGCTGGCGTTGAGGTTAAAATTGAACCACTTGAACGCATTGGTGTAACCCAACTGATACTCGGTATCACGCCCGCTTTTGTTCCAGTAATCCTGAGTGCTGGCACTGAGATTAATGCTCCCAAGCGTCTCGGAAATAGTTTGCGTTGCGCTGAGTTGCAGACGATTCTTGCGGTTAATGCTGCTGGAATAAGCCCCTTTATTTGTCCGCTCTAAATCACGCATCAACATCGCATCGTCAATATCGTAATAACCGGAGCTGGAATAGCGATAGCTCGCCAGGGTGATATTGGTATCAACGACGGGCAGAATCCTGGCAAATGAAAAGCGGATGCTCTGGCCTTCACGCTTACTGTTATCCGCAAGCGTCGTTCGCGCATGCGTTATGTCAGCAGAAAGCGCGCCAATGAGCGTATTGAGCGCGATGCCACCTGCGACCGATTGATAATCCTCCCCGCCCATCGCACCGGTGTAAGTGGTCAGTAAGTTAGTAAAACCATGACGGAATGTCCCCATCGCAATCTGTGGTTTCTCATTCACGGAGGTATTCCGATAGCGCCCCGCCATCAGCGAATAGCGACTGGTTCCCGGGCGGAGCAGTTCAGCGATGGAAGCATAGGTCACGGTAAAACTGTGCTCACTCCCATCTGCCTCTTTAATCGTTACCAGCAGATCGCCGCCGGTGCCATTGGGATACAGGTCATCAATACGGAACGCGCCAGGCGGAACCGTCGTTTGATAGATACGCGCGCCACGCTGACTCACGCTGACGAGTGCGTTGGTGTTTGCAACACCGGTAATGACTGGCGCATAGCCTCGCTGGGAATCCTCATACATACGATCGTCAGAAGTCAGCATTACGCCCCGAAAACCAACGCTGTCGAAGACCTGGCCATCCGTGGTGGAATCACCCATCACCAGTTTGCTGCGCAGCGGAATAATGCCGCGCTCAAGATAAGTGCTGGTTGAGTCATAATGCCAACCCTGATCGTTGTTCCAGTTGAAAACACCGCGATAGCGTAAGCGCCAGGCATCCCAATTGAGCCCTCCCATCAGGCTCAGATACTGAGATGACATAGAGTCCGTTCCAGACATCTCTGCATGCCATGCGTTGTAATCATATTGCAACGTCGCAGCAGGAATACCGTTATCCCATAATTCAGGATTAACATAGCCGCGAACCTGGCGAAGCAGCCATATCTGAGGCGCCTGCACATTGATGCGCTGTGTCGTCACATCGTAATAAGCTGTTAAATCAGAAGATATATCACCGATACGCACACAACTTTCATTATTCTTTAACGACTGGCGCAGCATTGGATCAATTTTATCAATATCGATTCCCAGCGTTGATATCAGCTTCAGCGTAAAACACGGCTTGGCTACTACGGCATTGCTTTTATCATTTTCGAACTTAACTTCACCACGTCCTCGCCATTTGTCGTTCACATACAGATCGACATTATATTGTCCCTGCGGAACCGGGTTTCCCTGAGAATAGTTGCTAACATCAATCGCTGAGCGTAAAAAATCGCTATTAAATTGCACTTCATCATTTTCAGCGAAGGCAACCTGAACAGAAATAAAAGATAAAACAACGAATTGAGCAATGCGGGTTAATCTCAGAGGACAAGAAATAACGTTATGGGCTACTTTGTAATTTTTGCTCATTTGTTGTTTCTCCACCATAATCATTTATTACACTGTAAAAAACTGAAGCACCGCTCAATTGCGTCGATTTTTTATTAGCGAGCGGGAATACTATTTCGCTTTTCGGCTTCACCATACGTTGGGGGAAGTTTTCTACAGCAGCTAATACAGCTGACCCTGTTGTTCGACGAATCTCAACCTTGCTGAAAGTGATGTAATAGGGAGAGTCGTTTACTACTTTTATGTTGTTCCCTTGTTGGAATATTTTTAATTCTTTATAAGACTGTAATGGTGTTGGTTGCAGATTATCCGGGCGGTAGAATAATTTTATTCGGGTACGAAATGCCAGTTGCATATGCGTTTTGCCCGACGTTGAATCCTGTGCTTTTGGCGGAATTTCCAGCATGTTGAACCAAAACAAGGACTCCCTGTCCTGCGGCAATGACGGGTTCGTCGCCATGATTCGCACAGCTTGCCCCTTCGCCGGATCAATACGAACAACGGGAGGAGCAATGAGGAACGGAACCGTGATCTCCCCAGGCTTTGCATTTGGGTTACCATCATCCATCCATATTTGTAAAAGATAAGGATTATTCCCCCGGTTTTTTAACTGTACCGTTGATTCCTTGTCTTTTGCATTAAATACAATGCGTGTTCCGTTAATCACAACGTCAGCCATAGCATTCAGTGAGAACGCCGAAAATAACAATACCAGCCCGGAAGATAATATCTTTAACATCTCATCACCTCATAATCAGGAGTAAAGGACGCCGCCTTTACTCCTGTCTTTATTACTCGTAAACCATGGTGTAATCGACCTGAGTCGTTACAGAACCCGCAGTAGATGCGCCAGTAGCATAATATTGCGCAAAGTAATTCAGCGTACCGTTTCCAGAAGAGATATCGACAGGGATATCATTCTGGCCATTCGCTACTGAAGCCCCTGCAACAATGGCGTCACGATCGGCGTTTAATAATTGAACCTGCACGTTAGTCGCTGCATCTGCCGCTGCTGAATCAATGTTCAGACGACCGGTTGTGCTATCAACATAAGCGCCAGGTTCGAAGTAGGTGCTGGCGGTATTTAAAGATGTTCCTGAGCAGTTACTCAGCGAGATAGTGAACGGCGTAGCACCTGCCGTTGCGCCTGCTGCGCCGAGCGTAGTAGACGAAACGGTTGGCAGCGTTACCGTTGCATCATTACTGCCACCGTCGACAGAAATAGTACAAGTTGTATCAGTAATTTGTCCGTTAATTGTAATAGTTCCATCCACCGCAAATGCTGAAGCAGTAAATGCTGAAGTGATAACCATTGCTAACGCGGATAACGCATAATTATATTTACGCATAATAAATTCCCCTGGTGTTGTTGATATAAATGAACGACGTATTGAATGTGTTATTAAGGCAAAACAAACCTCACCCCATTATCAAATAATGAGTACTGAATAACACCTTCCGGTTCCATTGACATAATATACGCAAAACTTTCATCCGCAATATTAGGATTTTTCAACCAAAAGAAATCAAATCCAAATGCTTACAGGAAAATAAAGTACCGCATAATATCTGCGCTATTCACCATGCAAAATATATCGATAACCAGGTTTTTATAAGACAGTATCAGTTAAAAAAAGATAAAATTTTATAAATCAAATAAATTGATCCAGATCACTGCACAACCCAAAACAGTCGAAATTTAAACATATAAAAAACACAATAAAAACCAAATATCAAACAAACAAAAACAAAACGATCACATTTATTGCTGCATTATTAGCCAGAAAACACCACTTTTAGAATTACGAGAATAATCCTGACAATACGACTAAAGTATTTTATATAATTTATTAATAATTAATGAGTTATTACAAACAAATCATTTTTTTAATTTTTTGCAAGAATAATCCTATTTAGATTCTAAACGTAACTATTGTTAAGCTAAGGTTACAATACATACCATTTCCAGGAATTTTACCGGAACGATCTTTTCTTTTAATCACCTACTATTTCTCAGTATAAAAATCTAAAGATTGCTTACCACAACCTTACAAAAAAGGACAATCCACTATTAGAATCGGCTTTTTTGAGCACAAAAAAGAATGGAAGGGGAAAGTTTGTTGAAAACTCCGAACGGGGAAAAAAGAAGAGAAATTTCGCTATTGTCGTTAAGCGGGAAATACCATGCTGCATGTTATCGCCAGAAAAGAGTCTCTGGCGATAAAGTTCATTTAACTTAAAGCGTTACCGATCACCACCCCGGCACCGCGCCACCGTTAAAGATAGTCTCTGCGGCTTTCGCAACTTCCGGCGATTGATAAGACTGCAAAAACGCTTTCACATTTTCAGCATCTTTGTTGTCTTCCCGCGCCACCAGTATGTTCACATACGGCGAGTTTTTATCTTCGATAAAGACGCTGTCATGCACCGGCGAAAGTCCAGTTTGCTGGATGTAGGTGGTGCTAATGATCGCCACATCCACTTTCGCATCGTCCAGGACGCGCGGCAGCTGTGCGCCTTCCAGCTCCATAATATTCAGATGACGTGGGTTGTCGGTGATATCCAGCGCCGTTGGTAACAGACCCTTCCCCTCTTTCAGGGTAATCAACTTCTCTTTTTGCAGCAGCAGGAGCGCACGCCCGAGGTTGGTCGGATCGTTAGGAATGGCGATCGTCGCCCCGTCTTTCAGTTGATCAACCGTTTTAATTTTTTTCGAGTAGCCCGCCATCGGGAAAACAAAGGTGTTGCCTACCGCTACCAGCGTGTAGTTATGGGCTTTGTTATCTTGTTCGAGGAACGGTCGATGCTGGAACACGTTGGCGTCCAGTTCGCCGTGATTGGTCGCATCGTTAGGCAGCAATGAACCGCTGAATCCTACCAGTTCCACATCAAGACCGTACTTCTCTTTGGCAACTTTCTTCGCGACTTCCGCCACATCCTGCTCGGCGCCGTTAATCACGCCGACTTTGATGTGTTTCGCGTCGCTGCTTTGCTGATCGCACCCCGCCAGCAATATGCCCGCCAACAGTACCGCCGCCCCTGCCCGTAAATGAGGTATCGTCAATTTCACGTTTTTATCCTTATTAAATAACCATCTGATGGGTAATGAAATGACTATAGCGGGAAGGCCGCTGCGGTTTAAAAAACGAAAAGGCATCAGCAAGAAGAAAAAGGCATATACAAAAAGCCCGGTGGCGCGAACGCTTGCCGGGCCTACGTAAACTACGCCATCAAACCAGCGCTTTCACGATCTCCATTAACCTGACGATATCGTCAGGCCGGGTGTTTCCGGTTTGCGGATCGATAATCGAGCTGTAAACATGAGGCATCACGCGCGGCACGCCCGCCTCCAGACAGGTTTGCAAAATAACGCCGAAATTTTCCAGGGAAATGCCGCCGGTCGGTTCGATCAGCGTCATCCCGTTGCGGGCTGCGCTGGTTGCCAGCACATACAGCTCCGGTAACGACGTCTCGCCGCCCATCGGGAAAAACTTCGCCGCGTGCGCCCCCATATCCTGCATCATGCGTACCGCTGCATCGCAGGAAACGCGGGCAGGCGTCCCCTGGCTGCTGCGAACGCCAGTGGAGATAAGCACCTCGCCCGGCGTGCCTGTCGGGCTGACCAGCGCGTTGATATGCGTTTTTTCGCCGCCCGTTGCCGTCAGCGCGCCAGCGGCAAAACCACATCCGGTAAAGGTCTGGTTGACGTGCGCCGGGTGTACCTTTGCAGCAATCATCGCCGCCTTATAGTATTGCGCCGGATCGCCCGCTCCCAGCCCCACGGAGATGCACGGCACTTCTGCCATCCAGCGTTTTACCTCCTGAACACCGTCTTCCACTGAGGCAAACTGTGCGGAGAGGACGCCGATCGCCACATGGCCTTCGGCAGCATCATAGATTTCCCTGGCATTGGCGATATCTTTCGCCAGTACGTTAATCGCCACACGATTACGATAAAAATTAATCTGCTGCATGGTCGGCAATCTCCTTCAGTCGCGCCACGATTAACGCCATTTCCCCTTCTGCGACCGTTCGCGGGTCGAGGCTGAAAACGCCCTGGTGGAGGTTATAGCGACGGGCATAAATGGCGATATCGCCGCCGCGCAGCTGAGCTTCGACTTCGCGGGCATCCAGCCCCAGTTCACGGGCATTCACCCGAATACGAATACGCCAGATCGCGCGCCCGGCCTCATCCTGCTCGATATCCGCACTCAACCCACGAATCGCTGAAATGGCGTCGGCTACCGGCTGAAGCTGTTCGGCGGTGACTACCGTCTGCCCCTGGTGATAATTCTCCAGCGCATACACCAGCCCGACCATATTCTCCTTACCGATCTTCATCGCTCTGGCGATGCCGTGATGCTGCGCTTTGCAGGCGGCGATCCACGTTCTCTTGCCGGTGATAAATCCAGAGGTTGGCGCATTGAAGGCTTTCGCGCCGCTGTAGACAACCATATCCGCGCCGCTCGCCACCCAGACGTGCAAATCCTCCTCGGCAGCGGCATCAACAATTAACGGCAGGTTGTGAATCTGCGCCACCTGGACGAAGTCTTCAATGCCCAACATCCCCTTCTGCACGCAGTGATGTGATTTCACATACAGCAGGGCGGCGGTGTCATCGGTAATCGCACTCTCCAGTTGCCAGCGCGCGGCCAGGTTGCTCGACCCTACTTCCACTACGCGCCCGCCACCCAGACGGATTGCGCTGGTGATCGGCGCGCCGTAATCCACATTATGCCCACGCAGCATCACCACTTCATTGGCCATACCGGAACTGTCCGGCATCTGCGTGACCCGGGCCCGATCGCCACGGGTAATGGCGGCGGCAACGGCAATCGCAATTCCCGCCGAGGCGCATGAGGTAACATAACTGTCTTCAGCGCCGGTATAGCGGGAGACCCGCTCACCGGTTTTTTCCACCAGCTTGTCGATCTCGACAAAAGCGGAGGCCGCACGCGCCGTGGCGTGCATCACCTCCGGCGCGACGCTGGAGACGCCAAGAATCGTCATCTTGCCGCAGGCGTTAATCACCTGCTTCAGCCCCAGTTGTTGATAGATATTCTGTGTCATGGCTTACAACACTCCCAGCAGCGAGCAGACCACGCTAAGCGCCACAATCGACAGCAGAATGGTGGTATAACGCGGTCCTTTCTTCACCAGAAAGATATAGATGGCAAATACTGCCGCCAGCGGCAGCAGGCCAGGCGCAATCGAATCGAGGATCTGCTGAACCACCACTTCAGAACCTTTCAGGGCGCTGATTTTCAGCGGGGTGGTGATCTTGACGTAGCTCGCCGACAGCGCCCCCATCATGATCAGCCCCAGCACGTTAGCGCCGTAGATCAGTTCCTTGATTCGCCCCCCTTGCAACAGCCCGACGATGGAATCACGCCCCAGCGTATAGCCTTTGTGAATCAGGCCGTAGCTGATCGCCAGCGTAATGGCCGGATAGAGAATCAGCGGCGCAATACCCCCGAATGCGCTGCCATTGGCGGCGAACGGAATAAAAATCGCAATCAACAGCGGCATCACCGCCGCCCAGACGATGGAATCGCCCATCCCGGCCAGCGGCCCCATCAGGCCGGTTTTAATCCCGGTGATGGAGGCGTCGCTGATCGGTTCGCCACGTGTTTTCTGCTCTTCCATAGCGATGGAGATGCCCTGGATCACCGCGCCAAAGGTCTGTTCTGAGTTAAAGAAGTTCAGATGGCGCTTCAGCGCTTCCACCTGTTCCTCTTTTTGCGGGTAGAGTTTTTTGATGATCGGCGTCATCGAGGCGCAGAAAATCAGGCTCTGTAAACGTTCATAGGAGTTAGAAACCTCCGCGCCCAGCCAGTAGATAAACCACGCCCTGGTGATGTCCGCTTTGGTCAGCGCTCCGGTTTCCCGCGCACGCTCAACCAGTTCATGTTGCATTACGTCGCTGCTCATCATGCTGCTCCTTCATTTTTCGCCAGGCCTTTAATCAGGAAGGCCACACAGGTGCCGAAGATTGCCATCGCCATGATGTCGACCTTGAGGTACAGCACCGCGAAGAATCCACCGATAAACCACGGCAGCAGACTCTTTTTGCCGATCACCATAATGGTGATGGCGAAGCCCAGCGCCGGGAGGATCCCGCCCATGATTTCAAAGGAGTGGGTCAGCCAGTGCGGCATCAGCTTGAGGAAGCTTTCTACTACGTTCTGGCCGAAATAGTTGGCGGCGAACACCACCGGGAAACGCAGCGCCAGACCGAGTAACGCCGGGTAAAGGAAAGCGCAGCGCATAATGCCCGCCATGTTTGCCGTTTCCGCGTGTTTGTCGGCCATATGTACCCAGGCGGCGTTCAGCGTACGGCGTAGCTGGTCGAGGAATACGCCGATCACGCCAAACGGAATCGCCAGCGCAATCGCCAGGTTGGGGTCCATTCCGGCTTTAACCGCAATGGGGATCGAGATACAGGCCGCCAGCGCCGGATCTGACGGCACGTTGCCGCCCGGCGTCGAGGTCACGCCCAGATAGACGAGCTGCATACCTGCCCCGATAATCATCGCCGTCTGCATATTCCCGAGCAGCAGCCCCACAAAGACCGCGACAACCACCGGCTGAAGCAGCATGGCGGAGAAGGTGTAGCCAAGGCGTAATCGGGCAAACCAGTAATACAACCCCATCAGGCTTGCAAAGACTAAAGTATCCATAGTGTTATCCCATTATCAGAGGGTTAGAATTTTTTCAGGATATCGTCCAGCGACTGTGGTTTATCTTCCGGGATAGTCTGGAAGAACACCTGAATCCCACGACTTTTCAGGTCGTTAAGAATGCCAACGTCTTTTTCATCGAGCGTAATGTTCTGGAAAACCGCTTTGCGGTTTGGCCCGCCGCCTAAGCCCCCAACCTGAATGGTGGTGACATCAAATCCCTGCTGCACGGCCTGTTGAATGGCCGCCAGAGACGGGAACAACACCAGCACATTGCCGTCGCCGAGTTGGTTTTCTTTCCACGATGCCGCAAAGCTCTGGTTGCTGTAGCAATCCACTTTGATGTTTGGCGGCGCGGCCATCAGGTAGATGTTTTTCATAAACGGATCGGCGTCCAGCTCGTCACTGACCACGGCAATCCGGTTCGCCTGGGATTGTCCGACCCACTTCGTCACGACCTGCCCATGAATCAGACGGCTGTCGATGCGACATAACACGATGTTTGCCATAATGATTTTCCTTATTGTGATTGTTGTAATTGACGAACATGGGCGACGACATCCAGACAACTGCTGCGCCCGGCTTCCACCAGACCGCTCACGCAGGCGGTAAGCGGGCCGTGTTCGCGCCGATCCAGCGCCTCCAGCAGCAGCGAGGCGTTCAGCCCGGAAACCACCGCCACCGGATAATCCGCACTCAGTCGTGCCGCCACGTTGGAGGTCGTGCCGCCAACAAAATCGGTCAGAATAAGTGAGCCTTCCGGCATGGTTTTCACCACGGCTTCGACACGTTGATAAAACTCGCCCAGCGTATCCACGGGCATGAGCGCAATTTCTGTTACGCCTTTAATTTCCCCCATCACCATGCGAAGGCTGTTGCAGAGCTGTTGTCCCCAGCCGCCATGCGTCAGCAGCAGGATCTGGGGCAAGGATTCAGTGGTAGTCAAAATGGCCTCCTGGCTCGATTACATGAGACTGGCAATGCCCGATAGCGCCATCCGGCACACATTTCCCGGTGGCGCTACGCTTACCGGGCCTACGAATAGCAAACGCCATCCGGCAAAACTCATCAGAGTAAGAGCAAAGGCTGTGCCAGGATTAGTGTCACACGGGGGAGAAGAGAGGTCTGGCGAGGCGCAGCGCCACGCCAGATAAGGGATCAGCTATAGAGTAATTCGTAGATATAAAAATATTCCGCGTCCGATAAACGGATGGCATAAGCCTCTTCAATCGGCAGGAAAGCCGATTTGATGACACTAAACGCGCGGGCATCCAGATCCGGTTTGTTTTCCAGCGCCATCTGTAACGGTTTTCGGTTAATCACGATACGCTCGACCATGCAGCAGCAGTGGATCAGGAAGCGCAGTGTCACCTGGCGGCTTGGTTTCAGCGAAAGCGCGGTGGTCAGATGGTTAAGCACCCCTTCCATTTCTTTCAGAATGCGCTGCGGGTTAAGCACTGAAATATGGTTGATGATGCTCTCCATCGTCAGCGCGCTGATAAAGCGCATTGCGCTGCGTTCCATTTCCAGGCGGCGTTCAGCGCTGGTGAGGTCCGGCGTTAACAGGCTCAACACCAGTTCCGGCCCCTGCTCAGAGAACAATTCCTCCAGCGAAATGAATGGAATATCCGGCAGCCCCGGCTGGAAGGTGCCAACAATACCCGCCAGTCGTTCACTGGCATGCAGCGACTGCTGGACGCGCTCCAGGCTGCGAACATCGTTGTAATCGAGGATCACCATCCGCGTGTCCTGCGACATCAGCTCGCCAAAACTCTCCTCCAGCACCTTTTTGATTTTTTCCGCCGTGCCCATGCCGGTAATACAGGAGATAACCAGCACTTTGCCGCCGTTTTCCTGCTGTGGCGTACAAAGCTGGCAGGGGATGCTTTTCCCCTGCATTAACGCCGCCAGTTGCGGCAGGTCGCTGGTTTCATAGCTTAAATCCAGCCCCACCTCCAGCAGGCTGGTCAGGGTTATATTTGGCATCAGCAGAACGTCAATCTGGAATAATTTGCTTATCGTACTGCCAAAATGTACCAGCGAGCCGATGTCCACCATCAGGATCAGCCGCTGATAACGTCGGGTCTGAATCATCTGGGTCAGGGTTTCCAGCGTGTCATGCACCGACTGCTCAAACGGCATATCAATAGCACTGAACAACTCGCGCTCCAGCACCCGATTCACATACTGCGCCATGCTTGTGGCCGTTGTTGCGCCGTGAGCAATCAGGATCACCCCGCAGTCCGGGCTGGCGTCGATACGCTGACGATAATGACGACACTCTTTGAGGAACAGACACAGCCAGACCACTTCCGTCGCCGGACACTGAATATGCAGCAATTCATTGATTTTTCGGCACAACAATGTGGCGTTGTCGTACTCATCTTTGCAACGATCGAGGATCAGGCTGGAAGAATAAAGCTGCGGGATCAGGCCGCGCTGAACGTAGCCAATCAGCGCCAGAAAATGTTTACGCAGCGGATTTACCAGGTTCTCCGGCAGCGTAAACGTAAGCACCTGCTCCACGCAGCCAATAAGCAGCGTCACGCGTTCCTCAATCTGGTCGCCATAACGCGGCGGATGCGCAATATTGTCGCGACTGTAGAGGCCATATTCAAAAATCGAGCTGAGCTTATTTTTCAGGATCGCCAGCGTTTCCGCCGGAGGCACGTTACTGTTGCGCAGATTGACGTATTCGCGGGTCAGGAAGCTGTAAAAAAGATCGCTCTCTTCAATCTCAGCGCCCGTCGCCAGCGACGTTTTCAAGGCGGGCAACGTGCGCGCGTCAACGTTCAAGCGCTCTTTGCCATCAAACAGCGTGTCCACCAGCAGACGTTGCTCCGGCGTGGCGTTAAACGGCATTTCCGCCAGCCGTTTATCCAGTTGCAGCGTATCGTTATGCTCCGTCATCCCCGACGCCCATGCCTGAGCGCAGAGGAACTGGATATCACTCTTGAGCTGGCCGATGTTGCCTTCCAGCGGCTTATTCAGCAGCCAGAGCAGCAGCGTCTTGTCGATACTCACCGTGCGCTCAATTTTGCGACTTTCACGTTGCAAAAAGCCGACAATCAGCTCCACCTGTTCTTCGATTGAACGCTGGCGAATGCCCGGCAGATCGATACAGACCTGAATACGCCGCTGGAAAGTACGTAACAACGCCGAACTTACCGGTTCTGTCGTCGCGCAAATCAGGCGTACCGATATCGAACGCGCCTTGCTGCTTGCCCCCAGCGGACGGTATTCACCTTTATCGAGAATGGAGAACAGCTTTTCCTGCCCTTCATATGGCAGACGGTGTACCTCATCCAGCAGCAGATAGCCGCCGTCCGCCTGCTCCACCAGGCCAGGTTTATTCTCGCTTGCTCCGGTAAACGCCCCCTGTCGATGACCGAACAGGTGCGAAGAGAGCAGTTCCGGGTTATGGGCATATTCCGCACAGTTAAAATAGACCAGCGGCGGCGGGGAGCCTGCGGCGTGCTCGCAGGCAAAACGGTGCATCAGTTCAGCAAAGAAGGTTTTACCAACGCCGGAAGGTCCGGTCAGCAACACATGCAACCCGTGGGGGTAAAGCACTGCGGCGCGGCCTTTTTCTACTGCATCGCGCAGGCTGCGATCGTAGCCAATCAGACCGGTAAAGGGATCGTCGATTGTGTGCCCTTCCTGACGCGGCAACAGATCGGCAATCGTACGTACTTCACGTTCGGCGTCATCCAGCTTACGCCCCAGCAGCGTTTCCAGCGCCTGACGGTGCAGGAAAAACACCGGGCGGCCCCGGCTTTTGATCGCCAGACCATCATTGCAGAGTTGATTGAGATCTTTACTGACCGAGTTGCGCGCCAGCCCGAGGTTAAAGCCAATGGCTTCCGCCGTAAATGCCGTCTCCTGCGCCAGATCGGCAAGATTCAGCCCGCGCGTCAGCCGTTCGAGTTCCCCCAGTATTACCTCAATCCGTCTCATCTCTTTACCGCTTAAGAAATAAATGATTGTTCAGAACATACACTATTCTGCTACGCAAGAAAGTGAGAGAGCGGGGAGAATCCGCCTACAACTTACAGACGAGACGGTTTTTCGAAGTAATGCGGACCGCTGAGAGAGTCGTGTTCTGTCTATACTTATGCTTAAACTTTGAATACTGGATGATGACGATGAAACAAACCGCTCTGCTGCTCTTTACCGCCATTCTCGCGCTGCCAGGCATTACGTTGGCTAACTCGCCTTATAGCTCGCTTCAGACCGCTAACGAAAAAAGCACCGTCCTGAAAGAGCTACGCAAAATGTGTACGCCGCAGGCATCGCTGTCGGATGAGGCATGGGAAAAGATGATCATGTCGAATGAGAGTAATCAACAGCACATCCGCGAGGCGATCGTGGCGATAGAAAGGAACAACCAGAATAACTACTGGGAAGCGCTCGGCAAAGTCGAATGCCCGGATATGTAAAACGTCATGGGTGACCGAATCATCACCCCTTTTGATGTATTATCGCGTCGTTTGTATGCGAACTTTTACCGTCACCAGCAGCGCCGTCAGCAACATCAGGCTGCCGGAGAGCGCCAGCGGCGACAGCAGACCAAGGTTATCAAGCGCATAACCGCCAACAGCCGCACCGCAGGTATTGGCAAGCTGGATCACCGCAACCTGAACGGACCCGGCTTTTTCCGCCTGATCGGCAAGCGTACGGGTGATCCACGTTGACCACCCTACCGGCACCAGCGCAAACGACAGCCCCCAGACAATCGCGATCCCTGCCGCCACCACTTTTTCGCTTCCCCACAACGTCAGCACCAGCGCGCTGACGGCCAGAACCAACGGCGCGCCTGCCAGCGCCAGTTTGACCGAGCGTTTAAGAATAAAAGAGGAGAGCGACGTTCCCACAAAACTGGCAATGCCAAAGCTCAACAGTACCAGCGTCAGGCCATCGACATCAAAGCCCGCCAGATTCATATACACCGGGCGGATGTAGGTAAAGAACGCGAACTGTCCGGCAAAGGACATAAAGATGGCAATCATCCCCGCCATTACGCCGGGACGTTGCAACAGACTGAAGATATTTTGTTTTTGGTGAGACGGTTCGCCAGGCAGCGAAGGTAACGATTTCACTACCCAAATAACACACAGTACGCCCATCACCGCCGCCGCGTTAAAAACATGACGCCAGCCAATAATCCCACCTAAAAAACTGCCCAGCGGCGCGGCGATCACCAGCGCGATGGAGACCGCGCCAAAAATAACCGACAACGCTTTAGGCACGGTACGCGGCGGCACCAGGCGCATCGTCAACGAAGCCGACATCGCCCAGAATCCCCCCAACGCCAGCCCCAGGCAGGCACGCCCGGCCAACAGCAGCGTGAAGGAAGTTGCAAACGAGACCAGCAGACAGGAAAGCGTTAATAAAACGGCAAACAGGATCACCACATAGCGACGATCGGTCGCCTGAATAATTTGGGTGATAAACAGGCTGGCAAACATGGCGACAAACGCCGTTACCGTTACCGACTGCCCGGCGACGCCTTCAGAGATTCCGAGGTCCTGCGCCATCGGCGTCAGCAGGCTGACGGGCAAAAACTCAACGGTGATCAGGCAGGCAACACAGAACGCCACAGCGAAAACAGCCGACCAGTTTGGCCGGATAATCGTCTCAGCATGGGATTGTTCTTCGATTCTTGCACTCATTTCGTTACCTGCGTCTTTCTCTGCCAGAAAAGCCGTGCAGTGTAACATCTAAAGTGTGACGTATTTAACGTTTTAGCAACTTTCCTTTGTTGCAGGGAAATATGCTTACCCGATCGCATGATGAAAAATGCGCCATGATATTCGCGCGCCTTCGCATTCACAGCGGGAAGAAAAGGACATAGTATAGCACTAAGTGCTATACTTACGGTTACAGGATGTCAACCCGATGCGTGTATTTAAAACCAAATGGTTTGCCAGGGAAGCAAAGTCCCATGCAATCAAAGACGAAGAGTTATGTAAGGTTATTGCAGCAGCAATGCAGGGAAAAGTGGAGGATCTTGGTGGTGGGGTTTACAAAAAACGCCTCAATCAGAATCGCGATCGCGCGATCATCCTCGCAAAAGGCGGTATACATTGGTTTTATACATTTTTATATGCCAAACAGGATATGGCAAACATCGACAACGGTGAATTAGCCGGGTTCCGCGAGTTAGCAAAGCATTATGCTGGTCTCGCTGAAGATAAAATGACGGCATTGATTAAAAGTAAAGAATTGGTGGAGATTTGCCATGACTGCAAAAAATAAATTCAAAAGCCCTGCTTTTGAAGCTATTCACAGCGCAGCTTCTGGATTATTCAGCGTTGATGCCATTCCCCAGGAAACGATGCGCAACTTTGACAAAGCATGCCTCAGTAGCGTGGAGGATCTTCAGCCGCTTGAAATCAAAGCACTACGCGAGAAGCTGAACGTCAGCCAGCCCGTTTTCGCGCGCTATCTGAATACCAGCGTTTCTACAGTGCAAAAATGGGAGAGCGGCGCAAAGCGCCCCGGCGGTATAGCATTGAAGCTTCTTACCATTGTGCAAAAGCACGGACTAAAAGTGCTGGCCTGATGAGTCTCGCTGATAAGCAATTAACACCATTCGTTATATGCAAAATGGCACATACCGTTCTCAATGCAACCAGTGCACGCCATCTTCAGGTTGAAAAAGGGCGTTGTAGCGTATCTGGAAGGCGTTAATCTCTTGCATATCCGGTTCTATTTCGCGCAGAAACCCCAGCGCCAGGCGTACCTGCGCGTCAGTAATTGGCGCGGCCAGACGCGTTTTTTGCATCTGACGATACCACTGTTGCAGGTTCTGATCGCTGCCATCCACAATCACGATCTGCCAGATCAGCAATATCTGGGCGGCATTTTGCAGATGTGATTCATCAGGACGATGCAGGTACTGTAAAAACGCCTCTCCAGCCGCTTTACCCATCTGGTCGATCATTGACTCCACCGGCACCACGCTGATGCCCAGACGCTCGCTTAACCGACGAATCGCACGCCGGGCCCCCGAGGTGAGCACCCTGAAGCCAACAATAAACACCACGACCAGCGTGGCCAGCATAATCCAAATCATAACCTGCCCTGTTAAACCAACTTTGCAGAAAGCGCCTGACAGGCTTCACGAACCCACTGCGAATATTGTGGAATGCACTCTTTTGGCATTTGCAATTCAACACCGCTGATACTGATCGCAGCAATCACCTCATGATTACGATTAAACACCGGCGCAGCGATACAATAAATACCTGGGGAATCTTCCGCGTTATCAAAGACCCATCCTTGCTCACGGATTCTGGCAAACTCCTTTAGCAAGGCTTTCTTACTGGTGATGGTGGTCTCAGTGTATTGCGGTAACTGCTCATCCGGCAAAAGTTCGTCCATTTTGTCCTGCGGTAACCAGGCACAAAGCGCTTTCCCCACGCCGGAACTGTGCATCGGCAGCTTTTTACCGACCCAGGTACGAATACCGATTGGCTGAGTGTTCTCAAGCTTCATCAGGTAAATGGGCGCGACTTCATCCAGGATACCCAGATGGCAGGTCAGATCGGTTTGCTCACGCAATTTCTCCAGAACAGGCAGAGCAACGTTGCGGATATCAAATTGCTCCAGCGAACGATTACCCCATTCGTACAATTTCAGGCCCAGGAAAAAGCGCCCCTTTTCCAGACGCAAAAGGTGATGTTCGACCAATGCGTTTAACAATGATGACGTGCTGCTTTTAGGTAATGCTAAATCTTGTTGGATCTGGCTGAACGTCGCCCCTGGTGTATTGAAGAGGTAATTACAGATTTTTACCGTCTTATCCAGTGCGGGAACAGAGGTAGTAATATCCTGGCTCATACGAAATTAATCTTTTCTATTCATAGACTCCTCTCAGTATACCGCAATCACTTTCCTCAGGAATGCGGCTTTTTTGCGCATAGAGGAAGCACAGGCAATTCCTGAAATGTTAACCGCCTAAATCAGATCGCTATCACAATTGTTCATTTGTTCTGCAAAAATCATTGACGAATGATTTGGATATTTGCTGTACTAATTTCAATATACAGAACATTAGTTCCATATACTGAACAAGAGGTAGCAATGTCGAACGTATTTAAAGGTATCTTTCCGCCAGTCCCAACCATTGTTGACAATCATGGCGAATTAGATCGCGCCGGAATGGCCACCATGATTGACCATGTCATTAACAACAGGGCTGACGGAATGCTGATTCTGGGCAGCGGCGGTGAGTTTTCACATTTTTCCACTGAGCAGAGAAAACAGATCGCCGAATTCAGTCTGCAATATGTTGCAGGAAGAGTACCGGTGTTAATTGGTATTGCCTGCGCCAGCACCGCAGAAACCATCCAGTTAGGTGAACACGCACAAAACGCAGGCGCTACGGGCGTACTGGTGGTGAATCCTTACTATGCGAAACTCAGTGATGACGCGCGTTTTACGCATTACAAACGCATTGCCGAAGCACTCAGTATACCTGTCTTTTTGTATAACTTCCCTGAGTTAACTGGCCAGGATATCGGTCTGGACGTGATCACCCGACTCGCCCGTGAAGTGCCTAATATTGTAGGAATTAAAGACACCATTGATAACATCAGCCACACCCGGGAAATTATTAATCGCGTCCACCCATTCCGCCCGGAGTTTATTGTCTTTAGCGGTTATGACGAATATTTGCTTGATACGCTATTGTTGGGCGGTCACGGTGGAATCCCTGCAACATTTAACTTTGCCCCACACATTACCAGAGGCATATATCAGGCATTTATTCGTGAAGACCTCACTACGGCTAAAGCACTACAGCAGCAACTGGCAACGCTTTCTCCTCTGTATGCATTAGAACAGCCTTTTTTTGGCGTCATCAAGACAGCTATCAAATTAACTGGAGTGGATATTTCAACTGCCGTAGTTCCACCAGCCTTACCACTCAATGAGGAAAAAACAGCCCTTGTTCGAAATATTCTGGCCCGTATTACTCTGTAAATCAGCATGAGAGCAATGATAATGAACATCAACCCTGTACTAAAACTCAATCCAAAAGATGATGTGGTTATCGCAAGACAGTGTGTTCCCGCTGGCACCTGGCTTGAAGAAGAACAAATTACAGTTATCAGCGACATTCCCGCAGGACATAAAATTGCCCTACGCTCACTAAACATCGGGGAGGCAGTGAAACGGTATGGGCAGATTATCGGTTTCGCTACCCAACCTATTCAAGCCGGCGAGCATATACATATGCACAACCTGGGCATGGGCGATTTTGAGCGTGATTACGCCTGGGGCGTGGATCGGCATTCCCCCACACCCGCCGAACATCAGGATATATTTCAGGGAATTCGTCGCGCTGACGGGCGTGCCGCCACGCGTAACTATATTGGCATTTTAAGTTCGGTTAACTGTAGCGCGACGGTCGTCAGAGCGATTGAGGATCATTTTCGTCTACACGGTCTGGCCGATTACCCAAATGTCGATGGCGTGGTGTCGCTTCCACAAAGTTTTGGTTGCGCGATTGGCTCTAAAAGTGAGTCCATGGCGGTCATGCGGCGCACGATGGCAGGTTACGCCACACACGCCAACTTTGCTGGCGTCATTATTATTGGGCTGGGTTGTGAGTCCAGCCAAATCAAAGACATGATGAATGCCCATGGGTTGGAAGATGGTCCAATGATGCACAGCTATACTATCCAGGACGTTGGCGGAACACGGCATGCCATTCAGAAAGGGATTGATCTGGTAAATCAAATGCTTCCCCTCGCGAACCGGGTCATCCGCGAACCCATTCCCGCCTCGGAAATTATTCTGGCGCTGGAATGCGGTGGCTCTGACAGCTATTCCGGTATTTCCGCCAATCCAGCGCTCGGCTATGCGGTGGATAAGCTGGTACAGCAGGGTGGCACGGCCATTCTGTCTGAAACATCAGAAATTTATGGCGCAGAACATTTATTGACCCGCCGCGCTGTCTCGCGCGAGGTTGGCGAAAAACTGATTGCGCGGATTCACTGGTGGGAAGACTACTGTCGTCGCAGCGGAAGCGAAATGAATAACAACCCTTCAGCAGGTAATAAGGTTGGCGGACTTACCACGATTCTGGAGAAATCCCTCGGCGGTATTGCCAAAGCCGGAACCACTAATCTGACAGAGGTTTATGAATACGCAGAACCAGTTACAGCAAAAGGGTTCGTCTTTATGGATACCCCCGGCTATGACCCTATTGCCGTTACCGGGCAAATCGCAGGCGGCGCGAATCTGCTTTGCTTCACCACTGGCCGGGGTTCGGCATTTGGATCCAAACCAACGCCCAGCCTGAAACTGGCTACCAACAACGCGCTCTGGCTGCGCCAACAGGAAGATATGGACATTAACTGCGGCACCATTGTCGAAGGTGAAGAGACGATCGCAGAAGTCGGTGAACGTATTTATCAAATGATCCTTGATATGGCATCCGGCAAAAAAACAAAAAGTGAAGAATTTGGCTATGGTAGTCAGGAATTTGTCCCCTGGACAATTGGCTCCATAATGTAACGCTCCACAATATAACAATACCTCGTACCGCCATGCTCACTATGAGCATGGCAAGGAGTTCCTATGTCTATTGTTAACGTAAATACTGAAGAAGAAAAATTAAAGGCTACAACAGTAAGATGGCGAATATTTATTATTATGCTTTTGTTAGGTGCGATTAATTATATTGATCGCACATCGCTTTCTATTGCCATGCCCTATATTACCGATGAATTTGGCATTACTGATACCCGGGTTGTCGGTGTTATCCATAGCGCTTTCTTCTGGGCTTATGCACTGATGCAAATTCCCAGCGGCGTAATTGCAGATAAGTTCAAAGCCAGAAATATTATCGCACTGGCTACCATCTTATGGGGAGCATTCCAGGCCGTTGCCGCCTTATGTCACTCCATTTTCACGCTTTCACTTTCCCGTCTTGGTCTGGGCGTCACAGAATCCCCTATCATGCCCGCAGGCGCAAAATTAATGGGGACATGGTTAACGCCAACTGAGCGTGGGCGCGGCTCAATGTTGCTCGATGGCGGCGCGCCATTAGGAACCGCGCTGGGTGCGGTCATCATCGCCGGGTTGATTGCCTTTTTCGACTCGTGGCGTATGGCGTTTGTTGTCGCGGGGGTTGGCACGATGCTCGTCGGTTTACTGGCATGGTGGTATATCCGTACTTACCCGTCAGAACACCCACGTATTAACCAGGCGGAACTGGACCATATCACCGCGGCAAACGGCCCAGCCACCAACAGTAAAAAATACCGTCTCGCTGATATCAAACCTTACCTCAAGCAGCGCAATGTGCTTGCGTTGATCGGCGGATGGGTATGCTACAGCTTTGTGTTCTATGGCCTGATGACCTGGCTGCCACTCTATTTCCAGGCCACTTATGGCTTTGATATTAAGTCGATGGGTGGCGCGATGGCGCTGATCTTCCTGCTGTGCTTTATTGGTCAGCTCACAGGCGGTTACATCATGGATAAATGGCGCAGTAAAGGCGCAAAAACCAGCCGCGTTATGCATACCATGTTGGCAATTTCCGCCACTACCGCAGGGGTAGGGATTTTTCTGTGCGCCCAAAGTTCAACACCAGCCATTGCGATTACGTTGCTGACAATCGCGCTCTTCCCGTTACGTTGGGCCAGTGTCTACTGGTCAATACCGGGTCTGCTGGGAGCACAATCGGTAGCAGGGACTATCTGTGGCACCATGAACTTTACCAGTAACCTGTTCGCTGCCATTTTGCCTATTTTTATCGGCTTCCTGGTGCAATCTACCGGTAATTACTATGCCGCGATGATGTTCTTTGCGCTGGCCGCAGTGGGTTACCTCATCTGCTCGCTGCTCATTAACTTCGATAAAAAAATGGATATTGCTGAAAAGTAATTACCCGTCTCCGGCCCGCTCGCGGGCCATTTTTTATGGCATCAGGAACGAAGTATGTTCAATTCAGAGAACTTTATTGCCGTCGACTGGGGCTCCAGCAACCTACGCCTGTGGGTTTACCAGAAGGGGAGCTGTGTCTGGCGTCACGCCAGTCATGATGGGGTGATCAATCACCATGCAGGGCAGTTCAAAGATATTTGGCTGACATTGCTCGAACAGTGCCCACACACTCTGGCAGATAATACGACGGTTATCATGAGCGGCATGATTGGCAGCAATATTGGCTGGGTAGACAGTCACTATTTACTCTGTCCGGTCTCCCTGCAAACCCTGTCGCAGCATCTCACTCAAGTTCATGACGCGGGCCATCTCCCTGTATTCATCATTCCTGGTTTGCAGTTAGCGGGATCTGAAACCTGTAACGTGATGCGCGGTGAAGAAACACAGCTTCTTGGCGCGTTATCAGAAAATAGCTGGTATGCCTTCCCTGGCACCCACAGTAAATGGGTACGCATGGAGAACGATACGGTCCGTGATTTTCAAACCATCATGACCGGCGAATTTTTCCACCTGCTGACCCGACACTCCATCGTGGGAAAACACGCAACGGTACAACAGCACAATGTCGATGCTTTTTTAGCGGGCGCAAAACGTGGTCAACATGAAAACTGCCTTTCTCGCGGCGTCTTTGATCTCAGAGCACGAACACTAAGTCATATCCTTCCTCAGGACGCGCTTTTTGATGCCTTATCCGGTCTGCTGATCGGCCATGAAATCGCACAAATGCTGCAACATTACGCAATCCCTGCACACGAAGAAATTGTACTGGTCGGCAGCGACGAGCTGCTCGTCCGCTACCAGACCGTATTCCAGCTTTTTGGCCAGCGCTGTCGCCTCCTCAACGGTGAAACAGCATTCATTAACGGCATCAGGAGTGTTTTACATGAACATCCGTAATCCTTTAGTCGCAATACTACGAGGTATAACGCCCGATGAAGTTCTGGCGCATATTGATGTACTCGCAACAGCAGGTTTTACCACCGTAGAAATTCCGCTGAATTCCCCCGACTGGCAAACCAGTATCGCCATAGCCGTTGCACACTATGGTCAGACGATACATATCGGCGCAGGAACCGTGACCGCCGTTAGCGAAGTTAACCTGTTATCCGCATTCAAGTGCTCGTTTATTTTGACGCCGAATACCGACCCGTCAGTTATTGACGCGGCACGAGATGCCGGAATGACGACCTGTATCGGCTGTCATACCGCCAGCGAAGCGTTTGTCGCGATCCATCACGGCGCCAGCGCATTAAAAATTTTCCCGGCAGGCGAACTGGGGCCAGGATACATCCGCGCATTAAAAGCCGTTCTACCGACGCATATTCCACTCTATGCCGTCGGTGGCATCCGTCCCGACAATCTGGCTGACTATCTGAATGCAGGATGCATTGGCGCAGGATTAGGCAGCGATCTGTACCGCGCCGGACAAACCGTAAACCAGACGGCAAAAAATGCCCAGGCCTTTATCGAGGCGTGGAACGCCTGTAAGCAGCAATAAAAAAGCCCGGCGCCAGGCCGGGCAAAAACGTTACCAATACACACTTAAGCGACTTTCAGTTGCTGTATTTTTTTCTCGCGGCGAATTTTACGTTCTTCCAGCACCGCGACCATCGCCATCAGGCAGATGCAGCTAATGGCAGCGGCATCCAGCGCGGCGAAGGTGCCCGCCCAGCCGGTCAGACCAAAGACTGGCGTACCGTCGGCAATCATCCCCAGCCCCAGCTTGGCGAAGCTGTCGCCGATCAGGTAAGCAAAGGTGCCTTTAATGCCGTCCGCCGCGCCGATCGCTTTTTTCGGAACGAAGCCGACTGCCGCCACGCCGATCAGCAACTGCGGGCCAAACACCAGGAAGCCGAGCGCGAACAGGGACGCCAGATAGACGTACTGGTTGCTGGCATGCTGGTAAATGCCGAGGGTGGCGATAATCAGCGCCAGCGCAACGCAGGCCACCAGCGCGCGACGACCGTTCGCCAGATCCGACAGCCAGCCCCACAGCAGCGTGCCGACCAGCGCGCCCACTTCAAACAGGGTAAAGCCCTGAATCGCCACTTCTTTAGAAAGTTTCAGTTCCTGGAATGCGTAAACGGTAGACCACTGGTCGATACCAATACGCACCACGTACAGGAAGATGTTGGAGAAGCACAGCAGCCAGATCACTTTGTTTTTCAGGACGTATTCCACAAAGATCTGCCACTTGGTCATCTCATTTTCTTCGGTCTCTTTGTCCTCTTCGCTGATCTCTTCGCCGAACAACTCTTCCGCCTTACCAAGACCATAAGATTCCGGGGAGTCGCTGCCAAAGCGCAGGCCGATGAAGCCCACAATCAGCGCGATGATCGACGGGAAGATAAACATGCCGATCACATGGCCGTCGAACAGGTAGTTCGCGCCGAACAGCGCCACGCCTGCCGCGCCAGCGCCGCCGAGGTTGTGGGAGATATTCCAGAAGCCGAGGAAGGTGCCGCGCTTACGACGGGGCGTCCATTTGGTGATGGTGGAGTAACTGCACGACCCGCCGGTACTCTGGAAGAAACCGCTCAGCGCGTAGAAGGCGATCATCAGGAACAGGCTAACGGAACCGCTCCCCATGCTGGCGCTGAAGCCCAGCATACAGATAGCGGAAAGAATCAGCATAAACGGCAGGAACTGCTTGGTGTTTTTGCCGTCGGCATAGTAGGAAACCAGCGTTTTGCCTACGCCATAGGTGATCGAGAAGCCCAGACCAATCATCCCCAGTTGCGTCATGCTCAGCCCGTAGGTGGAGATCATGTCGTTCTGGGCGATGTTGAAGTTTTTGCGGATCAGGTACATGGTCAGGTAGCCGATAAAGACCACCAGATAGGACTGCATGAACGGTTTGAACCACATTTTGCGCCGTACATCGAGCGGCAGATCCAGGGTCGGCTTACGCACCTGGTTTAAGAAGTTCAGCATGGGACGGGTATCTCCTGATTTTTTAAGCCTGCTTTATTGCAGGCATTGTAAAAATCAGCCGCCCAACCAGCCTGAGACAGCGTCCAGGCGAAACCGGGAAAATTTCTTAGTTTTGCCCCACTCGGGGTAAAAAGGTGAAGTCCGTCACGTAATGCTGGCCTCGCGCGGCGCCTGCGCGTTCAAAAACGGCAGCAGCAGCAAGGCGGAAATGCCCGCCGCAATGGCAATCACCACAAAGAACCCGGTCCAGTGCCAGGTTTCCATCACCTGCGCCAGCGGCCAGCCGGAGAGCGATGCGCCAAGATAGGCAAACAGACCGACAAAACCGGTTGCCGCCCCCGCCGCCTCTTTGTGCGAACATTCCGCAGCCGCCATGCCGATCAGCATCTGTGGGCCAAAGACAAAAAAGCCGGTGGTGAAGAAGCACGCCGCCTGCATCACGTAACTGGCGAACGGCATCAGCCATAACGAACCGACAGAGAGCAGTATTCCGGCAGCGAAAATCAGGTTCATTGGCCCACGGTTGCCGTTGAACAGTTTATCTGAGCCCCAGCCCGCCACCAGCGCGCCGATAAACCCGCCCAGCTCGAACATCGTGACCGCCGTGTTGGCGGTGACCAGATCGACACCCAGCGTCTCCGACATATACAGGTTGCCCCAGTCGTTGATCGCCGCGCGTACCACATACACCAACACATAGCACAGCGAGAGCAGCCAGATATAGGGATTCAACAGCACGTATTTGGTCAGGATCTCTTTGCGGGTCAGCCCCGCGCCCTCCTGCTGCTGAGCGATTTCCAGCTCATCATGCCGCCAGTCCCCGACCGCTGGCAAACCGATAGCCTGTGGCCTGTCGCGCAGCCGCCAGCAGAGAAAAATACCGACGATAATCGCCAGCGTTCCGGCAATCATCATCCCGGCGCGCCAGCCGTAATGCAGAGCGGCAGCAGCCATGACGATCGGAATCAGCGCCCCACCGACGTTATGCGCGGTATTCCAGATGGCCCACCACCCGCCACGCTCATTACGCGAGTACCAGGACGTCAGCAGACGGGCGCACACCGGCGCTCCCCAGCCCTGGAAGAAGGCATTCAACGCCCACAGTAATGCAAAGGCCCACAGCGACGTGGAGAAACCGAACAGGATATTCACCACGCCGGTGGCGATCAGCCCAATGCCCATAAAATAACGGGCGTTGGAACGGTCGCTGACAATGCCGGAGACAAACTTCGACAGGCCATAGGTGATGTAAAACAGCGTCGCCAGCAGGCCGATATCACTGCGGGTCAGCACGCCGCTGACGAGGATCTCCGGTACGGCGGCATTAAAACTTTTACGGGTGAAATAGAACAGCGCGTAGCCAAGCCAGATGGTAAATAAGATCTGTCGCCGCCAGTAGCGGTAACGCGCATCGACTTCGTGTTTATCGGTTATCAACGGCGCATTTGCCGGAGCTTTCAGAAACGTCAGCATCACCGCTCCTTAAACGTAACGCAGAGGCAACGACACGCTAACGCGCGTGCCGTGCGTACAGGAGATGGCCAGCACGCCGCCAAGCGCCGTCACGCGCTCGCGCATCCCGGTCAGACCAAAGCCTTGCTGGCCGGAATCCGGCGGCAGGCCGCTGCCATCATCTTCAATCACCAGCATCAGCCGCTCATCCTGCTGCCAGCCCTGTAGCGTAACCGCGCTGGCATTAGCGTGTTTCACAATGTTGTTCAGCCCTTCCTGACAAACGCGAAACAGCGTTACCCGCTGGCTTTCGCTGAGCGCAGACTCATCTATTCGCCAGTCGAGATGGCTGATAATGCCGCGACTTTCCAGCTCCATTTCCCGCATCAGCGAACGGATAGCCTGTTCCAGCGTCAGGTCATCCAACTGGCGCGGACGCAAGCGCCCCAGCAGGCGACGCACCGCGTCATACACGCCCAGCGACAGTTGCTCAATGTGCGCCCCGCTCTGTTTTACGCCGCCATTATCCGCCGCCAGCCGCTGTACAATTCCCGCCTGAGTGCGAATGGCGGTGATGGTCTGACCGATGTCGTCGTGCAGTTCCCGCGCTACATCGCGCCGCACGCTCTCTTCCGTTTCCAGCAGGCGTTCCGCCAGACGATGGTTGCGCGCCAGCTCATTTTGCAGCGACTGGTTGAGTTCGCGCAGGCGCTGAATCCCCGCGCCAAGCAGCAGCCCGGTCAGGCTTTGCGCCAGCAGAGAAAGCAGTAAATCAACGGGATGATCGTGCCAGGTCTGGCTGGCAATCAGCGCGATGGCGTTCATCAACGTCGCGATCAGCGCCCCTTGCCAGCCGTAATGCCAGGCGAGCGCAATAATCGGCAGCGCAAGGCAGAACGGCGTAAAGCGTGACAGCTCAGCCGGTAGACCCAGCTGTAGCCACAGGCTGACAGTGAACAGCAGCAGATACCAGACCAGATGCCGCCCGCGCCAGTTCACCGGCTGCGAGACCAGCGCCGGGCCGAGCGGTAACCAGGTGGTGCTGGTCAGGTAATGCCAGAACACCAGACAGATGGGCGCCAGCGTCAACCCGCCGGTAAGCGTCAGCAGCAGCGCGTTTAACGTCTCTTCCCCCTGGCCTAACCAGGGCAGAGACTGTAACAATGCCGCCGCCGTCAAGGCCGCGCCCTGTAACAGCAGGGTGCGCCAGTCGCGCTGATGGCGATAGCGGGAGATTAATGCCACAGGCAGCAGCGTCAACAGGCTTCCGATCATCAAAAGCGGTAGATGCGCCAGCGCCACTTCCTGCGCCAGCCACCAGACCAGCAGCCATTCCGCGCCCAGCAATACCGGCCAGTAGCTGCGCGGACACTGCAACATCAGCCCCAGGCGTAAACCGAACGGGAACAGCAGTACCGCCAGCTCCGGGCGCTCAACCAGGTGCAGGCTGATGCTCCACAGGCAAAACCACGCGGCGGAGAAGATAAAAAAGCAGGCAATAACGGTAATTAACCGGGAAAGGATGGTTTTCATCACCAGCCATCAAACATGCGGCGCGCCAGTTCAACATCGTTGCTGACGCCCAGTTTTTCCAGAAGATTGGCGCGATGTACGTGTACCGTTTTTGGCGACAGCCCCAGCTCGGCGGCGATCTCTTTCACCGCCATTCCCTGCGCCAGCTTTTCCGCCACCTGGCGTTCACGTCTGGTCAGCGGGTCCTGCCGTCCGGCCGCCAGTTTAACGGCGATATCCGGCGTCAGGTAACAGCCGCCCGTCGCCACCGTGTGTACCGCGGCAATCAGCTCGTCAGGGCTACAGCGCTTGGAAAGGAAACCGCGCGCACCGGCGTTCAGCGCCTGTTCCACCAGCGCCGGACTGTCATGTACCGACAGCATTATTGTCGCCATCCCTTTAGGAAGCTGACTTAATAACTCCAGCCCGGAGATATCCGGCATGGAGATATCGCAGATGCAGACCTGCACGCCGCGCCCCGGTAATCCCGCCAGCGCCTCCTGCCCCGAGCCAAACTCGGCCACAACCTGTAAATCAGGTTCCAGCCCCAGCAGCTGCGCAAAGCCGGAGCGGACGATAAGGTGATCGTCAATAAGGGCGATGGTGATCATGGTTCTGTCCTGGTACTTGAAAGTGCCTGATGGCGCTGCGCTTATCAGGCCTACGGGCGGGAGCCGTTGTAGGCCGGCCATCCAACAAAGCGCTTACCTTAACGATAAGCGCATGGCTGTTCAAGCCGTGAGCAGTATTCAATGCGTCTGGCGGGCGTACGACTCCGTTACGGTTCCATACTGTCCAGGTCGCAGATACGCACTTTGTCGCTATCAGAAAAAAGCGCAAAGGAATCCCGAATATCGGGCCGGATCAGGGTGGTTTTTAGCAGTGTGATGTAAACATTCTCTAATTTCATCACATTAAGCTGGCAAGTGCTTGCAAACCCAAAGACATTCACTCTCTGGTAAGCCGAGGATAACTGGCAAATATAATCTTCAGAAATGGCGTTCAGCGTAATTTCCGTCATGCCAAACACCTGCTGGCTGTACTCTCTTGGGTGCCTGAGGTACTGGAGTGAAGGATAGTGCGCTGCGAGCGTCTTTATCTTATGAATCAACGCAATAAGGTTGGAATCATTTTTCACATCAAGGATATCTTTAAATTTCGAGCCCACAAAGACATTGATCTCCCCGGCATAGACAGGCGCACTGCGCTCAGCATGCAAGCGCTGTTTCTCCTCTGAGAGAACATCAATATAAACAATATCGCAGTCTACATTTCTACTTTTGCTTTTATGCTTTACGATAGAGAAATGCAGTTCACTTCTTTTCGCGATATCCCTGATATTATAATGCTGACCAAGCCACATCCGCGTTAACTTACGACCGGGGCCTTTTCGTAGTTTTATTTGTTTATCAAGATAGCCTGCGGAGTTGATACTCAGAATGCCATCATCAAACGTTCTAATCTTAACGTCATCAGACAACATTTTTAGAATGTATTGCACTGAAAGATGGCTGATATTTGCCATATAGACATAATGGATTGTCTTATGAGAAAGAAAGCGATTGATTTTCAGCATGTTAATAAATCCATAATCCATACTGGCGACTAAGCCAGAAGAGAATTCATTATTAACCGTTTCATATATATAGGACTTTAACTCTACCTTTGTTTTAAGGTAGATGATATGAAAACGCGCGTGTTTATACCTCGCTTTAATCTTAGAAACAATTCTGAGCTGAAGCGGGGAGCAAACAATAAAAAGATGCTCAACGATTTCCATTAGTTATTCGCTCTGAATCACAGCAACCCGGCGCATAATATCATTGCAATATGACATCGTAAAGAAGCGCCCCAGACGCTCAGGCGAGTATTGGTCACTTTGTCCGAAAAGATACTTTCTATACTGCAAATAAGACAGTTCATAAACCGGATAATAAAGACACGTCACGTCCGAAAATATTACTTATAGTTATATAACACTCTCAAATAATTAACCTGAACAAGGGTTTCCCCTTGTTCAGATAGCCATTATTACTCAAAGAAAACCGAGATTTTATTAAACATTGACGGATCGGACTGATTGCGCGCCACTTTCACCACATCTTCCAGTTTATCGATCTGACTAATCATCTGCTCCAGACGCTGATCGTCGTTGACCAGTAGCCAGATGCGGCTCTGGTCGCTGCTCTGGATGGGTAGACAAAGAATCCCTTCCACGTTGAAAGCGCGACGGGCGAACAGCCCACAAACGTGCGTCATGACGCCAGGATGGTTACGGACGGTGAGTTCCAGGATAACGTTCTCATGTGATTGTTTCTGCATGGTTTATTCCCCCACCATCTCAGTATTGGCCGCACCCGGCGGCACCATCGGATAAACTTTTTCGTCTGCATCAATACGTACATGGATCAGCGCCGGTCCTGGGCGGCTGATGATTTCCCGCAGCGCCGCTTGCGGATCGGCTTCATTATTTAAATCACAGGTTTCCAGACCAAAACCCGCGGCAATCTGCATAAAGCTGATCATCCCCGGATAGGTGGCAGCAAACACGCCCTGCTTGTAGAACAGGCTTTGTTGCTGATGCACCAGCCCCAACGCTTCGTTATTCATCAGGATAATTTTTACATCCAGTTGGTTTTCGCTGGCGGTCGCCATCTCCTGAATATTCATCATCAGGCTGCCGTCGCCGGAGAAGCACAACACTTTCTTGTCCGGGTTCGCCAGCGCCGCGCCAATCGCCGCAGGCAAGCCAAAACCCATCGTCCCCAGCCCGCCGGAAGTCAGCCACTGACGCGGACGGTTGAGCGGATAAGCCTGTGCGGCCCACATCTGGTGCTGGCCTACATCGGTCGTGATAATCGCGCTGTCATCCACGCAGGCGGCAACAGCATTAATCAGCCCGTAATGGCTGAGCGGATCGCTGGCTTCAGGGATCGCGCACGGGAACTCGCGCTGCAAATCCGCCACCAGTTGATGCCACTCTTCGCGTGGCTGAGCCTCAATGTGCGGAATCAACTGCGCCAGAACGTCATCAACATCAGCCTGAATGGCAACGTGCGGTTGTTTAATTTTACCCAGTTCCGCGCGATCGATATCCACATGGATGATTTTGGCATTCGGGCAGAACTGTTCGGTTTTGCCAATCGCCCGGTCATCAAAACGCGCCCCCAGAACCACCAGCAGATCCGCCTCTTGCAGAATATAGTTTGTGCTGCGCGCGCCATGCATGCCCAGCATCCCCAGAGAAAGCGGATGCGCCTTCGGCAGTATGCCCAGCGCCATCAGAGTCATAGTGGTGGGCAGTCTGGCTTTTTCCGCCAGTTCACGCACGCGCGCAGGCGCGTTAATCACGCCGCCGCCAAGATACAGCACCGGGCGCTTCGCGGCGTTGATCATCGCCGCCGCATCACGAATGCTCTCAGCGCTGAATTCCGGCGCCGCCATTTTTTCAGCCGGAGCAGGCAACGCTTCAATGTCAAACACCGCCGTCTGTATATCCTTAGGAATGTCTATCCACACCGGCCCAGGGCGCCCGGACTGGGCAAGGCGAAACGCATCGCACATTACCTGTGGCAACTCATTGATATCTCTGACCAGATAGTTATGTTTTGTGATGGGGATAGAGATGCCGTAGGTGTCGACTTCCTGAAACGCATCGGTGCCGATCATCGAGGCCGGAACCTGACCGGTGATGCATACCAACGGAATGGAGTCGAGACGCGCGTCGGCAATGGCGGTGACCAGGTTAGTCGCGCCCGGCCCGCTACAGGCCATACATACCGCGGGTTTACCGTCGGTTCGCGCCATCCCCTGAGCGATAAACCCCGCCCCCTGTTCATGGCGCGCCAGGATGTGGCGGATTTGCGTACTTTGGCTTAAGGCGTCGTAAACGGGGAGAATCGAACCGCCCGGAATGCCAGTGACGATGTTAATGCCCTGACGTTCCAGAAAATGAACGATAAACTCTGCGCCCGTAAAGCGCGTACGCGGGGATGTTGATGTTGTGCCCGAACTTGCCATGCTCCAGTCCTTTTATTCTGGGCCGACTTGCCGGGAAGGTGTCTTAAACGAAAAACCCCGCCCGGTTTGCGCCGGCGGGGTTTTGGAATCGTGTGTTGTTCCAGTCCCTACGGCGCATTGCCGACGACCACCACCACACGCACGACGACCACTGCGGCAGGTTGCGCAGTTTTTAGTAGGGTCGCAGTCAGCATGGAAGGGTTCATTAGGGACCTTGTCTGTTTATGGATTAACAGGTTTTATACAAGCACAGCTTTTCAGGCATGACAACGGAAAATTTTTCATCTGCACAAAAATGCGTCGACGATCACGCTTTGCCAGATGCCGACGCAGGCCTGCAAAACAAAAAACCCCGCCGGAGCGAGGTTTTTATCAGCGTTATGCGGTTGGTTGCCGCAAAGCACACTGTGTTATATCAACATCAGAAGTATACGCGTTCCGCGAAGAACACGCAATTTCGGCACGAATTTTGACGCATTTGAGTATGGATCAGAAGTCGCGATCCGTCCACAAAATACTGTTCATTCATACAGTATTTATCTATAATATCACTGTACGCAATGTGTTATAGGGGGCCGCATCGTAACCGGCGCAACAAAGTCCTGGCTGAAACGGGTGGTGCCGTCAGCGCCTTAACCCCCGTGTGAGCACACTGTGTTATGTCAACAAAAGGTGCTGACAACAGGCGGCGGAGAGGTACGTCAGCACCGTGCTCCTTTTACCAGAAGGAGAGCGTATGAGCCTCGTGGATATCGCTATTCTTATCCTGAAACTCATTGTTGCTGCACTGCAACTGCTTGATGCCGTTCTGAAATACCTCCGGTAATTCAGATTCAAGCCGCACCGAAGGGGAGCGGGCAACCGCTCCCCTTTCATCATCTGCCTGGTGCTTGTCCATCGTCGATATGTTACGTTTTTATGACAACCACTGACGATACCTGAACCATGACCCTTTCCATTTTCTGCATTTTACTGTTTGCCGCGCTGCTGCATGCCAGCTGGAACGCCATCGTGAAGGCGGGAAATGACAAACTTTACTCCGCAATCAGCGTCAGTGGTTCCGCAGCGTTGATGGCGCTGGCGTGTCTGCCCTTCGCCCCGCCCCTTCCCGCCGCCAGCATCCCTTTTTTAGCCGCCTCCACCGCCTTACAGGTGGTTTATACCGTGCTGGTCGCCAAAACCTATCAGGTTTCGGATATGAGCCAGACCTATCCCCTGATGCGCGGCACCGCACCGCTGCTGGTGGCGATAATTAGCGTCCTGTTTCTTGGCGATAGCCTTTCCACAATGGCCTGGCTCGGCATCGCGGTAATTTGCCTGGCGATTCTCGGCATGGCCTGTAACGGTCGTGCCCGCTCCCGGCGGGGTATCACGCTGGCGCTGATCAACGCCTGCTTTATCGCTGGCTATACGCTGGTGGACGGTACGGGCGTGCGGGTGTCAGAAACCGCGCTGGGTTATACGCTGTGGACCTTCTTGTTGAACGGCACCTGTCTGCTTGGCTGGGCGATGATTGCCCGGCGGCGGGAAGCCTCGCGCTATCTGGCGCAGCACTGGAAGAAAGGCATTTTTGGCGGTATCGGCACGATGGGTTCCTATGGGCTGGCGCTGTGGGCGATGACTCAGGCGCCGCTGGCCGTGGTGGCCGCACTGCGTGAAACATCCATTCTGTTCGGCGCGCTGATTGCCTGGCTGCTGCTCAATGAGAAAGTCGCCGGGCTACGGTTGGTCGCGGCTGGCGGGATTGCCGCCGGGGCGATATTACTGCGTTTATCCTGATTGCCGGATGGCGGCTACGCCTTATCCGGCCTACGGGAGCCGCCGGGCACCATCAAACTGCGGTAAAATAATCTCTCGGCAACAATTGTTGCCGCTTTTTGTTTACATATCCTGCCGTTCGGCTCCCGCGCTATTCCCGCCGTGAATATGGCCTTCTTTTTTTAGTGTGGTAGATTCCACTCACATTTATGGGAATGCGTAGCACCTTATTCTTATTTTTTTCTTTTTTTAAAAGTAATCAGCGAAATGAAAAGGCAGAGAAGCGTCAATTTGTTGTTGATGTTGGTATTACTGGTGGCCGTCGGGCAGATGGCGCAAACCATTTATATCCCCGCCATTGCCGATATGGCGCGTGAACTGAACGTTCGTGAAGGGGCAGTACAGAGCGTCATGGCCGCTTACCTGCTCACCTACGGCGTATCACAACTGTTTTACGGCCCGCTTTCCGATCGGGTAGGGCGCCGCCCGGTAATCCTCGTCGGGATGTCCATTTTTATGCTGGCTACGCTGGTCGCGATTACCACCCACAGCCTGACGGTATTGATTGCCGCCAGCGCGTTGCAGGGCATGGGCACCGGCGTCGGCGGCGTGATGGCGCGTACGCTGCCGCGCGATCTGTATGAAGGCACGCAGTTACGCCACGCTAACAGCCTGTTGAATATGGGGATTCTGGTGAGTCCGTTGCTGGCGCCGCTGATTGGCGGACTGCTGGATACCGTCTGGAACTGGCGCGCCTGTTACGTTTTCCTGCTGGTTCTCTGCGCAGGCGTCACCTTCAGTATGGCGCGCTGGATGCCGGAGACGCGCCCCACAGGCGCACCACGTACCCGCCTGATCGCCAGCTACAAAACATTATTCGGCAACGGCGCATTTACCTGTTATCTGCTGATGCTGATTGGCGGACTGGCGGGAATCGCCGTCTTTGAAGCCTGCTCCGGCGTGCTGATGGGAGCGGTACTGGGTCTGAGCAGCATGGTGGTGAGCATCCTGTTTATTCTGCCAATTCCGGCGGCGTTTTTCGGCGCATGGTTTGCGGGTCGCCCGAATAAGCGCTTCGCAACGCTGATGTGGCAGTCGGTATTCAGTTGCCTGTTGGCGGGCGTCATGATGTGGGTCCCAGGTCTGTTTGGCGTGATGAACGTCTGGACGCTGCTGATCCCCGCCGCGCTGTTCTTCTTCGGCGCCGGAATGCTGTTCCCACTGGCGACCAGCGGCGCGATGGAACCTTTCCCGTTCCTCGCCGGAACGGCTGGCGCGCTGGTGGGCGGCCTGCAAAACATCGGCTCCGGCGTGCTGGCGTGGCTCTCCGCGATGCTGCCGCAAACCGGGCAGGGTAGCCTCGGCTTTTTGATGACGCTTATGGGGCTGCTGATTTTACTGTGCTGGCTGCCGCTGGCGTCGCGTGTGCCGCATCAGGGGCAGACGATTTAATCGAATGATGGCCCGGTTTCCCGCCGGGCTTTTCACATACCGGCGAGATCATCGTGGTCAGGAGCGGCTCCAGCGCCGGACGCCACGCCCCTTCTTCCCCGTCATAAAACTGCATATCCGCGTTAATCGCATACGGAATATTCACCCTTTGCAACTCGCACGCCATAAATCGGGCAAACGCGAGCTGCGAAGCGGAAGGGTTATTTTTGATTGATTCGCCCGGCGCCCAGCCGCCAACCCAACTGGCATGGCCGGTTTTTTGCTGCCAGCGCGCGGCGGCGTTAATTCGCGCGCGAATCGCCGCTTTCTCCGCCGCCGTGCCCGACGTCCACGGGTATTTACCGTTATTTTTCAACGGCCCCCACGGAAAGATATGCCACTCCGCCAGCACGTAATTCTGGCTTTGCGGGGGCAGTTTTAGGGCCGACAACGCTTCCGGCGCGGCGCGCAGACGAGGCGCGACAAAAATCATGCGTTGGGGGTCAATCGCGTGAAGGGTGCGGATGGTTTTGTCATATACCCGGTTCAGGGAAGCCTGGCTGTGGTTGAGTTTCTCCGCCGGTTCATAAATCAGGTCAAACCCCAGCAGCGGCGAACGTTGCGCAAAATAGTGCGCGACGGCTACCCACCAGTTGATCACCTCTTGTTCATTGCCGGGGCTGGGGTCGTTTTTATACTCATCGGCCTGATAAGCAATGATCGGAATCACGCCATACTGCTCACACGCCTCCACCAGTTTTCGCAGGTGGATGAGTCGCGCTTCCGTCGGCTCTCCCGCGACGCGTATGCGCACATGCTTAAATCCCTTCGCCTGGAAATCACGCACCACCAGAGGATCAAACTCCCGGATACCCCGTTCGGTGCGCGCCCAGTCAACGTCCATCCCCACACCAAGCTGCTGCGCATAGCGCGAAGCGGTCAACGGCGGCTGAGCCGCGCACACCGTGGCGCTGACGAGCAGGAAGAGAGAAGCAAGCGGCTTTAACACGATTGTCCTTAAGCAAATCATCAGGAGTCATATCACGTATTTAGCACGCTTTCTGGCTTTACATGCAATAAATCTTCGCGTGGCAAACGCTACGTCGCCTGCTCCTGCAACCAGCCGATAAACGCCTCAATTTTCGGCCACTGTCTGCCAGGCAGCGTGGTCACATAATAGTGCTGGTGGCATTTCAGCGTCATCTCGCCGAAAGGCGCAATCAGTTCGCCGCTATCAAGACGCTTTTGCACCAGCCGTTTACGCCCCATCGCCACACCGATATGGTTCATTGCCGCAATAACGGCTAAATCGGAACGATCGAAGCCAATGCCCGACGATGTCGGCAGATTCACGCCAAAATGCTGCGCCCAACTGTGCCATTCATCGGTGCCGGAGTCGTTGCTCCATGCCTGTCGGTCATGCAGGAGCGTACAGTGGCGCAGGTTAACCCGCGCATTCGTTAAGTCATGATGACGGGCATATTCGGGGCTGCACACCGGCAGAATGGCCTCATCCATCAGGAAGTGATGCGTCAGCTGCGCCGAGGGCGCATCATCAAAATAGATCGCTAAATCAATCCCTGCCCGCTGGAGATTCACGTTGTCATTACCGGTCAACATGGTCAGCGAGATGGACGGATAGCGGCGAGTAAAATCTCCCAGCGCAGGCACCAGCCAGCACTGAGCAATCGAAGGCCGCGAATAGACGGTCAGCGTCCCTGACAACTCCTGATTTTTAATATCGAGGATTTCCTGATTCAGCGTATCCAGCGACGATTTCAACGCCCAGAATACCCGCTTGCCCTCATGGGTGAGTTCCACTTTGCGGTGCGAACGGACAAAGAGCTGAATCCCCAGCTCCTCTTCCAGTTGATTGATTCGATGGCTGACCGCGCTGGGACTTAGCGACAGCTCATCCGCCGCCAGCGCAAAAGACTGATGCCTGGCCGCCACTTCAAAGGTGTACAGCTTTGATAATTGCCAGCCGTTGAGTAAACGGTTTCGGCCGTCGCGTAAGGGTTCCATCGCCGCCTCTGTGACCTCTTTTTGGCTTTGCAGTGTAAAAAAATGCGCCTGGAAAATCAGCGAAAAGATGAATCAAAGTGAACCATATCGCATAAACAGACCATTATTGGATGCAAATCACCCTTTTGATTCAATCTGGTTCATGCGAAGGGCAATTTATATCGTTTGTCAGCAAGTGCCGTTTTTTCGTCCAATACGCCTATGTTAATCACAGGGTAAGGTGAGATATGCACTCTCAAATTTGGGTTGTGAGCACGCTGCTGGTAAGCATCGTGCTAATCGTGCTGACCATCGTGAAATTCAGATTCCACCCGTTTCTGGCACTGCTGCTGGCCAGTTTCTTTGTGGGCGCGATGATGGGCATGGAGCCGCTGGAGATGGTCAATGCGATTGAAAGCGGTATTGGCGGCACGTTAGGCTTCCTCGCCGCCGTCATCGGTCTCGGAACCATTCTCGGCAAAATGATGGAAGTGTCCGGCGCGGCAGAACGGATCGGCCTGACGCTCCAGCGTTGCCGCTGGCTTTCCGCTGACGTGATCATGGTGCTGGTGGGGCTGATTTGCGGCATCACGCTGTTTGTGGAAGTGGGTGTGGTGCTGCTCATCCCACTGGCATTTTCGATAGCGAAGAAAACCAACACGTCGCTGCTGAAGCTGGCTATTCCGCTGTGTACCGCGCTAATGGCGGTGCATTGCGTGGTGCCGCCGCATCCGGCTGCGCTGTTTGTGGCGAATAAGCTGGGCGCGGATATCGGTTCCGTTATCGTCTACGGTTTACTGGTTGGGCTGGTGGCGTCGCTGGTCGGCGGGCCGCTATTCCTGAAGTTCCTCGGCAACCGCCTGCCGTTTAAGCCGGTGCCGACGGAGTTTGCGGATCTCGAAGTGCGCGATGAAAATACGCTGCCTTCTTTACGCGCGACGCTGTTTACCGTCCTGCTGCCGATTGGCCTGATGCTGGTAAAAACCGTTGCCGAACTGAACATGACGCAGGGCGGCACGCTGTATACGCTGCTGGAGTTTATCGGCAACCCGATCACCGCAATGTTTATCGCCGTTTTCGTGGCCTATTACATTCTCGGCCTGCGTCAGCATATCGGTATGGGTACGTTGCTGACCCATACCGAAAACGGCTTTGGCTCGATTGCTAACATCCTGCTGATTATCGGTGCAGGCGGCGCGTTCAACGCTATCCTCAAAAGCAGCGGTCTGGCGGATACGCTGGCGGTGATCCTCTCCAATATGCACATGCACCCGATTCTGCTGGCCTGGCTGGTGGCGCTGATTCTGCACGCCGCAGTGGGTTCCGCAACGGTCGCGATGATGGGCGCGACGGCGATTGTCGCGCCGATGCTGCCGCTCTACCCCAACGTCAGCCCGGAGATCATCGCCATTGCCATCGGTTCCGGCGCGATTGGCTGCACGATCGTGACCGACTCCCTCTTCTGGCTGGTGAAGCAATACTGCGGCGCCACCCTGAATGAAACATTTAAGTACTATACAACCGCGACATTTATCGCGTCGGTTGTTGCTCTGGCGGGCACATTCCTGCTTTCCTTTATCATCTAAGCGCAAAGAGACGTATTATGGAAAACGCTAAAATGACTTCACTCATCGCTCAGTATCCTCTGGTAGAGGATCTGATCGCCCTCAAAGAAACGACCTGGTTTAACCCAGGCACCACCTCTCTTGCGGAAGGTTTACCCTATGTTGGTCTGACAGCGCAGGATGTACAGGATGCGCATGCCCGCCTGGCCCGTTTCGCGCCGTATCTGGCAAAAGCCTTCCCGGAAACCGCCGCAACCGGCGGGATTATTGAGTCTGAACTGGCGATCATCCCCGCAATGCAGCAGCGGCTGGAAAAAGAGTACGGACAGAAAATCAGCGGCGAACTTCTGCTGAAAAAAGACAGTCACTTACCGATTTCCGGTTCGATAAAAGCCCGTGGCGGGATTTATGAAGTGCTGGCCCACGCGGAAAAACTGGCGCTGGAGGCGGGTCTGCTGACGACCGAAGATGATTACAGCGTAATGCTTTCACCGGAGTTCAGGCAGTTCTTCAGCCAGTACAGCATTGCCGTGGGTTCAACCGGTAATCTGGGGCTGTCGATTGGCATTATGAGCGCCTGTATCGGCTTTAAGGTGACGGTGCATATGTCCGCCGACGCCCGCGCCTGGAAGAAAGCCAAACTGCGCAGCCACGGCGTAACGGTAGTGGAATACGAAGAGGATTACGGCGTGGCGGTTGAGCAAGGGCGCAAAGCGGCACAGTCCGATCCAAACTGTTTCTTCATTGACGATGAAAACTCCCGCACGCTGTTTTTGGGCTATGCGGTGGCCGGGCAACGCCTGAAGGCTCAGTTTGCGCAGCAGGGGCGCGTGGTGGATGCCGACCATCCGCTGTTTGTCTACCTGCCGTGCGGCGTTGGCGGCGGTCCTGGCGGCGTGGCTTTTGGTCTGAAACTGGCATTTGGCGACAACGTCCACTGCTTCTTCGCCGAACCAACCCACTCTCCGTGCATGTTACTGGGCGTGTATACCGGCCTGCATGATGCCATTTCCGTCCAGGAGATTGGCATCGATAACCTGACGGCGGCAGACGGCCTGGCGGTGGGGCGCGCATCCGGGTTTGTAGGGCGGGCAATGGAACGTCTGCTGGACGGGCTGTACACCCTCGACGATCGGACGATGTACGACATGCTGGGTTGGCTGGCGCAGGAAGAAGGCATTCGCCTGGAGCCGTCCGCACTGGCGGGAATGGCCGGGCCGCAGCGTGTTTGCCGTTCGACGGATTACCAGCAGATGCACGCCTTCAGCGCTGAGCAGCTTAATCACGCCACGCATCTGGTGTGGGCGACCGGCGGCGGTATGGTGCCGGAAGAAGAGATGGCGCAGTACCTGGCGAAAGGGCGCTAAACGTCACTGACCTTAACGCAGCATCGCCATCAGCTCCATCGGTGAGCGATGCTGTTTAATCAGATCCCGCATGACGCGCATATGCGGCGACGTGTGGTTAATAAACGCTTTATACCCGCCGCACAGCACGCTTTTCCCGCTTAAATCCCGATGCTTTGGACAATCACCGTTGCAGAATCGCAATAAGGCGCAGTCCAGGCAATCCGCCCCCAGCGTTGATTTTTTCTGCTGTCCAAATTCACTCGCCTGCGGGCTGGCATTCAGCATATGTAGCGGCGTTTGATGGATATTACCCAGCCGGAACGCCGGGTAGACATAGTGATCGCACTGATAGAGATCGCCGTTTGCTTCCAGGGCGAACGCGTGACCGCAGGTTTCGCTAAGCGCGCACATTTGTGCCGGATGCCCGCTCCACACGCCCAGCATCGAATCAAACAGTTGCACAAAAACGCGCCCAATATCTTCCCGAACCCAGAGATCAAACACACCGTTGAGAAAACGCCCCCAGTCTTCCGACGTCACGGAATCAGCGGTCAGTTTGCCGCTATCGTCACGTTCAACCAACGGAATGAACTGAAGAAAAGGCGTGCCAAGCTGGCGAAGATAGCGATACATACGCGCAGGCTGCTGGCTGTTCAGCCGATTCACCACCACCAGCAGGTTGAAGTCCACGCGATGGGCAACCAGCCTTGCTATCGCTTCCACCACCTTATGATGCGTTGGTTTTCCACTACGGCTAACGCGGTAAGCATCATGTAAATCGGCGGGGCCATCCAGTGAGATACCGACCAGCCAGCCGTTATCGCGTAAGAATCGGCACCACTCGTCACTGAGTAAAATGCCGTTAGTCTGGAAGGTATTCTGGATGCGTTTCCCCTCTCCATAGCGTTTTTGCAACGCGACCACGCGGTGAAAAAAATCGAGTCCACACAGCGTCGGCTCTCCGCCCTGCCAGGCAAACAGCACATCATCAACCGGCTGCGCGGCAATATGCTGGCAAATAAAAGCCTCTAAGGTCGCGTTATCCATAACGGGTTGAGAGGGTTTATCGATATAAAAACAGTAATGGCAATCAAGGTTACAACGTGAGCTGGCCGGTTTAGCCATGACCTGACATCCTGTCATGCAACATCCCTAATAAAGACGATAAGTTGACGAATATGCGTTACAGCAAACAGTATTGCGAGGGACAACACCGCGAGAGAGATCAAAAATTTGTCACGCACGGCGCGAGATTCGGAAAAATCACTGTGTGCCACATCCATCAGGTTACGGCTGCGGGTATAGCGCCAGAGGATGAGCGCGACAATCGCCAGCACGCCAATAGAGACCCAGAACAAAAACCCCGCCTGATGCCAGTTATGTTTCAGCGCCAGCGCCATCAATGCGCCATAGCCTAACAGGGTACGAAACCAGGCCAGCGACGTGCGCTCCGGCTGTAGACCGGGATCAACCTGACGGCGGGCTTTGCGGCTATCCGGCATACAACACCAGCGCCATGACAATCACCGCAACAATCATCAGCATCAGGCTGATTATCAGCAGACTATGGGTGTACGGCAGGTCTTCTTTCAGACGCATCGCTTTTTCGTTGCGTAGCCAGCGCAGATAGCCATAAATCGCCAGGCCGCCCGCAAAGAGACACAGCAGCAGCGCCAGCAGTTCGCGAATCACCGGCGTGGCGAAGTCCGGCGCGAGTTGGTCAAGCCCGACGCCCGCCGCCAGAAACCCCAGCGCGGTGCGAATCCACGCCAGAAAGGTACGCTCATTTGCCAGCGAGAAGCGGTAATCCGGCGCTTCTCCGAGGCGGGAAATCTTCATGACGGCTCCTTTAAATTATTGCCGGATGGCGGCGTAAACGCCTTATCCGGCCTACGGTGTTGCGTTTTTGTAGCACCACCGGGCATAACGCATCAAAACTTCTGCTTTTTCTCTTCTACTTTCACGCCTTGCGTGGGCAAACCGGTATCGTAATCACGTACCACCGGAGAATAACCGTCTTGCGGACGTGGGCGGAATGCCCCCATCCAGCGCGGCCGGGCATCTTTACGCCACGGACGCAGGCTCCACTGGTACGTACGGAACGGGTCGCGGATTTTATCCATGTAATCCAGCAGCGCGTCGTGCATCTGACTGCGAACACCGGCAAATTCCGGCGCAGCAATCAGATTATGCAGTTCATCCGGGTCATTACGCCTGTCGTACAGCTCATCGCTGGTAAACAGGTTCAGCACCAGCTTCCAGTTATCCGTCACCCAGCAGCGCACCGGAATAAAGCCGCCAAAGCTGTCATGCTCGATCTCATAGCGGTTGAACTCCACCATCACCCCGCGCGGCGCTTCAACGGCCAGGATGTTTTCACCCGGAAGAATATCGGGCTTATCAATCCCCGCCAGCGCCATCATCGTAGGCAGCAGGTCAATATGGCTGACCGGCGTATCGATCTGCTGCGGCGCTCCCTGCGGCGGGCGCATAATCAGCGGGATGCGGGTAATGTCATCATACATTGCCGCCCCTTTGCTGATGAGTTTGTGCGCCCCCATCATTTCACCGTGATCGGAGGTATAAATCACCCAGGTATTCTCACGTTGTTCCGGGGTTAACGCATTGATCACCCGCCCAATCTGATCATCAACAAAGTCATTGCAGGCAAAGTAGAGCGGATGATGATAACAGCCATCATCGCCCACCGGGGACGGCATCGCCTGCGCCCATAGCCGATGGTGCTCAGGTTTATTGCTCAGCGAATCCTGCGCCTTCGCGCCCAGGTCATAATAAAAATCCTGATACTTCTCCAGATACTCAACCGGACAGGTAAACGGATGATGCGGCTCATCATAAGAGACCACCATCAGGAACGGTTCGTCATCTCTCGCTGGCTGATGGAGAAAATCAACCGCCCGGTTGCTGATGCGATACGCCCAGGTAAAGGTCTCATCAATATTATTGGTCTGCAAATCCTCAATACTGTTCAGTCCGTTACGCCACAGGCTGATTTCATTCTCCGTCAGTTCAGAAAGGTAGTTTGCGCCGTCATACCAGTAGTCGGCATCCCACTCAGGCGGGCACTCGCCGGTGCCAAAGTAATCGTGCCCGTCGAGGTGCCATTTACCGATATAGCAGGTGTGATAGCCTGCATCCTTAAAATAACGCCCCATCGTGGAGATGTTCTTCCCCGGCGCGACGTTGTTCGTCCACGGGCCGGACTGATTGGCATAAATACCGGTAAAAAGCCCCGCGCGGGCTGGCGTACACACCGGCGAGCAGGTATACGCGGAGTTAAAGCGAATCCCTTCCGCGGCCAGGCTGTCAATATGCTGCGTGTTCAGCGGCTTACCGCTATAGCAGCCCACCATATTGGTCGCCTGTGTATCGGTCATAATGAACAGAAAATTCGGACGGGTCATGCTTTATCCTTAGCGTCAGAAACATAAACCACAGGCGCGGAATGGCGCGTCTGCCATGAGCTGTAAATCAGGTAAACAACCACCGCAGCGGTGATGGCGTAGCTGAGAATGGTCAGCCACCGGGTCTGATAGCCACCGAACTGCGCCAGACCAGAATAGACGCCAATCATCGCGAACAGGACGCCAACAGCGGCGATCTTCACGTTTTTCCACGGTTTCATGTCAACCGCAAACGCATCATGAAATTTAAACGGCGTTGCACGCGGCTTAATCACGCCAATGAGCAGCATCACCACGACGTTGATACAGAAGGTGCAGGCCAGCACATAGAGGAAATGAAAATCAAATTTCACCAGGTAGTTGATGGTGATGTAACTGACAATACCGAGTCCCATTGCGACCTTCGCGGCCAGCGCCGGAATACGTGGGAAGAAGAAGCCCATAATAACAATGGTCACCAACGGCACGTTATAAATCCCGTTGAGCTGTTTCATCCAACTGTAGAGCCCTTGCGGCGCATAGGCGATCCACGGCGCCACCAGCACGGAGATCACGGCCACAATAAAGCCAAAGCGACGACCAACAGTGACCAGTTTATCGGGGCTGGCCTGTTCATTAATCAGTCGGCGATAGATACCGAGGCTAAACAGGGTCGAAGCACTGTTCAAAAAACCGCAGAATGCGCTGATAATCGCGCCAAACAGTACCGCGCTAAAAAAGCCAATCAGCGGCAGCGGCATCACTTTGTTCACCAGCGCCGGGTAGGCCATGTCTGCTTTCGGTAGATCCTGAAAGAGATGAAAAGCGATAACGCCCGGCAGCACCAGAATCAGCGGGTCCAGCATCTTCAACACCGCCGTAAGCAGCGCCCCTTTTTGCCCTTCCGATAAACTTTTTGATGCCAGCGTACGCTGAACGATCCCCTGGTTGGTGCACCAGTAGAACGTATTGACCAGGATAAGCCCGGTCAACGCCGCGCCAATCGGCACCGGGTCGTTGCTGCCGCCAATCGAGTTCAGCATCTGGCTGTGATCCTGGGTTAAACGCGTAATACCTTCGCTCAGACTGCCTTTCCCCATCGCCATCAAACCAAACAGCGGCACCATCAGGCCACCAATCACCAGGCCGATACCGTTAATCACATCGGCAATGGCAATCGCCCGCATCCCGCCGACGACAGCATACAGGATGCCGCTAATCCCCAGCACGACAGCCATCAGCCAGATCGCCGTATGTTGTGAAATACCAAAGGTTTCAGTGACATGAAACATGCTGTTAAAGGCAAGCGCGCCGGAATACAGAATGATGGGTAAAAAACAGATTCCCGTCGCAATCAAAAAACAGCAATCAATAATGATGCGGGTAGTTTTGTCATAGCGCTCTTCAATAAAATCCGGGATCGTTGCAATGCCGCGTTGCAGATAGCGTGGCAGAAAGATCAGCGCCAGAAAAATAAGCGGAATTGCGGAGATGACTTCCCATGCCATTACCGACATACCGCTGCGGTAAGCCTGGCCGGTTAATCCCACCAGTTGTTCCGTTGAGAGGTTAGTTAACATCAGCGAGGCGGCAATAACCGGCGCTTTTAACGAACGTCCCGCCAGAAAATATCCCTGCTGCGAACCGGTATCCGCTTTTCGTAACTTCCACCAGGTGATAACCGCCACCAGTAGCGTAAAACCAACAAAGCTCAAAATTTGTAGCGTATTCATCTCATAGCCCTTGTTTTTCATTATGTCCCGGCAACGGTAGGGTCAACACGAGGTAAAGCATGCCGGGTCAGGCAGTCAGATTTCTTAATTACAAACATCGCCTCCCTGAAGCATTCACTTTCTGTTATGTTCAGGTTGTGGGCATCATTCTCCGGCGAGAAAATAAAATGAATGGAAACTTGCTAAGTTCGCATGTAAAAAACGAAACTACGTACAATATTCCCCTGTTGATTAATGAAAATGTGATCTCCAGCGGAATTTCATTGATCTCGCTGTGGCATACCTACGCTGACGAAAATTACCGTGTTATATGGCCGCGAGATAAGAAAAAGCCGCTAATTGCCAATTCGTGGGTCGCGGTCTATACCGTACAGGGGTGCGGGAAAATCCTGCTGAAAGACGGTGAGCAAATTACATTAAACGGCAACTGCATTATCTTTTTAAAACCCACCGATATACAGTCTTACCATTGCGAAGGTTTATTGTGGGAGCAATACTGGATGGAGTTTACCCCAACCAGTATTATGGATATTCCTATCCGACAACAAAGCATTATTTATAATGGTGATGTTTATAATCAGGAACTGGCCGAAGTTTCACAATTAATTACCCGCCCGGAACCGATTAAAAATAATCTCGCCGTCGCGTTTCTCACGAAAATTATTTATCAGTGGATTTGTCTTATTGACTCAAACGGGAAAAAAGACCCACAACGCATACAGGTTGAAAAGTTAATTGCAGCGTTACATGCCAGCCTGCAACGCCGCTGGAGCGTGGCGGATATGGCAGCCACGATCCCCTGTAGCGAAGCCTGGCTGCGTCGTCTGTTTTTACGCTATACCGGGAAAACACCGAAAGAATATTATCTGGACGCCCGGCTGGAACTGGCATTATCGCTGTTAAAACAGGAAGGGAATACGGTGGGTCAGGTAGCGGATATGCTCAACTTCTTTGACTCATTTCATTTCAGCAAAGCATTTAAGCATAAATTTGGCTACGCGCCGTCGGCGGTGTTGAAACATCCTGACCGGCACCCGCTGGATGCCGGTCAACAAGATTAGTGCAGTTCAGGCCAGTATTCTTTGTTGGCTTCAATCAGATCATCAAGAATCGCTTTGGCGACAGACGCGCTCGGCACGGTTTTGGAGAGCGTAATCGCCTGCCACAGACGCTGATAGGAGCGATGCTCCCAGGCATCGACCACCAGTTTCTCGACGGCCACCTGCTGGCTCATCAGCCCTTTCTGGAACTGCGGAATATCGCCAACCGTCAGAGGCTCCGGCCCGTTATGCCCCACCAGGCAAGGGATCTCCACCATCGCTTCATCATCAAAGTTATGAATCGCCCCGTTGTTTGGCACAATCAGCAGCATCCGTTCCTGCGTATTAAAGGCGATTGCCGTTGCCAGATCGACGATATAAGACGCGTGTTCATCAATTTCCAGCTCGCCAGCGGAGGAGTGGCCCGCTTCAATAATCGCGCGACAGGAGCCAAATACCTGTTTTTCGCGGTGATCCATCACCTCATTAGCACGCGTGCGCGCCGGGTTCGAGTGCTGCACCACATAGTCCGGGAACAGATAGTATTTCAGATAGGTGTTCGGCATGGTGTCCGGGTCCAGTGCCTGCACATCCTTCGCTTTGGCGAACGTATCATTCCAGCTCGCTTCAGTATGCGGATCGTTAGATGGCGGAACATAACCGTGTTTCGCGACGTATTCCCGCAGTTTCGGCATCAGGTCGTTACCCTGCAAGTCCTCAATCGACGTCCACCAGCCAAAGTGGTTCAGCCCGTAATAACGCACGCGCATTTGCTTACGATCTTGCAGGCCGACAATCTGCGCCATCCGCCCTTCAATGCCGATCGGCATATCACAGATATTGAGGATTTTGGCGTTCGGGCGCAGACGGCGCGTCGCCTCGGCCACTATCGCCGCCGGGTTGGAGTAGTTCAGCATCCACGCGTTCGGGGAGTATTTCTCCATGTAATCCACCAGCTCCAGTACGCCGCCAATAGAACGCATCCCATACGCAATCCCGCCCGGGCCACAGGTTTCCTGGCCTAACACGCCGTGGCGCAGCGGGATTTTTTCGTCTTTTTCCCGCATCGGGTATTTGCCCACGCGGATATGCGCCATCACGAAATCAACATCGGTAAACGCTGCTTCGGGATCGGTGGTGTAACTAAACTCAATCTCCGGCGCCTGCTCTTTAAGGATGATTTTGCACGCTTCAGCAATCACTTCCTGGCGAGCGCCGTCGTTGTCATAGAATTTCAGCGCGCGAAGCGGAAAACGGTCCTGGTTTGCCAGCAACATCAATACGATGCCCGGCGTAAATGTGCTGCCGCCGCCTGCGATAACCACTGAGAATTTTTTCATGATACTGCCTCCGTCATGGGGATTTGTTCGGTCGATAAGGGGGATTTCATTAGCGTTTCAAGCTGGTCACGCACCTGGGGCACATGCAGGCCGACAATCACCTGGATGCCATTGCCACGGCGAACCACGCCGTGCGCGCCCAGCGCTTTAAAGACGTCATCACTCTGGGTCTGCGCCATATCGTGGAGCGCGATACGTAAGCGCGTGGCGCAGTTATTAATGCTTTCGATATTGCCCGCGCCGCCCAGCGCCTGGAGGAACCCGGCTGCCTGCCCAAGTTTTGCGTCCGGCGCGGGCGCCGTTGTCTGTCCACGCGCGGCCTTGTAATCCGCTTTGCTGTAGAGTCTGATTTCACTCTCTTCACGACCCGGCGTTTTCAGGTTGAAGCGCAGGATCAGGGTGCGGAAAATCACAAAATAGAGGGCGGTGAATGCCAGCCCAATGCCTATCTGGGTAAACATCATTCCGGCATGGTTGTGGAACATCGGGATCCAGTTTTGCGGTAAGAACTGATCCAGCAGTCCGCCGCCCATATTTCCTACCACGCCGCAGATATACATCACCGTCGCCATTGAGGCCGCCAGCACCGCGTGTACGGCAAACAGCAGCGGAGAAATAAACAGGAAAGTGAATTCCAGCGGTTCCGTGATGCCCACCAGTACAGCGGTCAACGTGGCGGGGATCAGCAAACCGGCGACCTTCACCCGGTTTTCTGGCGATGCGGTGTAATAGAGCGCCAGCGCAATCCCGACGGAGCCAAAGATTTTTGAGTTACCGTGCAGGGCAAAACCGCCTTCCGGGAATAACGTCTTCAGCGATTCCGTGCTCTGGCTGAACGCCTGCATGTGTTGCGCCCAGTAAACCTGAATGCCACCTTCTACCGCCGCCGGGCCAAAAATGAAGGGGCCATAGACGAAGTGGTGTAACCCTGTCGGGATCAGAATACGTTCGAGGAAGGTGTAGACCCACACGCCCAGCGCGCCCGCTGAACGCAGGAAAGCCTGTAGGGATTCAATGCCCATCTGCACTTTTGGCCAGCCGAGCAGCGTCAGCCAGGCGCAGGGGATCATCACCAGGAACGCGATAATCACCACAAACGACGTGCCCTGAAAAATACCGAGGAACACGGGCAACGGCTTATCGAAATAGCGGTTGTGCAGCGCGGTGACGATGCCCGAAATCATAATGGCGCCGATAATGCTGGTATCGAGCGTTTTTATTCCGGCCATCATCGTCAGACCGCTGCCTGCCGTCGGGTCTACGCTGAAGTCCACGCCGAAGAAATGCCCCCAGGTCATGCCCATGGCATTAATGAAATAGTTCCATGTCAGGAAGCTGACCAGCACCGCCAGACAAGCTCGGCCTTGCGCCTGTTTAGCCAGGCCAATTGGCAAGCCGACGGCGAAAATCAGCGGCATATTACGGAAAACCGTCCAGCCGCCCTCTTCAATAATATGAACGATTTGCGCGAATAAACTGTTGGGATCGGTCAGCGCTTCGCCAACAAAAAGCGGGTTGCGCAGCATGATGGCGATACCCACGACGATACCGGCGAACGGGAACAGCAGTACCGGGGTAAACATAGCGCCGCCAAAGCGTTGTATTTGACTGAGCATTTTTACATCCTCATATAACAACCAGTAGGGAGAGGCCTTTTTTGTAGTGATTGCTGGCCTGATACGAGAATAGGTAGTTGCGATTCTGAGAACATGACGCGCCGCTTCGATTCGTGATCGCATTCATGGTTTTAATTCAGTCAATGATGTCTACTTTTTACATAAAAGTTAGACATCAAAAGGTTCGTAGCGCGGAAATTAAAGGGAAAAAGAGGTCTGGTAGTGATCTACAAATCGATAGCGGAACGACTAAGAATCCGGCTCAACTCATCTGATTACAACATCGGTAGCCCGTTGCCTGGTGAAAAAAAGCTGGCGGAAGAGTTTGCTGTGTCACGAATGACCATCCGCAAAGCCGTCGATATGCTGGTGGGGTGGGGACTGGTGGTGCGGCGGCACGGGAGCGGCACATACGTGGCGCGTAAAGACGTTCATCATGAAACCACCAACCTGACCGGACTGGCGGAAGTGCTGCGGCGTCAGGGAAAAGAGGTCACCAGCCAGGTGCTGGTGTTTGAAGTGATGCCTGCGCCCCCCGCCATTGCCAGCCAGTTGCGGATTCAGATCAACGAACGTATCTACTTTTCCCGCCGCGTGCGCTATGTGGATGGCAAACCGCTGATGCTGGAGGACAGCTATATGCCCGTCAGGCTGTTCCGTAACCTCTCGCTGATCCACCTGGAAGGGTCGAAATTTGATTATATTGAGAAAGAGTGCGGCATCACCATCAGTGGCAACTATGAAAGCCTGACGCCCGTACTGGCCGATAAACAGCTCTCCGCGCAAATGAACGTCCCCGAGCAAACGCCGCTACTGCGGATCACATCGCTTTCTTACAGCGACAGCGGGGAATTTTTGAATTATTCGGTCATGTTCAGAAATGCCAGCGAATACCAGGTGGACTACCATTTACGGCGCGTCCACCCGGATGCAAACCTGACCTAGCCTAACCCCCAGAAAAGCACCGCCAGCAGTTGTGGGGTGATAATCCGCAGGAACATTACCAGTGGATAAACGGTGGCGTAGGAGAGCGCCGCCGCACCGCTGGTGGCATGCAGGTTGTTAGCAAACGCCAGTGCAGGCGGATCGGTCATTGACCCCGCCAGCATCCCGCATAGCGTCAGGTAGTTCATTTTGGCAAAGATACGCGCCAGAAGACCGACGGTAATCAGCGGAATGGCAGTAATAAAGATGCCGTAACCAATCCAGCTCAGACCATCACCCTGAGTCAACGTATCAATAAAGTCACCGCCAGATTTCAGCCCGACCACCGCGAGAAACAGCACGATCCCCAGCTCACGCAGCGCCAGGTTGGCGCTTGGCGGCATAAACCAGTACAGCTTGCCGATGCTGCCGATACGTCCCAGAATTAGCGCCATGATCAGCGGCCCGCCCGCCAGTCCCAGCTTTAACGCTACCGGGAATCCAGGGACAAACAACGGAATCGACCCCAACAGCACGCCCAGACCAATACCGATAAACACCGGTAACATCTGCACCTGTTGCAGCTTTTGCTGGGCGTTACCCACAACATTGGCCACCGCATCAATTGAAGAGGGACGGCCAACCAGATTGAGGATGTCACCGAATTGCAGGCTGGCGTCGCTACTGGCTACCAGCTCTACGCCCGCACGGTTCAGACGGGAGATCACCACGTCATAGCGTTCTTTAAAATGGAGGTCGCGAATGCGTTTTCCGAGCACCTTTTCGTTAGTGACCACGACGCGTTCAACGCGCAAATCCGTCCCTCGCGTTGAGAGCGAGGTATCCACCTCCTGACCAATGACCAGCTGCGCGTTATGCAGATCGGCGGGCTGTCCCACCAGATGCAGCAGGTCGCCCGACTGGATGATCGTTCCCGGTGAAGGCACCATCAGCGTCTCGTCGCGTTTCAGACGCGAACAGATGATTTTATCGCTGTTCAGGATGGGCACATCCTGGATCGCCATATTGTTGAGATTCGGGTTCTCAACACGGATATTCATGGTCTGGATTAACGAGTGTCCATTGCTAAGCGTGTCTTCATGCTGCTTCGCTTCCGCCTCCACGTTGACGCGAAAAATCATCCGCATCAGCCACATGGTGAGCAAAATACCGCAAATCCCGAAAGGATAGGCCATCGCATAGCTCATCCCCATCTGATCCACCGCTTCCATTGGCGTTCCCAGATCGCGCAGAATTTGCTGCCCGGCCCCCAGCGCTGGCGTATTGGTGACCGCGCCGGAGAAAATCCCCAGCACCACCGGTAGCGGGATAGCGAAGATTTTATGCAGAATGGCGGTAACCAGCCCACCGATAATGACAATCAGGATGGCAAAGAGATTAAGGCGCAACCCTGAGACGCGCAGAGAGGCAAAGAACCCCGGCCCCACCTGGATACCAATGGTGTAAACGAAGAGTATCAGGCCGAATTCCTGGATAAAGTGCAGCATGTCACTGCTCAGCGTCATCCCGGCCTGATCGACAAAGTGGCCGACGATAATCCCGCCGAACAGTACGCCGCCAATGCCAAAACCGACACCCCGCACCTTGATATTGCCGATCCACAACCCGACAACCGCCACCAACGCCAGAACGCTGACCGTCAATGCTATATCACTCATCTTCTTTTCCCTGTGAATAACATTATTAATTAAATGGATTCTCGCAGAGTACAAGCGGTATGTATGGGTGGTAAAGCACAAAAATGCCCCGTCATTGCTGGCGGGGCGGTTTGTTGAAAAGCATGATGCCGGACCTACAGGTTCTGCGTCGCTTTGTAGGCCCGGTAAGCATAGCGCACCGGGCGATTTGCCGGATGGCGGCTACGCCTTATCCGGCCTACAGGTAGTCCTGGATTAGCTATTTAACGCGGGACGTTCGCTAATGGCGATACGCTGCGGAGCGATGGTTTCCGGCTCGTTGCGGGTTAAATCAATGTGCAATAACCCATTGGTGAAGGTCGCGCCGCTGACCTCCATATTTTCTGCCAGAGTAAAACTCAGACTGAATGGCTGTGTCACCAGCCCCTGATGCAACCATTTGGTTTCTTTTTCCGGCTGCGCTGGCGTGCCTTTTACGGTCAGGCGCGTGCCTTCCAGCTGAATATCCAGATCTTCCTGACGGAAACCGGCTAACGCGAGGGTAATGCGATAGTGGTTGTCATCGCTTTTTTCAATGTTATAGGGCGGGAAGCTCTGGCTTTCGCCGGTGTTTTGCAGGGCGTTGGCCAGTTTGTCAAAACCGATCCATTGACGCAGCAGTGGGGATAAATCGTAATTACGCATGATAATAATCTCCTTCTAAGAAGCGAGTAATACCCAGCGAATCCTCAGATTCGCATATGCTCCCTGACGGCGAGCACGGGGATAACAGGCCGCCGGCGGCGACCTGACTGAATCAGTTAATTTCGATACGGCGCGGTTTGTTCGCTTCTGGAATCACGCGCTCCAGGTCGATATACAGCAGACCGTTCACCAGGTTAGCGCCGCGAACATGAATGTTCTCTGCTAACTGGAATTTGCGTTCAAAGTTACGCTCTGCGATGCCCTGGTAGAGATAGGTACGTTCTTTTTGCTCATCCGCATGAGCGCCTTTTACCACCAGCAGATTATCCTGAGCAGTAATTTCCAGTTCGCTTTCCGCAAAGCCTGCAACGGCAATCGCAATGCGGTAATGGTTTTCATCCACCAGTTCGACGTTATACGGAGGATAACCGCCATTACTCTGGCTCTGGTTGTTTTCTAAGAGGTTAAACAGACGATCAAAACCAATGGCAGAACGGTACAGCGGGGATAAGTCAAAGTTACGCATAATGAATAGCTCCTGAAATCAGCGAGAATAGTGGACCTTCCATCATGGACAGGTCAGGTAGCCAGAACACCCATCAGGCGTGCTCTTTATTTGCCTACACCCTAAAAATGGGTCTGGAAATGAACTTTTCAAGCGCTTGCAGGGGACTTTTTTTGCAGTTTGTTGTCTATCGCATAGACTGGGTGAACAGCACACATTGTTAAAGTGCGATAAGCGCCACAGTGCGACGTGATGGTGATGTTATTTTTCGCGACGGATCGCTATAACTCATCATGCAAACACCGATAATCAACAGATGAATAAATCATGATAAAAAATGTGTTGTTAACGCTGATGATGTGCAGTGGATTGGTTTTACTGGGTGGCTGCTCCAGCGTAATGTCACATACCGGCGGCAAAGAGGGGACCTACCCCGGCACACGCGCCAGCGCCGAAATGATCGGCAGCAGTGATACAAACTGGGGCACCAAATCACTGGCAATCCTGGATATGCCCTTTACCGCCGTCATGGATACGATACTCTTGCCGTGGGACTTCTTCCGCACAGACAGCTCAGTGAAGTCGCGAGTGGAAAAGAGCGAGGAGAAAACAAAGATGACCAACGCCGTTATCCCCCCGGCAAGAATGCCCGCTCACTGATTTATCGTTCGGTTTCCGTCACCCAAAGCTGGCGGAAACCGTCAACCTCTTCCATCCACGCGATTAACGCTCCATCCGGCGAAAAAACAACGGCGTCCGCTGAAGGCGGGCTGTCATGACTCTCCGTTAAAAAGGCGATTGCCCCGCTCTGCGCGTCGCAGCAGGCAATGCGGTTTTCCAGCACAAACCCCAACCACTGGCCTGACGGGTGCCAGTTGAACGCTGACTGAATATCGGTCGCGTTATGCGTAAGCTGGCGCGGCTCTCCCCCCTGCACCGGGATCAGCCAGAGCTGAACAATACCGCGATCATCGCGCATCAAAAACGCAATGTCCGTGGCTTGCGGGTTACTCCGCACCCAATGGCGCGGAACGTTTACCAGCCCAGGGAAAGCGCGATCGTGCGTAAAGGTCAGACGGCGCTGAACAACGCCCGCAGGCGGCGCAGGCAGCGTTGATTCTGTTCCGGTCAGCGGCATATCGCCTGCCTGTTTCCAGCCTTTTTCATCCTGCGGCAACGCCGCCAGAAACAGCTCCGGCACTTTTTCACCCTTCGCCGACAAGGTATCGCCAATAAACGCCAGCGCATGATCGCCCACCCACCCCTCTTCGTAGGCGCGGTTAATGTCATCGCTGCCCGGCCGTGGCGCCGGCGTGGTCTGGCTCACTAACACGCACCAGTGGCTGCCGCTGTACTCCCGAGGATGCTGAACCGCCACCGTAACCGGGCCATACGGCACCGCAACGCCGACGTTACGCAAGTCCAGCGCCGGATCGCGCTCACGCAGTACATGGTCGTTATAGGTGAAGCTGACACGCTCACCGTTCGGACTGAACACATGCACATGGCTGCCGCCGCGCAGCGCGCCGGGCGTATACGGCACGGTGATGTCCATTGCATCCAGATTCGTCACGCGGTTTTGCGCCGCTATCACGCCGCGACGATGGTGGAAATCATAACGCCACGTCTCGTCCGGGTTCTCTGGGCCATGAATGAACACATAGCGATCGTCTTGTGGATGAACGGTCACCACGCCAACGTGCGCGCCCTGCGTAGCGCGATAAATGACCTCAATCTCGCCAGTCCGTACGTTGACGCGCTCAATCGTCTCACCGGTAAACGAGGCGCCTGACGGACGCACATCAAAAACCAGCCACTGGCTGTCCGCCGTCCAGGTGTTGGTATTCGTAAGCTGATGATGACGCGAAGCGAAAGTGATTTGTTTCATGGAGATACCCTGATGCGCGGTTTTCGCATCAGGGTATAGCATTGGAAGAAATTAGCCTACCCGTTTAACGTCGCCGACCAGCAGGATATAAGAGAGCTCCATTTGGGGAGGGTAGCTACCGCTTTTAAAAACTCAGAACATTAACTTACTAACAGTCATGTTATTGCGATATTTAACTAAAATATTGGCAACAAAAAGTGAATTCAGGATGCTGCTAATGATAATGTAGGTGATAATGAGTTTCATTCGCGATTATGGTTTGTTAACATACCTGCCTGTTATAAACCAGTCTGCATCAATAAAATGGCCAGTGAAGGCCTCTTCCAGGCAGAAATATGCGAAAAAAAATAATCCTGACTTCTTTGATAGCGTTAGCCAGTCTGAGCCTGAGCTCCTGTAGCCAGCCTGCATCAATAAACCAGAATAAACCATTACAAACAGCCCGCGTTTCTGACGGGCAAATAGTTGATTTAAAAAGTAATAAAACCATTACCAAACAAGAGCTTTTGGCTGAGCTTGCCGTTGCCCGGCAGCTTATTATTGGCGAAAAACACGATAATGCCGGACATCATCAGATTGAGCTCTGGCTTATTCAAAACCTGCCCACCCGGCGACCACAGGGGAGTGTGCTGCTTGAGATGCTGACGGCAGACCAGCAGCCCCGCGTTAACCAGGTTAAACGCTGGCTGAAAGATGATCCCGTGGTCCGGGATGGCCGTATTCAGGAACTGCTTAACTGGCAAAAAGGGTGGCCCTGGGAGATGTATGGCGACATAGTCATGCAGGCATTACGTGCGCCTTACCCTCTGCTCAATGCCAACATTGACCGGGATCGGGTAATGGCGCTGTACAAAAAAAACGAATTTCCTGAAGGGAAAAAATCCACAGCACCTGCGGTACAAGAAGCTCTGCGCGAAACCATCATAGCCATGCATGAAGGCAACATTGAAGGCCAGCAACTGGCGTCAATGCTCTCTGTTCAGCAACAGCGGGATCGCTACATGGCCCGCCAGCTTCTGGATGCCCCGGCTCCGTCGTTGTTGATTGCAGGAGGTTATCACGCGTCAAAAAGCATCGGCGTACCGTTACACATAGAAGATCTCGCCCCCGGCACCCAGCCTGTGGTGTTGATGCTCGCAGAAAAAGGGATGAACATCACCGTAGATCATGCTGACTACGTATGGTTCGTGACGCCAGACACTGCAAAACGGTAAACCATGGATGATGAATATTCTCTACCTTCCACGACCGGCAAAATGGAGCGGCTGGTTTATCTGTTCACTGCTGCTTCATGGACTGCTTTTCCTTGCGTTTGTCTGGCGGTTTTCCGACGTACAGCCCGCCACGCCTCCTGCCCCGGCGATAATGCTGCAATGGGCCGATAATATCGAGGCTCCTTCTTCTCCTCTTCCGCTTCCGGTGGGAATCGCTCAGCAGGAATCCGCAGCGGCAGAAGAAAAGCAGCAGGCTGAGGACAGGCAGCAGCGTCCTGTCACTGAAGACAGGGATGCGACCATTGAAATAACCAGGAAGAAAAAGGCATCCGACGGGGAAAAGAAAAAGCCACGTCCGCCACGTAAGATAAAGGATCAAACCAGCGACAGCAGCCACGCAGCCGTTTCCAGTAATGCCGCGCCTCAGGCCCCGGTCGAATCATCCCGTATTGCTGCGCCTTTCAACAGCGACTCAGCGAAGCGAGACAATTCCGGTGCATCCTGGGAAAGCAGAGTGAAAGGCCACCTTAACCGTTATAAACGTTACCCAGGCGATGCCAGAAAACGCGCACGAACCGGCACAGCCATAGTGACTTTTACCGTTAACGCGGAAGGCACCGTTGTCAGTAATTCTCTGGCAACGTCTTCGGGAACCCTCTCTCTCGATCGCGAAGCTGTTGCCGTTTTAGAACGCGCTCAACCACTTCCCAGACCACCAGCTGAAATATTAGAGGGAGGCTTCTTTAAAGTAAAAATGCCGATTACCTTTGATCTGACGGAGTTAAGGGAAAATTAGCGACTCTGGTTCGTTTAACTGAAATTTGATATTCATTTTTATGCTGAACATTTTATCAGACTTCACTGCTGTCGAAAAAATCAAGAAAACGTCAGAGAAGTTTTATTAAAAAATAAACAAAGATCTGGATCTTTTATTTATTACGATACTTCTAAGGATATGTATGAACGTTATTAAACTGGCCATCGGCTCAGGCATATTATTGCTCAGCTGCGGTGCTTACGCACAATCCATCAGTGAAAAAACAGGTACCGATAAAAAAGGAGCGGCAGAATTCAGCCCGCTCAACGTTTCTATCGGGAAGACGACCAGTGAGCAGGAAGCTCTTGAGAAAACAGGCGCGACCAGTTCCCGGACAACGGACAAAAACCTGCAATCACTCGACGCAACGCTGCGCAGCATGCCCGGTACTTATACCCAAATCGATCCAGGCCAGGGAGCAGTAAGTGTGAATATTCGCGGCATGAGCGGATTTGGCCGCGTAAACACTATGGTGGACGGTATCACCCAAAGTTTTTACGGCTCCTCAACCTCCGGTACCACTGCACATGGCTCAACCAACAATATGGCTGGCGTACTTATCGACCCTAATTTTCTGGTAGCAGTTGATGTTACGCGCGGCGACAGCAGTGGCCCGGCAGGAGTCAACGCCCTGGCCGGTAGTGCAAACATGCGTACTATTGGCGTTGACGATGTGATATTTAACGGTAATACATATGGCCTTCGTTCACGTTTCTCAGTCGGCAGCAATGGGCTTGGGCGCAGCGGAATGATCGCCGTCGGTGGAAAAACCGACGCTTTTACGGATACAGGCAGCGTTGGCGTTATGGCCGCTGTGAGCGGCAGTTCTGTTTACTCTAATTTCTCAAATGGCTCTGGAATTAACAGCAAAGAGTTTGGTTATGATAAATATATGAAGCAGAACCCCAAATCCCAACTGTATAAAATGGATATCAGACCAGACGAATTTAACAGCTTCGAACTTTCCGCTCGAACCTATGAAAATAAATTTACACGTCGTGATATAACCAGTGACGACTATTACATTAAATATCATTACACCCCTTTTTCTGAATTAATTGACTTTAACGTAACGGCCAGTACCAGCCGCGGTAATCAAAAGTATCGTGATGGCTCGCTGTATACTTTCTACAAAACCTCAGCGCAAAATCGTTCTGACGCGCTGGATATCAACAATACCAGCCGGTTCACTGTCGCGGACAATGACCTGGAGTTTATGCTGGGCAGCAAACTGATGCGTACCCGCTATGACCGAACCATTCACTCAGCGGCGGGCGACCCGAAAGCGAATCAGGAAGCGATCGAGAACAATCCGTTCGCACCCTCCGGCCAGCAGGATATTTCAGCGCTGTATACCGGGCTGAAGGTTACGCGCGGCATCTGGGAGGCAGATTTCAATCTCAACTACACACGTAACAGGATCACAGGGTACAAGCCCGCCTGCGATTCACGCGTTATCTGCGTGCCACAGGGTAGCTACGATATTGACGATAAGGAGGGTGGCTTCAACCCTTCAGTTCAGCTTTCTGCTCAGGTAACACCATGGCTTCAGCCGTTCATTGGCTACAGCAAATCCATGCGCGCCCCGAACATCCAGGAGATGTTCTTCTCTAATTCAGGAGGCGCATCCATGAACCCATTCCTGAAGCCTGAACGTGCAGAAACCTGGCAGGCGGGTTTTAACATTGATACCAGAGATTTACTGGTCGAACAGGATGCCCTGCGCTTTAAGGCTCTGGCGTACCGCAGCAGGATCCAGAACTACATCTACAGCGAGTCTTATCTGGTTTGTTCTGGAGGTCGTAAATGCAGTATGGCTGAGGTGATTGGCAATGACTGGGAGGGCATGAGCGATGAATACAGCGACAATATGTACATCTACGTTAACTCGGCAAGCGACGTTATCGCAAAGGGCTTCGAACTGGAGATGGATTATGATGCAGGTTTTGCCTTTGGTCGACTCTCTTTCAGCCAGCAGCAAACAGACCAGCCAACCTCCATCGCCAGCACCTACTTTGGCGCAGGGGATATGACCGAACTGCCCAGAAAATACATGACGCTGGATACCGGTGTTCGCTTCTTCGATAACGCGTTGACCCTGGGCACTATCATAAAATACACAGGCAAGGCTCGTCGCCTGTCGCCTGATTTTGAGCAGGACGAAAATACCGGCGCAATAATCAAACAGGATTTACCGCAGATTCCAACGATTATCGATCTCTATGGTACTTACGAGTACAACCGCAATCTGACACTGAAACTTTCGGTACAAAACCTGATGAACAGAGATTATTCGGAGGCGCTGAATAAGCTCAACATGATGCCGGGTCTTGGTGACGAGACCCACCCGGCCAATTCCGCGCGTGGCAGAACATGGATATTTGGCGGGGACATTCGTTTCTGATGACAATTTCCGCCAGGTTCAGACAGTACGTTTTCTCTCTTATGTCAATTTTATTGCAGGAACGAAAAATGAATATTTTCACTTTATCCAAAGCACCGCTATACCTGTTAATTTCACTATTTTTACCCACGATGGCCATGGCTATCGATCCACCTGAACGCGAACTTTCGCGATTTGCCCTGAAAACGAATTACCTTCAGTCCCCTGATGAAGGCGTCTATGAACTGGCGTTTGATAATGCCAGTAAAAAGGTGTTTGCAGCAGTCACCGATCGTGTAAATCGTGAAGCCAATAAAGGCTATCTGTATTCGTTTAATTCAGATTCGCTGAAAGTCGAAAATAAATACACGATGCCATACCGGGCATTTTCGCTGGCGATAAATCAGGATAAACATCAGCTCTATATCGGACACACCCAGTCAGCGTCCCTGCGTATCAGTATGTTTGACACCTCAACCGGCAAACTGGTAAGAACCAGCGACAGGTTAAGTTTTAAAGCGGCAAACGCTGCAGATTCGCGTTTTGAGCATTTGCGCCATATGGTTTACAGCCAGGATTCCAATACCCTGTTTGTGAGTTATAGCAATATGCTGAAAACGGCCGAGGGCATGAAGCCTCTGCATAAGCTGTTAATGCTCGACGGGACGACGCTTGCCTTAAAAGGCGAGGTTAAGGATGCTTACAAAGGTACAGCGTATGGTCTGACGATGGATGAAAAAACACAGAAAATCTACGTTGGCGGAAGAGATTACATCAACGAAATTGATGCGAAAAATCAGACGCTGCTGCGTACCATCCCGTTGAAAGATCCGAGACCACAAATCACAAGTGTGCAGAATCTGGCGGTGGACTCCGCTTCTGACCGTGCCTTTGTGGTGGTATTCGACCATGACGATCGCTCCGGTACAAAAGATGGACTCTATATTTTTGACTTACGCGACGGTAAACAGCTTGGCTATGTGCACACAGGAGCCGGAGCTAACGCGGTGAAATACAATCCGAAATATAACGAACTGTATGTCACCAACTTCACCAGCGGCACCATCAGCGTAGTGGATGCCACCAAATACAGCATCACCCGTGAATTTAACATGCCGGTCTACCCAAACCAGATGGTGTTATCGGACGACATGGATACCCTTTACATTGGCATCAAAGAAGGCTTTAACCGCGACTGGGATCCAGATGTGTTTGTAGAAGGGGCTAAAGAACGCATTCTGAGCATTGATTTGAATAAGTCGTGATCGGACCGTTCCCCCGTCAAACTGGCCGGGGGAACGGCAAACCAGCGAAGTACTGTAGTCCGCCGCGTCAGTGGGTTCCCGGATGGCGGTTTCTCTTAATCCAGGCCTGCCACTTAATTCAGCACAAATTTCTCAATTGCGTATGCCACGCCGTCTTCCAGGTTGGATTTAGTGACAAAATTGGCTACCTCTTTCACCGACGGAATCGCGTTGTCCATCGCCACACCCATGCCTGCATATTCGATCATCGCGATGTCGTTTTCCTGATCGCCAATCGCCATGATTTCTTCCGGCTTGATCCCCAGCGCATCGGCCAGCGACTTCACGCCAGTGCCTTTATTGACGCGTTTATCCAGGATTTCGAGGAAGTACGGCGCACTTTTTAGCACGGTATATTTCTCTTTTACTTCCGCCGGAATACGCGCAATGGCCTGATCAAGGATGACAGGTTCATCAATCATCATCACTTTCAGGAACTGCGTTGCCGGGTCCATTTTCTCCGCTTCACAGAACACCAGCGGAATGGTGGCGACATAGGATTCATGTACGGTGTAGTAGCTGATATCACGGTTTGCGGTGTACAGCGTGTTGCGATCCAGCGCGTGGAAATGTGAGCCGACTTCGCGGGACAACTTCTCCAGAAAGCGGTAATCGTCATAGCTCAGCGCCGTTTGCGCAACGGTACTGCCATCGCCCGCTTTCTGCACCAGCGCGCCATTGTAGGTGATGCAGTAGTCGCCGGGTTGTTCCATGTGAAGCTCTTTCAGATAGCTATGGACACCCGCATACGGACGGCCAGTGGTCAGCACCACGTTAACGCCACGGGCGCGCGCGGCGGCAATCGCCGTTTTTACCGCAGGTGAAATGGTGTGATCGGGCAGCAAAAGGGTGCCATCCATATCGATAGCAATGAGTTTGATAGCCATGAGTTCCCCGGATTAAATGAGTCCGTCCTCATGCTAACGCGATTCCGCTCAAAAAACAGCAACGAAAAGGGGGATGGAAAGGGGAACCGGGATTCCCCTTTTGCAGATCGGTTGTAGGCCGGATAAGGCCTAAGCCGCCATCCGGCAAAGGCTGACGAACTGCCTGATGGCGCTTCGCTTATCAGGCCTACAGGAGAGGCCTACAAGCTGATTAGATATCGATGTTTGCCGCTTTCAGGGCGTTCTCTTCGATAAAGGCGCGACGCGGTTCAACGGCATCGCCCATCAGCGTAGTGAACAGCTGGTCGGCGGCAATCGCATCTTTCACGGTGACGCGCAGCATACGACGGCTTTCCGGGTCCATCGTGGTTTCCCACAGCTGATCCGGGTTCATCTCGCCCAGACCTTTATAGCGCTGAATCGCCAGGCCACGACGGGACTCTTTCACCAGCCACTCCAGCGCCTGCTCGAAGCTCGCAACCGGCTGACGGCGCTCGCCGCGTTCAATGAACGCATCGTCTTCGATCAGACCGCGCAGCTTCTCGCCGAGCGTGCAGATGCGACGGTATTCGCCGCCGGTAACAAACTCGTGATCCAGCGGATAGTCGGTATCCACGCCGTGGGTACGCACGCGAACAATCGGCTCGAACTGCTGCTGTTCGGCGTTCTCGCGAACGTCAAACTTCCACTGGCTGCCGTGCTGCTCTTTCTCGTTCAGCTCGGTAATCAGCGCGTTCACCCAACGGGTGACAGCCTGTTCGTTGCTAAGATCGGCTTCCGTCAGCGTCGGCTGATAAACCAGCTCTTTCAGCAGCGCTTTCGGGAAGCGACGCTCCATACGGCCAATCATTTTCTGCGTCGCGTTGTAATCAGAAACCAGTTTTTCTAACGCTTCGCCCGCCAGTGCCGGTGCGCTGGCATTGGTGTGCAGCGTTGCGCCATCCAGAGCGATGGAGATCTGGTACTGATCCATCGCCTCATCGTCTTTAATGTACTGTTCCTGCTTGCCTTTCTTCACTTTGTACAGCGGCGGCTGCGCAATGTAGACGTGACCGCGCTCGACGATTTCCGGCATCTGACGATAGAAGAAGGTCAACAGCAGCGTACGGATGTGCGAGCCGTCGACGTCCGCATCGGTCATGATGATGATGCTGTGATAGCGCAGTTTATCCGGGTTGTACTCGTCACGACCGATGCCGCAGCCCAGCGCGGTGATCAGCGTCGCCACTTCCTGGGAAGAGAGCATCTTGTCGAAGCGCGCTTTCTCCACGTTGAGGATTTTACCCTTCAGCGGCAGAATCGCCTGGTTCTTGCGGTTACGACCCTGTTTAGCAGAGCCGCCCGCGGAGTCCCCTTCCACAAGGTACAGTTCAGACAGCGCCGGGTCGCGTTCCTGACAATCCGCCAGTTTACCCGGCAGACCCGCCAGATCCAGCGCGCCTTTACGACGCGTCATTTCACGCGCACGACGCGCAGCTTCACGCGCACGCGCCGCATCGATAATTTTGCCGACCACGATTTTGGCGTCGGACGGGTTTTCCAGCAGGTATTCGCTCAGCAGCTCGTTCATCTGCTGTTCCACCGCCGATTTCACCTCGGAAGAGACCAGTTTATCTTTGGTCTGGGAGGAGAATTTCGGGTCCGGCACCTTCACGGAAACCACGGCAATCAGGCCTTCACGCGCATCGTCGCCGGTGGCGCTGACTTTGGCTTTCTTGCTGTAGCCTTCTTTATCCATATAGGCGTTCAGGGTACGGGTCATCGCCGCACGGAAGCCTGCAAGGTGCGTACCGCCGTCACGCTGCGGAATGTTGTTGGTAAAGCAGTAGATGTTTTCCTGGAAACCGTCGTTCCACTGCAATGCCACTTCCACGCCGATACCGTCTTTTTCGGTGGAGAAGTAGAAGATATTCGGGTGGATCGGCGTTTTGTTCTTGTTGAGGTACTCAACAAACGCTTTGATGCCGCCTTCGTAGTGGAAATGGTCTTCTTTGCCGTCGCGCTTGTCTTTCAGACGAATAGAGACGCCGGAGTTCAGGAAGGACAGCTCACGCAGACGCTTAGCCAGAATTTCGTATTCAAATTCGGTGACGTTGGTGAAGGTTTCCAGGCTCGGCCAGAAACGCACCATCGTACCGGTTTTATCAGTTTCGCCGGTCACCGCCAGCGGCGCCTGCGGTACGCCATGCTCATAGATCTGACGGTGGATTTTGTTATCGCGCTGGATAACCAGTTCCAGTTTCTGGGACAGGGCGTTAACCACGGAAACACCCACGCCGTGCAGACCGCCGGACACTTTATAGGAGTTATCATCAAATTTACCGCCCGCGTGCAGCACGGTCATGATCACTTCCGCAGCAGAAACGCCCTCTTCCGGGTGAATACCGGTCGGGATGCCACGCCCGTCATCCTGCACGGATACGGAGTTATCGGCATGAATGGTGACGATAATGTCTTTACAGTGACCCGCGAGCGCTTCGTCGATAGCGTTATCTACCACCTCGAATACCATGTGGTGCAGACCGGTGCCGTCATCCGTGTCGCCGATATACATACCCGGGCGCTTACGCACCGCATCCAGCCCTTTCAGGACTTTGATACTGGAGGAGTCATAAGAATTCGACATCAACGTTTCTCGCTCAATTTATCTTGGGTTAATCCGTTATTTTACCCTTTTCCACGGTGAACATCTTCGAATTTTTGTCCGACATGTCCAGAACGTGTTCAGCGCTGATTGCGCTGACAAAGACCTGTGATTGCGTCGCTTTCAAGCGGCTGGCCAGCAGCCCGCGACGCGCATCATCAAGTTCAGAGGCAAAATCATCTATCAGGTAGAGACACCGCCGCCCGCTTTCACGGGTGAGGAACTCCCCTTGCGCCAGTCGTAAAGCGCACATCAGCAGTTTAAGCTGCCCACGCGATAAGGTATCTTCCACCGGCGCACCGTCAGCACGAATGCGGAAATCCGCTTTGTGCGGGCCATGCGCGGTGTAGGTCAACATGCGATCGCGTTCGAAGCTCCGCTCCAGCACCTCGGCATAATCCGTCTCTTTTTCCCAACCGCGCTGAAAAGAGAAGGTGAGGGAGAACTCCGGTAGAAATTGCTGGCAGGTATCCGCCATATCCTGCGCAATACCAGCACTGTACTCAGCACGCCAGGTACTGATTTGTTCCGCGAGAGGAATCAACTCCTTATCCCACGGACGCAATTGTTCATAACGGCTTACCTGGCGCAGCGCCGCGTTGCGCTGCTTGAGCAACCGCTTCAGGTTGCTCCAGGCGGTAAAAAAACCGACTTCGTTGTGAAAGCATCCCCAGTCAAGGAACGCTCTTCTGTATTTGGGGCCGCCGTTGAGTAAAGTAAACCCCTCAGGGGTAATCAACTGCATCGGCATCAGGTGCGCCAGCTCCGCCACTTTGTGGCCGTCGGTGCCGTCGATGCGCACTTTGCTGTCGCCCAGCTTGTCTTTCGTCAGGCCGATGGCGGTTTCGCGCTCTTCCCCTTGCAAACGTCCGTGGAGGACAAACGACTCCTGCTCATGACGAATGACGCGGCCAATCTGCAAACTGCGAAACGCCCGGCCGTGGCCGAGCGTATAGATGGCTTCCAGCACGCTGGTTTTGCCGCTACCGTTTGCGCCAACCAGGAAGTTAAAGCCGGGGGATAAAGCGAGATCCGCATTTTCAATATTGCGAAAGTCGCGGATCAACAGGCGGGTGAGCGACATTACAGTCTCATTGGCATCACAACATACGCAGCACTTTGAGACGCCGCATCTTCAATCTGTACGCTGGAAACGGAGTCTGTCAGCAGAATACGCACGGTTTCACATTTCAGCGCGTTCAGCACATCGAGCACGTAGCTGACGTTAAAGCCGATCTCCATCTCAGTACCGCCGTAGGTGACGTCCAGAATTTCTTCCGCTTCTTCCTGTTCCGGGTTGTTGGCGGTGATTTTGAGTTGGTTTTCGCTCACATACAGGCGTACGCCACGGAATTTCTCGTTGGAGAGAATCGCCGCGCGGGCAAACGCCTGCTTGAGAATATCGCAACCCGCTTCCAGCGTTTTGTCCGGGTTCTTCGGCAATACGCGGCGATAATCCGGGAAACGACCATCAACCAGCTTGGACGTAAAGATAAAATCACCGACGTGGGCGCGGATGTTGTTACTGCCGATCTGTACGCGCAGCGGGGTTTCGCCGCCGTCGAGCATACGCATCAGCTCAATCACGCCTTTACGCGGCACAATCACCGAATGGTTAGGCAGAGATTGCCCGACCGGCATAGAGCAGACCGCCAGACGGTGACCGTCGGTCGCGACGGTACGCAACTCTTCACCTTCAGTCTCAAACAGCATGCCGTTTAAGTAGTAACGCACGTCCTGATGCGCCATTGAGAACTGGGTGGCTTCAATCAGGCGCTTCATCGTTGCCTGCGGCAGGGTGAATTCGACTTCGCTCTGCCAGTCATCCAGATTAGGGAAATCGGCGGCAGGCAGCGTGGAAAGCGAGAAACGGCTACGCCCGGAGCGCACCAGCATCCGATCGCCTTCCAGCTGGACGGCAATTTCAGCCCCTTCCGGCAAGCCACGGCAGATATCAAAGAATTTCCGCGCCGGGACGGTAGTTGCGCCTGGTTCATGAGGCTGAATCAACGCAACGCGCGCCACCATTTCCATTTCAAGATCGGTGCCCGTCAGCGACAGCGTACCGTCAGCCACCTGCAACAGCAGGTTACCGAGAATGGGCAGCGTAGGACGACCGCCCAGCGGGCCACTGACCTGCTGAAGCGGTTTTAATAAATGTTCACGTTCAACGGTAAATTTCATAGCGTCACGAAGATAATGTTCTGATTAAGTTTGAGAAATCTTCTTTAATATCATGGCTTTCTTCACGCAGCTGCTCAATCTTACGGCAGGCATGAAGTACGGTAGTGTGGTCACGTCCACCAAACGCGTCGCCAATTTCCGGCAGACTGTGGTTGGTGAGCTCCTTTGCCAGCGCCATAGCCATCTGACGCGGGCGCGCTACCGAGCGAGATCGACGCTTGGAAAGCAGATCCGCGATTTTAATTTTGTAATACTCCGCCACCGTCTTCTGGATATTGTCGATGGTGACCAGTTTTTCCTGCAACGCCAGCAGATCGCGCAGCGCTTCACGCACAAAGTCGATAGTGATAGCGCGTCCGGTAAAGTTAGCGTTAGCGATCACGCGGTTCAGCGCCCCTTCCAGCTCACGCACGTTAGAGCGTAGTCGCTTGGCAATAAAGAACGCCACCTCGCCAGGCAAACGAATATCATTTTCGTCCGCTTTTTTCATCAGGATCGCCACGCGGGTTTCCAGCTCAGGCGGTTCGATCGCCACCGTCAGCCCCCAGCCGAAGCGGGATTTCAGACGATCTTCAACGCCGTTGATCTCTTTTGGATAACGATCCGACGTCAAAATGATCTGCTGATTACCTTCTAACAGGGCGTTAAAGGTGTGGAAAAACTCTTCCTGGGATCGTTCTTTATTGGCGAAGAATTGAATGTCATCAATAAGCAGTGCGTCAACGGAACGGTAGTAGCGTTTAAACTCTTCGATCGCGTTGTTTTGCAAGGCTTTAACCATGTCCTGCACAAAGCGCTCGGAGTGCATATACACCACTTTCGCATTCGGTTTGCGCGCCATAATACCGTTGCCCACCGCATGCAGCAGGTGAGTTTTACCCAGACCGGTGCCGCCGTAGAGGAACAAGGGATTGTAGGCGCCGCCGGGGTTGTCCGCCACCTGACGAGCCGCCGCGCGCGCCAGTTGGTTGGATTTACCTTCGACGAAGTTATCAAACGTGTGTTTCACGTTGACGTTAGAGCGGTAGGTCGGTTCTGCCGGAGCCGGCACGTTATCCCAGCCCGGGCGCGCTGCGGTTGGCGCCGCACGCTGTGGCTGCGCCTGAGCGACCTGCGCAGGCGCAACAACATTGTTGACCGGCGTTTTGAGCGTTTGAGTGACGGGTTTCGTCCCGACCTCAAAACGCAGTTGTGGGGCATCCGCTCCGCAGAAATTATTCAGCAGTCCATTGATATTATTGAGGTACTTGTCTCTTACCCAATCGAGCACAAAACGGTTTGGCGCATACAAAGCCAGCGTGTTATCGCTCAGTTCCGCCTGCAACGGGCGTATCCACATACTGAATTCTGTGGCTGGTAACTCATCCTGCAATCGGGCAAGACACTGCTGCCAAAGCGAAAGTGACACGGCGGACTCCACTCGAACAAAAGTCGATAAATGACAAAGGCTGAAACATTCATGATTGTTGACGCACGTCGAAAAGACCCTGTGCATAAAAGGGTGACGTGCGAATTGCTATCTGCAATTTTACCCGATCAGGATCCGTTGAAACGATCAGGACCGCGGATCATAGCCTAAACTGAGCAAGAGATCTTCTGTTTCTCACAGATTCTTCCCGATTTATCCACAGGATGATCCAGAACCGGGTAAGTGTAAACGATCCAGGCGAAGTGCTGCACGATTTCGCGCGCATATTGAAAAAATTAATGAGTAAAGACGCTATACTGCATAAACGATCTAATAAAGATCCCGTGCGATCCTTGCGCTTTGCCCGGCAGTCCGTATAATCCTCCACCCGTTGTACAATGCCCATCGTACGGCGTTAGCGCTGCTTGTTTTTCGCGCGAAAAGGTGCGGAAAAACGCAGGGTTTTAAGGAAAGAGAATTGACTCTGGAGTGTACAATTATTACAATCCGGCCTCTTTAATCACCCACGCTGAGGCGTAAGTCGTTCGATAATCGTTCGGGTATACGCAAAAGTCAGTGAATTTATTCAAGTTTAGGTAGAAATCGCCATGAAACGCACTTTTCAACCGTCTGTACTGAAGCGCAACCGTTCTCACGGCTTCCGTGCTCGTATGGCTACTAAAAATGGTCGTCAGGTTCTGGCACGTCGTCGTGCTAAAGGCCGCGCTCGTCTGACCGTTTCCAAGTAATAAAAGCTAACCCCTGAGTGGTTAAGCTCGCATTTCCCAGGGAGTTACGTTTGTTAACTCCCAGTCATTTCACATTTGTCTTCCAGCAGCCACAACGGGCTGGCACGCCGCAAATCACCATTCTCGGCCGCCTGAATTCGCTGGGGCATCCCCGCATCGGTCTAACCGTCGCCAAGAAAAACGTTCGACGCGCTCATGAACGCAATCGGATTAAACGTCTGACGCGTGAAAGCTTCCGTCTGCGTCAACATGAACTCCCTGCAATGGATTTCGTGGTGGTGGCGAAAAAAGGGGTTGCCGACCTCGATAACCGTGCTCTCTCGGAAGCGTTGGAAAAATTATGGCGCCGCCACTGTCGCCTGGCTCGCGGGTCCTGATAGCCCTTATACGGGTCTATCAACGCCTGATCAGTCCGCTGCTTGGGCCGCATTGCCGTTTCACGCCAACCTGCTCAAGCTACGGAATTGAGGCATTGCGCAGGTTTGGAGTGATAAAAGGCAGTTGGTTGACGGTGAAACGCGTATTAAAATGCCACCCTTTACACCCTGGTGGTGACGATCCCGTCCCGCCCGGACCATTTGATACCAGAGAACACTAACGATGGATTCGCAACGCAATCTTTTAGTCATCGCTTTGCTGTTCGTGTCTTTCATGATCTGGCAAGCCTGGGAGCAGGATAAAAATCCGCAGCCTCAGACCCAACAGACCACGCAGACAACGACCACCGCAGCGGGTAGCGCCGCCGACCAGGGCGTACCGGCCAGTGGCCAGGGGAAACTGATTACGGTTAAGACCGACGTGCTTGATCTGACCATCAACACCCGTGGCGGTGATGTTGAGCAGGCCTTGCTGCCAACTTACCCGAAAGAGTTGGGTTCTAAAGAACCGTTCCAGTTGCTGGAAACGACTCCGCAGTTTATCTACCAGGCGCAGAGCGGCCTGACCGGTCGTGACGGCCCGGATAACCCGGCTAACGGCCCGCGTCCGCTGTACAGCGTCGATAACGACACGTTTGTCCTCGCGGATGGCCAGAACGAACTGCATGTTCCGATGACCTGGACTGACGCCGCTGGCAACACCTTCACCAAAACGTTTGTCCTCAAACGCGGTGAATATGCGGTCAACGTCAACTACAGCGTGCAGAACGCTGGTGAGAAACCGCTGGAGGTCTCCACCTTTGGTCAGTTGAAGCAATCCATCAATCTGCCGTCTCATCGCGACACCGGTAGCAGCAACTTTGCACTGCATACCTTCCGTGGCGCGGCGTACTCCACGCCGGATGAGAAGTACGAAAAATACAAATTCGACACCATTGCCGATAACGAAAACCTGAACGTCAGCTCCAACGGCGGCTGGGTCGCCATGTTGCAGCAGTACTTCGCAACGGCATGGATTCCGCGTAACGACGGCACTAATAACTTCTATACCGCTAATCTGGGTAACGGCATTGCCGCTATCGGCTATAAATCTCAGCCGGTTCTGGTACAGCCGGGTCAGACTGGCGCCATGACCAGCACCCTGTGGGTTGGCCCGGAAATTCAGGATAAAATGGCGGCCGTTGCACCGCACCTGGATCTGACCGTTGATTACGGTTGGCTGTGGTTCATCTCTCAGCCGCTGTTCAAACTGCTGAAATGGATTCATAGCTTCCTGGGTAACTGGGGCTTCTCCATCATCGTTATCACCTTTATCGTTCGTGGCATCATGTACCCGCTGACAAAAGCGCAGTACACCTCCATGGCGAAGATGCGTATGCTACAGCCGAAGATTCAGGCTATGCGCGAGCGTCTGGGCGATGACAAACAGCGTCAGAGCCAGGAAATGATGGCTCTGTACAAAGCTGAGAAGGTTAACCCGCTGGGCGGCTGCTTCCCGCTGATCATCCAGATGCCTATCTTCCTGGCGTTGTACTACATGCTGATGGGCTCCATTGAACTGCGTCATGCGCCGTTCGCACTGTGGATCCATGACTTGTCCGCACAGGACCCGTACTACATCCTGCCGATCCTGATGGGCGTGACGATGTTCTTCATCCAGAAGATGTCTCCGACCACCGTGACCGACCCGATGCAGCAGAAGATCATGACCTTTATGCCGGTCATCTTCACGGTATTCTTCCTGTGGTTCCCGTCAGGTCTGGTGCTGTACTATATCGTCAGCAACCTGGTAACCATCATCCAGCAGCAGCTGATTTACCGTGGTCTGGAGAAACGTGGCCTGCATAGCCGCGAGAAGAAAAGCTCCTGATTCCATGTAGGCCGGGTAAGCGTAGCGCCACCCGGCAATCAGAACAGCGATGACAGGGCGGTCAATTGACCGCCTTTTTTATTAGCAAAAAAGAGAAGATCATGAGCCATAACGACACTATCGTCGCCCAGGCTACCCCACCGGGACGCGGTGGCGTCGGTATCCTGCGCATTTCCGGCCTCAAGGCGCGCGAGGTGGCCGAAGCCGTATTGGGCAAGCTACCAAAACCGCGTTACGCCGATTACCTGCCGTTTAAAGATGCCGATGGCACGGCGCTGGATCAGGGGATCGCGCTGTGGTTTCCCGGCCCAAACTCGTTCACTGGTGAAGACGTACTGGAACTGCAAGGGCATGGCGGCCCGGTCATTCTCGACCTGCTGTTAAAACGTATTCTGACGCTCCCCGGCCTGCGCATTGCCAGACCGGGCGAGTTCTCCGAGCGCGCGTTCCTCAATGACAAGCTCGACTTAGCCCAGGCAGAAGCGATTGCCGACCTGATCGACGCCAGCTCCGAGCAGGCGGCACGCTCGGCGCTGAACTCGCTACAGGGGGCATTTTCCGCGCGTGTGAATCATCTTGTGGAAGCACTCACTCACCTGCGCATCTATGTGGAAGCGGCCATTGACTTCCCGGACGAGGAGATCGACTTCCTCTCCGACGGCAAAATTGAAGCCCAGCTCAACGGCGTGATCGCCGATCTCGATGCGGTACGCGCCGAAGCGCGTCAGGGCAGCCTGCTGCGTGAAGGGATGAAGGTGGTCATTGCCGGACGCCCTAACGCCGGGAAATCGAGCCTGCTGAACGCCCTGGCGGGCCGTGAGGCCGCCATTGTCACCGATATCGCTGGCACTACCCGCGACGTGCTGCGCGAGCATATTCACATTGACGGAATGCCGCTGCACATCATCGATACCGCCGGTCTGCGCGATGCCAGCGATGAAGTGGAACGTATTGGGATTGAGCGCGCCTGGCAGGAGATAGAACAGGCCGACCGCGTGCTGTTTATGGTAGATGGCACAACTACCGATGCCGTTGATCCGGCGGAAATCTGGCCGGACTTTATCGCCCGTTTACCGGCGAAACTGCCGATCACCGTTGTGCGCAACAAAGCTGACATCACTGGCGAGACGCTGGGTATCAGCGAGGTGAATGGTCACTCACTTGTCCGTCTTTCCGCCCGTACCGGCGAAGGCGTGGACGTATTGCGTAACCATCTCAAGCAAAGCATGGGCTTTGACACCAATATGGAAGGCGGCTTCCTTGCCCGCCGTCGCCATCTTCAGGCGCTGGCAGAAGCCGCAAAACATCTCCAGCAGGGCAAATCACAGCTGCTTGGCGCCTGGGCTGGCGAACTGCTGGCGGAGGAGCTGCGTCTGGCGCAGCAGGCGCTGAGTGAGATCACCGGTGAGTTTACCTCCGACGATCTGCTGGGCCGTATTTTCTCCAGCTTCTGTATTGGTAAGTAAGTTTTAGTCCACCCTCGTCCGTGAACGTTCACTAACCCGCATTAACTGCCTGTTAATGCGGGTTTTTACTTTCCGTACTGGTCCATAGTCGTGCGGGTTCATCCGCGATTTTTGTGTCCTGAATTGTGCCCATCTCTAAATTTCTCGTGTGCCATTGTTTGTTTTTTGAGCTAAAAATCACATCAAATGGACACAAGAAATGGTATAAAAAACGCTCAAATCTGCCTTCTCATAGACACACTGTAGAGGTGAGATATGGCACTTTCAGATACCAGACTACGCACACTTGCTCTCAGAAACCGCCCCTGGAAACTTGCCGATCATGACGGGTCGGTAATCCATCGGACGAAAAATCTGGCGTTTCCGCTACCGCTTTGACAACAAATCGCAAAAGATCACGCTGGGCGAATACCCGGCTTTCTCACTTGCAGGAGCGCGGCTTTGGCGTGAAAAGTGTCGCTCAATGGTTGCCCATGGCATCAATCCCGCGCAGAAAAAGCAGGAAGAAAAGCTTAAACAGAAAGACCCAACGACAGTCAAAACATTCGCCAAACGCTGGCTGACCGATATCGTTGAAAAAAGTAACCGCGATCCGCGCAACATCACTCGCATTATCGAGAAGGACATAATTCCCATCATCGGGAAGCTGGAACTCGAAGAACTCACAACTGCACACATTCAGGTCGTGCTCGACCGCATCAAGCAACGAGGTTCGGATCACGTCGCGCTACTGACGCGAAACGAGCTTAAACGCATGCTGGCCTATGCGATTTCCAGGGGAATCATCTTCAACAACCCGGCAGCCGCATATCGCACAAGCAACAAGCCGCGACGTGGCGCTAACAGCAGAAGAGATCGGCATCCTGCTACGGGGGATCTACACCTCTAACATGAACCGACGCCACAAGCTGGCCCTGCACCTGCTGATCATCTGCATGGTGCGTAAATCGGAGATGATTGAAGCGACATGGAGTGAAGTTAACTTCAACGCGCTGGAATGGCGTATCCCCGGCGAAAGAATGAAGATGGATAACCCGCATATTGTTCCGCTGTCAAAACAGGCGCTGGCAATATTCGAAGAGTTAAAATTTCTGGCCGGAGATTCTTCATACGTCTTCCCCAGTCGTAACGACTACCGACAAACAACGCTTAACTGCGCGGTGCGTACGCTGGATCTGAACGTCAGGGACTTTGTTCTTCATGACTTCCGGCGTACTGCCAGCACATTGCTACATGAGCAAGGCTACAACTCAGACTGGGTGGAAAAATGCCTGGCACATAAGATCGGCGGCGTTCGCGGTGTCTACAACCGTGCGGAGTACCTGAATCAGCGCCGGGAGATGCTTCAGTCCTGGGCGGACTTTGTTGATGCACAGATTGAGGAGGGGCGGAAGGTGGTTATCGGGAAGTTTGGGAAGGCTTATGAGAGCTCATAACGCTGCCAATAAAATTAAACCAGTGAGAAAATACTGGTTATATAGGTTTAAGCACTAGAAGCTTACAAATGAAGGGGTTTTATGTGGACAACCTGAACTATATGTACTTAAATCGTTGTTATTATTGCAAATATAGTTGTATGCATACACAGCACTGTTTTTATATACATAAAAAAGGAACTCTACATGACCATGGGCTTGGATAACATGGACAATAGTAATTCTGGCGGCGTTGGGGCAAAAAAAGGGTTTTTATTTCAGGATTATGTCGCTGCCTTATATGTAACCGAAATGCTTCGCGATAAACGAATTAAAGGTGTATGTTGTGAAGTTAAAGACGATGTAGATATAATTTATGAAAATCATGTGCGTTTTATTCAAATAAAAACAACTGATTGTGATAAAAAATGGAGCACTAAAGAACTCTGCCAGCGTACCAAAAAGAAAGATTCCAATCGTTATAATCAAGATTCAATTGTTCACAAATCATTAAATTGTGATTCGTCAGATAAATTTAAGGCAATGTTTGGAATAATCAGCACTAGAGATGTTGATTCGACTCTGCTTTATTTAAAGATTGAACATGATAAAAGATTTGATAAAACATCCCAGAGAGATAAATTAATTAACTCAATTACAAGACAAATAAAAGAGTTTAGATCAAATAATAATAACGACATTGCATATTGGGTGGATAATTGTGAATGGAATACATTTCATAACAGTGACCACATTAAATTATTATGTTTAAGTAATATAATGAAATGTGCTAGTGAAAATGGATTTTATCTTGATCCAAATCATGATGATGAAATTATATTAAACTCTATTTTGGCTAAAGTAACTAAACTAAGCACATTATCTAAAAAAGAATTTTTAAGTAAAGATAAAACATATTTTAGAGTGGATCTGATTACATGGTTTCAAGCTGAAATAGAACGTATTAGCGAAGAAAAACCGCATAAAGTGTACAAAACAAAATCTAATAACTTACCAACAATATTGAATGAATTAAATAAATTAAAAGATTCCACGATTGATACTATTAGCGGCACAAGCTATTATCAGTCTTATAATAGATTGAGCTATCGATTTGATTTCATTTCTACAAATTTAGTACAGTGGCTTCCAGAGTTACTACTTAGACCAGAAGAGTTATCTACAATCACTCCAACAAATATGATTTCCAGAGTGCGGGATGTTTATAAAACCATCAGCGAGAACAATCATGATATTAAAAATATAATTTCTCGAGTTTTACTACATTCTTTAGTTCGGCACCATTGTTCAAGCCAACCAATTCCTGCTCATCTTTACACTGAAAAGAAAGGGGATATGATCGATTTCGATAATATTCATATAGTAATTAGAGAAAACGATCCAGATGAGATGTGGTTCGGCCTGAGTTTATGGTGTGATGGAAATATAGAAAAAACAGTTGGTTTATTTGCATCTAAGGTTCTTTCTTTCGTAGATGTAACATGTGACACACAAAGAAAAATAATATTAGACATAAAATCAGATGAGTATTTAGTTAAACATGATGTTAATTGTGTACTGGACCCAGCAACATCAATAACTGATCATTTATCTAGAATATATTTCGTTGTTTTTATTGGATACATTAGTGAAACCCAGACATTAGAAGTTAAAAAAGATTATGAAGAAAATCTAAAGGAAGAAGTTTTATTAAAGTTTAAAAGCATCATCGAAGAACTAATTCATAACCATGATTCCGTTATAGATTTAAACTTTATAATATATATGTATCCCTTGCCTTGTATTGACAGTTTGGTGGACTCCTTCAAAAATAAAATGGTTGGTGATATAAATGGATAATTTATATGAGATAGCGAAAAACAATTTATCTGCTGATAATGAACATTTCGATGCCTTTGAATATATAAAAACAATAAATACATTATTAGATAATCCAGTCCAAAAGACACAAGGTCGTGATCTTACGATTCGAGCATTAAATGAAAAAAGTAAATTTTCTCATCATATAAAACAACTAAGAGCAATGATCAGAAAATCTGGTTTATACCCATATTTATACAGTGAATTTGACGATTTAGACTCAGATGAAAAATTAGCCACTGAAATATATCGCTCGCCAAATAGTGATGATTTTATTTTTCATTCAATGCAAATGACTGTATTCCATTTGTTAATGAATGGTGCTAACCTTGCCCTCAGTGCACCAACCAGCATGGGCAAGAGTATAATTATTGACTCATTAGTTTCATGTGAAAAATATAATACAATAGTAATTGTTGTACCTACAATAGCTCTAATTGATGAAACAAGAAGAAGATTACACAAAAAATTCTCCAACATATATGAGATAATATATCACTCTGCACAAGAAAGAAACAATGAGAAAACAATATATATATTAACTCAAGAGAGAGTTAACGAGCGTGAAGACTTGAATGAGGTAGACATCTTTGTTATTGATGAATTTTATAAATTATCATTCAAGAACAAAACCAGTGAAAAATACTATGATGAGCGAGTAATATCGTTAAATGTCGCATTAAGTAAGTTACTTACTGTTTCAAAACAGTTTTATATGATAGGACCTAATATTGATTTTCTTCGTGGCCTTAATAACATTAATGAAGATTTTATTTTCCTATCATCAGATTTTAACACCGTTGCTTTGAATATTTTTGAATATAATATACTGCCTAATAATGAATCATTAAAACAATTAACAACACTTAGTATTATAGAAAAAAACAATGGTCAATTTATAATATACTGTAAATCTCCAAAGGTTGCAGAATCTATTGCTTCTTTTTTAATAAAATCAGGGGTATCATCAGATACTAATGAAGAGGAATACTCACTTTGGTTGGAAAAATATTATTCTCAATTTTGGGTTTATACAAAGGCAATCAGACATGGTATAGGTCTACATTATGGAACTCTGCCTAGAGCAATTCAACAATATACAATTGATTTGTTTAATAATAAAAAGGTTAATATATTAATTTGTACCTCTACAATAATTGAAGGAGTTAATACCAATGCTCAACATGTGATTATTTATGATAACAGAGATGGGAACAATAGTATTGATAAATTTACACATAATAATATAAAAGGACGAGCAGGACGTATGAAACAACATTTCATTGGAAATGTTCATTGTCTTGAAGAATCTCCTGAGGGAAAAATAGAAGACAGTATAGTTGAAATACCAATAGGACTACAAGACGACACAACACCTCTAAATCTCATAGCTGGTATGCAAGACGAACACGTATCTAGCCTTTCTGAAGATAGACTGGAAGAGTATTTATCAGCAAATAGGCTCCCTAAAGAAATAATAAAAAAACATGCTTCATATGAAATCAATAAATTTTTAGAGTTATTCAATGAAATTGACTGGTTAAAAGACAGTGAAATTTCGGATTTGTGCTTCCAGAGATATCCTGATAAAAAAGCAATGAACCAGATCAGCAAAAATTTACTGATTACATCCCGACAAACATTTACAAGAAATTCGGTATCTACTGAGATCGAGCATATAAGCGGAATGTTATTTTCATATATAAACGCAGAAACACATCAAACATACTTTGACTCTCAATTAAGTAGAATCATAAATAGCCAAATCTCAGAGCCAGAAATTTCGGAACTTATAAATAGAGAGTTAAAAATAATCAGAAATGTATTTTCTTATTCAATACCCAAATCTTTGGCTTTGCAACAAGATATAATCAATTTCATATGCCAAAAACGAAAATTGAACTTAACTGCTGATTATAGTTTTATTATTAATATTTTTGAAAAATTTCACTTACCGGGTAACATATCCGCACTTGAAGAAATGGGCGTTCCACTTCAGATCTTACAAAAAATCAACTTTCCTGATGACGCCATTGTAGATATAAATAAATGCATCGAATATATAAAGAATGTTTATTTTTTAAATAAAACACTAAGTAGGTTAGAACGGAAATTTATTGAGAGAGCATTAATTATTTAATATCTTAGTTAGCATAGAGAGGCTCGATACCCTCTCTGTGCTTATTAAAACCCCTCCCTTTGATGTCATAAATAATTTGCACATCATAATTCCATTCTTTTATAAATTCTAAAAACAGTTTCCCACAGCTTTCTCCCTCCCCACGCTCTACCCTATCCCCAACTCATAGCAGTACCCCTAAAAGCTTCCTATTCTAAGACGAACTGCGACCTGTAAGAAGCACCTTTGGCGGTCAGCCCCCCGGTCAACCAAGGAACGCTGCGTGGTCTGAAACTGACCTCCTGTCTCGATACAGGTGACCACACCCTTTATCGCTACCCTGTTGCAAGCGTAGCGACAGACGAACGCTGTAGAGAAGTCGGGCGGCATTGCCGAAGGCTTTGCGTCCGAACTTCCTGCTGAACCAGCATAACGCGGCGTCACTTTTAAGAGCACAAGCGAGTGAAAGTGACGCCAGCGCGCAGATCAGCGTCAACCCAGCAACTACCTGCAAATTCACTGCAACAAACAGGCTGACACTCAAACAGATATCAGAAATTCACTTACCAGGAGGAGAAACCAGCACTACCAAACCGATACCGGAGGACAGGTCATTTTACCTGTGGGGATATACCTGCCTCAGCAAGCGGCTGCATTCGTGCATCACCGTACCCCGTCATACCTCATCCGCGCATTCTCCGGCGCACCGGTAACCTATGTCGCGCAACTGCATGGCATCAAGGTAACCAAATTTTCAAGAAGCGCTGAAAACATGAAACAACTGCCTACCCGCCGTTTGCTACTGCTAATAATGTAACGGTACGATTTTATGCGCACCGCATAAAACAGTGCAGTATCCCGCTTTCGTGTCCTTGAATGTGCCCACAGATGTGTTTTTATGACAAAAAATCACTTATTTATTAAAAAATTAAATGAGTTTTCCAGCTTCTTGCTCCAAATTTCCTCACAGGAAATCACCGTTGTCCAAATGGCAACTCGCGTCACTGAAAACCTCCCCGTATTCTTAGCGCCACGCTTATTGTGAGGACGCTATGACCCGCTTTCTAATCTGTAGTTTTGCCCTTGTTTTACTCTACCCAGCCGGTATCGACATGTATCTGGTCGGTTTACCCCGTATTGCCGCCGATCTGAACGCCAGCGAGGCGCAGTTGCACATCGCGTTTTCGGTATACCTGGCCGGGATGGCTACCGCAATGCTGTTTGCGGGTAAAGTTGCAGACCAGTCAGGGCGCAAACCGGTGGCGATAGCGGGCGCGGTGATATTCATCATCGCCTCTATGCTTTGCTCACGAGCAACGGACGGGTCGCTGTTCCTGACCGGGCGCTTTATTCAGGGCATCGGGGCGGGGTGCTGTTATGTGGTGGCGTTTGCGATTCTGCGCGACACGCTGGACGATCGCCGCCGGGCGAAAGTGTTATCGCTATTAAACGGAATTACCTGCATTGTGCCGGTATTAGCGCCAGTGTTAGGGCATTTGATCATGCTTAAATTCCCGTGGCAAAGTCTGTTTTACACGATGATAGCGATGGGTATCGCGGTATGCCTGCTCTCGGTGTTTATCCTGAAAGAAACGCGCCCGGCAACATGCTCATCGATCTCGCGCCCTCGGCAAAATGCAGAGTCGCTGCTCAACCGCTTTTTCCTCAGCCGTCTGGCGATCACCACGTTGAGCGTGTCGGTGATCCTCACATTTGTAAACACCTCACCGGTGTTGCTCATGGAAATGATGGGCTTTGATCGCGGTGAATACGCCACCACAATGGCGCTGACGGCAGGCATCAGCATGGCGGTGTCGTTCTCAACGCCCTTTGCGCTGAGCGTATTTAAACCGCGCACGATGATGCTCACGTCGCAAGGGCTGTTTCTGGCTGCGGGCATCGTACTCAGCCTCTCATCCTCTCACGCCGTCACGCTCTTTGGCCTGACGCTCATCTGCGCGGGTTTTTCAGTTGGCTTTGGCGTGGCGATGAGCCAGGCATTAGGCCCATTCTCACTGCGTGCTGGCGTCGCAAGCTCTGTACTCGGCATTGCACAGGTCTGCGGGTCATCGCTGTGGATATGGCTGGCGGCAGTCATTGGCTTTAACGCCCTGAATATGCTGATCGGGATTCTGATTGGCTGTAGCATGGTCTGTATCCTGTTACTGATGACCATACAGCCCACAGCGCACTATGAAAAAATCCATCACCAGTCTCGATCTTAATCTGTTGTTATGTTTGCAGCTTCTGATGCAGGAGCGCAGCGTCACCAAAGCGGCGAAGCGGATGAACGTCACGCCCTCGGCGGTGAGTAAATCGTTGTCAAAGCTGCGAACATGGTTTGATGACCCGCTGTTTGTGAACACGCCGCTGGGGCTGACGCCGACGCCGCTGATGGTCAATATGGAGCAAAGCCTGGCGGACTGGATGCAGATGAGCAATCAGCTGCTTGATAAACCACATCACGAATCGCCACGCGGCCTGAAATTTGAACTGGCGGCAGAGTCGCCGCTGGTAATGATCATGTTCAATTCTCTGTCGCAGCAGATTTATCAGCGCTATCCGCAGGCCACAATCAAGGTTCGTAACTGGGATTACGACTCGCTGGATGCCATCACACGCGGCGAGGTGGATCTCGGCTTTACCGGAAGGGAGAGCCATCCCCGTTCGCGGGAGCTTCTCAGCCTGCTGCCGCTGTCTATCGATTTTGAAGTCCTGTTCAGCGACCTCCCCTGGGTCTGGCTGCGGGAAGATCACCCGGCGCTACAAGAAGAGTGGAATCTGGAAACATTTTTACGCTATCCGCATATCAGCATTTGCTGGGAGCAAAGCGACACCTGGGCGCTGGATGATGTATTGCAAGAGATGGGCCGCAAACGCAACATCGCCTTAAGTTTACCGGGGTTTGAACAATCGCTGTTTATGGCCGCCCAGCCGAACCACTCGCTGCTGGCGACCGCGCCTCTCTACTGCCAGCGTTATAACCAGCTCCACCAGCTACCGTTGGTCGCGCGTCCTCTCCCTTTTGACGCTGCCCAGCGAGAAAAGCTGATGGTGCCTTTTACCCTCCTTTGGCATAAACGTAACAGCCATAACCCTAAAATTATCTGGTTAAAAGAGACCATTAAAACACTCTATAGCCACCTCTCCTGACGGTAAATTAACCACGACCGCGTCAGAAATGTAAAAGTCGCGTAAGCGCCGCTGTTTTTGTCGAACTTTTGACCAGTAAAACCTGTCCATAATCTACGTAAATGTTACTCTCGTAATAATCACGGACCATTAATCACGGAGCGAAAAATGGCGACACATTTTGCCAGAGGGATTCTTACGGAGGGACACCTGATTTCAGTCCGTCTGCCTTCTCCATGCCACATCGAAGCCAGAAACCTTCCCGCTCACCGCCGGACACGTTTTTTGGCTTCACGCGGCTTACTCGCTGAACTGATGTTTATGCTCTACGGAACCAGCGAGCTGCCGGAAATTGCTATTCAGGCCAAAGGGAAGCCTGTCTTTCGCGATAAAAATCTGCCCGCGTTCTCCATCTCATATGCCGGGAATATGGTGGGCGTGGCGCTGACAACGGAGGGGGAATGCGGTCTGGATATGGAATTACAGCGAGCCATACGAGGCTTCCATAGCCCACTTTCAGCCGAGAGTCCGGCGTTCTCCAGCAACGAAAATCTGTGGATCAACAATCAGAGCGATCCCAACGAAGCGCGCGCGCAACTGATCACCTTACGCCAGAGCGTGCTAAAGCTAACCGGTGACGTACTGAATGACGATCCGCGTGAACTCCAGCTCCTTCCCGGCGCAGGCCGCCTGAAATGCGCCCACGTTACGCAGGTGGAGGCAATATGCGACGCGGAAGATATTCTGGTCTGGTCGGTGGCGGTTACGCCAGCCATTGAAAAACTGAATGTTTGGGAGTTTGATAGTAAGCAAGGATGGAAAAGCCTGGCCGATATCCAGACCCGGGCGAATGAACCCACCGGTCGCCTGATGCGATTCGCTCAATTATCCACAGCAAAGTCATCTTATACACTTAGCTGATTCGGCCCTGTCCCGGCCGCCATGATGAAAAGGAGTAATCATGTCCGAAACGTTGAATGTTGTTACGTTACTGGGGAGCCTGCGCAAAGGTTCATTTAACGGTATGGTCGCCCGCACGCTGCCGAAAATTGCCCCGGCAGGCATGGAGGTCAGCGCATTACCTTCGATTGGCGATATTCCGCTGTATGACGCTGATGTGCAGCAGGAAGAGGGGTTCCCGGCGAGCGTTGAAGCGCTGGCGGAGAAAATCCGTAAAGCGGACGGCGTCGTCATCGTCACACCGGAATACAACTACTCGGTGCCTGGCGGACTGAAAAACGCGATCGACTGGCTGTCCCGCCTGCCAGAACAGCCGTTAGCCGGGAAACCGGTGCTGATCCAGACCAGCTCAATGGGGGCAATCGGCGGCGCTCGCTGCCAGTATCATCTGCGCCAGATTCTGGTATTCCTTGATGCGATGGTAATGAACAAACCGGAGTTTATGGGCGGCGTGATTCAGAACAAAGTTGACCCGCAAACCGGGGAAGTGGTTGATCAAAGCACGATTGATCATCTTACCGGCCAGCTAACCGCGTTTGGCGATTACATTCAGCGCGTTAAAGCGTGATAACAGCGCGCGCGTAGGGCCGCAGGCCGGATAAGGCATTTGGCCGCCATCCGGCTATCAAATTTGCCTGATGGCGCTACGCTTGTCAGGCCTGGACACCTCGCGCAGCGCCGTATCAGCGGCAATTAGTGCGCGTCGATAAACACAATCTTCAGCACAAACAACAACGCCACGACCACCACGCAAGGACTCAGCTCACGCAGACGTCCGGTGCCGATTTTCATCACACAGTAAGAGATAAAGCCCAGCGCGATACCTTCGGTAATCGAGAAGCTGAACGGCATCATCACGGCAGTAATAAACGCCGGAACAGACTCGGTAAGATCCTGCCATTTCACGCGCGCCAGACTGGAAGTCATCAGTACGCCAACATAGATCAGCGCCCCGGCAGCGGCATAACCCGGCACCATTCCCGCCAGCGGCGACAGGAAGATAACCAGCAGGAACAGCAAACCGACAACAACGGCGGTCAGGCCCGTGCGCCCGCCGACGGATACGCCGGATGAGGACTCGATATAGGCAGTAACCGACGAGGTTCCAATAAACGCCCCGGTCACAGAAGAGACGCTATCGACAAACAGCGCCTGCTTCATCCGCGGGAATTTACCTTTCTCATCAGCCAGACCGGCTTTGTCGGTAACGCCAATCAGCGTACCGGAGGAGTCGAACAGGTTCACCAGCATGAAGGAGAAAATCACGCCAGCCAGACCAATGTTAAACGAGCCCGCCAGATCCACATGCCCGATCACAGAGCTAACGCTTGGCGGCGCAGAGACAATGCCGTTGTAATGCACATCACCCATCATCCAGCCGAGCAGCGTCGTTACAATAATAGAGACCAGCACGGCGGCATGAATGTTACGTGATGCCAGAATAGCGATGATGAAGAAGCCCAGCACGCCGAGCAGTACGCTGTGAGAGGTCAGATTACCGATGCTCACCAGGGTTTCCGGGTTCGCGACGATAACGCCTGCGTTTTTCAGCCCCATCATGCCGATAAACAGGCCGATACCGCTGGTGATGCCCACGCGCAGACTGACCGGAATGTTAGCAATCATCCAGTAACGCACGCGGAAGATGGTCAGCAGCAGCAGGCCGATCGCTCCCCAGAAGATTGCGCCCATACCAACCTGCCAGGACAGCCCCATCGCGCCAACGACCACGAAGGCGAAAAACGCGTTCAGACCCATAGCCGGCGCCAGCGCGACCGGTAAATTAGCAAACAGCCCCATCAGAATGCTGCCGAACGCCGCGATAAGACAGGTAGTAACGAAGACGGCGCTGGTGTCCATGCCAGCAACGCCAAGAATCTGCGGGTTAACAAAAACGATGTAAACCATCGTCAGGAAGGTGGTAAAACCGGCGATCACTTCGGTTCGTGCCGTCGTGCCATGTTCGCGCAGTTTAAACACGCGTTCCAGCATACCCTGACCAGAAGTCTGGGTGGTGTGTTGTTGACTCATTATCTATTTCCGAACAAGGAGGGAAAATTCGTCGCTATCCTATACCAAAATGCGACAATAAGGGCAGTTGTGAGACACTTTTTTCATTGAATTTGCTTATACGGCAACGATTGCGTCGCACAATAAGGCATTACGAAAACGTTAAACTAGCGAGAAAAGAAAGCATGTCCCAGATTCAAGCGGTATTTTTCGACTGCGACGGTACGCTGGTCGACAGTGAAGTCATTTGCTCCCGCGCGTATGTCGCGATGTTCCAGGAATTTGGCATCACGCTCGATCTCGAAGAGGTGTTCAAACGCTTTAAAGGCGTAAAACTCTACGAAATCATCGATATCATTAACGAGGAGCAGGGTGTGTCGTTAGCAAAAGCGGATTTAGAACCCGTTTACCGCGCCGAGGTCGCACGCCTGTTCGACTCAGAACTGGAGGTGATCGCAGGGGCAAATGCGCTGCTGGACAGCATGACGGTGCCGATGTGCGTCGTCTCTAACGGCCCGGTCAGCAAAATGCAGCATTCACTGGGCAAGCTGGGCATGTTGCATCATTTTCCAGAAAAATTGTTCAGCGGCTATGACATTCAACGCTGGAAGCCCGATCCGGCTCTGATGTTCCACGCGGCGAAAGCCATGAATGTTAACGTGGAGAATTGCATTCTGGTGGATGACTCCAGTGCCGGCGCCCGGTCGGGAATCGATGCGGGAATGGAGGTGTTCTACTTCTGCGCCGATCCGCACAACAAACCGATCGATCATCCGAAAGTGACGACGTTTACCGATCTGGCGCAGTTGCCGGAATTATGGAAAGCGCGCGGGTGGGATATCGTCGATTAAACCGTAGACCTGATAAGCAAAGCGCCATCAGGCGAATGGCGCAGAATGCCGGATGCGGCGTAACGCCTTATCCGGCCTACAATAGCGACGCCGGGGGATCCCGGCGAACGCAACAAGCCGCTTATTCCTTCGGATCTTTGCCTGCCAGCAGTTTATCCAGCTCGTCACCACCGACGTGGCGGAAATCCTGTCCCTTCACGAAGTAGAAGATGTACTCGCAGATATTCTGGCAACGGTCGCCAATGCGCTCAATGGAGCGTGCGCAGAACAGCGCGGTCAGCACGCTTGGAATGGTGCGCGAATCTTCCATCATGTAGGTCATCAGCTGACGCACGATACCTTCGTATTCCTGGTCAACTTTCTTGTCTTCACGGTAGATACGCACCGCTTCGTCAATATCCATTCGCGCGAACGCGTCCAGCACATCATGCAGCATCTGTACGGTGTGACGCCCCAGCGACTCCAGGCTCACCAGCAGCGGCTGGTGCTGGTGGGAGAATTTCTCCAGCGCGGTGCGACAAATTTTGTCCGCCACGTCGCCAATGCGCTCCAGTTCAGCGATGGTTTTGATGATCGCCATCACCAGGCGCAGGTCGCTCGCTGTCGGCTGGCGTTTGGCAATGATGCGCACGCACGCTTCATCGATCGCCACTTCCATCATGTTGACGTGCTTATCGCCGTCAATAACGCGCTTCGCCAGTTCGCTATCCTGATTATGCATCGCGGTGATCGCATCAGAAAGCTGTTGCTCCACCATGCCGCCCATGGTCATCACCTGGGTGCGGATGCTTTCCAGTTCTGCGTTGAACTGGCCGGAAATGTGTTTGTTAAGGTTTAGGTTGTCCATGGTTAGCTCCAAATCAACCGTAGCGGCCAGTAATATAATCTTCGGTTTGTTTCTTCGCGGGCTTAGTGAACAGATCGTCCGTGTTGCTGAACTCAATCAACTCGCCCAGATACATAAACGCCGTGTGGTCGGAACAACGCGCAGCCTGCTGCATGTTGTGCGTCACGATCACCACGGTGTAGTCCTGCTTCAGCTCAGTGATCAGCTCTTCAATACGCCCGGTGGAAATCGGGTCCAGCGCTGAACACGGCTCATCCAACAGCAGAACTTCCGGGCGAATGGCGATACCACGCGCAATGCACAGACGCTGCTGCTGACCACCCGAGAGAGAGTACCCGCTCTGGTGCAATTTATCTTTGGTTTCGTTCCATAATGCGGCTTTGGTCAACGCCCACTGAACGCGTTCGTCCATATCGGCGCGAGACAGTTTCTCAAACAGGCGCACGCCAAAAGCGATGTTGTCATAGATAGACATCGGGAACGGCGTCGGCTTCTGGAACACCATCCCCACTTTGGCACGCAGCAGAGCGATATCCTGGGTGTTGGTGAGGATATTATCGCCATCCAACAGGATCTCGCCTTCCGCGCGCTGCTCTGGATACAACGAATACATTTTGTTAAAGGTACGCAGCAGTGTGGATTTACCACAGCCAGACGGTCCAATAAACGCCGTGACCTGGTTCTTCGCGATATCCAGGTTGATATCCTTCAGGGCATGGAATTTGCCGTAGTAGAAGTTCAAATCACGAACCTGAATCTTACCCGGAGCAGTATCAACCATACTCATTTCAATCTCTTCCTCATTCGGCGTCGCCGTTGGCCGCGCCGTAAAAAATTAACCGCTGTTCACATCTGTAGGCCAGATAAGGCGTTTACGCCGCCATCCGGCACCTGAAATTAACCGTGTTTACTCTTCGCAAAAATGATGCGCGCCAGAATATTCAGCAACAATACGCACAGGGTAATGATCAACACCCCAGCCCAGGCCAGTTGCTGCCACTCCGCGAACGGACTCATCGCAAATTTAAAGATAGTGACCGGCAGGTTAGCGATAGGCTGCATCATGTCGGTGCTCCAGAACTGGTTGGAAAGCGCAGTAAAGAGCAGCGGCGCGGTTTCACCCGCAATACGGGCAACCGCCAGCAGTACGCCGGTGATGATCCCAGAAATCGAGGCTTTCAGGGTAATCGCCGAGATCATTTTCCATTTCGGCGTCCCCAGCGCATAAGCCGCTTCACGCAGGCTATCCGGCACCAGTTTCAGCATGTTCTCTGTGGTACGAATGACGATAGGCACCTGTAGCAGCGCCAGCGCAATCACGCCCGCCCAACCGGAGAAGTGCTCCATCTGCGCCACCACGATGGTGTAAACAAACAGACCGACCACGATAGACGGCGCGGAAAGCAGGATGTCGTTAATGAAACGGATCACTTCCGCAAGCCAGGATTTACGGCCATATTCCGCCAGGTAGATCCCCGCCATGATGCCAAGCGGCGTACCAAATACCGTCGCCCACAAAATTAACAGTCCGCTCCCCGCCAGGGCGTTCGCCAGACCACCGCCAGCGGTATTCGGCGGCGGCGTCATTTCGGTAAACAGCGCCAGCGACATGCCGTCGAAACCACGCGTAATGGTGGACATCAGGATCCAGATGAGCCAGAACAGCCCAAACGCCATCGTCGCCATTGAGAGCGTCAATGCGATGCGGTTTCTCGTGCGGCGCTTAGCCTGCATTTTACGGCGGGATTCCGCCAGTTCTGCGGTCGTTTGCATTTCAAGCGTAGCCATTAGCGTGCCCCCTCATTCTTCGCCAGACGCATAATCATCAGCTTAGAAATCGCCAGCACAATGAAGGTAATCACAAACAGAATCAGACCCAGTTCCATCAACGCGGCAACGTGCAGACCAGACTCCGCTTCGGCAAATTCGTTCGCCAGCGCAGAGGTAATACTGTTGCCCGGCATGTACAGCGAAACGCTGTCGAGCTGGTAGGTGTTACCGATGATAAAGGTCACCGCCATGGTTTCTCCCAGCGCACGACCCAGTCCCAGCATAACGCCGCCAATCACCCCATTTTTGGTGAACGGAAGGACGATACGCCAGATAACCTCCCAGGTGGTGCAACCGATGCCGTAGGCCGACTCTTTCATCATCACCGGGGTTTGTTCGAAGACATCGCGCATAACTGCCGCGATGTAAGGAATGATCATAATGGCGAGAATGACGCCCGCCGCCAGAATACCGATACCAAATGCCGGGCCGGAGAACAGTGCGCCAACAAACGGAATGTTGGAAAGAATATTCCCGACTGGTTCCTGGAACCAGGTGGCAAACAGCGGCGCGAAGATAAACAGGCCCCACATGCCGTAGACGATGCTGGGGATAGCCGCCAGCAGTTCGATGGCGATGCCCAGCGGGCGACGCAGCCAGCCCGGCGCCAGTTCCGTCAGAAACAGGGCAATACCGAAGCTCACCGGAACAGCGATCAGCAGAGCGATAAACGAGGTAACCAGCGTGCCATAAATGGGAACCAGCGCGCCGTAGATATCGTTTGGCGCGTCCCACTCTTTAGTCCACAGGAACGAGAAGCCAAACTTCTCAATGCTTGGCCAGGAGGAGATAATCAGCGAGACAATAATGCCACCCAACATCAATAGCACAATCAGCGCAGCCAGTTTTACCAGCGCGCTGAATATCATGTCACCCTTTTTACCCGGCGGGTTAAAAGCAGGCTTGGTTGCAGCCATAAATTACTCTTTCCATTAAACGCGTTTACGAAGTTGCCCATGCCGGATGGCGCTACGCTTATCCGGCCTACAAATCGGGCCTACAGTCGGAACTGTAGGGCGGATAAGCGTAGCGCCATCCGCCAGTTCGTTAAAGATATTCTATTAGTACAGCGCTTTACCGCTGCTGTCCTTCACATTGGTCTTCCATGCTGCACGAACCTGCTCAACAACGCTGTCCGGCAGGCTGGCGTAATCCAGGTCATTCGCCTGTTTGCCGCCATTTTTGTATGCCCAGTCGAAGAACTTCAGCACTTCAGCGCCCTGCTCAGGTTTCTTCTGCTCTTTATGGACCAGGATGAAGGTGGTGGAAGTGATTGGCCACGCATCGTCACCTTGCTGGTTCGTCAGATCCTGAGCGAAAGAGGTGCTCCAGTCAGCGCCTTTCGCGGCGTTAGCAAAGCTCTCTTCGGTCGGGCTTACGGGTTTACCATCCGCTGAAATCAGTTTGGTGTAAGCCAGGTTGTTCTGCTTCGCATAAGCGTATTCAACATAGCCGATAGAGCCCGGCAGACGCTGTACGAATGCGGCGATACCGTCGTTACCTTTACCGCCCAGACCGGTCGGCCAGTTAACGGTAGAGCCAGCGCCGACTTTAGATTTCCACTCTTCGTTCACTTTCGCCAGGTAGCTGGTGAAAACGAAAGAAGTGCCGGAACCATCTGCACGACGCACAACGGCGATGTTCTGAGAAGGCAGTTTCAGACCCGGGTTCAGTTTGGTGATGGCTTCATCATCCCACTTCTTAATTTTACCCAGATAGATGTCACCCAGGGTTTTTCCATCCAGCACCAGTTCGCCAGACTTCAGACCCGGGATATTCACCGCCAGCACTACGCCGCCAATGACGGTCGGGAACTGGAACAGACCTTCCTGCTCCAGTTTTTCGTCAGACAGCGGAGCGTCGGATGCACCGAAATCAACGGTGTTAGCCGTAATTTGTTTTACACCACCGGAGGAGCCGATACCCTGGTAGTTTACTTTGCTACCGGTCTCTTTCTGATAGGTATCAGCCCATTTGGCATACACCGGCGCAGGGAAAGTTGCACCTGCACCTGTCAGGCTCGCTGCTGCGAAAGCAGAGAACGCGCTCATGGATAAGGTCGCGGCGACAACAGTTGCGACAGTGGTACGCATGACTTTCATAATGTCTCCTGCAAGATTTTCGTAAATCATTGTTAAGTGGCTACGATGAGCAAAATAGGACAAACAGGTGACAGTTAAATGTACGAAATATGACAGTTTTATGACAACGAAAACTGATGAAATAAATCACAGAAAAAATAATTTATAAACAATCAGTTAATTCACTTCATGACAATGCGATTTCATGAAAATTTTCTTTTTATGACACTGAAAACAGTAGCTGAAGATGACGGTTTGTCACATTAAAACGACGGGAGAATTGATTAAAAACAGAACAGCGCAGAAAAAAATGCCCTGCTTTCGCAGGGCATCGTCACGATTACTCAACGGTAACTGATTTCGCCAGGTTACGCGGCTGGTCCACATCGGTGCCTTTGATCAGCGCAACGTGATACGCCAGCAGTTGCAGCGGAACAGTGTAGAAGATCGGTGCAATCACCTCTTCCACATGCGGCATCTCAATGATGTGCATGTTGTCGCTGCTGACAAAACCGGCATCCTGGTCGGCGAAGACGTACAACTGGCCGCCACGGGCGCGGACTTCTTCGATGTTGGATTTCAGTTTTTCCAGCAGTTCGTTGTTCGGCGCCACCACGATAACCGGCATATCTGCGTCGATCAGCGCCAGCGGGCCGTGTTTCAGCTCACCTGCCGCATACGCTTCTGCGTGAATATAAGAGATCTCTTTCAGCTTCAGCGCACCTTCCAGCGCGATCGGATACTGATCGCCACGGCCCAGGAACAGGGCATGGTGTTTGTCAGAGAAATCTTCCGCCAGCGCTTCGATACGCTTGTCCTGAGACAGCATCTGTTCGATACGGCTCGGCAGCGCCTGCAAACCGTGAACGATGTCATGCTCGATAGACGCATCCAGACCTTTCAGACGCGCCAGCTTCGCCACCAGCATCAGCAGAACGGTCAGCTGAGTGGTAAACGCTTTGGTGGAGGCCACGCCGATTTCCGTCCCGGCGTTGGTCATCATCGCCAGATCGGATTCACGCACCAGGGAAGAACCCGGAACGTTACAGATGGCGAGAGAACCCAGATAGCCCAGCTCTTTCGACAGGCGCAAACCGGCAAGGGTATCCGCCGTTTCGCCAGACTGAGACAGGGTGATCATCAGGCTGTTACGACGTACGGCAGATTTTCGATAGCGGAATTCAGAGGCGATTTCGACGTCGCACGGAATACCGGCCAGCGATTCAAACCAGTAGCGAGAGACCATACCGGAGTTATACGACGTGCCGCAGGCGATAATCTGAATATGTTCAACCTGAGACAGCAGTTCGTTCGCTTTTGGCCCCAGCTCGCTTAAATCCACTTCACCGTGGCTGATACGCCCGGTCAGCGTATTTTTAATCGCATTCGGCTGTTCGTAGATCTCTTTCTGCATGTAGTGGCGGTAGATACCTTTATCGCCCGCATCATATTGCAGACTGGATTCGATATCCTGACGTTTCACTTCCGCGCCGAATTTATCGAAAATGGAGACCGAACGACGGGTCACTTCCGCAATATCGCCTTCTTCCAGGAAGATGAAGCGACGGGTTACCGGCAGCAGCGCCAACTGGTCGGAAGCGATAAAGTTTTCGCCCATACCCAGACCGATAACCAGCGGGCTGCCAGAGCGCGCCGCCAGCAGCGTATCCGGGTGACGGGTATCCATGATTACCGTGCCGTACGCGCCGCGCAGTTGCGGAATCGCACGCATAACCGCTTCACGCAGCGTCCCGCCCTGTTCCAGCTCCCAGTGCACTAAGTGAGCAATCACTTCGGTGTCGGTCTCAGAAACGAAGGTATAACCACGCGCTTTCAGTTCTTCACGCAGTGGTTCATGGTTTTCGATGATGCCGTTATGCACCACCACAATGTGGTCAGAAACATGCGGATGCGCGTTTGCTTCCGAAGGTTCGCCGTGGGTCGCCCAGCGGGTGTGAGCAATACCGGTGCCGCCAGACAGAGGATGGTCTTCTGCTGCCTGGGCCAGCATCTGTACTTTACCAAGGCGACGCAGACGAGTCATGTGACCTTCCGCATCAACCACGGCCAGACCGGCAGAGTCATAACCACGGTATTCCAGACGACGTAAACCTTCGAGAAGGATTTCAGCTACATCACGTTGCGCGATAGCGCCAACAATTCCACACATAGTATTTAATTCCGATTTTGGCATTAAGCCTGTCGTTGTCGCCGACCTGTTAATACCCGTATTCCGGGCGCCCCGAGCCTTGTAGAGAGTGGGGTTATTTTTATAGGTACTGCTTTTGGGCGAGCGATATATCTTTATCGCCTCATCCCTCATCTGCCGGATGGCGCTTATGCTTATCCGGCCTACAGAACGTCATCGAACGTAGGTCGGATAAGGCAAAGCCGCCATCCGGCAAAAAGACTTACTTCTTCTTCACCGGACGCTGCCAGCCCTGCTTATGCACCTGCGGCACGCGGCTTAACACCAGTTCGTTATCCGCAACGTCGCGGGTAACGGTTGTGCCGGCGGCGATGGTCGCACCTTTCCCCACAGTGACCGGCGCCACCAGCTGAGTATCAGAACCGACAAACACATCATCGCCAATAATCGTTTTGAATTTATTTGCGCCATCGTAGTTGCAGGTAATGGTGCCCGCGCCGATATTCACGTTGTCGCCAATTTCCGCATCACCCAGATAGCTCAGGTGGCCCGCTTTCGAACCTTTCCCCAGACGCGCTTTTTTCATTTCAACGAAGTTGCCGACATGAGCGCCTTCCCGCAGTTCCGCGCCAGGGCGCAGACGGGCAAACGGACCAATAGTACAGGCCGCTTCCAGGTGCGCATCTTCCACCACGCTGTACGGGCTGATGTCACAGTCATCGCCAATCACGCTGTTTTTAATAACGCAACCCGCGCCAATCTTCACGCGGTGACCCAGCGTGACGTTGCCTTCGATGATAACGTTAGTATCAATTTCAACATCGCGCCCGTGGGTGAGAGCGCCGCGCAGGTCAAAACGCGCGGGATCGCGCAGCATCACACCGGCCAGCAGCAGCTTTTCGGCCTGTTCGGACTGATAAACGCGTTCCAGACGAGAGAGTTGCAAACGGTTGTTTACGCCTTCCACTTCGCTTAAACGATCCGGGTGTACAGCAGCGATTTCGCGGCCTTCCTGATATGCCAGCGCAATGATGTCGGTAATGTAATATTCACCCTGAGCATTATTGTTGGTCAGTTTCGCCAGCCAGCGCTTCATGTCCGCACCATTAGCGATCAGGATACCGGTATTGATTTCCTGGATCTGACGCTGTTCGTCGGTGGCATCTTTATGCTCAACGATGCCGGTCACTTTACCGTTCTCACGCGTAATACGACCGTAACCGCTCGGATCGTCCAGCTTCACGGTTAACAAACCAATGCCGCCCTGCGGTTTGGCGTCACGCAGACGCTGTAAGGTTTCCACAGAGATCAGCGGCACATCGCCATAGAGCATTAAAATGTCTTCGTCATCGCTAAAGAACGGTGCCGCCTGCTGCATCGCATGGCCCGTCCCCAGTTGCTCTGCCTGCAAAACCCAGTTCAGGTTGTCATTTTTAAGGGTGTTTTTAAGCAGATCGCCGCCGTGGCCATAGACCAGATGCACCTGAGATGCGCCTAATTCATTAGCGGCATCAATGACATGCTGAACCATCGCTTTTCCCGCAAGGGTATGCAGCACTTTAGGAAGATCGGAATACATACGCGTGCCTTTGCCTGCGGCAAGGATCACTACGCTCATAGCACTATTCAACATACGCGTCCTGACTGTAATTTGAGAACGAATTTATACCGTTTCACATTGAAAATACTACATTTTTTTCATCGTGAAATGGGCAGAAGAGAAAACGCTCAACGCGGGGTTTTCACCGCTTGTTAATGGGATATTTTCGTTCATCACCCTGCCTTTTGTCTTCAGAAAAGTCAGACTTACCTTTCATTAAAGGCTTAGGTTAATGTTTTTGCTATTTTTTTGACCCATGAATAAAGATGAGACAGCACGGAATAACATTCAGGCAAAAAAAAACCAGCCTGATTTCAGACTGGTTTTTATGCTTTCAAGCCGGTGTTACATCGCTTTTTTGGTCAACTCGATAACGCGCAGTTTGGCGATCGCTTTGGCCAGTTCCGCAGATGCCTGAGCGTAATCCACGTCACCATGAGAGCTCTTAATGCGCTCTTCAGCCTTACGTTTCGCTTCCAGAGCTCGCGCTTCGTCGAGATCCTGGCCGCGAATCGCGGTATCAGCCAGTACGGTCACACTGCCAGGCTGCACTTCAAGAATGCCGCCAGACAGGTAGATAAACTCTTCATGACCGAACTGTTTAACGATGCGGATCATACCAGGCTTAATGGCGGTGAGCAGCGGCGCGTGGCCCGGGTAAATACCCAGTTCACCTTCACTACCCGTTACCTGGATTTTTTCGACCAGACCAGAGAACATTTGTTGCTCTGCGCTGACGACGTCCAGGTGGTAAGTCATTGCCATATCACCCTCCGATTAAGGCGTTAAAGTTTTTTGGCTTTTTCCACGGCTTCGTCGATGGAACCGACCATGTAGAACGCCTGCTCCGGCAGGTGATCGTATTCGCCTTCCATGATGCCTTTAAAGCCACGGATGGTGTCTTTCAGGGAGACGTATTTACCCGGAGAACCGGTAAATACTTCTGCCACGAAGAACGGCTGGGACAGGAAGCGCTGGATCTTACGTGCGCGAGCTACCACCAGTTTGTCTTCTTCAGACAGTTCATCCATACCCAGGATGGCGATGATGTCTTTCAGTTCCTGGTAACGTTGCAGGATAGACTGTACGCCACGCGCAGTGTCGTAGTGCTCCTGACCAACAACCAGCGGGTCCAGCTGACGGCTGGTGGAATCCAGCGGGTCAACGGCCGGGTAGATACCCAGAGACGCAATCTGACGGCTCAGTACCACGGTTGCGTCAAGGTGCGCAAAGGTGGTGGCTGGAGACGGGTCAGTCAAGTCATCCGCAGGTACGTATACCGCCTGTACGGAGGTGATAGAACCGGTTTTGGTGGAGGTGATACGTTCCTGCAAAACACCCATCTCTTCCGCCAGGGTCGGCTGGTAACCTACCGCTGAAGGCATACGACCCAGCAGTGCGGATACTTCCGTACCGGCCAGGGTGTAACGGTAGATGTTGTCGACGAACAGCAGAACGTCACGACCTTCGTCACGGAATTTCTCCGCCATGGTCAGGCCGGTCAGCGCAACGCGCAGACGGTTTCCCGGCGGCTCGTTCATCTGGCCGTAAACCAGGGATACTTTGTCGATAACGTTGGAGTCGGTCATTTCGTGGTAGAAGTCGTTACCCTCACGAGTACGTTCACCTACGCCCGCAAACACGGAGTAACCGGAGTGTTCGATCGCGATGTTACGGATCAGCTCCATCATGTTTACGGTTTTACCTACACCCGCACCACCGAACAGACCCACTTTACCGCCCTTCGCGAACGGACACATCAGGTCGATAACTTTGATACCGGTTTCCAGCAGTTCCTGAGAGTTTGACAACTCTTCGTAGGACGGTGCCGCACGGTGGATAGCCCAACGCTCTTCTTCACCGATCTCGCCTTTCATGTCTACTGGTTCGCCCAGTACGTTCATGATACGACCCAGCGTTGCTTTACCTACCGGGACTTCGATCGGGTGCTCAAGGTCTTTCACATCCAGACCACGACGCAGGCCGTCGGAAGAACCCATGGCGATGGTACGTACGATACCGCCACCGAGCTGCTGCTGAACTTCCAGCACCAGATGTTCATTACCATTCTGCACCTCAAGGGCGTCGTACACGCGCGGTACGGCATCCTGAGGGAACTCGACGTCAACTACGGCGCCGATTACCTGGACAATTTTTCCAGTAGCCATCTTGAATCCTCTACGAATTAACCTGGTTATACCGCGGATGCACCACCGACGATTTCGGTGAGTTCCTGAGTAATGCTGGCCTGACGAGCTTTGTTGTATACCAACTGCAACTCTTTAATCAGGCTACCGCCATTGTCGGTCGCGGCTTTCATCGCCACCATACGTGCGGCCTGCTCGCTGGCCAGGTTTTCTACCACGCCCTGATAAACCTGAGATTCCACATAGCGACGCAGGAGGGTATCCAGCAGCGCTTTCGGATCGGGTTCGTACAGGTAATCCCAGGTTTTACGTTTCAGTTCATCATCTTCTGAAGCCGGTAACGGCAGCAGCTGAGTGATAGTCGGAACCTGAGACATGGTGTTAATAAATTTGTTGCTGACAATGTAAAGCTTGTCCAGACGGCCTTCATCATAGGCCTGCAACATCACTTTTACCGGGCCGATCAGTTCGGACAGGGATGGGTTATCCCCCATACCCGTCACCTGGGCGACAACATTGCCACCTACGGAACTAAAGAAAGACACGCCTTTAGAGCCGATCATTGCGAGGTCGCACTGAACGCCTTTATCGGACCATGCTTTCATATCCGCCAGCAGTTTCTTGAACAGGTTAATGTTCAAGCCACCGCACAGACCACGGTCGGTCGACACCACCAGGTAGCCCACGCGCTTAACGTCGCGTTCTTCCAGATAGGGGTGCTTATATTCCAGATTACCGTTCGCAAGGTGACCAATCACTTTGCGCATGGTATCTGCATAAGGACGGCTGGCCGCCATGCGATCCTGCGATTTACGCATTTTGGAAGCGGCGACCATCTCCATCGCTTTAGTGATCTTTTGCGTGTTCTGGACGCTTGCGATCTTACTACGTATCTCTTTTGCGCCGGCCATGAGCTTCTCCTCAATGCCTTGCGGCCTGCCTTAAGGCAGGCCACCAGACGTTACCAGGACTGGGTTGCTTTGAAGGAATCGAGGATGCCTTTCAGCTTGCCTTCGATTTCGTCGTTATAGCCACCGGACTGGTTGATCTCTTGCATCAACGGAGCGTGATCACGGTCGACGTAAGCCAGCAGAGCGGCTTCGAAGCTACCGATTTTCGCCAGTTCTACATCCGCCAGATAACCACGTTCTGCCGCGAACAGAACCAGAGACTGCTGCGCAACGGACATCGGCGCATACTGTTTCTGTTTCAGCAGTTCAGTCACTTTCTGACCGTGGTCAAGCTGTTTACGGGTTGCATCGTCAAGGTCAGATGCAAACTGGGAGAACGCCGCCAGTTCACGATACTGCGCCAGCGCGGTACGGATACCACCGGACAGTTTCTTCATGATCTTGGTCTGCGCTGCACCACCAACACGGGATACGGAGATACCCGGGTTAACCGCAGGACGAATACCAGAGTTAAACAGGTTGGTTTCCAGGAAGATCTGACCATCGGTAATAGAAATTACGTTGGTCGGAACGAACGCAGAAACGTCACCCGCCTGGGTTTCGATAATCGGCAGCGCAGTCAGAGAACCGGTTTTCCCTTTCACTTCACCTTTCGTGAAGGCTTCAACGTATTCAACGTTAACACGCGCAGCACGCTCCAGCAGACGAGAGTGGAGGTAGAATACGTCGCCCGGGAATGCTTCACGTCCTGGCGGACGACGGAGCAGCAGGGAGATCTGACGATAAGCAACAGCCTGTTTGGACAGGTCATCGTAGATGATCAGCGCATCTTCGCCGCGGTCGCGGAAGTATTCGCCCATTGCGCAACCGGCATACGGCGCCAGGTATTGCAGTGCGGCAGATTCAGATGCGGTAGCAACCACAACGATGGTATTTTGCAGCGCGCCGTGTTCTTCCAGCTTGCGAACCACGTTAGAGATGGTGGACGCTTTCTGGCCGATAGCCACGTAGACGCACTTGATGCCGGAATCACGCTGGTTGATGATGGCGTCGATTGCCAGAGCGGTTTTACCGGTCTGACGGTCACCGATGATCAATTCACGCTGGCCACGACCGATTGGGATCATGGAGTCAACGGCTTTATAACCCGTCTGAACAGGCTGATCAACGGACTGACGTTCGATTACGCCCGGCGCGATAGCTTCAACAGCAGAGAAGCCGTCGTGCTCAACCGGACCTTTACCGTCGATTGGCGCGCCCAGGGTGTTAACCACACGGCCCAGCAGGCCACGGCCAACCGGAACTTCCAGGATACGGCCAGTACATTTAACCTTCATGCCTTCGGCAAGGTCAGCGTACGGACCCATCACAACCGCACCTACAGAGTCGCGCTCCAGGTTCAGTGCGATAGCGTAACGGTTACCCGGCAGGGAGATCATTTCACCCTGCATACAATCGGCCAGGCCGTGAATGCGGATAACACCGTCACTTACAGAAACAATAGTACCTTCGTTGTGAGCTTCACTCACAACATTGAACTGAGCAATGCGCTGCTTGATCAGTTCGCTGATTTCGGTGGAATTCAGTTGCATGCTCCAGTCCCCTTAAGACTGCAAGACGTCTGCAAGGCGTTCAAGACGGCCGCGTACGCTGCCATCAATGACCATATCACCCGCTCGGATGATAACGCCTGCCATTACAGACTTATCGATTTTGCAATTCAGCTTAACTTTGCGTGACAGACGTTTTTCCATCGCAGCGCTAATTTTCGCAAGCTGTTCTTCACTCAATGCGGTGGCGGAAGTTACCTCAACTTCAGAGGTGGACTCACTCGCGGCGCGCAGGTGAATAAACTGCTCCAGAACATCCGGGAGCGCGTTCAGACGATTATTTTCAGCCATCACCCGAATCAGGTTCTGACCGTTTTCGTCCAGCTGCTCACCGCAGACTGCGATAAACGACTCAGCGAGCGTTTCCGGCGCCAGCGCGCCAGAGAGAAGCTCTGCCATTTGTTCGTTCTTGGTTACCTCGGCGGCAAACGCCAGCATGTCCTGCCAGCGCTCTACACTTTGGTGTTCGACGGCAAAGTCAAAAGCTGCTTTGGCGTAGGGGCGAGCTACCGTAACAAATTCAGACATCAGCCCCTCCCTCCTTACAGTTCAGCGACAAGTTTGTCCACGATGTCGCTGTTAGCAGCTTCATCCACGGAACGTTCGATGATCTTCTCGGCGCCAGCAACAGCCAGGATAGCAACTTGCTTACGCAGCTCTTCACGGGCACGTTTACGCTCGGCGTCAATTTCCGCCTGCGCCTGGGCCACGATTTTAGTACGTTCCTGCTCTGCTTCAGTTTTGGCTTCATCCAGGATCTGAGCGCGACGTTTGTTCGCCTGCTCAATGATTACCTGAGCTTCCGCCTTCGCTTTTTTCAGCTGGTCGGTCGCGCTGGCCTTTGCAAGGTCAAGGTCCTTATGTGCTCGTTCTGCAGAAGCAAGACCGTCAGCAATTTCTTTTTGACGTTTTTCGATGGCAGCCATTAACGGCGGCCATACGTACTTCATGCAGAACAGAACGAACAGGACAAACGCGATGGCCTGGCCGAGGATTGTTGCGTTAAGATTCACAGCACAATGCCTCTATCTAGTTAACGTTCTGATATTGCTCTTAATTCAAGCAACGCTTACTACGCGACAGCGAACATCACGTACAGACCCAGACCTACAGCGATCATCGGGATAGCATCCACCAGACCCATAACGATAAAGAACTGAGTACGCAGCAGAGGAATCAGATCAGGTTGACGCGCTGCGCCTTCCAGGAATTTACCCCCGAGGATGCCGATACCGATCGCAGCACCGATTGCCGCCAGACCCATCATCACAGCGGCAGCCATGTACAGCAGATCCATATTCAGGTTTTCCATGACAGTCTCCAGTTTGTTTCAGTTAAAACGTAGTAGTGTTGGTAAAATTAATGCTCTTCAGACGCCATCGACAGATAGACAATCGTCAGAACCATGAAGATGAAGGCTTGCAGCGTAATGATCAGGATGTGGAAAATGGCCCACGGCACATTCAGAATCCACTGTGACCACCACGGCAACAGACCAGCAATCAGAATGAAAATCAGCTCACCGGCATACATGTTGCCGAACAGTCGCAGACCGAGTGATACCGGTTTGGACAGCAGACTTACCCCTTCAAGGATTAAGTTGACAGGGATGAACGCCCAGTGATTGAACGGCTGTAGCGTCAACTCTTTCGTGAAGCCGCCGATGCCTTTCATTTTGATGCTGTAGAACAGAATGAGGATAAATACGCCCAGCGCCATCGACAGGGTGATGTTCACGTCAGCGGACGGAACGACACGCAGTGCCGGCAGACCGAAGATATGCTCGCCGATATACGGCAGCAGATCGATAGGCAGTAAGTCCATCAGGTTCATCAGGAATACCCAGACGAAGATCGTCAGGGCCAGCGGCGCAATCAGCTTGCTTTTGCCATGGTACATGTCTTTCACGCTACCATGCACAAAGCCGATGACCAGCTCAATCGCGGTCTGAAATTTACCTGGTACGCCGCTGGTCGCCTTTTTGGCTACGCTGCGGAACATAAGCAGGAACAACAGACCCAGCACCACCGAGAAGAACATGGAGTCAATATTGAGCGTCCAGAAGGTGGCTGGGGGGTTATGCGGATCCACCAGCGAGAATGTACGCAGGTCCAACTGAAGGTTGTTCAGATGGTGTCCTATGTAATCCTGCGGCGTCATATTTTCTGAAGCCATGATGCCTTTTACCCTTTGTTGTTAATTACAGCCGGCGCCAGTATCTGAACCACCAGCACCAAAACCCACGTAACGATCAGCGGCAAAAATACCGCCTTAAAAACCGCCAACGCCACCACCAGTAGAACCAGCATCGCTAACACCTTGAAGGCTTCGCCGAAGGCGAATGACCAGGCCACGCGGCCTTTCGCAGGTGTATGCGCCTGGTGACGCCAGGCAAATATCATAAACAACATGTTAGGCAGCAACACTGCCAGGCCTCCGCATAAGGCGGAAGCGCCCCAGAAGGGGTCTTTGAGGCTAAACAGCAATCCACTTGCTATTACCGCCAGAAGCTGAATGAACAGAAGCTTACGAGCAACGTTTCGACTCAAGAGCGACACAGACATCACGTTTTTACTCCTGCTCCCTTCGAGGTATGCCGCGTGTCGTATAAAACGTTCTTTAAGGCTTAGAGTCAAGCATCAAAAAGCGGTCAAATTATACGGTGCGCCCTCGTGATTTCAAACAATAAGTAGCTAAAAGGTGAATAAATGTTTAAATATTTTTCCCTGGTGCACATTTATCACTTTTCATCAAACTGTGAACGATCATGCAAAACTGCAAATGGCGCGTAAATACTGGTGATAAAGCGTGCTTCGGATCACATATTGAGCATATTCGCCCCGGCAGTATTTATTTACTTGGCAAATGATGCCTTTTCATCTTTCTGATATTTAAGCCTAAAATCACTCACTATTTAAAAAACACCCGGTTACAAGCTAAAAACCATTCATTGACATTTATAATAAAAATTCAACATACCTGAGTGATTCTTAGGTTCAATTTTTAGCAACCTGATATTTTCAATGTTGATTAATTCATTTTTTAATAAAGAGAGCCACGTTGTAGCAATGATACAAAATGGTGAACTCATGGTTAACGGTAACAAGGTATAACTATTCGTTACCTCGCGATTGTTAACACGCGAGCGCCCGTTTTTTTTCTATTTTTTTTGATAAAAATTAAATTTTGTTTGGCTTAATGACCACCAAATGACGTTCGCCTTCCAGCTGCGGGACACGCAGTTTAACCACGGACTCGACGCTGAACGCCGCAGGCAGTGAGGCGATTTCCTCTTCCGGCAACTGACCCTTTAACGCATAAAAGCGGCCATTTTCCCCCGGCAGGTGGCGACACCAGCTCAACATGTCATCGAGAGAGGCGAATGCACGGCTGATCACGCCATCAAACGGCGGCTCAGAAGGGAACTCCTCGACGCGGCTCTGCACTGGCGTAATATTTTCCAGCTTGAGTTCGTGCTGAACCTGGCGCAGAAAGCGTACCCGCTTGCCCAGGCTATCCAGCAGCGTGAAATGCGATTCAGGACGGACGATGGAGAGCGGGATCCCCGGCAGCCCCGGTCCCGTACCGACGTCAATAAAACGCTCCCCTTGCAGGTGCGGCGCCACAACGATGCTGTCCAGAATATGGCGTACCAGCATCTCGTTAGGATCCCGCACCGACGTCAGGTTGTAGGCTTTGTTCCATTTGTGCAGCATATCGACATACGCAATCAGCTGATTTTTCTGGTGATCGGTAAGCGAAATGCCTGCTTCATCCAGCAGACGGGAGAGTTTGTTAAGCACGGTCGTTACCTGTTAATAATCAAATGCCCGATGCGCTTTCGCTTATCGGGCCTACAAATTTGTAGGGCGGGCAAGCGAAGCGCCCCCGCCAAATTAGTGTTATCAAGCGCTGCGACGCAGCATTCCCTGTTTCTTCAGCCACACCAGCAAAATTGAAATCGCCGCAGGCGTAACGCCGGAAATGCGCGACGCCTGACCGATAGAGACCGGTTTGTGATCGTTCAGCTTGGCGATAACTTCATTCGACAGACCAGAAACCTGGCGATAATCCAGCGTTGCAGGCAGCAATGTGTTCTCGTTACGCAGCTGTTTTTCGATCTCATCCTGCTGACGGGCGATATAACCTTCGTATTTTACCTGAATCTCAACCTGCTCAGCGGCCTGCGCATCATCAAGACCCGGAGCGAACGGCGTCAGCGAAGTCAGCTGCGCGTAGGTCATTTCCGGGCGACGCAGCAGATCTTCGCCGCTGGCTTCACGCGACAGCGGCGCAGTCAGGTGAGCGTTCACTTCGCCGGCCGATTCCGCCGACGGCGTTACCCAGGTGGATTTCAGACGCTGGCGTTCGCGTTCGATATTCTCCAGCTTCTCGTTGAAGCGCGCCCAGCGCTCATCATCCACCAGGCCCAGCTCGCGGCCCATTTCGGTCAGACGCAGGTCGGCGTTATCTTCACGCAACATCAGGCGGTATTCCGCGCGGGAGGTAAACATGCGGTACGGTTCTTTGGTGCCCAGCGTGCAAAGATCGTCCACCAGCACGCCGAGGTAAGCCTGAGAACGCGCAGGCGCCCAGCCTTCTTTGTCCGCAGACAGACGGGCGGCGTTCAGACCGGCGAGCAAACCTTGCGCGGCCGCTTCTTCGTAACCTGTCGTCCCGTTGATTTGCCCGGCAAAGAACAATCCCTGGATAAATTTGCTCTCCAGCGTTGGTTTCAGGTCGCGCGGATCGAAGAAATCGTACTCAATGGCATAACCTGGACGTACGATTTTCGCGTTTTCCATCCCCTGCATTGAGCGGACGATCTGCATCTGCACATCGAACGGCAGGCTGGTGGAGATACCGTTCGGGTAAATTTCGTTAGAGGTCAGTCCTTCCGGTTCCAGGAAGATCTGATGCTGGTTGCGATCGGCAAAGCGCATGACTTTATCTTCGATCGACGGGCAGTAACGCGGGCCGATCCCTTCGATCACACCGGCATACATCGGACTGCGATCGAGGTTGTTGCGGATCACATCATGGGTTTTTTCGTTGGTATGCGTGATGTAGCACGGCACCTGCTGCGGATGCTGGGACGCGTTGCCCATGAACGAGAACACAGGCATCGGGTTATCGCCGTGCTGCTGCGCCAGTACGCTGAAATCAATGGTGCGCGCATCAATACGCGGCGGCGTACCGGTTTTCAGACGACTGACGCGCAGCGGAAGTTCACGCAGGCGACGAGACAGTGGAATGGATGGCGGATCGCCAGCACGGCCGCCGCTGTAGTTATCCAGACCAATATGAATTTTGCCGTCAAGGAAAGTCCCGACGGTGAGAACCACCGCTTTAGCCCGGAATTTCAGGCCCATCTGGGTAACTGCGCCCACGACGCGATCGTTTTCAACAATCAGATCTTCAACTGCCTGCTGGAAGATCATCAGATTGGGCTGATTCTCCAGCGCAGTACGCACCGCCTGGCGATATAGCACGCGATCCGCCTGTGCGCGGGTTGCACGAACGGCCGGACCTTTGCTTGCGTTTAGTATCCTAAACTGGATACCCGCCTGGTCGATCGCTTTCGCCATCAGCCCGCCGAGCGCATCCACTTCTTTTACCAGGTGTCCCTTCCCAATACCGCCAATGGCTGGGTTGCAGCTCATTTGCCCCAGCGTGTCGATATTGTGTGTCAAAAGCAGGGTCTGTTGCCCCATACGCGCTGCGGCCATTGCGGCCTCAGTGCCTGCATGACCCCCGCCAATGATGATGACGTCAAAAGGATCCGGATAAAACATGGTAATTGCCTCGCATACGGCGGTGTGAAAGTGGATTGAAGCCCGGGTCGTGGATTCTACTCAACTTTAGTCGCTGGAGAAAGTCCCGGGATCCTGGGTATTAAAAAGAAGATCTTTTTATTTAGAGATCTGTTTTATTGTGATCTCTTATTAGGATCGCGATTGTCTGTGGATAACCAGGATCTGCTGAATAAGATCAACAAGTTGTTGAGGATCATTAGCTGTGAATGATCGGTGATCTTGGCCCGTATAAGCTGGGATCAGAATGAAGGGTTATGCACAACTCAAAAACTGAACACCGGTTGTTCTTTGGATAACTACTGGTTGATCCAAGCTTCTTACCAGAGTTATCCACACTCGATCGCACGATCTTTACACTATTTTGAGTAAATTAATCCAGGATCCCAGCCAAACCTCTGCCGGATCTTCAGGAATATCGTGTTCAAGGATGTTGATCTTGAGGGTTTCCCCGATCGGTTTTGCGCCTGATGTCTTGAGCGCGGCCTCTATTTTATCGATGGCGCCGCAGAATGTGTCATATTCACGACTTCCGATGCCGATGGCGCCGAAACGAACCTGAGAAAGATCGGGGTTCTGCGACTGAAGCGCTTCATAGAAAGGAGCAAGGTTATCCGGGATATCGCCCGCGCCATGCGTGGAGCTGATAACCAGCCAGGTTCCTGACGCTGACAGATCCTCTAATAGCGGACCGTGCAAGGTTTCGGTTGAAAAACCTGCATCTTCCAGCTTTTCAGCCAGATGTTCTGCAACATATTCGGCACCGCCAAGGGTGCTGCCGCTGATAAGAGTAATGTCTGCCATACGAGCCCATCCTTATAAAGAGGGGCTATTGTACGCTGTGAGCGAGCTGGGATCTACCTGTGGAAAAATGTGGGATTAAAAAAGCCGATCACGGCCGGATAGTACGCATGATCGGGTTTTGCAGGGAGATCAATGTCTCGGTGGACTGAATTTCATCAATTGTTTGGATCTTGTTGATAAGTACCTGTTGCAGGGCGTCGATGGATCGACACATAACCTTAATAAAGATGCTGTAGTGGCCGGTGGTGTAATACGCTTCGGTCACTTCGTCCAGGCTTTCGAGCTTCGCCAGCGCGGATGGGTAGTCTTTCGCGCTTTTTAAAATAATGCCGATAAAGCAGCAGACGTCGTATCCGAGCTGTTTTGGACTGACGTCAATCCGCGCGCCGGTAATGATCCCCGCCTGCTTCATTTTTTCTACGCGAACGTGAATCGTCCCCGGGCTGACGCTAAATTGTTTGGCCAGTTCAGCGTATGCCGTACGCGCATTTGCCATTAACGCTTCCAGGATGCCGCGATCCAGATTGTCGATCTGATAATTTTCCATAGGTTTTTCTTATGTAGATTAGTGATTCACTCTATTTTAGCGTCTTATTTTATCGAATCAAAAGTGAAGTCGGCTTTTTGTTTGTGGATTATTGAATATCACCCTCAATCTGTTGCTTAATCATAGGCAACAGGACGCAGGAGTATACAAAATGAAAACCGCTTACATCGCCAAACAACGTCAAATTAGCTTCGTGAAATCTCACTTCTCTCGTCAACTGGAGGAGCGTCTGGGTCTGATTGAAGTTCAGGCGCCGATCCTTAGCCGCGTAGGAGATGGCACGCAGGATAACTTGTCGGGCTGTGAAAAAGCGGTACAGGTAAAAGTGAAAGCGTTGCCGGATGCCCAGTTTGAAGTGGTGCATTCACTGGCAAAGTGGAAACGCCAGACGCTGGGACAACACGACTTCAGCGCGGGTGAAGGGCTGTACACGCACATGAAAGCCCTTCGCCCTGACGAAGACCGCCTCTCCCCGCTCCACTCCGTCTATGTCGACCAGTGGGACTGGGAACGCGTTATGGGCGACGGTGAGCGTCAATTCGCCACCCTGAAAAGCACGGTAGAGGCTATCTGGGAAGGCATTAAGGCAACCGAAGCCGCGGTAAGCAAAGAATTTGGTCTGGCACCGTTCCTGTCGGAGCAGATCCACTTTGTTCACAGCCAGGAGCTGCTGGCGCGTTACCCGGATCTGGATGCTAAAGGGCGTGAACGCGCGATCGCGAAAGAGCTTGGCGCCGTTTTCCTGGTCGGTATCGGCGGGAAACTGAGTGACGGTAAACGCCACGACGTGCGTGCGCCGGATTATGATGACTGGAGTTCTGCTTCTGATCTGGGCCATGCTGGTCTGAACGGCGATATCCTGGTCTGGAACCCGGTACTGGAAGATGCGTTTGAGCTTTCTTCAATGGGGATCCGTGTCGACGCCGATGCGCTGAAACGCCAGCTTGCTCTGACCGGAGATGAAGATCGCCTGAGTCTGGAGTGGCACCAGGCTCTGCTGCGCGGTGAGATGCCGCAAACGATCGGCGGCGGTATTGGTCAGTCTCGCCTGACGATGCTGTTGCTGCAACTGCCGCACATTGGTCAGGTTCAGTGCGGCGTGTGGCCTACGCAGGTTCGTGAAAGCGTCGCTTCCCTGCTGTAATTCTCTAACGCCGCCAGCGTCGTAGCAGGCGGCTTCGCATCCCGGTATCAAAGCGCCAGATATGGTCGAAAATGCGCATGATGCCGGGTTTGCCGTGTGCCGACATCGCCACCGCATGAAAACGATGCTGGTGTACCCGCTGTAGCTCCCCTACTTTATTCACAACATCGTCAGGTAAGCGCTGGGCGATAAAATCTGAAATGACTACCGCATCCGCATCAAACCACTCTCGCCCCTGCATCCGTTCAATAATGGCGCGAAAACAGCTGGCGATATCCGTGCCGCCGTGAAAGCGCTGGCTCAAAAAGCGGATGGCCTGCTCGATGCCTTCTGGGCCAGACAGTTCATAGCGCACGACCTCTGTGGAAAACAGCATGATGAAACAGCGACGGTTATCTGCCAGCGCGACGCGCATCAGCGCCAGGCAAAAGGCTTTCGCGCACTGCTCGTTAAATCCGCCCATTGAGCCGGAGGTGTCCACGCAAACAATGAATGGCCCGCGCGGCTGTTCGTCAAAATCCTGATGAACGACCGGGCGCTCAGTCACTTTCTCACGCCACGCTTCGCCGTGCAGACGGTACGTGAGCAGCTGTTTTTCCACCAGCCGTCGGTAGAATTCATATTCCAGTTCGGTAATGCCGAGCGTTGCCAGCTCAGGCGGCAACAGGCGCAGAATGTCGTCGCTTTGCTGAATGCCGTCAACCTGTTCTGGAACGGTCGCCGGTTCGCGCACCAGCGTACGAAATGTCTCCATCGGCGCATCTTTGCGCGGCACCGATTTGGCTTCCCTGGAACGGCCTAACTGTTCCGCCAGGCGTTTCAGTTCGGGTTGTTCTGCCAGGAAGTCGCCATATTTTACGATCAGCTGATAATCGCCGCGTTTGAGTTGCCCTGCGCTCATGTCCCACAGGCGGCCGGCTGCATGGTCATTTTCCGCCAGGACCGGCTCCAGTTGCCCGCTGAGCGTCATGCGTTCCTGCACTTCACTCAGCAACTGCTCGCGCTCCTCTTCCAGCAACTGGTGATTTAAGGCCGTGGTTTGCACGATCAGGCTTAAACGCCAGCGTTGCAGAAAAAGCGTGTGCAGCGCTGGCGTAAAAGTGGCGTTACTGTCCACCAGTTGCTGGGCTTGCCCGGCATAGGGCGAATGTAGCCGGTGCAGCAACGCTAATATCTGCGGCAATTGCACAATAAACTGCGTTGTTCCGAGAAGCTGGCTTTGTTGATAGCACATCACCTCTTCCGTGAGTTCCGGCGGCACGCGCGCGTCTTTAAGACGGCTGCGCAGCGCTTCGCGCCAGCGGGGAAGATCGTCGGAAATGGCTCTCTTTAATCGGGGGAATTTCTCGAAGAAGATAGCCAGCTGCGGGGAGGCCAGCAAAGTGAGGATAATCTCTTCGATAATCCCCTCTTCACTGACCGCCAGCATGACATTCAGCGTGTCCAGTGTCAGCATTGCTGCGCCTGGCGGATCTGCGCACCAACATCCTGTAGGCTTGCTTCAATACGACCTAACCAGTCGCTATGGATAAACAGACATTTTTGCTGTTCGCTGAACCGGCTGTGCTGCTGGTGCCATTCGCTGTCCAGCGCCTCAAGCTGCTGTTTGATTTCGCCGGGCATTCTCTCTTCTGAACTGCCCGGTAGCGCCAGACGGCTGCCCTGTAGGCTGACGTCGCGCACCACCAGATGCTGAGCGCTATCAACTTCCATATTCAGCGTCTGGGCAAAACCGATCCCGTTGAGTTTGCCGCGGATCTCTCCGCCTTTTGCCAGCCACTGCTCAAGGGCGCTGCGTTCAAAAGCGATATGAATGACTTCCATATCATGCAGTTTAAGCGGTTGTTGCAAAAGCAAGGTTAGCACTGGCGCGCTCGCCTCTGGCGGCAGATCGTAATGGGGACGGCGGCTGAACATTCCACCCTGACGAACAACGGTAAAGGCTGTTTTATCGCTTTGTTGCTGTTGCAACTGGAGGCGACGTTGCACAATGCCGCCGAGGCGCGTCAGCATTGCCTGTTGCTGCCAGGCGTGCCCGGTCATCAATATTTCAAGCTGTTGCTGCATCAGATTCAGGCTTTGCGCGTCATACCACAGGCAATCTTTCAGCAGGATAAGATCGATTGGCGCAACGGCGTCGCGTCCGCTAAAGAACGCGCTGGCCTGTAACAGACGAATGGCTTTTTTCCAGCGACGGTCGGAAACATAGGGGGCGTCCGGCAGCGCATCAAGCTGCTGGCGCAGCGTGAAAATCAGTTCAAATACATGATCGGGCAGCGTAATGGCGGAAATATCCTTCTGCCACTGATAATACTCTTCATCAGTCACCTGTAATGAGGCTGGCACCGGGTTGTCGCTTTCGTCCTGCTGGCTTACCAGCATGGAGCGGAAATTCGCCTTATCCTGTACTTTATCCAGCCACAGACGAATGAGCATACGGTCGTATAACGCCTCCAGACTGCTGTCTGCTTCGGGAAGCTCGTTTGAGGCCGCCACCAGCAGGCGCATCGGAATTTTTTCTTCGTGCGCGCCGTTACGGAAATGGCGTTCGTTAATGGCGGTCAGCAGAGTGTTCAGGATTGCCGGGCCCGCTTTCCAGATCTCATCCAGAAAGACGATTTCCGCTTCAGGAAGATAACCCGTGGTCAGACGTTCATAGCGACCTTCATCTTTTAGTGCCTGAATGGAGAGAGGACCAAAAACCTCCTCGGGCGTGGAAAAACGCGTCATCAGATACTCAAAGGCGCGGGCGTGCTGAAAGGCGAACTTCAGACGACGGGCTATCAGGCTTTTGGCAATGCCTGGCGGGCCAAGTAAAAAGACGCTCTCACCGCTCAACGCTGCCAACAGGCAAAGGCGAATGGCGTGGCTACGTTCATAAAGTCCCTTTTCCAGGGCGCTGCTCAGACGGGAAATTCTTTCCGCTAATAAATGTGGGTGAGCCATAATAAGGTGGCGTCCTTCCGCCAGATGTATCATGTTAACAGCGAGTATAGACGTTTCGCCACGAAGCAATAATAGACTGAAGCATCGTTTCTTTTTCTTTGCGCCAGGTTAATCTGACGTCGATTAGGGGTACGATTTTGCGATTAATCGTGCATACTGTGCGCCTTTTTTGTGGGCCAAGGGACTACGCACACATTTCATATATATACACTAAATCATTCAAACTGCATCAAGGTGGCAAAGGAGTGGATCCTCGGGAGCCTTGTCGTTTGAAAGATGCCATGTATAAACGAAAGACGAGTCTATGAGCACTGATAATAAACAATCATTGTCTGCGATCACTCTCGCAGCGATTGGGGTTGTCTATGGTGATATTGGTACCAGCCCACTTTATACACTTCGTGAATGCTTGTCCGGTCAGTTTGGTTTTGGTGTTGAACGTGATGCCGTATTTGGCTTTTTGTCGCTGATTTTCTGGCTGCTGATCTTTGTTGTTTCCATCAAGTATCTGACTTTTGTCATGCGCGCAGATAACGCCGGCGAGGGCGGGATTCTGACCTTAATGTCGCTAGCCGGGCGTAATACGTCGGCGAGAATGACGTCCACGCTGGTCATTATGGGGTTAATTGGCGGTAGCTTCTTCTACGGCGAAGTGGTAATTACACCCGCGATCTCAGTCATGTCGGCCATTGAAGGTCTGGAAATTGTGGCGCCGGAACTGGATACCTGGGTCGTCCCGCTTTCTATTATTGTGCTTACTCTGCTGTTTATGATTCAGAAACACGGGACGGGGATGGTCGGTAAGCTGTTTGCGCCGATTATGCTGACGTGGTTTTTGATTCTGGCCGGACTCGGCCTGCGCAGTATCATCGCTAACCCGGATGTGCTTCATGCCCTCAATCCCATGTGGGCGGCGAAGTTCTTCCTTGAGTACAAAACGGTGTCGTTTATTGCGCTGGGCGCCGTGGTGCTTTCGATTACCGGGGTTGAGGCGCTGTATGCGGATATGGGGCATTTCGGCAAACTGCCGATTCGTCTGGCCTGGTTCTCGGTTGTTCTTCCTTCATTAACGTTAAACTACTTTGGTCAGGGCGCATTGCTGCTCAAACACCCGGAAGCGATTAAGAACCCGTTCTTCCTGCTGGCGCCGGAGTGGGCGCTGATCCCGCTACTGATTCTTGCCGCGCTGGCGACGGTTATCGCCTCTCAGGCGGTGATTTCCGGCGTCTTCTCGCTGACGCGCCAGGCGGTGCGGCTGGGATATTTATCGCCCATGCGCATTATCCACACCTCCGAAATGGAGTCCGGGCAGATCTATATTCCGTTCGTGAACTGGATGCTCTATTTTGCGGTGGTTATTGTTATTGTCAGCTTTGAGCGTTCCAGCAACCTGGCGGCGGCATACGGTATTGCCGTTACCGGTACGATGGTGCTGACCTCTATTCTTTCTACCACCGTGGCGCGTAAAAACTGGCACTGGAATAAGTATTTTGTCGCGCTGATCCTGGTGGCGTTCTTGTGCGTTGATGTTCCGCTGTTCTCGGCAAACCTCGACAAGCTGCTGTCGGGCGGCTGGTTGCCGCTGACGCTGGGGATCGTGATGTTCATCATTATGACGACCTGGAAGAGCGAGCGTTTCCGTCTGCTGCGTCGTATGCATGAGCACGGTAACTCCCTGGAAGCCCTGATCGCCTCGCTGGAGAAATCGCCTCCGGTACGCGTCCCCGGTACGGCGGTGTATATGTCCCGCGCGCTGAACGTCATTCCGTTTGCGTTGCTGCATAACCTCAAGCATAACAAGGTGCTGCATGAACGCGTGATTCTGCTGACGCTACGCACGGAAGACGCGCCATACGTACACAATGTTCGCCGGGTGCAGATTGAGCAACTGTCGCCAACCTTCTGGCGCGTGGTGGCCAGCTACGGTTGGCGCGAAACGCCGAACGTTGAGGAAGTGTTCCACCGCTGCGGGCTGGAAGGGCTGAGTTGCCGGATGATGGAAACCTCTTTCTTTATGTCGCATGAATCGCTGATCCTCGGCAAACGCCCGTGGTATTTGCGTCTGCGCGGCAAGCTCTATCTGCTGTTGCAGCGTAATGCGCTGCGTGCGCCGGATCAGTTTGAAATCCCACCGAACCGGGTTATCGAACTGGGAACGCAGGTCGAGATTTAAGCCTTTTAAAATGCCGGGCGGCGCAGCGTCGCCGGGCAATTATCCCCTGCCGCATTTCACTTAGCGAAACGTTTCGACCCCGATCACAATTCCGTTACGTCATGATGGTTTTCTGCTCACTTCCGGGAGTAAACTTATTACCAGCGAAACGTTTCGCTAGTGGGGAAAGAAAATGAAGAAAGGCGCGGTACTTAATTCTGATATTTCATCGGTCATCTCCCGTCTGGGGCATACTGATACGCTGGTAGTGTGTGACGCAGGTTTACCTGTTCCATCCAGTACAACGCGTATCGATATGGCGTTAACCCAGGGCGTACCTTCTTTTATGCAGGTACTGGATGTCGTGACCCGTGAAATGCAGGTTGAGGCGGCTATTCTCGCGACGGAAATCAAAGAACATAATCCGCAACTCCACGAAACGTTGCTCAGCCATATTGAGCAACTGCAACAACACCAGGGAAACACCATAGAAATTCGTTACACCACGCATGAACATTTTAAAAAACTAACCGCAGACAGTCAGGCGGTGATTCGCAGCGGGGAGTGCTCCCCGTATGCGAATATTATTCTCTGTGCCGGCGTCACGTTCTGAGGCCATCATGGACGCATTACTGCAACTCAAAGGGATCGATAAAGCGTTCCCGGGCGTGAAAGCGCTATCTGGCGCCGCGTTAAATGTCTATCCAGGCCGCGTAATGGCGCTGGTGGGCGAAAATGGCGCGGGCAAATCCACCATGATGAAAGTCCTGACTGGTATCTATACCCGTGATGCGGGATCGTTATTGTGGCTGGGTAAAGAAACGACCTTCAATGGCCCAAAATCCTCGCAGGAAGCCGGGATTGGCATCATTCACCAGGAACTGAACCTGATCCCACAGCTCACTATTGCCGAGAATATCTTTCTGGGGCGTGAGTTTGTAAATCGCTTTGGCAAAATCGACTGGAAAAAGATGTATGCCGAAGCGGATGTTCTGCTTGCCAGACTTAACCTGCGCTTCAAAAGCGACAGGCTGGTGGGCGAACTCTCTATCGGCGATCAGCAGATGGTCGAAATCGCCAAGGTACTGAGCTTCGAATCCCGAGTCATCATTATGGATGAACCCACGGATGCGCTCACTGATACCGAAACGGAATCGCTGTTCCGCGTCATCCGCGAGTTGAAATCGCAGGGGCGCGGCATTGTCTATATCTCCCACCGCATGAAAGAGATCTTCGAAATTTGCGATGACGTGACGGTTTTCCGCGACGGGCAGTTTATTGCCGAGCGTGAAGTGGCATCGCTGACCGAAGATTCGCTGATTGAAATGATGGTCGGACGTAAGCTTGAAGATCAGTACCCGCGTCTGGATAAAGCGCCAGGCGAGGTACGCCTGAAAGTCGATAACCTGTGCGGCCCCGGCGTTAATAATGTCTCCTTTACTCTGCGCAAAGGGGAAATTCTGGGGATCTCCGGTTTGATGGGCGCCGGGCGTACGGAACTGATGAAAGTGCTGTACGGCGCGCTGCCGCGCACCAGCGGTTACGTCACGCTCGACGGGCATGAAGTGATTACCCGTTCACCGCAGGATGGCCTGGCTAACGGTATTGTTTATATCTCTGAAGACCGTAAACGCGACGGCTTAGTGCTCGGCATGTCGGTAAAAGAGAATATGTCGCTCACCGCGCTGCGTTATTTCAGCCGCGCTGGCGGCAACCTGAAACATAAAGATGAACAGCAGGCGGTGAGTGACTTTATCCGTCTGTTCAATGTGAAAACGCCGTCGATGGAGCAGGCTATCGGGTTGCTCTCTGGCGGCAATCAGCAGAAAGTCGCCATTGCGCGTGGACTGATGACCCGCCCCAAAGTGCTGATCCTCGATGAGCCAACCCGCGGCGTGGACGTTGGCGCGAAGAAAGAAATTTATCAGCTTATCAACCAGTTTAAGGCCGATGGCCTGAGCATCATTCTGGTCTCATCTGAGATGCCAGAAGTATTGGGTATGAGCGATCGCATTATCGTCATGCATGAAGGGCATCTCGGCGGTGAATTCACTCGCGAGCAGGCCACCCAGGAAGTGTTAATGGCTGCCGCTGTGGGCAAGCTTAATCGCGTGAATCAGGAGTAAAAAAGATGACTATCCAGGCTGTTTCTGGTCGCCGTTATTTCACTAAAGCGTGGCTGATGGAGCAGAAATCGCTCATCGCTCTGCTGGTGCTGATCGCGATTGTTTCTACCATGAGTCCCAACTTTTTTACCGTTAATAACCTGTTTAACATTCTCCAGCAAACGTCCGTCAACGCCATCATGGCCGTTGGGATGACGCTGGTTATCCTGACGTCAGGCATCGATCTGTCCGTTGGTTCACTCCTGGCGCTTACCGGCGCGGTTGCCGCTTCAATTGTAGGGATTGAAGTGAATGCGCTGGTGGCCGTTGCGGCGGCGCTGGCGTTAGGCGCCGCCATTGGCGCGGTGACCGGCGTGATCGTGGCGAAAGGTCGCGTGCAGGCGTTTATCGCCACGCTGGTGATGATGCTTCTGCTGCGCGGCGTCACGATGGTGTACACCAACGGAAGCCCGGTGAATACCGGCTTTACGGATAACGCCGATCTCTTCGGCTGGTTCGGGATTGGCCGCCCGCTGGGCGTTCCGACGCCGGTCTGGATTATGGGCATCGTCTTCCTGGCGGCGTGGTACATGCTGCATCATACTCGCCTGGGTCGCTATATCTATGCGCTGGGCGGCAACGAAGCGGCAACGCGTCTGTCGGGTATCAGCGTCAGTAAAGTCAAAATCATCGTCTATTCGCTTTGTGGTCTGCTGGCCTCGCTGGCGGGCATCATCGAAGTGGCTCGTCTTTCCTCCGCGCAGCCAACGGCGGGTACGGGTTATGAGCTGGATGCCATCGCAGCGGTTGTGTTAGGCGGCACCAGCCTGGCGGGCGGTAAAGGGCGCATTGTTGGGACATTGATCGGCGCATTGATTCTCGGTTTCCTTAATAATGGTTTGAATTTGTTAGGTGTTTCCTCCTATTACCAGATGATCGTCAAAGCGGTGGTGATTTTGCTGGCGGTACTGGTAGACAACAAAAAGCAGTAACAACGACTACAGGACATCTTAAATATGAACATGAAAAAACTGGCTACCCTGGTTTCTGCTGTTGCGCTGAGCGCCACCGTGAGCGCGAATGCGATGGCGAAAGACACCATTGCTCTGGTGATCTCCACGCTCAACAACCCGTTCTTTGTCACCCTGAAAGAGGGGGCGCAGAAAGAAGCGGATAAACTGGGCTATAACCTGGTCGTGCTGGACTCCCAGAACAACCCGGCGAAAGAGCTGGCTAACGTTCAGGATTTAACCGTTCGCGGCACTAAAATTCTGCTGATCAACCCAACCGATTCCGACGCGGTAGGCAACGCGGTTAAGATGGCTAACCAGGCGAAGATTCCGGTTATCACCCTTGATCGCCAGGCAACCAAAGGCGACGTTGTCAGCCACATTGCTTCCGATAACGTGCTGGGCGGCAAAATCGCCGGTGATTACATTGCGAAGAAAGCAGGTGAAGGCGCGAAAGTGATTGAACTGCAAGGCATCGCCGGAACATCCGCAGCGCGTGAGCGTGGCGAAGGCTTCCAGCAGGCCGTTGCGGCACACAAATTTAATGTACTGGCCAGCCAGCCTGCTGACTTTGACCGCACCAAAGGTCTGAACGTCATGCAGAACCTGCTGACTGCGCATCCTGATGTGCAGGCGGTATTCGCACAGAACGACGAAATGGCGCTGGGTGCGCTGCGCGCTCTGCAAACCGCAGGTAAATCTGATGTGATGGTGGTTGGATTTGATGGTACGCCGGATGGCGAGAAGGCGGTAAATGATGGCAAACTGGCTGCGACTATCGCTCAGTTGCCGGATCAGATTGGCGCTAAAGGCGTTGAAACCGCTGATAAAGTACTGAAAGGCGAGAAAGTTCAGGCCAAATATCCGGTTGACCTGAAACTTGTCATCAAGCAGTAATAACGGCTCAGGCCGTTCGCGGTCTGATGGCGACATAAATACGCCATCCTCAGAGAGTTGTTTGAAGATGAAAGCGTAAAAAGAAAAGCAGGGCACGCGCCACCCTAACCCGGTGGCGCACTTTACTGGACATCCCGAACATGAAAACCGCAGGCAACCTTGTCGTCCTTGGCAGTATTAATGCCGATCACATCCTCAACCTCGAATCTTTTCCTGCGCCAGGCGAAACCGTAACGGGCACCCAATATCAGGTGGCATTCGGCGGTAAAGGCGCGAATCAGGCGGTGGCCGCAGGGCGCAGCGGCGCAAATATCGCGTTTATTGCCTGTACTGGCGATGACGATATTGGCGAGAGCGTGCGTAAACAGTTAGCCAGCGATAACATTGATATTGTTCCGGTCAGCGTGATTAACGGGGAATCTACCGGAGTCGCGCTGATTTTTGTTAATGGCGAAGGGGAAAATGTCATCGGCATTCATGCTGGCGCCAATGCCGCATTGTCGCCTGCGCTGGTGGAAGCGCAACGCGAGCGTATCGCCGGGGCTTCTGCGCTATTGATGCAGCTCGAGTCGCCGATTGAAAGTGTGCTGGCGGCGGCAAAAATTGCGCATCAGAACAACACTACCGTTGCGCTTAACCCGGCTCCGGCGCGTGAACTGTCTGATGAGCTGCTGGCGCTGGTGGACATCATTACGCCAAATGAAACCGAAGCGGAAAAGCTCACGGGAATTCGCGTCGAAAGTGATGAAGATGCCGCTAAGGCAGCGCAGGTGCTGCATGATAAAGGCATTCATACCGTACTGATTACGTTAGGCAGCCGCGGCGTGTGGGCCAGCGTGAAGGGCGAAGGTCGTCGTGTGCCGGGGTTTAAAGTGAACGCCGTTGATACGATAGCCGCCGGGGATACTTTTAATGGTGCGTTAGTTACCGCCTTACTGGAAGAGACGCCGCTGCCGGAGGCCATTCGCTTTGCCCATGCCGCTGCTGCGATTGCGGTGACACGCAAAGGTGCGCAACCTTCTGTTCCGTGGCGTGAAGAGATAGAGGCGTTTTTAGGTCAGCAGAGGTAACGTTTGGCTACAATGAAGGATGTTGCCCGTCTGGCGGGCGTTTCCACTTCAACTGTTTCGCACGTTATTAATAAAGATCGCTTTGTCAGTGAAGCTATCACCGGGAAAGTGGAAGCGGCGATTAAAGAGTTAAACTACGCGCCTTCAGCGTTGGCGCGTAGCCTGAAATTAAATCAGACCCGCACAATCGGCATGCTGATCACCGCCAGTACCAATCCTTTTTATTCAGAACTGGTGCGCGGCGTTGAACGTAGCTGCTTTGAGCGGGGCTACAGCTTGGTATTGTGTAATACCGAAGGCGATGAGCAGCGAATGAACCGCAATCTGGAAACGCTGATGCAAAAGCGGGTCGATGGCCTATTGCTGCTTTGTACGGAGACGCATCAACCCTCCCGGGAGATCATGCAGCGTTATCCCTCTATTCCTACCGTGATGATGGACTGGTCGCCCTTTGATGACGAAGGGGATTGCGATCTGATCCAGGACAACTCCCTTCTGGGCGGCGATTTAGCGACGCAATACCTGATTGATAAAGGTTTTACCCGAATAGCCTGCATTACCGGCCCGCTGGACAAAACGCCCGCGCGTTTGCGGCTGGAAGGGTATCGGGAGGCCATGAAACGCGCGGGGCTGGAAATTCCTGAAGGGTATGAGATCACAGGAGATTTCGAGTTTGGCGGCGGATTTGAAACCATGCAAATGCTGCTGTCCCATAAACAACGCCCACAGGCGGTATTTGCCGGCAATGATGCAATGGCCGTCGGTGCGTATCAGGCGCTTTATCAGGTAGGGTTGCGCATCCCGCAGGATATGGCGGTGATTGGCTATGATGATATTGAACTGGCGCGCTACATGACGCCGCCGCTGACGACGATTCATCAACCGAAAGATGAACTGGGTGAGTTGGCCATCGACGTGTTGATTCACCGTATGGCACAACCCACGCTACAACAGCAGCGTCTGCAACTTACTCCTGTTCTGATGGCGCGGGGGTCGGTTTAGGTTTGTGCCGTTCTTTGATCAGATTGCGGCCATCTTTGGCTTTCAGCAACATGAACATCAGCGCGGATACCACCGTAATAGCGCCCATCGTAATAAAGGTATAGTGGAACTGTTCAACCGTATTGGTTCCTTCAATCCCTTCATAGAGACGCAATACGGCAGCGCTGATCGCTACCCCTAAACTGATGGAAAGCTGCTGCGTGACGGCCAGCAGGCTGTTGCCGCTGCTGGCGTTATCATCGGTCAGGTCCGCAAGGGTGATGGTGTTCATGGCGGTAAACTGCGTGGACATCGCCATACCCAGAACAAACAGCGGCAGAATCAACATCCATACCGGCATGGCGGGGGATTGCAAAGAGAACTGCGCAATCATCAGGCCAATAAATACCGTAATGCCGACCAGCGTCGTCTTGTACCCCAGTTTGCGCAGCACCTGAGTGACCGCTGATTTCGCCAGAATAGAACCCAGCGCCGTCGGAGCCATCATGCAGCCGGCTATCAGCGCCGGGTATCCAAATCCTACCTGTATCATCAGCGGCATCAGGAAGGGAACGCATCCCGTTCCCAGACGCGTGGCGAGGTTTCCAGCTATCCCAACGGAGAACGTGCGCGTTCTGAACAGCGAAAGTGAAATCAACGGCGTTGGGTGTCGACGTGCATGGCGAATATAGGCCAGTAGCAGCACGATACTGCTCAGAATAATGGTTAATGCTATCCAGGTTGCGACGATCTTCTCGCCGAAAAGCTCCATTCCGCTGGAGAACAGCACCAGACTCAAACCAAAGAGGAAGAAGCCGGTCATGTCGAAACGGCGTCGCGGCGTGGTGAAGTTTGGCATGTACTTACGGGCATACAGGATACCGACAATGCCAATGGGAATATTAATCAGGAAGATCCAGTGCCAGCTTGCCCATGTCACCAGTATGCCCCCCAATACCGGGCCGAGGATGGGGCCGACCAGGCCTGGCATCGTCACGAAATTCAGAACCGGAAGCAGTTCACTTCGGGGGTAAGCACGTAATAATGCCAGACGGGCGACCGGCATCATCATTGCGCCGCCGATCCCCTGCACCACGCGGAAGACAACCAATTCAGCTAATGAGCCAGAAAGCGCGCATGCCAGCGAGCCGAGCGTAAACAGACTGACGGCAATAATAAAGACGCGACGGGTGCCAAAGCGATCGGCCAGCCATCCGCTTACCGGAATCAGCATCGCGACCGTCAGGGTATAACTGATAATAGCGGACTGCATGGCAAGAGGAGAACGGTTGAGGCTGTGCGCGATAGCGGGTAGAGCGGTATTAAGAATGGTGGCATCCAGCGCCTGCATAAAAAAAGCCATAGCCGCTATCCACGGCAACCCGGCCATACTGCGCGCTTTTTTCTCTGACATTCGGTATCCCGTTACTTGTCCGGTTGTTCGTTCGGCGCTATCAACAATGCCTGGCACGCTTTAAAGGCGCGATCGCCATCACTGTCGGCTATGGCATCTACAATAGCCTGATGTAAATCCAGCTTCACCACATCGTTATAGGTAATAGAGGTGAAGTAGGTGTGATAGACCGAATGGAACAGCGAGGCAAAAGAGATTAAGAACGGATTCGCGCTCATTTCATAAATATGCTCATGCCACGCCATATCGACTTCAATCCAGCGTTCGCGTCTGAAGTTCTTCTTCAACGCCACCATCTCTTCCATTAAGGTATTCAGATGCGCTTTCTGTTCCGCTGATCCGATCGTTGCCGCCAATGAACATGCCTGCGGTTCGAGACTGATACGCATCACCAGAAAATGATTAATAACCTGATGGAAGTTTTCTTCTGTCATCCACCAGGTGAGCAGTTCCTGATCGAGGAAGTTCCAGTTTGCCTGCGGCATAACCCGCGTACCAATACGAGGACGGGGCAACACCATGCCTTTTGCTGTTAGCGTCTTCACTGCCTCACGTACCGCCGTGCGACTCACGCCAAATTGCTCGCCCAGTTCGATTTCTCCGGGAAGAATGGTGCCGGGCGCGTATTCACCCTTTAAGATTCGCTGCGCCAGCTTCTCAGCCAGAACGTAGGAAAGATTTTTCTGTGCAGCTAACTGTTGTGCGCTTAAAGGCATAAATGTTTGTCCTTTCTCTTTTCTTATTCATTAGTATGCCATCAGGAAGTGTGATTAAGGTTGTAAAAACGGCAAATTGCTTATTTTATGGCATGTTAATAGTGGTTTTGCTTAAAAAGAAAGCAGTCGGAAAATAATTTTAAATTTCCCCTTGTCAGGCCGGAATAACTCCCTATAATGCGCCTCCACTGACACGG